>Ga0255336_100077_pt1 | contig 235781 bp, 261 predicted proteins | sample MeOH1_35cm_T3_17_FD_189102 | JGI IMG/M metagenome (GOLD analysis project Ga0255336, IMG submission 189102) | Sandy soil microbial communities from University of British Columbia, Vancouver, Canada - MeOH1_35cm_T3_179 | ecosystem: Engineered > Artificial ecosystem > Sand microcosm > Unclassified... | reverse complement strand
ACCCTGGTGAACTCGTTTCGGCGTCCTCCGGCCAGCAGCGGCATTGGATGCCGGCTTGGACGTAGGAGTCAGGGCACCCGACCCCGGCGTGGTCAACTGGTGTTTGCTGGGCGTCATACGGGAGGACTGCTCCGGGTGAGAATCCGTCATCGGATTGAATATCATCGTTGCCGACGACACATTCCGAGAATGATGAGGTTGGCGTTGTGGTATGGGACGCGCAGACCCCCGGCCAAGATCCGTGAAGGAGCCGAGGGGGGGGATGGCCTCTCGATCCACTGCATCTGGGCGACTTGCCGGAGCTTGCATCAAGTTGCGGCTGTTGTTGTTGTCGTCCTCGTCCTCCTCCTCCTCCTCATTCTCTGTGGTTGGCAACTCGTCATCGCCATCAGCGTCTGTTTGCTGAAAAGGTCCGTCGATGTGAGACGTGGTATTCACAGGCAATCGACTCGCTTGTGTAGGTGACAATACGTCTGTATGTGTTGTAAACTCCTCGGGATCAGAAGCGACGGACATGGTTCTCCGAGAAAAGTCCCGCGTACTGCTCAAAGTTCGCATCCTCCGAGGAGTGAGCGTCGCCCGCCCGTGCCCGTTGCTGGCCTTCCGATCTCGTGGCTGAGGGCTCACAATGCTCTCCCCGATGCCTTTCATCCAGTGGTTGACGACATTGCTCGTTTCGCGACGGTCTCGTCGTGGTGGGACACGGCGCATCGTGCTGTCCAATGGCTGCCGAAAAACCTCTTCCAAGGCTCGGTCTTGACGGAAGGTCGCGACTGACGGCTCTCGGACAAGCCGGGTCAACCTGGGTGGGTATGACTTCTTTCGGCCGGCTTGCTTTTCGACCACATCAATGCGGTCATAGACGGTCGATTGCAGCAACATTCTCTCGTAGAGATAGATGGTGAACAGGATGGGGAAGTGCGTGGCCTTGATGACGGTGCGGTTGACCTTGACATATTGGCGAAACGGCACCATGTATCGCAACGGTGTCAGCAGCCACTGCAAGATATTGGTCGGGGCGACATATGAAAACAGGGCGTCCGACTTGACATGCGAGATGGTGTTGACGGCGAACAGGAATTGGTGCTCTTCGTTGGCGTTCTGGAATATCGTCATAAAGGAATTCGTCAGAATGGTGATTAGAATGGTCACGACGAGAAAATGGCAAATGAACAAGAAGAGGGTCAAGATGGCCTTGCCGAGAATGTTGTAACCATCCCAGCGATCCCACGCGGCGGGAGTAAATCCCAGGACCATTTGCAGGAGAGCATAGGCCACCGAGCCGGCGGTGTCGATGCTTTCGTTCCCGAACGACAAGGTGAGGGCGACAAAGAATCCACTGCAGCTGATGATGATGAGCAGAGACACGGCCAACAGATCAATGGCCATGTAACGAAAGGCGATCAACAAGGGAGAAAAATAGCGGTAATGATCCAGCACCGAGAACAGTCGAGGGAAGAGGAGGATGGCGTCGGCGGCCAGGACATCATACGCCAGATTGGCGACCGCACGCTTCCGCACGTCGGGCATGACGATCCCGTAGAGGCGCAGGCCAAAGTGAATGAACAAGAGAACAAGGATGCCCAGATCAATGGTGTTCCAGAAGCTGGCAATGTACAGACTGAACCCTTGCTCGTTGAAACCCACGATCTCGTCCAGCATATAACCGGCCGCCCAGAACCAAAAGACCACTTCGAGCGTGGTGATCTCTCGCGACCGTTCGATGAGAACGGCGAGGAAGAGACCGAGCAGCACGGCAAAGGACATGGTCGACAAAATGTTCCGATAGCGCGGCACTCTCAGACGTGACAGCTTGAACAGCGAAGCGTGTCGAGGGTCGTACAGAGTCACCGTCCGACGCAAGGGGTCGTGTGGCACGGCCGCAGGACCAGACACGCGGGACTCATTCGTGCCATAGCCCTTGTGGGAAATAGGATCTGGCGGCAGGCGGCGGTGCATGCTATCTGCCGCACAGTGGAAGACAATGTTGCCGGCCCAGATGGCCTCGAGTTGCTGGACGACCAGCGGATGAGCCAGGAACCGTTTGGCCTGGGCGCGAATGGCAATCTCCAAGCAGGATATTTTGGCGGCTTTCTGATGATGCTTGTAGGGCGCGTCCATGCCGGGTCGAGCGTGGCTGGACACGGCCGTTGGGGTCTCAGGTTGGCCTTGCAAGGGGTTGAAGTCATACGAGAGCGCATCGATCAGTTCTCGTGTCGAGTATTCTTTCAGCAGCTTGATGGCAAGCAACTCGCAGACCATGGCGCGTGTCCGGTTGACCCCGCTGCTTCCAGGGTACATATTGACTTCTTTGTGGTATTGGAGGCAATTCGCCATCAGCGCATACTCGCGAGCGGCATTGAAGTGGCTGGCGCGAATCTCCTGCTGGATCGGTCGGACCAGAAACTGGGAAACTTGTGGAGATCTTAATTGATCCCAGGACAGCACGGTGTCGCATCGAGAGGTAATAAGCAGTCTGATGGCGTGTGTCAGCTCGAACACCGGAATCGCGTCGAGTCGAGCGGCAGAGAAAATGGGGAGCAGCGGTGTTGAATCATCTGGTCCATCCTCGTCGGAATTGATGTCGTCGCCGTTGTCTTCGTTGTCGTCCGCGTCCGCATCTCCTCCCTCCTCTTCATCTTCGCTCTGCTCTTCCTCGTCATCTTCGTCCTCTTCCGTGATGGTCCTGTCGTCACCACCGTCGCCGGATGACTGGCGGTGGCCTGGGTCCAAGTGATGGGGGAGCGCGGTGGGAGAGGAAGGTGCCCGTGCACCAAACCGAAACAAGGGCGAACGGTCACGTCGTGGATCTCGAGGGAGAGAGGAGAGCATGCCGTCGTCTCCTAGGAGGTTAGAGGAAGTGGAGGCGAGGTAGATTTTCACCGGTGTTAGGACGGAGAGGATTCCATGCGCGTCACCAAGGCTAGCGCATCTCTGGAGGAAAAGGGCCAGAAAGGCATGGAAGATGGAACGGGTCGAAATAGAGTAAAGCAACCGTATCCGCCGCTTCCAGGACGGGAAGAGGTCGTCTTGGGAAGACTAAGAAAGGGAGTCTGAAGGAGGGATGATCACAAGACACGGCATGCGAGCGTTTTAGTTACCCATCGATTTCTTGCCCACGGACCGCCTGGTACCGCTCCAGCCATGAGTGCTTATGCATGACATCGGTTTGCACCCACTCGAGCGAGCACAATTGCTGGTGTGAGCAGAGGGTTGTCACATCGATGTGATGGGTAAGAGGCGCCGTCGAGCCTACTGAGTATTGTGCGAGCCCGAGTCCATCACTTAACCCATCAGAATAACACATTGGAAGCATCATCGTTGGTAATGGTCCCCATAGGGTCTCAGGATGGTTGACTACACAACAGCGCACATGTGGAGATCCAGCATGGACAAATGCTGAATCGACTTGGCCAGTCTGTTTGGCCCTGCTCTCACTCCTCCAGAGCGGCCTGTCTGGTGTCGCGTCGCTGCCCGCTATCATTATTGGGCACCGGCTTAGCCGCCATATCACGTGACAGCGTGTCAGCGGTGGAGGCTTGGCATCAAAAAGTTTCGTCCCCACGCCCAAACTTCAGATCTCACGCTGTCAGGATTTTCGGCATGTCCCAACTCGTGCGTCTCAGGGACCTGTGACCCATCATCTCATTTCCATGTGCATGTGATACTCTCTTCCTGAGGACCACCGTCCTCTGGCTTGCCATCATGCGAAAGACCGTTCCTGTGGCAGTCGCCCTGCCGCAAAGTCCCACCGTCGCGGCCTCCGTGGGCCTGAGCAATGTCGAGCTACCGATTTCACCGACGTTGGCGCGAGGCCGTGATCGACAAGGCTCTCTCACCGAGATCGCCTCGGCACAGTCCCTCCAGTCGGATGAAAAGAAGGCATTTCTTGAACTCCGCGATGGCCACGTCTTTGAAGGGCTCAGCTTCGGGGCCGAGAAAAGCGTGTCGGGCGAACTTGTCTTTCAGACTGGCATGGTGGGATACCCAGAATCAGTCACTGATCCGTCTTACCGGGGCCAAATCTTAGTCATGACGTTTCCCCTGGTTGGCAACTACGGCGTGCCCTCCCGGGAGGACGTGGACGAGGTTTGGGGGAACCTTCCCAAGTACTTTGAGTCGGACCAGATTCACATCGCAGGTCTTGTGGTGGCATCTTATTCCGGAGAACAGTATTCGCACCATCTGGCCACCTCTTCTCTGGGCACATGGCTCAAGGAGCAAGGTGTTCCGGCCATATACGGCGTCGACACGAGAGCGCTGACCAAGATCATCCGCGAGGAAGGAAGTATGCTGGGCCGCCTCCTTCAAGTCCAGCGGCGTAAAGGCCTGGGTCTCACCAACGGTTGGGCCACCAACGGCGAACCCGCCATGGGTCCACTGGACTGGCGGTCGGAGGCAGAGGAGGTCGAGTGGCACGATCAAAACCAGAGAAATCTGGTGCACGAGGGTATGGCATGACCTCAGGTGATGACTGACCTCGAGCGGTCCTCGCTGATACTCGTTTTAGTCTCTGTGCGCAGGCCTCGAATTGTTTCTCCCCCCCCCGACAAGGCCTTGTTCCATCCTTCTGGGAGACCAATCCGAGTAGTCGTGGTGGATGTTGGTCTCAAGTACAATCAACTCCGCTGTCTGTTGTCGCGCGGCGTCGAAGTCTTGATCGTGCCCTGGGACTACAACTTTCCCGAACTCGCGGGCCGGGACTACGATGGCCTCTTCATTTCCAACGGACCCGGCGACCCGGCCATGTTGTCCCCCACCATTACGCATCTCTCTGCCGCCGTGAAGGAGGGCAGAACTCCGATCTTCGGGATTTGCTTGGGCCACCAGCTTCTGGCGCGGGCCGTGGGGGCCAACACGTTGAAAATGAAATTCGGCAATCGTGGTCACAACATCCCTTGCACCAACCTCATCTCTGGTCGGTGCTATATCACCTCACAGAATCACGGGTTTGCCGTGGATTCGATGACGCTACCGGCGGGATGGGAAGAGCTCTTTGTCAACGCCAATGATGGGAGCAACGAGGGCATTCGTCATGTGTCACGACCATATTTCAGCGTGCAGTTCCATCCCGAATCCACTCCCGGCCCTCGAGACACGGAGTTTCTGTTCGACGTCTTTATCGACGCCATCATGAAGAGTGCCACGTCGGTCGATGCGCTCTTGCAGCCCGTCACGTTTCCGGGAGGCACGATTGAGGAAAATGACAAAACGCATCCCCGGGTCAATGTCAAGAAGGTGCTCGTGCTCGGCAGCGGTGGTCTCAGCATTGGCCAAGCGGGCGAGTTCGACTATTCGGGCAGTCAAGCGATCAAAGCTCTGAGGCAAGAAGGCATTTACACCATTTTGATCAACCCCAATATCGCCACGATCCAGACGTCCAAAGGCCTGGCCGACAAGGTCTACTTTCTCCCGGTGAATGCCGACTTTGTCCGGAAAGTGATCAAACATGAGAGGCCGGACGCCATTTACTGCACGTTTGGCGGACAGACGGCGCTGCAGGTCGGCATCCAACTCAAAGATGAGTTCGAAGAGCTGGGCGTGCGGGTGTTGGGGACGCCCATTGAGACCATCGTCACGACCGAAGATCGAGAACTCTTCGCCCGGAGTATGGAGTCGATCGGTGAAAAGTGTGCCAAGTCGGCCTCGGCCGCCAACCTCGACGAGGCTCTCCAGGTGGTGAAAGATATCGGCTTCCCCGTCATCGTCCGGGCAGCGTATGCCTTGGGCGGACTGGGGAGCGGCTTTGCCGAAAACATGAATCAACTTCGGGAGCTCTGCACAAAAGCATTTGCCGCCAGTCCTCAGGTCCTCATTGAACGAAGTATGAAAGGCTGGAAGGAGATTGAATACGAAGTCGTGCGGGATGCGCGCGACAATTGCATCACGGTGTGCAACATGGAGAACTTTGACCCCCTCGGCATCCACACGGGCGATTCGATCGTCGTGGCCCCGTCTCAGACGCTGTCCGACGAGGACTACAACATGCTGAGAACCACGGCGGTGAATGTGATCCGACATCTCGGCGTCGTGGGAGAGTGCAACATTCAGTATGCGTTGAATCCGTTTTCCAAGGAATATTGCATCATCGAAGTCAATGCCCGTCTGTCTCGGTCATCGGCCCTGGCCTCGAAGGCGACCGGATATCCGCTGGCGTTCATTGCCGCCAAGTTGGGACTGGGCATCCCGCTGAACGAAATTTCCAATTCGGTGACCAAACAGACGTGTGCCTGTTTTGAACCTTCTTTGGACTACGTCGTCGTCAAAATTCCACGATGGGACCTGAAGAAGTTTACCCGCGTCTCCACCCAGCTCGGCTCGTCCATGAAGAGCGTGGGTGAGGTCATGGCCATTGGGAGGACGTTTGAAGAGGCGATTCAGAAAGCCATCCGGTCGGTCGACTTTCACAATCTTGGCTTCTCCGACATCTCGAATCCTTTGATGTCTGTCGATGATGAACTGCAAACGCCATCGGACCAACGCATGTTTGCCATTGCCAATGCCATGCATGCGGGATATTCCGTCGACAAGATTTGGGAGATGACCAAGATTGACAAGTGGTTCTTGTCGCGGCTGAAAGGGTTGAGCGATTTTGCCAAGCAGATGTCGCAGTTCACCGCCAACACGATCCCTCGATCGTTGATCCGGGAAGCGAAGCAACTGGGCTTTTCCGACCGGCAACTTGCTCGGTATTGGAATTCCAGCGAACTGGCGGTGCGTCGATTGCGAACCGACGCCGGGATTCACCCGGTGGTCAAACAGATCGACACGGTCGCGGCCGAATTTCCTGCGTACACAAACTACCTCTATTTGACGTATAATGGTTCCGAACACGACCTGCCGTTCACCGATCACGGCGTCATGGTTCTTGGATCTGGCGTCTATCGAATCGGCTCCTCCGTCGAGTTTGATTGGTGCTCCGTCCGAGCCATTCGGACCCTTCGAGACCAAGGGTATAAGACGGTCATGGTCAACTACAATCCGGAGACGGTCAGCACCGATTACGACGAAGCCGATCGTCTCTATTTTGAGAACATCAATCTCGAGACCGTGCTCGATATCTATCAGCTCGAGTCGGCGAGCGGGGTCATCATTTCCATGGGCGGGCAAACGCCCAACAACATCGCCTTGCCGTTGCACCGCCTGAATGTCAAGATTCTCGGCACGTCGCCGGAGATGATCGACACGGCCGAAAACCGGTTCAAGTTTTCGCGGATGCTGGATGTGATTCACGTCGACCAACCGTCCTGGAAAGAGCTCACCAGCATCGAAGAGGCCATGGAGTTCTGTCACAAAGTCGAATATCCGGTCCTCGTGCGACCGTCGTACGTGCTCTCCGGCGCGGCGATGAATACCGTCTATTCCCAGGACGACCTGGCCAGCTATCTGAATCAAGCCGTCGAAGTCTCCCGAGAGTTTCCGGTCGTGATCACCAAATACATTGAAAATGCCAAGGAAATCGAGATGGACGCCGTGGCCAAGGATGGGGTCATGGTGGGACATTTCATCTCTGAGCACGTCGAGAATGCCGGTGTCCATTCCGGGGATGCGACGCTCATATGTCCGCCGCAAGATCTCGAACCCGAGACGATTTCCCGGATCGAAGACGCCACACGCAAGATCGGAAATGCCTTGAACGTGACCGGCCCGTTCAACATCCAATTCATCGCCAAAGACAACGAGATCAAGGTGATTGAGTGCAATGTCCGTGCTTCGAGGTCTTTTCCTTTTGTGTCGAAAGTGATGGGGGTCGACCTCGTCGAGATGGCGACCAAGGTCATCATGGACAAACCGGTCACACCGTACCCGGTGGTGCACCTCCCAAAGGATTACGTCGGCGTCAAGGCCCCCCAGTTTTCCTTCTCTCGGCTGTCGGGAGCCGATCCGGTCTTGGGCGTTGAGATGGCGTCCACGGGAGAGGTGGCCTGCTTTGGCCGCGATCGATATGAGGCGTACATCAAGGCGACCATCTCCACCGGATTCAAACTGCCGGAGAAGAACATCCTGCTCTCCATCGGGTCCTACAAGGAGAAGATGGAAATGCTGCCGTCGGTCCGCAAGCTGCATCAGATGGGCTACAATCTCTTCGCCACGTCGGGGACCGCTGACTTTCTGGAAGAGCATGGCATCAAAGTCAAATTCCTGGAGGTTCTGGGCACCGACGAAAAGGATCAAAAGTCGGAATATTCCTTGACACAGCACCTGGCCAATAACTACATCGACCTCTACATCAATCTGCCCTCCAACAACAAGTTCCGGCGGCCGGCGAATTACATGAGCAAAGGATACCGCACGAGACGGATGGCGGTCGACTACCAGACGCCCTTGATCACGAACGTCAAAATCGCCAAGATTTTGATCGAAGCGCTGGCCAGGCATTACGATTTGAGCATTCGCAACCTGGACTTCCAAACCAGCCATCGCTCCGTCGTCCTGCCCGGACTCATCAATGTGGCGGCGTTTGTCCCGGGTGTGGCGTCGCGAGGCTCGCACGACTTCTCCTTGGTGACCAAAGCATCCATTGCCGCCGGTTTCAGCATGATTCGTGTGATGCCGGTCGGCCTCGAGAGCTCCGTGACCAATGCGCGATCCCTCCAAGTGGCCCAGGAGAATGCTCAACGCGGGGCCTACTGTGACTACAACCTCTCGGTGGCCGCGACCCATGCGAACTCGGAACAAATTGTGCTCGTCAAGGGCGAGGTGGGATCGTTGTTCATTCCCTTCAATCATCTTTCGGGGAATATCAACAAGGTCGCCACCGTGACCGCACACTTTGGGACGTGGCCAACACACAAGCCGATCATGACCGATGCGAAGACCACCGATTTGGCCTCCATTCTCCTGTTGGCCAGCTTGCACGACCGGAAGGTCCACGTGATGAGTGTGACTTCCAAGGACGACATCAGCTTGATCGCACTCTCCAAGGAGAAAGGCCTCCACGTCACCTGCGACGTGTCGGTGTACAGCCTGTTCTTGTCTCGAGCCGACTATCCCGATTGCGGCGCCTTACCCTCACCCAGCGACCAAGAGGCGCTGTGGGATCACCTCGAAACGATCGACGTCTTTTCGATCGGCAGTCTTCCGTACCAGATCGCCGGAAAAGCGGCGGTACCAACGGTCGGGATTGCAGATGCTCTCCCTCTGCTCCTCACCGCGGTATCAGAAGGCCGCATGACCATGGATGACGTGACCAAGCGTCTCCATGACAATCCCAAATCCATCTTCGAGCTTCACGACCAACCGAATACGTCGGTCGAAATCGACATTGATCGTCCTTACGTTTTACAAGAAGGCCCGGTGTGGTCACCGTTTGTGGGAAGAACGATGCGGGGCGCGGTGTCGCGGGTCACTTTCCAGGGCAAGACGGCCTGTTTGGATGGAGAAGTGGTGGTCGACGGCCCTCGCGGTACGGACGTGTCGGCCGACACCTTACACCCGCTCTCTCCTGTGGCGGCTACTGCTTCTCCCGCACTTCGACCACAGACTGAGAGTCCTTTCGACCGGCGCACTTCTACGCTGGACGTCGTCCCCCCCAGACGGTTGTCAATGTCCCAACGCCACCGACCCCCGACCCGCGGACGGAATTTGGATGAGGTGCTTGAAACTCCTCACGCCATGGCTCCGGCACCGATATGGCCGCAGCCTCAACCAGAGTCGACCATCTCACCGTCGCTTCTGTCTTTGCTGGCGACGTCGCCTTTCAAAAACCGCCACGTCCTGTCAGTGACCCAGTACACGCGCCAAGACCTTCATCTGCTTTTCACCGTCGCTCAAGAAATGCGACTGGGCGTTCAACGTCAGGGTATCCTGCCCATCCTGCATTCCCGGGTCCTCTGCACCCTGTTTTATGAACCCAGCACCCGGACGTCGTCGTCGTTTGATGCCGCCATGCAGCGGCTCGGTGGCCGGACCATTGTCATCAACACGGACCACTCCAGTACGCGGAAGGGAGAAAGTCTTCAAGACACCATCAGGACGCTTGGATGCTACGGAGACGCCGTCGTCATTCGCCATCCTGACGACGAGTCTGCCGCCACCGCCGCCAGATTCTCTCCTGTTCCGATCATCAATGGCGGCAACGGAAGCCTCGAGCATCCGACCCAAGCGTTCCTTGACCTCTTCACCATCCGAGAAGAGCTGGGCACGGTCAACGGTCTCACTGTGACCTTTACCGGAGACCTCAAGTACGGGAGAACGGTCCACTCGCTGGCCAAGCTGCTCCGGTACTACGAGGTTCGGATCAACTTGGTGTCACCTTCAGGACTGGCCCTGCCACGCGATGTCCGAGAGCAAATCATTGCCTCCGGACAGCTGGCCGTCGAGTCAGAGACTTTGACTCCCGAAATCATTGCCCGAAGTGACGTGCTGTACTGTACGAGAGTGCAGAAGGAACGCTTCCCCAGTCTCGACGAGTATGAACGGCTCAAGGATCACTTGATTGTCGACAACAGCGTTCTCAAGCACGCCAAGCCGAGCATGGTCATCTTACATCCCCTGCCGAGGAACCGTGAGATCAGCGAGGAAGTCGACTTTGACCAGCGTGCCGCATATTTCAGACAGATGCGATATGGACTCTACACCAGGATGGCTTTGCTGGCATTGGTACTTGCACCCTAGAGGACCTTCGGCGTGATCCCGTCATACACGAGGTCAGACTTTAGTTGAAGGGTCCATTGGAAAAACAAAAGGAAAAGTTAGTTGGGAGAACTGTTATGTAAAAGATGGACACTATTATAGATTCCGCTTCACAGCCGGATTGTCGAGAATGATAATTTCGTTTACAGGCCATCATTTCTATTCGTACCGTAAGGATCTCTGCAGCTGAGAAGAGCCGCCCATGTACCGGCGGGAGGAGAAACTAGTAATGTAGTAGACGAGGTTGAGGACCCAATGAATAGACCGCCTAAATTAGTTGCCGCGGTGTTGAGCCTTGTCCACTTGTGTTGGTGGAGCACAAGCATCTGTTGAGAATGCCACCCCAACCGATTGGAAGCGAATACAGATGCGCGGCCTAATGGCGAATAACATTACTCTAGTTGAGGTCAACAGTTAGCCAGTGTTTATGCTGCTCGAACCAGGACTAGCGCCAGAAGGCCGCGACACGGCTGGCCAATCACACATTGTAGCATTGTCGCTAGCCTGTCTCTAGCCCCTTCACTGTAGTAACCCGCCATCAGCTTGTGCCACTTAGAACTCAGGTCGTCTCAGTAGCATACCGGCTAAGCGCTGCCCAGTGAACGCAGCTCACTAAGCTTCTACTATATCAATGGAGGCTGGACAGTTTAAATGTCCCTGCCACAGACTTCCCTCTCACTCAAGCCTTCAAAGTGTACCTAGCACTTGAGGAGGTCTATCTTTCATTTGTCAAGCTGGTGAAGGCCAACGCACGACAGACCGAATCCATATCAACTATTTCCCTTCTGCTGCCGTGCATATCTCCCCATCACTATCGCGAGGTCCGTATTCTTTCCCTTGTGCACTCACTATGCATTCACTCGCCAGGTGCGCGGTCATCGCGGCCACACTCATTCCCTCAATCATCATGGCTGCTGCCATGCCCAGGCCTGATGCACCTACCTACACATTCCCAGCCAATGCTCCCCTACCACCTTTTGCCAACTGGACTAAGTTTCACAATGCCTCTTGGGGCGGCAGTGCTTGGACCATTCCTTCTCCTCCTCTACCGCCTGTGACCCTTACCTCAACCACGCCTTCATCAAGTTCCACGATAACCACCACGAGCTCGACCGCCAGTGAAGAATGGGGTGAATGGCTTGCGACGACGACCACCACCACCACCACAACCACAACCACGACATCGTTACCGCCCCCAGCATGGAGCCAGTGGACTACGACAATCCCCGTGCCTCCGATTTCTCCAGTCGCACCAATTACCAGCTCCTCGTCCACGACGGAAGCGTGGGCTTACTGGACCAATTTCACCAGTTCCGTCACGTCGCTTTCTCCGGTAACGATCAGTACAACGACGGCCAGTTCTGAAGCGTGGGTCAATTGGATCACTTCCACCGAGAGCAGCACGACGAGCATTCCAACATCCCCAGCATCGACCACGACATCTTGGACGATTCCCAGCGCTTTCCCGACTTCATCCTGGTCCACCACGACCTCGACACCATACTCTTCCACTCCCGTGGCACCAATAGCGTCCTCCTTCAGCGGCGGGGCCATGGCGGTGCTTGCCAATACAAAGGCTGTTGCCGGAGTTGGCGCTGCCATCATGATCGTCGCAGCGTCAATGTTCTAGATTGGTAGGGGGACGGAACCTCTCACAACACAGTTTGGGCCAGTATTTATTTCTTCTGACTGTTGATGCTCGCGACACTGCGGTGGCATTATCTTGCCTCCGTGACATAGGAGGTGGAGAGGTCAAAGGATCCAGGAATATGGTGCAAAAGTAATATGGTATTTGACGAGAGAAGGATTCGACGTTTAATGCACACGGGCTTTTGATTACGGTCGAAGATTTATCTGTTGATATGCCATGCAAGATGCGATACGTATAGTTGCATGGTGGGGCATTGTTTTTTGGGATGGATGGACGGACCTGGATGGGCAATAATTGTACTGATACCGGTACATGTGTAGGACTATGTTACATAGACAAATAGGTAGTTGTGCATCGGTCACACCTGGTTAGTGCTGGTTGGCCCAGTAAAACACTTCAGCTCTCAAGCGTCCTGTAGGAATTGTGTCAGTCACTCAATTGTGAATCAAGGCTCTGATTGGCTGTGAGATTTGCCGTCTCCAAGAGGTCGTGAATGCTGCCTGTCTATTTATTCACCAAGTTCCACAATGATTCATTTTTTCTGTCCCTCTTCTTCCCAGCAGCTTCATCACCTATGCCACCTATGCCACCTACGCCGCTGCTGCATCTGTCAAACTTGGGGGAAGTGTTGATCATGATCATTGACTTGGTTCCTCCAGATTCTCGAACGCATCGGAGACTTTTCCGCCAAGGGGGGGCAAATCCTACGATGACTTCATGAATGGCAACGCCACGACGTTTGTCAAGTTACTCGAGGAGTCTTTGGGTTAATGACATATTAGGTTGTTAGCCTCCGCAGATGCCCAATTGGTACAGTAGCTGCTGCTGCCTTAGAGGCAGAGTTGTCGTCTGTCAGATATCGCCCAAATTGGAATAGCTCGAAGAGACTTGAACAGTCGATATAGAGGACTAGACAGCTCGAGCAGACCACGAGAGACAGAAGTTGGCTGTCGGTGTCGTCCAAGCTAGACAGAAGCCGAGGCTGATCGAGGCAGGCCCCGCGGGAAAGCCCGGGGGGACAGAGGTAGATGGCATTTCCTACAGCACGGAGCGGTTGAGTGTCGCTTCTTGATCCGACGTGATTCTCTTTCCCGTCGACCTAGGCTCTTTGACGTGCTTCCCTCCTGTAACCGTTGGCTTCAGCTTGGGGCGGTGGTTTAAATGCGGGGTCGTCTGGGTGAGGGTTGTATGCAGATTTTCCTTGTCCGTAGCCGCCAAGGCCAGGGCGGAGGCGGATTTCAATGACTCTAAATCTCCCCACTGAGTATTTACTCGTCCTGACTCCATGCCTTCGAAATGGACATTGAAGGCGGAGCGTGGGTCATAGTGGCGGCAGACCGGCTGGATAGGCTGGCGGCTGTGTGGCATGCACACAGGATTGCTGTGGGGGTCACAATTTTGGTTTGTGCTCTCCTCTTGATCACCGTGCAGAAACTGCGCCAGCAAATCCCCTCCCGCAAGCTTCCCCCCCCGGCGTCAGAGGAGAAAGTAGTATGGCGCGAAGAGCTGCGGCGACCGGTTGGTTCGGCCTCCCATGCAAGACCGAAGGCTCTGCAGAAGCAGGCACCGGCAGGACACAATCCAAGCAAGAAGCCTCGCCCCGCGGCAGCACGAGTCGTCACAGGCAGAAAACCGGTTCCTGCGAAGGGAGGGTTCCAATCCGGCAGGATGGGCTCTGCGACAATCCAGCCGCTCATCTTCTTTTCATCCTTGACCGGGACGACAGAACGTCTCTCCCGAGATGTCTTCCGGCGAATCGAAACGCTGTCAAATTCGGATTCCAATATTTCCAGGCCGCAAGTTCATGACCTCTCGTACATTGACCTTGACGATTACTTCTTGTCGGGGCCGAAAAGATCACCGTCGACGTCACAGACGCGCTTCTTTTACATCCTCCTCATTCCTTCCTACGACATCGACACGGTTTTGACCACGTTTGTCGAGCATCTTGACGAGACGCACAACGACTTCCGCATTGACACTTCTCCCCTCTCTGCGTTAGCCGGGTATTCGGTCTTCGGTGTGGGGGACCAGGAAGGCTGGCCCAGCGAAGAGAAGGGATTTTGCTCACAAGCGGTCGAGGTGGACAAGTGGATGGCCAAGCTGACAGGGAGGAAAAGAGCGTACCCTCTTGGACTGGGCGACATTAAAACCAACGCCGAGACCGCCCTCCGTGAGTGGACGGCCGGGCTTTGCGACGCGATTGAAGAGCTGAGCACGACTGGTTCGTTGGGTGACGGTGTACCTGGTAGTGGTGATCCTGTTGAGAGCGGTGACGAAGAAGCCGAGGAAGATTTTCCGGACTCGGGCAGGAGAAAAAGACGAAAGACTGCTCCGACTGGCGACCTGGAAGACCTGGGTGGGAAGCAGGACACTTCCGTGGGTCCTCTCGCTGTCGACTTCACCACATCCTCCTCTCCACACGCCGGCTCCAGTCCTCTCAAAGCAATGGTGCCCAAGGAGTCGCCCACCCACGCGGCATTGACGAAACAAGGGTACACCATCGTGGGAACGCACTCTGGTGTCAAAATTTGCCGGTGGACCAAGTCTGCTCTTCGCGGTCGGGGATCCTGTTACAAGAACTCGTTTTACGGGATCGCTTCACATCTCTGCATGGAGACGACACCATCTCTGTCGTGCAGCAACAAATGCGTGTTCTGCTGGCGTCATGGCACCAACCCGGTCGCGACGACGTGGCGCTGGCAGATCGACGACCCCAAAATGATCTTCGAAGGGGCGAAACAGGGCCATTACAAGAAGATCAAGATGATGAGAGGCGTGCCGGGAGTGAGAAGTGAGCGATTCGAGGAAGCGATGCGTATCCGACACTGTGCCTTGAGCCTGGTGGGCGAACCTATATTCTACCCCAGAATCAACGAGTTTGTGGGTCTTTTGCACGACGAGAGGATTTCCAGCTTCCTCGTGTGCAACGCACAGCATCCGCAGCAGCTTCGAGACCTGAGACGAGTCACGCAACTCTATGTGAGCATCGACGCGAGCAACAGAGAAAGTCTGCGCAAAATTGACCGGCCTCTCCATCGAGATTTTTGGGAGCGATTTCACGCTTGTCTTGATATTCTCCGGGAGCAGCGTTTCGTTCAGCGCACCGTCTTCCGCCTGACCCTCGTCAAAGGCTTCAACGTCGAGGATGAAGTGGAAGGATATGCCGATCTCGTCCAAAAAGGTTTACCCTGTTTCGTCGAGGTCAAAGGCGTCACCTATTGCGGCACGAGCTCGTCTGCCGGGGCGGGTTTGACGATGCAGAACGTGCCTTTCTACGAAGAAGTGGTGCAGTTCGTCGAAGCCTTGAACGAAGCGTTGGCCAAGCGAGGATTGGAGTATGGCCTTGCGGCTGAGCATGCCCACAGCTGTTGCGTATTGCTGGCCAGCAAGAGATTCTTGATCGATGGCCAATGGAAAACGGTCATTGATTACGACCGGTTCTTTGACCTCCTTCAACGGGGGGACACCTTTCGACCGGAAGACTATTGTAAGGACACCCCTGAGTGGGCCTTGTGGGGAAATGGAGGCTTCGATCCACGAGATGAAAGAGTGGACAGAAAGGGCAGGCCGAAGGTGACCGCCGAGATGAATCCGCGAGGCGGACCTCCGCTGGAGTTCTCATCGGCGACGCCTGCGGTCGCATAAGGTGTCCCACGATTGTAGCAAACAGACTGTAGCATAGCCAGGAACCACCCATTTGGCCACACCTGTTCCACCAAGATAGACTATCTTTGCGGTTTCACCAGTACACCACCAGTCTGTATAGTATGGTTCAAACCCATCTCTTAGACACCAATGCCGACAAGATCGCACAACTCTTCTCAAACGACAACCGCGAGGATTAACAGCTCATGAAAAGTTTGTGCCTGTCAGAATCAGTCCGTCGTTACCTCCCACGCTGAGCGGCCGAGGCCAGACCTCGAGCGCAGGTCAAAGATCATCACCACTCTCTGTGCCCCCTCTCCGCCCAAAGGCAAGACAAGGAGCAGCTGACGAGAGTAAAAAGGCTTCACTCTAGGGTAACGAGGACTTTGTATCGTCAGCCAGGTTGAGGATTCTGTGGCTCGTGTGAAGAGCTCAGAAGAGGACGTTTACTATAGAAATGATTCTATGAAGTCTGTCTCACAGGTTAGCGTGCCTCGATGAAAGGGCCAGGGTCGGTGGTGAACATACAAAGTCGCATGAAAGGAGGAAACAGGATGGGTGAGGAGCGAAAGAAAATATAGGTCGCTGGCGGCGCCAAGAAGGCTAGCATGTTGTTGGTTAGCCAGGAAATTTTTTGTTCAATGGGTTGCACGGGCGAAATCACGTGTCGGGGGTCCTTTCAGGATTGCTTCAAACCATGAGCCTTGCTGAGCATTCACCACGATCGATCACTCTTGCCGCCTCAGACATATCGGCATCACTCGTCCTTGGAGGAGTTGGACTGGAGGTCAACCGCTCTCGGATCGACACGCCATTCGTGGCGAATCCTGCGAGATGGTTACTCACAACTCGAAATATTCCAGCACACGATATCATGACCCCAGAGAGCAAGAATTCTTCAGTTTCGAGGAGGTGGTGCTAAAGGGCCTGGCGTCAGATGGAGGGCTCTTTCATCCGCACCAAGTGCCCAATGTTCGTTCGCGATACGTGGAATGGAAGGACCTCACCTTCCCCGAGCTGGCATTTCAGGTGATGAGGCTGTACATCGACAAGGATGAGATTTCGGACGAGGACCTGAATTCAATTGTTGTACGCAGCTATTCTACCTTCACCCACCCGGACGTGGTCCCACTGGTACCATTGGATGGGCCCAAAAAGCTCTACCTCCTGGAGCTGTTCCACGGTCCGACTTTTGCGTTCAAAGATGTCGCCCTCCAGTTTCTGGGGAATCTGTTCGAGTTTTTCTTGGTTCGCAAAAACCGGCCGCTCGGGCCCGGGCGTGCAAGACATCACCTCACGGTCATTGGGGCGACTTCAGGCGACACCGGCTCGGCGGCCATCTATGGACTGAGAGGCAAGAAAGACGTCAGCATCTTCATCATGTTCCCCGACGGCAAGGTGTCCCCGGTGCAAGAAGCACAAATGACGACGGTGCTCGATCCCAATGTGCACTGTCTGAGCGTCCAAGGGACATTTGACGACTGCCAGGACTATGTCAAAGCCTTGTTTGCCGACCCCGAGACGAACAAGATCCATCACCTTGGCGCGGTGAACTCGATCAACTGGGCTCGCATCTTGGCCCAGATTACATATTATTTCTACGCGTATTTCCAGCTGCTCCGGCAGAATGCGGAACTGAAGGAAGTCAAATTTGCCATTCCGACCGGAAATTTTGGAAATATTCTCGCCGGCTACTATGCAAAGCGGATGGGTCTGCCCGTGGCCAAACTGGTCATTGCCACCAACGAGAACGACATCCTCCATCGATTTTGGCAGACCGGGTCCTACTCGAAGACGCAGCAGCCTGGTCAAGAGCACGGTGGTGGTGCTGAAGCAGACGGAGCCGAGGCCCACACCGACGGTGTCAAAGAGACCCTGAGTCCCGCCATGGACATTTTGGTCTCGTCCAACTTCGAGCGTCTTCTTTGGCATTTGAGCCTCGAGCACGAGCTGGAGCAGAACCCGCATGTCACGGTGGAGATCTCAGTGAGAAATGCGGGCAAGAAGATCGCTCGGTGGTTTCAAGAGCTCAAGACGACCGGCACGTTTACCGTCGACTGCGAGATCGTGGACAAGGCGAGGGAGATCTTCGGCACATACCGGGTCAGTAACGAGCAGACGGTCGAGACGATCCGAGAATGCTACCGTGGAAGTGCTATTTCGAGGAAGGGGTATGTGCTCGACCCTCACTCGGCCATCGGCGTCGCCGCAAGTCTCCGTGAGATCGAAGCATCCGGGCCGACGAGGACTGTCCCTATGGTGTCGCTCGCCACGGCTCACCCGGCCAAGTTCGCCAATGCTGTCGAGCTGGCGCTGAAAGACGAGGACGGTTTCGATTTCAACACGATATTACCTGAGCCATTTGTCGGTCTCGGTGACAAAGAACGGAAGGTGCTAAAAGTTGCCAGCACCGAAGGGTTGGTTGGTATTCGCAACATCATCACCAGAGAGGTCGAGAAGGAAAAGGAGGCCACACAAAATGGCGCATAGGTTGGATGTCCCTTATTTCAAGCTCCGAATCCAGTTCCGGAATCTAGAACTCCGATTCACCATGTCAGTCGGATACTCTATGTGATCCAAAAATAATAGTCCTGGCCTGAGGCCTGCATCGAGTCAGTGGCCTTGGCGACGGCATCATCACTGATTCGTGGCCAGCCCCCGCTGTCGGATGAAGCTGTTCCTGTTCCTGTTGCTTTTGCTGCCAGGTTTGTCTGAGACTTCCCCTCTCGTCCTCAGCCCTAAGTAGCGCTACTATTCATTCAGCTTTGGGATCCACAAATGATCGGCCTTGGACAACTTGCGGCGATTTCAAGCACACGTCCGTCGGTCCAGGGTGGTGGTAAGCAATACGAATCGACTAGGCCTGGGCCAGCTCATTCATGGCGCCACCATGGCGGATTGGCAAGAGGGTGTGATTCGTTTACTGTTCACCCGAACCAACCTATGTCTGGGCGCTGCTCACTAACGAGCTGAGGCCTCCATCCTCCAAAGTGCGCCGGAGGACGGCTCTATCTCCTGCGACGTATCCTGGGTAGGTCTCGGTTTGACTCTTCGCCTTCCCTCCCTGCTCGTGTTCTCCTGCGATGATGTTCGTGCCATGGCCTTCTCAATATATCGGTGAGAGCACACCTCGGGCACGGCAGTCGGGATCGCTGACTATAATGGCAGGAGACATGCTCCGCACTGGCCCCCGTTGAAGCAGTCTTACCAGCAGTCTTACCAGCACTTGGGCTCGCGCGAAAGTCTTCCGCTGAATGCATTGCCATTGACGCCTCTGTCAAGCCTCCACAGCGCTGCTACCGTATATTCGCCCGATCCTCTATCATATCCCTCTGCACCACTCCTGACGTCACCCACCAAACCAGCGGAGCGCAAGAAATGGGCGTGGCACGGCTGGAGGGGCGGGGCGCGCACCGCTCTCTTTGGAGCAGTCGTCGTCTTGCTCGTGAATATCAGTCTCCTCATTGCCATCCTCACCAGCGGAACGAACATGATGGGCGGCACATGGATGGTGTACTCCGGAAGTTGTAACGAAGTGGAGAGACAGGACACTTGGATTCACTTGGCGCTCAATGTCGTCGCCACCCTGCTCCTGGCCAATTCCAGCTACTGCATGCAACTCCTGTCGGCTCCCAATCGCAGTGAGATTGACCGAGCGCACGCCAAGAGGAAATGGCTCGACGTCGGCATTCCCAGTGTACGGAATCTGGGTTCGCTGAACAAGAAGAAGGTTGTGGTGTGGTGGGTCCTGGGAATATCATCAATCCCTCTTCATCTCATGTCGGTGCGAGAACGGCTGCTGGTCGGATCAAGCTGACAGTCTCCAGATACAACTCGGTTTTCTTCTCCGCGCTCGCCACGAATAACTACAGCATTCTCTACGCGACGCAGGACTTTGTTCAAGGAGGCAGTTACGATCAACAGGAGTTCCCGGATACCGAGCCTCTCAATATCACGGACGTCCAGGCCCGGGCGTCTCAATTCGAGCGACTCGACAACGAGGACTGCATTCGCGCCTACGCGAAGGACTTTATTGAAGATCGGCGGAATGTCATTGCCATCGTCAAGAATGTCACGGGAGAGCCGTCGCTGCTCCACGTCTCAGAACAGGAGTTTCCGGCGCACATCACGCCGCAATATAATCCGTATGCGTGGATCTGTGACAGTCCCACGGTGGTCAATCAAACCGGAGCGTGTTGCGAGAACGAATGGGGCTTCGTGCCCTGTCCCAAGATCGCCCCGGAACTCGTCCAGATGGCCGACCAATGGACCACGGGCGGATTTGAGATAGACCACTGTCTCAGTGAGACTGTGACATCATTTTGTCACCTCCACTTCTCAGTCGCTCTGATGTCCGTGGTCATCGCCTTCAACATTCTCAAAGTGCTGGGAATGGGCTACGTTGCCTACGCACTCGGCGAAGCACCGATGGTCACGGTTGGAGACGCCATCCAATCCTTTCTCCTGCGCCCCGATCGAATGTCCGAAGGAATGTGCCTCGCCAGCCATCAAAGCGTCGTCCGGCAATTTGGCCGGGGCTATACTCCGATGCCGGTCAGATATGAGCGCCCTCAGTATCGATGGTACGACGCCGCCAGCTGGCGGCAATGGGTCTTTCTGCTGTTGCTGTAAGTATTGGAACAACCGCAAAGGGCTACAGCTAACGTCACGTCCAGCTTTGCCTTGGCGGCCGTGGCGACGATCGTTTTCCTCGTCTTGGGCATAACCCATCTCAACATTGGCGAAAAGAGACTGCAGAGTGCTTGGAACATCGGACTGGGTAACGTACGACCTCAGAACCTCATCATGGGATTAGGGTTACCGTCACTCGGTAACGCATCAATTGCGGTGTCGACCTTGATTGCCAACACGCCCCAAGTTCTGTTTTCATTTCTGTACGTCTGCTACAACGCCATGTTTACCAATTTCTTCCTTGCGTACGAGTGGAGCAAATTCGCCGTTCAACGCAAATATCTCCGGGTTTCCCACGCCGTTGGCCAGCAGAAATCGACATACTTTGTTAACCTGCCCTACCGATACGGCCTTCCTCTGCTGATTGGTTCCGGACTGCTACACTGGCTTGTCTCCCAAGCTCTCTTTCTGGCTAACATCACCATCATTCCCCGGGACGGAATGATTCCGATGCAAGACGAGATTACGACGGTCGCCTACTCTCCGCTGGCGATGCTGTTGGTGTTATGCCTTGGTATCGTATTCCTCCTTTTCTTGCTCGCCACCGCGTGCCGGAAACTTCCAGTTGGCATGCCGTTGGTGGGGAGCAACAGTTTGGCCATCGCTGCTGCATGCCATCCACCGCTCGTGGATCAGAGCGAGCGAGAGGAGATGGTTCTGCGGCCTATTACCTGGGGAGCAGTGCCTGGCAAAGTCGATGCCGACGAATTCGGAGCCATCGGGCACTGCTGTTTTTCAGACCGAGTCGTCGAGCCACCAGAGACAGGAAAGCTTTATGCTTAGCTGATACTTGTCGGTAACGAACGGATGGGTCCGAGGTCGTTCCATGAGTCTCATCCCTATACCCAGATTTGACGATTGATTGCACGCCAGAATCGTTGCGACCTCTAGATCACGGACAGCGACATGTCACGACTTGCCTCCTGCCTACAACATGGATGGTCCAAAGACGGGTTCCAAGTAGGTAGATATGACAGATGACAGATGACAGAAATTAGACAGCTGGGTGCCAAGGCCACAACTTTCACTGCCCCGCCCGACATGCAATTGGTTTTGGCACCAAATATCTGCCGTTGGTTACATGAGCTTTTACACACTGCACGTCAAAAACAGTCGGAATGTTCGCTTTACTCCAACCGAAGCGGCCTCGAGCTTCACAAACCGCTGATTCGACCCGTGGATTGAAATCCGCCACCGCGGCATGCCAGCAGATCAGACATCATTCTCACACGGCCTCCTCCCACGGGAATGCTAGTATCAGCCAGTCGACATCTCAGCCTCAGAATTCACCTTCCTAAGCCCAAGATGACACGAAGTTGCGAAGAGGCGCGGATTCCTGGACAGTCTGCGAAGAATGTCTGAATATTTATCCCTACCAAGAACGGTCCCAGACTTCATCGCCGCCTGAATTTCTCCCTACACATTCTCAACTTTCCAACGTCCCTATCACTGGACCATACTAGCATCTACGCTGTTGAATATGTCGCTCGCTCCAACCCGCGAGTCGGATCCGCTACACTGAATCGATTGGCAAATGCAGCTTCAGACGTGCTTCGTCGATCTCTCCAAATCTGTCCCCGCTGTCACAATCCACGCTCTGAGTTTTGCTGACCTTGATGCGGGGCGATGGCGCTGTCAAGGACTTTATACGCTGGGGCCTGGTGGAGATCCAACTTTGGAGAATTCTTCCGCACCTCAACTCTCGCTGCACAGAAATAGGCAGGAAAAGAGGCGAAGGCATTAAACTATTTCACTGAAATAGATGTGGCAAGCCTGGTTGAATGAGAGAGTTCGAGTCAGCCTCCATTTCGCTGTTCGAATATTCTGTTTCTTGGTTCTTCAAATTTTCCATTTGTTCGACTGTTGGTTTGGACTGTTGGTGTTGGACTGTTGGTGGTTTCATCTACGCGATACCTTCATGGAAAGAGCAGGGCATGTTCACGGTCGATAATATGCCAAGGTTCATATGAGTCAGAATAGTCTTTGTCCAGCCAGGTCTGTGCGTCGGTCACGATATCTATTCCTCTTCTGTTCCCCAAGTCGACTGAAATGCTCCTTAAGTCACTTCGTTGTCCCCTGGGACCCTGGCCACCGGCACCCCATGCAGCCTGACCCGGTAGAGACATGTATGGGCCGCACCGTAGTTCCGCACGACCCTGACGACAAAATGCTGCGCGTAGTGCCGGAGGTAGTCTTGATTGACATCCAATCTAAACGCCTGCACGTGGTTCGCGTAGGTAGAGGCGTCGTACTCGGCGCGCCCGACAAGGGCATAAGTCGGACCGAGTGACAAGTGATCGTGGTAGAGTTCGTCATCGATATCTTTATTACTTTCTTGGGGGGTCTGAGATGCCTGCATGGAGCGAATATTGAGTTGCTGCCACTCCAGGCCGTCCAAGTGGTCAAAGTCGGCCCAGATTTCGACGATGCGCGGGGCCGAGTCTGGGTTGAGAGAGCCGGCAGACGGGTAATGCTCGATCACGAGCTCGGTCGGGTAGATGAGTTCTTTGACCGTGACCCCGAGCCGGACAGAGTCGTGCTCAGGCGCCGCGTCCGAGGAGCACCAGCAGTCGCCGACGTCTTGCCACGCCTCGAGGGCGGTGATGGGAGGTCTGGCTTGGTACTTGGTCATGCCGAGCATGCGCATGATGACTCGTTGTGGGAGCGGAAAAGGTTTCTGTCTCGTCGGCGACGTTCGGCGAGGATCGACCAGTGCGCCGTTGCTGGGTGCGAAGAAATTGACCTTGGGGATGAGCGGGGACGGAATGTTGTTTGAGGATATCGATGACTGCTGGCTTCCAAGCAGCGCCATCAGGTTTGTGATGTGGATTTGCTGTCGACGGAGGGCGTCGATGTCAGCCTCGATCACCGCGTACTTGGAGTCAAATTTGTCGCTCAGTCTGGACTCGATGAGCCGTATTTGGCTGTTGATGTTGCTGAGCACCATGGACAACTTGGACAAGTCCTGACGGTCGCCGTCGGTGAGGTTGAATGCGGGCGCCAGGGGCCGCGCACAGCTGCCACAAAATTTCTGTAGCCCCAGGCTCAAAGTTGAGGTAGAGAGCGGAACGCAGAGGAGGGTTGTGTACATGTAGCAGAACAACACGCTCGTTGCCGCTACAAGGCACAGTGAAAAAAGGACTTTGGTTCCGCCCACGACAACGGTGGATTCTGGAAGTTCACCAATCGCTCTCCAGCAAGTGCGCCCCAGTCGTAAGAACCAATCACCTGTTATGCCTACCAGGTGGAGGAACGTGTGGTATGCTGATGCAAAGGATCGTTTCGAGAGGTTCCACGTCTTCTGGGGCAAAGACGGACCTCGACTCTGCACTTGAACACGAGGTCTCCGCAAGCCACGTTCGTAATTATAACTGTGGTTGGAGATGCCGCTGGGAAAGCTGGAAGGTTCGGTGTCTCTAGGCGAATTCACCTCTGGCGTGCCCTGGTCCCTCTCGCTGGTCTCGTCGGGTATTTGCTCGATTTGACTACTGTCCAAAGAACTGGCCCACGCGGCAACCCTTTCGGACTTTCGTGTGTCGAGATTGTCGCTGTCGACGGAACCATCACGGGATCGGTCTTTGGATGTCCTCTGTCGAGTCCCGTCATGGCGCTGATCGGCCTGCAAAGTGGCCTCTGTGTCTGCCGCGTGATCCTGGAAATGCTTTTCGGCTTGACGCACACCCGCATCAATGGTCTCGGCCATCTCCTTCAGGTTCATCCTTTCCCGGGCGACAAGCTGGGCCGGAAGGATGGGGGTCTTGGTTGAGCCATAAGCGTAGGATTGCTGGGTCTGGACCTCGGGGAGCCTGGGATTGTTCACAATATCATCGGTAAAACTCGGTCGCGCGGACCCGCCTCTTGTGACGCGGCGAGAGACTGAACCGTCCAGAGGGACGGCGCTGGTGCCGCGAGCAGACCTTTTGTTTGGTGAGCCAGTTTGCACTGGCGTTACGGTGGAAGCCCTTGCTGCGGATCGGCGAGGAGCCATTCTGCCTTTTCAAACCACCCAAACGGACACCTTCTGATTCTATTCGTGGAATGGAGTTAGCAGAGCGACCGGCAATCACCGCCGAACTTGTCAAGCCTGGCTGCCCTAGTCAGCACACGGTTGCATACAGAATGATAGACAACCAAATGTATCTTTCAGCATAACATGGACGCCGGCCGACCAGAACACAGAGATGGATGTACAGCGCCACCCAGGCACCGCTGTGAGAGAGTGAAGGCTGTGTGCAGAGACTCACCATGCAGTGACTACCTCCGCCCGCCCATGCGTTCCTCAGTCATGTGGGATTGTTCATGGAGCTGTCGACGACAATACAAAGCAAGCGGGAAGATGGTCCTTATTTGGCTACAGATGCGGCCTTGACCGAAAAGCGAGCAGCAAAGGAGTCAAGCGAAGGTGCTGCGAGCGGACTGGTCTCTCAGGCGCGATCTCAAGAGTCCTGATAAAGGCCGAGTTCCATGGAAGAGCGATTGAAATGCACGGGCATCTGGACGGACGGACAATGAATGAGTCTGCAAGAAGTGAAGCCTTCATTTGTTGTTTCTGGAATTGAGTCTCGCGTCGGGCATTTTCAGTTGACGCGCATTCCGCAAACAACATTCCATGTCCACGTGATCGCCAGTGGAGGCATGGTCCTTGGCGCAACAACAACAGAAAAAGCAACTCAAGGCGAGCCAGAGTTCAAGGTGGGTAACATATATCTCGCCTTGGAGTGTATATCGTGTTCTATACCCAACAGTCGATGCCACGCTAATTTCAAAAACAAAATGTAGATCGTGTGGCATACCAAAACCCAGTCAACACCATGCTAAATTCCACTCAAGCAAAATCGTCGTGCTTCTCACACATTCGCCTTGTTCTCGTTCAATGGCCTCTCGGTAGGCGACTCATCGTCGAAAACCTCCTCTTCGGACAAAATCTGGGCCCCACTGTTGAGACTCCAGCGTCTCTCGAGTGGAGGTTCGCTCAAGTCTGCTCCGGCTCCGACGTAGTCGCCCGGCTTTTTGCTTCCATTGGGAACGTGAAACCGAAGGTCGACCCGAAGGACCAGATAGAGATAAATGACCAGGACTTCGACGGTGAAATCGAAAAGGTAGAAACACCATTTGGCGTCGTACCAAGCCGGATCGTCACGAGGCCGGGGGTTTTTGAAAGCGGTGCCCGTCCTAAACGAGGCGCCCAGGCAGAGCAACACGGCACTCGTCAACAAGATGGTAATCTTTGTCCTCCATCGGCCCTGACCAAATTTTTCCACTCGCGTCTTCCGGGGGACGATGAGGCCGAGGATGACCATTGGGATGGGCAGGAAAGAAATGGCCATGAAATAGGTGGCGCAGGCCAGTTGCAGATCTCGATCAATTCGACGGGTGTTCTTGTTCAGCGTGTAGAAGGACTGCACCGTTGCCGTGATGACCACAGCCAGCAGCAACACGATGAGGATGTACATGACATTGAAGAGTCTTGACAGAGCCCTGTGCCAGCCGAAATGTGGGTGTGCCGCCCGGAGAATTCTCTGCGCAAAGATGAGGTTGACGAGGAAGAGAAGCAGGACTCCGGCCGAGACGAAGATCATGGCGGCGATGGCCACCTGGATGTCCGTTGGATATACAGCCCAGACGATGCGCTGTGACAGGATCAGCCACGCGTGGTCCCCATCGGCCTCTGGAAGTACCCTACCATGATCATGGTGACGGTTCGTGCCATACAAAAGCCAAAGATCATGCCACTGATGAGGAACTTGTGCCCTTTTCGCCGATTCAACTGGAGGATTGTCTGTAAATTGTGAGCGAGCACGTCGACACGGAAAAGAACAGCCTAGCAGCCGGCGACACGGACCATGTGACCTGCTGCCCCGACGAGGTACAGAAACAAGAAGATGGCGCAGATGGGCACGTCGACCCCAACCGTTGGCAACCCCCCAACAGCAGCCGTCGTTGGGGGATAGGGAGGGCCTGCCAACTTCATCTGCTCCGGCGTGATCATGGCGGAGGCGAAAAATTGGGTGAAATAGAAGTATCAGTCTGATGGCGGTACGTATGTTCAAGGTTGATCAGTGCCACGGCAGCGTTGTTGAAGGCGAATGCGATCAACAAAATCCTCCTGGCTTTTATCATGTGGAGGACCGGAACAGTGAACAAAATGGAACCGACTTTGAGCGCCATTCTGGTCGCTTGACCGAGTGTACGGTCGACCAGATCTTCAGCCACGCTGCGTCATTGTCTGCCCCAGGCAGCATCAGGCGATGCTCCCATTGTACGAAAACGAAGGTCACATTTAGAGTCCAATCATGGTGGAGTCGAGATCGGCCGGACAATGCGCTCGCCACCGACAACCTCCGATAAAGAGCGAGCAGCAGCGATGTCCAGGCGGAGAAAGGGGGGCTTCTCTTAGCCGAGCTTTGTCATCCTCTTGAAGAGGTGCTATTGGTGGCGATTGTTTGGCCATGAGCGAATAAATTCTCCGCGGACGGGATCTTGTAGCTTGACCGCAGGGCCAGACTTGGCTTCCTTCCCTGCAGACTTATTGAGCTTGTCCTCCAGGATGCCTTCATAACGCTTGGGATACTTGTCGCCCGTCATTCCACCTTATCTCCGACGAGCGTGCATATATCTTGCGCTGGAGTGGTATGATCTCGGTGTGTTGATGCAACCAAGGGGCAACCAGACAGCCGAAAAACCGACCAAACAGGCCCAGCACCGCGGTGGGCGTGAATGTGGTAATGGATGACATCATTTGGGCCAGTCTGGAGTGCAGGCACACGTGCAATGCGTCATAGCCATTTGCAGGCAATGATCAGTTCCATCCGTGGGTAGGACGGCTATCCTTTCTCAGAGCCGGAGTTCATCAACAACAGCCATGGCGACATCGTCGTCGAATGTCCTCAGCCCCGAGTCCATTCTCGTGTACATGAATCTGAGCCTGCCGGCACGAGAGGGCAGCGAAACGCCACCGGTCCCCAAGGATCCGTACGCCGCCATCGCACTCTTCTCCCACGCATGCATGTTAGCTGCAGGCTTTCGTCTTGTTGGCCTCGGGGAAGAGCACAAAATCGGTTCGCCGGTGCTGCCATCCAGAAGCCATCATGCTGACTCAGAATAGAAGCACAATCCGAATCGGAACATGTCCAGCCTCTTCCCGCCGAGTGGGACGCCTCTTCCTTATACGCGTTCCGTTACGCCCACAGCCGGTCTTCGATGGAGTATCTGGTCAAAGTGAGTCGACTCGGAACCAAAGCACTCGTCTTTGGTGTCGGACTGGGCGACGACAAGACGGCGTCTTTCGAGATCAAAGTGCCGGATTACATTTCGGATGGATCGCTCCGGGAGTCAAGTCTACCCTCGGACAGGATCAGGGCCCTACGCAACATTTTTATTTCCGATGGACGCATCTCGGATCTTGCCTCCCTCTTCAAAATCAACATCATCCACAAGTTAGCACCAGGTGTTGTCAAAGCGGAGCCTGCAGAGACCCAGCCGACAACGGCGCTGCCCCGGCAAGGGGAGGCATCGAGACATCCGGAGCATGAGCCATTGCGTGACATCCAACCACCTCCCGCTCGGCCGTATCCTTTTGAGGACCCATTGGCGGCCGCACCTCGACGGCCCACGCCTCCTGGCGACTTTCCTCCCCCCGGGTTCGAAGACGAGTATGAAATCAACCGGCGACCACCGTACGGAATACCCGGCAGGCGGCCATCTTTTGGTCACATTGGCGAAAGGGACCTATATCCACCCGGCCTCGGCCCTCACGACCCCTTGAGGATCGGACCTGGCGGAGGCGGAGAGGGTGGTGGGGGCATGCATCCCACCTTCGATGATCCCATCTTTGGTGGCCATGGTGGGGAAAGACCGTATGATCCTCAAATTCCTCCAGGCTCTAGGTATGATCCGGTGGGCCCAGGCGATGGACGACCGAACCTGCGAGGCGGACCATGGTTCCCCAGGGGTCGCGGCGGAGGATCCGGAGGGAATCCATTCGGCGGCTTTGGAAGGGGCGATTTCATTTAGCATCACCGGGCAGGTTAATGGCCACGGCATTGTGAACTATTATAACGAACCGAGTTGCATAGCGAGGGATAATTCAGTCGCAAGGCATCCATGGCCGGGCCAGCCACGCCAATAAGCATTCGGAACCCTCTGGAGTATGATCAGGCTGTTTGATAGCAACTTTGTCCCGATCGGCATAAGAACAAATTCTCACATTTTTGACTTTCACATCTTCCGATTGTCCAGTGAAGGCGGCGAAGTGATTGCTTTCATCTGCAATGATGGCCTTCATCTGCAAGGTCTGTCTGGCCTTCTCCTGGCGGGGCTTGGCATCAAGCCCGCTCGAGAATATCTTGTAGAGCAGCAGTTGTTGACACCACTTTCACCACCATCCCAGAAGCGTTTTGTTTGCGAAGCGACTTGCAAGATTTCTCAAGATCATCTCCACCGGCTACATATTGACCGCATTTGAGCCCCGCCAGCAAGTCATACCGTCGGCGCCCACTCCGACCTCGAACTCATTGTCCCTCCCAGCACACGACCACGCCGACAGTGCCGTTCGTTCCTCGCTACCATCGCGAGCCTGCCAGGCCAACCCGAGTCGCCACGACGAAATTGAACCTCCAGAATGGACTCCAAAATGGATGTGGACGTGGGGAAGCCAGCACAGCCTCATGGGTTATCACCCGTCACCGACCCCGGGTCGATCCCCACTCTGGAAGGATGGATTGAGAGCTTGATGAATTGCAAGCAGCTGGCAGAGAATGATGTCTCGAGACTTTGCGACAGAGTGAGTGGGGGCAGTCGTCGAGATCTCGAGACTGATGCGTGATACAGGCGAGAGAGGTGCTTCAAGAGGAGTCGAATGTCCAGCCGGTGGTAGGAGCCTTCCTTGTCGGTGTCGGTTTAAAGGTCAGCTCACTAAAGCCACCATAGAAATGTCCGGTCACCGTCTGTGGCGACATCCACGGGCAATTCCACGATCTGATGGAGCTGTTCCGTATCGGCGGTCCCAATCCTGACACCAACTACCTCTTTATGGGTATGTCGCTCCCGAACGGACCAGGATCGGGAATATCTAATGAGATCTCAGGGGACTACGTCGATCGAGGCTATTACTCGGTCGAAACGGTCACACTCCTCGTGGCGTTGAAGATCCGGTACCCCTCCCGCATCACGATCCTCCGTGGGAACCATGAGTCAAGACAGATCACCCAAGTGTACGGCTTCTACGACGAATGCCTCCGAAAATACGGCAACGCCAACGTGTGGAAGTACTTCACCGATCTGTTTGACTATCTCCCCCTCACCGCTCTTATCGACAACCAGATCTTCTGCCTGCACGGGGGACTGTCCCCCAGCATTGACACCCTGGACAACATCCGCTCGTTGGACCGAATCCAAGAAGTGCCTCACGAAGGACCGATGTGCGACTTGCTGTGGAGCGATCCAGATGACCGGTGTGGGTGGGGGATAAGTCCCAGAGGTGCAGGCTACACGTTTGGGCAGGACATCTCCGAGGCGTTCAACCACAACAACGGCTTGACGCTGGTTGCCCGAGCGCATCAGCTGGTCATGGAGGGTTACAACTGGAGTCAAGACAGGAACGTCGTGACGATCTTCAGCGCGCCGAATTACTGCTACCGCTGCGGTAATCAAGCGGCCATTATGGAGATTGACGAGCATTTGAAGTACACCTTGTAAGTTGCGCGAGGCAGTGACGAGGAATTCCCACCGACTAATGCCCAACCAGCTTGCAATTTGACCCTTGTCCACGAGCCGGCGAGCCGATGGTCAGCAGACGGACTCCCGATTACTTCCTCTAACCGGGCTGGGCTGAGCATCCAGAGACGAGGGCCTGGCATCATGGCTGTCGAGTTAGAAGGTTCCACCGTCAAAGAAGACGACAAAGTGAGACCATATCAGGCGTAAGGAGGATCGAATTTAGCGCCACCATGCTTAGGTCACCTCGTTCCGTAATGCGTCGTCGAATCTGCGAACGAATAAACATGGGCAGAGGAAGAAAAGAAAGCACAATGTTGAGAGCATCTAGACCTTGACCCAGCAGCTCTCAGGCGGCTTCTGATACCGTTGCTGCTGATTGTATCAAAATGAGCATGAAAGATTTTGATGACAGTGATGATGGTTGTTCTTTCTATTCTACTCCTAGTCCTCCTACCATGAGTACGCTGGAATGACAGGTTGATTCCTCCCAGGCAGACTTCATCCAATTCGCACTCCGAATACCAATAGTTACATGGGCTTGGCCACCTTTTCTGATCCCCACTAAGTGCGCCGTTTCAAACAGACAGCTAGCTGGCGAGTAACTAAATCCTTCTGCGCGTGCTCACCCATCTCTCCGCTCCCTACTCGTCGATATTCGCCTGCTGCGGCTCCTCACTCTCCGCCTGACTCGCGTTCACCGTCAACGGGCCTTTCTTCACCATCAACGACATGACCTCGTACAGGGTGTCGGCAGCCGCCATGGTGGTGAGCTCGGCATTGGTGTCATAGGCCGGCGCCACCTCGACGATGTCGGCCGCGACCAAGTTGATGCCCGTGAGGCCGCGCAGGATCGTGCGCAGCTCGCGCGTGCTCCAGCCGCCCGTCTCGGGGGTGCCAGTGGCCGGCGCGAAGGCCGGGTCCAAGGTGTCGATGTCGATGGACAAGTAGACCGGGTTCTTGGTGCCGACGCGCTTCCGGATGGCGTGGATGATGCCCCAGGTGCCGATCGTGTCAATCTCGCGCGCCTCAACGCGTGTGAAGCCACAATAGCCGTCGTTGTCATAGTCGCTCGGCCCAGACAGCGTCGTCCGGATGCCGGCGTGGATGTTGGAATCATTGGCCAGGAGGCCTTCCTGGCTGGCCCAGTAGAAGTAGGTGCCGTGGTTGATGGCCGCTTGCTTCGACGGAGCGCCGCCAAACACCTTCGGCTTCCACGTGTCGAGATGGGAGTCGAAGTGAATCACCGAAATCGGCCCATATGCTTTATTGACGCTGCGGAGGAGCGGGAGCGTGATGGTGTGGTCACCTCCCAGGGTGATGATTCGGGGGAGCGTCTTACCAGCCTTCGAGATGCCTGGCTCGTCGGCAGCGGTGAAGGGTGTGCGCATCAGGAGGGTATTGTGGCCGTCTTCGATCTGCTGGAGGGCGTAGGCATTGTCATACCTGTAGATGAAGGATGTCGGTTAGCGGGAAGTGCGCCCGATGTCGTAGAAATCCTTACGATGTCACTGGGATATCGCCGCAGTCCACCACCTTGCCCCAGAAGTTGAACGGGTTCTCTTTTAACGGCCTACATCCGCGTCAGATTTCTTTCTCATCTCCATCCGGGGCGACACCTACACATTGTACCCGCCGCTAAAACCCAGCTTTCGTGAGCCTTATTACCGCAACAAAAGTAAGCCTGGGAGCCTGGAAAGCAGAACGTACTAGAGGTTAAGACGGCGAGAACCTTGTCTGATCCCGCTCGGCCCAAAACGCGCCCCAGGTCTGTAGGAGGTGCCGGTGTCAAAGGGGGCACCTAAGCGTGTTAGACCCAGTGGAGTGGGACTGGTCAGAGCAAATAATGCCCACCGATGAATGCAATGTCATATTTCTCCTCATCACTGGCGAGGCAGGGAAAGTATGGAAGGCGGCCAAAGGTCGAGATGCCCGAAAAGACCGAGTCGGCCTAGGATGATGTTCAGTAGAGCTCAGCCATTCGTCCGGAGCTCCCAACCTGTGTGCCACCATCACCTGGGAGCGTGTTGTACCACAGCGACCGGTGTGGCCCTGAGATGGGAGTCTGCTCGTGGTCATGGTCGCCGTGAGCGAGGACACCGCAGGCACACGCCAACAGCGCAATAGATCTGAACAACATCTTGATGGACCACAGGAACCTCTAGAAGGAGAGCTCCCACAGTTCGGGAGGACGAAAGTTGCACAGCTCCGGAAGAACGAGCTCAAAGCTGGCGGACAGTGACGAGAAAAAGGAAAGGATCAGTCCAGATGCCGAGCTCGCCGCATCATTACCCAGTTCCTGCAGATACTGATTTCACCTGCGAACGGATATTCCTCTTACCTAAAGCCACTGGACATAGATTCACGGCCGCCGGGCGTCTTCCCTGTTGGCTATCTGCCCCGCCGCGTCGAGCTCAGGCTCTTACGCGACAGTTTTTGAGCTTGCACAACGCGAGGACGGCGGGGCAGCGCACATGGCTCGGCCAGATCCCTGTCCTTGACAGCTAGCAGTCAGCGCGCATGTAGCGGGCATGTCCTTGCAGGGCGGGGGCTTTGTGTGAGCCAATATTGTGTGTCAGGAGCGTGTCATGGTATGTGTCTGATCGATGGGCGGCGAAAAAAGCGGGTGCAGCTCTTATCGGCGGGATCACCTCACTCCAGATGCCGAGATACACACGTCATGATTTTTTATCAGTCCCTGGCGTGAGTGGCGCGGCCTAACCGGAGAAGGAAGCATGTTAGCATGGGGGGGCAGGAGAATGGACACAGGAGAATAGACACAGGAGAATGGACACAGGAGAATGGACACAGGAGAATAGACACAGGAGAATGGGCACAGGAGAATGGACACAGGAGAATGGACACATTCGTACGCTGTACTCTCTAACCAGTAATTGGTGTCAGGTTATTCTCACTCTGCACTCTCCTGGTGTCCCTCCTACGGACTGGTGTCTGCTGGAGCTGGTATCACCGGGCTGTTGCCGCTTCTTCCCACCCCATTCTCCGCCACATCGTCCTGATCCATGCGCTCAAATGCCTTTTCCACCTGGTACTCCCAATTGCTAAAGGCGACAATGGCCCATTCAGCGACCCCAACCAGGTAGAGAGCTATGCACTGGCCCATCCAGAGACCAGCAAGTCCCCAACCGTGGAAAGCGAGGAAAATGCCCAAGGGGAGGGCGCCACAGTAGTAGCTGATGAGGTTGACGGCGGCGCCGATGTGCTGCCGGCCCATGCCCCGGAGGGAGCCGCCACAACTGCCATTGAGGCCGTCCGCGATCTGGAAGAGGGCGACATAGGGCAAGACTTCGGCCGTGAGCTTGACCACCCTTTCATCGTCATTGAAAATTTTGGCGAACACGTTGCGCGTGCCCATGAGCACGGCGAGGACGAGAGAGCCCATGAACATGCTGAGCCATGCCGCCGTATTGGCTGATCTGGCCGCTCCTTTGGCATTGCGCGACCCGAGCATATTCCCGACGCGGGCGCTCGCGGCAACGCCAATTCCGAAAGGAATGGTGTTCATAACTTGGTCGGCCGTCATGATCACGCTCTGGGACGCGAGGGGAATCTCTCCCAGCCGACCCGCGGCCAGGGCGACGATCTCGAAAGCCCACCATTCGGTGCCCACATGGATGACGCCGAGAATGGCCAGCTTCGCAAAGGTGCCCATGTTGGAGAGTGACCGTTTGGACCATCCGCCCCAACATTCACCGCCGGCCACAAATTTGCTGTACAGCACCAATCCCAAGAAGGACAGCCAGTAGCCGATGCCGGTGGCAAACGGCGCCGCAAAGATCCCCCAGCCGGCCACGTAGACGAACAGATAGTTCAAAGCGGCGCTGATGGGCGACGTGATCAAGAGCACATAAGTCCCGGGTCTCATGATCTCTTGCGCCTGCAGATATTTCTTCATCGTTTCGAAATAGATGTAGCCGAGGCCGCCCGGGATGAGGCAGGTCAGAAATTTCGCGCTGTCTCTGGACAGTTGCTCGCTCTGTCCCAAGGCCCTGAAAAGTGGTTCGGAGCAGAGCCATAAGATCGCCACGGGGACGTAGAACAGGCTCAAGACGATGAAACCGCGCTGGAGAAGGATGCCGAGGTCGTACTTATTCTTGCTTCCCGTGAACGTCGACGATGCCAGCGTATCCAAGGCCGTGGATCCGCCCATGCCGATCAGCCAGCCAGAGCACATGGCGAACATGTACGAGAAGGCGGCGGTCGACAAATCCTGAGGCGAAGCACGGCCAACAATCAGAATCGACACCGTCTGCAGAGAATTCTGCAACGTGTATGCCATAATGACGGGAATCGATCCTCGAAACAGCACCCAAAACTCGTAGAGAATGAGTTTTCGGGAGGACGTCTCATCCTCCGGCAGGATATCAAGGATCTCCCCTTCTTGTTGACTGAGGGATTGGTCATCGTCACCTTGCTTCTTGGGTAAGAGTGAGGTTTCCTCGTTCGGTGGTAATGGGTCCTCCTGGATTTCCTCTTCACTGAATGCCACCGAACGCCTGCGTCCCTGCTCCTCTGCCAGAGAGCGTCAGCCAAGCCTGACAGAAAACACAGCTCTCACGAACCTGCCGAAGTCACACTGTATCGCCTCATGGTGGGGGATGCGGCAGCACCGGTCTCTTGTCTTTCGCAAATGAGTCCAAAAAAAAAGTCCAAAACGCTAGCAGAGGGAAGATTCAGGCACAAGAAAAGAGGAAGATCACAGATCGACCTGCAGGAGCCACAAATGGCGATTCGGCAGGTACTGGTGTTGCTGTCCAGCAGCAACAGGTCGGTACACCAGCAACAGGTCGGCCCACCACGATATCGTCGCCATGACCCCTGCACGACCGATCGATGGCGTGGAGTTCGGGTCGAGTTCCAGCTCAAAAACTGATACGTAAGGGAAAGTATCTTTGTCGAGAGATGCAGCCAGGGGCCATATCGACTTGCGGGATCGTGATCGTCCAATTAGGCCCACTTCATTTCTTATCTGCAGCCCTACCGGTATCAGCGGTCACAGCTTTTGGTAATATCCTGGGTTTCTGGATCATATCTGTGATACACCATCAAGCCGGTCTCTAACGCAATCGAACGACAACACATTTCTCCGTCGCTTGAGCTGACCTCTGTTGCAATTTGCGGTCTTGGTTTTCCAGGCTTGGCTTCCAGACTCTCCATTGGCACATCTAGTTCGTCTCGGTATCGGATGCTGCTACTTCAAGTCTTTGCTTTTCGCAGCTCTTGGTAATATCGACCCGTGCTCGGTTGTTCTGCTCGGGGGCTTTCTGGGAAGTCCCCCTGAGGCCAAGCAGAGGCTGTACTGGATTATGCCGAGGGTTCCGCTGGCAGGAAAGCACTTGTGCTTACGCTCTGGCCACATCTGAAGTAGATCTACTCACCATAGCCTGAGGATCCATCCTACCCAATACCAAGCCGTAGATCATCCAACAATCAAGCTCTCAATAGCATATACACTTCTTGCCACGGTCATCCCATTTCTAGGGCCCAGGGTCAGCCACTAGTTTTGTGATGTCTGCTGGGTAGAAGGTTGGCCAGTAATATCTTCCTCATCAGCTCTGTAAATGGCTTCGACGCAATTACCAGCCACCATTGCAAACAACAGATCGGGCTGGCAACTGCTCTACTGACTTTTGAATGTGATGGACAGGAAAGAATAGGACACGCCTTGGAGACTCCCAGCCTGAAGACGTGGAGATGGCTTATATCGTGCGCATTGCGAAGCATGGTCCTCCCTCGACTCAGACCAAGAGCATGAAAGGGATTAGATTAAATCCATCGATGAGCTCACAACTCTGTCTTGGTCAGCTCAGCTCCCCGCTCTTTCTGGACCTTGCGCCGCCACCACCAGTTTCTTAATACCTCCCCCGTGGCCACTGTGGCCATGAGAGGTGGACACAATAAAAGCAGCAAATTCCACCATGTCGGACTCCTTGACCTGATCTTCTCCATGACGTCTGCAATCTGTAACTGGAGGTCTTCTTTGCTCCCATCGTTATACAGCACATAGCCTTTTCCTGCCTCTTTCTTGCCACGGTTTCTGTGCTCTACTCTCGCTGCCTTCTCGCGCACGTCCACTTGGCTGGCGACTCTGTTTCGTGCATCTTCGACGGTCAAGTGCGGATCCCGCGCTCGTAGCCGCTCCATTTGAATCTTTGGATCGGAGACGGCGACCACCATGACCGTGCCGCAAAATATGTCGAGACCTGATTCAAAGAGAAGTGGTATATCGAGAATCACCGCCCAGTGCCCCGAGAGGTAGTAGTAGAGCAAGGCCCTGGCCATGTAGAAACGCACCAGAGGGTGCACAATGGCGTTGAGCTTCTTCCTATCTCGGACTCTCTCTTCACTGTTGCCAAACACTCTTCTCCCCAGCGCAGGCCGATTGAGAGGTCTGCCCTTTCCATTCAGCCCACCCTCCTTCCCACCACAGAGAGGATCAGAGGCCGGCAGAAGGAGGTCTGGCGTCGTCGGACCAAAGGTGGAAACGATTTGTTTGTAGCCTAACGTGCCTGGTTCAACTACCTTGCGCGCAATCAGGTCTGCATCGATTATAGGCAGAGAATACGGAGGAGAAGAGAGAGTACTCGAGCATGTTGACTTGCCCGTTGCGATCGAGCCCGTCAAGCCTATGACGCGCATTTCGGCGGAGTGAGCGAGGAATGTCGAACAATCAGCGGCCTGATCGGTACAGGGTCGCCAGATCCTGGAGAGGTGATCACATCACAGTGCCCAATGTGAGCCTCAAGTTCAACGGTGAGCTATGCCCACCCTTGGACCGATCTTGCTTTGGCCGAGGTCCGGTCGAGTTTACCCGAAGTGCCACCGATGAGTTGGTCCCTGACTCCGAGAGTGATACAGGAGCCAGGGTGGACGGGATAGAAATCAGGAGATTCTCCTGGTGAGGTAAAAGGGAAGATCACACGTATGTTGAATCCACCTACACAAGCTCGAACGACGATTATGCACAGACCAAGACTGGGGCGGCAATGGCTCTTTAGCAACGGCGAGACTATGAAATCAGCCCTGAGTGCTTTATTCCAGGACAATGGGGTATCCCACAGGCAAAAGTCAAAACGAGAGGATATCCCTGCCTCTGGCAATGAAAAGGATTTCTGACACAGTCCAGCGTGCAAACAGGCCAAGTGACGTTCGACCAAGGCAGTCCACAGATAATTACACCCCTCCAACCGAATTGCGCCTACGCAAGATAACTGTAGTCCTATCCAAGCCATTCTCTTAATGCCTTACTCCGTTGGAACTTGCTTATTTCTCTCAAATGCCAAAGATTCGGATGTACTTCATTTCTCCGTGCTCATGACCACGTCAGCCAAACCAGACGCGACCACGGTAGAGCCGATACTGGGCCCCATCACAGTCACTTCGGCACCGTCGTTCGACACACCAGACACTCCACCGTTGTACGTCTCATCAGCCGCATCTTCCAGACCGGCCCTGTCCGTCATCCACTCGTGGACCTCGGGTTCGTGGAGCTTCATCATCTGATTCAGCACGCTGGATTGACTCTTGATGAGCTTTCCATATCGTTTACTCGCCCGGCCTTCTTTCTTCCAAAGACTGTGGGTGGGGGACACATATACCAAACTGTTCTCACGGTACCATTGCGAGATCCAGTGGTTGCCAGGGTTGTTAATCGGTCGCACAGGGTTCGTCGCTATGAAGCCGACCACGCCGAGTAAGGATTGGTAGACGTGCTCTACGACAGAATCGTCAGTTGGCCTGAATGGGTGCACGGATGAGCTCACTGACCATTTTCACTCACAAGTTTGGCAACAGCGTGAAAAGCGTGCCCGGCTCCCACGATGAAGACACCACCCTCGAATTCATACGGTTCAATGTAGTTCTCCCAGAGATACAATGCGAGCTTTTCGCCTTCCTTGCGAGCGATGTCGGTCGTTGTGGACGCGTAGGCCACCTCGCTGTCGTGATATTCGGTATTGGAGGGATCAGTGATGGTGATGTATTCCGGCACATTGACGTCGATGACACCGAAGTGGTGGTCCACGGCCCATTGAATGTAGGACTGTGCGCCATCAACCTTGGGATTGGTGAGCAAGGGTGAATTCATGTATGAAGCACGGCCAACAGCTTGGAGCCGGGGACGACCAGAGCCCGACTTACCATCCAGGTTTCATGTGGCTTTTGTTGCGTCGTCAGGCTGGCCCCGTGACTGAGGAGATCCGGGCTGCAGAGATCAGATGAGCTCAAAGTCAACACAAGTCGTGCATCACTCACGGATCGTGAAAAATGACGAGAAGGATCTTCTTGGTCTCATACTCGGGTCTGTGGACATGGTGAGTTGACTTTGCATTTCGAGGATAGCGGTCGGTACGTACGACGCCAACACCTGCTGGTCAAAAGATCTGGAGACAGTATCCCGAAAGATGTGCAGCTGGGTCAATTTGTACTTGTCGTAGAGGTGCATGGCTTGCCATTCGCGGATGATATCTGCGCAGGATTAAATCCGAGATCCCAAGACGGATGATCGGCGGGAACTGACCATGCAGTCGGTCGCCGCCCGACAAGCCGTTGGTGGGATCTAGATGATGACGACGGTGGTCAATCCAGGCAGGTCCTCACGCGGTCGTCGACCGTTCTTACCTTTGGGGTAGATGCTTCTCCAGTACTGCGATTGGATATTCCGGACTTTCTGGACCGTGTCGACCGCGGATTGAGTGGCAGCAGTGGCGTGCAGCCGGTCAGGAGGTTCGCCCATCAAGGTGCGAGTGACGGCCAAGGCAGACTTGGATATGGCGGAGAAGTTATAGCCTCCCTGTGACGAATGAGCGACGCTGGAAAATCACGGCCAGTTTTCCCACCTCGAGACAGACAGCGATCTTGCCATTGGCGAGAGACATGAGCATATGGGTCATGTGGGCATAGCATGGCGGCGATACAAAACAGCCTCCAAGCTCATCGCCGGCCGCGGCATCGAAACCTGAAGCCACTTCCATGACGTTAGAAGATCATTGATGGATCGATGCTCTCAGCCGTCCGGTCGACTTACCAATGACGAAGTCGGGGTCGAATTCGGTGGCGATCGGCATCACGACATGCTGAAAAGCATACATATAGTCGCCGTCTCCCATCCCCTTGGTTGGCCAGGGGATGTTCACATTCCTGTCCCCATGAGCTCTCGATTTCGGCCCGTCGAAAGTGGCAGACATACCTTCCCAGGCCCGGACCCTCACCACAATGATACATGTCGCCATAGCTACCTGAAGGATAGAACATGCCGTTCATGTGTACATGCAACGAGATGTAAAGGACGTTGGGGTCATCGTAGAAGGCCTTCTGGCAACCGTTGCCTGACGTAGTCAGCCCACGCGCCGAAATCAGACCCTGGAACACTCACCGTGATGCACGTCCCTACAGTGCCGACGGCGTTAGAACAACAAGCGGGAAGACGTCAATATGGGTAGGAAGATGTACCAGTCAACGATCAATATCTTTCTGCAATCCTCTTTAAAATCTCTCTGACAGACTCTCGAGGCGATGGAGACATTGTTGAACAGACAAAATCCCATGGTCGACTGGACTTCGGCGTGATGGCCCGGCGGCCTGATGACGGCAATCGCATTTTTCACCTTTCGTGATACCACCGCCCGGCACGTCTCAATAGCAGCACCTGCCGAGAGCTTTGCGGAGAAGTACGACAGCTGATTGAAATAAATCGAGTCCATATGAATGTCCTCGGACAGATCGATCAACTCCTCATCCGTCATCTCTGAGACGGTGGTCAGTGATGAATTGCTCGTGGAAGAAGACAGCAACGCTGGTTCGGGGGCATACCGGCCGTCCGTTTGACGAAATCGTAATGCCACGGCGTGTGAATCAAACAGCACTCCTCTCGGGTGGCTTCACGGGCATCGATCCTCTGCAAAGGCTGGTCGACAATCGGTTTCGCGTTCGTCCCGTCGGCCACGAGGCCTGCTTGACAAAGCTCCTTGAAAATGTAGTAGATGCGCCGCGGATCCTCCGGGTGAACATTCTCGCCCGTGGTGGCCGAAACTTCAGAATGATAGCGCATTCGTTCATCGTAGCAGAGGCCCGTGGGCAGCTTCGACAGTGGCAACCCCACCGGCGGCTTTTGGGTTTCATCCTCTACCGATGAGGCGTCGCTCAGGCTGTCAATTTCGATGTCCTCGGATGAATCGTTGATGTCGAGGCGCTGGTCGATGTCCGTGGCAACATCTGGCGTATCTCTCATGGAAGCGTCGCCTAAGAATTGGACCGGGTCCTGTAGTCGTGGGCCAGCACGGGGCAATGGAGGACCATTGGGAGGCAGCAGGGCCTTGTCAGGCTTGACGTCAAACGGAAATTGAGACATGGCAAGTCTCTCACCCAGGTGCCAGACCGGGAGAGCGGCACTTGCACTGGGGTGATCAGACAGATTCTCACAGAGCCATATTGAATGACGATCTTGCTGTCCTCGGAGATTTCAACCTTTTGACAAAGTGTGACCAGCGAGACAATGCCTATGACGAACACTTATGGTCAGAATATTCGGTATGTTGAGGTGCAGCTCCACAATGCAGCAAGTACAAGCATGCCACTGTGTTGACGGGCGGCACGCCGATCGCGGTAATGGCACAAACAAATACTGGCTCTCACCGTGCACAGAACTGATAACCTCCTGGGCGTATCACCGGACCAGCCCACTTCTCTCACTTTAGAACTTAGTCTGGAATCTGAAGTAATCAAAGGTCGCCTGCTTCGGAAGAGGGCGTCAAGTATAAATGAAGGATATCTGGCTGGGAGGTCTTGGACTGCCAAGAATTGCAGGTGGCCTTTGCCCAGAAGGCTGAGTGGCAATAACGTGATTGATCAGGGCTTGATCGGCCAAGCAATAGTTGGTGCATTTCCTACTTTTTATTCTGCGTCGTCAATAGCATGGATAGGTGGAGGAATAATCACATGTACATTTTTATACTACCAATGATCGCCTCTGTATCCACACTTTTTCAGGTGTTTCATTCGCGGGGTGTGTGCCAACCTTCTCCGCGTTCCCGACGGTGCACTTTTCTCCGAATCGCGGAAGTAGCAAAAAAATGGGTTAAAAGCTTGGTATCTGTGGCGGTTTCTTCAAGCAAGAGCTGTAGGATTATACTGTGATTGTATATAAATGTGTATGACGAGGACGGGCAAAAGTTAATCGTGGTGGACTAAAAAACAACAAACAACATTATGGTCCCTCGTGGTCATGGGATAGGCAGATTCAAGCCAGAGCGAATGGATCTGGATTCGGACAGACCAGAAAACAGAATGAGACTCTGATAGACTTATTTCCTGTATTTCGATCGGCACATCCTTGGTTGAAGAGAGGCAAGTTTGTGATGAGTCCGATACACTGCACTAATCTATTGTTCCTCTTTTCCCCGCGGATGGACGTCCAGATATCGGCCCGGATAGAGCCGCGTTTTCTCGCCATTGCCGGCTTTTCAAGGTTCAGTTGAGCGCCGCTCACGCATTGCCGTCGACCTTGGCAATGTAGGCTGTAGACTTGTTAGTTGATAGTCCCGAGATCTCCCGACAATCGTTGACACTTACCCAGGAGGTCGAGAACACGTCGGGAGTAGCCCCACTCGTTGTCGTACCACGAGACCAGCTTGACGAAGTGGTCGTTGAGCGCGATGCCAGCCTTGGCATCGAAGATGGAAGAGTTCGGGTTGCCGTTCAGGTCGGTCGAGACGAGATCGTCCTCCGAGTAGGCGAGGATGCCTGTCCCGCAACCAGGTCAGCGGACGACCAACGTCTGAAGAGATCGGCTCAGAACTTACCCTTGAGTTCATTCTCGGATGAATCCTTGATCGCCTTCTTGATTTCGTCGTAGGTAGCAGGCTTCTCGAGGACACAGGTAAGGTCCACCACGGAGACGTTCGAGGTCGGAACACGCATCGACATGCCGGTGAGCTTGCCATTGAGAGAGGGGATGACTTTGCCGACGGCTTTGGCCGCGCCGGTGCTGCTCGGAATGATGTTCTGAGCGGCAGTTCGGCCGCCTCGCCAGTCCTTGTGGGATGGACCGTCGACGGTCTTTTGGGTGGCGGTGTATGAGTGTATGGTGGTCATCAGTCCCTCCTTCATGCCGAATTTGTCATTGATGACCTTTGCCAGAGGGGCCAGGCAGTTGGTGGTGCAGGATGCGTTGGAGATGACATCCACGTCAGACTTGTAGGTTTTTTCGTTGACCCCCATGACGAACATCGGGGCATCGGCGGATGGAGCAGTGATGACGACCTTCTTCGCGCCGCCCTTCAAATGGGCCTTGGCCTTCTCGGTCGTGGTGAAGACACCGGTCGACTCGACAATGTAGTATGCACCGGTCTCACTCCATGGGATTTCCGCCGGATCCTTCTTCTGGTAGAATTTGACCTTTTTCCCATTGATGATGAGGGTGTCACCGTCGACCTCGATCGTGCCTTTGAATTGGCCGTGTGTGGAATCATACTTGAGCATGTATGCCTACACAGACATCGTGAGCCATGGGTATCGGGAGAGTGGAGTGCAGCGTCCCGACTGACGGCATATTTGGGCTCAATGAACGGATCATTGACAGCCACGACATTGACATCATCATGCTCGACCCTACATTGTGTCAGAAGGCGGGGGCCGGAAGAGCTGGTCTGCCACCGGCAACTCACGCATTGCGGAAGACCTGTATCACGTTGGCTTTTGTCAGAGACACTCGGGCAGGATTCCACTCACAATACGACCAATGCGACCAAAGCCGTTGATTCCCACGAGGACGGTCATTTTGAATGGATGATGGTAGGGCTCTGGAAGCTCAACGGAAGTCCGAGTCAGTCTGTGCGTGTTGAACGGCAGCCAGGTACCGTCAAAAGGCGATGGGAGTTCCCGCTACTTACGGAGACGTCGGGTCTTGAGATGAAATATCGCACACGTGTAAGATGATCTCACGGTGAGCTGAGAATATCCTTGAGGGTGGTGTGATGAAGAGACTTTTGTTCTTGTCTGGATGGTGGGGGGCTTGACGTTTGAGGGGCAGACCACTGCAGACGGAAGCTGCACGGCTTGGCACACGCAGTTGGGCTCCAAGGGAAAGATGGGAATTATCGTCCCGATAATGAAGCTGAGGGTATTCCGGCCGACGAGAAAAGGACGGGCCTTTATCTCCTCGTTGCCCCGGTGTATAGCTGGCTCTCGTCAACGCCACCAGGGTGAGTCAGTCATTTGCTTATCACTCAGGCTCCCCGCGCAGCACAGCAACCCCAGACCCCGTCCAATCATCTGCGCTTCCTCCGCTGGATATACGGCTCAAAAATCGGAATAACCGTTAATCCGACCACTTGCCGTACTTGCCGGGCGGGCTTTTGCGGCTGCTTAGTTAACAGGGCAGACATTGCCACGTATGTGGCATGCCACCAGAGACAGAAGGCGACGGTGAGAAAGAAGCGAATGATTTAGCCAACAGCATTGGTGGCATACCAGACACGTGAGTCGTGCGTGGAAAAAAAGCAAGTGAGGATTGGATTGTGGGAAAAAGCATGTTACATCCCAACACCTGAATCCCAACCCCTGAGTCCCAACCCCTGAATGCGACTCTGGAAAAACATGTGGCCTGCCAACAGGATAACGTGACTGGAAAGAGTGATAGCCCTGGGGATCCCTGACCCCCTAGATGGGTGACGAGAGAAATATAATGTATTTCAAGTCTATAATAACCTCGTTGCAGCCGTGGAGCCGCTACTCTTCCTTCGCCCCCCCTGCACCGGCTCGTTCGGCTTTCTCGACGCCTTGGAATGCAGTCAGCAGATGTCGCACAACAGCAGTCCGACAGGAGGAAGTGGAGACAGCAGCGTCGAGATGCACATCTGGAAGATCCCGGCGCATTGCTTCTTTGGACGACTGCCGCTGACAGGTGGTGGCTGCAACAGGGTAAACTTACTGGCTTTGTCGCTCTTGGGCTCGCCCTGACCCATGCCCATGAAACCTCCGGCCGCCTTCCACGGTCTCTTCAACTCTCCCACGGCAGGCCTGCCGAAGACGTGGACTTTGACCAAGTTCCCCTCAAAGGCACCCTTGACCGGAATGATGGATTGAATGAGCAGCGGGTTGGTGTACTTGAGGTACAGGTGCATGAAAGCCATCATGGCAATCCCCATCAGTTGCGCCCGGTACGCCGACTGGAGCTGATTGTTGTCATACTCCTGGACCGTCGTCGTCACCAGCTTGGGCTCTTCACCCGAACCCATGGGCGCCGGTTCGACGTATTTGATGGTCGTCAGGTCTGAGGGTATGATCAGCCATGCTCGTGGCGTCCCGAGGACCATGATATCCTACCTCGTTTCTGTTTGATCTTGAGACCCACATAGTAGTATAATCCAAATATGACGAGATTCGATACGACGTAGAGGATTCGGACGAGCATGAGCACTTGAGGGTCGTCAAAGGGAATCTTCTTTGATACCTGCATCATTCCAAAGATGATGGCCAGGTTGGTGCTGTTCATGGTCAGTCAGTCCGTCTGCGCGGTCGGCATCGGCCTGGAAAGCATACATCTGTGGGTTGAGCGCCATGATGGGAGAAGAAAGAGTTAATGATCGTGACAATAAAAATGGGCTGCTAAATTGCGACCAAGACAATGAAGACACCACAAATGGCAGATGCCAGAATGGCAGAAGACGGGCTTGAAACTTGCGGGGGGGACCTGCAGCTTTGGGACAGATCGCACAAAATTTCGGACGTTAGCCGCCAAGCCAAATGGATCGGTTGGTGCTCCAGCCACACAGCACACCATACTGGTCGTGTGCTCTCGATCTCAGGCTCAAGGGTCAAAGTCAGCCGGTGATAACCATGCCCGCGCACGGCCTCTATCCAAGTAAGGTGGCAGTGCAAGACGGCCTGAAATGTTGGTCGATATGTAAGTGGAAAGCGACTTGGGCCGCTGTCTGATCTGAATTCTAGAAGTTCATAAATTCCGACCTCCTTTCTGCTCACTGTGCCATTTAGACAGATTCTGTAATAGCCATCGAGTTGCAATGAGAATCTCGTGTCCAGCATAACTTCAGCTGGACGATTTACAATGACTAAATCTGTGATATGCTGCTCTAACGGATTTAAGCAAAGATATTCTTAACTCCTCCTCAGCCACGTCTGAACCTGCAACCGGCTGACAGCCTCAGGCTATGTGGAAGAGTGGCACCAGGACTGTTGGAGAAAGATATATAATCGTAGGTGGGTATGTCTGAACGTTGTAGGTTTTACAAGATACATATGCTCGCATCGCATCCACTGGAAAGTCAACTTTAGGCCAAAAGCCTCAGGCAGAGGGATAGCATGGCAGAATTCGGATTTGACACAACCGGTGATGAAATTGTCAGTGCTTTTGCCAACCAAGTGGCTGGTAAGACCTGTAAGTGTCCATGACTTCGGACACGCGGCTGGTAATGCTAACAATGCCCCTCTAGTCCTGATCACTGGTGCATCAACCGGTGGGCTGGGAGCTGAAAGCGCCTTCTCCCTTGCCAAAGCTCATCCAAAGCACCTGATCTTAGCGGGCCGCTCGCCGGATAGAACCCGCCCAGTGATCGATGGCATCAGGGAACGCCACCCTGAGGTCAAGGTGACGTTTCTTCCGCTAGATCTGACGAGTCAGAAGTCGGTCCGAAGGGCTGCAGAAGAAATCAAGCACAACATGAATGGAGATTTGATCGACGTCCTCATTTTAAATGCTGCCATCATGGCGTCTCCGTACGGACATACCGCGGACGGCATTGAGCTCCAGTTTGGCACCAACTACATCGGCCACTTCCTTTTCGCAAACCTGCTTCTCAAGGAGAACCTTGTCAAGTCTCGGATTGTCGTCGTGAGCAGTTCTGCCTCTGTCCGGAATGCCGAGAACATGTGGCGTCACCTCGACGACTTGTCGTACGACAACGGCAAGTCTTATGCTCCCATGGCTGCTTATAGCCTCTCCAAATCGGCCAGTGTGCTATATGCGCGAGGACTGGCCGAACGGCTCAAAGATAGACAGATCTCGGTCTACAGTCTGAATCCCGGCAGTATAAAAACCAATTTGCAGGTGTACCTCACCGACGAGATGCGGAATGCTACCCTCGAAGCAGCCAGAAAAGACAACCCCAACTTCACCGTACCCGTCCCCAAATCTCTCCAGCAGGGATGTGCGACGCAGTTACGGGCCGCACTGGATCCAAGTCTCGTCTCTCACTCTGGCGCATATCTGGATGACTGCCAGGTCACGGTCTACCCAGAGCATGTCGAAGCATACCCGTACACGGACAAATTATGGGCCAAGAGCGAAGAGCTTGTTGGCGAGAGATTTGATTTCTAGTCTGGTGGTTGAAATGTCGCTCCCGAATCCCTGGTATTGATATAGAGATCATATAAAAGTTGACCATGTCTCACCATGCACGAAGGCCTCTCGGAATGTCTCGAATCAGCCAATTAATCCTGCCAAACTTCGAAAACGGTGGAGCCTTCGAGGTTGTGCGAAAGATACAATCTGGTCCGCGTGCTTCTTCACTCTAGCCCAGTCCTATCCAAGTGGTAAACCATCGGAATAATGGTGGTCAAGTCGAGTTGAATTGTTCGAAGTCAAGCACTACCAGTTAGGAACTCGCACTGTCACGTGACTGCGTTTGTCCGGTTACGGACCAGTTTGTAATTAAGGCCTGAGTCCCAAGTAATGACCCCATCAAGACTATGGCGACAGTGACTTCAAGGTCCTCACGAGCGGCCTTGGCGCAGCATTATGGCAATCTTGCCTTGACGCGTATGGTGACGTACTGAAGTGTGCCTGTTTATCAGCAATCACAACTAGATGAGACCATTCCCTCTCCTTGCTCGGCTGTCATTCGTTTGGACACGCGCGACCATTGCGCACCCTCGCCATTCGCACCCTCTATTGCGATCGACACTGGGCTGCAATCTATTCAACACATGTGCTAGACCTCGACCCTTTGCAACAGCCATGGACAACGTGCGGAGAATAACGGACGACTTGGAGAAGCCGGACCTTGACGATAGATCGTATAGAGTCATAGAACTCCCCAACAAGCTGGAGGCTTTACTCGTCCACGACCCGCAGACCGACAAAGCGAGCGCCAGCCTCAACGTCAATGTCGGCAATTTCTCAGACGAAGAAGACATGCCTGGGATGGCCCATGCTGTCGAACACTTGCTCTTCATGGGAACCGAAAAGGTGACGGGCAAATCCTTTCCATATTTGCGCCGGCGCGTGGGATGCTGACTGTTCCACAGTATCCCGTCGAGAACGAGTACAGCTCCTACCTTTCGTCCAACTCGGGCCACTCCAACGCCTACACGGCCGCGACGCAAACGAATTACTTCTTTGAGTGTGCGGCATCCCATCAATCGCACGATCACCTTCCCAACGGCATGGTCAACGGTGGAAGCCCTGTTGGGCCAGCCGCTGTGAATGGGACTTCCCTGGGCCCCTTATACGGCGCGTTGGACCGGTTTGCGCAATTTTTCATCAAACCCTTGTTCCTGGAAAACACACTCGACCGAGAGCTCAGAGCGGTGGACTCGGAGAACAAAAAGAACCTGCAGAGTGACCCCTGGCGGCTGTCTCAGCTGGCCAAAACGCTGTCGAACCCGCAACACCCGTATCACCACTTTTCGACGGGCAATCTTCAGACGTTGCGTGACGAGCCGGAGAAGAGAGGGGTCAAGATCCGAGACGAATTCATCAAGTTTTATGAGAAGCACTACTCGGCCAATCGCATGAAGCTGGTCGTCTTGGGCCGGGAGAGTTTAGATCAGCTCGAGAGCTGGGTCGTCGAGCTGTTCTCAGAGATCAACAACAAAGATCTGTCTCCCAATCGCTGGGACGACGCGGCACCGCTGACCCCAGAACAATTGACCGTCGAGATCTTTGCCAAGCCCGTCATGGAATCCCGGTCGCTGGAGATCAGCTTCCCTTGGCGAGACGAGGAGGACCTGTACGAAACGCAGCCGGCAAGATACGTGAGCCACTTGATCGGTCACGAGGGTCCCGGCAGTATTCTGGCCTATCTCAAGGAGAGAGGGTTGGCCAATACGCTGTCGGCCGGTTACCATGCGATTTGTCCCGGGTCGGCCTTCTTTGAGATCGAAGTGGGATTGACCCCGGACGGTCTCCAGAAGTATCATGAGATCGTCAAAATCGTGTTCCAATACATCGGCATGATGAAGGAGAATCCGCCGTTTGAATGGATGTTCGAGGAGACGAAGAACATCGCCGAGGTCGACTTCAAGTTTCGCCAGAAATCACCCGCCAGTCGCTTCACGAGTGCGACGAGCAGCGACATGCAAAAGACGCTCCCGCGCGAATGGCTTCTCAGTGGCACGAGCAGGCTCCGGAGATTTGACGCCAAAGCCATCGTGCAAGCGATGCAGTATTTGCGCGAGGATAATTTTCGGCTCATGCTGGTGTCACAAGAGTATCCCGGCGACTGGGACCAGCGAGAAAGGTGGTACGGCACAGAGTACAAGGTGGAGAAGATCCCCCTCGACGCTCAGGCAGACGTGCGGAGGGCGCTGACGGCCTCGGCGAAAGAACGGCCCCAAGAGCTGCATTTGCCTCACAAGAACGAATTCATCCCGACCAAGCTGGATGTCGAGAAGGTGGAGGTCAAGGAGCCGGCCAAAACCCCCAAGCTGTTGCGCAACGACGATGTCGTTCGGCTCTGGTGGAAAAAGGACGACACCTTCTGGGTGCCAAAGGCGAATGTCAATGTGGTTTTGCGGAACCCATTGACCTATGCCACTCCGGCAAACTATCTCAAGACCGTCCTGTTCGTCAATCTGGTCAAGGACGCCCTCTCGACCTACTCTTACGACGCAGAAATCTCCGGCCTGTCGTATGGGATTGGCGCCAACATGCTCGGTCTCGACCTCAGCGTGCACGGGTACAATGATAAAATGGCCGTCCTGTTGGAGAAGATCCTCACGACGTTGCGGAACCTCGAAATCCGAGACGATCGGTTCCACATCATCAAAGAACGGATGGCCCGAAATTACAAGAACTGGGACTTCCAGCAGCCATACTACCAGATCGGCGATTTCACGAGATGGCTGGTCAACGAGAGGTCGTGGATGACACCTCAATATGCTCTGGAGCTGCCGCACATTACGGTGGAAGATGTGCGGTCCTTTGTTCCTCAACTCTTACAGCAAACACACATCGAGATCTTGGCGCATGGAAACCTCCACAAGGAAGAGGCGAAGAAGGTTGCGAACCTCATCGAACTGACGTTGAAGCCGCGTGCGTTGCCGCAGTCGCAATGGCTCTTGAGAAGAAACGTGCTGTTACCGCCGGGGAGCAATTTCGTGTACAAGCACAAACTGGCGGATCCGGCCAACGTCAATCATGCCATCGAGTACTACCTTCACGTCGGCAACGTCATGGACTTCCCGCTCCGAGGAAGACTTCAGCTTTTCGCTCAGATGACGGACGAACCGGCTTTCGACCAGCTACGGACAAAAGAACAGCTGGGCTACGTCGTCTGGAGTGGCGTCAGACCTGCGGCCACCACGATGGGCTATCGCGTCCTGGTCCAAAGCGAGCGTGATCCACCATACCTCGAGAGCCGAATCAACGCGTTCCTCCTCAAGTTTAAGGACGATCTGGAGAACATGTCGAGTGAGGACTTTGAGGGACATAAGCGAAGCCTGGTCAACAAGAGGCTCGAAAAACTCAAAAACCTTGACTTGGAGACGAACCGACTCTGGGCATACATCAACGGCGAATACTTTAATTTCTATCAGGTCGACCGCGACGTATCCGAAATCCGATCGCTGACAAAGGATGACATCCGGCAATTTTACTCTCAGTATATCGACCCTGCATCGCCGACGCGAGCAAAATTGTCCATTCATCTGAATGCGCAAACCTCGGCCCCTGCCAGCGCCCTGGCTCCGAGTGAGCAGAAGGATCAGCTCGTGGATCTCCTGGGACAAGTCTTGGGCTCGCTCGGCGTTCACGTGGACAATGTGAAACTCAAGAAGCAGTTTGAGCTCGTGGATCACCACGACCAAACCGGAATCCTGAGTTCCCTGAAGACATACATTGGCTCTTCGACACCTGTTGCCAACCAGAATGAGGTTCTTGCAGAAATCACGGAAGCGGTGCCTCAGGTACAGCTCGCGCTGAAGATTAGGCCCCTTGTGCCAGAGACCAATGGCGCCAACGGAACCGCGAATGTGTCGACACCGGTCGTCATCGAGGATGTCTACAAGTGGAAGGCTGGACTCCAGGTGAGCAAGGGTACTGTCCCTATGGCTGATTTGCGGGAGTTTGAGGACCTCGAGTCGAAGCTGTGAGCCGACATCTTACCGATTCACTGTCACTGGCCACTGTAACAGTAGAATAGACCGCCGTTGATTCCAGTGGCATCTATGCTCCTGAAGACGTGGAGATGGAGCCGTGGGCAAAAAGTGGTTGGCTTTGCATTGTTTGTTTATAGATTTTGTGTGCGACCTCGAGGCCTGGTTGGAAGATAGTATCATGGCATGACGTTCTTTTTTCTGGCTGTCAAGTCCTCATAGTAATGTACTTCATTGTCTGCTCAGAAGACACAAACGTTGCTAGGTCCGGTTATCGCCGAGCCTTTGACGCGCTTCAAACCTGAGCTGTTGAACCACCAACACCGACCACCACCTGCCTGTTCTCCTCACGCGACCTCCATAGAATATGACACCTCGATCGCGTTGATTTCCGTGTTTCTGAATTAGCGCCACGGTCGAGGAGGTTCAACATGTCGACCCTCACGACGACAACTTTGAAATCCTCATACCCGTACGTCGAAACAGGTGTGATATATATGGCCTGCTAATTCCACTGGCACAGCCCGATCCACCCCCCATCTTTCACCGCCAATCAGCCGCCTACGATACGCCTGTACCCGCTGTCCAACTACACATTTGGCACAAAGGAAACGCAGCCGGAGGAAGACCCTTCAGTCCTCGCTCGGCTGAAGAGACTGGAAGAGCATTATGAGAAATACGGCATGAGGAGGACGTGCGAGGGAATCCTGGTGTGTCATGAGCACAACCACCCTCATGTGCTCATGCTGCAGATTGCGAATGCCTTTTTCAAACTGTAGGTGACCCCGACGGACGACTTACAAGGCATTTCTGATCGGATGACCCAGGCCGGGCGATTATCTTCCGCACGACGCCGATGAGATCGAGGGCTTCAAGGCGCGATTGAATGAGAGGCTTGCACCGACGAATCCAAAGGAGGGCGATATGGATTGGGACATTGGTGACTGTCTGGCCCAATGGTATATGGTCGAATTCCGCTTGTGGACGAACTGAATGGACCCCTTCTCACTATCCTCGTTCTAACAGGTGGAGACCTAACCACGAAACCTTCCTCTATCCTTTCCTCCCCGCGCATGTCTCGCGCCCGAAAGAGCTGAAAAAACTCTACCTCATCCACCTGCCGCCGAACAAGGTCTTGAGTGTGCCGAAGAATATGAAGTTGCTCGCCGTCCCGTTGTTCGAGCTCTACGACAACACGGCTCGATACGGGCCGCAATTGAGCGCCATCCCACATTACTTGTCAAAATACCGATTCGAATTTGTGGACGAAGATGGCAACCTGAGCTCCGTCATGCCAGGGGGTGGGCCGATCCCGGGGCCAGGAGGGTTCAAGGTCGACATGAAGCAAGAGGAGAATGGAGATCTGAAGATCGAGAATGGACATTGATCTTTGCAGGACCATCTGACATGGGTCATAGGATCGAACGGTGTCTCTGGGGAGTCAATACTCGGCACCAGGAACTAAAGTCCGACTATTAGATTTGTTCGCAGAGTCGACACAGGCGGCGATTTGCTTCAAGAAAGCCCTACATGACCAAAAAGCATGCCATCAAGGCCAATAGCGATTCAGAAGCAGCCTCCTCTTGGTCATATCCAGTCCTCGATGCTCTGTACCTCCCTTGACCTTCCAGGCCTCCATGGCTTCCACCAACTCCTGCGTACCGACCACACCTTCCAGCTTCAACTCCCTATCGACTGCTACAGCTCTTCTTCCGAAGCTCTTCTTCCGATATGATGCCTCGTACAGCTCAAGCTTGCGCTCACCATCGAAGTCATCCACACCGGCAGATTTGACTTCTAGCCACCGGACCGCAAACACTCACCTAGGCGCATGGTGATCGAGCCAGGAAAGCCGGTCAGCGACGCAGTGCCACGTGGGCACAATGTGGTGGATGTGCTCGTCTATTTTACGACCTCGCCAAGTCGAGAATGGAAATGGGTATAGGGGGTTTCACTAAGAGAGCAGTGGCGGCAACGTGTGATGGCGGCCCCTGTGGGAGGAGCTCACGGGATACGGAGAGTGTGGCCGTATGAGGGCGGAAGATTGGCCACGCTATACTAATACTGTGGGTCTGAGAACTCGCGTTCGCCATGGCGCAGAGACTGGAACAGGGGACGATGATGCAGAGCGATACCACCCGAACAGCTCTGCAGTTTTCTCTTTTCCAGAGATCAAACACGGACAGTTTCGACACACCAAACAATCATGTTACACTAAACAATGGAGAGATCAGTTCTAGACAGAACAAAATGTGAAAATGTCATCCACCAAATGACATTTGTTCACGGACCGACGGAGAGGATGGTGGGACAGTTTCCCTACGTGATCCGCAGGTTGGGCATGTAAAACTACAAGCGATGGAGAAGAATAGGTCTCCGGCTTACAGTGGGTGAGCTGTATTACGGCCTTAGGAACCATCGAAATGGGCCGATAAATTGTGCTCGCACTGCCGGATGATCCCTAGGGGACAACGAGGTTGGCGTCGATCCAGCCGTATGAACGTCACGATCGCGCTGAGTTACTCACAGTAAGCCCTAAGATGCGGGATGCCTATAGGTGTGGGAAGTTATAGATGCGGGATGCCCTATAGGTCCGGTAAACCCGATAGATCCGATGTTGCTTGGTAGTTTAGGGCGGCGGCTCTATATCCAGCACAATTGTTAGCCAGATTGAATGAGAGATGGAATCACTCAACTCTCCATACCACGCCATTGACACCACATCATGGCCAAAACCATCCGCTGGGGCATCCTGTGTAAGTCGCCCCGTGGAGGCCGAGAGCCAGCGTTGACCGATGGACGTCAGCCACAGGAGGCATTGCGGAAACATTTACCAGAGATCTTCTCGTCGATCCCAAGACCCGAAATGTCCACTCGGTGATCCATACTGTGACCGCAGCGGCCAGTTCATCGGGCGCCGCGCGGGCTCAAGAGTTCCTCAAAGTCGTCGGCGCCCCGTCCTCAGCCCAAGGGTATGGTAGCTACCAGGAGCTGGCCGCGGACCCCGATGTGGACATCATCTACGTCGCGACACCACATTCGCATCATTATCAGAACGCGATGCTGTGCCTCGAAGCCGGGAAGAACGTGCTGTGTGAGAAGGCGCTCACTGTCAATGCCGCCCAGGCCAAAGCACTAGTTCAAAAGGCAAAGGAGAAAGACGTCTTCTTGATGGAGGCCGTCTGGACCCGATACTTCCCTCTCTCGATATACGTGCGCGACTTGATCATGTCCGGAAAGGTGGGCAATGTCACAAGAGTGTTTGCGGACAACTCTATCAACTTCCACCCGGAGACGGTATGGTCGGATGGCAAGCATCGAATGGTCAATCCCGACCTCGCGGGGGGGGCGCTGCTCGACCTGGGTATCTACAGCTTGACCTGGGTTTTTCAAACCCTGTACCACACGCAGCCGGCCGATCAGCGCAAACGGCCAATCGTGGTGTCGTCCATGACAAAGTATCCCCAGACGGGGGTGGACGAAGCGACGAGCATACTGCTCACATTCCCCCGCACCACGGGAGGCAACGCCCATGCGATCGCGACGACCAGCATGCGCGCGGCATCCGATACCGGTTGGACGGGCCAGTCAGGTCCTGCCGTGCGCATCCAGGGCGACCAGGGCGAAATCCAAGTGTGGCCGCCCATCTACCGGCCCACGTTCACCAAATTGATCCTCTCCGACGGCACGGTGGAGGAGAGGTCCTGGCCACAGCCCGGGCCGGGCCAGGGAAGTGGTTGGAGGAATGGATTTGGCGGCGCGTGGAATACCGAAGGCGAAGGTCAGGGCATGTTTTGGGAAGCGGACGAGGCTGCAACGGCCTTGATCGAGGGGCGAAAAGAGGGCCAATTCGAAGGCTGGGATGAGAGCGTCCTCATCATGGAAGTCATGGACGAAGTGCGGACGCAAAACGGGTTGAAGTATCCCGAAAAGATCGAGACGACCGATTTTCCCGTGGAGCTGTAAAGATCTCGGGACAGGTATTATACACAAAATGCGGCGGCAAAGACCCGTCGCCTACCAGAGCACGTACTGACGTTGATTCGTGATCTTCCGGTCTGGCAATTGCGTCCACATATTTTTTCCCATTCGCCTCCTGATCTCTTTGGCGTCCTTTTCCCTCTTCTGCCTCGTCCTCGTTTTCTCCTCCTTCAGCAGCACACTGATGCCGGTGTACGGTGGCCGCATGATGTTGACCCTTCCTCGGGCGCGAAAGTCAGGTTCTTGGCCGTACGGTCCCCGGTTCGTCCAGGCTTCGGCCACATACATGTCCGTTTCGTGCGCTGCGTGGCCAGGCCTGTTCGTCTTCATCGGTGTTTGATGAGGGAGAGGCGGAGTGATCGCCGGGTCGAGTCGGACGGGGGTGTCGACATCTGGAGTCGCCTCCCCGGGTGCGTCGGCCTCCGTCTGCACGGGAGGTCCCAGGCCCATGCCCTTCATGACAACCGCTTCGTCGCGGGCCTGGACGAGGTGCTGTCGGACATCCTGCGCGACCTTCTTCTTGGAGAACCTCATCTGCAATATGGCTTCATCGATGGATTTGCCGGCGATCTGCCGGGCCAGGGGCGCCAGCTTCTTCATCGAAGTCTTGAAGAAATGGGACCTTGAGAGGTGACTCCGTTCCGTCCGGGCAATCTTCATTTCTTTGGTCAGTCGGCCTCCGTGTCGAATGTGTCGGATGACCATCCGCCGCTGCCACCGCGCTCTGGCATTCGGTCGAGGGTTGAGCGCGTGCGACATGTTGGTCGGGCTGCGCTGAACGAGAGCATCCCGCTCCGCCGGACGAGCTGGTGCCGTGGTGACTTGATCCTGATCGAGCTCCTCGTCGGCGAAGAGGCTGTTGTTCGCGAGGCCACCAAATTTAAGGCCTTTGGCAAGGCTCTCTTCTTGCTTTCGAAGACTCTCCTTGGCTTTTCTGGCAGCTTCCGCGGCTCGATCGCTAGGGCTCATGTCCACCGCGCCAGTCTTGGATTGCTGCGCCAGTTGATTCGCCGTCAATGGGGACAACGAAGAGCTGGCGCTGGCATTGGCCGCTCCTTTGCTCCTGTGCGTCGAAGGATGTAGGTTCGGGACGCCGGGTCGCGGACTGGACAAATGAAAGCCTCTCGTCTGCGCCAGCCGGAGAGCGTCGAGCCCGGCGCACAGATGGGCCAGGTCGGCGGCTGCAGCATGAGGTGGTCGTTGAGCTAGAAGATGTCAAACATCGTGTGAACAAAATCTCGAGACAACACACCTGTGTGGAGCAGCCTCCGGGAAAGTTGGTGGCTGCTCATACTGGAATAACACGAGTCAACGTCCGCTGCCGCTGTCACTGCCGCTGTCGCTCCCACTACTCACACCACCGTCAACCGTTACTCAACGTTGTGGAAGCAGGAGATGGTAGCAGAAGTTTGGGAGCTGGCCTTGGCAATTCAACATTCGGAAGATTTCCTACCTCCTGCATGCGCCCGCGATTGGGAAGTTCAAGCGGAATGGCTTCCGATCGACAGGCGCATTCTCAGCCTGTTCTAGGCGCCGCCGCTTAAAGTATCGAGTCACACTCTCCTCCATCCTTCCACTCTCCTTCTCTCCACATTCATTACGCATCACACCCGGGCGGTCACAGTCCCCCCAGCGTTCCCTTTCGGACGACTGTTGCGCTGGTGAAAGAGCATGGAAATGAAGAGTGTACGGCTCAGTTTGAACAGCCAACAGAGGAGGGATACATTGCGCCTCTCGACTCGATGCTCCCACGATGGACATTAACTCGTTACTGTCACCCACGGAAACCACGCGTGCCAGCTCATTGACGACTCCCGGAACGCCGACGCCGACGCCGTTCAAATATGGGTCACGGGCTCCGTCAGGCTCCGCGAAGCCAGGTGCCACCGCCTCGCCTCTGTCGCGGGCCATCCACCCCCCTTCGAGCATTCCAGCACACATCCGAAGTCCTTCCCAACAGCCCGCTCACTCGTCGCCGTTAATTTCTCCCGTTCCAGGAAGCGCGGTGGGGACGCCCCATTTCTCCCGCGCATCTTCCACGCAGAATATGGACACGCTTGCTGATCTTGCCTCGATGCAAAATCATCAGCCTGTCAAGTCGACGCCTCCGTTGAACAGTCGAGACTCTTCCGACAGCCATCGATCCTCGGGCGTGTTTCCGTATTTGTCATCGAGTTCGGCCTCGTCCAATCCTCGGGCTTCCTTTGACATTGCCATGGTCGACACGCCCAAACAAATTCTTCGATCCGACTTTTCCGGCACGTCGCTCTCCGTGGAGGCGCAGCAGACATTGTCCGCGCTGGTCGGTCACGTTCAACAGTCTCCGTCGGCATATGAATCACACAAAGAAATCATCAAGATTTTACATCACGGATTCGTGGACCATATCTACCCTTCTTCCAGCCCGAACGCGCGGCGAGATCCCCACACGTATGATCTTCTGGCCGAACTGCGACAGGCGCGAGAAAACATGGACAAACTGTTTGCCGTCGGTGAGGAACAGTGGCAGGACTGGCTGCAAGATGAGAGCATCTTGGCACAGACGGCGGAAGAGAGGGTGGCTGTCGTCGACAAATGCCGTCGGGCCGTCAGCGAGGAGTACGGCAGTGTCAAGTTATGGACCACCTTTGGCGACTGGGTCCTGCACTGCCACCACTGGGCCCTTGACGCCGCTGGCGACGCCGCGTCCGACGGCGCCCTGGACACCGAGCGCATGATTGGGCGAGAGGTCTTTGACCACCAGGTCGTCCTGGATACCTGGACCGAAGCGGTCGAACGAACCCAGCACGACTTGCGCGACAGCCATCTGGTGTGGGACAAGTATCTGCGGGTCAGGTTTCCCCACTGGGATCAAAAAATGGCTGCGGGTGATGCATCTGCCGCTCTCGACCTCTTCCACGGTCGACTTGGCGTTCCGCATGCTCAGTGGGACCAGACATTCCAGGCCTTTTCCACCTTCGTGTCGGCTAATTTCCCGGCCGACGAGTATGAAGGCCTGATGGCCACGACGCTCCGCGACGCCGCGGCCGCGAAGAGGCAATGGTCCGACCGAGACGCACTCGAAACCGCGCTGACCGAGTCCCAGCGGATGGGAGACCAGGCCGCTGAATACGACGCCTTTTCGCGTTACATTGAGTGGGAGCGTGGCGAACAGGACAAGTCTCTCCCTCGCAAATCGAGAGGCAAACGCGATGCCGCCGCCGTGCCGCCTCCTGCTCTCGACATGGTCAGTTCGCTCTATCAGCGTGCCGAGCTGCGCTTTCCATCCGCGGTCGCCGTCTGGGAGGCCCACACCGACTATTTGGTCGAGAATTCGAAGCCGGGGCTGCTGGACGTGCTGATGCGCGCCACGAAGCATTGCCCGTGGTCCGGGTCGCTGTGGAAGCAGTACCTCCTCACGTCGGAGCTGTCGGAGGCATCTTTTGACGAAACGGAGAAAATCAAGCACCAGGCCACCAGCACCGGCCTGTTGGATGCCGCGGGCATCGAGGAAGCCCTCATCGTCCACGATGCCTGGTGTGGATACCTGCTCCGCCGGACCAGGCGGAATGATGCGGTGGAAGAGGACGCGGACGTGGCGGAGATGGGCATCCGATCATCCATCGAGACCATGCAGAGCCTGGCGTCCAAGTCCGGCCTGACGCCAGACTTTGACCAGGGCTTTCGGTTGCAGCGAAAATACATCGAGTATCTCAAGAGCCAAGGCAGATTGGACAACGCCAGGGCTCAATTTGACGATGCCATTCGGGACTATGGCACACACTACAAGTTTTGGCTCCGTTTCTACGAGTTCGAGCTGCAAAAGTCCATCCACATGGCCTCGCTTCAACAGGACGCCCGACAAGGTGGGCCCGTTCACGCCTCGGCTCCGTTCGCCGCGGCCATCCTGAAGCGAGGCCTCCAACAGCCTGAGCTCGACTACCCCGAATATCTGATGGAAGCCCTGCTGGACCATTGCGAAGATCACGAAGAGGCCGAGGAGCTGCAGTCGGCCATTAGTCTGGTGCGCACCGTCCAAAAGCAACTCGTGGTGAGACGGCAGCGAGAGGCTGTCCAGGCCGCGCAAATAGCAGATGACTCGCGAGAAGCAGAGGTCGAACCGGCGCAGCGCACCGAGGCCGTCCCCAACGGGTTACACATCGGCAAGCGGAAGCGGGAGTCGGAAGACCAAGGGGAAGACCGAGGTCGTCATGACCACAACAGCAACAAGAGGTCCAGAAATGACGATGCGGCGGAGGAGTCGACCGAACTTCGTGCCAGTACGGAGGAACCACCCAAGCGTGATCGCGAACACGCGAGCATTTTGGTGCAGAATGTCCCCCAGAACATCTCGGACACCAAGATCCGACAATATTTCAGCGCCTGTGGGAACGTCCAGAGCCTGGAAATCCTCCACGATGAAGAGAACAGCGTGGTGGTCGAGTTTGAAGATGCTCAAGACGCCGAGTATGCGCTCTCCCGGAATGGCCAGGAGCTGGAAGGCTCCATCTTGTCGGTCGAGCGCCACAGCGGCGCGACTCTCTACATCACCAACTATCCCGCGACCGCGGATGAATCGTACATCCGCCACCTCCTTCGCGCTTACGGAGACATCGTCAACGTCCGCTTCCCCTCTCTCCAGGGCAACAAACGGCGACGATTCTGTTACGTCGAGTTCAAAGAACCTCACCAGGCGAGGGCTGCCACCGAGCTGGATGGCCGCGACGTCGAGGGACTGAAGATCGTGGCCAAAATCTCGAATCCGGCCGCACGTCATGCCAGAGTCGAGCGGGAGAACGACGGGCGGACGATCTTTGTCGGGCAGATTCCTTTCAAGGCAACCCAGCCCGAGATCGAAAAGGCCTTTTCCACGTACGGGGCCATCGAGTCAGTCAAGCTGCCTCAAGATCAACACATGAAGGGCAGAAATAAAGGTATTGCCTTCCTCACCTTCGCGACCAATGAAGCGGCCACGGCAGCCCTTGCCATGGACGGCCAGGATTTCAAGGGCCGCAAGCTGGTGGTCAGCATCGGCCACGAGTCAGGCGCCATGAGAACGACTTTGGCCAAGATGCTTCGATCGTCAAAATCTCCCACACCCTATGCGGCCAGCGCTTCCTCGCCATCTGCGCCAGCGCTCTCCGGGGTCGAGGAGCGGCGTCAGAGGACGATCGCCATTGCTGGTGTCCCGGACACGGTCAATGAAAGTCGAGTCCGGGCCCTGGCGGAAAGAATCGGTCCGGTGAGAAAGGTGATTCTCAAGACCAATCATCACGGGGCTCTGGTCGAGTTTGAGAATGTTGCAGACACCGGAAGGGCCATGATTGAACTCGATGGACACGAGATTGACCCCGGAAAGCAGATCAGCGTCGTCACAGAGCAGGAACTGCTCCAGCTGGGGCCTGAGCGGAAGACGGACAAGATTGGCCAAACCGTGGCCACGAAATCCCTTGCGGCCGGTCCGGTGCGCCGTCCTATCCAGCCGGGCGTTCGCAAAGGCGGACATTTAGGCCAGAAGACCGGGTCAATCTTCGCCGACCGGAACAAGGATGATAAGGTGCAGGATGGCGACGGAGCTGGGACCAAGAAGAGCAACGCCGATTTCAGAGCGATGCTCGTGAAGGGTTCGTAGGCCTTTGCGCCGAATACAACATCTCAAAATCTGGTCGAACCGAACTTTACTTGACTCTAGCCTGATTGAACTCTCGGGAATCTCTGTGGTGAGTGGTATCACGCACACAATTGTTGCCTTACCTCTTGTAGTGCGTGCAGATACACAACTCGGACTACCACTCATGTCTACTGCCGTGGGCCATTGGGTCAGACTATATTTGAATTGGAAACTCCACTTCGACAAGGTTGGTCCTTTTGCGCTCTCGTGTTAGCTTCAGCCAGAGACGATAACAATTAGGAGAGCTATATATCATGAGCTGCGCTAGTCGGAGAGTACTTTACACTAATCCAATGCGCAGTCTCTAGATGAAGGTCATATTGGATAACATGACCTTATAGCAATATAGATCTGGTCCAGGCCAATGCGTCATTACGTCACGTGACCGGCAGCCTCTGTCGGCAACGAGGTGAGGAATAGACAACCAGGAGGCCCTGTCTTGGATTCTAATACATTTAGTTTCTAAGCAGGAGGTCGTGCACCCTCACACTTTGACATGCGCTTTGGTCATGCTCACACCTCCACAACAGCAACTCCAATTGTGAAGCAGTCCTGAATCTAAACCCATTTAGGGTCCACTTTCTAAACCCATTAGGCAAACTTGCCAGTTTTGGCATACAAAAGCAATCCGCTCCTCCTTCCCTCTACCGACCTGGTACAAAACCCTATCAACCCCTTCCTCGTTTCTGGGCTTGCCAACCACAGAGCTTTCGCGACACCCTGCAGAGACCTTTAAGCTTTGCTTAAACGGACTGGAGGATCAATGTGGAGATAGTTTCTGATACGTCGGCCAATCTGCAGCCAAGTCAATGATCAACATCTCCCCAAGCACATTCAAGGACTGACCTGGTAAACCAGAGTGCAGTTAGGTGCACGCAGACTGTAACGACAATCTGAATCGAAAGTCACAATCCCCAGGTAGTATAAGAGAGACCAGGTCACCTTATTTGGCCATATTTCTTGTGGATGGACGAGGAAGGAAAGCTCGACATGGTCTGCTTTTGAGTAGAGCATATCAATGAGATCATGAATCGTGACAGGTCCAGCCTCACCCACTTGTGATAACACTGTCGCAGTGTGCACAACATTGGCGTCTTCGATATAAGTCGAGGAGGTAGAGAGTGTCATGTCATTACCTGTCCGAGTATATAATCACTGTTTATTGATATCAAGTTCCCCATTACCCGATCGGAGTGCCACCAGCCCGTATATCTGTCATCCCATGTGTGCTGCTGCGCAACCAAACTCCAAGCATTCCCAGGCACAACCGCCTTCACCCCGAGGGTTGGCATCAAAAAACCCAATATTGAAAAGATATAAAAATAAAAGATCTAGTCCTCTTCCTCATGAAGCGTCGGAGATTTGCAACGCAGTAGTTCCTCCTCTATGTCGAATCGACGACCACATATTCGATCGGTATCAGTTTTCCTGCTCTTGGCTCTTTTTCCTTTTTCCCTTTACCATGCAAATGTCATCAAGCCAGGGTTCAACGCCAACGGCAGCAATATGTGGCAGACGACCAGGGTCGCCAAGGGAAGCACGGCTTCGATCTGGTCACTGTCCCACTTGATGTGCCAGGAATAGGGGATGAAGGATGCGCAGGACAGGATAATCATTCCGACGATGACGGTGACGGAGAAGCTGAAGCTAAACCAGAACTTGCGCAGCGTCTTGGGCACTTCGACGAAGAAGTTGGTGAACTCGAGCGTCTTTGCTGTCGCCCCCCAGGTCATGTTGATCTCGAACATATGCGCCAGGATGGCCTCGGACACATGGATCGAGATGCCACCGAGGAAGACGAACAGCATCAGGACCCATTTCAGGTTCTCAAACAGAGCGCCCAAGAAGCTGCGCTCTCCGGTGCGATAGCGTACCAGAGCGAGGGCAAGGTTTCCGAGGCCGTTGAATATGATCACCACCGAGAGCCAGACTTTCCAGCTGTTGATGTAGTACTTGTCGACGTCTAATTCGGGGTCACTTAGCCAACAGACCCGGGGAATGAACCAAGGAATAGGATCTCGATCACTTACAGCCGTTGAACCAACCGATGACAAAATAGTTCACGAGAGTGAGCAGCCACGAAGCGCCAATGGCATAGTACGTGCCAATATATGCGATGATATTGACCTTGGATGCGATTGCCATGTTGGAACCGAGAAACTTGCGGAAGAGAGGGGTGATAGGGCCACGGATGGGCCAAAATCGCAGCGGATGAAAGACCAGTTCGTTGCAGCCGTAGGCATACTTCTGCCAGCGGGCGAGTTCGTCGTACACCTCGACAATCGTCAGCCTGGAGGGGTCACGATCGGGTTCACTCCACTCACGGTCAGAGAAACACCCTCCTGGAAGTCATCCCCAGCCCAAGCGGCGAGGCGTGTGATGTAACCTTTGATTTGCAGACGCAAGGCCATGTCAAAGTCTTCAGAGACGTGCGATTCAGACCAAAACTTGATTCTCCCGTCTTCTTCGTAGGCCACGTCTTGGAGGGCTGACCATCGTAGGATGGCGTTGTGGCCGACAAACGGAGCGACGTCACCATTAGCGACCCCGTACCGAATGGCCGCGTAGACCAGGTTCGTGAAGAAGGTGATGCCGTTCTCAAAGTAGGTGTGCGCCACTTGCATCACGCCCGAGGAGAATTGAAGAATGGCGACCTCGGGAGATGTCTCCAGCTCACTGACGGCATCGAGGAAGCAATCCGTGGGAACACGGGTATCGGAGTCGACTAAGGGAGGAGAATGAACCGTCAGCAACAGACCCTCCAAGAGGCTGAAAGTAGAGCACGTACTGATCAAGATATAGTCTCCGATTCGGATGTTGCCCTGTGCCCAGGCCACGTTACCACCGTCGATAATGGCCTGCTCAAGCGCCCAGGCCATGGCCTCGGCTTCATCGGTGGAGGACCACTCCGAGGTTCGGTCCAGTGCGTTCAGCTTGTCCTCCATGGCACAAGAAAGGGCCAGGCCAAAGTTCATGTTGGAGGCCTTCTTGAACTTTCCCTTTCTCTTGAACCCATCCGGGGCGCTGTCGTGCGGAGGTCTTGCGACCCAGCCGATGCCATTGTCGGCGTAGAATGAAATTCTCTCGTTCCTCTGTTCTTCGCTCAGCAGCTGAAGCCCGTCGTCGTTGACGAAAATATTGGCCGAACCGCCTTGGAGTTCGTACGTCGAGATGGCCTTTTTGATGGATTGGACCGTCGGTATGATGACCTCTGCGAGGCTTTCCTTGTAGACCGGACACTGGATCGTGACATGGGGAAGGTCTCGGGTCAATCTGGGGCTTTTTTTGGCACTGTAGTGCTTCGAATTGACCGACATTTGCTGAATCGGCCCAATACACTGAGCAATGTCCACCACAAGCACGACGAAGAAGAACAGGCCAAAGAACATCCAGACGGGCGTCAGAACCAAGAACGCGAACCGAGTGTACGGACTGCCGCCAAATCCTTGCTCGATGCGCATCTCAATGATGATCTCTCGCAATCCGAGACCCAAGGTTCCAATCATGGCACAGAGGCCGATGGACACCAGGATCGTGTTGATGAATATGGTCGGTCGTGGTTTGGCCGTGGCGGCCTCTTCTTCTCGGCCTGAGTGGTCGATCTCCTTTTCGTTGATCGAAAACTCGCTCTTGGAGAAGATGGGGTCTTTGAAAGGATCGGACGTCCACAGCAGTTGCATGAGTTCCCACTCGATGGTTTTGGCGCGACTCAACAAGTTGACTGCATCATCATCCCAGACGACGAGCAAGGCTTCAGAGCTGATGCATGCCGCGAACTGATGCGTCCGTGCGAGGGCCAGTCCTTCAACGGTCCGGACCACTTGAACAGCGAGCCCATTCAAGAGTGGGATCTCGGAAGAGTCGGGCATCGACTGCAGGTAAGATCTGATGACCGGCGAATGTATCGTCATGGCCGACTGGGGAAGTGTTATTAGTAGAACACATCTCTCCATTTAAAGTTAGTCAGACTTACCTGGACATTCAGGCTCTTCAGCGAAGCGGCCAGAGGGGTGTCCGAGAATTCCTCCGGATAACTAAGATAGTTTTCTCTGGAGACTCGCAGAAGGACCCCTTCTGATGGGTCGGCCTTTTCGGACCGCCAGCCCTTGTTGCCCTGTTGCTGATAGAGATAATTGACCATGACTTGATTCTTCAAATAACCCAGATTCGGCGTCCGGGGCCTCCCACCGTGGATACTCTGGCCCGAAAGCGATGGTGGTCGAGATGTGGCCCTGCTGGTGGTAGTTGAAGGCTCATTGGAGCTGAGGAACGGGTTTGGAGACGGTAAAGGAGGATTGATTGACGGCGAACCTGGTCCATCCTTGAGAGTTATTGACTGAGTTGTCGGCTTCTTTGTCTCCTCTCTGCCCAGTTTAAAGTTGAGGAACCTTTTGGGAGCCATTCACCTGGTGGGACACAGCGTAGAGAATGACGACTCAGGCTCTGTCGAGAATTCAAAAGGAAAGACGTGATGCCGTAGCAAAATGAATGTATACTGTCCAACGGAAAGGTAAAGATAAACGAATGACAGGGCCAGAGCTGTTGACTGAAGTGAACGAGAGACAGTCAAGTATAGATGAATGGAAGATGGTCGAGAACACGATCGCCGGCCCTTGACCTTGAAATTGGCCAGTCTGCCTCTCCGGGTGAGGCTGCACATCCAGCTGGACGTCCCAGCGAGCAATCCGATGCCACAGCCATCAAAGCCTCCAGAGAACGGGTCCACATCCGCCACGTCTGTGGCTACTATGTCCTGGACGGTCTAGATCCTCATCCTGGTTTGTTGCTCTTGACGAGGTGATAGTCTGTTCCATTACGACAACATGGAAATTGCGGCTTCCAAGTTTGGACGACGCGAAGGCATTTGTCGACTCCTTACCGTGGGTGCCACACCTCTAGACAAGCCGGAGCCAGATACGGCGCTATCGCTGCGCCTATGTTTGACTGTCCATGATGCCGGCATGCAAGTTGGAAGCTGGGTAGCGAATGAGAGACAAGCTCGTCGCCAGAATGCTGCAAACCCACGGTTCCACACCGGGACATCCTGCAGGGCGAGTAAAACCGATAAGAGCGGGACAAGATTCGAAATTGCCAGGGAGCTGTTTTCAACTGAGAGCCTGCAACAGTGACACACCCACGAGGACCAGAAGTCCAACTCCTCCTGTGAGAGTGATGAAGTGTACGAGGCAGTCTGGGCGGCTATGGTCAAGTCGACCCTTGGCTTGAGAAGCGAGATATGTTCAACGATACTGGCTGATAGAATGCCACGGGCCATCTGGACCCGAAAGAAGACAGATCTTGCAGACTGTCGGTTCGTCGTAGTGCTGTCCAGACGTGGTCGGCCAGGATTCTTCCTTGGTCCACATGCCAGCAAATGCAGGCCGATGGCTTAAAGCGGCGAGACCCACCCGGGCTGGTAGTGTATTTGACACTGGGACGCCAACCGCTTGTTCATTCCCCACCCGCCGCATTTTGTGGCTTTCCGGGTTACTGCTGAAGAGACAATCCCTTCGCTTCGTTGGCGGCACAGATTTCTCAGCCCTGATGAAGCAGGCTAATGCAAGTACACCCCCTCTCTTGCCTAGATGATGCAATGACAGATCCTTGAGATATTCCGGACATTTTGAAAGTGAGTTAGCCGCTCATGGCTTGACCGCGTGGCTGGGATTTGATGGCCCCTGAGATTAGCTTCCACCGTTCCACTGAAAGCTGAAAGCCAAATTCTTGAGGAGGGAGTAATTCAGGTGTGCTGTCAGAAGATCCATACATGCTAAAGCTCGTGGGCTCCTTTTCGTCCAAGCCGTGACCGCGTAATGAATGGGGCCATGTGGTGGTTCAATTTCCTCGAGGTGGATGCGACCAGCAAAGGATTTCGCAGTCCTACCCTTCTGCCGAAGTGATGGGGGATATTCCTTGTGCCATAGTGTTTTGGTCCATCGCTGCGCTTCCAAGCTTGTATCGCAACCACAAGTCCAGATGTAAATGCAAGATCAGTCGCTCACATACTGTAGTATACATTTATTGCGTGCAGACCAAACAACCCTTTCTCCATTCTCCATTCTACCTTTCTTGTACCACGTGTGAACCTCCAAACAAACATCATCCCTCCTGTGTCCTTTGCCTGTAAATTGGTCTCCAAACTGCCCCATTCACATACAATATTATTTTGCTTTACAGCCCATATATCCGGCCTGCTGCCACATCTTGATGCTCTTGACCTTCATTTGACCATTCTCTTGCCAAGTTGGATACCACTGATGGCGAGCATCCCAGAAGTCTTTCTTGGCCGTCGGACTTGTATCGACCCAAGGTTTGCCTTGCAGACCATCCGTCCACCAGCCGTTGGTGCTCCCCACGGCCACGTTCAAAATGAGATAGAAGGCTTGGTCAAATGGGGTCGAATCCCTTCCGGTCTGACTCCACGGATCCACGATGGCAGTACCGTTCTCACTCGAAGACTCAAAGTGGCCCTGTGGCCATCGAGGGCTTGTGAAAGGAACGTACAGGGCCTGGACGAGTCGAGAGTTGATGTAAGTGAAGAGATACTTCTCGGACCATTCGAGGCCAAAAGTGTGGTATGCTTGGGTGTAGGTCGTGTGTAACGCGTCCTTCTTGCTGGTGGTCCGATACCATGCGTCTTGCTCTGTTGTAGGGCCCCAATGTAATGTGCTGGAGATGGCATCATTACCACCGAGCTTGTAGGTATGGTTGTTGCCCCGGGATTCCGCCATGTCAATTTCACCACTGGCTGGCCATGGCCCATATTTGTCGTCCGCTGGAAGCAGCCAAATAGCAGGCCAGAGCCAATCGCCTTCTGGCAAGCTGGCCACCACTTCAACACGGCCTATAGTCTGAATGTCAGAAGGAGGATCTCTGAAGCGACGGACACGGTTGCCACACACCATACTGGATTTGGGCTCCCTTCTTGGTGTTGATCCGTCCTGATTTTGCTGGATTGACGATGGTGCCATTGGTCACATTTGTCACCGCATGGCAGTCGGACCAGGCCGTGGAGGTGCAGATGCCCTCTTTGGTCAGGTCGATCACACTGTTTTGAGTGATGAGTTTTTCGTCCTGGAGGGTCGGTTTGATCCAGAGCTCGCCATCTTGGATGAACACATTTTCGTCGGTATTTGTCGTCATTTCAAAGTCGCCGTTGCTGCATGCATTAGTCCCGTGTCCGGTGGGAAACGGTAAAGCTCTTCTCACCCGAAGCCCCCCAGCTGGACCTCTTTGGTCCAGATTTTGTCATCCAAAACCCCGCTCGAGAAGTCGTCCTCATATACCAAGCAGTATTCGTGGTTGACGACGCTGGCGTAGCCCGTGTATGAAGCAAGCACAACCAAGCCTAAGCCGCATATCACGCCCATAACTGGGAAAATAGTATGCCATTTCTGTCTTGAATCTTTTTTCTCCAGCCATGGCTTCTGGATGACCGATGGATCTTTGATCCGTCTCGATCGAAAATACCCCTCAGATCCGCCGACGGGGACATGGAAAGCACTCGTCGATGCTTTTAGGGAAGCCGGGACTGAATATGCTCTCGGACCGTAACCTGGACTATCACAGCCACTGAAGGGAAATCCGTGGCGGTTCGCTCGCGTCCCTTCCATCGACGACGCTCTGGTCCCCGCTGGGGAACCGATTCGAGAAGTCAGATCCATGGCGACGTTGGTTCTAAAGAACAGAGAGAGCCTGGTTTTGCGGTGTTGCCCTTGCTCTCAATTTTGAAGTAACCAACCGAGCAAACAAGGGGAGTCACACAGTGCCCCTGGACATGGAAGCCCACGTCGCAAAATTGGCTGCATGCGCCACCTCGAATCCGATGTACAGAGAACCATTATTTGCCCGGACATTGCGCATGCTCGGTAATGAGTGTTGGCCCACCTTCCAGCCAACAGACCGTGATATCTGCATGGTCCCCCTGCCAGCAGAGCATTGGCGAACCTGTGGACCAACATTGAAGTAAGGTTACCCACCCAATGTTTTAACGACCTGCGGGAACAAGAAACATCGGAGCCTGTTCGGCCGCCTACCCACATCGACCAACGCCGCAATCTCGGCATCTGACCGAAAATAGTTTTCTCCAATTGTCGGCCAAAATGGGCCATCTCAGGCGGAGGGTGTCGAGACTGAGCGCCGGGAAACAGGGCATGATCGATAAATTCTGATAGCGATAGACAATTGAGCTCTAGACCGTAGCATCCCTCCGCATGGAAAATGTCATGGCGGTCATCTTCGATTTGACACAAGGCTGAATGCTGTTCAGATGGTGACGCGCAAACCAGCCGTCATTGAAGGTTTGCGGGACGTTCCCTCCACTTCAGTCTTGCTAGGCTTTTGTGGCGCCGCCATATCTCAGCTACCAATATTGGCGAGGGCCTAAGATAAGATGTCAAGCTCCACAACGTCTCCAAAGCCCTGGTTGATGGAATCAACCCGTGAACCCACTCGACTAAGTGAGTTGATCCATGCAACACTCGTCCTTGTCATAATCCTGGTCGTGGTTCAGCTGAGGGTCTGAATTCTGCGTCTTGACTAGGCCATGGTCGGGCCCTCAAAAGCAGCAACAGCTTTTCTCCCAGCAGCACGTGTTAGACACTGACAGCTGTCAAGGTTCGGCAATGAGTCTGCATGCAACACTCTCGATAAGATCTTGGCCGTCTATTCTGATAGGGGTTCCGCCTGAACGTCCCCTTCGTGGCACCCATTCGGATGGCAGTTAACAGCTGTGCTCCTGCACTTCACGTAAAACTCGAAGGGGGCAGAATTGGCGACAGCGTTGAACCCTGCAGTTGAGCACTTAAGGCTACAGTTTAGGCCGACCAGGTTTCGTGTCTGATTTGACAGTTGTATCTGTTTGAAAGATTGGCCTGGAGGACTCGGGCGTTGCCATTGGACATCCCATCGCCCCTGTGACCGCGTGCGATTGCCATGTGGTGCCCGGCCGGAACGGTGTACCTTCAGTGTATTTCAGTGGACCTTAGGAGCCTGGAGGGACAAGACTACAGGGACAAGAATTTCATCCTGTCCGTCGTCTTGGTTGTCAATTACATTGACTTTTCTTGGTGGCCTCTCCTGCTTCGTGCCTGTCTGTGAGGCTCGCAAGACTGAAGCCAAGAACAGATAAATCCACGGCCAGCTCACCCTCCTTTGGACGTACGGCCTCAACACCTTGTTTTGTGCTGATGTATCCCAAGAAGGCGAGCGCCTGATTCTGGCCTCGATACTGAAAGCGGTCTGAGGTATTTGAGATGCAGATTCCGCACCCAAGGAGACAGAGCAGTTTCAGTCAAGAAGCAGAGCTGTGTGTTCCAAATATAGCGCTCTTAGGCCACGCAAGCCACTGACTCCATCGACTGCCCAGGTGTTGCTGTATATAAACCAAAAGACGGCTTCCTGCGTCGCCTATGATCCAGGACTTGTGACGTCGATGGAGCAGGACAGAATAGTATGCAAGAAGGACTAACGCCTCAGGCCGTCTCTGGTCTAGAAGATCACTGTAACCTTCCGAAGTAGTGATGAGCCAGGCAAAGATCTGATGCGTGGAAGCGGACGGATCTTCAAGCATATTATCGGAGTCGAAATACATTTGCAGATTTGTCAGCGAATTGTGGCAAGTCTGGATTGAAGAAGCACTCAGATCGGCCTGATCCAGCATCTCACGGAGACCTTCGCACTCTCTTCGTGACTCTTTGGGCGTGTTTTGTTGCTCATCTGATCGTAGGATGATGGGGCCAAGGTCAGTCTGAGTCAAGACGCCCCACCATGTTCGGATCACAAGATTGATGCCTCGCAACAATCGGATGCACCCGACAAGTCTCTCCAAAAAGACACTGAAGTCTTGTCCCAAGGGTGTGAATATTTCCCAAAAGACATGAAGTGCCAGGAGGTGCGAAAAGAGAAGGACATCCAAGCAGTTCGAGGCATCGATCCTGCACAGAATATCCTGATAGCCGGCAATAGCAGAGGTTTGCCGTTGTGCGGCGAGATCTCGATAGAAAGCTGCTCGACTGGGTCTTTGAAGGCTCATGTGACAAGCAGATAGTGCCAGGACCTGGTCTAGAAGGAACGGTTCCGAGAAGCAGCGCTCAACAACGATGCGGCGGTACAGGTTGATCTGTGACTCAGTGATAGCAACTGTGTTGCAGGTGACCGTGATGAAGTGGTGGAAGAGCTCGATGTGATCGACGTTGACCTCGGATGTGGGTGCCGTAGGTGGTTGATATAAGCTTGTGCTAAAAGCCTCACTCTGGCTCCGATCCTGGACAGAGGCTACGCGGTCAATAACCGGATTTAAATCTGAGCTGGCTTGGGAAGACTGTGGCGTGGCCGGGGGATTGTAGAAGCAGTCTCTTTTCGAGCATATGCACTTGCGACAAGTCGGCCGTCCCTCATCGCACTTCAGGTGTCTTCGCTTGCATTCGAGGCAGCCGCCTCGGGATTTTGTGTGCATCTTTCGTGTCTTTGCGGACATTGGACCACGGGCAGCGTCACTTCCATTGACATTGGGGCTGGTCTTGATCGGGACTCCGGAAATATCACATCCAGGAGAAGGTGAGTCCCAATGTTCAATTGAGAAATGTTGGAGCCTAAGTTCCGCATTAAACTTTGCCGGCTGTGTGTGGTAGATATCACGTGATGCAGGCCTTGACTGGGTGAATGTTAATTCCCCCCCAGCGGGGTTAGTTTGCAAGACTGTTGTCGTTCACGTGGCAAGTTGTGCCCTCAACCAATGCCACTGCTACAACGCTCAACTTGACTGTTGCTGTTTGCATTAGGCTTTGAATAAAAACTTGCACTGGCTGGTTGTGATATCTGGGCTATTGGGACAAGGCAATGGGGCTGGGCTTGGCATGGCTTGGCAGTTCCTGAGTTCTTGGTGCTCGGCACAGCGCAGCAACTCCATAGTGAATATATATAGATTACAGCAAAGTTCCATCTCTCATTCATAACTCCAAGTTGTGATTGATCCGTGTAGAATGATGAAGCTGGCTGGAATTCGCGATTTGGTGCCCAGCTAATATACAATCACGTGTATGCCCAGAGTCTTGGGGCGCCAACAAAGCCCACATTAGCACCAATTATCCCTTGGCTGCGTACACTGGCACCCTGCTGGTGCCTTGCAGATAGCTAGAACCCCTTTGATCCCTGCTGGCCTGCTACAGCTGAACCTTAGCGCAATCTTGGCAAAGCTGAGCCACTCTGTCTCGCGCAGGGAGCTAACTTAGCTTTCAGCAGTCTCGTCAGTCCTCGATCTCAGCAGAAGCTTGGATAGGATCAAAGCCTCTGCCCCTGTACCGAATATCGTTCACCCGATATTGACTGCCTCAAGCCTGCGCCACAGCGAAGCTTTCAAATATTCCAGCACGCCCCTACCTGCTCATTTCGACGTCTGATTTCCACCAAGAGGGGGCTTTTGCCAAAGTGCGAATGTACATTGTCGCTCAGTCAGCCCTTGCAGGCCTCCGATAACTTCCAGTCAAAATTCCACAGCACCTTTGCAAGAATCAACCGCATCTCATGATAGGCCAAGTTGCGGCCAATGCAATCTCTGGGGCCAGTACTGAAAGGCGATGCAGAAGGACGCCAGCGCTCTGGATGAAAGCTCTTCGGGTTGTGAAAGTTGATCGCTAAATCGTAGGCTGATAGGTGATGAACCCCAACGGATGTCTAAGAGGCGAGGCATTCGTAGAACCAGAATCGGAAAGAGCCGCTTCATTCGTTCGATGTCGCTACCCAAGCGTTCTGCTTGCCGGCCTTGAGGCCATCGAATGGCTCTCTGCGCCAGATCGCCAATCAGGTCAAGTGTCATGAAGGTATACCATTTGACCATATTCGTGGGCATGCCTGCAGCAGCGACCTCTTGCAGCTTTTCGACAAGCAGATCTACGTCGACCTAGATCAAGGGCTCTTGTTGTTCGAGTGCGTTTTTGGCAAATGCAAGAAGCATAGCTCTTCGAAATCGGAAGTGGTGTCTTGCGTTGGAAGAAATGACGTCGCCGCCTGCATGTCCTGTTCCTTGGGGAAGCCTGACGTGTCCATGGCCGTAAATGTCTTTCCAGGCCTGACCTGATGTGGAAGTGAGTTCATTTCGACCAGCACGAACGACTTCGCCGTATTGTTCATTGAATGCGTGAATGCGCGAATCTTGAAGTCCAGCTGCCCCTGTAGTCAGGCAATGCTTTACACGATCGGGAATGCAATCCATATTTTCCGTCCCGGGAATTTGCGTAGAGGATTGAAGCATAGATTGTAGACGGCGGAGAGAATAGTGAGGCCCAAGTTGACGGCCGCGACAGAGGGAAGACACAGAAAACGCTTTTCCAGGACGCAAGGCGCACTTCAGCGAAACCGACGTTCAACATTGCGATGGAGAAGATGCCAGGACATCAGGGATCCCAGAGCGTCTCCCCCATAAGTGATGCAGCAGGATGACATGGACTGTCCGGCCTCGCCGATACTTGACGCCCGGATGATCAACATCACCAATATAAAGTAGCAAAGATATTTTTCAATGCAAGGACTGAGGGAAGGAGGCCAGGGCGCACCAATAGGAGATCACCCGTATTCGTGTTCGTACTCGGGGTGGAGATTGATATAAGGCCTCCGACTAGCTGGAAACCACGGACAGGCCCAGCATGATGGGGCTGTTTTTGATGTTTGCTGACGCCAAGCGGGAGTTCACCCCTTTGGCAGGCTTGGATCAAGTGCCGAAGCTCCAGAATTCATGGCTGCCTGAGAGTATATAAAAAGAGACTCTCTTGGCATCCCCTTGGCTCGGGTGCGAACCCGAGCAAGGCTGTGCGGTCCGAATGTAATGCAAGGGGGCATTGAGCATGCTATACATCTTGACTTTGTACATAGCTTCTCACTTGATCTGGGAAAAGATAAAATGGCCGTTCGTTCCAACCTTCCAACACCGCTTGGTGCATATTCCTTCTGCGCATCCCAACAACCAAATAACCACCGAGCCGAATTTCCAGGACGCTTCAACGCTCAGCAATTGCCAGGTCACTATGGCCTTCTTCGACGCCCGATATAAGCTGAGGGTCCACCTCCTTCAAGTATTGCTGGTACATGTCGTCATTGGTCTTTCGGTCCCACGTCTCTTCATCAAGAATCAACCAAGGACGAGGGCGAACACAATAGCTCTGGGCATGGTGAGCTAGCCTTACCGCGAACAAGCTACGCAACTGAAACAAGAGCGATCAAATAGGGTGCCAAATCGCTGATCATCATATTCTACCAAATCCTGACCGAGCACGTCCCTGCGTTCCGAAAATGGGCTAGCCTCAAAGCGAATGCAATCCTCAACTCCTTGGAAGTTGTCTTCTGGGGAGCTGTCATCTTTCTGGTGATCCAGGCAAACATCCAGATTTGTGTGGGAGTTGGTTGTACATTGAGCTGGATAGTGGTCGGGTTTGCCGTCCTCCTCACGTACAAATGCCCAAAACCGACGCCCGGTTTCGAGACTGACGAAGAATGTGCCTATAGCATTATTGCTGCATACACAGCGATTATTTCGATCAGAGAGTTTCACAGTTTTCGAAAACACGGCGTACCAAACAGTTCCAGAGTGCTTCGAACCGAATGTGATGACGACTTTCCCTTGAACTTGGTGGCACGCGAACGAAAATGAGGTTCATGAAAGATCGACCTACCTGGAAATGGTTGCGAGCCTCACGACATGTATCACGAGGGATCTGGGCTGCTATGGTCCTACGTTGAGTAGGAATTCACTGCAGCGGGTTGCCTTGGAAGATTAGATCAGTTGACGGTTGATTGATCATTGACCAGTCCATTGGTCAGTAAGTAGCACCCCGCTTGTCCCGCTGGACGCCTAGGGAACAGACCTTCCTACGCGTCGGTATTTAACCAGAAAAGCACGTTTGAAAATATCGATCTGCCGTCCCTGACATCCTGAGAGCCAACTAGCCGTTCGACTGGAGGCGTTGACCTGCTAAGATTAACGGCATGTTTGTGAGGCCAACTGGCTGAGGAACTGGTTTGATCTACTTGGTCAACTGGCTTGATTAACGGGTCAGCTAGCTTGATTGACGGGTCAACTGGCTTGATCAAATGGGTCAACTGGCTTGATTAACAGTCAACTGGCTTGATTAACGGGTCAACTGGCTCGGGGGTCAGTCGACAGGTTCAGGTCAGCCATCCAAGAACTAACTTGGCTTTGTCGACGCCGTAGGAGTATAGCGGAATAAAGACTATGCAAAGACCAAATTCAGTTTACTGACAAGGATATCAGGAACATTAGTCTGAGCCTCAAGTGTTGAGGTGGTTCCCAGGGTCAGGGTCAAGCCCAGAGCTGCGTTGGCTGGAGATTTGGTCGATCCTAAGCTCCAAGGGTTGACCAGTCAATGTTTGGCCCGGCCTGGCTCCATGATGATGGACTATGCATGACATGCTCAACGCTTTAACACGCAGCATGACCGGTTGAAAAAAGGCGTCAGATACAAGTGCTGCCACCAAAACTGAAAGTAGACTTTGCCTTGTTTCTTAGACTACGTTGTGAAAGTATGGAGATATGGTCAATACCATCACTTGCACCTTCAGCTCTTCCGCCTCCTTCCATCGGCCTTGGTTCCCGTACGTCGACGCCAGCTCGGCTATCCTGGTTAGCGTGTCGGGATGCTCTTCCCCGAGTACCCTCTTTCCTTACTCCCCCTGCACGGCCGCTGGTAGAGTTGTCTGAGAGGAAGGTAGGGATATTGAAGAGCCCAGTTTTGATTCGCGACGCATAAGAGAGCGCCGCCGCCGCGAGCGCTCCAACCCCCAGGGCTCCCACCCCCAGGGCTCCCGCCCGCGAGGCGGTACTGATTTTCCTAAGTTGTCTGCCAGGCCAACTTGTGTTGGGGAGAGGGGCTTCTGGTAAACATTATCCTCAGTTTGGGGACTTCTCTCTGACTTGCCGATGGGGGAGTTCTTTGTCGAAATTAGGGCGATCCCAGGCCAAAGCGCTGGCGGTTTTCCTCGTTGTCTGTCGAGCGTTCAAACACCCTCTCGAACGCCTTGCGGGGATCATAGCCGCTCGGCTTGAAGGGACCAGTCCTTTGAAGCAGCTCATCTACCCACATGCGCGAGAGGTTCAGTATGGCTGTTACAGCCTTCCCCATAGCCTTGTCTGCTGCTTGGAGCCTCGTCATTTCGAAATGGCTGCTAGTCACGGCGATAACTTCGAAGTCTGGGAGGATGGTCCATTCGGGGGACAGCATCTGCAGTCGAGTCATTGCTTGAATCACAGGGCTCAGTAGGGACGTATATAAAGTATGTATACTTACAAGCTTGTCACCCCCACCCGGCCTCGTTGCGAAGCAGCCACCAATTCTAATGCGTGTCGATTCTCGAATCGCTTTTTGGAACGTGGCCTGCATTATCGAAATGTTATCCAATGCTTGATTGAATTTGGTCCAGTCTTGCTGCTGTGCCGTTCTTGCAGTGGCGATTCTGAGACGCCTTGCGCACATGATGGCCCACTCCGCAAGGCCCGCGCCAAAATGAGGCGTGTCAAGAAGGAAGGCGGCATGTCGAGACAATAGCGATGGCTTGGGTGATCCAGACCGTTCAGACCATCCAGCTTCTTCCTTCTCAACAGACATCACCACAGCCTGCAGCGTTGCCCACGTCAGTCTAGAGGCCAAGTCCTCTCAGGCTGGTAACTTTGAGCTCACCCGTTCATAAATTAAACCCCCAAAGCCATGGGCAAAAACCATGATAGGCCGAGAGCTTTCAAACAGGGCAAACTCGTTCAATAGGTCTTCCGCACATTGCCGCAACCTTTCCTGGTCGAAAATGTAGCCCAGACCCTTCACATCCGTGATGTCATATCCGTAGACAGTGATTTTGGCCTCCGGAAGCTCTTTCGGCAAAACTGTCAATGGCCAGGCCTCGGTTCTCGATGACTCGTCACGGCCTTCCGTGAGTTCAGGGAGAAAGACGACACTAAGCAGCATTAGTATCGCGCGTATACGCAGTTAGACAGGGCGAGAGGCTGTCGGATGACGGTAAAGAAGATTTTCTTTGTGCCCGATGGAAACAAAGAAGCCTTACTCGAAAGTATGGACTGAGTCTGGCTCCGCCTTTGAGGGCTTAAATTTGACCAGGCCCTTGTAGGCTTCGGCCAAAGGCGCCTCAGTCGGGCTGTCAGCAGCCGAATGCCTCCATTGCCACAGCCGGCGCAACATGGTGCGAGTGAAAGGTGGTCGTGCTTCGTTAGTAGAGACTTTAATGGTCACATGCCCGCTGAGCGCTACCTGCTGCCTCATTGGTAGACATACTACCTTCGGCTTAACCTTTTCTAGGATGGTGGTCAAATATGGATCTCAATTGGGGTCCTTGGCGTTGGACTTGAGAAAGTCGCAATATGTCCTAGAGGGTAGGGCGGTTTCGGGAACGGCTGTATCAGTAACCTGCAGTGTCCAACCAGGTTTCGCAAAGTAGATCCGGGGTTGTCCGGAATATCTGCCCGCCGGCCTTTTGAATGCGCCGTCGGCGTACTAATCTCTCCGATCTTGGTCCATTTCACGATTCGTCCCCGGTAACTGTCTTACAATCCTCTTGAAAGCTTGAGCTATTTGATGGCATAGGTATATACACTGACATGATCCCGCATACAGCTCAGAAAACGGCCATACACCAATATTGTCTTTGAGCTAAATCCGAAAAATGAAATCCAGGCAATGGGTACTCCGTGGTGCTGGGGGCTTGATGCTTGAGGATGTTGAAATCTCTGAGCCTGGGGACTATGAGATCATGATCAAATTTCACGCGGCATCACTTAACTTCAGGGATTTGATGATTGCCGAGGTACTACCGATGATGTCCCGGGACCGTTTGTCAAAGGATGTCTATCTGACCTCGTTAGGGGACATATATGTGGAAGACTACGGACAGGGTTGTAGTGGGGTAAGCATCATGTTGTTCCACAGAGGCCAATCACGCCTCATCAAGTCATACGCTGAATATGGCCCAGCTCTGATGCCGCTGGCGAAGTCATCAAAATGGGACCAAAGGCCACACGCTTCCGTGTCGGTCAGAGGGTTTCACCCATTTTTCACCTGACTCATCTTTACGGATCCATCACCCTCAAAGATGCTGTCTCTCAGCTCGGATCTCTCCACGACGGCGTCCTACGACAATTTGCGGTCTTCAACGAGCAAAGCTGTGTTGAAATTCCAGAAAACCTTTCCTATAGAGAAGCAGCGACTCTTCCTTGTGCTGCCGTTACGGCCTGGAATGCGCTCTACGGTGGTCCCAGATCTTTGAAGCCAGGCGACACGGTCCTGACACAAGGGACTGGCGGCGTAAGTATCTTTGCATTGCAGTTCGCAAAACTCGGAGGAGCGGAGGTAATATCAACCACAAGCGACGGCGCAAAGGCAGAAAAACTGAAGAAGATGGGTGTCAACCACGTTCTCAATTACAAGGATGATCCTAAGTGGGGTCAAACTGTGAAGGGACTCTCACACCGTGCAAAAGGGGCAGATTTTGTCATTGAAATTGGCGGGCCGAACACCATACCTCAATCATCTCAGGCGGTTTGCGTGGATGGACAGATTGCAGTCATTGGTAGGCTGGCTGGCCGAAATTCGGAAGCTCAGGCGGCGCCAATTGACACCCTTGCCACTGTCAGGAGAATTATGGTTGGCAGCAGACAGCTACATGAAGAGATGAATCGGGCGATTGAGGTCCATAACATTAAACCTGTCATTGACGGTAAGTGTTTCCGCTTTTCAGAAGTACAGGAAGCATACTCGTATTTTGGCGAGGCAAGACATTTTTGGCAAAGTTGTTATCGACATAGAATAAGTGATATATCGCCGGACGTCACGGCAGAAGCCTCAAGACCAACACTATGTACTGCACCAGGACTTGTTGGAGGTGAGCGTGTCCGAACGTCCCAGCTGCATGGTTGAGCTTCCATCTACAGACAACAAGACCTCATGTCTCAGCAGAGTATCGGAAATGGCATCCAAATTACTTTGCCCATATGACAGCAGCGCGGGAGTGACAAAATACTGAAGCTCATGAGGCACTGAGGCCGCAATGTGAGACGCCTACCACTATGTTGACCATAAGCTTCGAATAATTTGCTCCCTTTGCCAGTGCGGAATGCCCGGGTGTGATAGCCATGAGTTTCATCTTGTGCCGACTATTCCAAGCATTCCACCCCGGGAGCTGCGATAAATCAGTCTCGACAATGTAACTTGAACGGTCAGCCAAAACAGCTAAGATCCAGAGGCGACCTCAGCCAGAACAATGAAACAGGCGGATCCGTCCGACAGGCAAAAATGACGCGGGCTGGATCTATCAGATATTGATGAAAGCACCTACCGCATAAGGACGAGCATTAGATATTTGGCCATTGAGCTTAAGCTAATTGTCCTAGGCAGTGTCGCAGCCTACATCTACCAAACGCCTTGCATTCATTTACGTTATAATTCACACACTAACCGCATCAAAACACACTGATGTAGTTCCCTATCCTGTCCTTCTGGTTCTGGGCGATACATTCGGCGATCCAGGTGATGTTGCGGATTTCCTACTTCAAAGTCAGCCAGCTGCAACACCGCCGGGGCCCATGGAGACGCACCTGTTCTCTTAACTTGACCCACGCATATATGACGGCATGAGTGAATTGCCGGGTGAAGACGAGCTTGGACAGCTCCATTTCCTTCTGGTAGAACATATCCTCAAGAGACTTGGACTCGCCTCCCAGGCCGCCAGCCATGTTACCCGCTCCCACGCCGCTCTGCTGGTTGAAGCCAACGTCGTCAAAGAATTTCTTGTAGTCCCCGACTCCGCTGACGGCAAGGCTCACGCCTTCCATGTCATCGGCTCGGGAAAGCATGAGCATTCCTTCCGGATAGAGCTTGCCGAATTCCGGATAGAGTTTCTTGCGCTGATCTTTCGAGAGGTCGGTCCCAAATGAATTGATGGTGATGTTGATCGCTCGTCGATCTGCTTCGAATTCGAGGATCTCGGACATGATCTCGCCGGTCGGAGTGAGCGCGACCTCCGGGTCGGTGTTGACGAAATGATGGAAATCTTCGAGATAGTTCTTGTACAAAGTGTTCCGGACGATCTCTATGTTCAGTTCGTCCAGATCTTGGTGACTCAGACTTCCCTTGAAGTACGGGGCCAGTGGCGTCTCGATCAAGACAGAGTTGTACAATTCCTCGATGTTGGTGGCCACGCAGAGGACCGGCATCGTCTCGAACCAGCCGAGCGGGTGACACCGTTCCAACAGCTCTTTCGTGTCCCGCTCATGCAGCGTGCCTGTGATGAGGAGGGCCACGTTGTCAATCATGTAGGAGTAGGTCAGATATTCCATGAACTTGGCCAATGATCCCGTCGCCTGGCATTGAAGATATCTGAAGTCTGCAACGAGCTTTTCGGTCGTTTTGGCCGCAAGTGCCGACGTCGAAGGGTTCGGTGGAAGATCCGAGAGCGCATCGCCATACGCTGGGCCGAGTTGGACCTTGACGTCGTCGATTGTTTCGCATTGCGTGAGCTTGGTCATGGTCAGCCAGCACCGAGCTGAGGCGGGATAGACCCTACATTGCCGTAGTTTGTGCTGGTCAGCAAGGTATTGCGATAGCCACGGACAATGCCCTCCAAGTAGCCACCGTTGACGTTGAATAGCAAGCCTGGCAGTCGGTCAGTGAGGTATCACGCTGTATGTCCGCAGAACACACCCTCCATCTTATCGAAGTGAATCCACGGCCCGGTCCTTTCTCCAAAACTGGGACCTGACCAAGCTTCAATCGCAGTCGAGCTTGGAAGAGCTCTCCCACAGCAGACAGACAAAGAGACACAGGGGTGAGGCAATCGATGACCTGGCGCGACGAGTCGAGCTTGTATTTGGAGGCCATTATGGCGCAAGCGGCCGCGGCGACGAGCTTGGCAAGAGTGGTCTTGGCAGATGCGGGTCTGAATGTTAGAAGCTTTGCATTTTTTTGGAGAAACTGCAAGTCGCAAGACCTATTTTCACACTGTGCCTTGCGCTCATCAGGGTTGGTCGCGCAATCAGCGCCCTCGGTCGCCATGACGCTCCTTATTCTTACTGAAACGTCGGCGGGCTATGCCTTGCTCAAGGCCAAGGACAAGAAATTGTTGAAGCGAGACAACCTCGCCGCCGAGCTGGATGGAGTGGAAAATGTTTGTTCTCAGTTGAAACTCAAGGAATTCCAGAAGTTTGACAGTGCGGCTGCCGCTTTGGAAGAAGCAGCGGCCATCGTGGAAGGCAAGGTCACCCCCAAGTTGTCCTCTCTCCTCAACACCCTGAAGGAGGAGAAGAAAGTATCACTGGCGGTCGCAGACCCGAAACTCGGCAATGCCATCGGCAAGATCCCCGGTCTCGAGATCAAAGCGGTCGCCGATTCTTCGACGGCTGACCTCTATCGCGCCATTCGGGAACACCTCCCATCCCTCATTCCGGGTCTTCTCCCAGATGATGTCAAGACCATGTCCCTCGGCCTGTCCCATTCGCTCGCGAGGTACAAGCTCAAGTTCTCTCCGGACAAGATCGATGTCATGATCGTGCAAGCAATTGGACTGCTGGACGATTTGGACAAAGAGCTCAATACATACGCCATGAGGGTGAAGGAATGGTATGGCTGGCATTTCCCCGAAATGGCCAAGATTCTGAACGACAACCTGGCCTATGCCAAAGTCGTCTTGAAAATGGGCATGCGCACGAACTGGGCCCAGTGCGATCTCGCCGACATTTTGCCCGAGGAAATCGAGGCCGCCGTCAAGGCGGCAGCAGACCGGTCCATGGGAACAGAAATCACGGATGAAGATTTGGAGAACATCCAGAACCTGGCCGAACAGGTCGTCCAATTCACCGAATATCGACAACAGCTGGCCAGTTACCTTTCGGCGCGAATGACGGCCATCGCACCCAATCTCACTGCCCTCGTGGGCGATCTCGTCGGCGCACGCCTGATCGCACACGCGGGGAGTCTGATGAATTTGTCCAAGAGTCCTGCCAGTACGCTGCAGATTCTCGGAGCGGAGAAGGCGTTGTTCCGAGCCCTCAAGACCAAGCACGATACTCCGAAATACGGGCTGATTTATCATGCCTCACTCGTGGGCCAGGCATCCGGAAAGAACAAGGGGAAAATGGCGCGCGTGTTAGCAGCAAAGGCCGCATTGGGTCTCCGGGTGGATGCGTTGCAAGATTGGGGTGATGATGAAGCCAACATTCCCGAGGATGAGAAAGCTGCGTTGGGCATCGAAGCACGACAACACCTCGAACGTAAGTTGGCCGCCATGGAGGGCAAACCCATCAAGGGGAAGGGTGTCGCCATCGCCCCAAATGGTGTCTCCACGACCCAGCCGAAGAAGTGGGAGGTCAAAGAGGCCCGAAAGTACAATCCCGATGCCGACGGCCTGGCGGGCGATGAAGCTCCTGCGGCCGAGGCGGCGAAGAAGGACAAGACGCTCATCGAGGAGATTCCTCAGGTCATTCCTCCGGAGGATGGAGAGGTGTCAGAGGAGGTGGAATCAGAAGAAGAAGCTGCTCCTGCCACTGCATCAAAAGCAAATGGCGTCAAGGAGAAAGTTGGTCGGAAGGAAAAGAAAGATAAGCAAGATGGTTCCAGTGAGGATTCCAAAATCGCCGAGCTTGCTGCCAAGTGTGGACTCAGCGTTAAGCGATACAAGAGGAAGTTGGAGCGCGGCGAGATCACATTCCGGGCGGATGGCACCCCCGTGGCGATATCAAAGAAAGAAATTAAGAAAGCGCGCAAGGCAGCCGAGAAAGCTGCAATAGCTGAAGCCAACGGTGAGGTAGAGGGAAGCAAAAAGAGGAAGAGGGTAGAGGAAGAGGGCGAAGCGGTGTCCAAATCGGAGAAGAAGAAAAAGCGGAAAGAAAAGTCATAGTGGTTGGATAGTTGGTGTTGGTGGCATGGATTTCACATCTGCATGGCGTTGACTGGAAAATGGATGGCATCGGTCAGGTATGTTCTGATGGGCATATGTCGGCCTAGTGCTGAGAGCACAGTCAATAGCAAGTTGAATTTTACATTGGTCAACTGTGTTCCGTGTGCTCCTTATGGGAATGGATGGATGCTAGGTAGGTAGGGGCTGCCAGGAGGGCTAATATAGGGGTGCCAAGCGGAGGTGTGACTTGCCTTCCACTACACCGCCTTTAAGGGTTTCAGACTTTCTGCCGGCAGAAAATTACCTCGCCACACCTGCATCTGCCAGACTGTATTCACTCGGCTTCGTGTGAAGCTTATCTGTGATCGGATTCAAATTATCAACAGCACTCTGTTTTGGGTCCATGCTCTTTTACCAGAATGAAAGTATGTCAGCAAACATTGCCAGCTTCTCACGATAACCTGCTGACGCGCAATTCTTTCTAGGTGCTCGACCCGCAGTCAGCTCTCCTAACAACGGTTGAAGTACATCAATTTCTGTCAACGAACCCGCCGCGCGAACCGGATAGACGAATCGGATCCTACCAGCCGATCAATTTGCAGAACTATCATCGTGTGAGACAAGATGTCAGTGCCCATATTTCGGTCTGACCATCGAATGACTTTTTCTGACTGCTCCTGCCCACACAGTTTGAGCACTACATCAACACAACCACTCCGCATATCAAGGCTTACCCCCCCGCCGAGACATGGATGAAAGACCTCGTTGCTCGACTGCGCAAGTTTGGCTTGACCAAAACTGAAGTCTTCACATTGATCAATCTGGGAGTTGGATTGCATCGCACACAGATCACGAACGGCACCGTCGAGCACGACGCTGACCATGCCGAGATCTCCTCAGAGCCTCAAGCGCCGGATGATCGACAACTGATCTCGCTTGTCGTTGAAGAACTGGACGAGAGATTTCCAGGGGACGAAGGCGAGCGACAAATTCAGGAGATGATGAAAATCATGAGAGACTCCACAACACGGGGGAATGGGCCGACTGACAACAAAACGTAGGAAGCAGGCATGCCGGTATTGGCAGAAATACGACCACATGTCCGCCAAAAATGAACTCTTCAGCTCGCGGACTGGAAGGTGTTCCAGCCTTTCATTGGGTTATACCAATGCACCAGCCTCAGTCAAAACAAAATCCCGACTCAAAATGCGGTGTTTGGCAGCGCAGTCCAGAACAGCAATGGCGAAGCTGAGATTCAATCGTCTACAGTGCCAATTATGCCCAGAGCGCAGCCGCTGCAGGGAAAGTGGACTGGAAAGGATGATCAGTTGGGTGTATGGCCTGGCCTGCCCTAGTGAATTTCGTATGCGGACTGACGGATCTGCTGCTACGTCTTTCCGTGTCAAATTGTAAATATGTAGCCGTCATTGTCATATTTCGATATTGTCCAAACTTTGCAAATCTCAAGGACCTTAATACTGGCGTTGGAGACACTGTAAGTGCGCCACTAGCATTGCCAAATTTAAAATAGCGTGATTCCCCACCAGGCAGAGCGAGCCTTGGAACCAGCCCACTGTGGGCTTGCTTGCCTGGCCACCTACATGATTTGTTCAGAATTCGGCCACTAGAAAACTTGCAGTTTCCGGGGAAGCTCTTCCGGAACGGCAACGCAAGGCGGAGAACGCTATGATATCGGCAACTTCAGACTTGAGGCAGATGTTCACCGAATTTGCTGGCAAGCTCTGCCCACGGGTTGTTTCTAGCCCACGAGACCGAGGCCAGTTTTGTCAGACTCGCAAGACCCTGTGGCCAAGCCAGATTACTCCCCGACTTTGAAGACTGCAGGAGTATATCGATTGTAGCCCACCGGAATAACCCTAACCCTAAGATTCCTATAACGCAACCGCTCTGAGTGCGAACGCCACCCGTGAATGACCTCGACACTCACCCTCCCTCGACTCACCCTCCTGCTCCACCTTTGGTGACGGTGCGCTTTGGCCTGTGGGAAACGTCCAACTTAGAACAATGGCCGGCTGCGCGACGACCTCGATTCAGTGGTCGTCCTTTCCGATCCACCGTTTGGAAGACCCCCTACAAAAGGGCCTCTGGCCCAGGCCGAGGCCAACGGCCACAGGGAGGGAGCACATAAAGAGCAATATCAGGTGTCTGTGGGAAGAAGCCCCACGGCAAGAAGACGGAGATGTAGGGCACCCTTCTCAATCCCCCCGAGATCCTGCCGCCCTAGATGGCACCTCGGCAGGTTACAGCGAGTGTAGTCGGAGGAGATCAGACCGTTAACAATCGCAGGTTTTGGATGATGTCAGTGTTCATACTTTCAATCTCTAGACACAATGAAAGACCTGAGATTTCCTCCACCCTGCGGAAAAGAAGCACATGTTGAGGAAGGTCCTGTGTATGGGCCTGGAAATGTTAATAGCCGTATTTTTTACTCTCCCTGCTACGTGCCTTATCGGTAGGACCCAGACCGCACCTGTCGGACTATCCTACACACCATTGCTGCTTTTGCATAATCCGGCCAGGAATGATTCGCACAGAATTCGTCTCTTCTTGGACAGACGGCCCCATAAAGTAGTGTGCTCGCAACCGTGTGAAAACTATGTCTTCCTCCATCCTCTGTATTTCCACGAGGACTGCGTCGCTGCGTGTTCGTGGCCAAACTGCTGAGCTTCCCCAGACAATCAGAGCCAATGCGTTGCCAACGCCTCCACCAGCATATGTTATCTGCCCTCTCATCCTGACAGGTAGTCGGTCTGGCCCCATACTAACCAGGAATTCCGAACCGACCTTAAAAGAGTCATGAAGCTCTAGCACGATTCCATCAAGCCTTGCGAGCAGGCCTTCTGGTCGAACTTGAGCCACGGTCGTAAAGGATACTCCAGGACTGTATGCTTTGCCCACTGTCGCGGCCCTAAATGATAAAGGTGCCCATCGGAATCCATCGACGTCAATTCGTGGCCTGGGAGAAAATAGGATCCCTGCCGGGACGTGCCTAATCTTGGAGACGACCAGTTTCATCCTTTCCTCGACTGACGGTTCTCCCAGAAGGTCCTTTAAGTCTTGTCCTAGCAAGGTCGCTAGGCAGATCAGCTCATCTTCGATCCGGCTGGTGCTGCGAAATCTCATGCAATCCCCAATGATCAGCACAGCATTCGCTTCAGTGACTGGGACCTCATTCGGCTTTCGACCGCCCGGCCAGCGCATCTCGCTGAAATAATCGCGACCTTCGACCCAGACAAACCCATGGGCAAACCAGGAATCGACCAAATTTAATATGCGATGATCTCCCTTCCAGGGGAAGATGGGATCTGAATCCGTGTCATCGTCCCCCTGCAGATGCTCGAGAAACTTTGTGTAGATGTCCTGGATCCGCTCGACTGCTCGGATCATCGCATTCGCTGCGTCAGGATGGGCTTCTTGGAGACTGTCGCTGTCACTCCCGATCAAGTTTGCCATGAATCTGGCTCCTTGATGAAGCGTAAAGTCTCCATAAATCTGGTCTTCGGCAATGGGCCCTTGAGGAGTCTGAAAATAGAGCTGGTGCGTCTGGGTCAAGATGCTTTCCTGTAGGGTCCAGAGACGCTCGGTCCACGTGCACGACTTCAACTTCAAGAGATCCAAGCTCCCGTTGCCGTTGAATCCGGTCTGGGTCAGCCAGTCATCAATCACGAGGACTTTATCGGCGGCTTTGTACGTTTGGGCCATCAGCCAGATTGCGGTTCTTCGCAGATCGGTCTGTCCGGGCACACATATCGTGTCAATCCAGAATGGGACCGGACGAGAAGAAGATTCAGGATAGAGGCTATCGACGTAGCTCTGGAGCCTGCGGAGTTGGCATTTCGGAAGTGTGTTGTCCCTAGGGTTGCCTAATCCGTCGGACCATACATGAGAAATTGCCACATAAGGCGCTCGAGTCGATTTTTCAACCGATATGACTAGATCACCTCCTGAATCATCGGTCGGCAGAGATACTTGAATGACTGGGATAGAAGCAGACTGAAGCATCCCGGCTATGAGAGCAGAAGTTTCGCTCTCTTGGCCCATGTGAGCACAACAACAGCCTACGGACGCATGTCTGGTCTCATAAGTTGACTCGTCGAGGTTGTTGGCAATACACGCATCCTGCGAGCAGCGGGTGTGGTCCTTTGTCAAGCAATGGCGATCAAATCCGCTCACGATATATAAGCTCGTTGAGTGGATCATCTTGTTCTGTAAGACGGCGACCTAGCCATTGGTTTAGCAGTTCTCTGGAGTTTACCGAGGGACCGACCTCGCCAGGACACCAACCCGCACGTAACAAACGCGCTCGAAGTGCATTGTCCAATTCCCATTCGACGTTCCACGTATTAATCGTGAAGAGCCTTTTGCACACATCAAGAAGATATTCGGCAAGAAGAACGATTGACAGAATAACAGAGTCCAAGACCGGTGACTCATCCTCGAGTGGATAGAAATCCCTCCGCCACACGATCAGCTTATTGACGATGGTGTTGATCTGGGAGAAAGTGGCGGCATGATGCACCCACAAACGGTCGCTTCGTTCGGGGTCGTTGATATGGGATTCCTTCGCAATCCAGTACAACATATATAACGAAAGGTAGGCAGTGTCCACGATCAGCTGTTGCTCTTCAGAGTCCTCGCCGTCTTCGTGGGCGTCGAGGCTCTCGTCTTCAACCTCGGGGACACCAACAGCGTCATCAAGCTGAAGAGAGAGGCCTGAAGGGCCGAGGATCCTCCGGATGAGACCAAACACAAGCCATGCCTGCAGAAATTCAGCCAGGTCGTCGAGTTCCTCGGCTGAGAGACTTTTGCCTTTGGCGATGAGGCTGTCGACGTCGAATCTGTGCTGCAGGGGGTATTGGATGAAATTGTTCTCATTGCATTCTTTGTACTTTTCGCACAGGTACGGCACGCGAAGCCGGTCCTTGAAGGGAATAAAGAGATACATGATTAGAGGCCGTCATTTAATACTGCCATGAGGCATAGTCGAGGTCTAGCAACTTGGCTTGGCTCGTCGGCAAACTGGAACCCCTTTGGCCTTCTTTGTAGGACTTGGCACCTCCCAAACCTGACAGCATCGCCATGTAGCGTTCATGCAATGATAGCCCACGTCTTTCGAGCTCAACGTCGACCAAGGGGAAAGCCAGGCCCCAGAACATGGCCATCTCTTGATATCCACACGCCATTCTAACTGGAGTGCATCCCGGACAACCCCGGACAACCGGAGTGACGTATGCCAAGCACTTCCAAATCTGCTTCCACCCCAGGCTCCAGCATACAGATCGTGCTGATGGAGCTTAAATTTTGGGAACCTGCTCCTGTGGCGACCGAGACACTTCTCTCGGACCCGATGCTCGAGCGCGGTCAAATTGGCCATTTTCAAACGACTTGGACTATGCAATAGTCGACCGGCTTGACTCGGACTCGGACACACCCGCAAATTGCTCTCACAGCCTCGTGACTCTCATCAGCCTCGTGACTTGAATGATGGTTTGATGGCCTCGCACCACCTCTGTCCTGAAATACTGCCAGCCTGACTCGTCACCTGTGCCTCTTGAGCACCACCTTTCAAGACCAGGGAGAGACAGACCTGGCATCCCTCCTCTGGTCATTTGGTCATGTGCTTGTCTCGCTTATTTGATTCATAACTGTCTTTCCGAGAGGTCCGGCACCCATCTAGCAACGAAGAGGAGGACAAGGTTGGTGCCGAGATGGTGTATACGTTTCATCCCACTGTGTCATTTGCCCCTTTGACCCGTCGCTCCCGTACTAGATCGTAGCGAATCATGCTGCTGTCGGATAAGCAGAAACGTCTCACCTGCACAGCCGCGACCATGAAGCGCGTCATCAGTGTAAACCAACCAGCACCTACCTGAGCCATTCCTCGAGGTGGTCTCCTAGTGGATCGCGCAAAGTGCATCCTGGAAACTGCATGTGCCTGTGAGAATGACGAATATTCGCAGTCAACACGACCTGTGACCGATCAAATGTCATCCAGCAGCCCTCGGACCGTCCGAGCATGGGCAGCACCGGGAGAATCGAAGCAGACACTGACCCAGGCTCATGATTTGCGTCTGCGGACAGACCCATCGGCCGTAATCCAAAGCCACGGGTCCGATACCGCCCCGGACCGGAATCCGGATCGGAATCAGCATGGATTATACGAACTCGCGACAGGAATTTTTACACCAGAGGATCTTCCTCGGGGATGAAAGAAGAGGAGGATCGTCGCCAAAATTGCAAGCATGGGCAACTCGGCGGAATCAACAATCTAGCCATCGATGTGAGATGGGTGAGCGGGGCGGTCAACTGGCTGGAGGCGTCGTCACCGTGCATACCGTTCTGCATTTACTTGCCTCATCAAGGTCGCCGACAGCGTTCGACCAAGCTGATCACAGTCCAGCTGGCGTGTATGATCAAAGTATAGAATTCCGCAGCACCGTAGACACTTTCAGCCGAGCCTTCACTCAGCTCTCAACACGCTTGGACTTCAGCTTCCGCCCGCGGCACACCGTACTCTGACCTCAACTCTTACTCAGCTCACTAGCAAAATCTACCAACCTGCATGGCGATGCATGATGCACGTAAGTTGCCGCTGTCCTCATCAGTGTCCGACAACCCGGAGCCCGGCTAAATAAATCCATCCATCAATCCCACCTCCCCTGCTCCTTCACCACCCCGGCTGGTGGCTGTTCTCTTCCATTCGGGATCCGTTTTCTCCCCGATCCAATCTAGTTTGATCGAGCGCGACAATTTGTTTCCCAGAGTCATCAGGCTCCGCCGTCCGGCGCCTTCCGTTGCAAAGACATTTACACATTTTTCTTTTTCCCTCTTAATTTCTTTTTTAAGAATGTGCCTCACATGGCGGTGAGATCAGGCTAGTGGTGAGTGCAACGGCAGGCATACACGAGGCAAGACTAGAGATGGCACCTAAATCAGACTTTGCGAAACCCCTTCTCAATCAGTCACACACAAGAGAAAGAACAACAGTCAATGTGAGCCAGGGTTCCATTTCCAACGCTCGGGTGATGCAAACACCATGGGCAACGCACGCAAGTGGGTCAGGTCAGCCAGCCTCACTCGCTCACGTTTACTCGCTTAGACTGAAGAGTGCCCAAGCCCCAGGCCAAGCCTAGACCCTTCCATGCATGACCGAATAAATGCCGCCAGAGTAGCAGGCTTCGCCGAAAGTCGACCAGTGCTCAGTCATTTACCGACTGCAGAAGCCGACCGAATGTCGTGGTTGTTCAGGTAGACCGAGGGGGTCAGCGAGATTCTTGGCTTCAAAAAAGATCCAAGGCTCAAGACCTGTTTCTCGCGATGAAACCGCCAAACGGAATGGATGGATGGATGGATCAGGCCACAACCAGGGTTGTAGCCACCATCCAGAAGAGCGAACTTTCATAGTGTGGTGACCACCAAAGGAAACCTGTCTCATTCTTCGCCGAGGTCGTACAATCATACAGTCTAATTTTTGTCCCAATCTCCCAGCTAGCACCGCCAAAGCGCGCGTTACAATCAATCTCAAAAGCTTGGCCGAATTTTGTGGTCATCATGTCGCAATCATTATTTCATTCCCCCAGCCAGTGTCGACGGCATATTGATACAATCTATGCGCCTTCTTCCGTGTTCCCCTCGTGTTCCTCTCGTATTCCCCTTGCCCCAAAGCGGCGGAAGCCGTCTCCCGAACGGAGAAAGTAGAAGGGGGTGTTGGTGGTGGTAGCAGTGAAGTGGTGGTGGTGGCAGCAGCACTAAGTCGTCGTAACATCATCGTCATCATGGCTCAGCCACGGCCCGGAATAACTGTCGCCTGTAAATCATGCCATCCGATAGTCATACAATGATCCTGGCGCCTGGCCTCCGCGAAAAACCCAAATGGGGGAATGATGAGATCAGCCGTCTCCGAGCAGGCATCCAAGAACGGAGGCGGAGGAGCTGGCAACGCCACCGCATCGTGTCACTTGTGAGATTTCCGCTTTTGTTTGCCGACCCAGTCGACGTCGGGATGGACGACGCGCATATGCCTCGTCAACGCGTCGTTACGTGAGAACGTCTTCTCCTCGGTGCACAGATGACAGCGGACTTTCTGCTTGCGCGCGTTGTGGATCGTATCCTCGTGTCGGGTCAGATCGTACGGTCGCGAGAAGACAGAGTGGCAGGGCTTGCCCGTGCTCGGATTGATGCGATCGCAGCGGTGAGGGCCGGCCTGTGAGTTGCGCAGGGCGAGGTTGGGCGACGAGACTGACCCCGGCGAGACGTGGCGATGTCCTTCACGCTTGTGCTTCTGCAGTTTGGCCGGCGTGTCGAACCGGAGCGTGCATCCATGATACGTACACGAATAGGTGCCTGAGTCGGATGACGTATCAACCCGTGGACGTTGCTGCGCCACCGAGGTCTGCGACGACGCCGTTTGCGTGGCGACCGTCGGTGGTGGTGGTGGATGACTGGCCGCCGGACCCCCTTCCTCGCCGGTCGACTCCATCGAGAGCATATGCGCCGGGAAGTCTGGGGTGACCTCGGACAGGCCGGACTGGCCACTCTGGCGACTCGGCTGGCTGACAAATGGATATTGCTGAGACATTTGCATCGAGGGCTCGCCGTGGAAGCCGGCCGCGTAAAAGTTGGACAGATTTGATGGGTTTCGACGCGGCGCAAACATGGACGGGTCGGGGAACAACGGCGTCGCCGCCGTGGCCGTGGTGGGCTCGTCGATGTCGTGCTCGTCCAGCATCAACTCCTTGGGCGAGATCGACGTCCGGGTCTTGTGCAAGGTGGGCACCGTCGGCGGCGGTCTCGCGACGGCCGCGGGGAGATTGTACGGCGAATTCTGGCGGAACGGTGACTTGTCGCGCGGGTTGGACGTGGGCGACTCGGTGCGTAGGTGATCTTGCTGTGCCGCTTGGAGCCGGTCGGCCATCATGTTCGGTCGGGGCTGCGCATTCATGCGCTGGAGGCTCTGCGCTTGGGGATATCCCATGGACTGGCCAAAGTGATGGTCGGGGAAGACCTCATGGAGCGACTGCTGATATGCGGCCGTAGGGTATCCTACGTCCAGAGGTAAGTATTCGAGCATCGCGTCGAGATTCATGTCCGTCTCACCATAGAGGTTCTTCGAATCATCAAAGTCGGCATCATAATTTGTATGAGGCGTCGCCGGTGAGGGATGACTCATGGTCGACACGGACTGCGCCCCCGACAACGGGTACGACGCACGCTCGGGGTCGGCAGCGGTACTGCCCACCGTGGTCGCGCCGGTCGAGTGTATCCTTCTCATGTCCACCGCGCCATAGCCGCGGTTGGCGTTGGAATACATCAGGGACGAGTCGGTGCCCGAGGTCGGTAACGACTTGGCCGTGTGGGGCACGGGGCTGTAGTAGTCGAAGTCGTAGGAAGGTGAAAAGGTCGCCGCGTCGGAAGTGGCGATATGGGGATATATAGTGTTGTGGGTGAGCGGCGACGGGGGTCCCGCTGAGGTAACCGACGAGCCTGAAGACCCTCTCTTATGGTACCGCAGATCTTGAAAGGCTCGCGGGAGTGCACTCAGATATCCTCCGCTGTGATAGCCGTCGTTGGCACAACCCACGACCGAACCGTGGGCCAGCATGGATGGCTGTTGAGTCGTTGCGATCGGACTGGACTGCTGCACCCGGACGGTCGGACTGTTGAGCACGGGTGCTGATCTATTATGGTTCATCCACGAGCGCGATGGTCCAGGATGGTATGCGTGGTATGCGGTGGGAAAAGATAGACGTGGTCGATGAGAGATGGGTAATCGTGGTCAAACACAGTGGTCAAGACGGTATGGAGTGACGGTCAAGCCAAGCGAGGGTGCGGTGGCAAATATACTTGTTTCCGCTGGCACACTTCAGGATTTTTCGGCACCCGCGGCTTACGGTCGGCGGAACACCATCGAAGGGGGACCGGGCGCTGTCCAGGGTCTGATATGATCTCGAATTAAAACCAACCTGACAAGGGCGCCGCGCTGGAAAGAGACCTTCCGCTGAGATGGGATCTGTTGAGTCCGAGCGAAGGCCAGCAGAGTCTTTGGCGGATCGGTTGCGAGGTATTATGCAGCACAGTGACGTAGTCCCAGCGGGTGCGGTGATCCAGGCCTGGTGGTGCGAGGGAAGCTAGCGAATCGGTGATGCGCTCAGTCTCTGGTTACGTTTGCGTGACGTTCGCTGCAACACTGTTCGCTTCTGGAAGGTAGGTCCGGCTGGGAGCGGGTGCCCTCCCGAGCTGGTTTTCCTTGGTATTCTGTGGCTGTGCGGTCGCCCTCTGATTGGTGCCTGGGAGAGGCGGCCCCGAGTATCTCCGAGAATCTTCCATCCTAATCAAAGAGAGTTCTAGAAGGGAATGTGAATGCTGTGTGCAGCTGACTCAGGATGCCATGTTAACGTGATCCTCTCGCAGACCTCGTCCTTCAGGTATACGGCCGGGGTTAGTCAGGACAGTGGTGGTCGGCCGGGACAGATGTTTTTTCCTAGCCAACCCCCCTGCGGCCGAAGGAATTTGGGTCCGGTGACTCGCAGTGATTTGTTTTTTGTCACGAGGACTGAGCGGACCGTTCTTCAGCTGGGCATCTCCGCGCCTCGATGAGCGCGCAGCCTTGTGGGAAAGTATTTCCGTTCGTGGGGCCTGGCCAGCTGGCGATTGACGCTCAGCTGGAGAGGGCTTGGGTCGATGCAGCCTTGCATTCGCCCGCTCGCATGGCACCGGGGCCACTCAGATCGCGTCGCCAAAGTGCTCCCGTGGAAGGGATGCTCGTGTCAGACAAGCCTTAACGGACCGAATAATGGACAGGATTCTTGTCGTATCCACATTTGTCCAGACTGTATCTAGATGCAGGAACGTACCGAGTTGCCGTTACAGATGCAACCCGCCAGCTGCAGGTAGGGCTGCAGGGAAAAAAAATTGGCATGCATGGCGGTGGTCTCCGCAGCGACGGCCCAACCTGAACAGGAAGGTTGAAGCTGCCGGTTTTCATGTCGGGAATTGCACCTTGTTTCTTCACACTCTTCCTTGCACGGCTGCGCAACTTCTGTGCGGTCCATGTTCGGCAAATCGCAATGGCAGTGCTTCCAACACAGAGGTAGGGTCGGTGAGGCCGTCGTGGAGAGAACCAGGCCGATGACGGGGATGCACCAGAAAGCGCGGCGAACGCGCTGGGCGCGGCCAATCAGAAGTCAGGGGTCGTGTATGGGAAGGTAACAGAGGGCTCATCAAGACAGGCAGCTGCTGAGTTGACGTTGACTTGTTGTCCACGATCCTGCGGCCTCCAGGCGACCGCCATCAGTCGAGCTTCGCCGCCACCGACCACGTCTGAATCCTGAACCACTCGGCCGATCCATCTTCACATGTGTTTGCACCGAGGACGATGAGGGGAATTTTCACCTGCTGAGGTTCTTTGGGCACGAGGTGGCGCAGGAATAATTGGCGAGCATCAACAGGCTGACTTCGACGGTGTCTGTGGCGTCGGATGCGCCGGTGGATGTTCATGCGGTGGGCGCTCAGACTGGATGCTCATGCGGTGGATGCTCAGACTGGATGCGCAGACTGGATGTTCATGTGGTGGACGCCAGACTGATGCTCCGGCTGTGGATACTCATGCTGTGGATATTTAGGCGGTGGATCCTCCCTGTCGACGCCAAAGCCGGGCGAGATCCTGCATGTGGATGATCATGCCTTGCTGAGCTGGAGCGAACCGAGTCGAAAGCCATCCATATCGAATCGTGTGAGGACATCATCGGCCGGAGGGACACTCGTGATGGGTTGCTGGATCGATGAAGTCGTACCGAGTACACAGGTCGGCTGACTCGGTTTGGTGACGGACTACAGTGAGGAAGCAATGTGATGAAGGCATCTGTCTCAGGCGATGGACAAACCAGGCATGATTGGCAGCTGGAGCCGGCCTCAAAGGTCAGCACTGTACGGCCCATCATACTCTGGCTATTCCACCGGTCCGCTGGAGTTGGTCATTCCTAGTCGTTCGAGGCGACGGCGTCCTCCTTTCAGCCGTGTCAAAGGCATAACGCAGGTGTGGCATTTGTGTTTATCGACTTTGAGTGCCATCATATGCTATACACGTTGATGAGCATGTTGACCATGACTGGGTGAATATTGTGCCAAGTGCTTTGGCAGAACAGGCAGGCAGGCAGCAGGCAGGTAGGCAGCCGCCCCTCCAACTCGCGACTCGGCCAAAATCGTCAGATTAGAGTCAACATAGGCCGTCGGATATGAGCGCTAGATTTTGTCGGGTCCCAGTCGACAGACAACGTCTCCATCCGCATGAAATTAAGCATCGAATTGACAGAACGGCTGTGAGTGACATGCTATATCTAGGTAGACTGCGGTAAGTCATGATATATGGCTGGATGTGGAACCATCACCACCACCGCAACTACACAACAATGCAGCCACATCTCCATTGCGGTCTGGCTAGGCAGGCCAGAGCAAAGCGCGGGGCTCAACAAGTTTTCAAGAACAGGTTCAGCATTGGCTCGGCTTCCAACCCTGACATGAGTGCCACCATGACCCTCTCATTGCCTTGATAAGTCTTATTCATGTTGATGCTGATGCTGTCGCGGCTCAGCCCGTGGAAACGCCAACCAGGCGACTCATGTCCTGTATAGATACATCAAGGCGCGCGCCATCATCCGTCATAACCATGACTCGCACCCTGTCGGAAACCCATTGCCACCAACCGCTCCAAACCAAAAAGACAACCAGACTGGTTGGTCGAACGATGTCGTAACGTGAATCAGGCGTTTAGCCACCGAAACCTGAGACAGTTAATCACCATGGTCGCGACAAGAACGGCAAATACCAACCATAGAGCGTGCGGCCTTGTCGCTTGAGCGCATAAACCACATCAAGTGATGTGACAGTCTTTCTCTTTGCGTGCTCCGTATATGTGACTGTGATGTGGTCAGCACCAATGGGGTGGTGGGCAACGGATCATCATACCAGCATCACGGATGACACCCTCGAGGAAGGTCTTCAGGACACCTCGGGTCTCCTCATAGATCATGGCCGAAATACGTTTGACACCACCACGACGAGCGAGACGACGGATGGCGGGCTTGGTAATACCCTGGATGTTGTCTCTCAAGATCTTTCGGTGTCGCTTCGCACCGCCCTTGCCGAGGCCTTTGCCACCTTTGCCGCGTCCAGTCATGGTGAGAAGGTTGGAAAATGGGGTTGGATGAGGAAGTCTTGACGCGTAAAGAGATTGATGGCTCGTGGATGGATGAGAGGAACAAGTCGTGATTGGGACGTGGGTGGGCTGGGACTTATGGCCCCGGAGCGAGGCACAGCAAGCCGCATCAGATCAACCCGCGGTGCACCAGATCACAGCCAATCAGAAAAAGGCTTGGACGGGGCATCAGAAACACGAAATACTCGACGATCTGGGTGATCGCTCCACCACGAACGGACAGATGCCTTGATCCTGGAGCCGGGAGACTCGCCTCCTCAGCGCGACCATTTCTAAATCAGAAACATGACTATTGCAGCCTTCCTCAGAGTGAGGGTCAGGGTGGTGGCAGAAGACCCGGCACGGGAGATGTTTGGTGTGGTATGCCAAGCATGACCCAGGCTGGGGGCCCGGAGCGGAATGACTGTGCAATCAGCCAAAATCAGGCCCGTCCACCCGCCCAAAAGGCAGCATTGTTTCAATCATGATTTGGAGCCGCCTTTTCCGTCTGATCTGCTGAGCCATCGTTTGTGTTGGCAGTGCAATTCGATCAACCCGATCAACCCGCCAAGGCGCGCCTGCCTATTTCGCCCGCCTACAAATACCTCTTCCCACTCGGCCCGTCACTTGACTTCTTTCGCATCAGCCACTCATCTGCGATTCCTCCATCAGATCTTCACCAACCACCCGACTTTTATCCATCTTCCATCAACCATGGCTAGGTAACGACCCTTGACAGTCGCTGTATCTGGTTCACCTGACTGACTCCTCCTAGAACCAAGCAAACCGCCCGCAAGTCCACTGGTGGCAAAGCCCCTCGTAAGCAGCTGGCCTCGAAGGCCGCTCGCAAGTCCGCCCCGAGCACTGGCGGTGTCAAGAGTCAGTGTCCTGTTTGAAAACAACACGTGCGGTGGACTGACCGTGTCTTTAGAGCCTCACAGGTATAAGCCTGGTACCGTCGCTCTCCGTGAGATTCGTCGCTACCAGAAGTCGACGGAACTGCTCATCCGGTAAGGAGACCTTCTTGTCGCGTCGCCATCACACCACTAACATGTCCACAGAAAGCTTCCCTTCCAGCGCCTGGTCCGTGAAATTGCTCAGGACTTCAAGTCGGATCTCCGCTTCCAGTCGTCGGCCATTGGTGCGCTCCAGGAGTCCGTTGAGGCCTACCTCGTCTCCTTGTTTGAGGACACCAACTTGTGCGCCATCCACGCCAAGCGTGTCACTATCCAGTCCAAGGACATCCAGCTGGCCCGTCGTCTCCGTGGCGAGCGATCTTAGATGACCTGAGTGGGTCAGTCAACAGTCAAGTCAGTCACCAACTTTCTCCATGGGCCAAGATACGGAAAGTTGGCATGATGGGTATGGGGTTTTATGAGTTGCACCGGCGAAATGGGATGATTCACATGGATTTAGTGTTGTCACAGTCATGGGCTCGGGACTTTTGGCGTTCTGCTTGTACATTAACCAGTCATGAGAGACATGACATGGCAATAGCAGAAAGCGCTACTGAGATAGACGTCGAATACAATTGACGTCGACACGGCGGAACCCACTTTTGGAAGCTGTCTGTCCTTGATTCGATGCGTTCGTGATTGTCTGAGATGACAGTTTTGAGTCCGATTCGGTGCAAGGATCAGGCATGTAATGTCGAAATCTATTGACACGGTGTATCAGGTTTGGGAAGTAATCTCAGTCTGAACGAAGTGTTGTAGGATGAATACAATGGCGGCCAGAGAGTGAATCTGAGCCCGCCATCCGAGGATCGCCCCCCAGATCAACCGGTTTAGGCGTCAATGGTGAGGAGATCGCGACCAGCGCCGACATCGCCCCTAGGCCTACCCACATTTCTAAGCGTGCTTATCAAAGGCGCCATGTCAGTGGAGGTGCGCGCTGAGATATAGAAGGCTGAACGGGTGGTATGGTCAATGATGGCACCAGATCTGCCATGATCACACTGTATCGGACGTCGCTAAAGGTCGGCGCAAGACATTCAGTCAGGGTGCCCGGAGGCCGGCGGGCTCAGCATGCCCAGAGAAATGTGTCGCCAAAGGAAGCTCTGACACCATCGCAGCGTCCTCCTCACACACCAAACGAGGTGACGGTCGAGTCGAGCAAGAGCCCACCAGTCGACATCCCATTGCCATTATGGTATCACCGTCTGGGCCCGGTGACCAGTTTCTTCAATTGGTTCCATCGCACGCAAGGGAAGAGGCCGTACACAGTGCAGCTATGCACCACCTTGACCACCTATCTCTGCGGTGACCTGCTGGCGCAGGACATTGGTGGAGAGCCTTATGATCCCCAGAGGACGTTGCGAATGTTGACCATCGGGGCCATAGCTTCTATCCCGGGATATAAATGGTACGTGAAGAGGTGCAAGCGGCCTGAAGGCACCGCCGTGCTGACCGATGGTGATAGGTTTTTGTTCTTGGGCAGCCACTTTAACTATGCCTCACGCTCTCTGTCTATCGCGGCCAAAGTGGTCATTCAGCAAATCGTGTTCACGCCCATCTTTAACACCTATTTCTTCGGCATGCAGGCCATCCTCACCGGCGAGCCTTTCTCTGGCGTTCTGGCACGAATCGAAGCCGCGGTCCCTGTCAGCATCGTCAACTCTCTCAAACTCTGGCCGGCCGTGACGGCATTTAGCTTCGCCTTTATTATGCCCCAATACCGATTCATGTTCTCGGGCATTTTTGCCGTTTGCTGGCAGACCTATCTGAGTTACTTGAACAGAAAGGAAGAGAAGCTAGAACGAGAATCGCCCGTGCTAGCGAGCACACCCCCAGTGAGCACGCCAGTATAAACAAGATGCTGAAAGGAGGAAGGTGGTGTCAAGGCGATTGTATGCCGATCTTCTATCGAAAAAGAGTTGATATTGTCTTGGATACAACTTTGGCACGGTGAATTGAGCATAAAGGAGGGTGGAGACCAATGTTGCATATCGCTGGACATTAGAGTAGATGCACATATTGATATATTCGAGACATGACAGAATGAGAGCTTTGCAAAGAGTTGCCCGACTTAAGAATGGTCCGTTATGAGCCATGGTATCTGGACTCGGTAACTTTGCCTGAAACCCCGCCAGCGTACATCCCGCTGAATCATACTGATAGTATGTACATGCATGTTCCTGAACAATGAATGGGCCTGCTTCAGATCGCGCCTGACGAACAGCCCTGTATGACGATGCCACTGGCCGCCTCCTGAAGCAAAATGTAACGATGCTGGACCCCCACCGAAGCACGACTCACCTTCGAGATGATGAATTCACCTTGGACGTCGAGCACACAATCGCAGCAGACCAGGAAAGTGATTATGGCGACCTTGCCTGCGACGCCGAAGAACTCGAGATAGTCGATCGGCTCCTCGAACAATTCGCGTCTGATGCAGAGGAGCACGCGCCTTTCATGGTCACAGATATCGAGGACTATGAAGCACCGAGAGGCCTTCGTCTTCCTAAAGTGCTGGGCGTCGAGAGGACGCGTCGATGGGAGGTGCTGGTATCTTCGCCAGACCACGTCCACACTGTCCTCGACCTCAACAGTCCGCATTGTATGTGGCTGTTGGCACCCGATCGCACGGTTACTGACGCTGACTAGCGCCTAGCTGAAGCACGAAGACATGACAACGACTCGGGAGACGAGGAAGAGGAAGAGGTGGAGAGAAACGGTTCACTTCCAGAGGCAGAGGCTCCGACTGGAGAACCCGACACGCGATCACCGCTCGAGCGGTTCAGACGACCTCCAAAGAAGGCGCTGTCAGTGACGGATTTGGCCTCTCCCGCGTGGTGCGAACTGCAGTACTTCTACACTCTGAGCAAGCATGGCCGCAAGCGGAGGACGCCGGCGATGAGGCAAGGGACCCGTGTGCATCAGGCCCTGGAAGACGAAATACATGTGACCGTCCCGGTGGAGACGACCAAAAAAGAGGACAGCTGGGGTTTGAGAGTATGGAACGTCATCCAAGGTCTCAAGACGCTACGAGAGACCGGTCGGACGAGAGAGTTTGAGATTTGGGGAAGTATTGGAGGTGAGGTGGTCAATGGGATCATTGATGAGCTCAGCTATGAATGTCCCGACCCGAAGCTGGACCAGAACGGCCAGCCAGAAGCGGTGGGCACGATCCCCGAGTATCAAACCAGCATTACAGACTACCTGCTCTCTGGTGCCGAGCGAGAACAAGGTCGGTCCATCTCAGAGGCTCTGGCGACCGAGGAGAACCACCACGACCATGATGTCCGACAACGGCGGAGACAGAAGCGGCAGCAGGAAAAGCGGATCTATATCATCGACGTCAAGACAAGAGGAAGTCCAACATTACCCACTGGTGCCAGTATCCGGCCCACGATCGTCCAACTCCATCTGTATCATCATATGCTGGAAAATCTGGTACAAGGCCATTTCCCACTCGTCCGACTGACAGAGCGGTATGATCTCAACCCCCACGACACCTTTTCTGATTCTTTCATTGCCCAGATTGGCAGCCTCAATCAAGATCTCTTCGACGCGGCTTCGCAGGGAAACGATTCGCCAGCAGCCTCAGTCATGGCGTCTCAGGACTCGATGGACATCCTGCTCCAGCACAATACTCTGTCGCTGTTGTGGGATTTGATGATGTCTCAGTTTCGGCAGACATTTCTCCTCCCGGCCCGCTCATCCCACGACACGACGCCGCAATCTCTGTCGGATCTTCCACAGCCAGCGGCACTTCCCACTCGGCTGTCGCCGGTCTTGACGGCCGAGTATCTCTCGCCCACATACAGGCACGGTGCAGACAAAGAAAAGACATGGCTCGGTCGCAAGTCGTTCATTTTCAACGCCATCTTCCTCAAGTCCTACCTGGAAGACACTTTGGCCTGGTGGCGTGGCGAAAGGGAGGCCCGAGGTGTGCAGCTGCAAGAGGCATGGAAGTGTCGTAGCTGCGACTTCAGGGACGATTGCGAGTGGATCCACGAGCGAAATGCGGCCGCGTTGAGAGAAGTGCACGAGAGGAGGAAACTGAGAGAGATTGCTGGTGCAGAAGGCTGGTCGGCGCCCAGCAAGAGTAACGTTTAGGGGACCACTCCGGCATGGCCACCAGGGATCTGCACAATTCCTTTTCAATGAGAATCATCGTACCGGTCGGCCCCCGCTGGTGGGAAACGACGGCAGCACGATGGGCCGGCAACTATGGGGTTGACAGCCCAAAAAGACGAATGTTCGACAGCAAAAGTCAATCAGTCAGTCGGATTCACACAAACATGCAGGAGGCATGCGATGTCTCTACCTGTCGCGCCAAACGTCTTCTAGTATGGATACGCCCTGACGTCGTCCTCCTTCTCCAGCTGCAAGCCTCTCTTTAATTGCTCCTCGTGCTTCTTGTCCAGATACTCCAGCAGGACATCACCATATCTTTCCTTCCCCTTGTACCGACTCACATCATCGCCCCAGCTTCTCACCGCACTGGCCAACCGTCCCGGCACATAGTCTTCCTCGGCGATCTCGGTGATGGGATGGAAGTACGTGCGGACGGTGAAGACGACGCCACCGGTCTTGGGCAGTCTTCTCAGCGACTGCCTCTCGCTGCGGAAATAGTGATGCTCGATCGCCTTGTTCTTCTCGGCCGTGCTCCAGCTCACTTCGGGCGAGTCCTCGTCGCCGATGCTGTAACTCCACGCGAGGTCGTCATCCACCTGCAGGAAATAATTATTGCGTGCCACAAGCTCTTCCGGTTTCAGGCGCCGGAAGAAATTCAACATGCCCTTCTCGAGTTTCTCGCGGAACTGCGGCACGTCGCCCGAGGTGTGGATCTCCGAGAGCGGCATGCCGAGTTTGTCCTCGAGCCGCCAGAAGCCCGCTAGCAGGATGGCACCGGCGAGGAGGTAGTACTGGCCGTCAGGCCTTTCGATCATGATGGCCAGGTCATCTTGGACGAGGCGCGCACACGTTTGCATCGGGTCCTCGGGGAGAGGCCGAACCGTGATGTCAAAGGTCTCACCCGACCACAAGTTCTCTATTCCGGTCTCGGTTTTGCGGTACAGGGTCGGATAGCGGGCCGGGAGGTAAGAGCAGAGTTCCTCGAGCAGCTCGACGGCCGCGGGATATGCCTCTGGAGCGGTCCTGCAGCACTTGGGACCGCGCTCCTTGATGCGGCGGGTTTTGTCCGCATGGTAGCGGGGGTAGTGGTTGTCAAGCTCGATCCAGTGGTCATAATGCACGTTGCGGAGGCCCATGGTCACGAAATACTTGGGGCCGTAGCGAAACGGACGATACGGCAGCGGTTTGGTGGTCTCAATGGACCAGTCTGGGTACGGCGGCGGTGTCGGACGTTGGAAGGACGACGGCGGCCACGTTCCGGGTTTGCGATCCGCCGTTTTGGATTTGTGTGCTGCCTTTTCGATGATGGGAGTCGAAGGCCGGGACGAGGAACCCGTGGCGAGACGGCGACGTTTGAGGTATGTTGACATTGTGACCGTGCAGAAGATGAACAAGAGGAGGCCGTAAATGACTTCTTTGGAGTGTCGCCCTGTGGACAGCGCATGCATCTCCTCCTGGGCGGCCTTCAGCATCGAAGAGCAGTGATGTCGGGACTGTTGGAATTGGTCGTTGGCTCGGTCCATGTATGGCTGTCCTCGCTCTACCAGCGACGCCACCAGGCGCTTGAGCGTTGTAGTGTCCATGGCGTGGTCCGGGGGTTGACAAGGGAATGCTCAAGGTTGACACGTTATCCTCATGGCAAGACTTGATGGTGGTGTGTGGACCGTGGGCGGCGGTAATTGAGAGGATGCTGAAGACCTCAACTTGCTGTTTCGACGGCCATCTGGTATATTAAAGAGACAAGGAAGCAATGTCTCGATTCGATACACTGATCCGCTCCGGCGGGGCGGGAGCCAGTCAGAGACAGGGGGAAGATCCCCAGTCGATAAATAATACCGGCAGGGCCATGGGCACGCCTTTCATTCCTCGCTATCGGTGCCCTTATCATCCTTATGGCAAAGGTGGTGCAAGTGTCGCGGACAATGACCAATCACACCAATCGTAGGTTTGCTGGACAAGATAACCCGATTAGGAAAGCGTCTTTTTCCCTTCTCCACATCGACCGTTGTTCATCTTCTATTCGAGACCTTGCCTGGCGACGCAAATCCGGTAGTCTACCGCGAAGTCGGAACCAGGAGAACTGCTTATTGGGCCAGCCGGTATGCAAATCGAGGTCATAAGCGGAGAACTTAAGGCGTTCACGCTGTTGTTTAAAGGTGGTATGATGGACGATAGATGGCGCTATGCCCCTCCCGAAGTGTGAATTTGCTCTCGCTCTCGTTGGAACGCTAGGTCTGTTCCCTACTTCGCGGCAGCTCAATGATGCATCTGAGACCAGTGCTATTGAAGTTGACTGGAACAATGCTTACTTTATTTCTGTCCGGATCACATGTGCCGACGGCGTAAAAGACAGTGCTCACCCCACTCTCGGCGATATTTTGCAGGAATGAATGGCAGGTCAGGAATCCAGATCGTCCTCGCCACGATGCTGGTCTTCGCAGCATCGAGAAAAGGGACGCAGGAAATCCGTTCCCAGGTGTCGTCGTCCAGTACGTACAACGGCTCATGCTCAGTCGCCTTCATTCCTGGCATGTATGTGTCGACGAGGAAGGTGCAATGCGTTGGATCGACATATTTGGAGGGATCTTCTTCGTTGCGGTCATTCATGCCAGATGGAATCAACCACGTGCCGGGGCGGAATCCGGATCCGGTCTGGTCGGCCTCATAAAATTCGCCCGGGAGCAGACCGTCGAACTCGCTCTTGACGAACTTCGCATGCGTGCCGTTTGGGAGGAAGAAGGAGGACGGAAAGCGATACCAGTCCTTGCCAAAGCAGACTGTGTCGCCAAGCCGTGTCATGCCGGGAGCCTCGAGCCCTTGGTAGATCTGAAGGGGTGCGCCATAGGCGGTCACCGTTCCCAGGATCCGCAGAAGACCGAGATTGACAGCCAGCAGCACGACGGGTAGGATGACAACCAGTTTGACCTGTGGAGGAATCTTGCCCATGAGCTTTTGAGGATCAGAAGACCCGATCCAGGTCAGAAGCATATGGAGAGCGATGGCCGAATTTAACGCCAAGAAGGGGTAAGCAGGATACATGAACCTTTCCTCTTTGTGTGGTTGGATGGTGAAGATGGTGAGCCAGAGGTAGAACGGCGTCAGAAATACCGCAGTTCTCAACAAGGTCTGTTTCGTGGTTTGCTGCTTTAGGAACACCGCCTGGATCAACAGCAACGGAGCCGAGCTCACCGCCAGGATAAACCACAGGTTAAAATTAAGCAGTAAGTTGCGAACATAGAAATCCCACGGCTCCGTCCCGAAGATATCCGGGCCTCTGTCCTTGCCACTGAAGACGTTATATGCCACGAGGCGCCACGGCACCACGACGACTTTGTGGTAGAAGAATGCATCAATGGATATCTGCGCCACCAGGATGATCAAGCAACGCACCACACCATCCAGGGATCTCTTCAACGTGTCATAGATATCGGCCTGCATCACCAGAGCGATCGCCCATTCTTCGAGCACAAATGGCACGATGAGAGCTCCAGAAAAGGGCCAGCCGAGCAGGGCACCGATGCCGAACCACATGATACCAGCGGCAGTTTTGGATCCTCCATGCCAGTCGATGAATGACGTGAGACCCAACGTCGACGTGTACATGGCAAAGCTGGAAGGTAAGTAGGCCACCGAGGCATAAAAGAAGCCGGGTGTAAAGGCCGCAATCACGAGGTAGAATATGCCGATCCTGGGGTTCAGAGTCCTCGATATCGCCGAGTACAGCCTGGTTTCGGTGGCTGCACAAAATACCGCCAGCGTCACGCGCAGGAAGTAAAACTCAAAGACTTTGGACTTGCCCAAGATGGCCCCCAGTTTGGTAGGAATCGCGTGGACAACAACATACGCCCAGCTCCGGATGCTAAACTCGGGCGAGTACTCCCAGGTCTGAAGGCCGTAGCCATGGTTGAGATAGTGCAGAGGTTCCCAGTAGTTGAATGTCTCATCACAGTCTTGAATTGGCGCGTGAGCTGCAGCCAAGATATGTGACAGCAGGCAGAGGTAGAACGCAATGTTTAACGGAAGGTAAAACAATGTTGGACCTGGTCGAGGTGTAGCCTGAGCTCTGGCACTGGCTAAATCAGCTTCCACTCAGGGACAGAACCGCAGTGTCGACTACTTTTGGGGTACCTTGGTTTGTTCTGTCCGTTGTTTTGAAGCCATGGTTCTCCTGCTCTCTGAAAGGCCCTGATGAGTCTGGAGTTGAACAAAGGACACATGATATGTGCCAAGACTGAAGAGCACTCCAGCGCTTGCGGCTAGTGACGGTTTGGGCCGTGGGCAAATCCTGGTCCAGAACTTTTCTGGTGATCCTCGCCATCTGCCATGGGAACGCCTTTCACTGTTTGGTCACCTTGCACCACCTGTCCCTAATTATTCGCACATCGTGTCTCATTATGGATACTGACGAGTTTCCAACGTCTCCTCCGAAGCGTCAACGCACTGCCTCGCCCGAAGACCAGAGAACGAGTCCAGTCTTTGAGCAGCAAATCATGGGTCCGAATGTCAGCGCAATACCTGGATTGACTTTGTGTGCTCCAACTGTCAATGGAGGTACCACAGCACAGGATCGGGAAGAAGATTCGGGCTCTAATGCTCTGTTGGACGCCTTGATGCGGCAAGTGGAAGCCGAGTCAACCCCGGTGGCACCGGTTGATCCTCTTCTGCCATCAGGTAAAGATGGCGACTGCGTATCTCAGAATGGGCGGCTTGAGCAGTTGAGCGAAACACCGTCAGCATCCACTCTCGAGCCGACAGATCGCCCTGCGGCTGGATCGCCGGAGACCAAAAATAAGACCACGGACGGGACCGGTGATGCCACACAGGGTGAAGGCGCCCACGCTGTAGCAACAAACGATCCCATGGATACGACACTTGATACGAATGTTCAGAAGGCGGGAGAAGAGACACAGGCAGCGACTCCACAGGGTGGGAAGGCCACCGGAGAATCTGATCACATGGAGATGACCGCGGGAACAACCGACGCAGCTAGTCAAGAAGTTGACATTGACGGCCGTGAACAGGCGAATCGTCCTCAGAATGCCGCGGCCGCTGGAGCTGGTCTCGGAGATGCTGAGGGAGCAATTTCGGGTCCAGTGACGATGACGGATTCGATACCGGTCAATGCTCCTCTGGTCTCGGGGCCCGATGCAGAAGGACCAGAGTGGGAGATAGATTCTTCGCCCTACGAGGAATCATCCTCAGACTCGGACTCGTCTTCCGACACCACGTCGTCCGAAGACAGCGATGAAGACGCCGACGGTGACTATGCCATGCTGGACCCTGAAGAACAAGCAAGGATACTTATGCAAGGGGATGTTGGTTCGGACGATGAAGGAAGCAAACCGAAAGACAAGGGTGAAGCTGCTCTGCTGCGGACCGCAAACGAAAAAGTCGAAGAAGTCATACCTAAACCAGACATTACTATCACAAACGACATGCCAATCGAAGAGCTGGGAAAGGTGGAGGTGGTGGTGGAAAACACGGTCGTGGTCAAAGCGAAGGTATCGGGTGAGTATCAGGTCCTGGAACCGGGCTCACTCCTCTGCTTGAAAGACCGCAGTGTTGTTGGAGTGGTTGCCGATCTCATCGGACGAGTTGAAGAGCCCAGGTACACGATCCGTTTCCCTGGCGACAAAGAAATTGAAGATGCTGGACTCCATGCATCAGGCACGACGGTTTTCTATGTGCCTCAACATTCCACTTTTGTCTTCACTCAGCCACTGAAGGGGGTGAAGGGCAGCGACGCATCCAATTTCCACGATGAAGAAGTAGGCGATGACGAAATGGAATTCTCGGACGATGAGGCAGAAGCGGAATACAAACGAAGGTTGAAGTGGAAGAGACAAGGTCGACGAGACGAGCCCGGTCGCGGCCGCGGCGCCGGCAGAGGCGGACGAGGTGGAAAAAGTGCCAATCACTGGAGCAGTCAGGCGCCTCATGCCAAAGCTGACGGCACGACATATGGCAATCGTTCGTCGGAAATGAACTATGACGATGTCGCAGAAACTGGCGATGATGGTTACACACCCCTCGCAAGGCCGACCAATCTGCAAGAAATGATGGAGCGGAACGGCCCCAGCGAAGAGCGAAATTTCATTCCTCAATTTCTACCTCCTTCACCATCACGCGGAGGTTCAGGCTCGGACTTCTCGAGAGGAAGAGGTCGTGGAAGAGGTGGGCATGGTGGCTATCGTGGTGGACGTGGTGGACGTGGTGGATTTCAGCCACAGTCTTATCAACAGCCGCCTCCTGGACTGACCGCTCCCTCGGTGCAACCCTATATTCAGCTTCCAAACACTCCAGCCATCGCACCTCAGACTGTGCCATATACGCCTGCAACACCTTCGCCAATGACGCCATTACCAAATCTACAGTATCCCTTTTCCGGATACCAACAAGCTCAGTCATACAGCAACGTGCCACCGGCATTTCCGAATCAGTTCACCTCATATAACCCGCAGCAGACAATGCTCCCACCTGCCCCACATCTCAATCCCGCTTTCATGTCCACTTTCCCCCAGCCATACCATCAAACCAATTTGCCAGGTCAGAACAGCTTTACTGGACAATGGTCAACGAGTCCAGCCTTGGCTCAAGCTCTCCAGCAACGAGATGCAGAAGAGAGAAGAAAGACTTATGAGAAGACGGGTTAGAGAATGATGGTACAAGCTTTTGCAGAGTTGGCCGAAGACTGCTCAAGACTCGCCAAGACTCGCTTCCGTACTCCTGCGTTGACGTCCACAGTCAATGGAGATCGAATCCGCCGACTTCGACATGGTGATATCTACACATCTATTAGTTCCAGAGCTCTTCACAATAGGAGACGACCAGGATAACTGTACTGACACAAGACAATCCGCCGCACAGGCAGAAAGAGTAGAGCCACCGTTTGAGTACGCCAATTGAAATGGCCAAGTCCTGATCGGCTTGGGTGGACAGGGCGTATAACGGATGCAGCTGAGAAGGGATAGAAGCATTTCAGCCCAGTCGTCTAGGGCTCCATGAGTCCAGTATCGCTGATCAGGAAGGACTTACCCGAATTATGAAGAGGTCAGGCATTTTGTGGTTGGCTCTTTTGATGGGAAGATATCTATGTGCATGAACTGTATTTCTTGCTCATGTGCTATAGTAGGGAGTAATTGACTTTACAACCAAAAGGAAGGTTCCATTCTACCTATTCTATATACTTTTCTTGCTTTGTCACTTTTTGTTCTCTTGTCAAACCAAGCTGGTGTGAACATGAACACACTCGTCTTCCCCCTGAACAAAATGGTTTCTAGCTTTCTTTTCCGCCTTTCTAGCTTGATTTCAGTTTTGCCGGCCGTTTAGACTATACAAGACCGCAACAGCCAGGACCTTGGTAGCCGTGACCTTCTGAAACCGAGTGGTTTGAGAGTCATACATATTGTGTGGATACCACAGATGCAACAGAGGCAGAGTTAGAGGTAAGGGTGCGTGAAGTGAATCTTTTGGTCCCAGCTAGAAGACCAAGACGCCGACAACGAAAACAAAACAAGAGCAACAACAAGAGCAACAGAAACGACAAAGAGAGCAAGAAAAGAAGAGAAAACACCGTAGGCAGATTGAACAAACAGGAAACAAATAGGCCAAAAGAACCTGTCGCGCCCGATGGCCGAATCGAAGACCATCGATATACATGTTGTGGGAACCGTCTGTGCGTTTTCAGCCTAAGACGACGTCCTGCGAAGGAAAAGAAAGTCAGTAACACAGGCAAGCAGGCCGTCCAGATTCGTTGAAGAGACGGAAAGTGGGGGAGGTTGCCAGATTTACTTACACGGCAAATCTTTGTCCCAACGCCTCTGACCCTGATGCCAGTCCAGTGTTCGAATTGCCATATGCCCTGGGTGACGAGCGTCTCAAGACCTTGGATCGTCTTCCACCCCCCGACCGACTCGGCCATTTGCATCACGGCCGTATACGGCGGCTTGTACGCCATTTCCAAGAGCACGGCTTTGGCATTGCCTTCTTTCTCTCTCGACGCAGACACGGAGAACAGTGAGTTCAGCGTCCGAGCGAGAGACGGATCGATGGGCTCATTGGCCGGGATGGTGGCGATGGCGACCCTGGGCATGGCCGAAGTGAATCTGTCGACCGCGAGCGAGTCGTCGGCGTCGACGACAACGAGCTCGTACACGGGCGGAAAGGTGGCTGCGAGATCCTCCATTTTGGACACATTGCGACCTAGCAGGTAGATGGGTGCGTACGACATGGAGTGGAGAGTTTGAATAGCGGCGCGAGCGGTGCCGCCACCGCCAATGACGAGTGCCGGTTGCACGCCTTCGCCCAAAAGGCCTGAGGCGCCGGCGGTGCGCAGGCAGTCCATCATGCCCAGATAGTCGGTATTGCGACCGACGAGCTTCGTCTTCCCGCTCCGAGGGTCGAGGACGGGGACGATGGTGTTGACGGCGCCGATGAGTTTGGCGTCCTTGTCGATTTCGTCGAGCAGCGACATGATGTCGAGCTTGAGCGGAATGGTGACGCTGGCCCCGCCAAAGTCCTCGCTACGAATCACTTTGTGTAGAACGTCAAGGTCGGTTGTCTCGCACAGTCCATAGTGGTGTGGCAGGCCCGTCTCTTTGTACAGCATGTTATGGAGTGCCGGACTCTTGCTGGATTGAATGGGTGTGCCGAAAAGATAAAACTTCTTGGGCACAATCTCACCCATGAGAAACAATGCACGGCGGATCTCAGCCGCAGAGAGCTGGCCTGGTGCTGCCTTGAATGGCAAGCTTGGATGGCTGACTGGGGTCATGAAGCCGTTCAGAATCCTCGACACCTGACCTGCTCGGCCCATGTTAATCGCGATGAGCGGTACGTCGGGGTGTTGTGAAGCGGACCAGATCTTGAAATTTCGAAGCGCAAAGTTGTCGTCGATGGACTTGGCGACGCCGACAAGCTTGATGATGTCGCCGTACTGAATACATTTGTTGTATGTCGGGATCCATGAGCCAGGCTTCGACCACGACAGTTGATTGTGCGGATCATGATGTGATGCAATAATTTTCGAGTATGAAGAATGCTTGAGCTCGAGGACTTGGTTCAGGAGGGGGTCGGGAAATGTCGTGACCTCAAGATCAACAAATTCGCAACCCATGCGGATGGCGAGCGTATACAGGGCGAGAGCTTCGGCGTGTGCGTCGTCGGGAAAAGCGCCGCCTTGGGATTTGGTCCGGATCGTGAAGACGACGGGAAGGGGAACAGTGGCACGAAGGAGGGAAAGTTGCGAAGTGACGTACTCTGGTGATGGCAATCCGTTGGCCGTTGCGGGGTCTTTGAGGAGGTCGACACGCAGCTCTACCGCATCAGATCCCAGCGCCACTTCAGGGAGGAGGTGTCGGTATGGACGGAGGTCGGGAAAAGTGAGAGCGACGAAGAATGACTGCTGCTTCCGCTTCATGCTCGACAAGCTGTCCGATTTACCGGTGACCATCTGCAGGAATCGATCAAAATCTTCGGCCGCTTGTGACAGGTTCTCGTCGGGCGTGCGCTGGCTGTAGTACAGAATGTTGCTGCATTGCTCAAACCAAGGCTTCCGCCTGAGCCATACCGCCATCATATCTTCGACATAAGCAGGACGAGTTTTGTCGACTTGCAGGAACTCCATGACCTGGTTGATGTTCCGCTCCACCAAGAGGACAGTTCCCTTTTGCTGGTGCCATTCAATCAACAGGCGCCGGGCTTCTGGTATCTCGACGATGCCGCCACCACATGCGAAGATGTAGCCTGTTGGGAACTCCTTCATTACTGCCTTTAGCACCGCTAGCTCACGGCTTCTGAAGTATTCCCAACTGTTTTGCCTGATGATGTCCGGGATGGTCTGTTTCTCACGCGACTCAAGCTCAGTGTCGAGGTCTATCAACTTCTTGCCCAGTGACTTCGCGGTCCATCTTCCCGTAGTCGTCTTTCCGGCGCCTCTCATGCCAATAATGAACATGGATGCTGAACTCCGGTCCAGTCGGTTGGAGGTGGTGGCCGCCTGGGTTGAAGAAAGTAGCTCCTTTCCCTCGAGATGGACCTGGAACACCTGGGCCATGGTATCCCACCACCCTGGCCACGTCTTTCCTGTGCACTCCTTCTCGAGAATCAGTGTGGGCTGCGGTGCCGCCAGTGCCAAAACACTAAAGCTCATGGCAACGCGGTGATCGTCATAGCAGCGAACGCCACCTGCTGGCTTCTTCAGATCGGACCGATCGATTCCATCAATCTCGATCCCGTCTTCGTGCTGCCGACATTTCACTCCGAACTTGGCAAGCTCGTCTTCCATGGCGGCCAGGCGATTGCACTCTTTCACTCGTTGATTGGCGATACCATAAATCCGGGTCGTGCTCGACGTCTTCCCTCCGCGCGCGACCGCCGCGAGGACAGAGGCGGTCAAGAAGGCGTCCGTCATGGCCTCCATGTCAATGTTCTCCAGCGGTGTGAGGGTGCCAGAAGTCGGGCCCTGGACCGTTGTCGACGTCTTGGTTTGCCTGACCTCACATCCCATGGGTCGTAACACATCTGTGGCAAACCGAGAGTCCCCTTGCAGGGATTCGGATCCAATGTTGGGGATCGTGCAGGTCGTTCCCGTGATCGCGGCTATCGCGAGCGGGTACGTCGCAGAACTTGCATCACTCTCAACCACGTAATCGGAAGGGTTGCGATAGCCACCTTGTGGGATGTGATATGTGTGCTCTTCCGTCTGCGACCTTTTCACGTGGACCCCGAACATCGCCATCATCGCGATGGTCATATCAATATATGGCTGTGACACTGGCTTTCCGCCCACCAGCGTGAGGGTGACAGGATTCTTCGCATATGGGGCGCACATGAGCAAAGACGACACATATTGCGAAGACACCTTGGCGGCAAGCTTGATGTTGCCACCGTTAAACCCGCCCGAAGCTGAAATGTTGAGTGGCAGGCAGCCCGAACTCTCGACGTACTCAATTTGGGCGCCATTTCCCTTCAGTGCATCGACGAGATCTCCAATCGGCCGTTGCTTCATCCTCGCGTTGCCCGTGAGAATGGTGGAACTGACCTGGCTCTGTTGAGTCAACGTGACCACCGTGGTCAAGAATCTGGCCGCCGTTCCGGCGTTTCCCAAATAGAGTGCCGACGGGCTTGCACGCAGCTGACCTCCGTTTCCATTCACGACTAGGACCTCGCCATCGTCTTCCCAAGAGAAGGTGGCGGCTCCGAGTCGAGACAGTGCTTCCAGCATCACCTCGGTGTCGGCCGAAGTGAGCAAGTTCTTGATCCGGCATGTCCCCCGTCCGAGAGCGGCCAGGACCAGGGCCCGATTGGAGATGCTCTTGGAGCCTGGTGGTGTGCAGGTGACGCTCAGACCCGCCGGGACGCCGGGGGCAACCTCAATGCTGGGAGAGAGGATGACCCGAAGGTCTGAGTCCGAGACGACGCTGGCCTTGGGCTCGTACGTCCGTCCAATGGCTGAAAGGAGGACGACCTTTTTCTTGGCCCCGTCGTTTTTCTTGTCCACCCCCATCTTCGCCAGCATACCATCCACCGTACATTTTTTCCCGCCAGAGAGTGTGCGGATCCTCTCGTCGTCGAGCCGTGTAGGCAGACCATATGCCGTGAGGCACTTCTGCAGTCGACCGACGGCCACTTCGCTGAGGACCCCAAGATATCGCGCCAACTCTGCTTCTTTGATCATACCAATGGCCACACACTCCCCATGCAGAACTTGCGGGGTCAGAAAAGCCTCGATGGCATGTCCGATCGAGTGGCCGAGATTTAGGAGATTCCGCAACCCCCCTTCTCGCTCGTCGATGGTGACCACATGCGCTTTGAATCTCGCCGATGCCGAAATGATTCGGATCAAGATGGCCTCGATATCTTTGAAACGCGCCGCACCCTGCTTGATATTACTGTTGACGGCACTCATGATTCGGTCGGCATGGGCCTCGAGAGCGACAAATTCCTGCTCGTCGGAGATGGCGGCCGTCTTGATCACCTCGGCCATACCGTTGATGAGCTCGCGTCGCGGGAGCGTACCGAGGAAGTCCAGGTCAATGTAAATCCGTTGTGGCTGCCAGATGGCCCCGATGAGATTTTTGCCCAGTGGAGTGTCAATGGCCGTCTTACCCCCGATTGAAGAATCCACCATGGCCAGAAGCGTCGTCGGTACTTGAACAAATCTGACGCCGCGCATGTATGTCGCAGCCACGAATCCTGTCAGGTCGCCCACGACGCCTCCGCCGAGGGCAATAATGACAGTGTCCCGACCGCATGGGGGGCGTTGACTGAGCAGCCAGTCTTCGATGTCATCCTTGGTCTGTCGGGACTTGGAACTCTCACCAGGAGGTATCTCATACGTCAGTAGACGCCATGTTTGCCTCCCTGCAGCTTCAGCCTCAAACGCCTTTCGAAATGGATCGGTGTAGAGCTTCCCGATGTTGGTGTCGGTTATGAGCACGTAGGTCGATGACTCAAGGTTGGTGAGCAGGTCATGTGCGACGTAATCCCGCCACAGACCGAAATTGATGATTATACTCTCCTTGCCGAGAAGACTTACGCGGACCTCCTTGGACGTTCCATTGACCAGCGGCATCGTTGCACCCCAGGTCAGTGCTCTCTTTGCCAAAGTTGGTCGTAGAGCGAGCGTTCAAAATTATTTTCCCCAGATTTCTTGGCGTTGTCGGGATTGACTCATTGATCTATCACAAGCAGGTATTCATCTAGCATCGGTCTCGCCTCATCAGATTCATCAAGACCTTTATTTGAACGACCTTGCAAGAAAATAGTCTTTTCGTCTTGCCGCATCGTCGCTATATTCAACTGGAATGGACCCAGGCCTTGCCCGCTTGCCGACATATGTGAAAACAGACAGGACAGGTTGAGTTGAGCCTATTACACACCGACCGACTACAGGAATAGATCTTTGCCCACATCCAGTCGACCGTACCCAAACCTCGTGGGGCCGGGTGACAAACTTCCAGGAACAGTCTCGATCGGGAGGTCGGTCTGAGACGCCTCGACTGATGGAATGAACAGCATTCAGAACCAGAGATGACTGCTTGGAGCGTGGTAATGCCAGAGAAACACTGATTTGTGACCTTTGACCATGGCTGTGGCAAGGCGATCGGGCTCAAACATGACTCATGAGAGGGAACCGACCGACCTGTGGAGATCTTACCCTCGAATCTATCCCTTGCCATTAGCCGACCATGCACTCCAAGGAGCCGGAGAACGGCAGTGCCTTTTGGCAACTCGGTGACGCAAAACCACAACAGATATCAGACTCAGTGGAACCGTCTTTGCCATAATACAGCGCCAACGGCAAGACAAACTGATGTGCTGCTCCAAGCCGGCGACGGAAATATCAATTCGACACGGAACAATTTACAGGCATGGCCTATATCTGCAACGGAGTGAGTTTTCACAAATAGCGGTTGCTGACGTCACTCCGCCAGGAACCATGTCCAATGGATCTCCTGATCCTGGCCCTATCCGTTGGACGGTGTCGCAGAGATGGAAGTCAGGGCGCATAGCCGGCTCGCTAGGTCAGCAAATAAAGATCAATTGCGGTTTAAACTAGCATTGTACACAGCTCTCAACACCTTTCCTCGTCTCTCTAGCCGTAAACCAGCGCTCGAACTTCAATGCTTTCACGACCTCGAGCATTTGGCGGCGTTCTGGGGTCAACAAAGGCCGTGTGAGGAACGCGCTTCCCGACACCGTCCTTGCTGTCGTAGCACTTTAGGAACAGCCTCTCGTCATTGGTCATGCCGCTCAAGTAGAAAAATTTCTGACCCGGATTGAATCGGACAGCGGCCGTCTCGCCGGTCCTGTGTGGATACCGATGCTCGACCGGCACGAGATCCTCGTCCTCCACCGTCTGGGCCGATGCGAAACCAAGAGGATGGGACTGGACGGGCCCGTTCAGCGGTCTCCAGATGTTGATAATTCGATAGCGGCCCTTGAGCAACTCGTCTGCCTGGTCCGGATCGTGGAGCTTGACTCGCCACTCCGTGGAGCGAGAAGTCTGGTCGACATGCGCTCTCGTCACCGGCAGCCGAGGAGCATCGGGACCCGATCGCCTGATGGTATGGTCAAAAATGGTGACTTTGTGCGCGCCTGGGACGTGTTCCAAAATCAATTTCTCCACCTCCGGGTAGTAGACTTTCTTGATGTGTTCGTCGTCGGTGAATTCCTTCTCTTCCGACGATATGCCCGACACCGTTTGGAATGCGTCTTTGTCAAGGTTAAACTCGGCCTCGCGACCTCGGATGTCGTTTATCTCAACTTCCCGCACGTCTTCGCTGTAATTACGCTGAGCTATTCCCTCCGGCTGCTTCTCCACGAAATTGTACGGTTTGGAGCCGTCTTCAGGGGCTCTGAAGAAGTTGATCTCGGTGACGACAGGTCCAAGCGGAATATATGAAGAATCTTGGACGCCCGAAAGGGTGGTTTTACTTGTGGTCTGTGTTGTTGTCGCCGACATGGTGGTAATGCGGTGATAATACGGTGGTAATGCGGCAGTAATGGCGGATATTTGGGACTGATAAAAAGAGGTGTAATAGGCTTGATGATCAGTGATGTGAACCGCGATTGTTTATAATAGAGGTATGCTGGCTTGCGGAATGGAAATGCAGCAGAAGGGGATACGCGTCGGCCTATATAAATGCTGAGATGGAACGCGGCGGCTCCTCGATTGAGCACGTCATTTGTACCTATTAGAAATCCAGAGAGAAAGGTCAGCCATTTGCCTTCTCCAACGTCATGTCTGACCGAGGCTTTGCCGCTTGTTCCCCATGCAAATCCAAAGGCGCATCCCCGCACCCGTCGCACCAATCAATAGTTGAGACCGACTTCGACGGCTTCCTTTTGATTAGTCGTCAACAATCTCTCGCCTTCTACCCGGTTCAAGATGATGACGGTTTCGCTGGGGAGAAGGGTCGTCAAAGATCGAGTACCGTCAGCGCACGGATTAAGCAGCAACATGTGGCATCCAAAGCGGTATGGCATTGATCTCCGACTCGGCCTTTGGGGCGGGAACAATAGCATCCAGGGTGTCTCGCTCACCCTCTCCCGCGGATGTCAAAGTTCACCTTCTTCACTGCCATAATCGACCCTCTCGGCATCGTCAATATCATTCATTCCGTCATCGCGTCGTGTTTGTCGTTCTTGTTTGTATTGCTGATTTGGAAGTCGGCCTTCGTCACGCTGATCCCACGTCGGCTGAGTGGAATGCTCACGCTTACCTCCCGGCTCGGAAGGGCCACGATCGTGGCTGGATCTGGGCACAGGTACAGCTCCACGATCTTGATGTCCGGTGTAACCATTGCTGCCCGATGACGGCGGCCTCTGCCAATTTGATCCAGAGGACGACCGCCGTCTCGGAGGGGGACCCTGCCAGATTGGCTGGTGTGAGGGTCGTCGCGACAATGGGTGTGGCGGTGGATTGTTCTGAGATGACGTCGAGGCGTTGACGATGTCGTCAATTCTTTGCTGGACATGGTCGACGACATGACCCCTTGGGTTGACGGGCGCATTGGCATCAACATTCGAGGGGAGCGGCGGCAGAGGAGGTGCCGGAGCCCGTCCGTGATCTCCTGTCGAGTCTCGCCGCGGCCGTTTAGGCGAGGGAAGAGGCCGCTCACCCGACACATGACGCGTCGCCGTCGACGTGGAGCCCCATTCTTCAGACTGGCGGTCGTCCGCCGAGTCCCTCTCACGTTTGATGCCCTGACTCTCGCTCCTCGTGCTCTGGGCAGGAGACCGATCAGGCCGCGGGGTGGTTGCGTGCCTCGTTTTGTCAAACAGAGAGATGTCGTCGTCTCTGGTGTACGCATCTTTTTGTCCCTGTCGAGGGAGGGCCGGGTTTTGATACACGTCGGCCATCAGGTTGCATGCTTGTTGAATCTCACGGATGTCCAGATCCAAATGCTCCCACCAAGGTCTCTCCTGTTCGTTGTCTGGGAGGGTCACCCCGGCGAGTTTAGCGCCCACGTACAGGGCGCTGCCTGCGATGGCTCGGGGCATGAGCTGGAGACATAACGTGGTCGCGTGCGAGTCGTTCAGAAAAGCCCAGGACGTATTGCGCAACGTCTTGTTGTCCTGCACGTGGTAATAGCAGAGGAAGTCGAACAGGATGCGGTAGGGCTGCTCCAGTTGTAGATCGAAGCACAGGGCTTCCAGGAGCAGGTCTTCGTTGTGCAGGATGGTGTCTCGCCACTTCCAGTACTCTTTACTTTGCTCATCCACCACCAGGTTCGGCTGTTTCTGCGCGACCCGGCAGCAGGCGACCACGAGTTCCCTCATTTTCCTGCAATTCTCTTCCACCTTTGTCGCGAGAAACAGCGCCGTCGCGGCAACCGAGTAGTGATGGAGACCCGGTTTGTTGGGTTGCGCCATGGCATGCCGTACGAAGAAACGATGCAGGTACACGGACGCGGTCGCCAAAGTCAGTTGAGGCAATTTCAGCATGATGCCGACTTGGGTGATGAAGTTGACGCCTTTTTGTCGATTTGCCAGTTCTTGCGCCACGGGTATGCCCTCGAGGATGCTCGGGGTTCGGAGGAGCTCCGACGGCGTAAACAGCCATTGCGACTGGGCCCTTTCAAGGACCGGATTCGTCGACTTGGTGGGGGAGGTGCCGTTGCGTAAAGGATCTCTGAGCGAAGGCATGTTGGACAATGCTGCCGCTGGGACGACTGGCTCTCGCCTTGCCTCAAGGACGTTTGCAGGGTCAACCGGTCAATGCAATGTGGGGAGCAGGTTTGAGGGCATTTCTCTCTGAGTCGAGAGGCTCTTCGATCATCCTAGTGCCTGCTGCGACAGCGTCTCTGCTGCGCCCATGCATCACCAGCGCCTTGAGGGCTCCAGACACTCCGTCTCTGCCTCCCAGGAGCGTGCGAGTTTCTGAGACCTGCTTGGTATGTGGCAGGTTTGCCGAGTGGCGAGAGAGTCCCGATGACGTCACAGGAGAGAGCACAGAGGGCGTGGCAAGAAAGGGCAAACTGTCTACTGAATTCGCCTGGTTTAGAACGTCACGACTAGGATGTGTCAAGAAGAGAGATTGTACAGATGTGCTGTTGAACTCGGCGCTCGCATCTCTTTCTTCCGTCATCATTGATATGCCCTCTCTATGCGCAATTCTGTTTGAGAATGCCCGTCTCTATCTCAACATTCAAGATGGCAACAGTAGAGTCGTGGCATCACTCGGTACTATACCATGTTGTGTGATTGGACTCTACCCGTAGTCGACCTGCAGCTCTAGATCTCATGGCGACACACCACGAACCTGTGAAGGCGAGCTTGAGCAACATGAGCCGGGTGAAGAGATGACATGTTCGGGGCCGGAACAACACCTGGCATCGTGAGCCTGCTCAGAAGGTTCGACCAAGTTCGGCGACGCCGGATGGATTTGAAATCCTGGCTGCTTCGGCTTTGCGAAGTTGAGAACGAGCTTGCAATTGTTGATTCAGGAAAGGTCCTTCTTTGCGGGAGTTGCTATCTCCGACATGGCGTTGTACGACTCCGACCGATTCGTGGTATGAGGGACAATGCGATACAGCCCATACGTCATTATGGTGCGGTTGTGGCTTCTGCCCATGAGATCATCCTGCAGTTAAGAGGCAATGCCTAGCTCTCGGTTGTTGAGTGATCAGCGGTGTGGTCAGTTTGCAGTGTCAGCACGGCCGCCAAGCCCGTCCTCTACTCTCTCGTACCTGGCCACTCAGACACTCCTCCAGAGACTTTCTTCGCTCCTACTCGAGCTGCGCTCTTTTGACCTCTTACATCGCTATGGACCCACGCTTTGCGGCGGTTAGGCTCAGCGGACGGCGCCATATCCCATGCTGTGGCGATATTAGTTCAACCGCGTGTTTGCCCACGACTATTCCTCCTAGAAGGTAGGGAGACGGAGCAACCATTTGCAATGCGACCTGACCTCGGTCGGTCGGGGGCAGCATTTGAAATAGACCCCCTGGTCGGTCGTCGGTCGTCGGTCGTCGGTCGTCGTGTTGTAGTGCGCGTTGTGAAGGTCTGTTCAGAGGGCTCCCTCGGCGAGGTCGAGGGAAAACATGATATACATGGCCTCACAACCCTCGTTCGGTGAATTCCCGATCCATGGCGATGGCTGTGACAGCACTGGAATGGTACCAGCTTATGGCAACATCTGTTTTCCGTTTTACTCCGTCTCATTCAATCCGTTGTGACTGACCCTTTTTCCACAAAGCGTTGCAGGCCTATCTTTGGAGCAGACCCTTTCCCTTCTCCTTCCATCTAGTGGGTCCTGCATGCACCAGGCAAAGTCAGCCTCCCCTTCCAAGGCAAGGGTTGGAAGCACGTCAAGTGCCGAGACTGAAGACCCTGCTGCTTCCTCCTCGTTACCAATACAGCAGTGGGTGGATGTATCAGCTGCGATCTATACTCCATCAGGAGAAAGCCACCACTGCGTGCATTGTGCCGCTGCGCAGTGTCGGGCCACAGTGCCCGGGGAGCCATCAGTTGAAGGCGTCGGAACTACTCCTTTTAGCGGATTGTCGCATCCCATTGCCCCCTCTCATTGGAGAGAGGCTGACCTCAGACTCTTCATCCACTCTGAGCCGTTGTTTTAGCTAATCTACTGGACCGTGCGTTACATACACGAGGTTGATCGGGCCGCAGGAGCTGTGCCTGACAGGACAATGCCTCCCAAAGCAAAGAGATCCCGATCCCCCGACCAGCGATTTCTATTCGTCAACGAGGATGCTGCCACTGTGACCAGGACCACCAAGGATACCGAGCTCGATCGAACCAAGCAGAGCCATGTCCAGCGTCAGAACTTTGCTCGAAAGCGCCGGTCCAGAGAACAGAGCTCTTCCACCCCGACACTGGTGCACAGCAGTCATGGCTCTGAGTCGCCCCTCTCCGTTCTGGCTGGCCCGTCGGCCCAAGTCCGCTCGCCCTTCTTGGGTCGAGATGACTTTGTCTTTCAGAATGCAGAGAATGTCGACTTTGAAGATTTATCTGCCCTGGTGTTGGGCCCGTACGGACAACATCAAGATACTGTTGCGACCGGCGCTTCGACCGCCTTGGAGACGGTCTTCTCACCAGTCTCTACATCGACCGCCCAGCACACGCCCGCCTTCGATTTCCCGTCTCCATATCGACCTGGTCACTCGCTCGAAACGCCCGCCGACTACTCGGTGGTGTCAAGACAACACCACACCCCCCCTATCCTGAGCCCTTCCCCTCCATCCGGGGCCTCTGCGGGACCGTTCGCCAGCACTCAATGGATCCTGGAACAGTGGGCGCCTCCGTTGATTGCGCACTACAATACCGTCATCCTCCCGGAGCTTTTCTTCGCAGATACGAGAGTGGTCCCCATGAGCAGGATGAGACATGCGCCCTCGATCCATGCCGACATGCAAGCGTGTATGAGTGAGCCTGCTCATATGTACGCCTTCCTTGCCTCGGCCTCGATACAAATGCTCGTGCGCGAAGGGAGGCTTTTGCTGCCCGATATCTCCGAGACCGACCATCACCGCGTCCCGATCTTCTTCAAAACCAAGGCCATCCAGGCTCTGCGCCCCAAGCTGGCGAATGGACAGCTCGACCATCGCCTGGCCGTCGATATCCATCGGCTCTATGCCACAGCCATCCACGCAGACAATTATTCCGCAGCCGAGCCCCATTTCCAGGCCTTGGAGACCATAATCACTACCTTGGGTGGTTTGCACACATTCGATGACTATATCCTCGAGAAGATGATCTTGCTACACTGGTCAGGGGCCATCAAACGCTTGTCAGTCCCCCGCTTGCGCGTCACCTGGGATCCGGGTCCATGGCCAGCAGCGGAAGGCGACAGAATCAAAGTGCGAGAGCAGATTCATCCGCGTGCTGGCTCCTTGTTTCAACCAATCTGCCAAGTGTACCCTCTGGGTTCCACCTTGGCCGAGATTCTCACCGACCTGGTCGAACTTCTTCGAGTGTCCACGTATATGGGGCACCAGCACGAATATAATCCAGCACATTATCGATGGCTCAGTCTCCGACGAATGGTGTTAGGCTTTCGGCTGCTTTCTCTTGCGATGCATGTTGAGACGGATGAGAGACAAGAGTGCTTACGCATTGCTCTCATCTTCTGGATCGCCTTGACCACGTCTCCTTCCGTCGGTCGGAGATGTGCCTCCAAGTCGGTGCCGGCATTACGAAGACGACTTGAGAATTCGGGCACAGATGATTTGTGGCATCCTTACACCGACTGCCTCCTCTGGATCGTCGTCATGGCCGGTCTCTGCACATCAGATGAGGTCGACCGGGAATGGCTCTCCAAGGTTGCTGCGGACGCAGCTTTTGAAATCGAGATTGTGGATCTTGGTGGACTGGAAGAGCTTTTGCACGGCTTCCTTTACGATCCGAGCACTCAAAGAGACGATCTCGTCGCTTTTGCTGAGCGAATGTGGCACCCATATGAACGTGAAGATTGACTGCGGAGACACCATCCGATAAGCAAATTACGACTTTGTTTCTGGAATGTGATTTCTGGTTCGGACAGCTTTCAGATCGCTGCTGAGAACATGAACATCAGATGCGTACCAAAGCCGCGGAGTTATCAGTCGCTGTCAGCTACCATGGCAATGACGACGCCAACGCTGGAAAGAAGAATTGACAGGGTGGATCTAACAAGCACATTCCTCCAGCTTTCTGTTCCACCAGGCACCCGACTTGAGACGAGGCAATGTATCCTGCCTCTCCGTCAAATTTCAGAAATTCTGACACGGCTTCCACGAATTTGAAAGTATCTAACGAATGATGACTTATGACATGCTGCTGGTGGATGGATTACACATGACTTTCGTTCTATAGATGTGCAGTGCAATCCAGTGGACATAATTATACAGGATCAAGACAATATCAGCCATTTCAGCCCGTTTCTCCGCCTCAGCCTAATGCAGAATGCAGAATGTCTTTTGGGAATTTGCCTTTCGTCTCGCGTCAGGAATAAATCAATCATGTCATAAGACTCTAATTACAAATGTGGTACGCCGATACTCGCCAGGATCAGATTGACGATGCTCACCACGCCCTCACCAAGAATCAGACCAGATGCCAGTACAATGACCTTCGTCTCACCTTGTCCTTTCCACGTTACCCACCACCAGCTGATGAGGCCGCCGATGGTGCGCGCAAGGGTGAAGCTCGGCGTGTTGTACATGCCCACGGCGACGGCAATGCCGCCGGGCACGAATGAATGCAGTTTCCGGCACCACTCGCGCTCACTCCGGGCGAGGTAGATCCGCAGGCTGGTGGTGAGGACGAAGATGGCGCCGGCGCCGAGTGCGAACTGCCACGCCAGCGGCGGCAGGCCTTTGCCCGTCACGAGCCTGGCGGTGAAGATCCAGACATATGCGGTCGGGACTTGGAACAGCTCACCGGGCACATCGTAGACGGACACGTACAGCTTGTAGACGACCGCACTGACAAAGGCACCGACGACGCTGCCGATGAGCTGCCCGTAGAACTGCGCTTTTGGGCTGGCACCAATCAAGTGGCCGGCCTTGAGGTCCTGGAGGATGTCCCCCGCTTGGAGGGCACCGGCTTCGCTGACGGCGCCGGCGAGAAGATTGATGATGATGGCGTGGTGGGCGTGCTTGCCACTCGGTGTCAGGAGCGCGAACGCCAGCTGCGTCAGCTTCGAGATGCCAGACACCGGGTTGAGGTCTGTTTCACCGAGAGCACGGACGCCCATGATGCTGAGGAGGAGAGCGAGGAGGATGGCGAGGATATTGAAGCCAATGGGGATGTACGCGCCGAAGGTGATGTGGATGCAGACGACGCAGATCACCAGAGTGAGTGGCAAGAGAATCGACACGGTGCGCATGGAGACGAGGTGGTGTGGTGGCGCATCATCTGGTGGTGTGTCGGGCTTGAGAGCTTCAGATGGGGTCCGGTCGGCAGAGCCATTGACGGCCAAATAGCCTTTGAATTGATTCCCCCCCAGCAAGTCCCTCCAAGAAGAACGATGCTGATAGTGCTCTTTCGCTCTTTTCACCCAGTCCGGCCCGTGGATGATGGTAGGTCGAAGCACCAGCCAGCAGAGGTTGACGCCGGCATCCGCCAGCATGATGGCCAAGCTGACCCAAACAATCCAACCTTTGCTGCCGGTTTCCCAATCATCCACCGGCCCAGGAGCCCAGCCACGATATTTTGCGACAGGGCTCAACACTCCCCAGCCCACAATGGCACCGAGGAGCATGTGAAAGGTGGTAGCCGGACCCATGATAATACCCTGACCAACATATGCCGGCGACGGATTCAGCGTCCACACCCATCTGCTCGCGAGGCGTGTTCCGAAGATGGGTAATTTGTGCAGGATGGGAAAGAAATACTGAACCAAGGTGTACGATCCAGATCCGCCGAACGCCGTGAGCAGCAAGCGGATTTGCCTCTTCCAGTCTTCTCTCAAATCCGGCTCCTCAACGACAGGTAAAGGACGGCCAGCGCCGTCACCTTCATCTCTTTCACTCCCTCGGAGCAGTTCTTCGCGTTCCTCTGTGGTCATCGTCTCAATCTCACCCTCCTTTTTCAAATTTTGTTGTGCCCCTCCGTGCAATACACTGATCATGAGTGCGGTCGCGGTCCCGCTCGGAAACTTCAGGCGCTCCCGAATGATGACTTGCTTCCTCAAAGGCACTCCGAACACGACTCCGAATAAGCACAGCCCGATACCCCAGACAATCAGTCGCCACAAGCTGAGATCGATCGGCGCTCCCTCACTCTTTTTCAGTAAGAATTCCAGACTGGGTATCACTCCGACGAATCCCAACCCCAATGGCATTGTACCGACCGCGCCCGCCACCGTCTGGACGAGCACATTCTCGACCGGTGTGAATGGGAGTCGTAAATGCCGTGACAGGCTCTTGAAAACAGCGAATCCGATTAAAGATGCAGGCATCGCCATCCCAGACACCCATCCGGTCTGTAGTCCAAAATACGTATTCGAAAAGCATATTATGATGCCGATCGCCGTGCCCACCGCGACGCCGCGAATGGTAAAATTTGTCCTGTCAAGGGCCAAGTCGGAAGTGTTTGGCGTTGCGTAGCATGCATGGTCAGATCGTGTCTGTGAAGACGGCTGGTCTATGTGCTGGGGGGGGATGGAGGGTAGGTCTGTGGCGCTGGCGCTGGGACTCGTAGTGTCGTCTGAATGTGAACCTCGATCGGGGGCCATTGTTGGTCTGCGGTCTGTTTACGGCCCGCCTGCGATTTCTAAATCATGAGGAGACCGCTGGATGAGATTCTTGACTTGAGTTACCACTTTGCTGACCAATTGCGGAGTGCAAGATCATAAAAGTACGGTCACATGATTTGTGCCTCGGCCTACAGTCTGGAGACAACATTGTTGACGGCACACAGAACAATTCCAGATCGTTCAGACGCACAGATTTACTATGAATCCTTCGCTATTGTTGGTCAGCTCGCGCGGGCGGCTGTATTCACCATGCCGTCAACCATCAATTGACTTGCCCCAAGATAATTTATCGGGTCGCAAATCTTCGCCAGTTGCTCTTCGCCAACAGTGTCCACCACTTCAGGTCGTCTTTTGAGCACATCAAGGAGAGCCGTGTTCGTCTCGATCGACTCCTTGCACGCTTCATACACCACATCATGGGCTTGTTGGCGGCCTATGGACGGAGCAAGGCCCATCATGACAGCTTCGCCCACTATCAATCCCCTCGTAGAGCATAGATTCGTCATCATCATGTCAGTGTTCACAACCAGTCCACCAAGAGCAAAGGTGGTTTGATGTAAGGATCCGACGGCGAGCACAAAGGCCTCGGGGATGGCCGCCCATTCGAGATGCCATGGCCCGCTGGCACGCTCAAAATCAACAACCATGGCATCCAATCCCAGACTCGCGTTCGCTCGGAGTAATTTGGAAGCGGCGAGAATGACCTCACTCGAGATGGGGTTCCGTTTCTGCGGCATGGTCGACGACGCTCCTCGATGAGGGACAAACGGCTCTGACACTTCTCCCACTTCATTCGATGACATGATGATCATGTCATACGCCATCTTCCCAGAGAGCCGCCGACGAGCGCGAGGAAGTTGAGGATCTCTGCCATATTGTCTCGGACAACATGCCATGTGATCGGCGGATCCTCCAACCCCAGCTCTCGCGCCAGCTGACCTCGCACTTGGATGCCTGTCTCATCCGCGCCGAGTGAGGCGAGGGTGCCGGCAGCCCCTCCGAATTGCACGAGGAGGCATCTCTTTTCGATCTCGTGAAGCCGTTCCACGTGGCGAACCATGCTCGACAGATAAACGGCACACTTGTAGCCAAAAGTGCATGGAAGAGCGTGCTGAAGATGGGTGCGTCCGGCCATTGGTGTATCGCGGTATTTACGTGCCAGTGATCGCAGTATGGCCATCAGTTCATCGAGCTGGTGGCCGACGATTTGCAATCCAAGCCGAATTTGCAACATTGACGCATCATCCATGATGTCTTGGGTCGTCGCGCCCCAGTGGATGTATTTGGCAATTTCAGCTGGTGTGCCCTCGGCCAGTTGGCGAACAAGGGGGAGGACTGGATATCCGACGATGTCGGTCTCACGCGCAAGCCTGTCAAAGCTGGACGCGTCAATCTTGATCGAGACGGTGATCGGGTTGCCTACTCGATCACGACTGCATCCAAAGCTTTCGTAATGAGATTGCCAGCTTCACCAGGAATGACGGCCAATTTGGACTGTGCTCGGGCCAGGGCTGCTTCTACATCGATCATCCGGCGGACATATGCTTCATCTGAAAAGACATCACGAATGTCCTGAGTTCCGAACAAGTTGCGAAAGACCCGGGAGTCCAGTGCGGAGACGGCCATTCCTATAGCGCGAAGTTGAAGCCGATTGCTTGTTCAAGTCGTTGCCGCCTCCGGTTTGGGCGGCCTGCCTCTTTGGGCACGGTCGCCAGTGCTTGGCGTCGCTATAAGAAACTTCCTCTCCTCTCTGGCCCCTCGTCCACCGAGCAATACCTATCGAGCAACTCGGTCATCTGCTTCGGGATTGGCACTGTCGCCCAAAGGCTGCATGACGGCGGAGATGGGCCAGTTCGTACTCCTGACAAAAACTTGGTTGACATGTCTCTCCCACTGGCAAGGGGGCAAGAGCAATTCGAACCTTGAGCGCAACTCAGGCTTGAACCGTGACATAATCAGTCCTCTTCCCTGGCCAATGTGAGCGCCTCCGTTGAAAACGGATTTTTAGCAAAGTCGCGGCTTTCTTCTCCGGCCTCACCCACACCCTCTTCCTGCACTCTGGCCTCACTCCCTCCCGCACTCGCTCCCCCCTCTTGCTCATATCTGAAGCCTCGCCCAAGCTGATGGAACGTTCTATTTCTCAGAGAGAGTCGGTCGGCCAGAGTTTCGCTCACTTGTACCGAAGCAAAGAGCTTCTCGCTCTGACGTGTAGCATCCATGTGCTGTAAGCAGCCAAAGATTGTGTGATCATGTCCTCGCGAATGGATAGCCCACAAATCAGGTTGCAGTCCACTTTCGCTGTGCATCACTTGGACCAGTGGAGCGGAAGCCCGGCTGTTTTCGACCACCCCTAGATCGAAGAGGAGGAACAGGATAGGGTTCGCCATCTGATTAAACACAAATTTCGGATTCTCCGTCCCCGGGCTGACATTGATCAAGTCCTTGAAGATCTCTCTCGGTGTTGTGGCATTCTTCTTGTTCTTCACCTGTACTAAGATGACTCCGCAATTCGATCGGTTGAACTGCTCATCCTCCGTGCCATAGTACACAGGAATGAGCAGATCGTATGTTTCCTCGTTCCAAGATGGCTGTATCGCAGCGCTTCGGCGTAACAAGTCGTGACATAATGCAGGAATGACCTCGGCGGTAAGTCGTTCACGAGCTGGAACAAAATGAGTGAAGTTCATTCTGGCTTCACGTATCCGCTCGGGTATCTTCCGAATTGAATCGTGATGATCTCCAGCATACAATGCCATGAGAAAGTCGGACACGGTGGAGGTTGGCGCAAATGCCGGGTAAGAATTTGATAGAACCCAGTCGTGTGCGAGGATCAGCACTATCCGCGCATAGAGTTCTCCTTTGCGCCCCTTTTCTATCAACCCTTTCTCAAGAAGCTCCTCTGAGAGTGTTCGAATGCTAGTCGACCAGCAACCCGGCTCGCAGAGATGCTCCATTGCTGCCCAGGCTAAGACTGGCTCTGATGGCGTCACTGTGTCCATCACTCCAGTCTCGTGGTCCAGGGATATGACCACCCTCATGAAAGAATCCACAGCAGTCTTTGTGAGAGAGACGGTGCTGGGGTTTTCCAAGCAGACATCCAAAGAGAGACGGAAGGACAGTGCAGCAAATACGTGGTGGAGGTTGGTTGGACTGTATCTTGCCCGTTGTCGGCCGCCAATGAGCTTCAATTTGGCCCATTCGATCATCTCCCAACCCTCATCTGTATATGGGTGCCAGAGAGGCCTGCCAAATAGGGCCATGTGCTCTGGTGTCGCAAATCTCCCCAGTGGCTTGAGGAGCTCCTCTTCTCTCAGCATTGGATCCTGCATTCTTCGTCTGTCCTCGATGTCTAGCTGAAGAGCCACAAATGGGGGTAAGCGCTTCAGTTCAGTGTTGGCTTCAAAGCCCACGCGAGCGGAGGAGTCCCGAAGGTAATCGCCAGTCAGTACGGCATTGATCGGCGGTACAACGTGTCCGATGAGAGATTTTGAGAGGAAGAAAGACCACACGTGAAACTTCTTGAGGCAGCTGATGACTCGATTGAGCGCCACATAGAGTCCGGGGTCTGGTTTGTAAAGGGGAGGCATTTTCATTAAATTTGACGCCTCGTCGAACACGATCACCAACAGTGGATCAGGGTTGCTTGCGTCTCGGCATTGTTGAAGATTTTTCATCAGGTTGTCAGCAGCATTTAGAAGGCCGTTCAAGGGATTGGGTCGTTGTTCGCAATGCTCCATTTGAAGTTCATCGTGAACCTTTGACAGTCTGTCGAACTTCCCAACCCAAGCCTGACTGGAAATTAACTCTTTAGCGATAGCCCGAGCTCTCTCGGCTACCGAATGGCAGAACTCGAAGCGCATCTTGGATCGTTGGCTGTTGGCGTCCCAAGCATCAGCATCTGGTTCAAGTGGTGCCATCTCTGCGTGCCTGCCACGTGCAAGCTCTTGTAAAGTCATCGTGGTAAAGGGCTTGCTCTCCACCCAGGTATTGACTGATAAGATCGTTTGAATTAGCAAGTGCTTGAATTAGCAAGAGTTTCAAAAAATATAGCCAACTTACATGTCTCGAAACTGGCTTGGAGCAATGCTGCAGCGAGAGTGTGATTCCACGCTACGACTGCTCTCCTCTTTAGAAAATCACTAGATGTTTCCCTCGATATCCCCTGCTCGCTGGTCGGCCCGGGGATGTCGTCTGGCGCCCTGTCCCCCAGGAATGACAGTATCTCGTGGTCGGGAGGTGGAAAGCCGGAAGTCCAATAGTCACGAAGAACGAAGTTGATCATCGGGCAGAGTTGGCCGAAAGCATCTGCTAATCTCGATTTACCCATGCCACGGCTCTGGACGAATACCAAGGTCTTTGCGTAGTACTGTTGCACATCGAGTAGCTGGTATTGCCGAACGAGGTCCCGTAGCGCAACGAGGGAGTGCAGAAAATAGGTCTTTTTCCAGGCGCGGAGGATAGCACTTCTCTGAGAGGGGGGACGTCCGTAGAAGGCGGAGTTGTTGATGTTTGTATTATCAGTCGTCTCCATTTCCTCCTTCGCCATACTCACGAGCAGCTTGAACTCTTCTGGCTTGTTTTCCTTGAGCCAGTTCAGCAGCTCTCCCTGACTCATATTTTCCACCATCGCTCCATATGTAATGGGCTTTGCCTGGGCCGGTTGAGAGGATAACCCGGCGGGCCCCGGGTTCGGTTCGGAAGGGGTGGTCATAGTGATGGCCCTAGGATTGCCGGGCGTGAGGGTGACGAGAAGAGAGGCCGAGAGGGGAGGCCGAGAGTAGGAGCGGTACTATGGTGGTTGGATCGGAGTGAGTGATGAGTATCAAAGATGGAGTGCTCTGGTTGAGCAGCAGATATATATACATCTAAGGTGGCAGCTTTGCTTGGCAATATGCTCCGTTACATCTGAATCGCCGTTGTGTTCAGCTGGTGAATTGATCGTCGTTGAGTGTTATGATTGGCTGCAACATTCACAACCTTCAGAGGCGGCAATTCTGACCGATGCCAACGCCTTTGGTCCCTGCTGGGCCTATGGGACTCAATCCTAGTGAGCCGTGGCTGGAGAAAGCGATTCTTGGCTCAGGAGAGCGAAGCAGAGCGTGAATAGCCAAGCGGCCAGCTCTAGCGAAGTCAGGTTCTTCATGGTGCAATCGTTCGGCGTAAGTTTCTCTCTTCCAAAGAAAGGGTTGCCATGGCCAAGTTATGTGAAGTCGTTGACTGAGAAATCGGCCTCCGGTTTAGGCGGCCTTTCAAAACAAGGCATGTCTTCGACTCAACCCATCAGGGATGCAATCAAGCATACATTGCGAATACAGTACCCTATTGGCCGTTGATGGCCCTTCTCTTGGACAGCTGAACTCATGACGTCGCGAAGCGTTCAACAACAGACAACACAAAACACGGGTGGGAAAAAATCGCGTCAACAGTCATCGAACCGATGAGGATCACCTGGGAGAATAGTTTCCAGCATCGAGACACGAATGAATCTTTTACCACGCCTTTTCGGTCCGAGATCTGTGGGCTTGGAGCCTAAAGTTGTCAACTTTTGTGGAGGACTGAACGCCAAGAGAGGAAACAACGCTAAACCTCATATATACTAGATCTTCTAGGGGTACCATCCATCACGTGAGCTCGCTGAGATTACTGGTGCACCCCAAAGGCGTTCAAATTGAGGTCAAGAAGAGAGGAATGAATCGATATTACAGGGGCTTAAAGGCAGAGAGTGTGAAAAATAGTTTAGAGTGGCATGAACTTCTGCGGCTTCAATTCTGTTCACTGTCGCCTGAATCGAAAAGCTGGCGTTGGTGGGGCTTGGCACGAGCCCCTCAGCAATCAGCACTTTGCACCAGCCTCCGCCTGCAATCTTCACCACTTTGCACATCATCTTTTCCAGTGCCCTCCTTCTCTCCCACTCCCCCTGTTAACCACATTTGGAATACTCCTGGCATTGGAGTCACATCCAAGTCTCGAGGCTCGCCATCAAACTGCTGGATCATTCACGAGCACGCAAATTTCGCTGGGAAGCCCTTTGCGACCTGCATGCCGCTTTGCTTCTCCAGAAATGAGTCATTTCCACTGGCCCGCCTGGATTTCGAACGACACCAGTCACGTGTCTGAGGATATGTGTACCATTCTGGTCGACGACCTTCAGTAGACACACCTTCGGATCCCTATTGTCCGCATCTGATAATTGTCCCGATCGACGATGCCGCCCAAGGTAGCCCCACCGAAGCCGCGTGCTGGCCAGCAACGACGGGCGATTCCTCGAGGCCGCATCGATGGCCTCGGGAGCCCGGCACCCAGGTCTATTCGTGACAGCACGCCGACGCTGATTCGACAAGCGACGCCCGTGGTGGCGAGAGCGGGCACGTCCAAAGTGCTCAGATGCTCCAACGCGGCTTGTCCAGACCCCAAGATCGTCGAAAAGGATGAGGGTCTCATCTGCGACACGTGTGGCGCCGTCGCGCAGGAGGAGTCTGGCCTTGTTTCTGAGCAGGCATTTCTCGAGACCGACACTGGCCGTACTGTGGCGCAAGGTGTGCAGATCGGGGCCGGCCAGACCCATCAGCGGATGTTTGCTCCTGCCGGAGCGCTACGGAATGTTGGGCGTGAGACCACGGCGAACCGCGAGAGGTCTGAACAGCAAGCAAAGACGCGGATGAATTCGTTCCAGACTCTGCTCAATATCAGACCGGCCGAGGTCGACGCGGGAATGCAGATCTTCAAACTGGCATGGAGCAATTCGTTTGTCCAGGGGAGAACCATCGACAGCGTCGCCGTCGTGTGTCTGTATCTCGCTTGTCGACGGAGACATGAGCAAGATCGCCATGGGCGGCGACCGGCGTACAGTCTCATGCTCATTGACTTTGCCGAACGACTGGACATGGATGTCTTTGCCTTGGGAAAGATGTATACCGACCTTGTCCGCAAGCTGTACCTGCAACCCGATGGCCGGATCCAGGACGACGTGAGTGCCGATCTTCTGGCCATGGGCCCCGAAGTTCTGGTCAGCCGATTTGTCGACGACCTGGGAATCCTGAATCGAGAACACCGCGACAAGATCAAACTCGACGCCATCAGGATTGTCCAGCGTATGAAGAGGGACTGGATGTCGACTGGCAGACGGCCTTCCGGTGTGTGCGGCGCGGCCATCATTCTCGCGTCGCGCATGAACAATTATCGAAGATCGACGAGAGAGGTCGTTCTGACGGCCAAGGTCACTGAGATCACCATCAACAAACGGCTGGAGGAGTTCAAGGATACGCCGAGTAGCGGTCTGTCCGTCAAAGACTTTCGGGACAACGACATCCTCGATTCGATTGCCGCATCTGATCCGCCGTCATATCAAAGAGCCCACAACCCGCCAGAAAAAAGGAAGAGAGGACGGCCACGAAAGCGACCTTTACCGGAGACGGCGGCCGAGCTCGAAGGAGACCCCGGATCTCCATCTCGTTCGAACGGCGAGTGTTCCACGGCCAAGAGAATTCGGATCGATGCGGATGGATATAAAATCCCTGAACTCCCTCCGACCAGGCGGCCTTCCGTCGATGCTCCCTCGGCCTCGGTGCTGGTGACAGATCACGACGGTTCAGGCTCGGACGACCTTGCTGGTGCCGGTTCTGATGCCGGTCCCGCTTCGGAGCCAAGAGGACCTGGTCGGCCTCCAGGATCCAGAAATTGGAAACCACCACCAGTGTCGGCGGCGGAAATAGCCATCGAAGCAGACATTGAGAATGATATCTATCAGGCGTTGCGAGAGAATCCAGAGCTGGACCCGGATGGGTTGATCAGCGGTCTCGGACAGACAGATGCATCCGAGTCGGCGGACAGCAACGTGGCATTTGCGACGGCTCAAATCGACAAGAGACCAGGACCCGCGGTCAATACCAACGTCGGAAACATGGGCCACGTGTCTCTGTCTCCGACTTTGCAGCCTGATGAATTTGACGATGATCCCGACGTATCGGACTGCCTTCTCAACGACGAAGAGAGACACCTGAAGGAGACGACATGGGTGACGGCGAATGCCGACTGGCTGCGAAAGGACCACGCCAAGAAGATCAAGCGTGAATTGAAGGAGGCCGAGATGCGGGCCAAAGGTCTTGATCCGGCGAAAGAGAAGCAGAAGGGCGGCCACCGACGAAAGAAAGATGGCACGAAGATGCCCGGGCGTCGCGGCGACGTCTCCTATCTCAATGAGCCCGAGCCCGGCGAGTCGCGTGGAAAGGCTGGGGACGCTGAGACGGTGCTGAGCGGACAAGAGCGCGAACGCAGTGCGGCTGAGTCAGTGCGCAAAATGTTCAAAGCCCGTGGTGTCTACTCGAGACGGGTCAATTACGATGTCCTGGATTCAATCTATGGCATCGACAGTTCCGACAGCCGAAGCCGGAGTCGCAGCCACAGTGAGAGCCAAGCTCCGGACGCGAGGGAGGGCAGTGTCGCCAGCGTCGCCAGTTCCATGACCGCGGCAGACTCCATCTTTGGTGGCAGCCGGACCAAAGACAGCGGCAGGAGCAGGAGTAAGGCGAGCATGTCTGCGGAAAAGAGAGAGGCGAAGAAAAAGGAGCAAAAGGACAAGGAACGGACCCGCAGCCGGACGGCTGAATCGGCGACTGACCACGCTGATGATCATTCCCCGGCACCTGGGATGCCGACTTCGCCAGCACGCCTGGGTCCAGAGAGGAGATTACCGCCGCCGCTGCCCCCCACCCCTGCCGCGACACAACTCCGGACGTCACAACAGCCACTGAGACCAAGCGAAGGAGTAGAAGAGATTGTTGGGCCCGTCGATGCTTCCGGCTCACCGCTCGAGCGTGATGACGCAGACGAAGGCTCCCTGATTCCGATCCCAGCACGGGATCATCGCGCGTTGACTGGTGACTACGACGATGACGAGAGTGAAGGCGACGACGACGATTATGTGGACGAGGATGACGCCGACAACGACAACGCGGATGAGGATGCAGATGCAGCCTTTGAGGGGCATTACAGCGGCCGGCCTTGGGATGGGATATTGTGATGTATCTGATATGGTGTCAGAAATGATATCCCATAACCAAGTGCCGTCTAGGCCATTTGGCTGAAAGGGAATATCAAAGACAATAACGAAGTCGGTCGGCACCGTCCGACCAACCGGTGGTTAGAATGCAGTTGTCGATATTGCTCTGACCACCAAGTGTAAATCACTCGGAGAGGAATGGTGCTTGTAGTAGTATTTACATGGCCAGTTCGATGAGATAATATAGGGATCAAGAATGGTTGCAGATTTGTGAATCTCAGGCCATCCTGTGATGAGGGTTGTAGAAGATTCCAACGTAGTGGCGCACACGATCTTCCATATTTGTGTGAGTAATTCTCGGTTTCTGCTGACCTGGTGGGAACAGAAGAGTTGTTATCATGGAGGTGTCCGGATATATATTTATCCTCCTCCTAGAGTCAGCAGCTAGATCTGGATCCGCCACAGGCCTGTCTTCGGAGCCTTGCTCGAGACCACCATCTCTTCGATACAACGGTGTGCTGAAATTAGCAAAGGCAGGGCCGGCCAGTCAGCTGAGGGTGGACGCCTGATTCTATCTGACTGCCAGCTGAGTTTCGACCCAAAGGCGTGTGCAGATTGTGAATGTGAGCTTTGTCCACCTTGTTCCATTCACGACGCGTACATCGACATGGCGAACCCAGATCTAACCTTAGCACTCCCCCGAATATTGTGTCTGCACGGGGGTGGCGTCAACTCGGCCATATTTCGTGCGCAGTTTCGCTCGTTTCTGAATCATGAGAAACTTCGCAATCGCTTCCGCTTTGTCTTTGTGGACGCTCCATTCTTCTGCGACGAGGGCGTCGGCGTCTATCCCGTGTATTCAGACTGGGGCCCTTTCCGCCGATGGTTTCGATGGCTAGAATCTCACCCAGAGATAGATCCGGGGGCGTGCGCGTACGAAATTGAGTACGCCATCGAACGGTGCATGGACAGTGATGGTGGTACGGGGGAATGGGTTGGTGTGCTGGGCTTCAGTCAAGGGGCGAAACTGGCCGCCAGTTTACTTTATGAGCAACAGATCCAGGAGAAAGACGGCCCCTGGAGAATGGCAGTCATCTTTGCTGGCCGAGCGCCGCTCGTGAGCTTGAGCGAGGAGACTGAAAGCCTGCCTTGGATGCAGTCGGCAGGCGGTTTGGCAAGTGCTGCCGATTTGGACAGCATCATGGAGAGACCGGACATGAAATTGAGAATTCCGACTTTACACGTCCACGGCCTGAAGGATGAGGGACTACACCTGCACAGAAGATTGGTGGAGGACTACTGCGCCCCTGGGACCACGACCTTGGTCGAGTGGGATGGAAATCATCGGATCCCAATCAAGAAGAGTGATGTCGACAACATTGTGGATGCGATGGTAGGCCTCGCTGATGAGTACGGACTGTGAGGACATTCGCACCTCACCATATAAGATGGTTACCGGAATGAGGTTGATCTCGGAGGCCGCTGACGATTGATGAGACAACGATAACCTGGCCCCGAGCGAGGACCTCTGCAGCATGCAATCTCTATGCTGGCCAAACTGGATTCAAAGCGACTGGATAACAAGAACGACTGACACGGCATTGAAACTCCTCATGATGCAGTGCTGCCCCTTGTAGTGTATCGATAGGTAATGTGAGGAGAACTGAGTTGACTGGACGGACGGGGCTGAGAAAAACAACTGCTTGCGGCCAAATTCCTGTTCGTCCACGAATCAATTTCACCACGTACTCCGTTATAGGGGTTGGTATAGGGTTGTTTTCCAGACCTGGTCAGTCCGATGTGTCGAGATTTTGGCTCTCGAAATGGATGCTGTTGGTGGGACCTAAATCTTCCGGGTGCGCCAGTTTATCTGGTGTCGTCCTGCAAAGTCCTCTGCATTGAAACCGACAGTCGTGGCCTCGTGGTATACTGATCGTTCCTTGTCTTTGCACCCCGTTTGAGCCGGAAGGTCCAACAAAACCTATCTCTTCTCCAGCTCTCGCCCATCGCATCCTCGTCACCTGCCAGCACCTTCCTCCTCTTTGATACTCTCGTGACTCAAGTTTCTATGGTGTAGCTGTCTCTCCTCGCTCGCACCCCCTTTCCCGCCTCTTCCATGAATAGGTGCCGTTGTTCCAGCACCGCCGCCCGTCATCATGCCCGCAAGACTGATCCTCCTCGTCCTATCCTTGAAACTCGGTGCCCGTGGTCTCCTTTCGCCCCGGGCCCGTCCGCCCCAAATAGGAATTTCATGCCACACCATGCGCGCGACGTAGTAGAGGAAATCGTAGAGGATGGCCAGCAGCCACGGCGCGGTGTTGATGAAGGCGAGGATCAGCTGTTCGGAACGCGCCGTTGAGTCAGCCAGCCAGCCAGTCAGTCAGTCCGCTAGCTAGCTAGCGATGAGAAATCCCACATTGGAGAAAGAAATGACACCGTCGTAGGGAATAAGAGCAGAACTCACAAATGCACGCACGATCCATGTCTCGTACACGGTCAAATGGGACGGAAGAATAGAGTACCACGCCATCGCTCTTCTCCCTTTCTTCGCAAGGGCAATTGTATAACTCAAACCAGCCAACCCACCGCCGTCAGACCACGGCACTTCCCAAGATGGACAGATTTGGACAGAAGAGTGGCAAATTAAGGTGGATCTGACTCGCCGCTCAGGAAGTATCACATATTACTTTAGCAGGGCAATCGCAGCGCAGTTGCAGTCGCAGCAGCAGTAACCGTGCAGGTGTAGTCACATTCCAACATTCTCTGCTGCCTCCTTGCAGGGAGGAACGAGTGTGTCGAGGCGGTCATTGAAAAGGATAATATATCATAGTGTTGAATGCCATCATGGGGCCTAGCAACTGCCAGGCTTCAGGGGGGGGCGTGACGTCACTCGGCCTGCTGATGGGTATAGTGGAAGCTGACCATATCTGAATCTGGTTATGACGCTGTAAAGTCTGGATACCCTCTTCTGCCATTTAATCCATTCTCTCTCCGGGTTAGGGTGCAAGCCTTCATTTCAAGTCCCACGTTGCATCCTTGTGGATCTACAGATCAGACTTGATCGGGTGCATCCTGGTTATGGCCTTTGATATTCCATTAATCTTCTCCCAATGCCTTTGCAAGGCCTGCCCAAACTTGGTCCCCACCAAAAATAAGATTCTAGAGAAATGTGCAGGACGGAGAGAGCTTCTCATAGAACGGCGTGGCATACATTGCCCCTGTGCTAGCCGAGACAGAATAACGACCTCCGCTGGGGTCATGTAGTCGATCATGGCTTGTGAATGGAATCATTGGCAATAACGACAAGCGCACAGTAGAGTAGGGCATTCCAGGGATACCCTGTGGATGTCCAACGTTCGCTCTGTCCGCAAGAATCCACTGCCAGCCTCAGGGTAACCATGAAGCGAGGGTAATCTAGGTGAAATAAGAATGGTCTTCAATTGTCTACTCATATGAGATCTGAAAATACCTCACCAACCGAAGAGCCTTCTATCACCTTTGGCAGAAAACAAATCAATGTTCCACAGTTCCCTGGGCACACCACTCATCCGTAGCACCTCCTTTGAATCTTTGTTGCAAACCGGCATAATCAGCGTTGAGAGAACCGTACCGAACTGTAAGACAAAGTCCAGAGCAAATCCCATCCCTCCCAGCATCAACACCATAGGAAAGCAGTTGCCACCGCATTGGACAAGCATGACGCGCTATCATGTCCATAGCCCTGGACGTTTGTGTCTCATTAGGTCATGATCCTTCGTCTTTTCGAAGGACCGGTAGAGTCGGGCGTCCGCGCCTGGTTCGGGTCGGTCATCCGCTGCACAGGCGTGACGCCTTGGTAGTGTGACGAAGTGTATGGAGAGGCGTGGTGAGATTTGCGCTTACGACGCGGACTCGGCGTCGCCATGGACGCGCTCAGCAAGTCAAGGTCTCGAAACGACGGTACGTTGCTGAGGGCGGCAAATGATGGGTCGGCGTTGCGGCGAAATGCGGTGACATTGATATTGGTCAAGTGCGAGAAGTGGTGGTTGATGTTGCTGACGGCCGACACTTCACGGTTCGACTGCATAAAGAGGGGGGATGTGGGGAGGAGGGCGGCGTCGCTCTCGTCGTCCGAGTCGTCGTCGAACTTGATGACGTCCTCCAGGTTGATCACATCTTCGCCCAGTTCGCGGTCGGGCTGAAAGTTCTCCTCCAGCTCGTCCGGGTCGAAGGCATAGTCGCCAATGACAATGCTGTCAGCCGGATAGAAGGCCTCGAGAGGGCCGGTGGCCTGGCCGCGATATGCCGGGTCATTCAATGCCGAGTTCAAACTGGCCAGCATGATGTCCGTTCCGGGGGCCATCCCGTCGGTCGCGCCTCCGGGCTCTCCACCGGTGTCGCTCTCGTCGATGAGCTCGGCGAAGCCAACGTCGGGACTCGACGTTTGTGAGGCGCCATATCGCCGGGCAAATTCTTCTCCCAGCAGATGCGGATTCGTCATCAGGATGATCTTGCCGGTCGAGTCCAGAATGCCGGACGTCTTGTCGCCCTCGTCGATGAAAATCCCCCGTGGTGGGCCGCGCCGTCGAGGAGTCTTTTTCGATGACTTCTTCGAAGGTGGGCTCACCGACGGCGACCTTTCGCTCTCCCGATGCGGTGTGGCTGGAGGGCCCAAGTGAGCTTGCTCAGGGAGGCAGTCGTCCGTCAGATCGGCTACCAGCGGTCAGTACGGAGGACAGGTTCACGAAACGACAACAAACATACAATCGTCAGGATCAGCCAAGGGGGAATATGGTCGGGCCGCATCCGAGGGGCGCATCGGTCCCGGAAGAGCATCGAAGAGGTCGGGCAACGCAGACGGAAGCAAAGCGCGGGTAATGGTGGGAGACTGAGACAGGCGGAGAAAGATGGAATGATCTCGATCTAGGCCGGCAAAACGCACACGCTTCTCCGTGCCTGTCTCGGTGGCACTGTCGCTGCCCTGAGATGAAAGGAAGGGCTGGACGCTGGCATCGCTGTCGTCCCCGAATCCGTACGCCGAGAGCCCGTCAATTTGATTGAGGTAGAATTCGGGGCCGTCGTTCTCGTCCTCGGACAACAGAGCGAGAAGCTGTTGTTCCTCGAGGCGCTCGATATCTTCGTCGTCGGCATCATCAGAGTCACTAATGTCGTCGACGGCTTGATAAATATCGTCATTATCATCGTCTGATTCTGCAAAGATCTTGTCTTCAAACCGTTTTCTGTTCTCTTCAGGCGACAAGTTCGGATCGTCATCGTCGTCATAGCAGTGTTGATAGTCACCAAACATGCTCTCGATGCTCCCAGCAAGCGATATACCATCTGTCCACCTCTTCTTGCGTGGACGGCCCTCGGCCCTTCTGTGTAGCCGAGCCGGGGGGGTTACAAATGGTGGCTTGTCGTCTTCATCATCGTCATCGTCATCATTGGCATTGGCATTATGATCATCATCATCTTCATCATCGCCATCGTCGTGGTCATCCTCTTCACTCTCCTCATCGGAAGCATCATCGGCTGTTTCGGAGCCTGGGCTGGACGAGAGGTCTTCTTCGGACGCGGGGGAAGCGATGCGTCTCTTCTTGGATACCGATGGCGTCGTGATTGCATATCGGCGACCTGGCTTGTGCTTTCGGTCATGTTGCTGCTGATACGTCTCATTGGGGTGTTCTTTCGACCGCGAAAATCGTGGGGTGGAGGCCAGCACCGGCTGCCGGCCGCGCGAGTTTCGACTGTAAAGACGAGACATTCGAACAAGAGGCCGGTCTCGAGCGTGCAAGAAGGGAAGGGGGAGAGAGAGGGCGGAAAGAAGCTGGGGTACCGCAGTCCTCCGGAGATAAAATGTCTTCCGCACGCACTCGGGTCGCACGCGACGACGAGTGCTGAATTGGTTGTGATCTGGAGCAATTCCGAGTGCAGGCTAGCAGAGCTCCCGTGCGCTGAGAGCACTCGAAAGAGTGTGATATCGTCGAGGTCGAATGAATACTGCTGGCGAGAGGGCGAGAGGGGCCGCCTGCGCGGGCCCCTCCGACCGTTTAGAGCCCAGCGACGGCCATTGGCAATGTATTCCTCGACGATATGGTAAAATTGACCGTTGATGCTCTTGAATCCGAAGAATGGGCTGTGTTCTGGCGTGCTGGTTGTGGTTGCGGAGGAGAAGAGAAGACAGCCGGAAGTCAGCCATTTTTTTACTCATCTCGCTCGGCGATCTAACAGTGTGAACCCCACCATGGCCAATCCGCGGCTGGGCTAGTGGCACGACTGTGCACGCCTCATTGGTGCGATGTACACCGCTCTGCCTGTTCTGTGACATGGCAGAAGCCATGTCTGCTGATGCACCTGCTCCTTGTCTGCTCGACCTTTGCTTGACTCACCCTATTTGTTACTCATTGCGCCGGTCCAGATGGGCCGAATACCAGGACCGCACGCAGTCTGCAGGCCACAATGAATCCGAACTTCAATGTGTTGCCAGCTCCACAAAAAGGTCGCCATGTCTCGTGCCTCATTTCTTGATGCAAATTTTAAAGTTTCCGGCCGCCCACCGCAAAACCATGACTCAATAGCGGGAGGAACTTCCACACTCTGCGGTCCCACCAATCTGCTGGCACGTCTCTGGGCCATTCGGACGCCTCAGCAGACAAGAATGGTGTTCCCAGTTTTCCAAACCAAGTTTTCCAAACCAAGTTTTCCAAAGTGATCAATGTCTCTCATCCCCATGATGTGGATCGGCAATGTCCCAGAAAGGGAAATGGGTCCGCGATGAGAAATGTATTGGGCGGGCTGCGAGTTTGGAAACGTATTTGACTGACTCTCCCAAGGATTTCTCGTCCCGCCGGCACTCAGCCGTTGTATTCGAGACAGTCGAAACGGGACTGGGTGCCATCCAATGGGACCGCTAGCATCACCACGCACACACACCACTTCACACCACTTTCGTCAATCCGCCACCATATGCCCAGACCATTACTCATTGCTCGTGGCGTTTATCTCGCGGATCATGTCATACTACAGAAGCGGCGGTGATGTGGTCGGGATCCGCCGACTCTTCATCTGCTGCTACGTGTGACACCTCGACTGATTCAATTGGGGGACCTTCGTCCGCAGTGGTGGTCGGAGCGGCTTCCGGATGTGCGGCTCTGTGTTCGGCGTCGAGCCTTTTCACTTCCTGCTCGGTCAGTTCCTGCTCTTTCTCGAGACGAACTTCCTTGCCACGTTTATGGCAGTACCAAAAGACGAAGAGCAAGACTACATGTCCCGTTGTCAGCTCGCTTCCACGACACCTGGAGTTGTTGTGTCAGGACTTACCGAACATGGCCAGTGACCACAGAACGTTCATGCCCATGAACGAAGGAAAGCGTGCGCGCAGATAACGGATGATTGACCTCAGCATGGCTGTGACGGCCGCGGGTTTCCCAGCGAGATCTTTGAGCCCAGGGATCTTCAAGCCGGCCTTTGATGCCCCGGCGGCTGCTTTGCCCGCATTCTCCACGTGGAACCCACTCTTTTGTGCCCGCTCTGCGGCAGCGGCCATGATCTCGGGACCAAGACCCTTGGTCATGCTCTCAGGCAGCTTCTCAATCAACTTCTGCAGGAAGGAGGGCAGCGAATTGAAGGTCTGCTGTAGCTGCCTGTCTCCGTTGGTGAGTAATTTTTCAAGATCGTCGTATGCCGTCGGCCCGCCGTGGATCAGGTCCTTGAAGATCAGGTTGAACTTTTGCAGGAGCGCCTGTGTTTCATCATTGATGGAAAAAACACGGTTGTTGACCGCGGCGAGGTTGAGCTGCTCAAGGACCATGGTCATGTCTTCTTCTTCTTTCTTCGCTTCCTCGTCTTGGGGCGCTTCTTCCTCCACTCCAGCCTCTGTCTCGGGCGGTTTGAGGCCTTGATCCGAGCCGCCCGTGGCCGTATGGCGTGTGGCATCTCTGCTGTCGCGTCGGAGCCAACTCCAGGTCGTCCAGGCTTTCTTTTTGGACGCCACTGTGCCAGCCCACTCCCCCAGGCCAGGAAACGTGGACGGCTCTTCGAACAGCTCTGGTGGACTTTCCGGCAGAGGAATGTTTTGGGCGCCATCCATGAGCGCGATTTGTGCATCCTTGACCGGTGGATGCGCATTATCCTGAGACGTGATGAGCTGGTTGAGAAACTTCTCATCGTCGTCCGAGATGACTGGTGTTTCTGCCTTGCGCGCCGTGGCGCGGTGGGCTTTCCCCTTGAAGTAGTTATAATATTGTGTCGCCATCCGCCGCACAGAAGATCGCGATACAGCGTACAGCAATGTCTCAATAGTCAGTCGAGGAATGTTGGTCGAGACAGACTTGGTGAACAATGAAGATCTAGGACATCGACCTCATGCCATCCCAGCCTATTGATATGTATGGCTGTCGCGCGCCTCAGGTTACGTCATGGCCCTTGATATCCAGCACGCATCCTTGTCCATCAAAGCCATCATCGTCACCGACTGAACTGTGCACTTGAAAGTGACGCCTTGCCCTGTACCCGACAGATGCCCTATTAGGTGCGACCTCCTCCACCGTATACTGAGGTGGCACGTCTGTTAATTTATTAGGGTTTACCTGGAGAATATCCGATTCGGATGGATGTGATCATCGTGATGAATCTACGAATTGAAAGCCTGTCGCATGATGCATAGAAGGGCGACGTCGTCTGTCATCTCGGAGCCGACAACGTGCAACGGGTTGAAGCGAGCAGATCTGTGTTCAGGATCGCAGAGCCTGCACCTTGGAGATTGCCTGATCGGGGCTGCCATTTGGCCCGGCGCGCAGGGACGGCCTTCTGGATGTCGACTTGATGGATTAGCATGATGGCAATATAGTCATCCTCATCTTTAACAAGCGGTAAGCATACTGCTGGCGCGCCCAGGATGATGCCCTTTATCAAGCCATGGTACGGACGGAGTCATCCCAAAAACGAGAGCAGAGATGAATTCAAGAAAGGCGGATCGAGGCAGGTATATTGACTCGAACTCCCAGATGCAGCCTCTCACCAACTTCTCAAAACCAATGTGGACAACAGTACGAGGCGCTTCAAGCAGGGACCGCGAAGCCAACCCCCCGTCCATTCCGAGCGCGTCCTGTCTGGAGAGGAAAAGGAACAAAATATCATCCAAGACTGTGGAGAAAAACCGATCAAAGACTACGTTGAGGCAATGCACGGACGTCGAGGATAACTGCCCGCTTCTTTCAAAGGACGGGCATTTATCCCAGCGATTGCTCATTCATTAGCTTCGCCGCGATTTGCGCATTGCACCGCCAACGGGCGTTTCGGCCAATAATCTTCAATGCACACTGGCACAGCATGTGGTTACGAGTCATCGACAATATACACGTGTGCGGACAGGACATGCTGATCGTTGAGAATGATGCTGGAGGCGAGGGTCAACAGGCATCTTTTGACGCGTTTCGTGCGCGCGTCGAGTGACGCGGTCAGCTGACCACTTTCTTCAACCTATCTCGAGTGGGTGCATTGGTGGACCAGACTGACTGTTTTCTCAGCTCCGCTCTCCCCGCCGTGTAACCGATCGGACTGCATACATTCATGCATGTATGCCTGGAGATAGGCGCAATGCGACGGTCTGATTCGAGGAAATATATCACTGCCTCTGCCAAGGCGCTTTAGGCGCTGGCATAAGATGCGCCTGGTTTCCACTGTCTTCCTTCTTCTCTCTTCACGCAAAGAGCAGGCAAAGTCAGCGCGTCCGCAGTCTCTGTTCGCTCAGAGACTCGTACCTCAAGTTCTTCTGTGTGGTTTCTCCGTGCGCCAGGCTCGTTCACGCGAATGAGCCTGACGGTCGAAGGAGTCATTCGAAGGACTTCGCAGCTCCCCCATCACATGGTACGATTGTGAAGCGTCAACCTCAGAAACCTATCACGCTCCCTCGTTGACCATAGGTTCTTCTGCCACTCATTTCTTCTTCCTTCCTTTCCCTCGTTCGACGATTTGAACTCGACAAATACCACCCTCGCCTTCGACACCATGTTCAAACGATCTTTCAACAAGGATGGTCGCGTGGTCAAACCGCCGAAGGCGATCAAGACGACATATCCCGAACACGTGAAGAGGAAGATGCAGGACAGCTTGGACAGCCCGCCGGTTGGAAGGTAGGCCGCTACTGCTGTGGGGGGAGACGGGGAGAAGCGCAGGCTGATTCTTCTTTAGTACTCTGACCAGCCCCATCGTCACTCTGGTGGTGGGTCATGAACAGCGTCTCTTCGCCGCTCATGAGGATGTTCTTTGCCATTCTCCCTATTTCGCTGCGGCGCTGAAAGGCAAGTTCCTGGATGGCAGCACGAAGAAGGTGGACCTGCCCGACGAAGAGCCCGAGATATTATCCTGTGTCCTCGAATTCCTCTACAAGGGTGACTACTATCCTCGCTTGCTGCACAACAAGCGCCGAAACACTTGGGACTTGGAGGACGCCCAGGATCTAAAAACTGGTGGTCGCGGAAACTGTGAGGCGACAATCTATCTCTCTGGTGCCGGTGGCGACGTGCTCAGAGACACCGTGGTGTACTGCGCCGCCGAGAAGTACGGCTTGGAGGAACTGAAGCGCCTGGCTCTTCGGAAACAGGGGCTTCAATCCGGCATCCAGGTCGACGTGATCTTGCGATCCGCTCGGTATGCGTACGACCACACGCCAGACACGGAATCACGGCTCCGCGCTCATTACCTTGCTCTGATCATCCGAAGTCGCAAGACTTTCAAGAGAAGCGGAACCATGCAGATGGAAATGGAGAATGGGGGCAAATTGTTTTTCGACCTGTTTGTGGCCATGTGCAATCATATCGATGACATTGTCGAGTTGAGGTAGGTCGCCCACCGTTTCCTCGCCAGCTGTGCGGCCTCTGGGCTTCCTCCGGCCTCCCCCCCCGTCGTCCGGGGGCTAACATGTGCCTCTTATAGCAACAGCCGCTCTCCCAAGGTCATCTAAATGCGGGCACCTCTACTGCAGCAGGACGACGGTTCGGAGCTATCATGTGAGGTAGGACCATCGTTGCACCAGAATGTGTTGAGTCCTCGGGACCTGGTCGCTGCTTTGACAGCAGCATAACTCCACTTCTCTCGAGGTTGGCCGACCAAAATTGCTGGTTCACAGAAACCCTACTCTTTCTAATGGCCCTGCGGCGCAATTCCGGCTTTTCCACTCCTTCATATTCTTCCCTCTGGGAGGAAAGAAATGAATCCACCAGCGTTGCGACTTCCCTCGCAATTCATATGTGCTTGATTAATTTCGCGACATTTGTCGACGTCTGTCATTATGGCGATGTATACCTGGCTGGGCTCGGCCTGTGCTGGGCCACCAAGGTACCCTCTAGATGATCAGAAATAGGAAATGAGAGATTTCGGCCACCTCATCCATCTGTTTGCTGTCATTGTTCGTGTGCCTTCCATACATGTCAAGTGTGCAGAAAGGGTAGGACCGTGCAGTGGCCAGGAGGCTATGGTGTGTGCAAAGCGCCGACCATCGTTAATTGGTATCAAGCGCGATGTTTTCCATCCGTTCAGTACATGCTGAGTCAATGCGATCATCCCTGTGACGAGGACGTAATTCCGACGCAGTTTGGTGGACTGATTACAAGAGAAGACGATTACACAGAGGCCCTAGCGTGACACCTCTACTTCATTGTCTACTGGTCCTGAACAGATGGGTCGTCATATTCGTGTTCAGCCAGCACCAGCACCGCACTTAGTACTACCACGCCCTCTGGAGCCACAAGAATGGTCTTCACAGCCTCGCAGAGAATACAAACAGCAGTTGTAGTCGGAAGGTCGAGGAAGGAGGAACGATTGATTCAGCTGTTCAGAGAAAGAATTGGCAGTGCTGATTCGCTATCTATAGCCTGTTCTTCGGCCATCAAGTCTTGTGAAAATACTCTGCCCTGGAGGGCGAGGGTCCAGGATGATTGACTGTCAGAAAAAGGCCGGTGGTCTCCGGGAGGCTGGCGCTAGTCGACGATCACATCTACGACCGTGAATGTCCCTGGCCGCTCGAAGTTACTGTAGCATTTGGATGGTCCTGTCATGGTAACATAGAATCGTCTTCACATGCCTCTCACGTCTCGCAACCGCCGGCGAAGTCTTTGATTCTCCCGCTTCAGGCCAGTCCGACTTGGACACCTTTGGAGAGCCCTTCCAAAAAGGCTCCCAGCCAATTCTGGCATACCATATGCTCCTCTCATGATCCCGGGCAGCTGTACTCTTCTCGCCGGCCACTCTCGCCGCTCCCATCTCCGAGAATCCGGCTGAGGTCGCAAGCACAGCTCTCGACTTTGAATTGCTACAGTCCGGGTATGGCTTGCCGCAGCATGGGTGCAACGAGCCATGGTGGGAGCAATACCTATGCTGCTCGCCAATTTCCTCATGGGCCACTCACGAAACCCAAATTGCAAGAGTACAGTGACCATGACTGAGGGACGTACTTGAGGACTTGGCATAGAAAACCCCAACACGCGTTGGGATTGGGTTGGTTGCCAGATTAACTGTTTCTGGACCAGACCTCCCATTTCACAGATAATACAGTCAGTCAGTCAATCAATCACACGATATTCACCTGATTATGAGCGTGAGGATTTCTACAACGTAAATACGACGCCCCACAGGACGCGGGGAAAAGGCTCGACGGTGAGCCTCGGCCGTTTACCCCTCGGTCGCCCAATGGCGGCTCACATTACCACGACACGCTCGAGTCAGAGATCCTTGACAACAAGGTCCCATTGCTCACGAGCCAGGGACGACTGATGCCTCAATCAGACCGTGCGGCCGATTTACCCCTCTTCACCTGCCCACCATTGCCGGAAGATGATGGCCTTGGTGCTTTATATGATCTCTTTTCTCCCCTTGTTCCGGCCAGACCGGTTCTTGTGTCGCCGACTTGCGTTGTCCATTCACACCGCCCGACATGGCAGAAACCACATTTGACATCCCCAAGGAGTGCTGGGGTGCCGTGTGAGTGCTCTCTCGACCCCAGGGCAGAATGGGCGGACGGGAAGGAACTGTTGCTAATGCGGCCAACAGTGTTAAAAATGAAGGCCCCGATTTCTATGTCGACGTTGAGAAAGTTCCCGTTCCAGAGATTGGTAGGTCATATTTGGCTCCGCGCCGTCAAGAGACTCGCTCTCGCGGCTAAAGTCTGCCCAGGCCCGGAAGACGTCCTGATCAAGCTTAATGCCACCGGCCTGTGCCTGAGCGACATCCACTTCATGTCGAATGACTGGGCCGTGCCCAAGATGTCCGACCTGGGTACCAAATGCGCCGGCCATGAAGGCGCCGGTGTGATTGTCAAGGTCGGTGAGCGGGTGAAGAATCTCAAGATCGGCATGCGAGCCGGATATAAGCCACTCCAAGACACGTGCCATACCTGCGAATACTGCAAAGCTGGCCGGGAGACATACTGCCAAAAAGCCGTCCTGACTGGATGCCAGATCGACGGTGAGTGAGGCGTGGCCAGGGGCGTTGGTGGTGGTGTTGCTGATGAGCGCTAGGCTCCTACAAGCAGTATGTCGTCTCGCCGGAGCGATACACCACCCTCATCCCCGATGGCGTGTCTGATTACGTCGCTGGCCCCGTCATGTGCTCCGCGTCGACGATTTACACCTCAATCAAGGAAAGTGGTCTCCGACCGGGCCAATGGGCGGTCTTCCCCGGTGGCGGCGGCGGTGTTGGTATCCAGGGAGTCCAACTGGCGGCGGCGATGGGTCTTCGGCCCATTGTCGTCGACACCGGCGACGAGAGGAGGAAACTGGCTACCCAGTTGGGCGCCGAGCACTTCTTCGATTTCCAGGAGACCGATCCTGTCAAAGAAGTCCTGGAGATCTCCCAGGGGGGAGCCCACGCAGTTTTCGTGACCGGTGAGCATGGTCGTCTCATTCCCGATCGACCACGACTGACGATGATGAGCGGTCCAATCGTACCCCATTGCTCTGGGCTATTTGGGTGCTCGGGCAGGTGGTCAAATCATGTGGTACGTGGCGGCCGAGCAATCCCTCCGAATGTATCGAGTTGACCAAAAATTGCAGCATTGGACTGCCACCTGCTGGCAAATATCACATCGACCTCGATCCTACCCAGTTGGTCTTCCGGAACCAGTCGCTTAAAGGGACCTTGGTCAGCGGCATGGCCGATGTTGATGAGACGCTGGACTTTGCCAGGAGAGGTGTGTGGGGCCACCAGCCGAGTGATCTTGGTTGACCATCCGCAGGCAAGCTCCGACTCGAGCCGACCGTGGTCGGGCTGTCCAAGTTCAACGAGGCCGTTCAGAAGCTGAAGAATGGCCAAGTTGCCGGGTACGCGACATCTCCCAGGTCAAGGCAAGGATGCTAACCCGAGCAGGCGTATGGTGGTTGACTTCAACCTGCCATAAAACGGGCCACGGCTGAGCCACCGTTTGGATGGAATCAGACGGCGGCAGGTGTGAGTAAGTGGGCTGCTGACATGGGTCGAGTGGAAACAGGTGTCATGAGGACACGACAACCTTCAATCTCGAGACTGCTCTGCTATTTCTGTGAAATGCAAGGTCATCATGCCTAGAGCTGCTGTGCAAAGATCAGATTCTGTCGTGCCGTGTAGCAGACGGCCATGCCCAACAAAGTTCTTTTGCAAGTCGTCCGATGTCGTAGCTTGAGGAGAGCCAATCAGATTGAGTCCGGTCCACGGAGCCGCTGACCGGAGTTGAGGGGTTCGCTTGTTCCTGACTATCTCCCAATATACTGTCCTGTGGCTGGGCCAATGATGGCAAGCCGTAGGCGCCGGCCAGCTGCGGCCATTCGCCTTGCACAAATGCGACTTGGCCTCCCTTGTTCTCCATGGACTGTGGTCGACCTTCTGCAAGGCCGCCATTGGCCTTCGACTCGCCAATGGCGGCACACACCGCTGGGTAAGATGTGATGGATCTCACTGACTTGCATGCTTTTCTATCTTGGTCTGCTAGACGCCTGGCCAAATCTACCCCGTGGCAAGCCCATGTACCTGTGTGCTCTTGGCCGGCTTATTGTTGCTGTTCTCTGTTCTCTGTTGCAGCGGTATCCTATTACTCCATTGCTGTTCTGCCTTTCTCTTTCTCTCCTACCTCCCTCCCTCTCTCTTGTTCTGTCCGTGTCCCGGTGACAGGACGACGCCTTTTTTCTTTGGTCTGGTTTGATTTCGTTTATCCCTCCATCGAATCGACAACACTGTGTGTGTCTATTCCCTCGCAGCAGGCCTGCTCGACGCCCACTCCTCCACGGAGCACTGCCCATTCCTCTTCGTCCTTCCGCCCTCGGTGGCCTGACGCGCTCGACATGGCGTCAGCTCAGTCATTCTCTCTCTTCCCGAACTCGGTCCCGAAGATCGCGATCCCCAATCCTCACAAGAGGACGCCCAGCTTGCACTACCCCCATAGCGCAGCGACACCGCGGCCGGACACCATGATATCGCCCAGTGGAGAGTCAATCGTCATCAAAATCGAACAAGAACCACCGGTGCCATCGGTACCCGACCAAGGCCATCTTCAGTCCTGGTCCCGGACGCCTTCTCCTGAGGATATCGGTCGAGCCGTCACGACCAGCTCTCCCATCGATGGCCGGACGCCAGCCCCGCCTCTTCCTCCGCCGCCCACCAGGGTCCGTGTGCCACCTCCGCCTCTGGCATCCAGTCCACAAGTCAGTTCGTCGCCTGAACCCGGCTCAATCGGGTCCACCTCTGCCACGCTGGTTCAGGGCCCGGGGGGAGGGACATCGACCAAGTCGTATGGGTTGAAATCTCCTGTGGTACCGATCCGGTCCATGTTTCCCACGTACGACCCATCGTTGCCACTGCATCGCCAGAACTACTATCCCCAACGGCCCTTGCCAGCACGATTATCCGGCATCCCGATTTCCCGGGAAGAGTATCGTGGCAGCCTGTCCACCCCATTCGATCGGGCCATGGGTCAGATGTCGGCACCGCCCAGTGTCCTCAATTTCCCTGTCGACGCTCTCAGCATTTCCGGACCTCGATACTCGTCAGCCCGAGAGCTGGACAAGCTGTGGGAAGCCAGCCATGGCGCTGAACCGAACGACGCGATCAAGATGTTTGATCTCGAGATGGCCAGGTGTGCCGCTCCATTGAACGAGACCGAGTCATAGACGCACGCTGACTTTTCTAGAATTGACGAGGCGACCTTTGTCTTCGGGAGTGACCCCGGCTTTCCCTTCTACACTCTCCAGACCTTCGACACGAACGAAATCGCCGTGACCAAAACGTGCCCGCAGAAGCGGACCCTGACCAGAGACGTAGTCCTGGCATCGCTCGAGCCGGCCTCGCGAAGGCTCCCACCCAATGACGGGCTCGTGACCTTTATTTTCCCCAAACCGGCAGCCCTCCTGGCCATCAACCAAAGTGCCGCTCTCACCAGGGAGTATAGCCTGGCACCGACCGACAGGGACGACGTGGAAGCTGCTGCTGTGAGGAGGGCCGCCGAGCAGGAAGCTTGCAGCCTTCGATGGAACCCGACGGAGAAGAGGTACGAACTCGAACACCCAGCCATCGGCCGACGGATGAGAGTGCCAGATTTTGCAAAATCCCCCATGTCGCCTCGAGTCAAGATCACCGAGGGCGAACCGGTCTTGCACATTACCGTGTCGTCTCACGCCGTCAATTCAAGCCTGGCCGGCTCTGCTGCTCCACCCGTCATCATGGTCACCAACCCGAATGCTCTCCCGACTCCGGCCAGCTCAGCGGCGGCAGGAATTCGACTATCCACGCTGCCCCAGTCCGACGCGGACGCGCCGCTGGCATCACTCGACCTGGGCAGTCAAACGCTGCACATCGACGCAAACCACATTCTCGACCTGATGCCGTCGCTCTTTGCCATCGATTCCATCGTTTGTGCCATCATGGCCATCGCCGTGGCTGACGAAGCCACGAACCCGGCCATGGCCGCCATGGACATCTGGACTCCCCGGCCACGATTGGCCCGGAGCGCGTACGGCGGATCGGTCAAGAGCCATGCCGGGAGCGTCTTCTACACGACCATCGCGGAGCGCGAGCACGCGGAGAAAGAGGCCAAGCTCATGAAGCGGGTGCATGACCAGGACATGCGAGACCATCACAAGTCCGAAACGAACGGCGGTCGCAGCAGATCGTGGTTTGGCCCGCGAGGCAAGAAGGAGATGACACAGACGAAGAACAAGAAGCAGCAGATCGTCATCGGCGAGTTCGACATGGAGAAGCTCGGCCACTATCAGAGCGGCGACAGAAAAGGCCAGGAGTTGCCCGGTATCACGCGCACGGCGCTGAGCGTGTTGGTGATGGGACTCAAGCTGGTGGTCTGGGCGTTGACCATGCTTGTGCAGTGTCTGGCCTGGATGCTGGTGAATGTCAGTCGGGCGGTCACGAGCGACAAGTTTTGATTTCAATTTCCTTCTCTTTGCTCTTCTCTCCTACTTCCTCTGTTCATACCGTGGATGGCCGGGAAGCCTGGAGGGCAAGTATTGGTGCGATGTTACTTCTTGGTGGGTACATAATGCATGGCATGGCACACAAAGGGAACGGAGGCGAAAGGATGTCCTGGTTTGCGCCGCCGACTCCTCAATGCGGTGAACTAGTCGCAGGAAAGAGAGGCCAGGTTTGCTACCGGTTTGCTACAGGTCGAGACAAGATAAGCAGTGGACAGCCACCGGAGGGACCATAGCCCGACCCATAGCCCAACGATAGACCAACTAATAGCTCAACTATAGCGCTTAGTCTCCTGCCAGTGGACGCTCTTGTAAGAGATTATCACCTTCTCGTCGCGGGTTCAGTCAGAGGTAACAGGGATTCATTGCCATGGCTATCAATGAGCCGGCTCTCTGACTTTGTCCTCTTCTACCTGTTTCACCACCTCCCCTCCCGTTTGGCCCTCCGATTCCGCTCCAGCTCCCTCGCTGCAACATAGCATCTCATGGCCCACCAGGCCCGCTGTCGCATCCTGATATCGTCCCAGAACATCGTCACCGCGTCCTCGGGGACTCTGGCCACCCGACCCAGTAGTCTCCTCTCGGCAACGTTCAGGTCCGGATGAGCATCGTAGACGGCGCGGAAAAAAGTGCGCGTCTCGGGCGTCAAGTTGAGGTCAGACGGATCAGTGGAGGTGGTGGAAGCAAAGGGCCAGGAGAAGTGTGAATGCAGGTGTTCGGCGATGCCGGCGCGGAAGACGGGCGAAGGGCCGTATTTGGAAACGTGGTGGTGGAGCAGCAGACGGGCGTGATGAGTGTGCAGCGCAAAGATGTGGTTCAAGTGTGTGAGAAGGTCGTGCGGCCAGTGCAGGTGAGGGTCGAATTCGATGATCGTGTCGAGCGGGTTGAATGGGAGCGATGTGACAAGCGAGGTGGATTCGAGGTCGTTTATGTGGAGCGGCCTTGACGTTGGTGTTGAGGACGTCTGGGCAGGCATACCGCGAGGCTGACGGTGGTGGTCATGATGATGATACTGTTGCAGTGGACAACTCTGCATCTCGTCCAAGCCTCCATGGTCCACTTCACTCGGTTCCCATCCCGCCTTCGTCTCTATCTTCATTTCCTCTTTTCCCTCTCCTTCCCCTCCCACCACTTCTGCCGTCACATACCTCATCCTCAACCGTCCATCCCTCTTCTCGCCGTCGCTGTCGCGTTCACGGAGAAACTGCATAACTCTTGCCGCCAATCTAACCTGCGACCCATGTTCGGCGTACGCAGCGAATATATCGTGTGTCTGCCGCGCAAGAGCAAGCTGCGTTGAGCGAGGCTGTTGTTCGACGATGGATTGAGCTGCATGCGTGAGGGCATCCAAGGTCGACTCGAGGTCGGAGCGGCTGCGGAACTGCGGGTCGTGGGAGTGGCTGGTGTCCTTGTTGGTGTTGCAACGGTGGGTGGGCGGGGATGTTGAGTCTGAATGGGAGGCTGAGAGTGGAGAGGAGGTCCGCATGGTGGTAAGTTCGTTTTCCTTTCCTATTCTGCGGTGATTGTTGTTGCTCTCGGTCAACGGGCCAATTTCTGGTTTGCCGGTTGGTTAATGGGCTGGCCGAGTCGCAGACCTAGCAGAATGGCAATGTAAATGGCAAGGAGGTTCGCTGAGGAAAGAAGGGAAACCTGGTTGATGGAGGGGATGAGTTCCTGTGCTTGTGATGATGATGAGTACGTTGGCTTTTCTGAGGTGAAGACAAAGGGTATAGGGTGAATGATCAGGGTGGAAGTAATTCACTAATGCAGCAATTAATCTGCTCACTTTCTGCCAGCAAGGAATAATAACAACGCCGACTCTGTTCAACTACCAGCCTCAAATCCACGACCTCACAGGCTTGTCTTGAAGCAAGGGCGTAGTGAAGAACGATAGATCCTGTTGTGCTAGATCCGATGATCTGTGAAAAGAATGGGGTACCAGAAAGAGAATCACCGGTGCGGTGTCCTCCTGAAACAGCGCCATCATGTGTGCCACGCTGGCAACTGCTGCTACCTTACCATCTCTCAGATGAATCAGCTTTGTGACACCAATGCAGGTGGTGGGGCCGATCAAGTTGAGATCGGCTTTGTTGAACGTCTTGTCAGTCTTGGAGCGAGAAGACTGGCGTTGACAACTCGTCCTCCAGCGCGGGTTGGAAGATGCAGACCGGGGGAACGAACTCGAAGTGTGCTGTGCTGCCTAAGGTAAGATGTGCTTGCAATAAAAAGACAGACATTGGAAACAGAGCAACCGACACTGAATATTGGATGTCTGAGTGCTAAAGAGCGGCCAAACCCGGTCTCGACAAGTCGAAGCGGGTGTACAGGAACTCCTGTAGACGCCCTCGGGAAAGACGGTTGTTCAAGACAGCCGCCTTCAGATGTCGAGATGCATCTTCGAGACAAATTGGACAGATCTCGTCTTGCTGTCATCATCTTGCTGTCATCGCAGGAGGCACGAATCGCTCAGTCATCTCAACCGAAACAACTCCCGGCCCATAAGCAGTGGTGGATGCGGGACCTTTTCCCAGCTCTTCCAGATTTCCAAGTGTGGAGCCTTTTCCCAACCTTTCCAGGCATGGAAAATGCAGACGTCAGAGTGGCTACTAAGTCTTGAGGCGTCCAGTTTGTTTTTCAGTGTCGCTGTGCCAAGCTTTGCGATGGTGGGGCCGACACTGCTGGATGCTGATATACTATTAATGTATCTCCATTACTTTGCCTACTCGATCTCCAGAGCGAGACAGCAACCCGACGTCGAACATTGACGGCAAATGCAACTTAAAAGCTTTTGTTAGCCGACTGCGTTGGTCGGATCTCACGCCGCCTACTCTTGGACTGTAGCCGCCCTAATACCCGCGAGAGGCTCTATCCAAGGACCGGTTCTTTAGTGCTGACAACGACCAAGACTTCTCTGACCTTTAGATAGTCTCAGGACGGTACCAAACCCCAGTTGCTCTTGCTCCATAGGTCGATTCCGCGCCGAAGCTGACAGTTGGACGACCCTTATTTTCCGCAAACGTCAACAGGGCCAACAGGTGGTTCAAGAGCCGCTGGACCGAACTTCACTCTCTGTGAACGCTAGCACTACGCGACCATCATTGGCGAAGGCTTGGTCCTGGCCCTGTGAGGCTATCAAGTTGGGTGCATGATGGCTGAAGCACGGCTGTTACGGTTGGGCAGGGCAGCCACGACACCCCCCAGTAAGCTGTCATGCTGGTATTTCTCATCAGCATTTAATGCCCACTGGGGATGCGCGACCAACTTGCTCCCATCTCCGCCGACGTTGTCGTGTGGTGTATTGGCTGAGCCTTGTGTGCGCCGCCCCCCTTTCCATCATGGAGTCCTCAGAGCGACGCTTTCCGCGCCTCGGTCGGAATTATGTGTATTCGAAGATCTTCAGGAGCCCAGCTCAACAGGAGGCTGTGTCCTCGCAACATTCCCTGAGTCCAATCGTGAAGCGTGTCGGTACGACACGAGGCCCTGTGGAAAAGCAGTTCAATTATGCTGGCCTGCAGTTGGACGATGTCAATGATCTCCCAACCGCCATAAGCTCGGTCGCACCAGCATACACCACATCTCTGGAGCGCCCCAAGCCGGCCATACAAAAGGGATTACGGGCCAACTTCACCAAATTGGTGCCTCATCTCACCGCCATCGCCGTCACGGTGGCCGTGGTCCAGCTGAGTTTTCGCAACCAGTACTGGATGGACTTGGTCGATCCCAATCAGACCATCTTGCCGGGAATTACACAAGCTGGCGCCCTCAACGCCTTGCAACTGGCTGCTAAGCTCCATGAGATGATTCTGGTCGCGTCACTGTCAAATATTGTCATGCATGTGGCCCAGGCCCACTTGATCGGCAACCATGGCCTTCCTCTCGGTTTGCTCACCAACAGCTTCATGGTCGGCTCGGGCGATTTTGTCCGGAGGAAGGCTTTCTGGTCCTCGATCTGGACGAGTCGCTCACACTTCTGGCGGTTTTGGCTCTTGTCCCTCCTCGCGACCGTCATCGCAACTCTGTCCGGACCTTCATCGGCCATCGCCGTCATCCCCTCCCTGAACTGGTTCCCCTTGGACAAGGCTTTCGACAATGCCGTTCAGCCGTACTTCGTCTTCAACGAGAGCACCGAATTGTGGCCCACACGCGTCACGGAAGCCAGCTTAAATGCACCCAACTCGGGAAATCCGTGCACGGATCCCGATTCCTTCGACGTGGACGCCTGTCCCGCGGGTGGATTCTCAGAGACGTATGAGTGGTCAGGTAACCTGCTCTTTACAAATTCATCCGTGGGCACCAACATCAGTTTCCCCGACGCCCGTGGCGATACTCGACGAGTGTTGAGAGCACAAAGTTGCGCAAGCTCGTTTGATGGCAGAGCATCGGCCATGTCTTTGAACACCTTCGTCTCCGGCGCCATGACCGCTTTCTGGAGTTTCGCGCAAACCAATTTCGAGGGCCGAGCGATGAAGGCAGCCCAGCCGAGGCTCACCACCTCCGCTTCGATATGGGCTCCCAAGGTCGAGGTGATATGCAACGGGCATGACTATAATGCCACCGATGTCTCAAATCGATCGGCCATCAACTTCCCAACATTTGCGCCGGACCCGCCGTTGCCGGTGCCCGACGACGCCTTCGAGTACGTGCCGCCGTTGAACGCAAGTAACTTCACATGGGTGTCTCTGTCAGAATCCGCCGACGGGCCATCCATCGGAGCCGTCGTGAGGGTTCCGTGGATTTACAAGCAGGGTGAGCAAGATCCGTGGGAGCAAGCGACCGAGTACCACGCCTGTAGCATCTATGCTCAATGGGTGCCCGTAGATGTCTGGTACGAACCCAGAACGGACGACCAGGTCACCTTCAGTACCAAGGGACCCCTATCAAATACCTGCCTGGACATCCCCCATTCCCGCAGCTCGGACCTGCCCGTGAAGAACATGACCATCGGCCTGGCCTATGCGAACGCGATCAATCAAGAAATCGACTTTGTCAGCGGGAATATGCCCGCCATATATTCAATGCTTCAGCAGTGCACTTTCAATGACGGGCTGATTCCTCCATATGGCGGACTTGTGTTCAAAGCACCTTTCGTGGCCGAGGCGAACAGCACTCAGAGTGCATCCGGCATCACGGTTGCGGAAGCACGGCAGTCTCGTGCCACGATGATCTCGACTCTCCTGGCGGGAGTGGTAACCGACGGGTTGGCACGGATCGCGGGCAATGGACTGTTTCCCTACTCAGCACCGATGTTTTTGACCAACAAGACCGACGACAATGGTGGCCTCATTGGCCGGTTTCCTATCACGACTGCGGCAGGGGGCGAAGATGACCCACTCAACGCCACGGTGGCTGCCGTGCCCACCTGGTTGCGCATCGATCCCGTCTTCGCCAGATACGGATATGGGTACCAATGGGAAGGGTCCAAGACGGCGCAATTTGGCATCCTGGTGCTTCTTATCCACCTCGCCCTGGCCGTGTTGCATACCCTCGTCGTCCTCTACAAGATATACGTGAAGCGAGAAGGCATGGCCGGATCCTGGAGCACGCTTGGTGAGTTGCTGGCATTGGCCTTGAACTCATCACCCTCACCGGCGCTGCAAAATACCTGCGCTGGCGTCAGCGAGGCTCGGACTTGGCGCCAAATTGTCACCGTGAGAGAGACATATCCAGCACACTTGGAATTGGTCGTTGGACAGGAGGCCCAGACGAATTATCCATTGCCACAAGCAGACAAGTATTATGGAGCATTTCCAGAACCTGGGAGGCAATAGATCCCAGGTCCTTGGAACTAGCATGTGCCGAGTCATGTGATGACTGGGGTCGGGACAAGTCGGCAAAGGGAATTAAGATTAGATATGATAAGATCTGTCCTCTTGCATCATCATCAACAACTGTTACCATCCATCATTTCGCCAACTGCCTGCAGGGCGAGCCCGCGATGGACGAGGCTATTCTGCCGTTGGAGCTTCTCAATGTCCTTCGGCTGTCCTTGAGAGCCACAGCTTCTTCATCTGTCGACTCTCTCGAGCAGGGGTCCGCCCTGGACCCATCGAATCCGGTGACACGCAAAATCATCGCCGAAGTCCTGTTCTCTCGACGATTCATCCTGTCCTATTACGTCGTGATTGGTGCTATTGTTGCTGCATTTGCGAGCATTCACTGGTTCCGAAAGGTCGGTCGATGGCACAAGAGACGGAACATGAAGACGGAGGGTACTCCCGGCCATGGTACACCGAGGACGGTGTCATCGTCCTCCAGCAGCAGCACGCTCCATGGAGATACAACCGCTCCGATCAAGGCTTTCACAACAGTGATGGAAAATGAGCAGATGCCCCTGCTCGCCCACGACGGGGGTCTCGATGTCGGGCCTCGTGGCATGGCGGCCAGAGTGTACCACCGTGTGCGGGGTTTCCTGATGTACCAGCCTCGACCGTTTTCTGCATTGACGGCACCCTGCAATACCCTTCCCCCGAACGGCACGACGCTCTGTATTCTCGTCTTTCTCACCATCAACCTGTTCTACCTCTTTTACCACACGCCTTTGTCACTTTCCATGCTCTTCGTTTTCGCTGATCGTGCGGGGCTGTGCTTTGTCGCCAATCTGCCACTCCTCTACCTTCTAGCGGCGAAGACGAATCAGCCACTCAGGTTTTTGACCGGTTGGTCTTACGAGGGACTGAATCTCCTCCACCGTCGACTGGGAGAATGGATGACTGCGTTTGGGACATTACACAGTTTCGGCATGTTTGGCGTCTGGTATACCCTCCTTCGTCCGCAGGATTACAGCTGGCTTCGATTCGTCAGTAGTAGACTTGTTCTTGTCGGTATCTTTGCTCTTGTTGCGTATGTTGCGATTTATGTCACCAGCGTTGGATGGATCAGGCAACTCTATTATGAGGTATTCTTGGGCTTGCACATTATTCTTCAAGTTGGTGCCCTCGTCTTCCTCTTTTTTCACCATCACGGCGCGAGACCATATGTTCTCGCTGCCTTGGGTATCTGGGCATTAGACAGGATGGTATCGCGGATGGTGTTGTCCAGCAAGAAGTTTGTCGCTACGTTGGAGGTCGCTCCTGATCAACAGACAGTGCTTTTATTTTGCGACATACCATCGAAAAAATCAACCACGGGAGTCACACAGCACATGTCCCATGGCTGGCGAGCTGGACAGCACGTTTTTGTTACGGTGCCCGGCCTTGGGTGGAAGCACCAGCTTCAAGCGCACCCGTTCACGATCGCATCGCCGGCACCTCCACGGAATGCCGCACAGCAAACATGGCCCCTTCAGCTGATCATCCGTGCCCGCAATGGCTTCTCCAAAGAACTTTTGGCATTCGCCCAGTCTCATCAGCATGTCGACGTCTGGTTGGATGGCCCATACGGCAGCACAGAGGTGCTGGAAGCAGTGCAGTGCGCGGACAGAGTGCTCTTGGTCGCTGGAGGAAGTGGCATTGCTGTCACGTACCCCCTATCTTGGGAGCTGCAGGTCAAGCAGACGGAAGGGGCCCTCGCAACACGGTCGAAGTACCGAAATGGGATCGGGCACACCCCTTCTCTTGTGGACTGTGGAGTCCGAGCTCCCGCCGATCGAGATGAATGTTACCACCTTTGGATCAGACAGGACCCGCTTCATGACGGATGGATCACGTTATTCCCTCCATGTGACGTCGCCTCGTCGACATCGCGACCTGATCCTTCTGCCGACGCGAATGAAGAGCTCGTTTATGGACTCATTCATCGTACCATTGACACCCGTGGACCCTCTGATCGCCGGCCGGACATGAAGACGGAGCTTCGCGACTGGATCGAGAGAAGCACGGCGACGCGGCCTCAGAATCCGGCTCAGACTCAGTGCATTGTGGTCAGTGGGCCTGATAGTTTAGTTCGGGATGTGCAAAATGGCGCTGCCTTACTCGTGAGGGCCGGATATAAGATTGAGGTGCATGTTGAAAAGTTTGGCTGGTAGAAGATAGAATAGGCTAGACTCATAGAACAAGAGCCAAGCCAGCCATCACTGAATGTCGATCAACGTTCTCAACCCTTGTGTCCTGCGCCGTGGTCTCGGGTTGATACTTTCCGTTACTTTTGGCACCACGCTTTCCGGGAATTGTTCAGGTACCGAGCACCTAAAGCCAGACGGCCAATGGGCTTTCTACGGCAGATCCTGTTTAGGCACACAACCCCTATTCTTCTGGATGATCGTCGCTCGTCGGCTCTTCACGGGAATGCCCCACAGACAAAAATAGTTCTCCAGTTCACAGTGCTCAATGTATACAAACCGGAAATCGGATGTCACTGCGTGGTTGCATGTGGTTGGTCGAGAGACTGAAACGCCTTGGCGGGTCTTGCACTGGGGAAGGTTTTTGGAAGCGCGAATCAAATAATGGCGCTTCCTCGCGCAGACATCCTTTTGTAACAGCGCAATTTCGAGCTAGGAGCCAAATTTTTGGCCCATCTTCTGGCGATGACACAGCCTCGATAGCGGACCTCAACCGTCACCACTACGCGAACAACCGCTCCTCTTGGTAGAGACGACATCAGTCCACAATAGGCCTCTGGGTTTGTTTCAAGTTCTCCTCCGCCCCGCCAGATTGGGTCCTCTGTCCCATCCAGGACAGATTTCCGCCGACGTTGCCATTATTGGCCAGGTCAATGTCTCTCACTGCGTTTCAGGTCTCGCTATATTCGGGTCCCGTTTTGGTCTTCATTGTTTCTGCTCACCCCACAATGGACGACTCTCCTCCGCGCGCGTCACGTTCGCCTTCAGAATGTCTTGCTTTAGGACTTTGCCAGCGAGCGGTTGCAGTCTCCTTCCTCCACCAAGTGGCCCCTGTGGTTCCTGCTGGGCGAGGAGTGCCGCTTCCCGAGTGGAACAGCAAAGTACATATTCAGGTAGGCGTCTAGAGAGGACGACCTTTTTTCTCCTCTTCCCTCCATCCCATCTCTCGTCATCGTTCTGTCGGTACTCTCGTTGAGTCAGTCTTTCGTTTCTACATTCGTTGTCATACTGTCAAGTCTATCGTTTCCAAAAGTGTTGATCAAAATCATTCGTTCTTCATCACTTGTCCCCTTGCCATCATGAGAACCGTATTGACGACGGCCATCGTGGCCTCGGCCTTGTTGGTGCACCAGGCTCTGGCCAGCAGCTGGAGTGATGCCACAAGTTTTTCAAGTCCTTACAACACCAACAACAACTGCAGCGCAGATCAACAGTCCGGCTTCGACTGGCAGGGCTTGGCCACCGGTTCTTTCAGCAGTTTTGGTGGCTTTAGTTTCTCCGGCTTTCAGTGTACGGATTCGTTCCAGCCAAACAGCAAGAGATCTCTTTTTCGTCGTGGAGACTTTCAGGTCAGCAGGATGCTATCCTTGGCTTTCGACATGACGCTAATGTTTGTCGCAGTCGAAATGCATCCAAGGAAAGGTCACCAAGGACTCCAGCAGCTCTCCCCAGATCTCTTGCGGCCACAGTGAAGAGTTCTCAATCACCACGATGCAGGTCTCGGTCTCGTTTGATACAGACTTGGACTTTATCTTCGGCATGCCTGATGGTTCAACTTGCACACACACTGCATCGTGCTCTGCTTCGGGAACTACCATAGAAAATCAGCAATGTGGCGGCGCCAAGTCGGTCACATTTCAGATCCCTCAACACGGTAGCGACCAGGGTTGTGACGTCGGCATTCATAGCGTTGCATTCGACTGCCAGCCAGCATCATCGACAGGGTCGACAGGGTGGACAGGGTCCACAACTTCATCTACTACTGTTACCACTAGCACGACGGCTAAAGTCGTGACCACTACCACCACCTCAGAAAAGGTGACCACCACCACATCTAGTCACACCACAACCGAGTCTTGGACAACGTCCACACATACGTCGCCAGTCACTCCCACTACCACTGTTCCAGTCACCACATCTAGTTTGACGACCACTTACACCACAACCAAACCTTGGACAACGTCCACATATACATCGCCAGCCACTACCACTACCACTACCACTGCTGCAGTCACCACCACCACTGCTTCAGGGACCCCCACCACCGCTCCAGGGACCACCACCACCACCACCACCAATGCTCCAGCCACCACCACCACCACTGCTCCAGCCACCACCACCACTACTGCTCTAGCCACCACCACTCCCTCCACACAAACATGGGCAGTCACTACCAGCACTTCTACTACCCTTTTGCTCAGCTTTTCAAGCACAACTTCCATTGCAGTAACAACAATAGTCGCAGTGACGTCTTCGACAACAAGTCCAGTGTCAACCACCACGGTATGGTCAGGGACGACCACCAGCATTTCCAGCTCAAGCCCAGCCGCGCCGGCTACGTCCACGTCCACTACGACGACTGGACCGGCTGAGATTATTACGACAGAGATCGTCATCTCTACCGTGACCACATGCCCCGTGACGTTGACGTCGACGTCCGGCAGTAGCACCATCACATCTGTCAGCAGCACCATCTCGACTGTGATCATCACGTCGACATCCACGGTATGCACCAAGTGTACTGCTCCGCCGCCCTCGACCCTCACATCAGCCACGCAGCCGCCATCGTCCGTGTCTGTGGTTTCTTCCTCGTCGCCACCTCCGGAAAGTGTGCCTTGCCCGAGTGTGCTGCCCTCTTGTCTCAATACTTGGCTTTCCCTGGTTCCACAATGCAAGTCAAACAGCGACATCTCCTGCTTCTGTCCGTCTTCCAACTTCACCAGTGCCGTCATATCCTGTGTTTCTGCATGGTCGACATCGGACTCTGAGACCCAAGCTGCTTTGTCATACCTCGCCGGTATCTGCGCAGAATTCATTCCTCAGAACCCAGGAATCTGCACGGCCATTCCCAGCACGATCACACTCATTCCGACACCAGCGCCGGCATCTAGTCCCCCGACCGTGACGGAGGGTACCTCGCTGACAGTCATTACGACTGCATCCGGAAAGGTCAAGACCATTACGGTGGCCCCCGTTCCACCGCCAGCGACCATCATATCCTTCACCCACACGGTCGCCATTACCACAGCTGCAACGCCCATCGTCACCGTAATCACTACAGCTGTGACCGTTCCCCAGGTGACCTTCATCACTAATTTCCCGCCTGCACCCACAACGACGGTCAACGGCGGCGCCCCTGGTATCTCTCCTCCCGCTACTGCATTGCCTGTCTCCAGTGCCAGCGTTGGCCTTGTTCCCATCGGGGCCGTCACCACTGCAGAGGGCGGTGCACCAGGGTCCAGCTTCGCCGCCCCTACGGGATCCCACAGCAGCTGGGGCACGGGTAGCAGCATCCCCAGCGCTACAATCACGCAGCCGTCCGTCTTTACGGGTGCAGCAAACGCGCAGTATGGAGTCGAATATACATATGGTGCTGTGGCGGGCGCCTTGGGATTGGTTGCACTCTTTATCTAATGCAGTGGATGCTTGACACTGAAGCTCGGCCATCACTCTCTTCTCGTTAGTTTTCTCGCTTCGATTTGACACATCACGTAGTATATCAAGAGCATGGAATGGAATTGAAGAAATGGCAACAAGAATGCCTAGCCGGGGAGACATAATACCAACAGGCTTGGAGTCGAACACGATCTGTGCAATAGACTGCACAATCCTTGCCCCTAATGAAGGAGATGTATTGTACACACTGATCGTCATACATTTGCAAAAGATGCTCGACTGAGCAGCCACTGTACCATATATATAAATTTGACTTGTATGCCTGGCAGCTAATTATGTCAGCACAATCTGTCTCCACCCAGCTTTCAAGTACACCAATCTTAAGTTAAACGATTCTGACTGCCAGCCGAGAGCAATCTTACACCATGATTCACAAAGTCCCATCAGCCACTGTCACACAAGAGGACATTTGTCAAACCCGCACCACAACAAAGGTAGGTGTCTGGCCGGCCAGATAGGTCTGGTCCACAATAACCCTCTCATCACCGCCCGCGAGGGGGCAGATAATTGGTGCCCAGCTTGATGACAATGAAATACACGCCACAACGCGATGGAGGCGAAGCAGAGGGTCACGAAGTTCTCGCCAAAAGTCTGCACTGGCTGTCGGACGTGCAAGTGCGTTGGCAGAGTCTATTTTCGCGTCCATCAACGTTCTCACGCCTTGCTTAGGGAACGGCGAATCAAATGTGATGAGCACAAACCATACTGTTCAAAGTATGGTCTCGACAAGTACCTTTTTTCCACAGGTGACTGACGGAGGATGACCTTTAGTTGTACCCAAAGCGGATGGCAATGTGAAGGATACGAGCCGGTGAGAGTGTGGATCTTCGAACCGAAGAGAAAACGTGGGCCGTCTGGTGAGACGATCAACAGCTTGACGCCAACTTACGGCACCTCAGAGGAGAGATGGTTTTTCAATTTATTTATCAAACATAACAATCCACTGATTGGGAAGTACTCAAGCCATCATTTCTGGACCACCATCATTCCCCAGGCAAGCTGGAATCATCCCGCAGTCAAGCACGCACTCATAGCCGCGGCCATGGCCCAGAGAGAATAGTCGGCTTGAGTCAGTCATGCCGCAGTCAGATCGACCACTCAATATATCACTACAGCATATCCATTGACGCCATCGTGCACAAGGCCCCGTCGACGGAGGTCGTACTCTTGACAAGTATGCTCTTTTGGACCTACGACAACTTCAACGGCAGAACAGAGCACGCCCTGAGACATCTAAACGGAGCCATCAACATTTTGAAGGAACGCAGGAACTCCAGCCTGCCCGTGCCCCGAGACGATTTCATCTCGCTCTACATTGAGCCAACGTTTCAGGAGGGCATGACCTACACATCCATCATCACGCCTCTATGTGGGAATGGTGGACAACTCCTCCATATCCATCGTTCGATCTGCGATGGACACTTTGCAGTACACCAAGGGATTTAACATCCTAGAAGAACCACAGACATGCATCGTGGCGTGCATTCACTGCCTGGTAGCGACTGCCACTCCTCCCTCACTCGCAGAGTTTGGAGCCATGCTGGATAGATGGAGGCAAGCCCTTGATAAATATACCGGCCCGGTATCGTCCGCAGACAAACGACTGCTCCACGCGCACTACACGGCGGCACTCTTAATTCTCGACCTCACCGCGGCGAATGGAGACCGTGACCACCGGGATACAGCCAGCTGACACGGCAGCGGATTCGTCTATATTGTGGATCAGGTGGAATCCTTGCTCCGCCCTGGCGCCACGGAACGACAGCCGGTAGAGGACCTAAACATTGACATGGGCCTGATCCCTCTGCTCGCGTTCGTCGCTCGACACTCTTCCGAAATGACAGCGAGACAACGTGCTATCGACCTGCTGAAGCAGAGTCAGCGCGTGGAAGGTATATGGAATAGCCGTGTCGCTGTATATCTGATGGAAAAGATCATCGTACTGGAAGAACGAGCTATCAAATATAACCTCCCCTTCAGAGCACTTGTCGAAGACGTCGCCCTCGCGTTTTCGTCGTGCCAGGGTTTCTCTGTGTTGGGAGGAATTGGGAAATGCCCGTCACGATCATGATGGATCGTTTTGAAAGAGGAAGTCGTTCGAAACTCGCATCAGAGAGGGCAAATACAATTCCGAGCCAGGAATCAAAGGGACAGGCCTCTCTGACATCACAACCACATCCTGGCGGGCAGTCGTCATCAGCATACTTGGTGGGAACTCAATCACGTTCATTTCACACTTCTGATGCATTGTGGTACGCCCAACATCTCTTGCCTCCTGCCTCAGTGGGTACAAGGGCGCCGTCATCCAGAGATGGGTAGTCACGGGTTGATGATTCAATACTCGTGACGAGGTATACCAGCACACTTTGCTGATGGCTGAAAAGACGAACGAGAGAGTCGGGAATGCAGCTGGACTTCATGGTCCATCCAAACTCTGCCATTAATCAATTCCTTTTCTTCAGGTTGTTGCTGTTTGCGTCGCCTTCCAGATGCATAACTTTTGGCATGAATTATTCCTGCTTCAAGCTGTCCAGACACTCTCCCGATCACCTTCCAGTGCCTCGATCTGCTTTTTCAGCACATCCACCTTGAAAGCCCGATAGGCTTTCTCGATGCGAGCCTTCGTCTGCACATCCCTATCGATCGTCCTCTTCGCAGACAAGCTGCCAGTCAGCAGGCCCGTCTCCCCGCCCAAGAACAGGCCGCCCATGCCGAAGAAGGTGTAGGCGACGACGTCCCCCAGCGGCGTGGGCTTCAGCAGTGGCGTGAGGTCCGGTATGGCCTCTTCCCGGCCGTCGGCGAACTTGATATGCGTGGGCTTGTCGGCCGTGCGGAAGGCCTGGTACACCGCATTGCGGTTGGCACGGAGCTTCCATGCCAAAAAGCCACCCAAGGCGATGCCAGCCAGCGAACCGATGAGGGCGTGTGTAGAGGCTTTCGAGCCCGCTTTGCGTACGACCTGACGATCTTCATCTGTCAAGCTGGAACTGTTTGTTGGCTCAACAAGTTATGTTTCTCATAGATCTGCAATACTGACTCATGCTGAAGGTGCTCCTCTGCAAGCTTGGCCAGCTGGTCCGTGGGTGTCCGGCGGAAAGCAGCAAACGAGTCGAGGGACATTCTGAGCGGTGTGCACTAATAGTTCAAGCGGATAGAGAGATGGATTTAGGTACGAATAACACCAACGACAACAACTCACGTCCGAACAGTGTTGAACTCACATCAAAACAGCCATCATTCTCGTTGTCTGTGCTCGTTCTATGTTGACTTCAAGACGTCATGGTCCCACAGCTGGCAGGATAGCCGGGTGGCGCTTGGCGGAGGCTCATCACTGCCATGTGCCTGTCCGCACCTCGCCATTATTACACCGCCTGGTGATGGATATGCAGTCAACCAGACGTCGTAGGTGCCATGGCAGATAGCCTCTACGGCGTGAAGCAGCCGTCAAAGACCAAAGCCAAAGAGATTTCCTCATCTACCTCCCTTGCTTTCTCTACGAATCTCGCTTCACTAATCTCTAGCTCTTCCTCCAAGGGTCCGTCCGCCGGGCGCACCAGACCGGCCAAGGGCTCCAAGTCCGACATCTTCACGGCGCACAACAAGAATGTGAAGAAACGGTCGGCTGCGGATCTCGAAGATGGAGAGCAACGCCACCAAACATCCGAAGATATTGGCCGGGTTGACGCTGCCGAGCTGCATCGATCGAAGTGCAAAATGGAGGAGAAGGTGCGGCTCTACAATGCGATGAAGAGAGGCGAGTACATTGGCCGACCAGATCATGACGACAGTGGTTTGGTGGATTTTGATCGAAAATGGGCCGAGGCTGAATCAAGGGGCGTTGAAGAAGATGACGCGTCCGATTCTGAGGATGCCGAAAGCGAGGACGAGGAAATTGTCGAATATATGGACGAATTTGGGAGACGGCGAAAAGGCACCAAGGCACAAGCGGCTCGCGAGGAGCGCCGCAAGAAAATGGCGGAACAAGCCGCTGAAGAAGAGGAGCGTTTTGCAGCCCGACCGACGATGCCGACGAACGTCATCTACGGCGATACCATACAACACAACGCGTTCAATCCAGACCATGTCATCGCTGACCGGATGGCGGAGATCGCCAAGAAGAGAGATAGATCGGCGACTCCGCCTCCAGATGCCCATTACGACGCCAGCGCAGAAATCCGGACCAAGGGTACGGGCTTCTACACGTTCAGCAAAGACGCCGAGGAGAGAAAGCGCGAGCTGGACGCTTTGGAGAAAGAACGCCTGGAAACGGACCGGATCAGGAAAGAGAGGGAAGAGAAGAGGGAACAGAGGAAAAAGGAAATTGAAGAGCGTAGGAAGCTGATTGCTCAGCAGAGGACCAAGGTTCAGGCCGATAGGTTTTTGGATGAACTCGAGATCGAGGAAGTCTGAGAAGAGGCTTTGAATCCGGGCTTGGTCCGCCACCGCAATGGCGTCCATGAAGGCGACTGGAGCACCTCTGACCTCGTCTTCATGATCATCCTGTTCTGCATGACTGTCGGCTGTCCATCAACGACAAACTACCTCCATGAGGGTGATACCACTGTTCTATTCACCCTGCATAATTTCAGTCGGTATCAGTACAGCACAGTGCAAGCATTGTCGAATTGCGGCGTCGAGACACGCAGGATGGTGAGTTGCTCTATCGCATTCCTCGATCTTGGTCTCCTGGTTCCGTCCTTTTTTCCGGCCATATGCAGAAGCTCCCTAAATATCCAAGAACTGCTAAGCTCGTCAGCCTCTTGCTGGCGGCTACAGGAGGGTTGGTTTCCGGAAAAGTGAAAGGCAAGAAACAGAAATCCAAAATTGCTGAAGAGAGTTCCGACCAATAATTAATGTTGACAGCAAGAGCATGGCAAGAAGTGAAGTGGATGTATTAGCAAGCATCAAAGGTGGTTCTAATGAGGCTGCCAAAGAGAAGTGGAAAGAGTGATGCCATGGCGATCATTTCAATCTGGCCGCCAGTACTGTGCGGATAGGCTTGCTCAATTTGCGATGCTGTGGTCAAAGATTCTCACAATGGAGGGGTCGGAACTCACACTGGAAAGGCATTGTCATTGGTGCGGATCCAGTGCAGCCGTATACAGGGGGTGGACAGCCTTGTCAAATTAGTGTCATGATCTTCCTGTCGCCGCCCAAACCCCACTGCCAGGAATATGCGTTTGATGATAGCTGCCCTTTGAGTTGAATATCCTCAAGAAGTCGTCTTCGTCACTCATTATCTATAATCTTCATCGTCGCGTCGTATCTATACAACCCCACTAAACCACACACCATGGCAGGGCTGATTAACTTGTTTAATCAATCACATCAACAAGATCGCGTCGACCGCGCTCTCTTGTCCTCTTATCTCCTTCCACGGAAGTAATCATAACTCGAATGTTCCTCGTCCCCGGGCGTATCCTGCGCCGAATCTCCTGTCCTCCACCGATCGATCGACATGAATTCTCCATTTGATGTTCGTATATCGCCCATCCCACCAAGCAGGTTTGCTCGGTCATCGTACGGGTCTGTGTAGGCACTGTGCTGCAGTCCCAGATCTCCTGCCTCTTCCTGCTCATGAGTCGCGCTGGATTCTCTCGTCAACTCTCCCCACCTGAATGCCTGCGGGACATGGCTCTGGTCGAACTCCTTCCGTGGGATTGCGCGAGGGACCGATTTAGGAGGAGTGAAGTCGCGGGAAGTCCGTTGCGAATCAAATCCGTCTTTTTGCATCAACGGCACTGGAGTTTGACTGCGTTCATTTATCAAGTCGTCGGGTCGACCATAGAGCTCTCCAGCCTCGTCCTGGAAATCGGACCGGTTCTTGTAGTAGGCAAAATCCTGCTGTGCTTCTGGCACGAGTTCAAACGGTGCGTCCTGCTGCGGCTTGCCATCTTGTGTCATGGGTTGCATAGCGATGTCAGAGAATACTATCGGTTGACCGGCGTTGTCATTGAGTCGGCCGCGGTACACCTGGGCGAGGATATGCCTGGCTTTGGCGTGAACCATCGGCGTCATCAAAGGCTTGTACAGAGCCGGGTGACCGAACTTGTGTGAGATGCGACCGATATGGTGATGTTTGGTCTCCGGTGCCAGACGTTCTTGATCGTGCATTCCTGTTCGGACATAGTACTTCATTTCCAGGTCAAAGGTCCGAGTACAGTGCCACTTGAGAGCAAGCATGATGAACAACAGGGGCACCAGTGCGGCAACCATAGCCCACGATCCTCGAGCCTTGACCACGACGGCAATCACGACGTTTGACAGCATGACGGCGAAGACGAGTCGATTGAAGAGTGTTTGCCAGAACTGGGCTCCGGACTCGGTCTTGGTGATGAAAACGTACATGAGGAGGTACTTTTTGAGGAAGGCATCGACAGAAAAATACAGAGCCGTCACGACTAGGACGATGGGCTGAAGGGTCGAAAAGCAAAGAGCGACTGTGGCGTAGAAGAGGAAGTAATTGTAGTAGCTGGCATAGTCGAAGGCGGGTGGAGCCGTCCATTCAATGTTCTGTCGAGGAGTCGGGGCCAGGAAGGTCCGGGCAAACCAGACATATGTCAGGTTCCAGAGCTGGGCCAGGTCAATCGCCGCACCGAGATTTCGCTGGAGAATCCAGGTGACCCAAAATGGCGAAATTTGACAGAGGGCAGTCGTGACGGTGAGGAAGAACTGGCCCTTGACAATGGCGTCCCAAGCGTTATTTCCCTGTTTATCGTTTTCGATCACGGACGTGATGTATTGCCAGACGGCCGAGAAGATGGAGAAGACGATCAAATTGTTCAAGGTGAAGAAGCTGTACAGGTTGCGCAGGACATGGCGCTCACGGTCGATCTTGGTGATGTCGCCAGCGCGAATCTGCAAGCGCCTGAAGATGATGGGCAAGACCAGGTATACCAAGGAGGTCAGGGCCGGAGATGCAATCCCCTGTACGATGGCCCACCCTGCGTGATGGGCCTCGAGCTGGCGTTGAAACCCGGGCCAAACACGCCCCAGATTAGAAAGATTCGATAGGAAAATGGCAATGCCAGCATTGAGTGGCGTCCACAGGAGGGTCAACACGACAATCCAGACGCCGTTCATGAATCTCTTTCTCCTTCTGGTCGCTCGGCTCAGCGCTAGGTTATTCCAGATGAGGTCGTTCGGCTTTGGAGCCAGTCGAATCTTCGCACCACGAGGTCTCTTCTTCTGTGCCGCGTAGGCAACCGCGTGGGCGTCAGAGATCTGGTCCCAACTGGCAAATCCGTAGGACATGGCGTCGCGTTTATCCACGCTGTCCCGCACCTCGCCGATCCGCAGTTCCAGGTCCCGGATGCGCTCTGTGAGATAGTCGATCGCGTCGACCTTTCCATTTACCGTTTGGCCTGTGTATTTGCTCGGCGCTTTCATGGTCGGTCGATTCGGCGGCAGTCGGTCAGGGCGCTTCATATACTTGGCCAGGACCGACTCAAGCTCTCGAACATTCTCTTCATGCTCTTCAATCAGATCGGGCAAAACCTTGACATTCCGCCCAATGGTGGTTCTCGGCACGATGCCGGTGGGGTTGACTTCGTCGGCAATTTGCATGATACCCTCGTCCGTCCGAGCCGAGGGGGGAATATCTCTGATCAGAATCGTCCTGGCGTGAAGACTGTTTTGGTACTCTGGGCTCTCAAAATACGCCCGTCTCAATTGATGAACGCGACGATAATTGTGCCACAGGAAGAAGCCGACAATGAGGTCAATCGTCCACGCGACCACAACTTGAGCCCAAAGACCCCCTCCGAAGACATAGAGAGGTGTCATGACCGCGAAGGCCGACGTTCCCGAGATGGCCTTGTCTCTGGTGGCGACATTGACTGGAATCATGATTGCGATGCCGATGACGCCGAGAGCGAGGAAGATATTGCGCAGCATGCGAGTGAATCGGAGAAACACGACCGCGTCCAAGCCAATCTTGTCTACCAGCACGTTCTCTTTGGTTCTCGACACCGGCTCAATCCAGCTAAAGAAACCTCGGCCCACCGGAGGAGGAGCATGTTTTTGATCAGCATTTTTTAGTTTCGGCGCGTAGACGACCGTGTTCCGGGGCCTGGTGAAGCAAAAGAGGAGAGCGAGAAGGGCACTGATGCCCAGCGACGTGCAGAGAGACGCCCAGACCGCATTGGTTTGTAACTACTTCAGTCAGCACAGATTCATGACGTGCAGCAGCGCAACTCATACAGCAGCTTGAAAAGGGTTGGCAACCAATTGCAAGAGCTGATCTCCCGTCGACGATCCTCCCTCATTCGCGGTAGTAGTCTGTCGAGGAGAAAGAGGCCGAAGCGCCGTGGCTGACATTGCGCGAGTCGAGAGTCTCCCCGTCAGACGGTTAATGGGAAGCTCGCATGTCAAGCTGAGGAGGGAATCGGACAGGGCCTCGGTTATCGCTGCCCCAGAAGTTGACCAAGTTATTTGTGGGTTGGAATCCGATTGGAGAATAAAAAGGCACAATCAGGGCGCCAAATGAAAGATTTGAACGAGCGACAGACAGAACGAAGAAGCAAGGAACGAGATGAAAAAGTATCAATTGCTGAAGATGGACCAGGATGGGCAGAAGTTGTTTCGGAGTTGGAGATGGCGCGTTTTAGCTGATGATGACAGCCAAGGCCACATTCGCGGGAGGTGCTGCACCTGGCTCGTTAACCTTGAGAGGCTGGAAGCGAGACAGGGCGTTGAGCGGCCAGGGCCACCAGGTGGAGCCAAGTCAAGAAGGAGTTCCCTTTGACCATTCTGATTATGGGGCCATTGGGACATGGGCTTGCGTCCAGGTCAGTTTCCCGGCAAGATCGCACGCTGATTTGCCAGGTTCTAATTGTCTGGATCCTGCCGGTTGGTCATATCGCAATGGGTACGGTGGTTGCTGGCTGAAAATATTTTGTTTTCTCCTCCACTGGGTGGGGGGAAGGGGGGTTCATGCAGGAGGTCAGAAAGAGCCAGAAATAGGCGTTGCCCATCCACCTATCACTGTACGGAGAAATTCGAGCAAAAAAATCTCAACATGCATCGCCACCTACCACGGCACTCTCCCTTCGCATTACTCGTGCCAGTTCCATGGCCGTCAGGCCGTCATCCCTTCGGCAGGACATGTAAGGTCTGTGACGGTACTCTCAAGCATACGGTGTTAGGATTCCCAGTCGCATGGCAAATCAGTTCAATCAATTGCGCCGATCGAGATGTCAAGGATCGCTGCTGTCAGTCCTGGCACTGACGTGCTTCCCGCATGTCAGTTCTTGACACGCAAAACTCAGTCTGGTCAATACTCTTCGCAATGGCATGTGGATGACGCAAGCTGGGCAGGATCTACATACCATATTTGCATGTCTTTTTGTGTTGCCCCTGAATATTCACGTGCCAAGGAGACGGAAACTCTGTTGGAGCCGGCCACAAGAGATCTTGCGGCTGCCAACCACTCAGGAAATAACAGATCCAATGAATCTAATGCACGTAGACTGATGCCTCGTCCATTGTCAGGTGCTTCCCAAGAATTCCCATGTCAAAGAATGTCGTGGCGGTCGGATGCACCCCTGCCACTTGGGCAGACACTGGGCGTGGGCGTCGAGGTAGAGTCTGATCCGGGCTTGGCGAGATCCGGGCGGCAGGTCCAAGGGCTCCGCCGAAGCCGTGCACATCACCAAGCATCTTTTGCAAATCCATTGCCCTTGGGCCGTGGCTCCACGCTCCGGATTACGATAAGACTCTGGTGGCAGAGCATCTGCGGACTTTTGACACTGGCACCAGTCTTCCGGCGGTTCCCAGCGTGGTGTGTGGGTGGGTCGGGCTGGCAACATGGGTTGATATTGAAGACACAAAGGACCACGGATGCCTGACAAGCCTGCGACCGTCGTCGCGTATGCGGCAGGAGCTTCTCTCGCTGCCATTGCCGCATTCTACGTATTCGGCCCTACCTTTTTCATTGACGGTGAAAACTCGCACAATACGAGCGATGGGCGCAAGCGCACGATCATCGGACTGTCCAACCCAGCCAACGACTGTTTCATCAACTCGGTCCTCCAGGCGCTGGCGGGATTGGGGGATCTGCGCCTGTATCTGATCAAAGAACTGCACAGGAGACAGTTGGACGGACCGGAAGTGTACGAGTCGGTGCCGACAGTGTTGCGGAAGGGCGAAAGGGCGGACAAAATTCTCAGCCTGCAGAAAGGACCGGTGACCAAGGCACTCAAGGACATGTTGGATGCCCTGAACGAGCGGCCTATATACAAGAAGACGATCAGTGCGCGACCGATGATAGAAGCGTTGGAACGAGCATTTCAGACCCGGATCAGCAGGAACCAGCAAGACGCGCAGGAATTTTTACAGATCGTCCTCGAGCGACTCTACGATGAGTATCACGCGGCCGACAATGCCCGCAAGAGATTCCGGGCGAGAGCCTTGGGAGAGACGGGCGGCGATGGCCCCGAGAGTGAAGGACCACTGCAGAGGACTCCGACCATTCGCACCGAGGCCACGATAGGATCCGACGACGGCTTCCCCTTCGAAGGCCGGATCGAGTCTCAGATCCAATGCCAGCATTGCGGCTTCAAGACCAAACCCACCGCGACGACATTCGTGTCACTGACTTTGAATGTGCCGCAAAAAAGTTCGACGTCGCTGGACCACTGCTTCGACATCCTGCTCAAAAGTGAAGAGATCGACGACTACAAGTGCGATCAATGTCGGCTCAAGCATGCACTTGAGTGGAAGACGGATCAATTGCGGGCGGCCCAAACAGAACCGGAGCGAGCACAGCTGCACGAGGACATTCACTTGATCGAGCATGCCTTGAGCGAAGATCCCGAAAAGCCTCCAGAGGGTATGGTGATGCCTCCGTCGAGTCAGACCCCGAGAAGGAAGATCCGGAAGTCGACCCGGATCACCGTGTTCCCCAAAGTGATGGCCATCCATCTCTCCCGGTCAGTATACGACCCGCAGAGTTATTCGACCAAGAATCTGGCCAAAGTGTCGTACGCTCAGCGCCTCCGGCTGGGCGGAATTCTGAATGAGAAGTGGTACAAGTTGCTGGGCGTCGTCTGCCACAAAGGCAGCCACAACAGCGGCCACTACGAGTCGTTTCGACGCAACCATCTCTACCCCCCTTTTGCCACTCCGGACCCTTTTGGCGCGTATGCGGCCGCAAGCCGCAACGCGAGTACGGCCGCTTCGGCCACCCCAAGCCCCAACATCGACGCCTTCCGCGCCAACCAAGGGAATAACCCGTTGGACGCCCAATCCAGCCGCTCTCTGTCCACCGTGTCATTGTCGACGGCAAACAGCAGACCACCGTCGCATACCGTGAACAGCCCGAACGGCTTTGCCAATGGTCACACACCAAAGGCTGACGACGCCTCGTCAACAGACGTCACCCTTTCTGTGCAGAGAACCGAGACGCAAACATCAAGGCCTCAAATCCAGTCACAGGAATCGAATCACAAATCTCGCCGAAGAAAGAAGTCGAGCGATCGATGGTGGCGGATCTCGGACGACAAAATCAAGGAAGCCCGCACTTCAGATGTCTTGTCCATGCAGCGCGAAGTCTACCTGCTGTTCTACGAACTCGAAAGACCAGGTGACGACGCTCCTACGTAGTAGGATCCGAGATCTCTCCTGGTCGTGTGAAGAGGTGATTCTCGCACACGACGAACTCAGATTTTGTAATATTTTCTAACAATGTTGGTCTGAATCTAGAGCATCTGGCCGCTGGCATCTGAGAGAGTGATCCTTCTGTGACGGGCTATAGAATCTATGACATCTATCTTTCCACAGCGCCAGCGATCCATCTTTTTCCTTCTGCTGCTCATGCTGACCCCGACCGACGTGCGTGGGGTGGCCCAATGGAGCTCGGAATTCGTCTCGGCCTATTTGTCCTGGACAACACTGCCGCCGTCCGCAAAGTTCCGGGGCGCAAAGACACCCAATAGATTCAGAAAGGAAGAAATCGGGAGTATGGGGAGCCGATCCAGCAACAGCGGAGCAGATATGAGGGGCACCGTCGGAAAATGGAAGGGGAAAACATGAGCCAAGGCTTTTTGCCTCTATGTCATTGACTGCTGCCCCTCCTCACCCCATCGCATGGACGGCGCTATTCTGCTCTCGAGCACAACATACTTGGCCATCGTCTTCCGAGCTTTCTTCTCGCCATTGCAACCTCAATTTCACGACTGTCACTAATTGGCCGTAGTCGAACGCAGTTTCAAGCAGGTTTATCTTTTCTGCCTCATCCGAGCTCTATTCTCCATATCCCAGACCTCCCTCGATATTCCTCCAAACATGGGTGTCAAGGACGTTCTCTCCCGCAAGGAGGGCGTCATTGTCGGGGACGATGTTCTGAAGCTCTTCACCTACGCTCAGGAGCACAATTTTGCCATCCCCGCCATCGTATGCTACCCAGATCCGGCGTTCCCCCCTCACTGACTCCCGATCCAGAACGTCACCTCATCGTCGACCGTGGTGGCCGCATTGGAGGCCGCTCGGGACAAAAGCTCGCCCATCATCCTGCAGACATCGCAGGGAGGGGCAGCCTACTTTGCCGGAAAGGTTCGTGCACAGAGCTTTTGTCCTCGGCCCCTTGGCCCAAAGACGACCACATCTGATCGATTCTCCAGGGCGTCAAGAACGACAAGCAACAGGCATCCATTGCGGGCGCCGTTGCCGCGGCACACTACATTCGCGCCGTCGCCCCGGCCTATGGCATTCCCGTTGTTCTTCATACCGATCATTGCGCAAAAAAGCTTCTCCCTTGGTTAGATGGCATGCTGGATGCCGATGAGGCGTACTTCAAGGAGCATGGCGAGCCACTTTTTTCGTCGCACATGATCGACTTGTCGGAAGAAGAGGTTGAATGGAACATTGAGACCACGGCCAAGTACCTGAAGCGGGCCGCGCCCCTGAAGCAATGGCTGGAGATGGTATGACATCCACCGAGAGCGGTGTATATGGCCGAATGAGGTGATGGCTGACCATCGGACAGGAGATTGGTATCACGGGCGGTGAAGAAGACGGCGTCAATAACGAATCGGTTGACAATGCGGCCCTGTACACCCAACCGGAAGATATCCATAACATCTACACCACGCTCAAGAAGATCAGCCCCTACTTCTCGATCGCTGCGGGATTCGGCAACGTTCACGGTGTGTACAAGCCAGGTAACGTCAAGTTGCACCCGGAACTGCTCGAGAAGCACCAGAAGTATGTCCAGGAAAAGGAGAAGACCACGACGGACAAGCCGGTATTCCTCGTCTTCCACGGTGGGAGCGGGAGCACCAAGAAAGAGTACAAGGACGCCATCAGTTACGGGGTGGTGAAGGTCAACCTGGACACCGACCTCCAATATGCGTACCTGACTGGCATCCGCGACTACATCCTCAAGAAGAAGGACTACCTGTCGCAACAGGTCGGCAACCCAGAAGGCGACGACAAGCCTAACAAAAAGTACTTCGACCCTCGTGTGTGGGTGCGTGAGGGTGAAAAGACCATGACTGTTCGCGTTGCCGAAGCTTTGGAGGACTTTAACACGGCTGGGCAGCTATAAGGACAACTATGGTCAAGAATCCCTGCCGGCCCCGAGTGTGTGATGGGGGTTTGCATCCATAGTGTAGCTAGCACCTACGGAACCGCAATCTTTCCATCGACTTCTTCGACATGATCCAAATCCGTTTTTCCACACAGTTTGATGCCAAGCAAGCCCGGGTTGAGAGCGTGGCGTCACAGCTGTGCCAGGGCATGCCTTGTTTTGATTATGCTTTCTCCCCCAAGATCTGAGATCGACTCCACCCAAGATGCGGTCGCTACTTATGTCGCAACCATCCTATTTCCTTGGTCCCCCCCGAAGTAGACGTCTTTCTTTCGGCTACTCGTTGGTCTGCTTTCCTTACTGCCCCAGAAATTTCTTCCTAACCCTTCTTAATCTATTCTATCGCGCAACATGCCTCCGGCCGGGGCCAGCCAGGTCCCCCCTCAGAGCACGGGCACCTGGTCCAGTTTCCTCAAGGTCAGCAAGCCCATTGAAAAGTCTGAGGGAATGCTGACACTGCAGAGTCTATCTCCTCGTTCAACGGGGACCTTTCCTCCTTGACGGCGCCGGCCTTCATTCTTTCAACGCAGTCTTTGGTCGAGTTCTCGGCCTATTGGGCGGAGAATACCTCCTTGTTCGTCGCGCCGACCCAGGAGCCCGATCCCGCGAAACGCGCCTTACTGGTGCTCAAGTGGCTGCACAACACGCTGAAACAACAGTACTGCTCTCGGTCGGAGAAGCTGGGGTCGGAAAAGAAACCACTCAACCCATTTCTGGGCGAAGTGTTCTCAGGTTATTGGGATGACGAGTTTGGTCGGACCGAGCTGGTCTCTGAACAAGTCTCCCACCATCCTCCTGTGACGGCGTACTGCATCACCAACGACAAATACCGCATTCGCCTGCAGGGTTACAACGGGCAAAAGGCGAGTTTTAGTAGCACTATCCAGGTCAAGCAGATTGGCCACGCCCTTCTCACCTTGTACCCTCCGAGCAGTGACGAAGCAGAAACCTACCTCATCACCCTACCACCCCTGCACATCGAGAACCTCATCTATGGGGCGCCATTTGTCGAGCTAGGAAAATTCTCCCATATCGCGTCGAGCAGCGGGTACATCGCCAAGATCGATTACAGTGGTCGAGGCTGGGTGTATGGCGCGCAGAACAGTTTCACCGCTGCATTGTGGAAGCATGGCGAAGGGTCCGAGACCAAGCCGATATACACCGCCGATGGTCAGTGGTCCGACACATTCACCTTGAAGGAAGGCGCTGGCAAGGGCGCCAAGATCCTCGAGACCTTCAAATCGAGTGACATCAAATTGTCGGAGCTCATCGTCGCGCAGATTGAGGAGCAGGACATCTTCGAGAGCCGGAAAGCGTGGGGCAAGGTGGCCCGGAGCATCGAGAAGGGCGATATGGAGGCGACCTCACACTACAAGTCCAAAATCGAGAACGCTCAGCGGGCTCTGCGGAAGAAGGAGCGCGAGGAGAACCGAGAATGGCAAAGACTTTTCTTCTCCCAAGCGGACCCCGATGACGAGGCGGAAATCATGTTTCAAAAGCTCGTCCAGATGGTGACCAATCTCGGCGCCAACAGCTGGGAAGGAGTGGCACCAGACAAAACGTCTGGCATCTGGAGATACGATGAGAACAAGGCCAAGCAAGCAAAGAAGCCTTTCCATCCAGAAGGGCCTTTGGCTCTGGGCGAGGACTCTGATGAGCCTAGCGAACCAGTGACCCCGATGACGACGAACCAAAATGAGCCCGACGAACTCTGATGAGGCGAAAGCAAAGCACGACTCGATGAACCGAGAGCTGAGTTCCATCATAATTAATGTCATGATGGTGTATTTTAGTAGAGAACTCTCCCAGCGGACTTGGCACACAATCACAAGAGGGCTAACACTTGTGCACTTTATTGCAAAGGATAGCCTGTTGACCGCACCCTATGTTGCGGCGCTTTCCTTGGTGCCGTTTCCTTGGTGCCCTTGATTTCATGTCGTGCGCGCTGTTTTTGTCCTTCAATCAGCAACTGGGACTTGACCTCTGGCAAAGCCTCAAACTCCCCCCCGATGGCGCCATTTTGATGATTAATCGTATCATCGCAGCAAGATGGTCCAACGAGGTATTTTAACATCAGACCTATCTGTCTGTGTGTTTGATCTTCGAATGCCATCCGTCCTGATGGCTGAGGAGGTGGGCGCTCAGGACGCCACCATGAAATCACCTCCGACGGTGAGATTGAACCTGTAAGCGAGACTCTGTTTCAAGGCTCCATGATAGTTGAGGGTCCATGCCGTGGGATGTGTTTGCAGGATCCGTGGTCGCCGACCAGCGCTCCTGGACCTTCAATACAACCGATGGCATACGGCCCAGCCATGACAAAAAGCTCCAGTCTCTGATATATACTGTTTGAGGTTACGAGTCGCGACTGAAAACGTACGCAAGGTTCGCAAAAGGACTCACAATCCAGAAAAGACATCTGCGGCCATGCAGCGCCGATGTAATGGAAGTGCCGCTCAGCGTTCGTTGAGACCTTTGCAGGCTACTTCTCTAGCCTCAATCCTTCGAGAATCCTGGTCAGAGTTTCCCATACCCGGACTGAATCAAATCCCCGAAGCCGTCACCACAAGCACTGGCGACCACACCATCACGGTCAGCCAGGCCTTGACTTGCCGCGGATGAAAGAAGACGGACAGCCTGAAGGCGGGGCGGGGTCGGCCTACACCCTCTCTCCACGCCATGCTTTGTAATCCAGGCGGACAAGATTGGCGGCCAGGGTGCTGCTACCCAATGGAACATTTAACGAAGCACCGGGACTGAGCATGGCCTTAGCCAGTCGGACTGTTCGATGTTGATGCTCGGTCGCCGTTGCCTATCGTTGAACCATCCTGGTCTGGCTTGGTCGGTCGAGCGTCAAGCTATAAGAAGGCCTGTCAACCGCAATCTGTTCAACGTCCAGCCGAGCATCCAGAGACGACCTCTCAGGTTAGAACCAATCAAGGCCGTTAAGATGGCAAGCGGTCCGCCGTATCACGCATTGACCTACTACACATTCTACACACCGAATGGCCTGAAGCCCGCTATTGTCCTTGAAGAACTCGGCCTGGACTACAAGTGCGAGCTCGTCGACATCACCAAGAATGTTCAGAAGGAGGACTGGTACCTCAAGATCAATCCGAATGGCCGCATTCCGGCGCTGAAGGATGGAGATCTGAGGGTGTTTGAATCGGGCGCGATCATGTTGTATTTGACCGACAAGTATGATCCGGACAAGAAGATCAGCTATCCATACGGCACTCCGGATTACTATGAGATGATGAGCTGGTTGATGTTCCAGATGGGAGGTGCGGCATGCTGTCCTCAGAATTGAATTCAATGGCAGAAGCTAACTCCGGACGATATGTAGGGATTGGGCCCATGCAAGGTCCGTCACGGCCCATCATGGTCTGAAGGATCAGAACTGACACTGTTTCAGGCCAGGCCAATCATTTCCGAGCGATGGCTGGAGAGTATTCTGCGTATGGCATCAAACGGTACACCGACGAGACCAAGCGCCTCTACGGCGTGCTCGAGAGCCGGCTGTCCAAAGCTGACTGGCTCGCCGGTGACAAGTACACCATCGCCGACATCGCCAACTACGCCTGGGTTCGGTCTGGACCGCTGGTGCTGGAGTTGGACATCAGTGAATGGCCGGGCGTGGAGAAATGGATCAAGCGAATCGACGGCAGGCCAGCTGTGGCAAAGGCGAAGAATATTCCGCCCACCGGTCGAACGGAGGAGGAGCTGAAGCAAATGTTCCAGTCGATGCGCGATCGTGTGGACAGCATGAAGGGAACCGAGAAGCAGGACTCGTGAGGAGGTCTGGCAGTGCCAGCACTATAACAGTTGATCACTGACGGGCCGCTGTTGTCATGCCGCATTCGTAGATAATAATGATATGTGACACTGGCGCGAGATTGGCTGTACTAGTTTCTTGAAGAACTCAAAGAACGTCCAATATCTACGCCGTTGAAAATGATGAGCGATTGCTTCTCCACCTAAGAGCTTCGTGCATATAAATAACAAAGATACTAGGAGGTGGGGCGATGACTCCAGAATTAGTCGAGCTGTCGGACCTGATTCAGAGATCACTGGTTGGTTGGCGTGCTCCGCCTTGCACCGTGACTTCCATGCCAGCACCTCTTGTCAAACTGCCTCACTGGTATCGCCATTTGGAGGGTCTCTGTTCAACCCAAACGGTTCTTGCTCTCTTGAATGCGCCACGCTGACGACCGCCGAGGAAACAGGCTTCTTATCAGCATTACAGCAGGCGCTTTTGTCCTGTTCGTGTCGGTCCCGCTCGTGTCGGTCCCGTTGATTATCGCCAAAGTTCGATATCGCCGTCCCAGTGAAATAATGGTTTCCGTCTGTCTTGGCCGTACATACCGAATCTTGGCCTACCTACTACCAACAGAGGATGGCTGAACCAGACCAATTGTACTCGATCGTTGGAATTGCTACGCTGGCACGAACATGGCGTGTCAACTGGCCAACAAAAGGAGAGTGACGATAAGCAGTGGTGTTGTGTCAGAGGCGACTTCGTTCGAACGTACAGCGACAGAGGATACTGCTCCTTAGGGTAAAGTTATAGCCCTGTGATGTTCGGGGTGGGCGACCGATCGCAAGCCGACACTATTCCAGCAAAGCTGAGTCCAGCAATAGCCTATCCTCCGATCGGTGATGGATGCCCTTCTTCGGGACTCTGGAGTCCGGCATTCTTGGTCCACCCCAATGCGTAAATTCGCGTATCATACCGGCCATCAATTCATTGAATATTGGTCGTCCTGAGATCATGGTCGAGGTTACGTTCAGGCGACAGCAAAATGAAGAGGAACAAAACCTTCAAGGACCTCTTGTCGAGAAGACTCCAGTCTCGCGGCCGTATTGGTCTCGTTCTTGGTGGAGATGGATTCGGGGTAATGCGCTTCGGCGAATTCGAGGAAACGTCGAGCTCGGGCTTGGTGATTTTGGACGAGAGACAGCTGCGCGGCGTCAAGGACAGCCATGAGCAGGGCCCTTTTGAATGTACCGCTCAGGTTATTTTGCCACGAGAGAAATGGTTCAACGAAGCTTGCGGTCCTTGTTTTTGAATCGAGTAACTTGGCAGATGGCTTCGTCGGGTGATATATCATAAGAAAGGCTTTCGGCACCGAAGGCGCCCATGAGAAAGGGATGCTGTATTTCAACATGGTGTCGAACAGAGGCGCCGAGACAGCATGTTTCCCTCGTCGATATAAGACCGAGGCCGATAAGCGTCGCCATGATTGGAACATGGGTTGGTACAAGAGTCCATCTTTTTCATCAGAGAATTCGACAAACGCTCTTCCAGATTGGGCCCGATACTCGCATGCCTGGGCAAATTGTTGCGCGGCGTCGTTCAAGGAGCCTCGCTGAATCGAGGCTCTCATCATGAGAGAGACGAAATTGTCTTCCGCTTGGAGCATGTCGGGAGATTGGAGGTCGAGCTCTTGCCGTCTGACCTTGCTCACCGGGCCGAAATCACGCTCGTATAAGATCCGCAGCCACTCCCAGACAATATGCTCCAGTCCGTCCGAATACAGGACGTGGAGGACGTCGGTCATGACAGGGACATTTGTTAGAAAAGCCTTCTTCTGAGTGGCTTCTGCTGATGCCAGCCAGGCAGCTATTCTCACGCCCAGTTTGCTCTCGCCGGAGACGGATTCGCCATTCTTGAGTCCATGTCGATATCTCCGCGCATAAGTACGGACGAGAGCGCCATCCAACGTCTTGCTCAACAGAGCCTGGTCAAAACCATCGACAGCTGCGGTTGTGAGTCCTCCCTGACGAGGATGGGGTTCGCCTCTTTGTCTCAGGAGAGGATGCTGAAGGATCGATTCCCAATGAGAGTTGGTAGCATTAATCGTGGCGTGAGCGGGGTCGGGTACTGTGCTCAAGCCATGAGGAGAATTGGTGGCGATCGGAGTTTGCGGAGCTGGATGAACTTCATCCAGATGCCGTCGAAAGGACGTTTCCAGGAGATTCAGAAGCTTTTGACTCTCACGGGCTGACGGGGGAAGTGGCGGATGGAGCTTTGCCAGCAGCTGTCGCACGTACAGCGCGGGAGTAAGCCTCATTTTGACTCATGACAACATGCTCAGCGTCAACCAGAGGTGCTGAAGTGATCAGTGGTCAGTACACAGATCCATGCTATCGTCGTTCTCGGCGTCGTCGTCGTCCTAGCTGACAGTGGCATCTGAGACGAAGAGGTCAAGTGTGGCGCGGTTGGCGGTCGCAAGCTTGGCGTCAGTGGAACAAGTCCATGTTGCGGCCTTGGAAGTGTTCCCAAAGCCTACACCCTCATGCCAACCTAAACCAAACCTCAGTTGCTTCTTGGTCACGTTCCCATTTTGTCACCTCTGGAGACTGCTCTTTGGCGGGAGCAAGCTGCTGCATCAGCAGGGCTTCTATTCTAAACATTTTTGCCTCCACCAGCCGCATCGCCCTCCCCTAACCCACGATCTCAAAAACACAATAACACAATAATGGCAGAAGTGCAAACCAGAGGAGGTGGCGCAAGAGGCCGAGGAGGTTCTCGAGGTGGACGAGGCGGTTTTCGAGGGAGCCGGAATCCGAACAGGACACACCAGAGAGCAGACAACGAGTCGGAGAATATTCCTTCAGCCGCGCTGGCAGACCAAGGCGAAGTCGGAGAACTCAAGAAGAAGTTTGGTGACAAAGTGCCACTATTGCGAGAAATCTGCCCCGGCTGGAGCGACGAAGACCTCGTCTACGCGCTGCAAGAGACTGATGGCGACGTCAACGCCGCTGCCGATCGAATCTCTAGTGGTAAGTGTCATTTGCCTCCTTCTGGCCTGATGGCTTTGACGCTCACATTCACCAGGAACTATTGCGCAATGGGGAGAAGTCAAAAAGAAACACCCGAAATCTAAAGAAGCTCCTCCAGCGCCTTCTGACAGCGGTCCGACGAGAGGCCGTGGCCGCGGGAACTTCGAAGGTCGAGGACGAGGTCGCGGTACGGATCGCGGAGGTCGAGGCGGTCGCGGAGCGAAAGCAGCACCCCACGCAAATGGTACCAAAGCGACAAAGTCGGCAGATGATGGATGGGGCGACGGCACCAGTCAGGCCCATGCTGAGACCGGCACCGGTTGGGATACCGCTCCGACCAACGGGGACGCCGCGACAGCAGGTGACTGGGGGAACGAGTTCAGAAAAGATGCGCTATCCTCACCGACGCCAGACGAGCCGAAACCTGCTGCTGCCGCTGCCCTCCCGGCCGCAAAGCCTGGTGGTTGGGCTGGACTTTTCGCGAAGCCTCCGCCAGCTCCAAAGAGAGCTCCAGCACCCGTTCCCGGAGCGCCGTCTGAAGATGTTCCTCCCGTATCGACGCCAGCCTTTGAAGAGCCGACATCCACTGAGCCCATAATTATGCCTCACCCGATCGAGGCTGTCCACGTGGAAGATTTACCGAGCGAACTTCCGTCTGCACATGCGGACACCGGAAAAGACCTGACACCGTCAAAAGATGCGCTCACCGAAAAGAATCTCGAACAGTTGCCCGACCACTCGCACCCCCATCCTTCTGCCACCGCCGCCGGCACTCTTGCCAGCACCCCCGATGCTCTCGCGCCCGGTGAATCTACCAAACCGACGATTCGACCCGGCATGTCGGGCTATGCGGCCAGCGCGTTCAAAGCAACCGCGGTGGCCGGGAGATCTGCCAGCCACGCACGAAAGGTGATGGAGCAACAAGAGGCCGTTGTTATGCCCGGGAACCACGCGATCGAAAAGGCCGCGGTCCAGTTTGGCAAAATGGGTCTGAACGGCTCGGACGACGTGGACGTGGATGAGGACAGAGAAGAGCCACCGGAGACCCGACCTCAGCTTCCGGACGACTCTCCTGCCGCTCCGAGAGCGTCGCTGCCGCCATCGATGCCCGAGGCCCAAGCCACTGCTCAAGCTCCGACGGCGCCATCGGTTGACGGCTCGCAAGGTCCACGGCAGGCTCCTGGTCTTCCACCCGCACCACAGCAACCGCCCCAACCGTCGCCGCCCACCGGTTCGACTTACGCAGACCAGTATCGATACGGTCAAGGTCAGAAGGTGTATGATCCATTCGGTCAGCCATCACAACAACCGCAGCCGCAGCCCCAGACCCAATCACAGGAACCATTTTCCAACCAGGTTCCTAACCAGTCACTCCCAGCTTCGGCCGCGGCCCAGAATGACTATTCTTCGTACTACGGCCGCGATGTGTATCAAAACTATTATGGCGCATACGGCCAGGGCCAAGACGCACAGCGAACGGGCAGCACATTCGGTAGCACGGCTCAAGAAACGCCCGGTCAATACGCCACCTCTCGCCCGCAGCCAGGCTACGGTCAGCAGGATGCCCAGGGCAGTGGGCACAATACTCCGGCTCCGGCCCTTCCTGGCCACCAGGCGCAGCATTCCCAGCACCTGCACAGCCAAGGCGGCCATGGCGGATACCCGTACGGGTACTACAATCAACAGTATCCTCAATACGGCGCTTCTTACATGAGCCAGATGGGCCAGAGATATGGCGCTAGCCGACCGATGTTTGACGACGTTCGACGTCAAGATAGTGACTTCTATGGCAATCAATACGCCTACGGCCACAACCAACAGTACGGCAGCACCTACAAGTCGACCATGTATGGACAGCCACAACAACAGTATCCCTATGAGCATTCTTCCTCGCCGGCCAATGTCGGGGCATTTGGCGGGCGTGATGGAGCATACGGCCGTGCCGGTTCCACGCAGCCCTCCGAATCTCAACAAACGGCCGCGACCAGCACCGCATTTAGCGGCGTGCCCGACCCTTTTGGCCGGACGTCCTCTGGATTTGGCCAAAACCAGGGCATTTCGCAGCAGCATGGTGGACATCCGGGTGGCGACGATCCGGCCAAAGCCTCGGGCCCGAGTCCGTCCGTGCAGGCCGGTCGTCCAGGATCGACGGTCAATGCAGGGCCCAGTCAACAAGGAGGATTGCCACCACCACAGTCACAGCATTCGGGACAGCAGGCGGCGTTCGGCGGATATCCTCAATATGGCGGCTTGGGCAATCTCGGCGGCCATCAAAGCACTCATCAAAACACTGCCTACGGCGGCTATGCTTCTAACGCGGCAGGATTTGGTACATACGGTGCCTATGGGGGGGGTCGTGGCTGGAATGGCAGCTATGGCACCGGTCACTGATTCGTTCGGTGGTATATGGAGGAAAGAGTCATGGTATGTAAGGGAAAATACCATTCTCATCTCCTCAGGTTGTCGAGAGTTTTCCATTTTTCTTCCGAGGATTGCGGAGCGCCTGGTGTACAAGGTTTGTCTCTGTTCTGCAGCAGCATTCCTTTTTCTTAATCTCTTGTACTTGTACACAACCGCTCCGACGCGGGCCTGGGGGACAAAATTGTCATTGTGTCGGTGGGTCGAAACCAAAATTGATGATGAAAGCCGGAGACATTTGCATTCGGGATCCTCAGGTAGAATGGACTTTTGCCGTCTTGAATTGACAGGGAATGTGGTCACCAAACACCAGCTCTTGATATCCTTTACTGATGCACTGTTATGTGAGTCCACTGCGCCAAAACTTGGTTCCTGGTGCTGTAACCTTCCATGTTCTCTGCAAACAGCACACACGACTGAGCAAGTCTCTTACCACGCTGTGCAGAAAACAGTGCTATTGATCAATTGCACGGCTCGCATGCAGCTATTAAATTGTATCCTGGTTTGATGTACTGCTTTACTCATACAAAAGGTCGTGTACATCTCATATCAGTTCGTCATTCATCATGCTCAGATCCGATCCCTCTCCATCGCTGCCCGGAATGACACTCTGTGCGACCTTCAACGCCGTTTTCGTAGCAGCTGTGAACAGAGAACGCCCTCGTCCCGTCGGCTCATCGACAAAACCATCAGTCAGGCCCAGCCACATCCCAACCATGCGGCAAAGGGCAACCACTAGAGTCCACAACGGACCTAACACCGCGGGTCCGATCTGGTCCATCTGACTCCACCGCCAAAGCATCGTGGGCAGCACATACGGAAACACAGGCTCCGGCCGTGCTGGCCAGACGTATCTCTCGGCATAGAGCGGATGGCAATAAAGCTCACACATCGTGCTCTCGGCCAAGTACCAGCTCCAGAGGAGGATAGTCACCCAGCCGAGCAGTGTTGGTCTCGGGAGTCGTTGGCCCAGATCTTTCCGGCGAGAGAAGAGAAGTGGTAAAGGTAGCGTCAAGGCTGAATATGTCACTGGGAATCCGGGGGGGGAATCATGGCCATGATCCAAACCTCGGCGACCACAAGCCTGGCAGTGCCCGCTCTGCTCGATTTCCAGGGCATGCGCTTGCTGTGGCCGACCGGTGCCAGCAGGCTGGGAGAATTCATGTTCTAACCGCGAAAGTCCCTTTCGCGCGTCGTGGATATTCGTCCTCAGACGTTCTACCCTTGAGCTCAACCTTTCGAGAAATTTTTCATCGGCCATCTCATGATCGTGAAATTCGTCCATGAGGCCTGGGTCACCCAGAGCGTCACGCTCCGTACTCAGGTGCATCAAAGCTGTCAGGTCGGTGGTATCCATGCCGATGAGATTTTCCATGGATTGGATCGTCGTATCGCCCATGTCCAGAGTGTCATCGCGCACATCTGTGGTATCCTGAGACACCAGTCTCTTCTGCTTGGCTTGGCTCAGAACCATTTCAAGCGGAGTGGGAATCCTCTCCGACGCCCGTGCTTCAGAAGTAGTGGCAGGTTCCGAAGCAGGCTCCGGCCCTTGGATGACAGGCTTCTCTGCCGCAATCCCGTTGGTGAGCTCTTCGGTGACTTCTTCGATCGTCATCGGTGCCCGCACAGAGCCGTGCCGAGTTCCATTTGGCAACGGCGTGTCAATCCAGCCTCCAGCACTCACATGAGGTGTTTCTGCATACTTGGGCTCTTTCTGGCGTTGTTTCAAAGTCTTGGTCGTGTCTGGTAAAATTGTATCTGTCCATGCACCTATCACTCTGGGTGTCTCCGCCACTTGGACCGGCTTGGATGGTTGGGAGTGTTCCTCGTGACCTGGCGGCAGCTCCTGAAGGATGGGCGACCCTTTCTCTTGGGCTTTTGAAACACTCGGGCCAGCGTGAAGTGGTTTCCCATGCTCTGGTGGCGGCGCTTCAGGTGCAGGACTCGACCTCGGCGTTGTACTCATTGCCCTTGCCAGCCTCTTGAGAGGGTCGAGCGAATCTTCCTTGGCACTCGTGGAGTTGCTTGAGTCCGATTTACTGCGATGGTCCGATTCATTGCTGGCAGATTTGTACACCGATATCGGTGTATCCGGCTGGTCTTGTTCGACACTCGCCACGCCGTTCACCTGTGGGATGGGCGTTTTTGCTTCATTTTCCGTGTGTGTCCCGGCACTCGTCCCTGGCCGCGATCCGAAGGCTTTGCCTGGCTTTTCTTGCGGCTCTTTCTCTCGAAGTTCGCCGAGTCTATTGGTGGTCACCGCTTGCTTGGCCAGATTTTCGATCTCTCTATCCCGGACGTAATCTGCAGCGCTTGGCCGGGCTCGCACAGGGGGGCTTTCGGACACCTGAAACGAAAGTCCTGTGAAATCATTGTCCCACCGCCGGATTCTATCGATGGACTTTTGTTTCTGGACCGACGATGGCCACGCGCTCTTCGGCGTGTCTTGCGGTGTTGCACTGTCTTCGATCGATGGTAACGGCACGTTGGCGGCGGCAGCTGCCCAATCAACTTCGTCTGACCCCTCGACAGGGCTGCGGGATATCTTCTCCTTGATGTCGTCGACCGTCCTTTGCCGCCATTTCGTCATAGAGTCTTTGGCGCTGACGCTCTCCCCCGATGGCCATGGCCCATTCATGGTGGGTTCTGATCGATGGCTCGTGACGCTCGCCACGTCTGACTGAGGAGCCCATCTTCCCGGATCTCGCTGTTGCTCTTGGTTTTCTGTCGCATGTGCTCCGCTGTAGAGCGGCGGCAAATGTTGCGCACGCGAGAACGCCGCTGACTTGGGCGGTCGATCGTGGGAATCCTGCTCTGTTCCGGCCACAATGCGCTTCGACTTGCCCCCGAGGAGACGAGAAGCCCGGCTGAACGCGAACAACCTTTCTCTTTCTTGGAGTTCGGGCGGCGTATCAGAATCCTCATCGTTCAGTTCCGTCGTTCGAGTTCCATTCAATGGTCCAGCTCGGGTAAATGCTTTCAACGGCCTGGGCGAGGTGTAGCCCTCCGCACTGGTGTCAGAATGTGCCTTTGCCGCTCCATGGAGCCCGTGTCTGCTCGATCTACTGAAGGCCATGGGTTTGCGAGGAGAGGGATTCGCGACCAGATCCCGCTCAAACTCTCGCTTTTGGCGTTCATGTTCACCGGCCATTCCACCGGTGTCAAACGCAATGGGACGTTGATTTTGCAACAACCTCCGGAGCCGGCTTCGATCTCGAACGCGATCAATCGTCCTCGGTGTCAAGATCTTGGAAGCAATTTCTTGATCTGTCATCTCGTGGAAGAAGCTAAGACCCGAAGCTTCAGAAAGGCTCTCGGTACGATCATCAAGAAGGTTTTCCTTGTCTGCATCTACCGGTAATTGAACAGGTGTGGAGTCAGGAGAAACACCGGCCGATCTGAGCTGTGGGGGGGCGTTTTCTGCTCCTTCTGACGGCGATCGTGGAGGGGGGACATTCGGTATTTCTGATTCCACCACTTCCTCATCTGGATATTCCTCGTCGCTTTCGGCCGTGACCAGATCCTCCTGGTTAGCGATCTGTTGGTACACGTCCGTGAGACCGCCTGGTGGACTGGAGAATTCAGACGTCGGGCTCGTCACGTTGGTGCTTTGTCGCGACTGTGGCGGTGTTGATAATCCATGACTTGGTCCCACGCTCGCGCTTCTTTGCCGGGTAATGGTCGCCGCCGGCTGCAGCTGGCGCCTGGTTCGTGTAGCAGCACGGTCCGATGGAGACCGTCGATGTGCTGTGCTTGTCGCGTTCTGCGCAATTTGAAACGCTCTGGTGTTGCCTCGGGCGCGTCTGGGCTTCTGGAGAGGAGGTTTCTGCGGGCTCGGTGTCGGAATGCGCGAATCGTCAATGAGGCTGTCGGTGAAAAAATCTTCGCTAGGGATATTCTTCGTTAAAGAGACGAGAGATCCATTTCCCCGCTGCATCCTGGGCAGTGGATCGGGTTCTTTATGTCGAGACATGTCGCGGGTGGAAGCACTTGGGGTCGCGCGTCTGTCGCATTCTAGTTGGAGGACGAGGGAGCGGCGGTCGCTACATGGCGCAGGATAAAACAGGCGCAAGATGAGCAGCGGCTGTCAAGCGCGTATACCAGAGTGCAAATAAATCTCGACCGAAGTGGTGCCTGCACCTGCGGAGAGTATGCAAGGGCTGCATGTTGATGATCTTGAATTGATCGCCAAGAAGCTGCGCTAACACATCTAAGGCGATCGCCCGCGCCTTTATTCTGGTTCTCTAGAGATTAGTTTAAGCTACGCCAATACCTATATGCCTGGCCTGTTATCCCGCCACCCTGCTTATAACCATAGCTGTCGCCTTAGCGGACAGGAAACCTCATTAGTACACTGGTGTATTCGACCGTATTTAACGAATACCCTGGTCAACCGGAAGCGATGAATGCCGCGACGGCAATGAAGAGTGTCCAAGGATGTAACAACAAACCGCCATTGCTGCCACTCGAGCTGGTGCTCGAGCTGGTACTCGAGGTGGTACTCGAGCTGTTCTTTGAGCCACCACTCGAATCGCCACTGAAACTACCAGTCGAGCCACCACTTGAGTGAGTGCCGTTCCCAGAGGTGACATTAGTCCCTGTCGAGGACGCTCCATTGTAGAAGGCCCGGATAATGGTGCTCGCCTGCTCGGCCAGCCCGTAGGTCGAGCACGTCAGGTGCGCGGAGAAGGCGATGGGCGGCACGCTGGCATCGGCGACGCGGACGTTGGAGAGACCATAGACGCGGAGGTTCGCATCGACGACGCCGCCCTGTTCCAGAGGGAGCATCGCGCATGTCGACGATGGATGAAACTCGGTGAAGCCCTGGCCGCGCAGCCAGTCCTCCCATTGCTGATCAGATTGGACCTCGAGACCAGGGTTAATCTCGTCCAACATGACGTTGTTCAACGGGTCAGCCTCACCCACGCGACGGGCGAGCTTGATACCCTCGCGCAGAACCTCGACGTCTATGAGAAATGTCAGTCTCAGGCACGACGTTGGCAACAGGCGAGACACGTAACGTACCAGCTGGGTGCGCCAGGTAATTGGGGTCGATGACAGGGTAGTCCACGGGGTTCGACGAGTTGATGTAGATCCGACCGTGGCTGAACGGGTGCTGGAGAGCGGCGCCAATGCGGATGGCGCCCGCAACATTGTTCCCAATCAAGATTTCCACCAGGCCAATGGGACTGGTGAGGATGTTGTTCGCCGTCGCGTTGTAGATCGCCTTGTAGCCCGCTATGACACCCGCGTCAGAGCTCACAGTGGCGGCAAACTGGTCGATTTCGCCCAGGACGTCGGTCTGTAACCCGCTGACTCCATCACCGAAGAGAGTGGTGGCGTTGGCGTATGCCGTGGCAGAGTTGACATACGAGAGGAAGACTGGGTCGTCCTGCCGGAGTCAGAACGCGATCGAGGTTTCACGATGGACGGGACGAACCTTCTCAGTACTGTTCTCGGCGTATATGGAACCCGCGGTCACCTCATCGGTGGTCCACTGCACCGTGACGCTCTAGTTCAATGAGCAGGGAGGACGCATCCTGGATGTGAATGCCACTCACCAGATGATCTTGGAGATGCTGACCGACACCAGGAAGTTCGGACACGAGCGAAACTCCCGCAGCGGAAAGGACGTCCTTGGGACCGACACCGCTGTAGAGCAGGACGGTGGGGCTACCGATAGTACCCCCGGCGAGGATGACCTCCTTCTTGACCTTGACGGTCAACTTCGTCTCGCCGCCGTCGCGTGTGTACTCGACGGCGTTTGCTGTCAAGTTGCCCGCGGGAGAGGAAGAGTTGAAGAGAAGCCGAGTGACATAGGCATTCACCAGCACGTCGTAGTTGGGTCGCGGCGGGAGCGGGTCGAGATATCCAGCACGGCTGTAGGAGCGCGTCCAATTGGTGGGGTTAATGGCCGAGGTGGCGACGTAGGCCCCCCAGTTCTGACCGCCGTACGTGTCGTGAGAATCAGCAATGCCGGCGTTCTTGGTTGCATTCGACCATTGGCCGACCAGTGGGAATGTGCTGCAACGTGGTTACCGGCATGAAAATCAGTCAGAGGTGTTGAACATACTAGCCGGGGTACGACTGGTGAATCGGCCCCGTGGTCCCGTGGCTCGCAGCATTCCACGTAATATCAGCCTCTTCAACCACGGCGTCAGTCGGCGGAGTGAAAGTCTCGCTCTTTTTCATCGCGGCGAAGAACGAATCCCACGACCAGTTCTCGGCGCCGTCCATGTTCCCGAGCAGGTCCTTCCAAGCATTAATCTCGATCTCGCCCGGCCGGTTCATGTAGAGCCCGTTAATGGCAGAACTGCCTGTATGCCGACCATCAGTTTTCTCCTTGCGCTGAGGGGGAGAGAAATACGGGACCTCCAAGCACCTTGCCACGAGGCCATTCAAACTGGCTATTATTCGCATTGGCCTGAGGGACGGTTTCGAACGCCCAGTTCAGCGGCGTCGACCAGAGGGAGTCATAGTACGTATTTCCGGGAATATCTGGACATGCGTTAGGCCTTGAACGGACTTTGCAACAACTCGGGTGCGCACCTATGCGATCTTGATAGTCCTCTCCAGTGCCGCCCGCCTCGAGGACAAGCACCGTATGGTTCGCATCTTCTGAGAGACGCGCGCCGAGCACGAGGCCGGCCGCGCCTCCACCGACGACGACAAAGTCATACGAACCAGCGATGTTGTCGACGATGTTGCGAGCCCGGAGCAGGTGCGGCTCCGCTGAGTTGTCTGCGAAGGGAGAAGCGAGCGCGACCCCGACGCCAATGGACAGAGCGGCAGTCAGGTTCCGTCGCATGCTGTGACCTGCGTAGGATATGACAAGTTCGTGAGGTAGAACGACCGGTGAAACGAATTAGCTTTGTTCTAAGATAGCGGTCTGGTTGCGTAGCCATGGGTATGGAAATCATGACAAAATTATTGACGTGTCCTGGCATGTTGATGCTCAGTGAAACATTGATCGACGCTGTTAAATTACATCCTACCGGATTGGGAACGGACCCACGCAAGCTAAGCCCTTAAGGGTGCAGATTAGCGATCCCCCTAAATGGGACTTGCCTCGAGGCTTCCGAAAGTGTCCCAAATATATACAAATGAGCTCGATTTTCTTCCTCGACAACAGACTGGTAGACTGTTCTCCGATCCGATGGACTTGGAAATCTAGACTGTACCATGCATGTATCGCGGAAGAAAGGGTCAAGTGGACGGCGCTGGCAATCCAAGACAATCTGCCCCTGCTCGCGTGCTCACTCTGGCCGTCCCGCTTCAAACAGGGGTCGTGCTAATTTGCGCCCCTCAAGACTCTTGGCATCCACGTGGCCGTAATACCTACTGTTCACCAAATCCGGGTCTAACCAGGCTCATTATTCCATGACGCAGCATCAACGAGCTTTAGGGCCAATAGACAAGGAAGGGCAGCACAATGTGGACTGGGTGTGTAGGGCTAAGATGAACCGGTGGCCATAGCAGGAAGAGAACGTGAACCAGAGCTAGTCCCCTAATAGGCTTAGCCTTAAAGCGGGTGTAAGAATATCAAATTAAATCCAATCAAATTATTCTACGGCCTGAGCTTGGTCACACGAGCATTATCTACCACCAGCCAATGGTAAAAATAGTCCTGGGCAGTGTGCTTCGGCTGGCAGAGGAAACGGGCTCTGGCAGAATAGCGTCCGCCCTCGTCCTGAGTATGCTCTCAGCCTTGGTTACATGACCAAGGCTGGCGTGAATTCATGGCCACCCAGGGCGGCCGCCCATTCCTATTTCTACCATTGGCCAGCCCCAGCGACGTCGTCTGGGTGAGGGTCGAGGTGAGTTGGATGCAGATTTCCCCCTCTTTGCTCGGCAAGGACTGCAACGGAAGGGCCATGATGAAATCGTCAAGGCTACAATGCTACTGATTATCTGGGACCCGTGGTCATGCCCATATCTCTGCGATCTTTGTGCTCAAGGCCTTGCCCACTTTCTTGCGGGGTATTGCTCCACCGAGTCGATCACTTATCATGCTCTCTTTCGCCTTGGGCCCGTCCTGAGCCTCAAATGCTTCGACCAATGCCCGAGGCGTCGGCCATATCTTTTGAATTTCGATTGCTTTCTCTCCTGTGACGCCTCGAATACACATCAACATCTTCAGGTAGACGTCTCTCAAGGTCATGCTCTCGGATTTATCGCACAGAGAAGAAAATGCGGAAAATGTGATGCCACATACTCGTGTCGGCCATCTCTTTCTGAAATTGTCGAGCAATGACAGCATGGTATCCACCTCGAGGTGTGCCGATGGCATCACCGAGATCTCCTGGCTTTCATACCGTTCTTGAAGAGTTTCGGTCATGCGGGCGAGGTAACGTATCGTGTCATCGAGCTTGGACGTCTGCTTGACGAAAATGTCGTTGACAACCTGCATGCTGGTGACGGCACTCTCCAAGGCTTCTCCGTACTTTTCACTTCGTTCCGCCGAAAGCGAGTAGTCTTCAATGAGGTATGTGACGTTTCTCATGCCGGACTTGTGGAGACGGAATTTTTGTTCGTGAAATCGACCGTCCTTGATGCTCCCAACCAGATCATCCAGTCGCTTTCGCTCCATGATGTGCTCGAGGACAATGTCGGTATTCCCTTCTTCGTCGCCCGGATTCGCCGTCCGGAGCCGGTCGGCATGAGAGGTCTTGATTTGCGCAATCCAAAGGACATCTCCCAAAGGCAGAGACTTGATGATCGGCACGATGCCCTGCTTCTTGAGCTCTCCAGAAATATAGTCACGGTCTGTGGTCGTTCGAATTTCACGGCTATCGAGAACCAACCTGACGTCGAAGCTGCCGGGCGGCAAAACGATCATGTCGCCAAGTTGACGGATCTCATTCCGTGCACGGCAGGCCTCGCTCGGGAGTGGCATTGATCTCTGTTTCACCGTCCCTCCCTCGGGATCTGGACCAGGACTAGATGACAGTTCGATGATTTCAGAAGTCTCGATGGAGGCCTGGCCTGGAATAGAACGTCTCTGGGCCATGGACGCCCTGTCGTTGCCCTCGTTCTGGGCTCTGACACCCGCGGCAGGCCAGTCGGAGCTGGCACGGCGTCGATCCGCCCCAGAAGTCGGCCTTCCTTTGACGACATCGCGGCCTTCTTCCGTGGCCTTCATTCGGAGCGCCACCTCCCATCCCTCATCGGAAAGGTAATACCTCTTTGTTGGATGTCCTTTGGTGCACACCAACTCTTTGTTTTCGAGCGTTCTCATCGAGTTCCACGCAGTGAAAAACTTGGTGGGATCGCTCGGAGCGGTGAAAGAAGAATCGCAGAAGGGCTGGGCTAATTCAATCAGGTCGTTTTTGGAGAGCGCGTGGCAACCTTCTTGGTCCAGAGTGGACAGGGCTTTGATGAGGGCATAAGCTCCTGATCTCAATTTCGGCACATAGAGCTGAGGTTTCTTCGCCTTCTTGACTGGCTGCTCATCGTCGTCGTCAGGCGTGTCGACATCAGCCTCAGCTTGACTCCTCTTCTGATTGTTATGGCGGTTGACTGGAAATGGCAGCCCGTGTGCGGCGCAATATTCCTTCAGCTTTTTCGCAAGGCGATCGCATAATTTGGGCCCGAGACCGTTGAGCTGTTGCGCTTCCGAAGGGTGGTCAAATTTCAAAGGACATACTTTCATCGACTGGTAGGCTTTCTTATACCTGGACAATTAGTGGCGATCTTCACTCAAGGTGGAGCACTGTACACTGTGTAGCCCTTGCTATTGCGCTCCTGTGCCTGGTCCATCCACTCTTTGAGCCACTGCAACAGCAGCGGATTCGCGCATTCTTCAGCCATGATTGAGATTTGATTCTCGATTTCCACTTTGTCCAACACAATTTCCAGACATGAAGCGCATCACTGCCAATCATTCAGCCGTTGACCTTCAACAGCAATATATTGATCTGTCGAGCGAGCGACGCGTTCATGACGCGCGCAGTGAATGTGGTATCCACCTTTGGCGCGTAGTCACGTGGTCTACGTTCGGACAGGCATTATCCAAACTAACCTTTGGGAGGCGGATGTTTGGCTGATTTGTTGTGATGGTAAAGATGGGGAGCGCGTCTATCCAGAGAGCCGATTTTCTGGCAAAAATCCTTTGCCTATCCTCGTCGTCAGCCCTCAAGTTGTGGTAGTGCATGCCGTCGTCTCCAAGCGACCAGCCGGATGGAATCGTCATGCTCGAGAGGTTTGACACATCCAATCTGTGGGCCATGACCATCAAGAGGATCTACTTGGCCAATGAATGTAATCGTATTGATCCACAATCTTTGTCAACCAGCAGGATGGGGGCAAATTTCTGGCGCATCACAAAAGCGTGAAGACCGAAGCAAGCAGGGAAGCAGTGAGTGGGCAAACAGAGTAGGCAAACACTGAGGTGGTACAGTTGACTGGGAAATCCGCCTCCAGAATGGCTCTCCCATTCTGCTCCTTCATCCACTCCTCGTATTCATTCCTTATTTAGTCGAAGAATTGTGCCTCCAATAGAACTTACATCGCCGCTCGTTCCACGGCAGTTCACACACCCGCTCATTCAGCTATCTATTGGGTGCCGCCCGTCGCGTTAACAGATACCTTCACAGTTCAATATATAGCCAAGGCGCCATCAACATGATGTACTTGGCATTGGCAAGCCTACAGTTCAGACCACTCCACCTCATCTTGACTCTCGCCCACCCACTCCACCTCATCCTGACTCTCACCCACTCCACCTTATCCTGACTCTCACCCCTCCACTCACCCCTCCACTCACCCCTCCACTCACTCTGACTCTCACCCATTCGACATAGCTTTAACCAGCACCCCCCGTGTTAATGCAATGGAGCCCACGATCAAATGGTTACCTGCGATCCCAATTGTCGAACCTTTCGATGTGCAGAAGCGCATCCAAGAGCTTCGCGGCTATTTAGATCCGGATAGCCCTAAGTATAAACCCGAACAACACATCAATATCAAAGCCGCTATTAAGCTCTACGAGGATGGGAAAATCGACGGAATGGAGCACGTTTTCATAATGGACGGAAAAGTTGTCCCTAGACAGGAGATATCCGAAAGATCTTCTTGGTGCTGGCATGAGGGAAGGGGTCATCAGCTCGCTCAAAAGCATGTTTATGGTCATGGGCCCTTTGGTGCCAACTTTCACGAAGTAAGCATTGTCCCTCCATTTTAATGCTTGGGATTGATTGGGGATTGGAATCAGACATGAGTTGTATTTTGGTACTGCACCAGGTAATCATCTCCTTGCGGTCAGCGCAACTAAGGGCGGCTTGACATCTTTGCTCTAAGAATATTCTTGGCAAGCCAAGAATAAACAGGTTCCTTGTTCTGTGGCAGTGTGGGAATGGTCGGGAGGAATCCTCCATGTATGTACTAGAGGCACCATTATTAGAGGTGGTATGGTCGAAGATATCATTCGGTCAAATGAAGAGGACCATATCAAGCACCTAGGTCATTGTGGCGGAACCAGGGTAATAGTGCTTTGGCATTGAGGAAAAAAGGTCGCCAAAAGCGGCGACAACACCTTCCAAATTCGGCAGATTTCCCTTCAACCCGCGTTGTGCTGTAAACTGAATAGGCAAGCGACCGAGTCTGCAAATGTTTACAATGTAAAGTTCTGATCCTGCCTGTGTCTTATACCCGGGTGCACGCTCCCACAAGCTGGTGAAGAGTTTCACGTCTTAGTTAGCCTGTGGCCAGACGAAACTATAATATATCGCTATTTCTTTCAGGCCCTCTCAGCGTCGTCGACCCCAATAGGTCCAGGCGTGAGCACGTCATGGTCTTCATTACTGATTCTCATTTCGTCACTATCAGAGCCTGGGGTGTAACAAATATGATACACAAGCGAATGCCATGATACTCGTCAATTTGGGTATCTCAGTTTCGAAACATTCCGCAAAGGAAAAAATAACATGGAGAATTCAAACTTGAATCCTCACCATTCAGGACCGACTTGACAAGTTTCACAATGACCGCTCCAGGCTGTCTCTCCCGGGGTGGAGGGCCGCTTAGATATTCTCAATGACACGTGCGTTCATGGCTTGCTGAAAGCCGTCGGCCGCATCCTTGTTGAAGGGGTTTCCACTGCCCGTGTTTTGCTTCGAGTTGTAGCCACTTGGCCCTTCACCACCGGTGCTCTGGGTCAAGCTGCCCAAATCGGGCATGGTCTGGTTGGTCGCGGGCAAGAAGATGACCTTGCTGTTGGCGGTCTTGGCCATTGCCTGCATGGCCTCGAGATATCGGATTTGCATGGCCGGCGCCGAGCTCAAGATATCAGCAGCCTGTCTCATGAGTTTGGCCGATTCGACCTCGGCGCGCGCGGCAATGACCTTGGATTCACCAATCCGCTTCGACTGGGCGGCCATGGACAGCGAATCCTGCAAGTCGTTGCTGAAGATGATATCCTTGATGAGCATCGACTCGACCTGGACACCCCAGCCGCCGGCGACATCCTCGATGATCTCCCCGATGGATTGCGCGATCTCTTCGCGGCGCTCAATCACGTCTTGCAGCACGCGGGCACCGACGACGTGGCGCAGGGTGGTCTGTGTGCGCTCGATGAGAGCCTGGCGAACATTGGAGATGCCAAAGGCGGCCTTGTGAGGCGACGTGATGTGGTAATAGATGACCGACGTGAGATTGAGAGTCACATTGTCCTTGGTCATGCAGACCTGGCGCGGCACTTCGACGATCTGGATCTTGACGTCGACCTGGATGAGCCGTTCGGACAACGGGTTGATCTTGACCAGACCCGGGTCGACCGCGCGATAGAAGCGGCCGAACTTGGTGACCAGGCCGACGTTGCCCTGCGACACAGGCTTGTAGGGGTTGGGGCAGATGACGCAGCAAGGGATTGCACCGAGACAGCCAATGCAGGATCCCAGGTTGTTGACTGCCACATGATTAGAGGGACCGAAGAGCGTTGACAGACAACCACATACTCATCGAGCCGTACCAGCCATAGTTCTCGATTTCCGTGTCGCCTTGAAGCGTCTGCGCATACGATGGCTGCAGGTCTTCTCGTCGCGGCGGCTGCACCTTGATCACACCGTTCTCACCCCGCGGCCGGAAGCCCACCGGGGGAGTCGACGTGCCGGCGGCGGCCTTTGAGTTGTCCGTGATGGGAGAGTCCATGTTTGACAAACAAGAAGTGGTAATGGCAGGAGTGAGCGAGTGAGTCGACGACAGAAAGGGAGAGATCAGGATGCGCGTTTGCGGTAATCTCAGTTGCGAACCCTACAGACAGAGGGGAGTTGCGCTCGAGGATATTTGGGGTGGCAACGTAAGTATGCTAGAGTCCTTCAGCATGTCATCGACCGAGACCGTTTATGTAGGTGGAGAGAGCCAGTGGTGCGCAGGGTCAGAGTGATAGGCTGTGGAGGACTATTCTTGGGCGCGGGCTAACAGCTCCCAGGCTAGTCAGGTGAAGTAGCAGCAGCGCATTCTGCTAGCTTTGCCCCCTCCCAATCCTCTGGGGTTTGTGCTGTCGTTTGTCGCTAATTCGCTCACACATCCTACCATCATCGCTCGACGGTCTAGCTCGTTATCATCGGACGCGCGTGCGCATGCAAGCCACGGCATGAAGCTCCAATTGTGCACTGTCCGCATTAACCGAGGAGCCGACTGTTCGCAAAATCCCTCGTATTGCAGATGCGAAGGCTAGCGGCGTCGCCCTGAATCTGCCTGAGCGGCTGTCTGCTCATCCGCGACCCCTCCGCGGGAGGGAGTGGGCAGTGCTTCACAGCCGTTTCAGTGGTGGGTCTCTCCATGTCTATGCGCCTGTACTCTCCACACAGCCCTGCTGGTATTCCCTGCTTGGCGGAAAAGCTTCGCCCTCGGTGTACTCCTTATTGGCCCTGTACACCACGAGACCCCGAACTTTGAACAGTCGCACCTTGCATCGGCCGATTGACTCCTTGGACGTTCTGTAACAAAGACCATCTCCATTTCCTGGCCAGGAAATTGACCCCTTACGCTTGACCCTGCCCAGGGGCAGCCTTTCCAGCACCGTCTACACCGCCCGGGTTGGAGAGAAGGATGGCCAACAATTGCGCCTGGCCCTTGCCCGCGTGCATCCTTCGTGGCTGACGAAATTGGCTTGCCGTGAAACCTACGACTGTCACGGGCGAGAGGGTGGTGGCCGGTATGATAGCCCGAACAGGAAGGACACACAGCCACTCTGACGGTCAGGAGGTGGGGCGATACAGCGGCAAATGGCCGAGGTAGCGGGATTTCGGCCAAGCACCGACCGCTGAGATGGAGGAATGATGACACCTGTACATGGACAGTCGGTCCTGGCGGCCATGGCAAGGCATGGCAAGGCATGGCAATCGGCACGCTGGCAAGTTATGTTCCAGAAAGCTGCTCTTTTCGCCACTGGTCCTAGATTTGCCAAGTCTTGTGATCGTCAGAAAGTACGGATGAACAAGGCGAGGCGGACTCGCCCATACTCCAAAAATACCCCCCAATCGACAAAATGGTGGTGTCCACAGTGTCCTGTGCATACGGGACCGATCCTGTTCAGAGGGGACTGGGCAAAGTCGGATGGATGGCAGCGTGATAGGCCCGGTAGCCTCGTCGAGCATGACATCACGCGCCGGATCTTGGAGCGGCATCAAGCGGATGATACTTTGCACTCGCAGCTGACAGAGGCCCAGAGGTGACTGCCGGCTGCTCAATGTAGCATCAAGCCTCTCACACGCCATCATCGTCGCATGGTTACTGTGTGCCATGGCGCGCACCCGGGCGCAAGAGAAGGCCAGTGTCGCCGAGCCGGGTCAAAAAATGGAGACAACGGCTCAACAGCCAACTTCCAAGAAGCGCACTCACAGCAAGACCCAGAAGACCGATGCTTCACACCAGATCCGAGGTAAGAAACCCAAGACCAAGGCTGGGCAGACCGCGGCTTCCAAGGCCGAAGAGCAGGCGGTCTCGACGTCGACGAGCACCAAGGCACAGCCCAGCGACGCGCGAAATGCGCGAGTCCAGTTGTTGATCGAAAAGTACGGCTCCGTTCCTCTCGAAGAGACCGAGCTAGAGGACCCGTCTTCGCCCCAAGCAGAGACGATCTTGGCCCTTGTGCTCAACGCCATGCTCTCGTCCGCGCGGATCTCTCATCGGCTGGCCACCAAGGCCGTGGCCCATGTCATCCAGGCCGGTTATCACAAGATTGACGTGTTGAAGAAGAGCTCTTGGGCCCAGCGTGCCGACCTCTTGACCGAGGGAGGGTATGCTCGGTATAACGAAAAGACCGCGACGGAATTTGGGGATCTAGCCAGGTTGGTTCAGAGAAAGTACGGTCCGTCATCTTTCTCCCGTCTCTGGCTTCAGGACACTCGCTGACGTCGAAGAGATGGTGACCTGAACAACCTTCTCAAATCGACTTCCGAGTCGCCGACGGAGATCCGGCGTGCACTGAAAGAGATCAAAGGCATCGGCGACGTGGGCGCGGACATCTTCTTTGACACTGCCCAAGGAGTATGGCCGTGCCTGGCCCCGTTCATTGATCCACGCAGCTCCAAGACAGCGGCCGCCATTGGCATTGGAAGTGACGTGCAGGTGCTCTGGAAGGAGGTGGGTCAGGATCCCATGCAGATGTGCAAATTGGCGAGTGCATTGACGTACGTGAGGTTGGAGAAGAAGGAGGCTGAGTTCAAATGAAGAGCAGAGCCTGCGTTACAACCGACCAAGTCCAGAATAGTTTGTTTAGTGTTGTTCGCGATAAATCCTGCTTTTACTGTCATCGGACCAAGGTAGTGTTGTTTGCATTGCTCTCGCACCACCTGTGTGCGCTGCATTAGATGTGGCTTCAGCAGCAGAACCAGCCAGGAGCATCTAACAATGCCACCAACAATACCACCAACAATGCCACCCACAATTAAGGCGTCATTCAAGTTCCTCCAACTCACTCACGCCGCCAGTTCCTTTCCCTGTTTGCCGCTCCTCCACATCCACTTCCTCCATTCTCCCACTCCAATCCCACCCCATGCACCATCCGGCCACTGCGGCGGTCACCGCATCATTCACACACACAAACGCCATGATGGCCCCGACCCGCTCTGGCCGCCACGCATACACAATCGCCCCAGCTGCGCCCACGCACACCCGCGCGGGAATCGACATGTACAGCCACTCATCGTAGCCATAGTGCGCTGCAAGCCCGTACGCCAGCCCGATGGCGCTGCAGAACAGGCCGCTCAGCGTCTGCGACTGTGCGGTCAGGGGTGCAGAGAGGACTGATGGCGTCGGCAGAGGCTGATGGAGGACTCGGGTAGTGATGTAGTCGGACAGCGGATTCAAATGGATGGTCGAGGGCGAAAGAGTGAGAAGGGCGAGGCCTGGTAGAAAGATGGGAAGTCAGCTATCTAGTTGTCATGCTGAATAAAGGAATTGAGCAGTGGCAGTAGTGGCGAGTGGCAGTAGTGGCAGCAGTGGTCAGTGGTACAGTAGCAGTGACAGTAACATCAGAGTAAACAAGCCAGTCTCTGTTCTTCTCTTCTCCTCCCCGCCCACCTCCTTGCATGAATGGATCAACAGTGAGGCTCTTACTCTGACCAATTCAAATGAAATCGAAACCAATCAATTCCACGTACCAAGAGAGAAAGCCCCAGCGGCCTGAATGCGAGAATGTGTGCGCACGAGGCGTGGCACCTCGCTTCTTCGTGTTGTTGTTCTTATTTTGGTCGTCGTCTTCGACGCCGCCATGCCGGCAATCGTCAATTGTCCGGCTACGGTGCTGCTGGGCCTGAGCGGACGCGCTGTGATAGTTTGGACGCAAGTAAATTATAGACGAAGGAATGTACCTACGGTAGAAACTTCAATGGAACCACAACCGGAACCAGCAGAGTTTTTGATCTGTCCCACAGCTACCATGAATTCACTCGTGACTCTTTCCGTCTTCACTAACGTTGGCCAGAGCTCATGCCCCGCGTTTCGGAGCATCTATCATGCCGGGAAGCATGAAAGGGGAAGAGGAGCATCGGCTAATCATATCAACTGGGTCGGGCATCGTGCAGACGCGAATACGAGGATGTCAGCAATTAACTCCGACTGCTGGTCCAATGGCCTTGAATCATTGAGTGCGGCTCTGCAACAAAGCAGCATCGTCCTGCAGCGTGAATTTCAGGCGCCTGCACTGCATCAAAGGATGTCGTGTCTGGTGGCAGAATATTTACAGGACGACTGACGATATGCTGTGATATCACGGTTCAGCCATGGGCTCTCGCAACTCGGCCGCCGTGCCCAGGATGCCTCTCTGCTCATCCGGATTCAACTCGATGCCGAACCAGGTCTTGAGCGCTTCGACGCGCTCCTTCTCCGTCCTGCAGCTGGCCACCGTCTCCTTGGGCTGGCCGTGCACCCGCCTGGTGATCTCGCCGCCGACGAGCACCAGCGATCCAATCGGCATCTCCTGCTTCTCATCCAGCAGCGCCTTGGCGAGTACGAGTTTGTGCGTGAACCAGCTCTGCGGGTCGTGGCTGGTGCGGTAGTTGATGATGGCAAAGTCTTCCGGCAACCACTCGAGCTCCGTAAAACAGTAGCCGGCCCTCCATGGGCTGGCCGTGGTGGTCGTGGTCGCCGTGCTGCGCGTCTCGATCACCCACAGCTTCTGCGTCGGGTCCGTGTTGGGCGCGATGTTGCGTTTGACGAGGCGCTGCTCCCGGCCTGGTGCCCCGGCCACGGTCTCGCCGTCGCGGAGGAGAATTGGTTGCAGAGGAGAATGGGAGCCAAATCCGACGTCGACCTGCAGATGTCAGCTTCCTGCGTGCATGACGTCTAGCCCAACGTACAAGGTACTTCTGGCCATTGACGGTCACAATGAGCACTTCGTGTTGCCTGAGCTTGGACATTAGTCAAGGCACAACGCGACACCGTTTCTCGAGGGGGACAGTACCATCCCCCAAATCCGTCTTGATCGCTAGCGTCCAGGCCGTCAACGGCATTGCTGACACGGGCACCGGTGATGTAGAGTTCGTAGCCGAGTGAGCGTAAGATGGCCGAAAAGAACGCGTTGTTTTCCATGCAGTATCCCCCGAGGCCGCGGTCGACGATCTTGTCATACAGGGCTTCGGAATCCAACGACAGGGTCCGATGCCACGAGTAGTGCAGCGCAAGGTTGCCCCACGGATTCCACTCGACTTGCTTTCGTTGAAGGCCCGCCAACGCCGGGAGGGGGTCGGCCTTGATCTCCGCCTCGAGCGTGTCCAACGTGTAGGCTTCGTCCCGATTCACCTTTCGGACGTATGTCGCCAGCTGCTCCCTCGTATATCGCGGTCGATCGGCCAAAGGATGCATTTTGTGCGTCCTGACCGTTCTGATGTTGGTGATAACGGCGATAACGATCAAGACTGTTCGACAAAAGATGGCGAGAGTATAATAACCAATAGCTCCACCGAAAAGAGAGATACGATCGATTAATTCATTCCGTGCGTCTCATTCACCGCTGCTCAGCCATTGCCCACGGAAATGACATGGTGGTCAGAGAAGGATGAAAAATTACCCGAGATGATCGCTGACGTAAAGAGATCGATGGCGTATCAGATGCCGAGAGACAGATCGACTGTGGTCCAGTGGAGAAAAGGCCATCGCAGAACTCCGATGGAGAGGTCAGAAGGAGCACCAAGTGGAACAAGAGATTCTCACCCTCAGAATGTGGGAAATCAGGACGGGCTTGGCAATATATCAACCTTGGTATCGATGTTGCAGACCTTTTGCCTCTCGTCGCGTGGTGGGGCGGTACAGTTGTCGACCTTTTGTCTGTCAGCTGTCAGGCCACGACCTTATCTCATCGCGACGCAGTGCCGACCCAGTAATAGTCGAATGACCGAGTATGAAGGCGGGGCCGCTGGTATAACGATCCGGTCTACTAGGCACGGCCCGCCGATGCCGACGACTTTAGGCTTGCCCAACCCTTGCGAGCATCAGCTTGAAACCAGTGGAGGAGCGGCACACCAACATATCTGGTTCTGAACGGCAGATGAAATGGCGAAAGCGAACCAGGGTCCAAGTATGAGTTGTCTTACTCGCTGCGGGGTCTCCTCGGTTACATCAGACCACTCACATCGAACGACCAAGATCTGTCTTATCTCTTTAAGAGACTTCTGCTCAGGCGCGGCGCTTTCTCAACCTTGCTGCATACAGTGTTCTCATCCATCAATTCCAAAATGAGTGCGCTCGGTTCTAGCCGTCTTCTCAACCTCCCTGGCGGTGACATTGGTGGACACAACTTGACCTGGACCGGTACTCTGACGACCATTCTTACCGCGGTGACCATCGCATGGACGTTGTACCTGCTCAGTCTGGCGATTTACCGAATTTATTTTCATCCCTTGGCCAAATACCCAGGTCCGTTGTTGGGCAAACTGACGGCATGGAATGCCTTTTGGCCGGCAGTCCGCGGCCAGGCGACTCTGGCCCGGCACTCTTGGACACAGAAATACGGCCGTGTGGTCCGTATTGCGCCCAATGAATTGCTGTTTGGGGACAATCAAACGGTCAAGGACATCTACGGGCAGATGTCCAACGCGTGTCCCAAAGATGCCGAATTCTACGGTCCATTCACGGTGACGGGAGCACGAAACGTGTTCAACTCATACGACCGGATAGAGCATGCCGCCATTCGCCGTCTTCTCTCTCACGCATTTTCCATGAATGAGATCAAGAAGACACAGATCAGGATCATACCGATCATTGAACGCTGCCTGAAAATCATTGAGCATTCTCCTCAGCCGGTGAATTTCTGGGAGAAATTCAGCTATATGTTTCTCGACATCGTCAGTGATCTCAGCTTCGACCGATGCTTCAATTGTCTCGAGGGTGAGATGCTCAAGGAAGCACACGATGCGGATGCAGTCCAAAATATCTCCGCAATCAGGGGATGGGTTCCGTTTATCGTCTACGTGCCGTCCAGCTTCGTGCAAGAAGCGGTCAGAGCGCGCCCGCGATTGATCAAGTTTGCGCGACAGCAGATTGATGAATTTCGCGCCCGGTCGGCCGCCGGAACCGTCCAGGAGGGCTCTCTCCTCAAACGAGTTGTCGAAGCCGAAGACGAGGAGACCGGGAGAAAAATGTCGGACTTGGAGCTGATGGAAAATGCGATTGTTTTTCTTCAGGCGGGAAGTGAGACGTCATTGAGTGCCCTGTGCTACCTTCTGTACGAAGTCGATCGTCGCCCGGCAATCAAAGATCGACTCGTTCAAGAAATCCGCGAAGCATTTCCAGACACACATGTCTTCCCTGACTTCGACACCGCAGACAAGCTCGTAGGAGACCGTTTCTTTCCGCACATGGGGCCCTGCTAATTCTCCTTTTAGCCCTTTCTGAACAATGTGGTGGATGAGATCCTCCGACTGCGCGGTCCCATTCCGGTCTCGCTCCCACGCGTCTCCCCCGGGAAGTACATTGGCGGAGAATACGTGCCCGCCGGGGTCAAGGTCTCTATTGCCGCGTACACCACACATCGGGACCCGGCCGTCTATCCTGATCCTGATCGCTTCGAGCCCGATCGATGGGCGAACGCGACGCCAGAGATGAGAGAGTGTTTGCGACCATTCAGCAGTGGACCACGAAATTGCATCGGCCTCCACTTAGCTCGGCTTCAATTATTTCTCACCATCACCGCTCTTTACCAACGTTATGACATCAAGCTGGATCCGTCAGTGACAGAAGAGATGATGGCTCCATATGACCGGGGAATTCTGTCGCCAACAAGCCAGAAAGTCCTATTTCACGTCACTCCAAGAGCCGCATGACCACGGGTTGTGGCGGGGATGCTCTGACGTCGATGAGATTGACCGGGGATGCGGAGGCTGAATGGTAGCGTGATGACGACGATAGCAGGACATGAATATTGCTTCGAGCCCGGGGACTGTTGGTCTTGTTCGCGGGGCGATCAAACTTGACGGATGGAATCCTCACCTGCTGCCATAAATGCAATTCGCATATTCCGTCCAACTTTAAACTCCAGCACCGTACATGCCTTCTTTACATCTGCTCCCTTTCGACTTTATGCAGAACCTTCAGGAGCCTGTCTCACATGAGACTCGAGGGATCGGCGAGAGTGGCAGAGACTTACCTATCCATTCCCAACTGCAACTCCTCTCTCGGCGTCGCAAACGTCATTCTAAAATTTCCATTCTTCTCACTCCCGAAGCTGGCGCCCATCGCCAACCACACCCAGGCCTTGGCCATTCGCCAATTAAGCTCCAGCTCGGCCTCCGGGCTATCTTCCCGCAGATATCGCGACAGGTCCATCCAGATAAAGCCCGACACCGAGGCCGGGGTGTACGGGATTTTGTTTGCTTTGAGGAAGGACGTGCCGTGTTCATACGCGTCGGTCATCCTCGCTTGAAACTGGGGAAAGTAAGAGTCGAGAAATGATGTGTCATTAAGAATATTCAGCCACACGTGCTCGGCCAATTGCGACACTCGTGTGAAACTGGCCACGACGCGGAACGCTCTCATGAGCTGTGGGTTGAAGGGGGAGAGTAGGGCACCGATCCGGATGCCATTGGCACAAAAGTCCTTGCTCAATGCATAGATGACGTGAACGAGGGCCGGATCGATGTAGTCTTCCAACTTGAAAGACAGAACGGACACGAACGGTGGTGGGTCGGGAACATCAGTGCTGGGGAAATGTGACTTGGCGTAGACCTCGTCCGAAATGAGGTGAATGCTGTACTTTGAGCAAAGCTGGAAAAAAGCGACGAGTGCCTCATGGGCGTACGGGCGGCCCAACGGGTTGTGCGGGCTGGCGAGAAGAATCGCTCGGATACGTGTGCCGTTCTTGTTGGACTCGAGAAGGGCTTTCTCATATGCGGAGACTGCTTCTGCCGAAGTTGGGTCAACTGAGCCAAAATCCACCAACACCACTTTCACCCTGGTAGCATATGAGCAATACGGCGGATCAGGAACAGATGAAGGATATACAGACTTTGCTCGGGCTTGTATGTCCGGAAAGAAGCCCACGTAGAGAGGACGTCCGACGAGGATGCCATCGCCTGGTTCACCGACACAGAACGCGAGGTTGTCCACCGCGCTTCCCGCTCCATTGCATATACAGATATGACTTCCGTCAACCGGGTTCCGAGGATTGAATACCGTTTGGACGAATTGCTAGAGATTTTCGAAGGGCGATGGAGCCAGATGGCCCGTCGCCATATGTTAGGTGCCACGGGTTGATCTGTTGACGTGGTCCACCACCTCATTCCTCATCAACTTGTTCTCTGCAATGGCGAGAGCCACGATCCCATCGGGCTTGGTTTCGGGGTCATATTGATTGTGGTAGCAATGAGACCGAACTGCGTGGAGCTGGTCGGGGGTTAAATTCTCCGCCGCACGCTTCGAAATGTAATTTATCCTTGATTCAATAGAGATGAGAGGGTAAAATCCCACTCGATGGGGCAGATGCGGAATGTCATTCGTGCACTATGTCGGTCTGGCCTGTTGGCCGCCATATACCAGGCTGCGCGCCAAGAGCAGAAACCTGCTCACAGCTGCAATTCCTCTCTACAGCTGGTGTCGTCTAGACCACAGGTGCTGGATGCTCAGAAATCCCGGCCCTGTAGTATAGCATGTGCTGGTCTCTCAGGAAGGCTTTGCAAAAGGCCATGCAGATGTGGCTGTCGTGGCACCTCGGCGTTGAGGTTCATTGGCCGATCTGCCTGACTCGCAGGGGACCACCAGGTGGCAGGGTATGCTTCAGTTACCGAAGCGAAGGGAGACTGGGAAGACCAGATAATCATGAACTATTGAGAATTTGGCAACGACAATCTTCACAGAGGACGAGGATATGGTTGGAAGCCATGGACAGAATAGGACCCAGATTGATCAATGACGATATTTGAGAAAGGTGTTTATGCTTACGGATCACATTATGAAGATGTTCACAAAGTGGGACGCGCACGGATGCACGGGTGGTGTGGGGATTTCAATAAGCGCTGAAATCGACTGTGCAAGAGGGTCTGCTCTGGTTCACCTGTATACAAGCGCGGTGACATAGCCTCCTCATTCTAATTGTAATCCATGGACCACCCACGGAAATGATCACACTGATCCCCAGGGAGACAGCACCACCAGAACTTCGCAAGGTCAAAGGCGAGCATTCGGCGCTTGGCGCGTTTCATTCCCCACGTGGGCGAGCGGTGCCGAAACATCCAGTGTGGAATGACAGCTGCCTGAACAAAGTCGGTGAAGCTCTCTCCTTCTTCCATATGCGTCCGGGCATGGTCTACCCTTGATTCCACCTTGAAGCAGCTCGCGGCTGTGGCACAATCCCGACATGGCGAGAGAGAAATCGGCCAGCAGCCGAGTCTGGTCACGACGCGAAATCGAAGGCCTGATTGCGGAAGGCCGGAAGATCGTAATCCTCGATGGCCAAGTGATCAAGGCCGATGCTTGGCTCAAGTACCACCAGGAGGCGACCTGTCAATATTACATATGGTTGGACGTGATGGCACCGACGAGATCCGAGCATTACACTCCTTGGAGACGCAGGCATACATGCGAAAGTTCGTGATCGGGAGGATCGCCGGACGATGGACGAATTTCCTCCCGCCAATACAAGGAGGCCAGTTCCGGCCATATGTGGCCGGAGAGGACGAACATCCCGGGGACGATGATGGTGAAGAGACGGCCAGCTCGTCGAGCAGTGGCGCCCCGCCTTCCCCCCTCTTCGATCCCGTGGAGAAGCGAGGGAAGAGAGAAGTTGATGCGACGTCCTTCTCTTCTGCGACCTCGGTCGGGCCCGATGAAACGGCCTCCAGCGCCATCCACGATCCCATTGCCACCACAGTCGCGGCTGAGTTGTGCTCGGACCTGCGCAAATATCCGTCCTTGAACCACACTTCCCAGGACAACATCGTGGCCAAGTACCGAGAACTGGACGCGCGAGTGCGGGCGGCCGGTCTCTACCAGTGTCCATACGGTTCATACGGCATCGAATGCTGCCGATATGTCTTGTTCTTCAGCCTGTTCCTCATCGGTCTCCACTACTCCCACTACGCTCTGTCGGCCTTTTTCCTCGGCCTGGTCTGGCACCAATTGGTCTTCACGGCCCACGACGCGGCGCACATCAGCATCACACACAATTTCCACGTCGACTCATGCATTGGCATCATCATCGCCGACTTCATCGGTGGCCTCTCTCTCGGCTGGTGGAAACGCAACCACAACGTGCACCACATCGTGACCAATTCCCCGGAACACGACCCGGACATTGAACATATCCCCTTCTTTGCCATCTCGACCCGCTTCTTCCACTCCTTGCGCTCCACATACTACGATCGCATCATGCCCTTCGACGCCTTCGCCCAGTGGTCCATCGCCAAGCAGCACTGGCTGTACTATCCCATCCTCGCCTTCGGCCGCTTCAACCTGTACCGCCTGTCGTGGGAATATCTCTTCCTCGGCCTCGGCCCGCGACGAGGTCCTGCATGGTGGCACCGCTACCTCGAGATCCTCGGCCACTTGTTCTTCTGGACCTGGTTCGGCTACGGGGTCGTGTACCGGTCCATCCCCACGGCCTGGGACCGTTTCGTCTTCATCATGATCAGCCACATCGTCACGGCGCCTTTGCATGTGCAAATCACACTGTCTCACTTTGCCATGTCCACGGCCGATCTCGGCGAACACGAGTCCTTTCCGCAGAAGATGCTCCGCACCACCATGGATGTCGATTGCCCGACCTGGCTGGACTTTTTCCACGGCGGCCTCCAGTTCCAAGCCGTGCACCACCTGTTCCCCCGCCTGCCCCGACACAACTTGCGCAAGGCCCAGATGTACGTCAAGGAGTTTTGCGAGGAGACCGGCATCCCCTACGTCATTTACGGCTTTACCCGCGGCAACCAGGAGGTCATTGGGCGGTTGGGCGAAGTGGCCAAGCAGGTCAAGGTCTTTGACGAGTGTCGAAAGGCCTGTGCGAGGGATGTTGTCGAGGGACATGTGAGCGCATTTGCACGTTAATCGAGACGAGACCAGACCCTGCAAAGCGATATCAGAACGGGCAGCGGTAATGACATGACAATCAGAGGATGACAAGTATATAGATCAAGACAGCCTGATGCGGACGACGCACCTTCACGCAATGTACATAAGAGACATTCTCGACTCCAGAGTATGAAGAATCTTGCACCTGTTACGGCTCACAGAGACGGTCGAATCTATCGCAGACGACGGCCTGCCTTGTCGATAGATGACGACTCGGTTTCGATGTCAACGCCCTCCCTCGTCACCGTAAGCACAAACGTTTCTTGACCAACCCCCCCTCTTGTTTCACCTGGGGTCTTCCTCCAGTCGATGTGAACGCCGAACCGTCCTTGCGCCAGCACTTCCATCCTCTTCTGCCTCTCCTGGACGCACTCATCCATCGTCATACTTGACGCGAACGGCGGCACGTGAAGCCGTGCCATCGACAAGGTCAGCGTCGCGAACGCGGTCCATGGGTTCTGCGGCCCCGGCTCTTCTGGCGCCATCCTCGCCGACGCTTTATTTTGTGGTCTCTGGGGATGTGAGACGGAGGCCACGGTGGCCTGGGTCGTAAAAAGCACGCTGCATTCGAACCGTGCTTGGAGTTGTTTGAGCAGCATGATCGTTTCTGCTGTTTTGGACGGTCGTTGCTCGCCGGACGCTGCTGGAGTCGTGTTGTCAGGCCCTGGTACAGCTTCCAGCCTCGCCACGTCAGCATCAAAGCGGTCTGGCCAGTAAAACGCCGTGGCCGAGTCAAGGACCATCAAGCCCAGCCATCGATAACTCGACAGGTGTCCAGTGGAATCCAGGAGATATCGATCCAGGTGCTGCAAGATGGAGACAAGCTTGCTCGAGGACTGCGGTTGAAAGGTGTGTACATGCTTCAATGCCTCTCGCGCCGTGCTGAAACGCTCTTGATCCGTCGAGCCGATGCTGGAAGAGCAGAGGTAATGGAGCGCGATCTGCATCAGTCGCGAAGCTGAAAAACGCCCATCTGCATCTATCCAGACGACCGCGGAGCCTTTCCCGCCACATTCCGGTGGTAGGATCGCGATGGAAGTCAGGTAGTAGAGCAGATTTGTCTTTCCGGAAGCCGACCTTGAACTTGAAATTTCAATGATCGCGGGACGGGTGTGCATCTGAATCGGAGGCGGAGCTGAAGGCGGAACGGCACCAGGCGTCCATGGGCTCATCCTACTCGCTTGCTGCTGTTCCTCATCCCCATCCTCAGGACTCTCTGCCTCAGGCCATGTCCATCCAGGTCTCTGTGCCCGAATCTGAGTCGGCGGGAAGCGAAACGATTCCAGTAATCCATCAAGCACCGGAACTCCTAAAACGTCCCTTGGCTGGGGATGAATCGTACATCTTACCTGCGCCAGAAGCTATTTACTCACGTCAGTCCGTGGTGAACGGTGGGCGGATTCCCATCCTAGTGCGGAACCATTCCTGATGCAGTCTACTTACCTGCTCAAGACTCTCCTGGTGCACCTCACCACGAAGTCTGGCACCGTACTGTTCCACCGCCATGATGTCGTCTCGACCAAGACCAGCGCCATGACCAGTGGGCGCTGATAGATACAGGATCTGTTCTCTCAACTTGAGTCAACAACCCTGCCTGCACTCGGCGACCATGGCCCCTCCCGAACACCCGTTCCCGGTCCACGAACTCGAGCAGCGCGTGCTCACGCGGCCCGTCGACTTCAAGGACAAGAGTCGCAAGCTCGGCCGCGACTTTGACCTCCAGCGCGACTGCGTCCTCCTCGAGCTCGTCCAGTATAGCTGCACGACGCCGGAGCAGCAGTATGCCAAGGCCATGGCCAGTCCCGATGGCAAGGCGCAGATGGAGTGCTTTCCGTTTGTCCGCTTATTCCGGAGGTATTCCTCTTTGATCGATCAATCTACAAATCAACGCTGACAATTGGCCTGTACTTCTAGATGCGGCAAAGGCGAGCAAACATTCCATGTCGAGACCACCGCATGGGAGGGCCAGCATGCCTGGAGACCTCTGCCCACACCGTTGACCAACGGACCCCAGAAAGACGAGAGCATGACTTCAACGGCGTCCCAGGATGGAAGCATGTTTGCCAATTTTGAAAGCTATTTCTGGTCCAAGTAGATGCCGACCGCTGTAGGGGTATCATATACAACCAGACCCAACGCCGTCGCTATGCCTAATACCACCTTGACGCCCGTGTCATCGTGCCATCGTGTCGGGGCCGGCAGAGCCGCCTTTCAGCTTGTCTGGAACAGCCGAAGAGCTGCTGTGAACCAAACCCGATTGATCCGTCAACGCCGGTCGCCTCCTCACTTGCACGTCATCTGGCATTCGATATGCCTTTTCACAAGTCACAATCGGCCCGAGTTCGAACCCGTTCGGTTCGTCCTTGAGCAGATCTCGCACCGTGTCCTCAAAAACAGCTTCCTCCGACCAGTCCAATCCGGGTCTTCGCCGCTGCCGCCCCGACCACCGACTCGTCGCTGATGCCCGCCGAGCGGTATCCGTCTCGATGGGATGCGCGGCGTCCAGCTTCACCGCGCCGGCCAATTTTCGCAGCGCCTGCTCGCCCAGCTTGCCTTCCTCGGTTGCGAGTTCTCGTATCCTCCGAGAGTCTACTTCTCGGCGAGGATACACGGGTGTGTCTTTGTACGTATGTGCCGACGGAAGAGGAGGAAGGGACGCTGTATTGAACGAGAACTTCTTGAGCTCGCTTTGTCCATCGAGCTCTGGACCGAGAAAGGAGGGCGGAAGCGTGACGACGTGGTGAAACGGGTCTTCTGGCGGAGGCGTGGGGAGAAGAGCTGGGTTGAAGCCAGGTCTCGTATGGTACGGGAGAATCTGGTCGTCGGGCCTGGGGACGTCGAGGACATCAATCGCCGTTTCGAAATCCGTCGCGATCGGAGTGGTTCGGCGCGCTGCCAACATGGACCGGCGGACTTTCGAGCAGAATTCCAGAACAACTGGTCCGATGTCAGGATACCATATTTCTCCGTAGAAGCGAGTGTCATACATTCTTCCACCGCATTTCTCAACGCCTCCAGTGCGAGAGACTCGATGGCCGGATCCTGTATCTCTTGCCTGAAAGCCTGCTCTTCACATATTGTCTTGATACTTTCTATCAACAGCTTGTCCACCGCTGCTTGCTCCAGCAATGCGGGTTCCGAAGAGGGCAATGCCTGCAATTTGTGATGTAGAGCATGGTGTCGATGGTACTGTTGCCGCGAACGTTGCGATGTCGTGGTCGCAGACATCTGCTTTGACAGAGGAGCGCAAACACTCTTCGATCTGTCAGTGGTGATTTTGTCTAACTTGGCCTTGTTCAATAATACGGGTATTTCCAGATCACCTGAGGAGACCCGCAAAAGTCTCGCCGCGCCAAGCCTGAAGATCCCGGAAACGCCAAAGAGCTTCAAAGCTCATGCACCACCACAAACCTCAATCACTCAAGCTGCTGTTCGTCTCAGTTTCGTGGACAGCGACTCTGGAGACGCCTTAATACAGCCACACCTCCTCCGCCGTGACCGACCCCTCCGCTCGCTGAATAGGAGCTCCCACCCATCTCAACAATCTCCACCATGGCAATCCAACCCATTACAGGAGTATGCCGGTTCTTTTCCGCTTCCAATTCCCAGCTCCTCTGCCGTGCGAACCGCAAAGGCATGAATACTGATCTGTGTTGTCTCTTAGATGCTGCGGCGCCACCTGGTTCTGGATCTGAGTATTGCGCTGGGTAAGCCTCAGAGCGACCGCCACCCATTGATCTACAGAATCGACCCGACTCCCCCCTACCACTGTTAAACTACAATCCCTCACCTAATCCGCCCCGCCCGCGAACCTCCATACCTCTCCAAATACATGCATCGACCAAAGAGTCGCCTCAAGACTGACTTCTCTCCGATAGGTCTCGGAACCACATTTGGCTACTTGTTTTGGTACGGTACGTAACAACCGCTCTTCGGCCCTGCCAACCATAATCGCAATGCTCCCCATGGAGCCGAACCTCCCGCTTACACACCGCAGGCTACCATCTCCCCCGCGTCCGGGCCCGAGATCATCTCTACGCCAGGCTGGAAGATGAGCGAGCAAAAGAGGCCGGCTTCAAATGAGCTGTACTCGGAAAGCAGGCCAGTGCTGAGAGTCGGAGCACGAAAGAGAACGAAGGGTGTTGGAGTTGGCCTGTTGAGTGGGAGATGAGGTGATATCATGCGAGCATCACATCGGGTCGTGGCCTGGGGTCCCGCATGGACTCTCGACAAGAGCTGTACATAAAGAACGAGAATAAAACAGTGCGCCTGAATGGGTGACGCTCGAGATTCCAATTTCGTCATGGCCGTCGTTGTGATTGCGGTCTCGAACCTACTCACACATAAGATGACCGTGAGCGAAACCCGGTCTGAGAGACTCATTGTTGGTATGCGGATTCTCGACTTTAGAGCCATGAAGGAAACTTATCCACTCACGGCTTGCTCTTCAATGTTTCTTAGTGCCTCTCAGACAATGGAATAGGGGATGGGTTCTATCTGCAATTCCTTTCTATCGATGGGGCTGTTCAATAACACCATCTACACCAGGCTCTGACTCTGGCGCGGATGTCCTACATAGATAGGCCTACGACTGCATCAATGCCCCATTTCTCTCTTGTCTGATCTCGCATCACATTTCATGTACAACCGCCCGCCAAGTTGACCACCTCCCTGTCAACCAAATTCTTTCCAGTGAGGTCTTCGAGATTGTCAGCACCCGGTCTCAGCCAAGTGCGGCCGCGTTGGAGACCGAAGGAACGATTGATTATAAGCCTGGCAGGAGAAGTCGAAGTACCAAATCGGCCACTGTTCCCACGGGCTCACCCTCTTTTCGGCATTAGGATGAGTTCTCTTGACCAGCTGAGTTCTCTTGACCAGCTGAGTTCTCTTGACCAGCTGAGTTCTCTTGACCAGCTGAGTTCTCTTGACCAGCTGAGTTCTCTTGACCAGCTGAGTTCTCTTGACCAGGTTTCTCTTGACCAGCTGAGTTCTTTCACGACCAGATTCTTCAAAAGGCGGGCAAGAGGACGGGCCAGACAGGCCAAACGGGCAGTGGCCACCACAGCCTAGCTCCGTCCTCCCGATGCTCGACCACCATGAGCCCTCCAATCTCAGGTCAGCCTACGTGACCTTCACCCTCTCCGGTTTATTGCTCTGGCGATTCATCGTGCCTAGTATGAGTAATAAAACGTGCATATAATAGAGTGAGCACATCGCCCCGGTTGGACCCTGACGCGGGCTACTCATCGCGACAAGACAAGACAGTGTCAAACATCTGGGAGTACCAAATCCAGTGACCACAATTCCCCTTGTCTCCCTGCCTGCGCGGTTTCATCGTGTCTGCTTACGCGAGCTGAAGAGGATGTACCTCCAAGTACTCTTCAAAAGTGGAGAGTCTACCTCGGGCGTTCTCAGCAGCCCAAGCAACCAACTTCTTAGTATCTGGGCCGTAGTAGCCGAACTCCTCTGGGTAGCTGAACGCTTCAACGAAAATGTCCTGCCCGAACGATAGGCTCTTCTTGAAGTCTTCAAGCGGGATCTGCTTGTAGACGACGGTCTTGCCTGTGGCCTTGGACATGATGGCAACCACTTCCTCCAAGCTGTATAGTGCCGTAGCAGCGCAGAACGTCTTGCCTTCGTATTTGTCGGGCTCGGCGAGGATGGCGCCAACGAACTTGCCTGTGTCCCCAACAGCGTCGATCATGGGCAACTGGGCCTTGGGAGAGTTGTGGCGGGCTATGACCCAGGTACCATCGGGAGCCTGTCGGGGAGCCAAGAAGGGTATGGACTGGAAATTCTCCATGAAAAATCCCGGCGAGTAGAAGGCGCTCTTGATGGGAAGGCCTCGAATGTACTGCTCAGCTTTTGCCTTGGCGTCGAGGTGGGTGATCTTGGTGTACTTGCCACCAGAGATCTCTTTGGCTGGCGGCAGAGTGCTGAAGATGATGTACTCGGCACCTTTCTCGACGGCGACGTCGGCAATCGTCTTGCCACTGTTGTACTCGGCCTCCAAGCCGTCGGGGCCGAAGGAAGGTGTCGTCATGGCGAAGACGGTGTGCACGCCGGTCAAAGCTGTCTCGAGGGAGGCCCGGTTGAGCACGTCGCCCTGGACGACTTCCACCTTCTCCTTGAGCTGCTTGGCCTTCTCCGAGTTGACATCACGGGTGATGGCACGGAGCTTGTACCTTTGGGAGAGCTCTGGGTCGTTCAGCACAGAGTTAATGACTGAACCGCCCTGTTGGCCGGTCGCGCCGAATACCGTAAGGAGCTTGGACATGTTCGAGGCTGTTTTGAGGTAAAAGTCTCGGGATGTTGATTTTGTGAAACTTGGCCCTTTCCTAGGAAGTACTTCATGTCTGATGATAGTTCTTAAGGAAGCATTTATCAAACGGGCACGAGGATATCGTAAGGCTGCTGCTCCGGACGGGTAAGACGGACATAGATTCGGACGACCACTCGGTCGACAGCGGACGAACGCCGCTCCATTGTGAGAGCAACACTTGAACCTCCAACGCAGCACCGAAGCCCTCCATTTCTCTCGATAGATGCTGGGATTTTCCCTCATCCATTTCATACTTACCACCATCACTGTTGTCTTCAGAATCATTACCATAGCCGATTGGTGACGATGGGCAATGAGTGTATTTGAACAGGCATCTCGGCCACCCAAGCATCTCGGCCACCTCAATTTACACCAAAATCACCAAAATTCAGCATGCAACTGTACTCCACCAGAGCACTCAATTGACTTCAAAATTGATCGTCAAAAGCAAAATTATGTGTTTTTTCCCTTTATGCGCATTGTAGTTCTTGTAATCAGCTCTAGCCCGGAAGTCTGTAAATGGCCCCCAATTTGGGGGCCAAAAAGGGTTTTAGCCAGCTGGAGCGAACAATAAGCGCTCTAGAAGCTTGATAATGCAAGGCTTTACTGAAAAGCGGTACTAGAACCCATTACCGGTCTTTTTGATTGATGAGAGACGTGCGTTGTTGAGTTATTGTGGGTTGAATTTTGGTGATTTTGGTGATTTTGGTGTAAATTGGAGGTGGCCGAGATGCTTGGGTGGCCGAGATGCTTGTGATTTACGTTAGTAGACTCATGAGCTTGTATATCGTCCGGTTCGTGTTCCTTTAGGTCCTGCTCTGCGAGGTCGCCTCGGGCTCTGAACAAGTCACATTGCTTTGAAGACCATGACGAATGATGGATCTTCGGTCTGCTATCACTGGTATATCAATAACAGAATGTCCCGGAGTCGAGTTGACCAAAGAGATGTAACCAGAGTCAGAAAGGGCACGCGCCTCAGGAGCAAGCATCATCTCCGACCCTGGCTGCATTGTATCGAGTCGCGAGCGGATGTTGGCAAAAATTCAATCTCTTTTACCGCAGACTGTCTCCCAAACAGATTGATAGATTGTGGCCCGCAAAAGGTTCTTTGTGGACTCTATCTCATTAGTATCGTGCTAGCTCAACCGTGCAAGTGGGGAAGAGAGGGAGAAGGGTAGTGCCTTACCGCCAGTGCTAGTCCCAGTAATTATGTCTTAGCGCGACTTGATACTAACCTCTAGACTTGACAGATCTTTTCTTCCTGCCCATGTTTGCTCCTGGTGAGAGTTGAAGCCGAGCTGCTCATGGCCATCAAATTTTCAGGATGATCTTTGCCGAACAATGTTCTTGTCAAGATGGACGAGCTCACGGTACCGGTCCTCTGCCTCTTCATCTTTCCCTTGCCTGTTCAGCCCGCGGGCTCGGTCGGCCATACTTGTTGTGTCAGGATGCTTCACTCTGAGAACCCTGCTCCCGGTGATGGTGGGCGGCCGCTGTGAATTGGGCTGGGTATACTCGAGCCACATGCCGGCCGACCAAATTCTTCCTCCCGTTCATCTCGTCCACAGGACAGCCCCTCCACCGACACCATTCTTTCTCAACGGATTATCACTTCCATCCTCACCCACAGTCTTACTCAACCACCCGACAAGCTCCTTGAACCCACACTTTTGATAAAACCCCTCCTTGCCATCCGCAGCAACGACGCAAACGGGCAAATCCCCTTCAGGATCACATTTCGACCTTTCCAGTCCCTGTTCTACCAGCTCTCTCCCGTACCCTTTGCCTTGGTGATCAGGATGGATAGCGAGAATCTCGAGCGACCAGTGTATCTGCCGATGAGGAGCACTGAAGAATGGACGACCGAAGGGAAGGATAGAAGGGAGGAAGTTCCAGTAGTTGAGTGGATTCGGGTTGCCTGGTGTGGGTTGCACGGATGCTTTGTTGGGAAACATGCGCCGACGGAGGTTGTAGAATGTCGATAGAAGAGGTTTTATCATGTGACCTGATGGAGAGAGTCAACAGGGAGAGGACAATTTCAACGTGAAAGACAATTCTTACGAGGATCCCACCATCCCCAAACTCCATACACATTTTCCCATCCTTTGCCCACTCGCTCCCATTCAGCGATGCCAGTGAGAACTTCCTTGCCTTTCACGTTTGATATTCCCTTGGACGGTGGTGCATCACGCTCGCCAGATTCTTGCTGCTGGCCTTTGTCACTGGCCTCATAAGACACCATCAACACTTTCTTGTAGTCGTACCAAGAGAGCCAGAGGCTCTCCCGGCAGGCCTGGATAAAAGCCTCTGGATACTGTTGCTGGCGAGGGAAGATCACTTGGAACAAGCGGTCCGGGGCAAATGAGGCGGCGAGAATGGTGGCCATGACGGGTATGTCAGCCTCAGTCGCGGGCCGGACAGGCATGGTGCGTTGGGATCCGAGGGAGGGGGGATGAAGAGAATGGCGAGAGAGGGAAAGAGTGTCAAAAAGGGATACGACGGCGACGCTGTTCGGGTAAATGCTGGAGTCTTGTCCACGGAGTTGGTATGGAAGAGGTCTTGATTGCTGCAAGGACCAAGGCCCGGGCCCGCTATTCCAGCTATGTTGTGGCTTGCTGCATGACGCCTCGGACCGGTTTAACAGATGCCGAACTGCTAAACTAGAGGTCAAATCTCGCCTGCCAGGTCCATGAAGCTGTCTCCGATTTCGTCTCAAATGTAAGGCCGACTTCGTCCTTGATAAAGCGGTACACTATTTCGTCGGCACTTTCGCCCGCAGTAACGTATTGGATTGCGTTGCATTTTCCGTCTTCTCGCCACGTTCTTGCCACGTTCTCTCCACGTTCTCCGGGCTTGGAAGGCGTGGAAGACGGTTGACATGTGTCATTTCCACTCTGCCACGTTACCAAGTGGCAGTGGAAGACAAGGTCGCAGTGCGTCCCCTGTCGGTACGGTCAAGAATAAAGTTCGACGGTCAGAAGCGGGCTCGGGTTCTAGGATGCGCAGGAAAGCTAAGGGTCCACCCCCAGCCAGGATCAGTGAAAGATCTGCACTTGCAGCCAAAGACAAGCCCGACCAACTCCGAAGGACTGTACTGAAATGTGAATATGTTACAAGCGAGTACAGCACTCTAAGCTCGGCTCTATGTACTCTAGTCTTCACCATATGGACAGAATTCGACCGGTGGCAAGGACCTGTCCGGGAGTGATGCATCCACAGTTGAACCCATCACCCTTCATATCGTACTTGATAGTCCAGCTCCTTGCGAATAATATGCTCTTCGCTATTGTGTCTTTCCACAGAGCCTTCCTCCTGATAGGAGGTGTTCGAGGTCCCATCATTGCTTGTTCCGTTCGGCCCCTCGATCGTCGCCTGATATTGCGCATGCGTTGGAGGGTTGAAATTGCTGCCCGTGCTCTTGCCCCACGTCTCACTGGCCTTTCCATTGCCACCCTTCGTCCGGGTCCTTCCGGCTCCAGTCCTGGTTTGGGTGCTTTGGGCGGTCACGGTGTCCATCGGGTAGGACTGCCCGCCCGATCCGTATTGGCCGGGAGTGTACCCGAATTGAGTCGCCTGTTTGGTGTCAAACTTGCGCAAGTACTGGTTGAGGGTCGGAATGGCGGCAGACAAGAGGGAGTAGAGCAACTCGGACTGACGAAACAGAATCGGTCTGGTGAGCGCAACTCCGGGGTCGGATGCTGAAGTAAAGCTCGATAGGTACTTAATGTGGAGGCCGATCAGGACAATGATGCTGCTGTCGATCAGTCGATGTCAAAGTGGGGCAAATCATGCTCATACGGTATTCTGAGAAGGAAACAGGTGAAGGCTTGCGCCTTTCTTGGAAGGCTCATGCGCAGGGGAAAGATGACCACGGCGGAAAGCACCAAAAGGAGAACTTCCAGCACGGCATCGAGCACACCGATGGCGATCCAGCGATTGAGCTAGACTTCAATTAGAAGACCTCTGCGGAAATTCTTTAAGACTTACCAGGCCTGAGCACTTGGTGCTGTTCAGCCGAATCGTCTCGGTCGACGTACAGCCGACGGTGGCTGCCAGGATGGACCCCAGACACCATGCTGCACATAGCCCCATCGATACCTCACAGAGGAGATGTCTCTCATGCTGCCCAACGGCGAAGAGACGTCTGCAGAGCCAGACGGCGGAGCATTTGGCCACGCCCAGGGACAACAAGAAGAGCACGTCACTGGCGCGGATGCACTGTGGACCGGGTCAGTATGAACGCCGTGCACGAGTATCCGGAAGACACAACCTTCGCAATGGTATCAACATGGCTCGATGAGATCAGTGTATATGAGGATCCAAAGCCGTCGGCAGTGGCGGCCATCACCGTTATAAATTGTGGTACTGCCAGAGCCTGGAGACGGTCAGTTGCGGTTCGCCAGACAATAGACCGGTTGAATATACCGTCGCGGCGATGGATAGCCAGTCATCAACTCCCATGTTCCTGTATCTGCCGGCCACACGCATTACCAGCACCATAATAGTGTACACCAGAAACAAAATGCTCATCGTCAGGGCAATGCCTCGATGGTCATCGTCCGTCAGGGGGTAAGGGCGGTCACCCAATACGGGCGCGTCGGTCGAAGATGCAGACATCCTCGTGGTCGACAGATCGAAAACTTCTTCCACGCGGCAGCCTGGTCACATTTGAAGACTCCTAGAATCCGAGAGGTGCAAATGCTGTTCCCTGCATCGACGGCCCTTGGTGAGGCCAGCGGTGGGACTGTGTCCAGGCTAGGGTCTTAGCTAGATCTGTATGGACAGCGGAATTGTGAGCGGGCAATGTGTCTGAATCCCTGCGATGGTGGTTTTCAAACATTGTCCCGCTGTGAACTGTGGCAGACTGAGGCTGGAGGCACGGCCAGGATGTGCGTTAGTGAGAATCTCCTTGCACGCCTTCCCAGCCTCTGATTGGTTGCACTTTCCGCCTGAAGAGCAGCCCAAGCCAATCCCAGGCTCCACTTACCCTGGTTCCCCGTTAATTAGCACGTTTTCTCAGTTTCTTAAGGTTATGGGATCGTCCGGATGACCCATTTTCCACCCGCATGACCCGCTATTTTACCCACCGCTTTCTCACTATTCTTTAGTATCCTCCGCTATTCGTCCAAAGGGAGCCCCCAAGAACCCAAGAAGGCATCGAGGCTCCCCCTGATCTCTCTATCCATGGTCCAGACTCCTATCGATGCACGAGCGCATTAGTCTATTCCAGAGGGAGTTTACCCATTTGATCCCCTGTATAGCGTTGCTTATCAGCACAGTTCAGGGTTAGGAGATGCTACAGAAAGTGCCGGTCCACTGGTGATGCGTGGGCTGATGTGGCAGTCAAGAGCGGGAGGAGAGGAACCTAGAACTTCTTTGATCTCGCTTGGAGACTTCGACTAATAATGCTCGTTCACCTTCCCCCCCCCGTGCCGCCTCGCAGTGGGCATGTTTTCTTCAGGTGCAAAGACCGAACTGCCGAGCCCTGCCACGTGGAGACCAGGACGCCAAATCGACGCCTCTTCATTATTGTTCCGAACGTTCCTCTTTCTTCCTTTCCTTCCTCATCCTCTCCCATCTGTGTCACCCCGCCAACATGGATAAGTCAATGGAATATGACGTTCACCCGAGCGATGGCCTCGCCGATGACCTCAACGATGATGGCATTGTCCTTGGGGAGAAGACGGGGACCGTCGCCGACCGAAATGCCATGACACGTTTGGGCAAAGAGCAGCTCTTCAAGGTCCGCCATAATCAGGGTGGTGGCAAGGAGCTCTAACTGACCTCATGTGCAGCGGAACTTTGGCTTCCTGTCAATCTTTGGATTTGCTCTGATCATTATGAGTACTTGGGAATCCATCCTGGCGACTCTGGCATTTGGTTTGGGAAATGGTGGCCCAGGAGGACTGATTTACACCTATATCGCCGTCTATATCGGGTTCATCCTGGTCATTGTCTCAATGGCGGAAATGGCTTCCATGGCGCCCACCTCCGGTATGTTCTCCCGCCTCGGAGCCTGTCATCAAAAAGTCATTGACATTTTCGCGACAAGGTGGCCAATATCACTGGGTCTCGGAATTTGCTCCTCGCGGTGTCCAACAGTTGCTGTCATATTTCATCGGATGGATGGGTATTCTCGGGTACCAGGTCGGAACGACCATCGGCGCATACGTCGCCGGCACTCTGATCCAGGGTATTGTCATTTTGAGCTATCCGGACACGTACAGCCCTCACCGATGGCACGGAACCTTGATGGCCATGGCCATCACAATCTTGGTGGCATTCTTCAACATTTTCTTTGCCATTCACCTCCCGTTGGTTGAAGGCATTATCCTGGTCCTGCACATTGCCGGCTTCTTTGCCATTATAATCCCTCTCTGGGTCATGGCTCCGCGCACTCCAAGCTCCCAAGTGTGGTCATCATTTGTCGACGGGGGTCCTTGGGGAAGCAGTAAGTCCTCTCAGAGCTCCCACGGGTTGTGAGCTGACCGGTGACAGTCGGCCTCGCGTGCCTCGTCGGTATGATCACCAATGTCGGCTCCTTTGTGGGCGGAGATGCCGCCGCACACATGGCTGAAGAGTTGAGGAGCTCCTCGAAGCTGCTTCCAAGAGCCATGATATGGACCATTATCGTCAACGGTCTTCTCGGATTCGTCATGCTTGTGTTCGTATCCTGACCATCTCCCCACGGCCCCGCGCTAATATCCACCCAGCACATTCCTGTACACCCTCGGTGATCTGGATCAAGACCTCGCCTCGCCCACTGGCTACCCCGTCATCCAAGTCTTCTACACCGCCACCGAATCCACCGGCGGGGCCGCGGGACTCACCGTCATCCTCATCATCCTCAACATCTGCGCCAATTTGACTACCATGGCCGGTTCATCACGCCAGCTCTTCTCTTTCGCCCGCGACAAAGGCGTTCCCTTTCACCGCTGGGTCGCCCGTGTCCCCGCCGGATACGACGTTCCCGTCAATTCCATCATCGTCTCGGCCGCCTGCGCCTGCGTCCTGCATTGCATCAACATTGGCTCCGCGATCGCCTTCAACATCATCATGTCTATCGGCACCGTGGCACTGGTCACCTCATACATGACATCCATCGGGAGCATCACCTACCGTCGCCTCCGTGGGCTACCTCTTCTGCCTTCAAAATTCTCGCTCGGCAAGTTCGGTCTCCCCATCAACATCGCCTCGCTCCTTTTCTGTGTCATCATCTATGTCTTTGCTTTCTTCCCTCCGGTCCCGAATCCACCTGCAGTTGCGATGAACTGGGCCATTGCTGTGTATGGGGGTATGATGTTGCTTGGTTTTATTTACTATATTCTCCGCGCGAGACATAGTTATGTGGGACCGGTGGCCTATGTCAGGAAGAGTGCATAGATGCACGCGAGAAGGCTGGGAGGTGTACATACAAGAGAGACAGCTTCTGGAACAATGATTAGACTACATCTGACATCTGACATGCTCATGATACGTCCTACCACCCAGGGCTGGCTGATCGGGCCGAGGAGCTCCAGCAATGGTCCGGGGCTGGGGGTTTGGCTGCATTTGCATTCGGCACCGCCTTGATTACCCCTAGATCTTTTTTGTCTTTGTCACGGGGTGTGATGGACTTGGGACAAGAGGCCGGCAGAGCTGGTCGCGGCAGCCGGAGCTCATTCTGCTGGAAAGCGCCGGGGGCAACTCATCAGACCCCCTGCCCTTTTTAATCCAAAAATAAAGTCTGGAAATCTCGTTTACCCTGAATTGTGTCCTGTTGAAAGCGGGCCAGTTTGGCTAAAGAACCGGCTCTATATCCCGAAATTAGAGAGATAGGTTAGGCGAGCCACAAACCTGCTGACAACTCTTCATTGCTGAGGGTTAACTGACAACGATGTGGTATGAAATGACTGGCATTATTTCTGTGTGAGAAATTCGAACAAGTAGCAAAGAAATATGTGTTACCGGATACCCAGAACTTATGAATATTTCTATTTCATTTTGCTTTCTCTTGGGTGGAAGGAATCCAAGTCAAGTTTAGCGTTTGCTACTACTTTGATCCCGTCTAGAGATCCGCTTCTTTGCATTTACCGTTGGCTGGCTCGATCTTGATAAGGCCACGTGATGACCATCGTCTGTTCCAGATATGTTTCTCTATAGTTACAGTGATGCCTGTGCATCAAGGATAGTTCACGACACTCCAGATAGGAGCACTGTAAACAAGAGGAACTTCAGAAAGAGTGGACAGGCGGCATTCAAGTTGCTTGGTTCGTAATATATCATTGTCATGGCAGTCATTTTGGAGCCTAGTTCTGGGTGGGACGCCGTCCCACAGGCCAAAAAGCGCACCGTCGCCAAAGGTGAGCGCTCGTGCGACCGCGAGGGGGTTGGTTAAAAGTGGCGTCGTCTGAGTGCGCTGAGGTGAGTTGGGTACAGATTTTGTCAGCATCCATGGTGCCTACGACGAGAATCATGTTGTCAGGTGAATCAAGTTGCCCGGTGAACAGCGTTGCAGCCTGTCGTTCTCGCTCATCAAGCCGGAAAATGGGCACTTGTTTCGTGAGGACGAGGCATAGTGGAGTGGTCTCGGAGTTGTCTTTTGGCCATAATACCATCTGGTGCCACCGCGGACACCACAATTCGTGCTCACGTAAATTGTCAACCTGTTAGCGTCGGTCTACCTGGATACGGTTGGCTGGCCCGGCAAAACACCTCAGCTTTCAGGCGTCCTGGAGAAATTATGGCAGACACTCAACTGGTGAATCAAGGGCTCTGATTGGCTGTGAGATTTGCCGTGTCCAAGAGAATGCTGCAGCCAATCACAACGCTAGACGGCTGTCTATTCACCAGCTGATTTCCGCGATGATTCATTTGGGTGAATAACATTGTCAAGCACATTTGCCACCTTAGGGGCATATATATCTGCTGTTCAGTCACAGCACTCGATCTTCCATACTTTCGCTCTGTCTTGGCATTGTCTTGGCGTTTATTCTTAGTCATCTACTATCACGTGACCATTCCAGACTCGGGTCAACACAACCAAGGATTGTGGCTTGATGGACAAGGAAGGACAGAACAATGTGGACTGGATATGTAGGGCTCAGAATGAACCGGTGGCCATAGCAGGAAGAGAACGTGACCCAGAGCTAGTCCCGAATAGACTCAGGCTCCAAACCGGTGTAGGAAATCTGTTGAACTGTGGATGGAGGTGAAAAACTCGTGTGAGGATTGAATCTATCAGGGGCTGAAGGGTCTATCTATATAGCGGTTGTTCCCTTGGCAGTGGGCGGTGCTTAGCACTGCCACGGGTGATTCCGATAGTCCAACAAAATCAAATCAAATCAAATCAGGTTTGTGGTTGATGTCACAAGTTCATTTGGGTGCGGGTATAATGATCAAAACGGAATACAATTAAGTTATGGACGCCGTCCACGTGCAAATACCAGTGATATAGACACGAGCATAACTGAGTCCGTTCGATAAGGCGTCATTGAAGGGCAATGGGAGTTGGACATCTTTGGTTAGAGCACAAAACTTCAAAGTCTCTTTGTTGGCCATTGCTAAAAAGACAACAGATCCTGCTGGTGGAGCCAAGCCATCTTGACATGAGCCCTTTTACATTGCCGCAACCTGCTTGCTATGCCACATGAGTCTACATCGGTGTTGTGACCATTCCTTTTGTCTATACATGTTCACGTTCATGCTCATGTACTCGTCATGCCAATGACCTCCATAGCTTTTCGTCTTTCATCATTCAATGACGATCCAGAGGCTCCAGGGCGCCGATGATTACCATAACTCTTTGAGTCCATCTGCAAACCGAGCGCCACCATCGGTCTACCCACCAAAGCCAAAGCCGAACTCTAAAACGGTCGGGCATCACTTCTTCTTGCCTCTCGCTCGGCCAGCGCCGGTCGTCGACGAGACGCTCTGGGCCCGAGACGTGGAAGGGGACGTGGCTTTGCTTCCAGCGCCCGACTTGATGGCCTTGACCTTCTTATTCTAGAAAATCAAGTTAGCGGCGGCGACACGGCTCCTCAAGGGCAACTTACTACAATGCCATTCTTGGCCTTTTTCTTCGCCGGGGCCGCTGCCTCACTGTCATTTTCCACGTCCTCGTCGTCGTCCCGATCTCGCCCTCGGCCCTTGCCGGGGCCATGTCCATTGGTCAATTTCTCTTCGTATTCTTCAAATTCGCGAGAGACGGTGTTGAGTAAGGTGGTGCACCGTCGTCCAATCTCCACCGGTGTCCGGCTCAAGAAAAACCAGTCGAAGCGGAACAACGGGCTCTCTCGGATTTCGTCACGGATCTTCTCGTACAGGCCTTCGCCGTCGACGCCGTACTTGTCCAGCATCACCAACAGAAAGCGGTCTTCCTCCTCGGTGTATACCTTCTTGTTGGTGGTCGATACGGTGTAGTTGATCTTCAGCTGCTGCAGGGGAACACGATACATCTCCATCTTCTTACGCAGCATTTGCCGCTGCAGATTGGTCTTGCGCAGCTTTTCCTCGCCGGCCTCGATGGCCTTGATGTGCTTGTCGTAGTCGGTGATTTCCGTGTATCTCTTCCAGAATGCTTTGGCATACTCCTCCACCTCTTCTGGCGTTTTGCTGTCCACTTCGGTCGCAATGCCTTCATAGTTGGTCCGTCCGAATTTGGCCGAACCGTTGATGAATTGTTGAAAGTCTCTCCGGTTCCAGTGACCAAAGCCGTTTTCTTGCATCCGAGCCTTACGCTCCTTTTCCTCCTCGGTGAGCGGTTCGGCATTGTCGATCGCATCCTGTTCCAGCCGCTGGTCGGCTTCGCGATCGCTCAAATCTTCCTCGGGTCCTTCGGCCAAGGGCACTTTGTAGCCAATCTCTTTGTGGTAATAGTTGGTCTCTTTCTCTTGCAGTTCCAACAGGCCCGGCGGGAAGAATTGCCAGTCATGGACAGAGACCTGCTTTGGAGCACGGGGCACTTTGGGCTTGGCCTCGGCCGTCTTTCCGCCCGTGGACAGGGCTTGTTTGTAGTACTTGTCCATGGAATACGACTGCTCCTTGCGCTCTCGCTTGCTGGGGTTGATCCAGTTGAGCCCGATCTCCTTGCGGCGGTTGGTGAAATCTTGACCATTCCACTCATACGCGCTGTCCGACGAGAACTTTTGCAGATCGTCAATCCCGAGCTTCTCATACTTGGCATTCAGCTCGGCCGTGCGAGCCTCGCCGTGGCGTAAGATCTCATCGATATCATCGAGAGGCCCGGTGGCGCCTTTGGTCTCAAAGACCGTTTCGGCCCCGTGCTGGATCATGCTGAGCAGTTCATCCTTGGACGCGGCCTGCTTGACCGGCTGTTGAGCGCGGCCCTGCTGGATGACCAGCTGATCCAGTCGCAGCTTTTGAGCCGCTCTCTCCAGCACCTTTTCTTCAATCGCGTTTTCGGTGACGAAGCGGAAGACGATGACCTGTTTCGTCTGACCGATCCGGTGGGCGCGGTCCATGGCTTGCAAATCGGCCTGGGGGTTCCAATCGCTGTCATAGAGCACGACAATATCGGCCGAGGTCAGATTGATCCCTAGTCCGCCGGCGCGGGTGGTCAGAAGGAAGATGAACTTGTCCGAGTCGGGCTTGTTGTACTCGTCAATGGCGGCAATTCGATCCTCATGCGCCGTGCTGCCGTCAATGCGGCAATACTTGTGCCCACGAAAGACACAGAAGTCTTCCAGAATATCCAAGACTCGGCTCATTTGGGAAAAGATGAGAACTCGACTGCCTTGTTCTTTCATGCGAGTGAGGATCTTGTCGAGGACGATCATCTTGCCCGAATTATAGACGAGATGCTCGTCGGTCGTGTACGGCGGTCCGGGCTCGGCGCCGTCGAAGAGGTACGGATGGTTGCAGCATTTGCGCAACTGCATGACGATGTTGAGGAGCCTCGTTTTGGATTCGCGCTTGCCGCCCGCGCCGTTGACCGCGTCGATGTCTTTCTCCAGGATCTTCTTGTACCACTTGACTTGCATCTCCGACATGCCCACGTACAGATTGATTTCTTTCTTGGGCAGCAAGCTTTTCTCCACGTCGCTCTTGACCCGTCGCAACAAAAACGGCCTCAACACACGATGCAGCTGTTGCACGACCGTGTCTTGGTCCTCGTTTTGGCCTTTGAACCACGAGTCGAACGCTTCGGAATCACCAAAGACGTCGGGCATGAGGAAATTGAGCAACGCCCACAGCTCATGCAGGTTGTTCTGGAGAGGAGTGCCGGTAATCAGCAGTCGGTTTCGCGAGCTGAACATTCGAATAATCTGGGCCAGGGAGGACTCTTCATTCTTGATTCGGTGCGCCTCGTCGACAATGATGTACTCCCAAGCGAACTTCTTGAGGTGCCCCTTTTCTCTCAGGATCATCTCATAGCTCGTAATACAGACATCGAATTTCTCGTCGATCAGCCGCTCGTTGATCAGCGCGTGCCGGTCATCTTTGGCCCCCTGCAGCACCAGGACATCGACGTCCGGCGTCCACTTCTTGAACTCGCGAGCCCAGTTGTCCAGCGTCGATTTGGGAACCGTGATCAGATGTGGTCCCGTGATGCCGCAGATGTGGCGCAGATAGCCGAGGAAGGAAATCGTCTGCAACGTCTTTCCCAGCCCCATTTCATCAGCCAGGATGCCGGAGATGCCATTTTCATGCAAGGAAATCAGCCAGTTGAGTCCCGCCACCTGATAATCTCGCATGGTGCCCCCGTGGATGAATGATGGCGACTCGCGGAAAATCGTCTGAGATGCCATTCTCCGTTTCTCGTCCCGCAGCAACTCAGCGTCTTCTTCCTGCTCCGTCTTTCGCTTGTTCGCACTGGCGGCACCACCTTTGCGCGAGACTCCTTTCTTCGTCTTGGCCGCTTCTTCTGTATTCTGCCGGTCAATTTCCGCCATAATCTCCTGGATCCGAGGATTAGGATTGGTATCGATGAAGTGCCGGAACAGGTCGGTGAGGCCGAGCAGGTATTTGAACCGTCGGATCGAGTCGTCTTCCTTCGACTCGTCCAGTTGCCCATGTTTCTTCCCAAGTATGCTCTTGCGCAGTTGCAAAGCCTCTGATCTCTTCTTGCGGCCATCCGTCTGCGGCGCGTCACCTGCCACGCTACTTGCTGTGGTGTTGGGATTGGTGTCCGAATCTGTGTAGTCGGGAGTGTCGTCGATGTACGGATTGAGGTGGCCAAAGGAGGGTCGGTGATGCACCAAGTGGTTGGCATCTGTCATGGGCGTGTCTGCCATCGACGAGGTCTCCGAGTCGGCGTGCTGGACTTTAGACGTTGGTGGTGCCATGGTGGTCCCTGGCCAACGCGGCCGTGCTCGACGAAATAGTTCAACAATCAGTGTTTAGTGGATCAAATCTCTGACTCGGAGATGGACGGGAGAAGGAGACCGTTCGTTGGCTGGCAATAGTGGCGAGAGAACGCGTAGAGAAAGAAGTGCGGAAGTTTGAGAGATGGCGCGGCCTATAATGCGCCGCTGTGGGCTGACGCTAGTGACGACCTACAATGTCCGCCTTGTCTCTACCTTGCCTACTCACCCTCCACGCTCCTCGCTCACCTTTCACGCGCGCTCTCTCTAGATTTGAATCCGTGGGGACGCGCAAAAGCAGGAAATTCCCTGAGCTCGTCCTCAGATCAATCAAGCAGCCTCGGAACTACCGATTCTCCGAAATGGACCAAAACTGCTGGCGTCCTTGATGGCCGTCCGCCTGGAGGTGTATTTGTCGATGTCTTACGACCACCTAAATACATACTAGCATGTATTTCGCATTTGCAATTGTCCAACCGCACGAGCCCCTACAGTGAGCCTCTACTTGTCGAAGAAGGGAAATGACTTGCTCGACCAACTGGTGTGTAGGAGGTGGACACCATATATCAGACTTGACCAAGTACTTCTCCCAGCTTTCTCATAACACCATTACTTTGGACGAAGGAACAGCGGGTGCCAACAGTCAGCACTTGATCGAGGCTGAGAGAGCACCTCTGGCGGCTGTTCGGATGTCGTGAGACACATCACGTGACCACCAGAGATATTCCAGTTTGACTTACTTGTACACACCTGCGGCTGTCATGAATTCGACACCCTCATTGAGAATTTATTGGAGTTGAGTCGTTGGCAATGACAGCGAACATAGGTAGGAATGAGGAGGAGAGGAGATATGCCAATCATCAATACTCTATGGAATCTCCACCACTTCGGTTGGTGGCTTCATATCTGGATCTCTCGTATGGACCGTGACAACCAGCGTGGTCCATCGTGGAATGATCCTACTGGATGCCAAAGTCCTCCAGGATTTGCATACCTTACTCCGAGACTTCCCAAGCCGGTGCCAGCCGATGGGTGCTTCCTGCAAAAACCTTCCACACCTCGTCACTTCGCCATGACCCTTCCTCCTGCTCTCGGGTCAACCGCAAGACATATCCATGCATATAGCCATGGAGACCTCTATCCAGAATCTCTAGCAGCAGTGGCCAACTTCAGGTATCATTTTAGGTTCCCTTCACCTCACACGTCTGCTTGTGCCTCATTTAGCAGCTTGCTTTAGCAGCCTTGGTTTTAATGGCTTTGGTTGGCAGCAGCAGCAGCTCTGGTTACAACTCCGGTTGAAGCAGCTTTGGTGTTTGGCAGCTTTCTCTTAGCATTTTTGTACTCCTTCCAGATCTCATTGCTGACCTGCTTGAGAGTAATATAACTCTCTACATGTTTAGGCCAGTGTCGCTGTTAATCGGCCGGATGTTTTTGACTGGGATGTGATTTCGGGGTGATCCAGAGGAACTGTACCTCCACATCAAAGTGAGAAAGACCGGCGATCCACGGGCCATTCCTCAAAGAATTTCGTCCGGGAATCCGAGTGAGAACCTGGTGCCAGTGTGATCTGAAGAGGAAATAGTAACATCTTTTTCGTCTTCTGCTCATCCGGTTTGATCCAGAGAATTATTCCATCGATATTCTTGAAATTGAGCTTTTGAAGGCGATAGAGCACCGGCCTTTCCGTAACTTCCGTCTTGAGGTCGCCAGCCCCCCTCAAATCAATGCCATTCCCAATTCCTGCGGCAATGGCTAGACCCTTCGACCGGATGACTGAGAGGACGGCGTGTTCCATTATAAACCCAGTGACAGATGGGTTGTCGATAAAGCGGCCCAGCGAGTTCAGAAAGCCGCTGTCAGCGAAATTAACCTCCAACTCGAGAAGCTTGTCCGCTACAGCGTCGCGAACTAATCCGCATGTGTAGTTTCCACGTTGGCATAAGTAGTTTCCAGGCTCTTTTTTCGCGTAAAAATACCGATGGTCGACCAAGCCGACGTCCTGGGACCATTCAATTGGTAGAACCTTGTGAGCGCAGAAATCCGTAATATAGTCGCAATACCTGCGAAGTGGATGATGTCCTGGTCAGTGATGTCCTGGAGGTCGAATAAGTTAGACATACCTGTTCCAGCTAAACGCGTCATTTGTTTGCTTTCTGACTTGTACGACAAAATGCACAGCTTTCGCACAGATATCGCGCACGTCCTGCACATTCAAATCGATCTTTCCATCTACCACGCACTTGTCCAAGAGCAATGGGATGCAGCCGGTGGCATCTTCAAACCTAGACCGGTCATAGTCTCTCATGTCCACGTCTTTATGTCGGTTCCACCACCGATCCATTTCCGTCTAACAAGTTAGAAGCCCGTGGTGAGTTGAATTTTGAATGACTTACCCTAGTCAGCCCGCCATAGACGCGTGCCACCTTGATCACGCTCCCTTTGGTGAACCTTTCAAAGTTGTATGTACAATTCGCACAATTTGGAGAGGAGCTGAAGACCGCTTTGTAATCCAAAGTGAAATGATCTAACCAACAACGTAGGGTTGCGCGCTCCGCTGCTTCTTCAGGGTTATCACTCTTGAAAGCGTGTAGCTTGTCAACGACAAAGATGACGTTCGTTTTGTACTCGAAGAACTCATCGATCTTGTCCCGGGTGTTCAGGGTCATGATCTTCTTTTGAGTAGCGAGATCGTTCGCCCAGGCGAACAGCATTGCTGCTTGGAAGTATGGAACGGGGTTCGAAAGGAACGACGGGCAAGTCGGGAGGTAGATGATCCGTTCATCTTGAGCAGCTAAATAGCAGACGAGGGCGGCTAGCAGGTGAGACTTCCCGTAACCCTGGGTGCCATAGAGCCAACAGACGCTGTAAACGGGACACTTCCGCACGTTCTTGACCTCTTGGAGAAGTTCTTTAAATTTCTCTCTTCCCACGTACGGCCAGGTTCCATCTTCGTCCGCTTTAAATCGATCTGGCACCGTACCAGGGACAAATGGGAATGGAAGTCTGCATTCAAATGCGGGGTCAGACAGTTTGTCGATGGCTCCGGGAAAAGGATCGGAATTGGCGTGCTGGTCGGAAGAGCCGTTCATCTGTGTAATGATCTCCCTGATGGCCCTCCTTCGCTCCCTCGCTGCGGTGGCGAGGTTCCACAGTTTACGCTGCTCCACTTGTTGACTGCTTCTTTTCGGCGAACTAGACGCCTGCTCAGGTTCGTCTATTTCATCCTCTGTGATGCTGTCAGCTGGTTGTCAGTACGGTACATTGAAGACGTTACAACCTTTCCTCTTTCGGCCGGGTCTCTGCTTCGATGGTTCACCTTTGGTATGGTTAGCTGGTGTCTGGGCGACGTCATGGGATAAACCTCCTCGTCGCAACGACTCTTGCCAGAGCCGCAAGGCCGCCATATGTTCCAAGAGGCAGACGAGTTCTTTCGAAGAAGTCTAGATCCCCAGCATACGCCAAGAAGGTGGAGCCATTGATATGTGCCTCTTTGAATTTCTGAAGGTGCTTTTGGTCCCGAAACAGGGTTGGTTCCGTTCGCTGGATCCATTCGAGCAATTGTTCATCATTCCAACTTGCCACCTCCTGCATAGTAGGTATTCCCTCACCTTGCCCAGCTTCGTTATGATTGGAGGTACTCATTATGAACGACGTGAACGAGGCGTCAAACGAGAGGGTATGATATGTCAGACAGGCAAGTTGTGAAGATTTCCAACACACCCGCCCGCGAACGGCCGTGGGACAAGCGGTGACGTTGGTGCTCACAGTCGCTTATCGCCTGAGGTTGGCGGCAAGGGTTCGACTTGGTGGAAACTTGTAGGCGGCAATGAGGATGTAGGGAGGAGGGGATAAAGGCAGCACTGAGGTGGCAGGAGTGAAGTGACAACAGTGAGGTCACAACAGTGAGGATGTCACTTTATTACCGGTGTTTCGGCCTTGGTGTCACCAACGCTGTAACCACTGTACTCCGTAAGTTGGACACGGAATGGGCGAGCCTTCTGGCCCTGACTTGCGCCTTTAAGAGCGCTTTGTGCGATGAAAACGCTGGAATGGGGTTGCTTGTTGATAGCTGGATGCCTCTCTAAAACTACGACTGTATAGGAGGAATTTGTACTTGTCACACGCCAAGTTCTGTGTGTCAGTCACCTGTGAGCCCTGCATCACGTGCAGGCTGTGATCTGTCTCTGCCGTGACGGTTTTTGTGAGCGCCAGAACAGAATCAGGACGCGAGGAAAGCCAGAGGTGGGCCTTCAACTTTCAATAAGGAGTGCTCTGGTTTGCACCAAGATCCTGGAGTTCTGGGATCGTGGTGACCAAGCAAGCTGGGTTGGTCGAGTGGTTCTATCTCAGAGCCGCCTAGACTGGTGTTGAAGGGGGACTTTTGATTTGCGCCCTTAGGGGCTTAGTGTTCACCCTTGAGAGTCTTGGCATCCGCGTGGCCAAGGATGCCTTTCTATTCACCAAACTGCGATTCCAACCAGGTCCATCATTCTACACAGGAAGTCAATCAACCAATCCGCCAACCATCATTCTACACAGATCAATTGCGGCTGCGAGCTGTGATGAAGCATTGTTGAGATTTATATCCAGTTACTGGCTGGAGTTGCTGCGCTGCGCCGAGCACCAAAGACAATGGAGCTCGCTACCAAAGCCCCCGGTCACCGCCTTGCAAGTGGTAGCTGCAGACAACAGTTAGTTCGCCTAATATTCCGGGGCAAATAGGCAGTAACCTCAGGGCCCTACTGCACGGAAAATAGGAGCTTGGCAGCCTAAGATGCCACGAAAATGGGAACTTGGTAACACCTTTGGGGGCGCAAATTAACAGTTCCCTCGCTTATTTCTGTCAGAGGACTATCCGCCTAAAGGATCTCACTGAGCATGTGTGTCACAGCACCTGAGGTAAGCTTGGTCCCGGGTGCCTACTTTTATTCCGTGCCTCCTCCAAAGGAGAACACACAACAATCAGACAACATAAAACATCAAAATCAGCCAGTCCGTCGCAGAATGATTGATTTGTCCTATCTCGGGAGGGCAAATCACTGGACAATTCGTCTCCGAGTTGGCCCCACTTTCTTGCAGACACAGCCTCAACCTCTGGAACCAGGCAGCGGGGCTCTCTCAACCCGTCTTTAAGGCTGAACTGCCCGGAACACTCATCTTCCCGATTTTACAGACAAAGTGATCAAGAATTCTATTGCCTGGAGAGCTCTCTATTTGGCTCTGCTGCTACGTTTCCACAGCTGCTGCACTCCCCGGCCGGAATGCGCAGGGCCTGAACAAGAAGTTGGGGAAGATGAAAGAACGGCAAGTACTTTTCACATCGATCAACCTTCGTCGTGTTCTGATACTCCAAAGCACGCCAGATATATATGTCGCGGTTATGGGGGTCACTGGGTCTGGCAAGAGCTCGTTTATCTCACTCCTCTGCGACTCAAAGATTGAGATTGGGCATAATCTGGAGTCATGTACGGCCGAAGTCCGACGGTATACATGCCATATAGACCAGCATACCATTTACTTTGTCGATACTCCCGGGTTTGATGACACCAGCCGGAGCGACACAGAGGTTCTGCGCGAGCTTGCCAACTGGTTTACCAAGTCGTACGCCGACAACGTCAGGCTGAACGGCATCTTGTACTTTCATCGGATCAGTGACAACAAGATGCAAGGTTCGGCAAAGAAAAACCTGATGATGTTCAAGAAACTCTGCGGAGAAGATGCGCTGAAGAAAGTCCTCCTGGTCACCACGATGTGGGACCGTGTCTCGATGGAAGAGGGTATTAAGCGTGAAGACCAACTGAAGCAAACGCCAGAATACTGGGGCTGGATGATGAGCAAGGGTAGCAAAACGGCCAGACATGACAACAGTCTGTCGAAGGCGGTCGACATTCTACGTACCCTTCTACCGGAGATACAAGACAAGGTAACACTTGAGATTCAACAGGAGATGGTTGAAGGGAAGAAAACTCTGGATCAGACCGGTGCCGGCAAGGAGCTGAACAGCGAATTTGCCAAACAGAAGGAGACAATTATGAAAGAGCTCAAGGATACCAGGGAACAGTTGCAAGAGGCCATCGCGAACCGAGATCGAGAAGTACAACAAACGATGCTTGAAATTCAGCGCGAATACGAGTCGAAGCTAACACGCCTGGAAAAGGACCAACAAGAACTGAAGATTACCATGGAGAGGCTGCATCAAGATGGGCACAATCAACTCGAAGCCAAAATGAAACTTGAACAGGAAAGACACAGCAAAGAAGTCCAGGCGTTGAAAAAGCAGCACGAACAAGAGCTAGTCAAGTCAAACCGACTACCACTAAGGCCGCTCAAACTGCCAGATATATGGACGACGCGCAAGACGCTCACAGGGCACGACGACTTGGTCTGGAGCGTGGCATGGTCGCCGGACGGCAGGACGCTGGCGTCGGGGTCGGACGACCGCACCGTCAGGCTGTGGGACCTGACGAGCGGGGCGAGGGCGGCGAAGGCGGCGGCGACGCTCACAGGGCACGACTACATGGTCATCAGCGTGGCATGGTCGCCGGACGGCAGGACGCTGGCGTCGGGGTCGCGCGACTGCACCGTCAGGCTGTGGGACCTGACGAGCGGGGCGAGGGCGGTGAGGGCGGCGGCGACGCTCACAGAGCACGACGACACGGTCATCAGCGTGGCATGGTCGCCGGACGGCAGGACGCTGGCGTCGGGGTCGACCGACCGCACCGTCAGGCTGTGGGACCTGACGAGCGGGGCGAGGGCGGCGAGGGCGGC
>Ga0255336_100076_pt1 | contig 236718 bp, 206 predicted proteins | sample MeOH1_35cm_T3_17_FD_189102 | JGI IMG/M metagenome (GOLD analysis project Ga0255336, IMG submission 189102) | Sandy soil microbial communities from University of British Columbia, Vancouver, Canada - MeOH1_35cm_T3_179 | ecosystem: Engineered > Artificial ecosystem > Sand microcosm > Unclassified... | reverse complement strand
TTGGCCAAGGACTTCGAGCAGACCATCGAAAGCTCGACCGCCTGGCTCCTCCTGGCCTCCGTTCAGCTCATGACCCGGCGGATCGCAAACCCATGATATCCACCATAAACATTATGAGTCAGACTCTTAAGGCTAGCTGGCTGCCAAAACTTACGAATGGGTGGTTCTTCAAGGCGGAAACCTTCTTCTCGGTTGCCCGCTATCTGGACAGTGTGAGCAGCCCGCGCGCGGATTTTCTATCTTACTCCCACGGAGAAGGCTTTCTTCGGTTTTTCGAAGAGCGGTGTACTCGACAAGGTATCTATATCTTTGACGAGCCGGAATCTGCGCTGTCGCCATCTCGCCAAGTCGAGTTTCTGAAACTTTTGCGTCGAATGGACACATCTGGAATATGTCAGATCGTCATGGCTACCCATTCGCCTCTTTTGATGGCTTATCCCGGCGCGCGCCTGCTCCTTCTTTCGAAGAATGGCCTCGAGCCGGTGGCACTCGACCAAACCGATCATTTCCGGATGATGCATGAGTTCTGCGCGGATCCTGTGACGTTTGTTGGAAGAGCATTGGAAGAGAGTTGACCGGAAGTCGATCCACCTTTCCGGAAACCGCTCCGTCATGTCTGGGTAGAGTATACCGATTCTCCGCCGAACCCTGCGTCCCTGAGAGCAACCATAATGCCGAGAGGACAGGCACAACAGGCCCGGCGCGACCCGTCGTCGCTCCGGCTTTTCCCGACCCCGAGACCATCATTGTCGGCCAGGTCGGGACAGCGGGCTTGGCCGGATGGGCACGGGCTTATCCACAGCACTGTCGATCGGGCTGGTGAGTGCGCTTGATCCGCGATGCGGCTTGTGTTCCTCTTTCGTTCATGAATTCGAGCCCGCAGACCGCCGCCATCGCGCATGACGACCAAGCCGACCCCATCGGGGCTCGGGCGGAGAGTTGTGCCGGCACCGCGTCGCTGGACCCGGCCGCGCGGGAAGCGCTGGTGCTCGACGAGCTGACCGAGATCGGCATGACCATCGCCCGCGCGCTCAAGGACGAGGCGCTGGCGCGGGCGGCGATCGCGCAAGCGGCGGCCGCGCGCGTCGCCGCGGGCGAAGAGGCCGAGCCGCCGGCCGCCGCCGGGATCGATCTCTCCCTTTCCTTCGCCCGCGTCTCCCGCGCCGTCCGGCTCTGCCTGGCGGTCAAGCTCAAGCTCGCGTCGGACCGGCTGGCGCTCGCGGAACAGCGGCGGGTTCCAGCGATCGAGGCGGCCAAGACGCGCCGGCGCAAGCGGCAGGTCACCGAGGCGGTCGAGCGCCTGGTTGAGGCGGAAGCCGCCGAGGCCGGCCGCGAACGCGACACCGAGAGCCTCTACGCCGATATGCGCGAACGGCTCGACGATGCCGGAACCGAGGCGGAGCTGCTCGGCAACGGCGTCGGCCACGTCTTGAAGCGCATCTGCCGCGATCTCGGCATCACGCAGAATTGGCGCCTCTGGCAGGACACTTCCTGGTTCCAGGAGGAACGCTGGACGATCGCGGCCCCGGCTAAGGAACAAGAAGACGAAGAAGCCGAAGACGAGCCAGCCGAGGACGAGGAACCGGCGGCACCCGAGCCGGAAACAGTCGCCGCCGAGGAAGTGGCGGACGATGAGGAATGGGAACCGAGCTGGGCCGAGGGTCTCCGCGCCCGCTTCGGCATCCGGCCGCGCGCGCTCGACGATTCCTGACCGAGCTTTCGAGCTGAACCGCTATATTCGATCGAGATCGGCACCGATGCCGGCCGATGCCGCCGCTTGCCTTTCCGCCGGCACTCCCTTATAACCCCGCGCTCATCTCGGCGGCTCGGGCCGCGCGCGAGCGCCTCAGGGCATGCCTCGCCGCCGTTTTTTGAACTTCGATCGAAGGATACCCGAAAGTGCCCAAGCTCAAGACGAAATCCGGCGCCAAGAAGCGGTTCAGCCGCACGGCGACCGGCAAGATCAAGATGAATGTGGCGCACAAGCGCCATCGTCTCATCTCCAAGCCGCAGAAGATGAAGCGCGCCGCACGGGGTACCGTGACGCTGCAGCCGGGCGATACCAAGCTCGTGCTCACCTACATGCCGTATCTGCGAGGCTGAGACCATGGCACGCGTCAAGAGGGGCGTCACCACGCACGCCCGCCACAAGAAGATTCTGGACCTCGCCAAGGGCTATCGCGGCCGCGCGAAATCCAGCTACACGATCGCGATCGAGAAGGTCGAGAAGGCGCTGCGTTACGCCTATCGCGATCGCCGCAACAAGAAGCGCGATTTCCGCGGCCTGTGGATCCAGCGTATCAATGCCGGCGCCCGCCAGCATGGCCTGACCTACTCGCAATTCATCAACGGGCTGAAGCTGGCCGGGATCGAGCTCGACCGCAAGGTCGTGTCGGATCTCGCCATCACCGAGCCGGCGGCGTTCAAGAGCCTGGTCGAGACCGCCCAGGCGGCGCTCGCCAAGAAGGCCGAGACGGCCGAGGCCGCCTGAGATGATGGGCGCGCGCAGCCATCGGCGATTTACCGACGGGACTCCGTAACCGGCCCCGACGGTCGCCTTGCGCGCGACCGGAATCCATGAAGACCAAGGGCCGAAGTGACCGACTTCGGCCCTTTTTTTGTCCGGGAGAGTGGAATGGACGAGTTGGAGAGCCTGCGCGCGCGCCTGTTGGCGGCGGTCGCGGCGGCGGCCGATCCGGCGGCGCTGGAGGAGGCGCGGGTGGCAGCACTGGGCCGCAAGGGCGAGATCACGGCGCGGTTGAAGGATCTGGGAACCCTCCAGGGCGATGCCCGCCGGGAAGCGGGCCAGGCGCTCAACCGGGTCAAGGACGAGGTCCAGGCCGCGATCGAGGCGGCGCAGCGACGCCTGGCCGAGGCCGAGTTCGAGCGCCGGCTCGCCGAGGAGCGGGTCGATGTCACGCTGCCGGTCGCGTTCGAGCGGTCGGGCCGCATCCATCCGATCAGCCAGACCATCGACGAGATCGTCGCCATCTTCGGCGAGATGGGCTTCCGCGTCGCCGAAGGCCCGCATATCGAGGATGATTTCTACAATTTCACCGCGCTCAACATCCCGCCCGACCATCCGGCGCGGCAGGAGCATGATACTTTCTATCTGCCCGAGCAGCCGGATGGCAGCCGCAAGGTGCTGCGCACCCACACCTCGCCGGTGCAGATCCGCACCATGATGGCGGAGAAGCCGCCGATCCGCATCATCGTGCCCGGCCGCACCTTCCGCTTCGACCATGACGCCACCCATTCGCCCATGTTCCATCAGGTTGAAGGGCTGGTCATCGACAGGGCCAGCCATATGGGCCACCTCAAGGGCTGCCTCACCGAATTCTGCCGGACCTTCTTCGATGTCGAGGATCTGCCGCTGCGTTTCCGGCCGAGCTATTTCCCCTTCACCGAGCCCTCGGCCGAGGTCGATATCGGCTGCAAGCGCTCGGGCGGCGAGCTCAAGATCGGCAATTTCGGCGAGTGGCTGGAAATCCTTGGCTGCGGCATGGTCCATCCCAAGGTGCTGGCCAATTGCGGCATCGATCCCGCCGAGTATCAAGGCTTCGCCTTCGGCATGGGCATCGAGCGCATCGCCATGCTGAAATACGGCGTGCCGGATCTGCGCGCCATGTACGAGACCGATCTGCGCTGGCTGAAGCATTACGGCTTCCTGCCGCTGGAGCGGCCGAGCATGGTCGGAGGGCTCGGGCGATGAAGCTCACCCTCTCCTGGCTGAAGAGCCATCTCGAGACCGAGGCCGGCCTCGACGAGATCGTCAAGGCGCTGACCATGCTCGGGCTCGAGGTCGACGGCGTGGTCGACCGCGCCAAGGAGCTGGCGCCGTTCAAGATCGCCTATGTGATCTCGGCCGAGCCGCATCCCGATGCCGACCGCCTCAGGAAATGCCTGGTCGATACCGGCACCGAGCAGATCCAGGTCGTCTGCGGCGCCCCCAATGCGCGCACCGGCATGAAGGGCGTGTTCGCGCCCGCCGGCTCGGTCATCCCGCGCACCGGGCTGCTGTTGAAGCCCGGCATCATCCGCGGCGTCGCCAGCAACGGCATGCTGTGCTCGGGCTACGAGCTCGGCATCTCCGAGGATCATGACGGCATCGTCGATCTGCCGGCGGACGCGCCGGTCGGCGCGCTCTACTCGACTTATGCCGGGCTCGATGATCCGATCCTCGATGTCAAGATCACCGCCAACCGGGCCGATTGCCTGGGCGTGCGCGGCATCGCCCGCGACTTGGCCGCCGCCGGCTTCGGGACGCTGAAGCCGCTCGACACGGCCAAGATCCCGGGCCGCTTCCCGAGCCCGATCCGGGTCGCGATCGAGGACGGCCAAGCGACGCCGCTCTTCGTCGGCCGGATGATCCGGGGCGTCAGGAACGGGCCGAGCCCGCGCTGGCTCCAGGACCGGCTGCAATCGATCGGGCTCCGGCCGATCTCGGCGCTGGTCGACATGACCAACTTCATGACCTTCGATCTCGACCGGCCGCTGCATGTCTTCGATGCCGCCAAGCTCCAGGGCAACCTTACGCTCCGCTCGGCGCGCGAGGGCGAGACGCTGCTGGCCTTGAACGGCAAGGAATATACGCTCGCACCGGGCATGACCGCGATCTGCGACGAGAGCGGAATCGTCAGCCTGGGCGGCATCATCGGCGGCGAGTCGACCGGCTGCTCCGAGAGCACGACCGAAATCTTCATCGAGGCTGCCCTCTTCGATCCGGTGCGCACGGCCGCCACGGGCCGCAAGCTCAATCTCCAGAGCGATGCGCGCTACCGCTTCGAGCGCGGGCTCGATCCGGCCTTCGTCTTCGATGCGATCGAGATCGCGACCCGGCTGGTGCTCGATCTCTGCGGCGGCGAGCCGGCCGAGATCACGGTCGCCGGCGCCGAGCCCAAATGGCAGCGCAAGCTCGGTTTGCGGCCGACGCGGATCGAGAGTCTGGGCGGTCTCGCCGTGTCGGACGCAAAGATCATCCACATCCTCGAAGCCCTGGGCGCCACGGTCACGCGCACGGGCGAAACGTTCCATGTCGAGGTGCCGTCCTGGCGCGGCGATATCGAGGGCGAGGCCGATCTGGTCGAGGAGGTGATGCGCATCCATGGCTACGACCATGTGCCGGTCGTGCCGCTGATGCTGGAAACGGCGCTGCCGCGGCCGGCGCTCGATGCCGGCCAGCGCCGGGCCGGGCTGGTGCGGCGTACGCTCGCCGAACGCGGGCTCTACGAGGCCGTCACCTACTCCTTCATGGCGAGCGAGCTCATGGGCGGCGGCAACGAGGCGCTGTTCGGGCGGGTCGAGCCGTCGCTGCTGGTCGGCAACCCGATCAGCGCCGATCTCGACCTGATGCGGCCGGGCATCCTGCCCAACCTGCTGACCGCGGCGCGGCGCAACGGTGATCGCGGCTATGCCGACATCGCGCTGTTCGAGTTGGGCCCCCAATATGCCGACGATACGCCCGAAGGCCAGGCGCAGGTCGCGTCCGGCATCCGGGTCGGGCGCACCGCCAAGAAGAGCTGGAACGATCCGGGCCGGCCGGTCGAGCTTTTCGACGCCAAGGCCGATGCCTATGCCGGCCTCGCCGCGGCCGATGCGCCGGTCGAGAACCTTCAGGTCACGGCCGATCCGCCCGGCTGGTACCATCCCGGCCGCGCCGGTTCGATCCGGCTCGGGCCGAAGACGGTGCTCGCTCATTTCGGCGAGATCCATCCGCGGCTCGTGGCCTCGCTCGGGCTCAAGGGGCCGGTGGTGGGATTCGAGATCTATCTCGACGCCGTGCCGTTCGCCAAGTCCCAGCGGCAGCGGCCGGCGTTGAAGCTCTCGCCGTTCCAGCCGGTCGAGCGCGATTTCGCCTTCATCCTCGACGACAAGGTGACGGCGGAGCAGCTGCTGCGCGCGGCCCGCGGCGTCGATCGCAAGCTCGTGACCGACGTGCGGCTGTTCGATGTCTATACCGGCGTGGGTGTGGCGCAGGGCAAGAAGTCGCTCGCCATCACCGTGACGCTGCAGCCGGTCGAAGCGACGCTGACCGAGGAGCAGATCGAGGGCTTCTCAAAGACCCTGGTGGCGCAAGTCGCCAAAATGACGGGCGGGGTGCTGCGCGGATAGGAATAGGGATCGTTTACATCCTGATACAGTAAATCGGCGCCCTCCAATCGGTCGAAATGGATCGCTGGCCCTAAACCAGCGTTTCATCTCGCACGAACTTAAAATTGGAGGCGCTGAGATGCTGATCATTCTTCTCATTCTTCTGCTCATCCTCGGCGGTGGCGGCTATGGTTATTCGCGCTACGGCGGCGGCGGGATGGGTCCGGGCGGGCTGATTATTTTGCTGATCGTCCTGTTCCTGATCTTCGGGGGCGGGATCGGCTACTATCACGGCTGGAACTGATCCGGCCTTCATCTCCGTTCCGGCGGCGATTTGCCCGTTCAAGGCAACCAATTGGCGCGTCGGCGCTTCTATGGTCATGGCTCGCTTCGCGAGCGCATGAAGGAGATTTGCAATGGCGTCCAACGACCATGATATCGAAGTCCTCAACAATCTGATCGCCATCACGCTCGATAGCGGCCACGGCTATGAAGCCGCCAGTCACGACACGAAGAACGCGCATTTCAAGACCATGTTCGGCAAGCGGGCGATCGAACGCAAGCAGGTCACCGCCGAGCTGCAGACGGAGGTGCGGCGGCTTCTGGGCGGCAAGCCGGCCACGTCGGGCACGATGGCCGGTAAGGCCCACCGGGTCTTCATGGACCTCAAGGCGTCGATCACCGGCAGCGAAAAGGGCATCGTCAATTCCGTCGAGGCCGGCGAGGATCACATCAAGAAAGAGTATGAGGATGCGCTGGTCGACGAGCAGCTCTCGGCCCCAGTGATGGACCTCATTCGCACCGCCTACGGCTCGGTGAAGGCCGGGCACGACGAGATGCGCGACCTCAAGCATCACATGCAGGAGTAATCCCCGACGCGGCGCGGTCATTCCGCGCCGCGTTAACTTTTAGCGGAACCAAGTACCGCGTCCGGACGTCCATTTGCCGAAGGAGATCGGGAATGAGACGAATGGGTGCGATGGCGGCGGCTTCCGTGGCGCTGGCCCTGGTGACGAGCGGGACGGCGCTGGCGGAGGCCACCCCGGCCGATACGGTAGCGGCGACGCCGCAGGCGAAGAGCGAGGCGAAGAAGCTCGACGCCCAACCGGCCAAGCCGCCGCCGGGCAAGGAGATCAAGATCGATCATTCCGGCCGCAAGGAAAGCGGCAAGGCGTCGTTCTATGCCTCCCACTTTACCGGCAAGAAGACGGCGAGCGGCAAGCGGTTGAGCCCTCACGACCATGTCGCGGCGAGCAAGACGCTGCCGCTGGGCACGACCGCCAAGGTCACCAATCTCGACACCGGCAAGAGCACGGTGGTCAAGATCGAGGATCGCGGCCCGTTCGGAAAGGGGCGCGTTGTCGATGTGACGCCCAAGGTCGCGCAGGAGATCGGCCTCGGCAAGGGCCAAGGCGTCGCCCCCGTCGTCGTCGCGCCGATCCAGGTGCCGTAGCCGGACGGTTCGGTCAAGCTGGGCGCCGGCGCCGCGGAACCGCCGAGCGCGCCCGCCCGGCCCGACGGTCCCGCCACCACCCCGGAGCAGGAGGCGGCGAAATAGCCGCCCGGCCCGCTACTCGCTCGGCAGATTGCCGGTCTTGCGGATGAAGGCTGCGACATTGTCGTGGATCGCCTTCAGCGAGGCCTCGTGCGCATAGACCATGTGCCCCGACTCGTAATAGGCGTAGTCGATATTGGCCTGCAGCTTCATCGGGATCGGCAGATGGTGCATTTCGTAGACACCTTCGAAGAACGGCGTCGCCAGATCGAAATAGCCCATGTTCAGCATGATCTTCAGCTTCGGATTATATTTCAGTGCGCCGGCCAGGTCGGGCATGACGTTGGTCGAGATCTGCGCCGGCTCTGAATTACCCGGCGGCTGATGCTGGAAGTTCCAGCTCTTCCAGACCTCGATCTCCGGCTTGTAAACCTTACCCTCGCCGTATTTCAGGTCCCGGCGGACATAGTCGTTGAAGGCGCTGACATAGGCGGAGCTGATCGCCGCCCCTTGCGGATCATAGTCGGCGCGCTGGCTTAGCGGATCCATGGTCGGCCCTGAGAAGCGTGAATCGAGGCGGCCCGTGGTCGTGTCGCTGTCGCCCTGCAAATTCTTCTCGAACTCGCCGCCATCGATGCGGAGATTGGCCTTGTCGATATAATCCGTGGGCAGGCCGGTATAGTCGTGCAGCTTGGCGATCACCGCCTTGCGCTGAGCCGGATCGAGGGCCGATCCCTGTTCCAGCGCCAGCGCGAAATCGGTCATGGCGAAATGCTCGACCTCGGCCAGAAGCGCCTTCAGATCCTGCGGATTGCCCGGCAGCTTGTGGTGATACCAAGCGGTGGCGGCATAGGTCGGCAGAACCAGCTGATAGGGCAGGTCGATGCCGGGATTGAGCGTCGGCGAGTCGGGGCTAGCATCGAAATTCAGGATCTGCGACAGCATGATCACGCCGTTGAGATCGACCGAGCGATCGGCTTCGAGCAGATATGTCAGGGCCGCCGCCCGCGTCGTGCCGTAGCTTTCGCCGAAGACGTATTTCGGCGCGTTCCAGCGGCCGTATTTCGACAGGAATTGAGTGATGAACTCGGCGAAGGCGTGCGCGTCGGGATCGACGCCCCAGAATGCCTTTTCCTTGTCCTTGCCGGCGATGCGCCCGAAGCCTGTTCCCGGCGCATCGACGAACACCATGTCGGTGGCGTCGAGCAGGCTGAACTCGTTATTGACGACCGGGTAGGGAGCGGCCGGCGAATGATCGTCATCGACCGTCACCACCCGCTTCGGCCCGAAGGCGCCCATATGCAGCCAGACCGAGGCCGAGCCCGGCCCGCCATTGAAGAAGAAGGTGAGCGGCCGCGGCTCCTGTTTCGGGGTCTGCTTGAAATAGGCGACATAGAACATCGCCGCCTCGGCGGTCGGGTTGGCGTCCTTGCCGTCGCCGTGACGGTCGCCCTCCTTGTCGTCGCGGTCGGCGTCCGGCACATCGTCCCAGCCCTTGGGATGGACCACCAGCGTGCCGGCCGCGGCCTGATAGTCGAGTTTGCGGCCGCCGATCGTCACGGAGCCGTCGCTGGTCTGCTCGTCCGATTTAAAATGTTCGAGCTTGCCGGCCTCCGTTTTCTTGTCGTCCGCCTTCTTGTCGTCGGACGGCGCGGCTTGGGCGTTGAGTGCCATGAACAGGCCGAGCGACAGCGCGGCCAAACGAACGGACGACAGAAACATCTTGGATTCCTCGGCAGGGGCGTTCAGAGAAACTTGGTCGGCCAGATCATGGTGCGCCACATATGCGCCGCCGGGCTGTCGTCGAAGCCCAGCCCTTCGGCCGGCTGCTTGAAATGACGACCGATGATGTCGGTGAAGTCCTCGAGCTTGGGCGCCGCCTTCGGGTCGAAGGCGTAGATGTCATTCAGCGTGATGAGGCGCGCGGTCATGTACCAGCGGTGGTTCCGCATCTTCTCGTAGGCGGCGTGAATATAGGGCTCGGGCTCGAAATCCTCGCCGAAGAACTGCACATACATCTCGGGATAGGCGTAGCCGACCGATTCATCGGGGAAGAAGCGCAGCACCTGATGCGCGCGGATCGCCCAGCTCACTTCCTCATCGACATAGGGTTCGAGCAGCTGAGCGCCCCAGTAGCCGTGATCGCTGCGGATGAAGCCGATATTGGCGATATCGTGAAGCAGGCAGGCCAGGATGACCTTCTCGTCATGACCGGCCTTCATCGCGATGGCGGCGCTCTGCAGCAGGTGATTGGCGGGGTTGAAGCGGCGTTCGAAGAAATCGAAGAGGGTCGGGGCCTCGGGCATCCGCAGCAGGCGCGGATCGTCGCCCATCAGCAGCTTCCGGCCGGCGAAGGAGCTCGGGCTGAGCGCCGCCGCGCGGCTCGGATCGACGTCTCCCGAAGTGAAGAGGACGGATTTCACGACCAGCCGGTCGAGCTCCTCGGACATGCGATGCTCGAGCGCGTCGGCCCGGTCGGATAGGGTCGGCTTGGCCGAACCTGGGTAGTCTTGAGTCAATCCCGCGTCTCCCGATGGGGGCATCGGCCGACCATACAGCACGGGAGGCTCAGGGATAAGCGGCCTCGATCGCCTCGGTCATCGACCAGCCGGCGCCGACGGCGCGCAAGGCTGCGAGCGTCGTCGCGTCGAAGCGGGCGTCGAGCAGCGGGGCCAGCCGTTCCACGACCTGCCGTCCGCCGAAATCGGGCACTTCGCCGGCACGCTCGAAAGCCGCGGCGATGTAACCGGCGAGCTTCGCCGCCGTCTCCAGGCGCCCCTGCTGGGCGGCCAGGAAGGGCGTATATTGCAGGCAATAGGTGACGAGCTGCAATTCGCCCTGCAGCTCAAGCTCCGCCAAGGCCTCACGACCGCGGCGGTCGGCCTCCTCGATCTGACCGGCCATGGTCAGATGCCCGGCGAAATTGCCCAGCACCGGGGCGCGCAGATGCGGATAGTTGCCTCTGCGCAGAAGCTCGATCAGCTCCCGATCGCCGGCCAGAGCCTCATCGACGGCCCCCAGGACGAAGTTCAGTTCGGCCAGGTTCAGCAGGCTGATGATCATGCCGCGCGTGCAGCCTGAGCGGCGCTCGATTTCGAGCGCGCGGCGCGTGCAATCGCGCGCCTCCTCCAGACGCTCCATCCGGTTCAGCGGAATCGCCAGAATGCCCAGGCAGGCGGCCAGCGACTTCGGCGATTGGCCATCCTCGAGCAGCGCCAGCGCCTCGCGCCCGGCACGCTCGGCCTCCTCCAGCCGGTCCGCCTTGGACAGGGACGACACCAGGAATGCCAAGGCGAGGCCTAGCAGATGCGGCTCGTTGAGCGTGCGGCAGATCGCGACGGCCTGCTCTCGAGCGGCCAGGCCGCGCGGCTGCGAGATGATCGCCCAGGCATCGCCCTGGGCGAGCCAGAGCCGGGCCGCGACCGATGGCGGCGTATGCGGGGTGATGCGCTCGATGGCCCCGCCCAGCCGCTGCCGCGCCTCCGAATACAGGCCCTGCTCGCGCCATAGCATCTGAGCCGAAGCGGCGAGCGACAGGCCGAGCGTCGCATCGCCGTCCGATCCGAACGCCCAATCGAGCGCTGCGCGGGCGTTGTCGAGCTCCGGCGTGTGGATCTCCAGCCATTCCGCATCCGGCGTCGTCTGCCATTCGTTGTAGGCGCGCTCGAACCGGTCGGCCAGGAAGGCGGTCATTCGCTGCGTCAGGACAGTGGTCTCGCCCGCCTCGGCCAGCTTTTCCAGCGCATAGGCGCGCGTCGATTCAAGCAGCCGATAGCGAGGCACAGCCGGCTTGGTATCGAGCACCACGAGCGATTTCGTGACCAGGCCGGCCAGCGGCTCGATCACCTGCCAGGCGGTCATCTCCTTGTCGGACAGGACCTGCTCTGCCGCCTCCAGCGTGCAGCCGCCGGCGAAGATGCCGAGACGGCGGAACAGGATGCGCTCGGCGGCGGACAGCAGGTCATGGCTCCAGTCGAGCGTCGCGCGCAGCGTCTGGTGCCGTGGGAGCGCCGTACGGTGTCCGGAACTCAGCATGAGGAAGCGCTCGTCGAGCCGCGCCGCGATCGCCTCGGCGCCGAACGCCGGCATGCGCGCGGCAGCGAATTCGAGCGCCAGAGGAATGCCGTCGAGCCGGCGGCAGATGCGGGCGAACGGTTCGGCCTTGCGCGGCTTGAGCTGAAAGTGCTGGTCGGCGGCGCGGACGCGCGACAGCAGCAGCGCGCCGGCGGCGCAGCCCTCGATCGCCGCGACGGTATCGTCCTCGGGCAGGGCCAGCGGCGTCAGGCGATAGATCCGTTCTTCCGACAGCGCAAGCGGCTCGCGCGATGTCGCCAGGATCGAGATGCCGGGCGCCCCTTCCAGGATCGCTTCGGCAAGATCGGCGGCCGCGGCCACGACATGCTCGCAATTATCGAGCAGCAAGAGCAGCTTCCGCTCGGCGAGCTCGGTGCGGATGAGGTCGAGCGCCGGCAGTTCCGGCGCCAGGCTGAGGCCGAAGGCCGAGGCGACCGTGCCGGCCACGAGCCCGCCGTCGGACAGGCTGGCGAGCTCGACCAGGATGACCGGCAGGCCGAGCGTCATCTGGGCCTGCCGGCTCGCTTCGAGCGCCAGCGAGGTCTTGCCGATGCCGCCGGCACCGCAGACGGTGATCAGCCGATGCCCGGCCAGAAGATCGGCGAGGTCGGCCAGTTCCTGCTCGCGCCCGATGAGTGGCGTGGATCGTGCCGGCAGATGGTGCTGACGCTTGTCGGCCGCTTGCGGCTGCATGGCGGGCGGTCGTCCGCCTTCGACCTGCACCTCCGCGACCAGGCGATAACCGCGCCGGGCCACGGTCGCGATCGTGCCTTGGCCCAATGCCTTGCGTAAACTCGAGACGGCGACCGCGAGGTTGTTCTCCTCGACCACCAGATTGGGCCAGACGCTGCGCAGAAGCTCATCCTTCGAGACGAAGCTCTCGCGGTTTTCCAGAAGCGCCAGCAGCAGATCGAAGGATCGGCCACCCAACTGCACCAGCGTGCCGTCGTGCCGTTCGAGCCGACGCTGCCGCGGCATCACCCGGAAATCGTTGAAACGATAGGCGCTGACTTCCTGTTGGCTCACGGCACACTCCGGCCGGCGGCCCCGCTTAAGGAGATTTCAGATCTTCTAATATGACAGCGCCCCGTCTCGGCGCGATGGTTGCCCGGCGCGAGAGTGCAGCTGGTCGCGAGGGGAGCGGGGATGTTTCGAAGCGACGGATCGGCCCATAGGAAGGCGAACCCACCGGGTTTTTCGACTGTGGAGGTTCTGGCCCAGGTCATTCCTGCTCCTCAACGCACCGGCAACGGACGCATACGCAATCGGCGACGCGGGATGCGCGGATCCCGTGTCGGATACTGCTCGGACGGCGCCCGCAGAGCCCATAGCCCATTCACTTGGCGATCCAAAGAAACATTACCTGCGATTTAGCATCGGGCAACCTTCAACCGCTTATATCCTGCCGGATGGGGCGCAAAATTGGATCGGGTGCCACATTGGGTTGTCCGTCACGCGATTACACTCTCGGATGCTGCGAAATTGATTGTCCCTGCCAAATATTTCGAGTCGAGGACATAGAGATGAAAAACGTCATTATTCTTGCCCTCTCGACCCTGATCGGCTGGGCGCTGTTGACCGGACCGGCTGTGCAACAGGCAATCCACTGACGGCAACCCTGCGCCGATTGCAATTGACGCTGTGCACCGGAGCCGCAGACAATTGCGCCTTTCTTGGGCAATTGATCGTCACGGACGAAGGTTCTTCGCGATGTCACAGCCAGTCGTCGCCGTGGTCGGTGCCACCGGCGCGGTCGGGGTCGAATTTCTGGAGCTGCTCGACAAACGGCAATTTCCGCTGTCGGCGCTGAAACTGTTCGCGACCGCACGCTCCAAGGGCAAGCGCATGCCCTTCAAGGGCGAGGAACTCGTGGTCGAGGAACTGACCGCCGAGAGCTTCAAGGGCGTCGATATCGTTCTCTCCTCGGTCGAGGCTTCGGTCTCGCGCGAGTTCAGTCCGCTCGCGGTCAAGGCCGGCGCCGTCGTGGTCGACAATTCCTCGGCCTTCCGCATGGATCCGGCAGTGCCGCTGGTCGTTCCCGAGATCAATGGCGCCGAGATCGCCAAGCATCGCGGCATCATCGCCAATCCCAATTGCGTGGCGATCATCGCCGACATGGCGATCTGGCCGATCCATCGTCGCAACCCGGTGCGCCGCCTGATCGTCTCGGCCTATCAGGCGGCTTCCGGCGCCGGTGCGCCGGCGATGGAGGAACTGCTCGAATCGACGCGCGCCTATCTCGAAGGCCGTCCCTTCGAGCCCAAGGTGATGCCGCATCCCTATGCCTTCAATCTCTTCAGCCACAACACGGCGATCGACCCCGAGACCGGCTACAATGAGGAAGAGACCAAGGTCCGGCAGGAGACGCACAAGATTTTCGGCGATACCGACATGCGGGTCTCGGCCACCTGCATCCGCGTGCCGGTGCTGCGCGCCCATTCGATGGCGCTCAATTTCGAGTGCGAATATCCGATCACGCCCACCGAGGTGCGCCATCTGCTGGGCGACGCGCCGGGCGTCAGGCTGGTCGAGGATCCCGGGCGCAACTATTTCCCGATGCCGAGCGACGCCAGCGGCCAGGACGATGTCCTGGTCGGCCGTATCCGCCAGGATACCAGCGACCGGACCGGCAAGGGCATGACGATGTTCGTCTGCGGCGACCAGCTCCTGAAGGGAGCGGCGCTCAATGCCGTGCAGATCGCGGAATATCTGGTCCAGTAGCCGCGCCCGGTCCGGTAGCCGCGCCGGTCCGGTTGCACCCGACGCGCTGCGGCCCTATGGTCGCGGCGCCTTTGTCCATGCGTGATTCATGACCGACCTTTCGCACATCCGCAACTTCGCCATCATCGCCCATATCGATCACGGCAAATCGACGCTCGCCGACCGCCTGATCCAGTTCTGCGGTGGGCTCGACGCGCGCGAGATGCGCGAGCAGGTGCTCGATTCGATGGATATCGAACGCGAGCGCGGCATCACCATCAAGGCCCAGACGGTCCGGCTGAAATACAAGGCCAAGAGCGGCGAGACCTATACGCTCAATCTCATGGACACGCCGGGCCATGTCGATTTCGCCTATGAGGTCAGCCGGTCGCTCGCCGCCTGCGAGGGCTCGCTGCTCGTCGTCGATGCCAGCCAGGGCGTCGAGGCGCAGACGCTGGCCAATGTCTATCAGGCGCTCGACGCCCATCACGAGATCGTCCCGGTCCTGAACAAGATCGATCTGCCGGCCGCCGATCCCGAACGGGTCAAGCAGCAGATCGAGGATGTGATCGGGCTCGATGCCTCGGACGCGGTGCTGATCTCGGCCAAGACCGGCATCAATATCGAAGGCGTGCTCGAAGCGCTGGTCGCCCGCCTGCCGGCGCCCAAGGGCGATGGCGAGGCGCCGCTGAAGGCGCTGCTGGTCGATAGCTGGTACGACGCTTATCTGGGCGTCGTGATCCTGGTGCGCATTCGCGACGGCGTGCTCAAGGCCGGCGACAAGATCCGCATGATGGCGGCCGGCGCCAGCTACCAGGTGGAGCGGGTCGGCGTGTTCACGCCCAAGCCGGTCATCACCGGCGAGCTCGGGCCGGGCGAGGTGGGGTTCATCACCGCCGGCATCAAGGCCGTGGCCGATACCAATGTCGGCGACACCATCACCGAGGAGCGTCGGCCGGCGGCCGAGCCGCTGCCAGGCTTCAAGGCGTCGGTCCCGGTCGTGTTCTGCGGGCTCTTCCCGGTCGATGCCGCCGACTACGAGCATCTGCGCGACAGCCTGGGCAAGCTCCGCCTCAACGATGCCAGCTTCGAGGCCGAGGCCGAGACCTCGGCGGCGCTGGGCTTCGGCTTCCGCGTCGGCTGCCTCGGGCTGCTGCATCTGGAGATCATCCAGGAGCGGCTCGAGCGCGAGTTCAATCTCGATCTTATCACCACGGCGCCGTCGGTCGTTTACCGGGTCCATCAGACCAATGGCGAGGTGATGGAACTGCATAATCCGGTCGACATGCCGGATCAGGTCAAGATCGACCATATCGAGGAGCCCTGGATCAAGGCGACGATCCTGGTGCCCGACGAGTATCTCGGCTCGATCCTGGCGCTCTGCACCGAGCGGCGCGGCGTGCAGATCGACCTGACCTATGCCGGCAATCGCGCCATGCTGGTCTATCGCCTGCCGCTCAACGAGGTCGTGTTCGATTTCTACGACCGGCTGAAATCCGTGAGCCGCGGCTATGCCAGCTTCGACTATCAGATGGATGGCTACGAGACCGGTGATCTCGTGGTCATGAACATCCTGGTCAACCACGAGCCGGTCGATGCGCTCGCCACCATCGTCCATCGCAGCCAGGCCGACGCGCGCGGCCGCGCCCTGTGCGCCCGGCTCAAGGATCTGATCCCGCCGCAGCTCTTCCAGATCGCGATCCAGGCAGCACTGGGCGGCCGGGTGATCGCGCGCGAGACGGTGAAGGCGATGCGCAAGGACGTGCTGGCCAAATGCTATGGCGGCGATATTTCGCGCAAGCGCAAGCTGCTGGACAAGCAGAAGGAAGGCAAGAAGCGGATGCGCCAGTTCGGCAAGGTCGAGATTCCGCAATCCGCCTTCCTGGCCGCGCTCAAGATGAACGACTAATCCGGTCGCCGCAGCCGGCTCGGCCAGCCGATGCGGATCAGCGTGCCGTCCGGGTCCGAGAGCGCGAATTCATACATGCCCCAGGGCTTGTGCTCCGGGCCTGTCTTCTCGATCGCTTCGCCCGCGAAGGCGCCGGCGAGCCGGTCGACCTCCTCGGTGTGGAGATAGAGGCCGAACGGATTGCGCCCGGGCACGAGCCAGCCTTCGACGGCCTTGGTCAGGTGCAGGAGGCCGCCTTCGCCGTCCGAGAGCATGCGATAATCCTCCTCTCCATCGGCCGCAGCGCGCCGGGTGAAGCCCAGCCGCCGGTAGAAGGCTTCCGAGATGTCGAGATCGGTACAGGGGAGGATCGCCGTGAGCGCGTGGGGCGGGATCATGGCCATGCCGGGAACGCGTCGGCGCCGAGAGCCACCTGACCACCGCTGGTTGTCCGCTTTCTCATCGTCACGCCTCTCATGGATCGGATGTCACCAACCTACGGACTTCACGATACCTGGGCAAACCCTCGCGACGGGGCGAAATTGGTATAAGCGCTTCAGCTTTTCGCCCCATTCGCGCGGCATCGGAATCAATCTGCGGCCGCTTTGGCTCGGGCTTGGCGGTTCGGGCCTCGGTCGATAGAGTGCCCGCCATGTCGATCCGATCCTTCGCCGCTCTGCTGCTGGCAATCTACCTTGCCGTGTCCGCGGCGCCCGCCCACGCCGCAACGGCCACCAAGCCGGAAGCGGCGCCGGCCACCGTGTCCTCGACCGCCGATCTGCAGCATATGGTCGATGCGCTGCAGGACGAGCAGCAGCGCCAGCGGCTGATCAAGGATCTGCAAGCGTTGATCGCGGCCCAGCAGAAAGGCCAGCCAGCGGCAGAGCAGGCGCCGGCAACGCCATCCGACTTCGTCAGCCGCATGATGGCCAAGCTGCAGCAATTGGGCGACGACCTCGTCGGCACCGCCAGCGTCGTGGTCGATGCGCCCTATGTCATCGCCTGGACCGAGACGCAGCTCGGCGATCCGGCGCTGCGGGGGCGCTGGCTCGGCGTCTTCAGGCATGTGGCCGTCATTCTCGGCGCCGCCATCATCACCGGCCTGATCGTCTGGGCGATCGCACGGCGTCTGCGGGTCACGCTGGTTCGACCGGCCGGCCCGCGCTGGTCGCGGCGCCTGCTCATCCTGTTCTGCCAGCTGCTGCTGGATGCGGCGCCGATCGCGGCTTTCACCGTCGTCGGCGAGGTGATGCTGGGCTTCGTGCCGCCCAACTACCAGATCACCGCCAATGTCGCGGCGACGCTGATCCAGACCATCTTCATCGCCCGCATGTTCCTGGTCCTGGCGCGTGCGATCTTGCTCGATCCGCGCGAGGCCTCCTGGACCTTGCTGCGGCTGAGCGAGGAGAGCGCCAACTATCTCTATATCTGGGCACGCCGCTTCGTCTTCTGGGTGATCTACGGGCTCGGCATCAGCCAGGTCCTCTGGTATTGCGGCATACCGGGTGCTGTCTATGGCGTGCTCCTCAAGGCCGTGGCACTGGTCCAGGCCGTGCTCGCCATCGTTTTCGTGCTGCAGAACCGCCACGCGGTAGCGCAATGGCTCCGGCCGCGACCCTATCAGATGCCGCTTGCAGGCGCCGGTGCCGAGGACGGCGCCGATGCGATCATGGCCGAGCCGGAGAGTCTGCCGCCGCGCCGGTCGCGCGCGCTCGACATGGTGCGCCATCGCATCGCCGATGTCTGGCACGTGCTGGTGATCGTCTACATCGTCGGTCTGTTCTCGGTCTATGCGCTCAAGATCGATGGCGGCTTCAGTTTCGTCTTCCGCTCGACCCTGCTGACCGTGGCGATCCTGATCGTGGCCCGGTTGCTCATTCGCGGCGTCGATCATCTCGCCCGGCGCGGCTTCGCCATCGGCGGCGATCTGAAGCGGCGCTTCCCGACGCTCGAGACGCGTGCCAACCGCTATCTGCCGATGCTGACCATGATCGCCTCGATCGTGGTCTGGGCCTTCGCCATCCTGTCGCTGCTCGAGGTTTGGGGCGTGGGTTCCTATGCCTGGCTCGGTACGACCGTCGGCAAGCGCGTCGCCGGCTCGCTCTTCACCATCGTGGCGATCGTGGGCTTCGCCTTCGTCATGTGGGAAATCGTCAATGCCGCGATCGACCGATATCTGACCGGGATGGACGGCGCCGGTAACCAGATCGCGCGCAGCGCCCGTGTCCGCACCCTGCTGCCGCTCATCCGCAACGTCATGTGGGTGACGCTGCTGCTGGTCGTGCTGCTGCTGATCCTGTCCGAGATCGGCGTCAACATCGCCCCGCTGCTCGGCGTCTCGGCCGTCTTCGGTTTGGCCATCGGCTTCGGCTCGCAGGCGCTGGTCAAGGACATCATCACCGGCCTGTTCATCCTGATCGAGGACATCATGGCGGTCGGCGACGTGGTCGATCTGTCGGGGGGCTATTCGGGCGTGGTCGAGGCCATCTCGGTACGCACGATCAAGCTGCGCGACGCCCAGGGCACCTTGCAGACGATCCCGTTCAGCGAGGTCACCAAGGTCAAGAACCTGTCGCGCGACTTCGCCTATTTCGTCATCGATCTCGCGCTGCCGCTGACGCTCGATCCCGATCAGGTCGGCGCGGTGCTGACCGAGGTCGCCAGCGGCATGGCCAAGGAGCCGGCGTTCGCGTCGTCGATCGTGGCGCCGATCGAACTCCTCGGGGTTACCAGCTACGGCCTTACCGGCATGCAGTACCAGGCGCGGCTGAAGACGCGTCCGCTGCAGCAATGGGGTGTCGGCCGCGAATTCAACAAGCGCATCAAGGCGGCGTTCGAGGCGGCCAAGATCGGCATGCCGGCCGCCGTCCAGACCGTTAATTTCACGAGCGACGTCATGGCCCTCGCCGAAAAGCTGGGTGTTCCCGCGCCGCAGCCCGACGGCGAAGCGGGGACGCCGCAGCCGGCAACCTGACGGCCGCTCATTCCTCCGTCATTGCTGTCAGCGTCGCCGGATCGGCGCAACCGAGCACGCGCTCGGCCACCTCGCGGCTGAAGCCGTTGCGCGCCAGGCTCGCCAGATCCTTCTGGCGATAGGCTTCCCGCGTTTGCGCCGGGCGGTAGGGGCCGAGCCGCTTGCGCCGGGCGAGCGCCGCTGCTGCCGCGAGGTCGCCGCCGGGCCGTGCGGCGAGGCCATCATCGTCGTCGAGCTCGCCGAGCGAGGCCTGGACCAGCTCGCGCGGCACGCCCTTGCCGGCGAGCTTCGCGGCGATGGCGCGGGCGGAATTGCCCCGCCGGTGCAGGCTGCCGGCCTTGGCCGCGGCATAGGCGCGGTCGTCGAGCAGCCCGTTCGCCAAGAATCGCGCGACGAGCGCGTCGGTGAGCGCGGCGCCCTCCGCCGGGTCCGTGCCGTGATCGCGCGCCGAGCGGCGCACGCGGCGCATCAGCACGGATTTGAGATTGGCCGAAGAGCTGGCGAAACGTTCGAGATAGGCGAGGGCGGCGGCTTGCAGACGCTCGGCGTCGATCGGCTTGGCGGGCATGATGTCTATAAAGAGATACCCCCGCGCGAGATGCAAGCCTGCGCCGCCTGCCGGTTGCTTGTGATGGGCACGGGGGAGGGGTAGCGTCCAGCGGCCCGAAATAAGAAGAGCAGCGCAATTGGCAGTCACGGTGTTTCGCGAGCGCAGCTTCGGTGCGGTGAACTGGCTCGGTTTTTGGACGCTTTACCTTCGAGAGGTGCGCCGCTTCGTCAAGGTCTATATCCAGACCGTGCTGGCGCCGATGGCGACGACTCTGCTCTATCTCATCGTTTTCCTGGTGGCGCTGGGCGGCGGCGCGCGCACCGCCGGCGGCGTGCCCTATGGCGAGTTCCTGGCGCCGGGGCTGATCATGATGTCGATGGTCCAGAACGCCTTCGCCAATACCTCTTCCTCGATCGTCATCGCCAAGGTCCAGGGGAATATCGTCGATCTGCTGATGCCGCCGCTCTCCGCCGGCGAGCTGGCGGTGGCGATCGCGCTCGGCGGCGCCACGCGCGGGGTCATGGTCGGTGCCGTGCTCGTGCCGGTGATGATGCTGTTCGTCGATGTCCATATCGCGCATTGGGGGGCGGTGCTGTTCTTCGGCTTCTTCGCCTCGTTGCTGCTCTCCTGCATCGGCATCCTGGGTGGGCTCTGGGCCGAGAAGTTCGACCATATGGCGGTGGTGACGAACTTCGTCATCGTGCCGCTCTCCTTCCTGTCCGGTACCTTTTACTCGATCGACCGGCTGCCCGAGCATTGGCAACTGGCGGCGCATCTGAACCCGTTCTTCTACATGATCGACGGGTTCCGCTACGGCTTCATCGGCCGCGCCGACTCCTCGATCGGTCTCGGCATGGCGGTGCTCGCCGGCCTGTCCCTGGCGCTTCTGGCGTTGAGCTGGCGCCTGTTTGCGATCGGCTGGCGCCTCAAGGCGTAATGCGCCGGCAGATCCGCGTGATTTGCAAGGATTTGTCACGACTCGCTGATTGACAGGCTCGCGAACGATCCGGATACTCTCCGCCTTTCTGGTGGGAGGCTCGGGATTCCCCGGGGCGCCGACGGAGCGGAACGATGAAGTGCTGCGAGGGCCGGATCGGCTGGAATGAGGCGGGTATGCGGATTCCCGTCCTGCCGCGACGACGATAAAGCGAGGCTGGAGCCGCGCGCCGGCACTTCATTCCCAAAGATCCTGTCCGACTGCCCTCATCAGGGAGTTCTGTTGATGATTTCCGCTCTTTTGCCCACCTATGCCCGGGCCGATCTCGCATTCGAGCATGGCGAAGGCGCCTATCTCTTCTCCACGACCGGCGAGAAATATCTCGATTTCGCCAGCGGCATCGCCGTAACGGCCTTGGGCCACAGCCATCCGCATCTGGTCGAGGCGCTCATGGTCCAGGGCCGCAAGCTCTGGCACACCTCGAACCTGTTCCAGATCCCGGGTCAGACCAGGCTCGCGGAGCGGCTGGTCGCCAGCTCCTTCGCCGACACGGTGTTCTTCGGTAATTCCGGCGCCGAGGCGGGCGAGCTCGCGATCAAGATGGTGCGCAAGTATCAGCACGATACCGGCCATCCCGACCGCTACCGGATCATCACCTGCCGCGGTGCTTTCCATGGCCGGACGCTCGCGACGCTGGCCGCCGCCGGCAACGAGAAATATCTCAAGGGCTACGATCCCGTGGTCGACGGCTTCGACCATGTCGCCTTCGACAATCTGAACGAGCTGCGCGACCGGATCGGGCCGCAGACGGCCGGCATCATGGTCGAGCCGATCCAGGGCGAGGGCGGCATCCGTCCGGCCAGCTATGAATATCTGCGCGGCCTGCGGCAGACCGCCGACGAGTTCGGCCTGGTCCTGGTGTTCGACGAGGTGCAGTGCGGCATGGGCCGTACCGGCAAGCTCTGGGCCCATGAATGGGCCGGCGTCGCACCCGACGTGATGATGGTCGCCAAGGGGCTCGGCGGCGGTTTTCCGGTCGGCGCCGTGCTCGCCTCCGAGAAGATCGGCGCCGTGATGGGCGCGGGCTCTCACGGCTCGACCTTCGGCGGCAACATGCTGGCCATGGCGGTCGGCAATGCCGTGCTCGACGTGATGCTGGCGCCGGGCTTCCTCGACAATGTCGATGCCAGGGCGAAGCAGCTCCGCGCCAAGCTCGAAGAGGTGGCGAAGCGCTATCCGACCGTGCTGGCGGGCGTGCGCGGCGCCGGCCTCATCCTGGGCCTGCAATGCGTCGTGCCCAACACCGAGCTGGTCGCGCGGCTGCAGCAGAATAAGTTGCTGACGGTCGGCGCGGGCGAGAACGTCGTCCGCATCGTTCCGCCACTCATCATCGGCGATCGGGAGATCGGCGAGGCCGTTGCCGCCATCGAGGCGGCCTGCCGGAGCCTGGCGGGGTGAGCCATGAGCGCGCCTAGGCACTTTCTCGATCTCGACCGCGTCGATCGCGGCGAGCTCCGGCGCATCCTCGATCTGGGCCACGCCTACAAGAAGCCTGGCTCGAACGGCACCGCCTCGCTCGGCACCGACAAGCCGCTGCTGGGCAAGACGCTCGCCATGGTGTTCGAGAAACCCTCGACCCGCACGCGCGTCAGCTTCGAGGTGGCGATGCGCCAGCTCGGCGGCGATGTCGTCAATCTCATGGGGCAGGACAGCCAGCTCGGCCGCGGCGAGCCGATCGCCGACACGGCGCGCGTGCTGTCGCGCTATGTCGACATCATCATGCTGCGCACCACGGAAAAGGCGAAGCTGGAGGAGATGGCGCGCTACGCCACCGTTCCCGTGATCAACGGCCTGACCAACCTCAGCCACCCGTGCCAGATCATGGCCGATCTCATGACACTGGAAGAGCGCAAGGGCGATGTCGCCTCCAAGGTGGTGGCCTGGAGCGGCGACGGCAACAATGTCGCCGCTTCCTGGATCCATGCCGCCGTGCAGTTCGGCTTCGAGCTGCGCGTGGCGACGCCGGACGAGCTCCGGCCGCCCCAGCCGCTGGTCGATTGGGCGACGGCCAACAGCGGCAAGATCCATTTCACCGCCGATCCCGAGGCGGCGGTCGGCGGCGCCGAATGCGTCGTGACCGACACTTGGGTCTCGATGGGGGTCGAAGCCAGCGTCAACCGCCACAACATGCTGGCGCCCTATCGCGTCGACGAAAGGCTGATGGGCATGGCGGCCAAGGATGCGATCTTCATGCATTGCCTGCCCGCCAAGCGCGGCGAGGAAGTGACGGCGGGCGTGATCGACGGCCCGCAGAGCGCCGTCTGGGACGAGGCGGAGAATCGTCTCCACGCCCAGAAGGCCATCCTGGCCTGGTGCCTTGCCTGACGTGCCGCCCACGGACGATCTGATCCGGCCGTTCCAGATCGATGCCTTCGCGCTCCGCGGCCGGCATGTCCGGATCGGGCCCGTGCTCGACCGGATCATCGGGCAGCACGGCTATCCCGAGCCGGTAGCGCGCATGCTGGGCGAGGCGGCCGCTCTGGCCGCGACGCTGGCGAGCGCGCTCAAATACGATGGCATTTTCACGCTTCAGACCAAAGGCGACGGACCGATCGGGCTGATGGTCGCCGACGTGACCTCGGACGGCGCCGTGCGCGGCTATGCGCAATATGACGCCGATGCGCTGGCCGGCCTTGACGAGGTGGGCAATTCGGTGCCGAAGCTGATCGGTGCGGGATATCTCGCCTTCACCGTCGATCAGGGCCAGCATACCGAGCGCTATCAGGGCATCGTCGAGATCACAGGGGCGACGCTCGCCGAATGCGCGCATCATTATTTCCGCCAATCCGAGCAGATCGAGGTCGGCATCCGCCTGGCGGCCGGCCGTACAGAGAGCGGCTGGCGCGCCGGTGCCATCATGCTGCAGCGCCTGCCGCTCGAAGGCGGCACCGAAAGCCTGCTCGCCTTCGACGGCGAGCAGGCGGCCGAAGCGCAGGATGATGGCTGGCGCCGCTCGCTCGTGCTGCTCGGCACCTGCACCGATGCCGAGTTGATCGATCCGAATCTCGATTCCGACCGGCTGCTGTTCCGGCTGTTCCACGAGGATGGCGTGCGAGTCTATCCGGCGCAGCCGCTCGAAGCGCGTTGCCGCTGCTCGCGCGAGCGCATCGAGAATGTGCTGAAAACACTGCCGGCGGACGATCTCCAGCACCTCGTCGTCGATGGCAAGGTCGGCGTCACCTGCGAATTCTGCTCGACATTTTACGAGTTTTCTCCCGACGAGATCGAAACTCTGGCGGCCCTGCAGCGTTGAGAGAGGGCCCCGCCCTTGAACCAACGAGTGCCCTATGCCAAGTTCATTTTCGCCTCCGACGTTGGGAACCCGCCGCTCCATGATCAGCCGCCTCGCCCTGCCGCTGAGCGCTCTGCTGCTCGCGGCTTGCTCCTCGGCCCCGCCGCCGGCGCGCTTTCCCGACCTTCATTTCACCGACGAGCAGCCGATCGAGCTCGCCGTTGCTCAGGTCGAGGTCGCGAGTGACTTCCAGCCGACCTTCCGCGCCCCCGATGTCGAGCACGAGTTCGCCGTGCCGCCGCAGCGCGCGCTCGAGAATCTGGCGCGCGACCGCTACCACCCGGTGGCGCCGACGGCGGATCGCCGCGCGCGCTTCACGATCGAGGATGCGAGCGTCAAGGAAGTGAAGCTGCCGCTTGCCGGCGGCGTGCAGGGTGCCCTCACCACCCAGCAGTCGGAACGCTACGACGCCCATGCCGCGGTCAAGTTCGAGATCGTCCGGGCCGACGGCTTCGTCGAGCGCACGGTCCTGGCCGAAGCGACGGCCACCCGCACCGTGCCGGAAGGCATCACGCTCAATGATCGGGACCAGGCCTGGTACGACATCACGCGCAGCCTTGCCCGTGACATCGATGCCCAGCTCGCCCGGCAGGTCTATGCGACGTTCCCGCCCTATGTTCACTGAAACGAGGCGTCTCGCGGCTCGGACGGCCGGCCTGGCACTGACCGGGCTGGTCCTGCTCGGTTGCAACGCGCCGCCCGTCTCGGTGAATGATTATCCGAGCTTCGGCGAGATCAAGGTGCTGTTCATCAAAGGACAGAGCGATCAGCGCATCACCGTGCGCGCACTCGACCGGCTGGCCATCACCTCGGCGGAGCTGGTGGCTCCCGATGGCAGCCGGGTAGAGGCCAGCTCGATCGATGCCGTGCCGAATCCGACGATCGCCCCCTACGGTCAGGGCGACGCCGCTTTCAGCGGGATCGCCGGCCAGGTCCAGTCGGTCGGCAGCGTGCCGCTGCAATCCAATCCCGGTGCGCCGACGACGACAACGGTGCTGTCCGGGCAGACGGTGTCGGTGGCGCTCATCGACGTGCCGGAGCCGTCGGTCTACAAGGAGAGCTGGCAGCAGTCCAAGATCGTGGTTCGCCTGGGGATCGGCGACGAGGTCAGGACGGAGACGCTGCCGGCGCCGGCCCCGCCGCCCTGATCGAGCGTCCCTCGGATCACGTGCATAACCTTGCGTCAATGCTCCGTTGAAGCGGCATCTCTAAACCTTTCGTAAGCTATGTTGTGGTCACATCGCGCTGCTGCGGCACGTTCGGGCGCGGCTTTCACACTGGCTTCAGATCGAAGGGGGTCCGCTGATGGCGGAGCGCATGACGGCAGCGGAACGGCTGCGTTTTTATCGTTTGGACGACGAGGCGCGTGACGTTTTACGACGGTTCGGGGAATTGGCCGCGACCGCCATGCCGGAGATTCTCGATGGTTTCTACCAGCATCTGCGTCGCTGGCCGGCCGTAGCCGCAGCATTCAAGGACGAAGCATCCTTCGACCGGGCGCGCAAGGCGCAGGGCGAGCACTGGCGCCGTCTGTTTTCCGGGAATTTCGACGAGGAATATTTCGGCTCCGTGCGCCGCATCGGCGAGGCCCATGCCCGCCTCGGCATCGAGCCGAGCTGGTATATCGGCAGCTACAGCTTCGTCCTATCGGAGCTGCTGCGTCACGCTTCCATGATGAATAGCGGCGGGTTCTTCGGCAGTGCCGGACGGGCGGCGAAGCTCGGAATCCTGACCGGCGCCATCGCGAAGGCCACGCTGCTCGATGTCGAGACGGTGACCGGCATCTACCAGGAGAATATGGAAAGAGCGGCGGCCGACGATCTGCGCCGGGTCGCGGACGAGCTGTCGGGCACGATCGGTACCGTGATCGGCGCCGTCGGCCGGTCCGCCGGCGATCTCACCGTGAGCGCCGAATCCATGACCAAGGCGGCCGATCTCGCCAATGGCCGGGCCTCGGCCGTGGCGGCCGCCTCGGAACAGGCGTCGGGCAATGTCGAGACCGTCGCTGCCGCGGCCGAGCAGCTCTCGGCCTCGATCAACGAGATTTCCCGGCAGATCAGCAAGTCGAGCGCCGTCGCCGGCGATGCCGTGCGCCAGGCCGGCGAGACCGGCGGCACCATGCGCGTGCTCGCCGACGCCGCCGACCGGATCGGCGAGGTGGTCAAGCTGATCAATGACATCGCCAGCCAGACCAACCTGCTCGCCCTGAACGCCACGATCGAGGCGGCACGGGCGGGCGAGGCCGGCAAGGGCTTCGCCGTGGTGGCCTCGGAGGTCAAGTCGCTCGCCAACCAGACGGCGCGCGCGACCGAGGACATCAAGAACCAGGTCGCCGAGATCCAGGCCGTCGCCGGCAAGGCGGTGGACGCGATCAACTCGATCGACGCCACCATTCGCGAGATGGACCAGATCGGCACCGCCATTGCCGCCGCCGTCGAGGAGCAGGGTGCGGCCACAGCCGAGATCGCTCGCAATATTCAACAGGCATCGGCCGGAACGACCGAGGTGCTCAACAATATTTCCGGCGTGACCCAGGCGGCGGGCGAGACCGGACGGACGGCGGTCTCGGTGCTCGATGGCGCGCAGGAGCTGAATCGCCACGCGGATGAGCTGTCGAAGCAACTCGACAGTTTCGCACGCCAGGTGAGGCACCGTTAGCGCTTCTGCATTCTCGGTCCTCGCGGCAGAATGAGGCGGGTCCCTAGAGCCCGATGCGATCATGTCGGCTCGACATGATCGCTGAATCGGTCTCTAACCATATGAAATAGAGCAAGATTCAGATTTTAGGCCGAACGGGCCTAAAATCATCTTGCTCTCGGGCCCGCCTTTTCCATTGCGAGGAGTGCCACATGACCGGTGAGACGATTGCGGTGATCGGGCTCGGCCTGATGGGGGCGCCGATCGCGAGGCGCCTGCTCGAGGCCGGGCATCGGCTGACGGTATGGAATCGGTCGCCCGACAAGGCCGCTTCGCTGGTCGGGCAGGGTGCCAAGCTCGCCGCCAGTCCCGCCGAGGCCGCGTCCGAGGCCGATACCGTCATCGTCATGGTCACGGACGATGCCGCCGTGCGTAGCGTGGTCGCGGGGCCGGGCGGCGTGCTCGAAGGGTTGGGTGCCGGACGCACCATCATCGATATGAGCACGATCCTGCCCGCGACGAGCCGGGCCATGGCCCACGCGGCGGCCGAAAGCGGGATCCATTATCTCGATTGCCCGGTTTCCGGTAGCACCGATGTCGTGGCGCGGGGTGCTCTCGCCATCTTTGCCGGGGGCGACGCCGCCGCCCTCGATCGCAGCCGGGCGCTACTGGCGCCGCTCGCCGCGTCGGTCAGCCATATGGGCCCGTCCGGCGCCGGCACCGCCACCAAGCTGGTGGTGAACGGCGTCATGGGCATCGGCATTCAGGCGATCGCGGAATGTCTCGCTCTCGGTATCGGCCTCGGGCTCGACCGCGACCGGCTGATCACCGCGCTCGCGGGCACCAATGCGGTCTCGCCGTCCCAGAAGAAGCGGCTGGAGGCGGCGCGGACCGGCGATTTCACGCCGGGCTTCACGCTCGCCAACCTGCTCAAGGATCTGGGGCTGATCCTGGCGGCGTCAGGGGAGACGGCGGTGCCGATGCCGGCGCTCGCCACTGCGGCCCATATCGCCGCCTTGGCGCCGGCCGAGGCGCGGGCACTCGATTGCGCCGTCACCATTCGGACGGTTGCCGGTCTGGCGCCTCACTGATCCTCGTCCGTCCGGCATTTGTCGAGGTCGGGGCAGAGATGGTCGAAGCGCACGATCAGCGGCAGCAAGGCAACCGAAACGCGCAGATAGAGCGGCAGCAGCCGGTCGTCGTCGGTCAGCAGCAGCTCGACCTTGCGCGGTGAATCGTCTGGGTCGCCATCGTCGCTGCTCTCGCCCTTGAAGCCTGCGATCGGGTGGAGCCAGAGCTCCAACCGCAGGACGCCGTCACCCGGCTTCTCGGGCGGCAGGATATGCCAGCGCACGTCGAAGCGCCGCGCCCCGTCATAGATCGGCATGGAAAAATCGGTGCCGGTCGTGCGCGGCTTGGTGCGCAGGCTTTGGCGGAGATAGGTGAGCGCGGTCAGCGGGTCGATGACGTTGCGGCGATAGACCTCGTCGAGCGGCGGCTTGCGGCTGGTGTCCTCGGGGCCACGCTCGATCAGCGTGCCGCCGTCGCGCGCCACCACCTGCATGCTGATATGGCTGTTCCGGCGCTTGCGCAAATCATAGAGCGCGTCGTACCGGCGCGGCACCGCCACCGAGGCGGCCGACAATGCGCCTTCGCTCGTGACGTTGCCGGCGAAATGCGTGAACCAGCGCGGTACGCCCTTGGTACGGATCGCCAGCCGGTCGCGATATTCGCCCGTGGCATCGTCGAGGCTGAGCTCGATGTCCGCCGCCGGCAGGGCGGCCCAGGAGGCGTGGTAGGCGGCGACCAGCTCGGCCGCCCGGACCGGTGCCGTGATCGAGACCAGCGTCAGGGCGAAGAGGGCGAGCCGGCCTGAGGGGAACATCATCTTGTGCAATTCGGACACTCTCCGACCGGTCTCCGCAGCGATGGACCGCCTCGATAATACACCCGATCGGGGCGGCCCGTTCCCGTCCTATCCCCGGTTAGCCTATAGAATAGACAGCGATTCAGACTTCAGGTCGAGTCGACCTAAAGTCATCGCGGTCTCGCCTTCTCGCGGCTCAGCAGCTCGCGCTTGCGCTCGACGCCCCAGCGATACCCAGAAATTCCGCCGTCGCCGCCGATGACGCGGTGACAGGGGATCGCCAAGGCCAGCTTGTTCGCACCGCAGGCGCCGGCGACCGCGCGGGCCGCTCCCTTCTCGCCGATCCGCTCGGCGATCTCGCCATAGCTCGCCGTGGCGCCGAGTGGGATCTCCTGCAAGGCACGCCAGACCCGCTGCTGGAAGGCCGTGCCCTGGATGTCGAGCGGCAGGTCGAGCCCGCGCGCGGGCAATTCGATGAAGCCGGCGACGGCGTTCAGCGCTGCCGCGAGCTCGGTGTCGGCACGGGCCGTCTCCGCCCTGGGGAAACGGGCGGCGAGCTGTGCCGCGAGTGCGGCATCGTCGGCCCCGAACTCGATCATGCAGATGCCGGCCTCGGTCGCGGCGACGATGAGGCGGCCGAGGGGGGTGTCGGCCGTGCTCCAGCGGATCTTCTGGCCGGCGGCGCCGGCGCGGAAGGACGAGGGGGTCATGCCGAGCGTCTCGCGCACCTTTTCATAGAGCCGGCTCGACGAGCCGTATCCGGCGCCGAAGATCGCCTCGGTCACCTTCGAGCCGGCCGCCAGCTCGTCGCGGAGCTTGCCGGTCCGTTTCGCCGAGGCATAGTCGCGCGGGGTCACGCCGACGATCGATTTGAACAGCCGATGAAAATGATAGGGACTCATGCCGGCCGTCTCGGCCAGGCTGGCGAGGCTCGGCGGCGTTTCGGCCGCATCGATCGCTTCGCAGGTACGACGGATCGCCTCGATCTGGCTCTCGGCGACCGAGCGGCCGGTCGGGCGGCAACGCCTGCAAGGGCGCCAGCCGGCCTTTTCCGCCGCCACGGCATCGCCGAAGAACCGGACATTCTCCCGCCGCGGCTCGCGCGACGGGCAGGTCGGCCGGCAGAACACGCCGGTGGTGATCACGGCATAGAAGAAATGGCCTTCGGCCTCGGGATCGCGTGCGATCAGAGCCTGCCAGCGGGCTTCGTCGCTCTCATAGCGCGGCGCCGTCATCGTTCCGTCCATCTTCTCGTCTCCAGGCTCGTTCGTCCTGGAGCGAACATGGCGCCCGCCGCCCGATGCCGCTATCCGCGCCTTGCGGTCGAATTGATCGGCGCCGTGGCGGTCAGCCTTGGTTGCCGATCCAGGCGCCGAACCGATCCATGAAGGTGCCACCGGCCTGGAACTGCTCGAGCGAGATCCATTCGTCGGGCTTGTGCGCCTGGTCGATCGAGCCGGGACCGCACACGATCGCCGACATGCCGACCTCCTGGAACAGCCCGGCTTCGGTGCCGAACGCGACGACGCCGGTGCCGTTGGCGCCGGTGAGCTGGCGCACGAGGTTCTCGGCCTTGCCGTCCTTCTCCGGCGTCAGCGGCGGCACGCCCGGCTCGGGCTTGGTCGTGACCGAGGCGCCGGGATAGACGCGCTGCATGCGCGGCAGGATCTGGCCGGCGATGAAGCCTTCGACCTCGGCGATGATGGCGGCCGTATCGGTGCCCGGCACGGCGCGGAATTCCCAGGTGAAGCGGCATTCGCGCGCGATGATGTTCTGCGCGGTGCCGCCATGGATCGTGCCGACATTGAAGGTCGTATAGGGCGGATCGAACGGCGAGGCGGGATCGGCGGTCTCGCGGAACCGGTCGGCGATCTGGTCGATCTTGCGGATGATCTCGGCGGCGAAGGAGATCGCGCTGACGCCCCGATGGGTGGCGCTAGAATGGCCGTCCAGCCCGACCACGGTGGTGGTAAAGCGCCGGCCGCCTTTGTGCGCATTGACCGGCTGCAGCAGGGTCGGCTCGCCGATGATGGCGAGCTGCGGACGTGCCGGGCCGGTCGGCAGATGCTTGATCAGATGGCGAACGCCGAGGCAGCCGACCTCTTCATCAAAGGAAAAGGCGAAATGCACCGGCATTCGCTTGACCTTTTCCTTGAAGAAGGCCGTACGCGAGAGGGCGAGCGCGATGAACGCCTTCATGTCGGCCGAGCCGCGCGCATAGAAGCGATCGTCACGCTCGGTCAGCGCGAAGGGATCGCTCGACCAATCCTGGCCGTCGACCGGGACGACATCGGTATGGCCCGACAGCATCACGCCGCCGGGGATTTCCGGCCCGATCGTGGCGAACAGATTGGCCTTGCTGTGATGCGGGTCGGCCTCGTCATGGCTGAGCGTGACCTCGATGCCTTCGCCGTCGAGGAAGTCGGCGATCCAGTCGATAAGCGCCAGATTTGATTTCACCGAGGTCGTATCGAAGGCGATCAGCCGTTCGAGGATCTGGCGGTCACCAAGCATTCGAAAGCAACTCCGTCCGATCAGACATTCGCCGGCACGCCGGCCCCTGGCAGGTTCAGCATCGCCAGGAATTCCCTCCGCGTATCCGAATTCTCGCGGAAGGCGCCCAGCATCCGGCTGGTCAGCATCGAGACTCCCGGCTTATGGACACCGCGCGTGGTCATGCATTGATGCGCCGCATCGATGACCACGGCAACCCCTTTGGGCTGCAGCACTTCGTCCAGGGTGTTGGCGATCTGGGCGGTAAGCTTCTCCTGGATGGTCAAGCGCTTGGCATAGACCTCGACCAGCCGGGCCAGCTTGGAGATGCCGACGACACGCTTGGAAGGCAGGTAGGCGATGTGGGCGCGGCCGATGATCGGCGCCATATGGTGCTCGCAATGGCTCTCGAAGCGGATGTCCTTCAGCAGGACGATCTCGTCGTAACCGTCCGTCTCCTCGAAGGTGCGCTGCAGCAGCGCCACCGGGTCCTCGTCATAGCCCGCGAAATATTCCTCGTAGGAGCGCACGACCCGGTCGGGCGTGGCGAGCAGCCCTTCGCGCGCCGGATCGTCGCCGGCCCAGCGCAACAGGGTGCGCACGGCGGCTTCGGCTTCTTCGCGGCTGGGACGGAGATCGGCCTTGCGCGGGCCGGGAACGGGCTTGTCGGACATGGTGATTTCCTTAGTGCCGCTGCTGCTGCTGATAGGGCGAATCGAGCGAGAAGGCGGGCACCTTCACGTCGAACTGCTCGCCCTCGGCGGTTTCCATCCGATAGGTGCCCACCATGATGCCGGACGGCGTCGGCAGCGGCGCGCCGCTTTCATAATCGAAATGCTCGCCCGGCCGCAGCACCGGCTGCTCGCCGACCACGCCGGGGCCGCCGGTCTCGCGCGTGCGGCCGAGCTCGTCGGTGATGCGCCACAGGCGCGAGCGCAGCTGCACGGTCTCGGCACCCAGATTCTCGATGCGGATCTGATAGGACCAGACATAGTGACCCTGCTCGGGCGCGGACTGGTCCTCCAGAAAGGCGGGGGTAACGGTGATGCGGATCGAGCGTGTGGTTTCTGTGTACATCGATATCGGCGCTGTTGGTTCCTTGGACGAAGCTTGGGTCCGGAGGCTCCAAGATCAACCCCGCGCGGGTTGCGGGTCAGACAGATTACCGGATTTCCGGTGCTTGGCGAGCCCCGCGACGCGACCCGCCCGAAAAACGGCACCTGCCGGCTTGTCAGGCGCGGATGCTCTCCCCTATAGTCCGCCGGCGCGCGGGTGTAGCTCAATGGTAGAGCAGAAGCTTCCCAAGCTTACGACGAGGGTTCGATTCCCTTCACCCGCTCCACCGAAATCCACGACTTAGACCTACCTGCCGACCAAGGCGTCGTTTTCTGGCATGATTTGGCACATTCGGCCGTGCCGAGCGTGGCGGAGGACATCGTCCGGCACGAGCTCGGCCTGTCGAAGACCGAGCAGCGCTTTCCGACCGAGGCGACCTGCCTCGCCATCTACTCCCGCGCGGTCACTTCGACTTCGGTCTCGCCGGCCTGTTGGCGGCGGCGTTGCGCCGAGCCCTACACGCAAGCTTAGCCGTCGGCACTCGGGCAATACCCGCACGGTCCGGGAGCAAATTCTTGCCTGCACCGTTTCCAGCGACTGACGATCGGCATGCCAAGGCATGCGGTTCCCGTTCGGTTACTCCCGAGATCGGATAGGTTCGCCCCAGCCTAGAAAGTACCCAAAAATGGTGCGGAATGCTGCGCGAAAATTGATATTTTCGCTTGGCGGGGGAGAGAAACTGCGTGAAGCTATCGCGTGGCTTTTGAGATGTTTTTTATACATTGGGGAAAAGACGCCATGAAACGTCCGTTCATTGGAAGAAAAAAGGCATTCGCGGCTATCGCGACGGCTGCCTTAATAGGAGGGGTTGGCTTCGGTTCGGTTGCGTCGGCGCAGACGAGCGCCATCGCCAAGGCGATGGTCACCCACGCCGTCAGCGACACCGATCTGGCCGAGGTCGAAGGCAATGTCCGTCCGGAAGTGCAGACCGGCAAGGACCTTGGCAAGATCGCCGACGATACGGCTTTCGAGCATCTAACGCTGATGTTGCAACGCTCGCCGGAACGCCAGCAAGCGCTCGATAAATTCCTGAAGGACGTCGTTAACCCGAAATCTGCCGAATTCCATCACTGGGTCGATGCGGCCGAGTTCGGCTCGCGCTTCGGCGTGGCGAATTCGGATCTCCAGGTAGTCGAGGGCTGGCTCGCCAGTCACGGCATTACCGTCAACGGCGTCACCGCCAATCTGACCCTGGACGTGTCGGCCAACGCACGAAAGATCACCGAGGCTTTCCATACCGAGATCCACAGCCTCAATGTCGATGGCGAGAAGCACATCGCCAATATGAGCAACCCCAAGGTCCCGGCAGCGCTGCGCGCTGTTCTGGCCGGCCCGGTCGGGCTCAACGATTTCAAGCCGCGAGCGATGTTGGTCCGCCGTTCCCCGGACTTCAACACCATCCATCACAATCTGCCCTACGAGGCGCTTGTCCCGCTCGATTTGTACGCGATCTATAATTTCACCCCGGTCTTTACCGCCGGCTTCTCCGGCCAGGGCCAGACCATCGCGGTCATTGAGGACACCGATCTCTTTGCCAATAGCGATTGGTCGAACTTCCGCAAGGTCCTCGGTCTGTCGCGGGCATACCCGAAGGGCACCCTCACGGTCCTGCATCCGGCGCCGCCGACCGGTACGAACAATTGCAGCGATCCTGGCGTCAACGCCGATGACGGCGAGGCTGCGATCGACGTCGAATGGGCAAGTGCCGCGGCACCGAACGCCAGTATCGTCATGGTCTCCTGCAGCAACCGGAGCGGCGGTGCCGCGGGCTTCGGCGGCTTCATCGGCATGCAGAACCTCTTCAACGGTCCGATCGACGCCATTCCGAAGATCTTCAGCGTCAGCTACGGCGAGTCCGAAGCGTCGAACGGCGCCACCAGCAATCTCTTCGTCACCAATCTCTACGCGCTCGGTGCTGCCGAAGGCGTTTCGATCTTCGTGTCGTCGGGCGACGAAAGTGCCGCATCCTCGGATGCGAACGCTGCGAGCTCGACCCACGGCATCGGTGTCAGCGGCTGGACCTCGACCCCGAACAACGTCTCGGTCGGCGGCACCGATTTCGCCGATACCTTCCTCGGCGCCACGGCCACCTTCTGGAACCCCGCCAACGGCGCGTTCTTCAATTCGGCCAAGGGCTATATCCCGGAAATTCCGTGGAACGACTCCTGCGCCAGCCAGCTGATCTACACCTTCAATGGCTTCGCCAGTGCCGTGGGCCCGAATGGCTTCTGCAACAGCGCTTTCGTCGCTGCCGCCGAGGTCCAACGTCCGGGCATCTACTTGACCACGGCCTCGGGTAGCGGCGGGCCAAGCGGCTGCGCTACCGGCACGGCCAGCACCCGCAGCGTGGTCAGCGGCACCTGCAAGGGCTACCCGAAGCCCTCGTGGCAGGCGAATGTGTTCGGCAACCCCGCCGACGGTGTGCGTGACATCCCGGACGTGTCGCTCTATGCGTCGAACGGCACGTCCTGGCATCACTTCTATGTGACCTGCTACTCGGACACCAACACCAACAACTCCGGTGGCGATGCCGGCCCATGCGGCAATGATCCGACGACTTGGGCGGGCTTCGGCGGCACCTCGGTGTCCTCGCCGATCATGGCGGGCATCCAGGCGCTCATCAACCAGCGGACAGATCAGACCTGGGGCAACCCGAACCCGATCTACTACGCGATCGCCAATGCCGAGTTCGGCACCACGGGCAATGCCGCCTGCAACTCCACCGCGGCCGGCGGCCCCGCCGCCTCTTGCACCTTCTACGACATCACCGTCGGCGACATCGACGTGAACTGCACGGCGAGGAATGGCGTGCTCAACAATTGCTTCAATTCCGGTGGCACTCAGGGCGCGCTGTCCACCTCGAACACAGTGCTTCAGCCCGCATATCCCGCCACACCCGGTTGGGACTACGCGACGGGCCTCGGCAGCGTCAACGCCTTCAACTTCGTGATGAACAGGGCGTGGGCCCAGGCCCCACCCTCGTAACGGCATTAGGAGGATCTCCCGCCGGGGACACTCCGGCGGGAGATCCAACCGGTCCTCGATGAGGACCAAACAAACGTCTCGCAAGGGGCAGACGCATTTAATCGGAGGTTTTGTATTATGAGAATCTTGTTCAATAGCTTAGCCGTCATCGGTTGCTTGGCGAGCGGCGCTGCTCTTGCGGCCCCGGTGGACCAGGGCGCGTGCGGCGCGGTTGCGGGCAACCTCGTCCAGAATTGCGGCTTTGAATTGTCCCAGGACACCAGTGTCAGCAACGCCCCCAACTGGGGCCTGACCCTGGGCGGTGCGGCAACGTTTACCGGATCCACCGCACAACTCGCCGGCATCAATTACGGCATCGACCCGTTCTTCCCGAACTCGGGCAGCCAGGATTACCTCCTCGGCACCACCGGCCTCGGCTTGGGCGCCAACGGCACGGAAGCGGTTGCCACAGAGACCCTGAGCCAGGCCTTGGCCTTGCCGTTCTCCAGCGGCAACTACTCCGTCACCTTCTTCTTGTCGGAGTTCGGCGACCAGAATCCGAAGCCTCAGCCGCAATTGATCGACAGCCTCGTGGTTTCGCTCGGTGGCGTCGTCGGCTTCTCGGAAACGAACTTCAGCTCGACCAACGGCGACGGTACCTACATCCCCATCACCTTCGAGATCGACGATCTGAGCTCGCTCGATAACATCCTCTCCTTCACGGGACAGGATGATTTGGGATCGCTCTCGATCGACGATGTATCCGTCACCTATATCCCCGAGCCTGGCACGCTCGCCCTATTCGGTGCCGGCATCGTTGGCCTCCTCGGCTTCACACGCCGCCGCTCGTCATTGGGTTCGGCTCAGGCCTGATCCGGAACAGCGCCACGATAGAGGCCCGGCGCCCTGCCGGGTCTCGTTCTTTCTGAGTTCAACCAGCCCCTCCGACACCAGGGGAATCGGTGGAGCTTTGCCATGCGGCATCGGAAACGCCTCGTCCCGACCGCCAACCGTGCGTAGCATCCCCGACAGATCGGTCACCTCATGGGCGACGAGGAGCCTGTCCGAGTAGCCGTTTCGAGCGATCTGTTTGATGTCCGGCGCGGATTACCCCAGGGCTGAATTGGCTCAGGCGCTGGCCGCGTCTGCCAGTTTGAGGAGGTTGTGGGCGGTCCAGATCATCGCCCACTCGCCTCTGACCTTGTTTCGGCCGCGTAGGAGAAACCGCCGAAAGCCTCTGGCCTGTTTGATCTGGCCGAACACCGGTTCGACGGTCTGTTTTCTGAGCCGATAGCGGCTTCTGCGGCCGGCCCGCTTGAGCCGGTCGGCCATGGCGGCCATTAGAGGCTTGTTCTTGAGGGTGCGGCGACCGATCCCGTCGGTCTCGCCGTGCCGGGCGCGGCCCGGCGGCAGATAGGCTCGAATGCGACGTTCGGCCATGGCGGCGAGGTTCGCCTCGGTGGCGAAGCCGGTGTCGCCGGAGCCTTCGCGCGGCTTGGCGCCCAGCCTGGCACGGGTGGCGTCGATCAGGGGCACGAGCGCATGGTAATGGGCGGCATTCGCCACCAGCCGATGGGCCAGGATCCCGGCCGTGGTCGGCTCGTCTATCCCGCCTGCCTGCAGGCGAGAATGCTGCTCGCCTATATCGGGCGGCATATGGTGGGGGGGCGAGCTGTTGGGCAAGATGCTGGATGATGACGGCGTGACGCGGTGTGACATCCTTTCATCGATCTTCTGTTTTCCATCGTCGATGTACCCGGCGAATTCTTTCTCGACACCGTCTCCTTGGTGTTTCAGGGTTTTGCTCCGCCGCGCGGTCTTCTGAGATGGCGCGGCTTGCAAGTCGATCCGGCGGCGATCACCGATGCCGCGCTGCTGACGATCGAAGCGGCGCTTGACGACATCTCCGCGCCCGGTCAGACCCGGATCGCCAGATCAACGGCAAGAGGACCGAGTGGGTCCTGTCCTCGCTTCTAACAGCTATTAGAGGCGTCGCTATGGATAGTTGACGAAGGCGCTTTCTGTTTTTTCGCCGCTCCAGGGGCCTAACCGATCCAGCGGATCTCCGGCGCATGGCGAGGAACCTCGGGGGCATGGCAGGAAGGTCGTGGTGGCGTGCCCTCCCGAAGACCCCTCGATCCCGGTCAAGCCCGAGGCCGCTTAAGCGAGTATGTTCCGATGGTGCCAACGGCGTGACAGTTCGAAATGGCACAGGATCGCCATGCTGGCACCGGCGGCAAAGAAGCACCACACGGAAACGAGCGCTTCCCAATAGAAGATATAGGCCACCACCGAACCCACCAGGACGATGACACCGAGCACGACGACAGTGCGATGCGACGAGAGCAGGAGAGGCAGACCGGTCGCTACTACATAGGCGAGGGCGAGGATGGGAGATCTATGCCCGCCTAGCTGGTAGACGATGTGACTGCCCGAAATATCGGCGCCGTGCGGAGCTGCGAGCAGTGCCCACAGCAAATACCCGCTTGTGGCAAGCCCTGCCGCGAGGCAGAGACCTATGAGACGCCGGCGTGTCGGGCTTGGCTCGATGAGCATCACGGCGATCGGAGAATAGGGAGCGGCCATTCAGCGCCGCTGCCCGAGACCGCGAGGCGGCAAAAGATCCGCGCGCCGGGTGCGGCCCGACCGAGCTTCGCAAGTTCCATCCCGCTGTCGACGGCATAGAGACCGATGCCCGCCTGGTAGGCGGCAGCAATATGCGTCTCCTTCTTGATGGTGTTGCCGTAGGAAATCGATCCTGGATTTGCACCGGCCGATAGGCAGCGTTCGAGCTCGCCCGGGCTCGCTATGTCGAACCCGCAGCCGAGCTCGACGAGCCGGCTCAGCACCTCCGGTTGCGGGTTGGCCTTGACCGCATACAGGATCCGCGCTTCCGGAAGCGCGGCGCGAAGAGCCCGAACCTGGTTTTCAACAAGAGCGAGATCGATCAGCAGCATCGGCGTCGGCGCGGCGGCGGCTGCCTCGATCAGGTCCGTGCCGCCGCCTGGCTCGCGTTTGCATAGGTCCAAGGTACCTCCACTCGATCGTGCGCGATTGTGACGCGATGATTTGGATCCAGGCCTCGACACCAACCGCCGCGCACGCCCGAGATTCTGCGCCGGCCGCAGCGGACGGCATCGATGCGCTCGCCGTCCTGCGCCGCCATAGTCTCCACCAAGGGCGCGCCGGCTGCCAGGTCGGAGGTTGGCGCGACGACGCCCAGACGATCACCCGCTTTGAAGATACCGATGTCTATGCCGAACTTAGAAATGCCGCCGGTACAGTTCTCGGTCCGGCCACTCCCCGAATAAATGCAATGAAGGTTCCGGGAAGAAAAGGTGCGCAGACGGCCGGCCAGCTCAAGCCACGGTCTTTTCCGGAGTCTTATTGGCCGAAATCGGCGTTTGCGCTCGCGGCTTGCTGTGCGTGCCGAATGCGCCAGGGTTCATCAACGCCAACCAATCCGCCATCAGGCTCTGCGAGCTTTCCAAGAACCATTTCTGCTGAAGGGCCATCGCTTCGGTCGGGCTCTTGCAGGCGGCCATCTGTCTAAATGTCTCGACAGCCTTGTTGAGATCATGCTGGCGATGGCTCATCCAGTGTGTGGACGCGGCCTGAAGGCCGGCGAAGCCATCCCACGATGGATTGTTCGGCATGGCGCCACCTTGCTTCAGCGTCGATTGCCAGAATTCTTGAATCTGGGCAAAGCCGGGGAGAGCCGTGGGTTCCGTGCTCATGTGTTTTCATCCTGTATGGGGGCGCCGTTCGACGAGAGCGGGCGCACGGTGCGAAGATTGCTTCTCAGGGGTTGAGGAAAGAATCGCGATTTGTCTCAACCGAGCGATGTACTCCGCGTCGCCGCGTATCCTTATCCGCCGCCGGCGCGTACCGATCTTCCAGAGTGAGTTTAATCAGGGTGGCGAGCGCTATCCTTGATCTGGCTCAATCACGAAAGCGCTTGGCGTCATGGGGCGCCATTTGCGATTTCGGGTTGATGGGATCGTGGCGGGAGGCGTGGCCTGGCTGCAGGGGGCTCGCCATCGAGCAATGGGGTGCTCCGAGACTTCGCCGTCATGGCGAGGCCGGCCAGGTGATCTGGACCGGTACGCCGCTCTGTTGCAGCTCGGCGAGATGAATGGCATACCAGTTGAGCCGGGCCGCATTGGGGCCGGCCGCGTCGGCCACCAGTTCGTCGGCATCGGCCCCGGTATAGGATGATGCCGTTCCCGCCGTCTCGAGCGTATCGGCATCCGCCTGGGACGGATGGATTTCGAGATAGAGCTCGCCACCGGACCAACCGACCTTTACCTGCTGATCGACGACCGTCACCGGCGTGCCGATGCCGGCTTGGCTGTAGAGCCATTTGATGTCGTCGGGATAAAGGCGGATGCAGCCATGGCTGTCGCGTCGGCCGATGCTGTAGATCTTGTTGGTGCCGTGAATGGCATAGCCTTTCCAGGCTAGGTAAAGCGCGAAATCTCCCATGGGATTGTCCGGGCCGGGACCGACCGAGGCAGGCAGGTCGGGATCCTCCTCATGCTCCGATTTGGTCGGTATCCAGGTCGGATGGGTGCGCTTGGCGGCGATGGAGGTGCGGCCCGTCGGCGTCTCCTTGCCTTCGCCGCCGATGCCGATCGGAAAGCTGCGCGGCTGGCCGGTGGCCGGAAAATAATAGATCCGAAGCTCAGGCAGGTTGATCACCAGGCCGCGCCGCGGCGCATTGGGCAAGAGATGCCGCGTCGGCAGGATCAGGGTGGTGCCACTGCCCGGAAGCCAAGGATCGATTCCGGGATTGGCGGCGCGGAGTTCCGTATAGCCGAGATCGTGATCTGCCGCGACATCCAGAAGCGTATCGGCATATTGTGTGACATAGGTTGCGGGAACACCGATCATATCCTGCCGCATGGGGTCGGCCGCGACGGAGGAAGTCTGGAGCGCGATCACGGCTGCCGCGGCCAGCCCGGTTTGCCATTTTACGGATTGCCGCACGTCGGATGAAGTCGCCTTTGCCGAACAGCATGTTCCCTGCCGAATCATTGGGGCCGTCGAGGCGTCGAGAATGTCGATGAGAGGCGGTGCGTGCGTCGCTTCGGCTTGTCTGGGGATGGCGGCGGCGCTGATTTCGGCGCTGCTTGCATCGGCAACGCCGCTATCGGCGGCCGAGCTCGGCAAGGCCGACAAGATCCTGGTGCTAAAGTCACAGCGTCAGCTTCTGCTGCAGCGGGACGGGGTCACGCTCAAAGCCTATCCCATAGCGCTCGGCTTCCATCCGGTCGCACCGAAGCATCGCCAAGGCGACGGCAAGACGCCGGAAGGGATCTACGTCATCGATGGCCGTCTCGACCGCACGCCCTATCATCTAGCGCTCCATATCTCCTATCCCAACGAGGCGGATCGCGCCTATGCGCGCGCGGCGCATGTCTCGCCCGGCGGGGAAATCCTTATTCACGGCATGCCGGCCCGGTTCGGGCATACGGACCCGGTAAAGTTCTTCAAGGACTGGACCGATGGCTGCATCTCCGTCGGCAACATCGCCATCGAGGAGATATGGGCCGCGGTCGACGACGGCACTCCGGTCGAAATCCGGCCGTAACGCCCGCCGCGGCCCGTTGCCGGTCTGATCCGTGCGGGCGACCGGCGGCGGGTGTCACGGCCAAGCCGTCATTGCGGCGGGGCCGTCTTGCGCAGCGAGCGCTGGAACATACGATCGGCCTTCTCATTCGCCGCCCTGGCATCCGCCGCCGCCTGGCTGGCGGCCTGGGCGGCGCTGGCTGCGCTTGACTGTGCCGCTTGCGAGGCGGCGAGCGCCTGCTGTGCGGTGGCCTTTGCCTGCTCGGCATTCTGGCTGGCCGATGTCAGCAGGGCCCGATCCTGATCGCTCAGGGTCGTGCAAGCGCCGAGGACCGTCATCGGTACCAGGGCGAGGAAGGCTGGGCGCAGAAATTTCATATTGCTCTCCAATATCGGAAATGTCGGTTCGGGCCGCGGGGGGCCCTTGCCGCGTCGTCGCGCATTCTCGTCCTTCGCCGACGCGTGCCCAACTTGCAGAGTGAGCTTGAGCGGGACGACGAGTGCCTTCCTTGATCTAGCTCAATCGCGGAAATACTTGGCGTCAGGGCGCGCCTTTCGCGATTTCGATTGATCCGCATCATGGCAGGGGGCGTTGCGTTGCCACACGTTGCTCTCGTCGACCAGGTCAGTGCCAAAATGGCGCTGGCCTATCGAACGCCGGATATGCCGGACGCCTTGCCCCCTTGGCTTCCAAAGCAGGCGTGACAGGCCGGAGAGACGGCCGCCCTGCAGAGGTGCTCGAAAAGCCGCCAAGCGAGGACAAGCTGTTGCGTTTCGTCGAAAGGTACGCAAAGCGGTAACGCTCACTGACCGTGAGCCAATGGCGCCGATCTCGCGACCGCCCCCAGAACCAAACTTCCATGCAAATCAATTGTCAAGACCGCCGGCTTGGCCTCGAATCGCCTTGTCCGGCCTGACGGGGGGCGGACGGTCTCACACGGTCCGCGGCGCTCGATAGACTTCCTTGCCGTGCAGGCCGTCATGGGAGTGCCGAAGCGGCAACGTCGCTTTCGGAGCCTGGCGCAGCGCGTCCGGCACGAGCCCTCCGGCACTGGCCTTTGCCGGGGTCACACCGCCATCGGCCAACCAAAGCGCGCCAGTAACGTAGCTGGCCAAATCGGAGGCCAGGAACGCAAAGATGTTCGCCATCTCTTCCGGGGTGCCGCGGCGCCCCAGCGGAACCATCGCATCGATCCCCGCTTGCGCTTCAGGCGGGAGCGGGCTGTCGCTGCCGCGCGTCCAGGCCGTGTCAATGGCGCCCGGACACACACAGTTGGCGCGCACGCCATATCGTGCCTGTTCCAGTGCCACGCCCTTCATGAAGGCGTGCAGAAACCCTTTCGAGCCGCCATAGGGCGTGAACATCGGAGAGCCGCTCAGGCCCGCTTCGGAACCGGTGAAGATGATGTTGCCCCGGGTCTTCTGCAGGTATGGCAGAGCGAACTTGGTCATGAGGAAGGCGGTGCGGACATTGCTCCTCATAGTCCGGTCGAAATCCTCGACCCGGTAAGCATCGGTCTCGGCATTGGCGATGAAGATCCCGGCATTGCTCACCAGGATGTCGATGCGGCCAAATCGGCGAACGGCCAGATCCACGAGCTCCCGTGCGTGGGCCTCCTCCGCCAGATCGCCAAGGTATGCCTCGGCCTCGCCGCCGCCGGCGACGATCGCTTCGGCAACGTCTCGCACGGGATCTTCCGGCAAGCCGCCGAGGACGAGACGAGCGCCCTCGTTCGAGAATTTATGCGCGATCGCTTCCCCGATGCCCGTTCCGGCACCGGTGACGATTGCGACCTTGTCCTTGAGGATCATTGGATCATCTCTCTCGCGGCGCGGGTTCCGTCGGGTCGATGGCGAACCATCCGCGACGACCGAGAAATCACCGCGAAATCGAATTCGTGTCGTTGATGTGAATCAAGGACACGCTCCGCCTGCCGGCGCTCATCATCTCGGATCGAAGCCCGATCACGAGGTTCAAATGCGGCATCTCATCGTTGTAGCCCATCCCGTCGAGACCAGTTTCACGATGGGATTGACGCGCGCCTATGCTGCGGAGCTGGAAGTGCTCGGCCATAGCCAGCGGGCATATGATCTCTATCGCATGGGCTTCAACCCGGTGCTGGGCGCGCATGAGCTTGAGGCCGTCGATGTCGATCATCCGGCCGACGCGGATGTGGCGCGGGCGCAGAACGACATCCGCGCCGCTGATGTGCTGACCATCATCTACCCGCTCTGGTGGCTATCGATGCCGGCAATGATGAAGGGGTATATCGACCGGGTTTTCGCGCGCGGCTTCGCTTATGAGTCAAAGGACGGCGTGGTGCGGGGGTTGCTGTCCGGAAAGAGGGCGGTTCTGATCACCCTCTCCGGGGCTCCGCTGCCGTTGTTGGTCAAGAGCGGCGGCTGGAACGCCGTGCAGGTTCTGCAGGATACGCATGTCTTGCGCTCGGCCGGCTTCGATCTGGTAGAGCATCTGCATTTCGACGAGATCGCCCCGCACCTGCCGAGCACCGCCGCCGAACGACACATGGCGCGTGTCCGAACCTGTGCGCGGCAGCATTTTCCGGCCGCCTGAGGGCAACCTCACAGAACCGGAGACGGCTTTCCGCCTCCGCTCGCTGCTACCTTCATCCTTCTGCCGGTCCATTGAAGCCGCTTGTCCGGCTTTCCGCCCCGGTCCGTTTTCGAGCTCTCCGGTTGAATTGATCCGCCTCAACAGGAGAGAGAGTGGGGTGTGCGATCGTCCGGCACGGCTGAGCGATCGACCCCGCCAGCCCCAGGCTGAGCAGAAGGCTCTATTCCATGACTTTTTCCAAGATCGCCTTTCTGATGGCCGCCCTCGCGATCATCCCTTCCGGCTGCGTCGAGCAGCCGGTCCCGCCGGTTGCCGATTTTGAGACCGCAGAGCCGGTTCTGTCGGAACCGCAGCTCGATCAACTCGTGGCACCCGTGGCGCTCTACCCCGATCCGCTGCTCGCCGACATATTGACGGCATCCACCTATCCGCTCGAAGTGGTGGAGGCGCAACGCTGGATCGGCGATGCCGCAAATGCCTCGCTCAAGGGAGACGCGCTGACGGCGGTCCTTACGGCCCAGGATTGGGCGCCGAGCGTCAAGGCTCTGGTGCCGTTTCCGCCGATCCTGAAGATGATGAACGACCATCTGGATTGGGTTCAGCGCCTCGGCGAGGCGTTCCTAGCTCAGCAGGCGGACGTCATGGATGCCGTGCAGCGCCTGCGTGGTCGCGCCCAAAGCGCCGGCTCGCTCAAATCCTTGCCGCAGCAAACGGTGGCACGTGACGGCGACGCGGTATTGATCCTGCCGCCTGCGCCGGAGACGGTCTATGTTCCCGTCTACGATCCATGGTGCGTCTATGGGCCCTGGCCCGATCCGGCCTATCCGCCGGTCTATTTCTCACCCTGGTCGGGCTACTGTCTCCCGGCGGATTACCTGGTCGGTTTCGATGCCGGCATCTTCGTGTCCTTCGGCTTCTGGGACTGGGGCCGTTTCGATTGGAAGCATCACGACATCCGGATCGATCGCGACCGCTTCGGCCGTTTTCACCCCGGCCACGAGCCGTCTGGTGAAATATGGCGCCACGACCCGGGACATCGCGGCGGGGTGCCCTATCGCGATCCACGCAATGCCCGCCAGTTTCTGCCCAATCGGGACTATCATCAGTCATTCCGCGGCTATGAGGGGAGAGGTGGCGACGCCTCCCGGTCGGTGCGCCCGGCACCGCCCGCCTTCGGCGAATTCGGCTCGGGCCGGGATATCCGTGCGCAGTCGGCACGCGGCCAAGCCAGTCGGCAGGGGATGCCCAGCGGGTTTTCCCGAGGATTCGGCGGTGGCGGCGGCCGGGGCGGGGGGAGGCGCTGATGCCGAACCACCCTCGGCCCCTCTCCGCAAAGGACTGCACCGCCATGTTCGAGGTTTCACCGATGGTAACGAAACGCCGCCTTCTGATCCTTGGCATCCTCATGCTGAGTATCTGGGCGCCCGCCGCCCGCGCCGCCGATGGCGAGGCACCGGAAAGTTTCGCCAGTCCCGAGCAAGCCGTCGAGGCGCTGATCACGGCGGCGCGCGCCGACGATGCCACGGCGTTGCTGAGGATCTATGGGCCGGCGGGAGAGCCGCTGATCAGCTCGGGCGATCCGGTCGCCGATAAGGGAGCCAGAGCCCGTTTCGTCCAGCATTACGGCGAAGGCAGCAAGATCGAGCGTGACACTGCCGGCAAGGCGACGCTGGTGATCGGGCCGGAGGAATGGCCGTTTCCGATTCCGATCATGCAGCAGGCCGGAAGCTGGCATTTCGATGTCGCGGCCGGCACCGAGGAGATCCTCGACCGGCGGGTCGGGCGCAACGAGCTGAATGCCATCGAGGTTTGCCGCAGCTATGTGGAGGCTCAGCGCGATTACGCGGCCGATCTCCAGGGCGAAGGTAAGCCCGCGGAATATGCGCAGAAATTCGTCAGCAGCGCAGGGCATCACGACGGGCTCTACTGGCCGGCAGGCTCCGGCGAGAAGGCAAGCCCGATCGGGCCGCAGATGGCCAGCGCTCGTGCCGAGGGATATGGCGGTGCCGGCGATCAACCCGGTCGGCCCGAGCCCTATCACGGCTATTTCTACAAGATCCTGACGCGCCAGGGCGTGTCGGCACCCGGCGGCGCTCGGGACTATCTGGACGACGGCGGCATGACCCGCGGCTTCGCCCTGCTGGCCTTTCCGGCGAAATACGGCGATTCCGGCGTCAAGACCTTCATCATCGACCAGGACGGGATCGTCTTCGAGAAGGATCTCGGCCCCGACACCTCGACCGTCGCGCCGGCCATCACCGAGTTCGATCCCGATCTCAGCTGGAAAACGCCATGATATCTGGCCGCGCTCCCGGCTCCATCGCCGCATCCTCCGGCGCCAAGCCCGCGACTGAGCCGCCGGGATAGGCCGGCCTATCGCCCTTACTCGCAACAGGCCGATATCATGCCCATGAAACGCGAGCACAAGATCGATCTGGGATACGCGGTCATCGCCGTGGTGCTGATGATCTTGATCCAGGAACTGCTGCAGCCGGCGTCGCATACCAAGACGATTCCCTATAGCGAGTTTCAGCAGCTTGTGGATCAAGGGAAAGTCTCCGATCTGACGGTCGGCGCGACGGAGATCACCGGCAGCTATAAGCAGCTCGAAAATGGCGTCGAGCGCTTCTCGACGATCCGGGTCGAGCCATCGTTGGCACAGGCGCTGGCGTCAAAGGACCTGGCCTTCTCGGGCGAGCCGCCGCCGGGCCTGTTCGCGACCTTTCTCGGCTGGCTGCTGCCAAGCCTGGGATTCATCATGCTGTGGCTGTTCCTGATCCGGCCCATGCGCGGCGGCGCGGGCGGGCTTCTCTCGATCGGCCGTAGCAAGGCGAAGGTCTATGTCGAGAAGGATACGAAGGTGACCTTCGCCGATGTGGCCGGGGTCGACGAGGCCAAGGAGGAGCTGCAGGAGGTCGTCGCTTTCCTGAAGGATCCCGACGGCTATGGCCGTCTCGGCGCGCATGTGCCGAAAGGCGTGCTGCTGGTGGGGCCGCCCGGTACGGGCAAGACGCTTCTGGCGCGCGCGGTCGCGGGCGAGGCGGGTGTGCCCTTCTTCTCGATCTCCGGCTCCGAGTTCGTCGAGATGTTCGTCGGCGTCGGTGCGGCACGGGTACGCGATCTGTTCGAGCAGGCGCGTGCGCAGGCGCCGGCAATCATCTTCATCGACGAGCTCGATGCGCTCGGCCGCGCCCGCGGCAGCGTCTTTCCCGGCGGCGGCCATGACGAGAAGGAGCAGACGCTCGACCAGCTGCTGAGCGAGCTCGACGGCTTCGATCCCAAGACCGGCGTCGTGCTGCTCGCCGCCACCAATCGGCCCTAGATCCTCGACCCGGCATTGCTGCGCGCCGGCCGCTTCGATCGGCAGGTGCTGGTCGATCGTCCGGATAAGATCGGGCGGCTCGCGATCCTGCGTGTTCATCTCAAGGCGATTAAGCTGGCCGACAACGTCCCGGTCGAGGATATCGCCGCCCTTACGCCGGGGTTCACTGGCGCCGATCTCGCCAATCTGGTCAACGAGGCGGCCTTGCTGGCAACCCGGCGCAAAGCGAATAAGGTCGGCTTCGAGGATTTCACCCAGGCAATAGAGCGGATCGTCGCCGGGCTGGAGAAGCGAAACCGGCTGCTCGGCAAGCATGAGCGCGAGATCGTCGCCCATCACGAGATGGGGCACGCGCTGGTGGCCATGGCGCTGCCGGGCGTCGATCCCGTGCAGAAGGTCTCGATCATCCCACGCGGCATCGCAGCGCTCGGCTACACCATCCAGCGGCCGCTCGACGACCGGTTCCTGCTCGACCGCGCCGAGCTCATGAATCGGATGGCGGTGCTGCTCGGTGGCCGGGCGGCGGAGCAGATCATCTTCGACGATGTCTCGACCGGGGCGGCCGACGATCTGGCCAAGGCGACCGTCATCGCGCGGAACATGGTGGTGCGATTCGGCATGGATCCGAATCTCGGGCTGGTCGTCTACGAAACCGACGCCTCGCCGTTCCTCGGCACGCCGGGTACCGGCGATTGGCATCCGAGACAATATGGCGAGGAGACGGCGGCCGCGATCGACCAGGCCATCCGAGGGCTGCTCGATGCGGCCCTCCGCCGGGCAAGCGCCGTTCTGGCGGCGAACCAGATGCTCCTGAAAGAGGCAGCGGCCGATCTCCTAGCCAAGGAGACACTCTCCGCAGCCGAGATCGCCAAGATCGCGGCGTTGCTCAGGCCGATCGACGCGAACGAACGCTCCGTTGCCGTGCCGCTGGTCAGGCAAGGATAGGACGCGCGCGGCGGCGCTTCCGAAAGATCGAAGAGCAGTCCGGGGCGGGGCCTGTTCAGCCTGGTGTCGAAGCTCGTCACCGAAGCCGACAGCGGTCTCGCTGGCCATTCCACCCCTTCCATCGATCAGCCGAGCTGCCTTCCGAACGGTCAGCGCGAGAACAGATAGGGTGACGGCGCCGATCAGGGTGCGGTTCGCGGATTCGCGAAATGAGTGCGGCGCCTTTGATCCGGGTCAAGTCGGCGCGCCGGACCCGCTGTTAGCGTACCTACATCAAACGACGAACGGATGTCGCGATGCCTGTACGCACGATTGCCGCTTCGTCGATCCCAAGCGCCCGCGCGCCCGCCTGTGCTTGGCCGCTGAACCATCTCTCGGCAGACGGGCCGCGGACGCTCGGCGTCTTTCAGGAGGCGATCTCGGTGGGCCTGGCGGGCATCTTCCTCGCCATCCTGCTCGCCTGCTTCATCAAGGAAACCGGGACGGCAGTCGGTCGCCCGGACAGCACGAGGACGAAGCCATGAGCGTTCATCTTCCTGATATGAGCCCTGCGGTCGACATGACCCGCCGGCGCACGGCCGGTCCGACGCGGACGAGCCATCCCGCCTATGTCGATCTGCTGCCGCCCTGCAATCATGCCTGTCCGGCGGGAGAGGATATCCAGGGCTGGCTCGATCTGGCGCAGGCCGGCCGGTTCCAAGAGGCCTGGGAGCATCTCGTCAGGGACAATCCGCTGCCGGCGGTCCATGGCCGGGTCTGCTATCACCCGTGCGAAAGCGCCTGTAATCGCGGCGAACTCGACAGCGCCGTCGGCATCCATGCGGTCGAGCGCTTTCTCGGCGACCTGGCGGCGGCGGAGGGCTGGCAGCCGCCGCGCAACGGCGCGGGCAGCGGCAAGCGCGTCCTCGTGGTGGGCGCCGGCCCGAGCGGGCTGTCGGCGGCCTATCATCTTGCCCGCCTCGGCCATGAGGTCGAGATCCATGAGGCGGGCCCTTTGCCGGGCGGCATGCTGCATTTCGGCATCCCGGCCTACCGGCTGCCGCGCGACGTGCTGATGCGGGAGGTCGCCCGCATCGAAGGGATGGGCGTCCGCATCCTCCTCAATCACAAGGTCGAGGATGTCCTCGCCGAAAAGGCGGCGGGCACTTTCGATGCCGTCTTCGTCGCGATCGGCGCCCAGGCCGCCCGGCATATCGACATCCCGGCGCGCGACGCAGCCCATGTCGTCTCGGCCGTCAGCCTACTTCGGGATGTCGGGGCCGGCCATGCACCCAAGCTCGGCCGCCGGGTCGTCGTCTACGGTGCCGGCAATACCGCGATGGATGCGGCGCGAACCGCCCGGCGGCTCGGCGCGGAGGAAGCGCTCATCGTCTTCTTCTCCGACCGGGCTCACATGGAGGCCCAGGCTTTCGAGGCCGACGAGGCCCTGAGCGAGGGCATCAAGATCAAGTGGCTGAGCAGCATTCACGATATCGGCGCAGGCGAGCTCAGAGTCGAGCTGATGGCGCTCGACGACAAGGGCGTGCCGCAGCCGACGGGCCGATACGAGACGCTGCAGGCGGACTCGGTCGTCCTCGCCCTCGGGCAGCAAGCCGAAAGCCGGTTTCTGCAAGGCGTTCCGGGCGTGGAATTGACGCCGGACGGCACCGTGAAGGTCGGCGCCGACATGATGACCGGTGCCGACGGCATCTTCGCCGGCGGCGATCTCGTCCCCGGCATGCGCACGGTCACCACCGCGGTGGGACATGGTAAGAAGGCCGCCCGCCACATCGATGGCTGGCTTCGGCGCAGCCCCTACGCGCCGGCGCCGAAGCATCCTTTAGTTGGATTCGACGACCTCCATCTGCCGATCTACAGCGATGGGCAGCCTTCTCGGCAGCCGGAAGTACCGCCCGCGCTGCGAGAGGGGTTTGCCGAGGTCATCGCCGGCCTTACGGAGGCGCAGACGCTCCACGAGGCCCGGCGCTGCCTCTCCTGCGGCAATTGCTATGAATGCGACAATTGCTTCGCCGCTTGTCCCGAGGCGGCGATCGTCAAGCTCGGACCGGGCCAGGGCTATCGGGTCGATCTGGCACTTTGCACCGGCTGTGCCGCGTGCTTCGAGCAATGTCCCTGCCATGCGATCGACATGGTTTCCGAGCAGGCCTGAGGAAGACCGATCATGAGCACCAGAACGACCATGGACGGCAATACGGCCGTCGCCCACGTCGCGTACCGGATCAACGAGGTCTGCGCGATCTACCCGATCACCCCGTCATCGACGATGGCGGAGCTCGCCGATCAATGGATGGCGGAGGGGCTGCCCAACATCTGGGGCAATATTCCGGTGGTCCAGGAGATGCAGAGCGAGGGAGGGGCCGCCGGCGCCGTGCATGGCGCGCTCCAGTCGGGCGCGCTCACCACGACCTTCACCGCCTCGCAAGGTCTGCTGCTGATGCTGCCCAACATGTTCAAGATCGCCGGGGAGCTCACCTCGACGGTCTTTCATGTCGCGGCGCGATCGATCGCGACCTCCGCTTTGTCGATCTTCGGCGATCATTCCGACGTGATGGCGGTGCGCGCCGCCGGATTCGCGCTGCTTTCCTCCGCCTCGGTCCAGGAGGCGCACGATTCCGCACTCATCGCGCAAATGGCCACGCTCGAGGCGCGCATCCCCTTTCTGCATTTCTTCGACGGGTTCCGCACCTCGCACGAGCTGAACACGCTCGAGTTGCTGTCGGATGGGGAAATCCGGTCGATGATCGACGACGATCTGGTCCGCGCCCACCGGCAGCGGGCGCTCAATCCAGAGCATCCCTTCGTGCGCGGCACTGCCCATAATCCCGACACGTATTTCCAGGCGCGGGAAGCCGTGAATCCCTATTACGACCGGGTTCCAGGCATCGTCGAGAATGCCATGGACCGTTTCGGCAAGCTCACGGGGCGCCGGTACGGCCTGTTCGAATATGATGGCGATCCCGAGGCCGAGCGGGTGCTGGTGCTGATGGGATCGGGTGCCGAGACGGCACGCCAGACTGCAGCTTCGCTGCAAGCTGCCGGCGAGAAGGTGGGCGTGCTGCAGGTGCGCCTCTACCGTCCCTTCTCGGCCGACCATCTGCTCGCGGTCCTGCCCGAGACGGTGCGCCGCATCGCCGTGCTCGAGCAGACCAAGGAAAGCGGCGCCACGGGCGAGCCCCTGTTCCAGGATGTGGTCGTCAGCCTGGCCGGTGCCTTTGCGCGTGGTGAGCGGGCTGGGATGCCGCTGGTCGTGGGCGGTCGCTACGGTCTTTCCTCGAAGGATTTCACGCCGGCAATGGTCAAGGCCGCCTTGGACGAGCTGAAAAATGAGAAGCCCAGGTCCGGCTTCACCCTCGGCATCAATGACGATCTCAGCCATCGGAGCCTTGCCGTCGATCCGCGCTTCACGATCGAGGGCCCTCAAGTAACGCGAGCCGTCTTCTATGGCCTCGGCGCCGACGGGACGGTCGGCGCGAACAAGAACAGCGTGAAGATCATCGGCGAGGATGCCGGTCTCTTCGCGCAGGGCTACTTCGTCTACGACTCCCACAAGTCCGGCGCCCAGACTATCTCGCATCTCCGCTTCGGAACCTCGCCCATCCGCGCGCCCTATCTCATCGCCGAGGCCAGCTTCGTCGCCTGCCACCAGTTCGGCTTCCTTGCCCGACAGGATGTGCTGCGCATCGCGGCGCCCGGCGCGACCTTCCTCCTCAACGCGCCCTATTCCCCGGACGAGGTATGGGATCACCTGCCGCGCCCGGTGCAGCAGACCATCATCGACAAGGGATTGCGGCTGTTCGTCATCGACGCCTCCAGCGTCGCCCGCGAGATGGGGCTCGGCGGCCGCACCAACACGATCCTGCAGACCTGCTTCTTCGCCATCTCCGGCGTGTTGCCGCGCGACCGGGCCATCGCCCATATCAAGGAGGCGATCCGCAAGACCTACGGCCGCAAGGGACAGGCCGTCATCGACGAGAATTTCGCCGCGGTGGACGCTTCGTTGCAGCATCTGCACGAGGTGCCGGTGCCGGAAACCGCGACGAGCGTTGCGGAGCTGGCGCCGCTGGTACCACTGCAGGCACCGGCTTTCGTAAAGCAGGTCACCGCGCGCATGTTCGCGGGCCGCGGCGACGAGATTCCGGTCAGCCTGATGCCGGCGGACGGCACCTTCCCATCGGGAACGAGCGCCTATGAGAAGCGCAACATCGCCGACAATGTGCCGGACTGGCGGAGCGATCTCTGCATCCAGTGCGGTCAATGCAGCTTCGTCTGCCCGCACAGCGTCATTCGGGCGCGTTATTACGGTGAGGACAAGCTCGCCGGCGCTCCCACCGGATTCAAGTCCGCCCCGATTAATGCGCGCGGCTATCCGGAAGCGCGCTTCACCCTGCAATTCTATGTCGAGGATTGCACGGGATGCGGTCTCTGCGTAGAAGCCTGCCCCGCCGTCAGCCCGGCCGATCCGGCGGTGAAGGCGATCAATCTGATCGACAAGCTTCCCATCCTGGAACGGGAACGGGAAAATATCGCGTTCTTCGAGACATTGCCGGTCAATGACCGCGCGCGTGTCGATTTCGCCAATGTACGCGGCGTCCAGTTCCTGCAGCCGCTGTTCGAGTTCCCGGGGGCCTGCGCCGGATGTGGCGAGACGCCCTATCTCAAGCTGCTGAGCCAGCTCTTCGGCGACCGGGCCCAGATCGCGAACGCCACGGGCTGCTCCTCGATCTATGGCGGGAATCTGCCGGCAACGCCCTGGACCGTGGATCAGGACGGTCGCGGGCCGGCCTGGTCGAATTCGCTGTTCGAGGACAATGCGGAGTTCGGGCTCGGCTTCCGGCTCGCGGCCGACAAGCATCTCGATCTCGCGCTCACCTTGCTGGCAGCGCTGGCGGACAAGGTGGGGCCGGATCTCGCGCGCGAGATCGCCCAGGCGCCGCAGGTGCAGGAATCGGAGATCCGGGCGCAGCGCGCGCGGGTGGCCGCGCTCAAATCCAGACTCTCGACCCTGCCGGATCCGGCCGCGAAGGATCTGCTTTCCGTCGTCGACCATCTGGTCCGGCGCAGCATCTGGATCGTGGGCGGAGACGGCTGGGCCTATGATATCGGCTATGGCGGCCTCGACCATGTGCTGGCCTCCGGCCGCAATGTAAATGTGCTCGTCCTCGATACGGAGGTCTATTCCAATACGGGAGGCCAGGCATCGAAGGCGACGCCGCTCGGGGCCGTGGCGAAGTTCGCCGCCGCCGGCAAGCGGACCAACCGCAAGGATCTGGCGCTCCAGGCCATCGCCTACGGCAATGTCTATGTTGCTCAGGTCGCGATGGGCGCCAACCCGCAGCAGACGCTTGAGGCCTTTCGCGAGGCGGAGGCTTACGACGGTCCCTCGCTGATCCTGGCTTACAGCCATTGCATCGCCCATGGCATCGATATGCGCTTCGGCATGAAGCAGCAGGAGCTTGCGACGGCGAGCGGCTTCTGGCCGCTCTTCCGGTTCAACCCGGCCATGCGGGGGGTCGGCGAGGCCCCATTCCGGCTCGATTCACCGGAACCCCGCATCCCGCTCAAGGACTATGCCTATAACGAGATTCGCTATAGCAGCCTCGCGCAGTCTCAGCCGGCCGAAGCAGCAGCTTTCCTGGAGATGGCTCAGCAGGCGGTCGACGAAAAGTACCAGCAATATGAGGATCTGGCGATGCGGGACGGCAGCCGGTTCAGCTTTGTCCGCCCGCCTGCGGCCGCGAAGCCATGAGCAACATGGTGACGACCGGAACGCTAAACCCCCTGGGGGTTCTCGCATGGCTCGCGGACCGACGACCAGAGCATCGATCCGAACCGCAACTTCATCGACTTCACAACACCCCGGCCGAGCAGTCATCGAGGTTCCCATCACCAGGTTGAACAACCTTCTTGGAAACGACAGCTAGAGCAGTGGGTGCAATGCGTGGCTACTCAGGTTGAGAAGATCGTCGGGACCCGCTCTGCCATTCCCATCCTTCTGGGCGGCGTGGACGAAATGGTCGACCTGGTGCAAGGTTATGGTTGACGTGGTGCAAGGCTATTGATTCGACGCTTCCTTTTGGAACGGGATCGAGGCTCTTGGTCGCTCGCGGGGCGGTTCACCAGTAAGCGTCATTGCTTGGGGGAGGCCCGAGGCCGATCCATCGCTTTCCACCTCATGGGCGGCGAAGCAACGGACTGCAAAGCCTACGACACGCTGATCGTCCTTGCCCGAGAAGGCGCCCCGGCGCCCTACTGGCCGACAAGGGCTACCGACGCCTTCCGGGCCGATCTCCACAAGCGCGGCATCAAACACCGGTCATTCCCGGAATGCCGACGGGACCGAACGTGCCGGAGACGCGCTGGCCATTCGGGAGGCGGTCGCCACGGCCGCAAATGCGCCGGCGAGCGTTGGCCGAAGTCGCCGCCCTCAATCGCTGCCTTTCGGAGGGGGCAGCGGCAATCGCCCGAGGGCTCGCTCGCCCCCCATGACAAGCGGCTCGGCGGCGATCACTCGGCCGCCCATCCCGTCGCCGTCAGGAGACCTTCCATTCCCCTTCGGTCGTGCGGCACCAATTCAGCACATAATCGGTCGAGGTCGTCACATCGAAGACGGTCTGATAGCGGACCTTGCGGCAGGGGACGCCGCTGCGCTCGAAGATATCGAGGACCGAGATCGTCCCATGATGCCCAGATTGGGAATTCTGCCAGGCTTCGGAGGCGCCCTTCACCGCGTCGTCGCGCCGATAGAGCCGGAGACCGATGTCCTTCATCATGGCGAAGTCGGAGCGGGTCGGATGTCCGGCGATGAAGTGCGATTCCTGCTCCGCCGGCGCCGCTCCGGCCATGGTCGACGGGCCGAGCGCGATCGCCATGGCGCCGGCGCAAAGGATCAGATTGAGGCGTGACATGAAGATCTCCAATTAAAAGTGTGCGGACGACGATCGGACGGCAGGGCCCGTCGGGCCATGATCTGCGTCAATTGGACTTCAATCCGGCACCCAGCGAGCAGCTCTCCGCGGATGAGGGAGTATCGGCCCTGGCGATGGCGGCCATGCGCGATTGGGCTGCGATGCTGCGCTGAACCGCGTAGAGATCGAAGGAGTCCCGCTCGAGATTGTCTAGCGTCGCCATCTTGCGGGCGCGGAAATCAACCGGCGTCATGCCGAAGCGGGCATAGTTTGCGGCATCGATATGGGCGAGTTGCATCTCGATCGCGAAAGGGTCGGCGGCGCTGTCGATGATGTAGCCGCCGGCATCGCGCGTATAGATCGGCCCGAGCAGGGGGACATAAAGGAACGGGCCGCGATCGACGCCCCATGATCCCAGGGTCTGGCCGAAATCGGCCGAATGTCGTGGAACGCCCATCCTTTCGCCGACATCGAAAAAGCCACCGATGCCGAAGACGCTGTTCGCGGCGATCCGGGTAATCGTTTCGCCCGCGCAGCGGAGATTGCCCTGGAGCGGGTCGTTCATCAGCACGGCCGGGCTATTGAGATTATTCAAGATGTTGGAGATACCGAGCCGAAAAGGATCGGGGACGGCCTCCCGGTAAGCCCAGGCGATCGGCCGCACGAGATATCGGTCGAGCTGCTGGTTCGCGTCGAACACCACGCGATTTGCGGGCTCGAAGGGATCGTCGTTGGTTTCGGCCTCCGATTGGGCTTCAGTCGCCGGCTTGGCGGGCGAGGCGCAGCCCGCTTGGATCAGCGTCAGCCCGACCGTGAGCGCCATGATCGTGCGTTTCCAGCGCGTCGTCTCGAACGCGTCGGCACCCGCCGAACGCTGCCGCGCCGAGCTTGAAATGCGCGGGACCATCGCCTTCATCCTCGCGTGAAAAGGTGCGTCACGCGCGTTTGAAAGCGGCGATGCTTGCGTCTTGATGGCGGCCTTGCCGCCGCGAGGCATTGATTCAGGTCAACACCGTTCAGGCCGCCGTTTTTGCTGAGCGAGCGCAATCAATGAGTCCTGAACCTGGTGAAGGTGGTGATCGGGCGAAGCATGGCCTTTCGTCAGCCGGCCGCGATCGCATCGTGGAACATAGCATGTGGCTGCCGAATGACTGAGTGGTTGGGCGTCAAGCCAATATATCGCCTGCTGAAGATGGAACAGTTTTGGCTGTTACCCATCCCATCGCCAGTAAAGTGACAGGTCACCAATCGCCTATTGACGCAGATCAATGTAGCCCCCAGTCCGAAGGTCGATCGTAACGTCAAATCGGGCAATACAGGGGAGACGACATGTCCATACAAACATTACCAATTTCGGAAGGAAAAGTGTCTCCCGTCGGCGGCTTTCGGGTGGTTTTTGTGGTTGCCTGGTTTCTCTGTCTGCTGTTTTATTTCATGCAGTATGCGATTCGCTCGGCGCCAAGCGTGATGCTGCCTGAGCTCGCCACGACGTTCGGGCTGACGACACTCGGGCTGAGCTCGCTGATCGGTCTCTACTATTACACCTATTCGACATTCGCCATCGTGGCCGGGGCCACGCTCGATCGCTGGGGCGCGAAATATACGATTCCTGTTGGAATCTTCTTCCTCGCAGCCGGCATCATGATGTTTGGGCTCGGGATTAGTTGGCTTGCCAGCTTCGGCCGCCTTCTGCAGGGCGCGGGAGCGGCCTTTGCCTTCGTGGGCGCCGTCTATCTGGCGACCCATGGCTTTCCGGGTCGCTATCTCGCTACCGCCATCGGCTTTACCCAATGCTTCGGCATGTTGGGCGGCTCGGCCGGGCAGTTCGTGGTAGCGCCGCTGGTCCATGGGCCGATCACCTGGCAGCAATTCTGGATGTTTGCGGGCGTGATCACCTTCGTGCTCGCAATTCTGATGCTGATCGGCACGCCGCAGCAGGATCCCGCCGAGCGGTCGACATCCACGGTCTGGCGGATGTTCGCGCCTTACAAGACGGTGCTGACCAATCCGCAATCCTATCTGTGCGGCCTTTGCGCCGGACTGCTGTTCCTGCCGACGACGGTCGGCGACATGATCTGGGGTGTCTCCTTCCTGCGCGAGGGCTGGCATATCGATTATGCGGAAGCCGTCAACCGCGCGTCGACGGTGCCCCTCGGCTGGGTGATCGGCTGTCCGGTGCTCGGCTACATCGCGGACCATATCGGTCGCCGCAAGCCCGTGCTGCTGGCCGGCATGGTGGTGATGCTCGCCGCCACGCTCGCTATCCTCTATCTGCCGGCGAACACCCTGCCGCCTTACATGCTGGGCTTCCTCCTCGGCTTCGGCTCGGGTGCGGCGATGATCCCCTATTCGATGATCAAGGAAGTCAACCCCGACCAGGTCAAGGGGAGCGCCACCGGCGCCATCAATTTCATCGTCTTCGTCATGAGCGCCTTCGCAGCCCCCGCCTATGGCTGGCTGCTGCAGAAGCTGGCAGGCGGCGGTCCGCTCACTATCGATGTCTTTGCCAAAGGCGGCACCGTGGGCGTGATCGCGATCGTGCTGGCCTTCGTCTTGGGGCTCCTCCTCAAGGAAACCGGCTCGGCCGTGCGCGAGCCGCACTGATCCCAGTCTGGAACGCGTGCCGGCGGTTGCCGCCCGGCAGGCGCCAGTTCGAGGAACGTGCCGTCGAGGAATATACCAAGGGCAACATCGTCGGCTTTCTGCATCTCTATCCCGGTGAGGAGGCCGTGGGCGCCGGCGTCATCAACGCGGCCACGCCGTCCAACTATATCGTCAGCGCCTATCGCGAACATGGTCATGCGCTGGTCCGCGGCGTGCCGCCGCGCAAGGTCATGGCCGAGCTGTTCGGCCGGGCCACCGGCATGTCCGGCGGCATGGGCGGATCAATGCATATGTTCGACCGCGAGCGCCGCTGGCGGTTGGTGCCGAGCGATTATTGTCCGGCCCGGACACATGGGTAACGGAACGTACCTAAGACATGGGTGACAACCTCGGGCCGTTCAGCTCGTCGACCAGGACCCGTGTGTTTTCCGAATAGTCTATCGGTACGGTGACGAGATGGACGCCGCCCGCGGCAAAGGCTGATTCGAGCGTCGGCGCGAGATCGTTCGGGCCTTCCACCCGATAGCCTTTGATGCCGTAGGCCTTGGCGTAGGTGACGAAGTCGGGATTGCCGAAGGTCATGCCGAAATCGGCATAGCCGTCCACGGCCTGCTTCCACCGGATCATCCCGTAGGCGTTGTCCTGCAGGATCAGCACCACCAGATCGAGCCCGAGGCGAACCGCCGTCTCCAATTCCTGCGAGTTCATCATGAAGCCGCCATCGCCGCACACGGCGAGGACCCGGCGCTCAGGATGAAGCATGGCGGCCATCATCGCCGACGGCAGCCCAGCACCCATGGTGGCGAGCGCATTGTCGAGGAGCAACGTGTTGGCGACCTGGGTGCGGTAGTTCCGCGCGAACCAGATCTTGTACATGCCATTGTCGAGGCAGACGATGCCGTCGCCGGGCATGACCTGTCTGACATCATGCACGATGCGTTGCGGCGTGAGCGGATAGCGGCTTTCATCCGAACGGTCGGCGAGGTGGGCGAGAATGGCTTCGCGCAGCTCGATGAGGGCGCCCGCGTTGGGCAGCTTGCCCTCGAGACGGTCCGCGAGCAGGGCGAGGCTCGGGCCGACATCGCCCACGAGCTCCGCCTGCGGGCTGAAGACTTCCTCGACCACCGCCGGCAGATAGCCCACATGCAGGACGGTCGGCCCGTTCGGTCCCATCAGGAAGGGCGGCTTTTCCACCGTGTCATGCCCGATCGAGATGATGAGATCGGCGCGGTCGATCGCCTGATGCACATAGTCCCGTGCCGTGAGCGCGGCCGTGCCCATGTACAATCCGGAGCCGCCCGCCACCGCACCCTTGCCCATCTGCGTGTTGAAGAACGGGATCTGCAGGCGCCTCACGAAATCGGACAAGGCTTCGGCCAGGCGCGGACGGCTGGCGGCCGCGCCGATCATCACGAGCGGCCGCTCGGCCTTGGCGATAAGCTCGGCCGCGCGATCCAACGCGGCCCGCGCCGCCACGGGCGGATCGACCGGGTGGGGCGGCACGAGTGGGATCGCGTCCACCGTCTCGGCAGCGATGTCCTCTGGAAGCTCGATATGGACGGGTCCGGGCCGCTCCTGCTGAGCGACGCGGAACGCCTCCCGCACGATCGACGGAATGGTGGCGGGGCTGACGATCTGGCGCGCCATCTTGGTCAGCGGCGTCATGGTCGCAACCATGTCCACGACCTGGAATCCCGCCTGCTTCCGGCTCAAGATGCCCTTCTGTCCGGTGATCATGATCATCGGCATCGCGCCCAGCAGGGCGTAGGCGGCGCCGGTTGTGAGATTCAGCGCGCCGGGTCCGAGCGTGGACAGGCAGACCCCCGGCCGGCCGGTCAGCCGGCCGTGCGTCGCCGCCATGAAGGCGGCCGCCTGTTCATGGCGGGTGAGCACCAGCTTGATCGAGGAACGCCGCAGCGCATCGAGGAAGTCGAGATTCTCTTCGCCTGGGACCCCGAAGATCTGTTGCACACCCTCGTTCTCCAATGCGGATACCAGCAGTTCGGCGCCGTTCATGGCTGTGTTCCCCGGTCAGATGCGCGTTCGGTCGTCGGAGCCCGGCTTTCGAGGAGCCCCACCTTCCAAGGCGAAACCTTAGCGCCGGAACGCGCTCTGTAACAGCGGGTGCACCGGTAACATGCCCGGTCGGCCCCTCGGGCGCATCAGCCGAACAGAAGGGCCCGCGTCGCCTGGGCAACATCCTCTTGGCGCATCAGGCTCTCGCCGACGAGAAACGTCCTCACGCCCGAGGCTTCGAGGCGGACGATGTCGGCGTGGCTGCCGATGCCGCTCTCGCCGACAATGATCCGATCTTTGGGTATGAGCGGCGCCAGCTCCTCCGTCGTCGCGAGCGACACTTCGAAGGTTCTCAAATTTCTGTTGTTGATTCCGACGAGCTTCGTTTCGAGCGGAAGGGCTCGTTCGAGCTCGCACGCGTCATGCACTTCGACCAGAACGTCCATGCCGAGGTCGTGGGCTGCCGTGACCAGGTCGCGCGCTTGCGCATCGTCGACGCTTGCCATGATTACCAGAATGCGTTCGGCGCCCCAGGCCCGGGCTTCATGAACTTGATACGGCTCGAACAGAAAGTCCTTCCGCAGCGCCGGCAGTCCGGACGCTTCCCGCGCCGCGCGCAGATAGTCCGGGTGACCTTGGAAGGACGGCTCGTCCGTCAGCACGGACAGGCAACTCGCGCCGCCTTCGAGATATGCAGCGGCGAGTGACGGCGGATCGAAGTTCGGCCGAATTAAACCCTTGGAAGGGCTAGCCTTCTTGATTTCCGCGATGAGCGCCGGACGGCCATCTCGAAGGTGGGCTTGGAGGGCGGAAGCGAAGCCCCGCGGAGGCGGCGATTGCCGGGCCAGACGCAGCATTTCGTCGGGCGGCGTCCTTTCCTTCGCGGCGATGATTTCCTTGCGTTTGTAAGCCTCGATTCGGGCCAGGATATCCGGCGTCCGGCGGGCGGGAACGGTTCCGTTATCGATCGGCTCCTGGCCCTTCCGGGCGGTCGGCTCAGTCAACTTCTGGTCCTCCGGCAAATTACGGCAGGGTCGATTTCGCCCAATCGAGGCCACCCCGATTTCGAGGGCGGTAGCGTCCTGCCGGTCGAAAGGGAGGCGCTGCCCCGGGAATGAGCAACGCCGGTGCCGCAGCACTCCATTTGCCATACTCGACAATGGGATGGGCCAGCGGCGGCGAAGCCTGTGGGCAAGCCGTTACGCCTTCATTGCGCCGCCACGCGATTTCGTTACGGTGGTAATCAGGCATTTCCGACATGGCCGGCGCCGCCAAACCGAAGCGGGGTAGGGTCGGATCCGTCGTCCGTCGTCCGTCGTCTCGTTCGACTGGTTGATCCCAGATGTTTCCTGGCCCGGCGGCGGCGCTACTCGCCGGCTGCGAGGCTCAGGAACCGCCGCATCATCGTCCTCACGCGAGCGAGATAGGCCGCCGGCTCCTCGTCGCCGCAGCGCGCGCCCGGCGCCAGCCGGAACCCGTCGCGCGCAAAGTCCGATCCAGGGCCTGCGCCGCAGAGATGGGTGACGGCGGCGAGGTCCTGCTTCTGCTGCGAACTCGCCGACGGGATGTGTTCGCGCGCGAGGATTGCTGAGACGGCGCGGTCCAGGAACACGGAAGTGAGCTCGATGGCGTGGCTCGGCACGACCCTCGTGTAGAGGCCGTTGAACCAGCATGAGCGCCCGTCATCGTCCCCGACGACGGCATGGTGGCGAATGCAATAGCGCCGTGCTTCGGCGAAGGCGGGGTCGGTCATCTGATACATGCCGACCGAGCTCGATGCGGGCCGGTACATCGCGAACGGATTCGCGGTCAGTCGCCAGCGCCAATAGGTGCGGGCGATCGGATCTCCCGCCGACTCGACCTGGGCAAGCGCCGCCAGCAGCTCGGGCGAGATGCTGGCGGTGGCATATTCGCGGAACAGCGGCCCATATTGATGCCAAGTCTCGGCAGGCACCTTGTTGAGCACGCCGCTCACCGGAAAGAACATCTCCGATGGCTTGCGAACGACCTGATAGACGAAGTTCGCGGCCGATAGGACGATGACGGCCGCGAGTGCTACGGCGATCGTGCGCGCTCCGGCCGGCGTAGCGTTTAGGATTTTCCACGCTCGCGCGGCATTCCGCCCCCAGCGTTGGAGCCGATGGTCGAAAGCGGAGCGCTTTCGGCGGGCGGCCCGCCGCTTGCGGGATGGGGTCTTCGCCGCAATCTTGGCAACAGGATCTGGCATCCCGGCCTGACGCTTGGAGCTCGCCTTTCGCACCACCTGGCGACCGATCCGGGCATCGACGGCCCGAGGCCGCTCGACCTTCGTCGCGCGGGTTATGACGCTGATTGGCTGGATGGTGCGGCCTTCCTCGTCTTTCACCGGCGGCAAATCCCTAAGGGCCAGTAGCGCCAAAGGATTGGTATCAAGGATATCTCCTTACAAGCTTGTGGTACCTTGGTAGGAATTTATGCATGGTACAATTCTTGATTCCGGATCAGGACAGATCGGGGTGTGAGGAACCTCAATGTCAAAGAGACTTTGATTTTGGGCCTGGGCTCGTAGATTCGGTCAGGCATCTTGTATGCCGATCAAACTCTTGCTTCGTACGGTTCGTTGACATAACCGCATCCTGTGGATGCTCTTCACGCTCGGTCTAACAATGAACGCACGCGCAGAAAATCTGCTCAGCTGATCGCTCTGTTTGACGAATCCCGGGGAATTCCTGCATGATCGGTGACACATCGGCTATAGGAACGAACTGTACTAATGTGTGGGTTACCGTTATCCAAGGCTCTATTTTTAGATAGCCGCTATTATTGGTTGTCGCGCGCGGAGACGAGACACGGTTTCGTCGGGGATGGCCGGGAAACATCGTTGGGCGTGCCCGGTCTGGCGAGGAAAGCACGATGAGCTTTCGGCTGGAAGCGCCGATCATCATCATTGGCACGGGCGGATCGGGTTCATCGCTTCTCAACGAGACTTTGAACGCTCATCCGGATATCGCCATGAAAGGCGAGATGCAGTTCCTCGTGCCGCGGGCTTGGTCGGCCTTTTGGAAGGCGGACGGGAACACGACGCTGCGGAATCTGAGACCGCATTTCGAGGGCGATCCCGGCCTCGAAGCCCGCATCACGGCGATGCCGGACGAATTCCAGGCATTTCTGGGCCGTCTCGAAGCCGAGGAATTCAAACGGACCGGCTCGATCTTGCGGCAAGCGATCGGCGCGTGGTTTTGCGTTGATGAGGCTGCCGGCGGAGTTTGGGGATTCAAGGAGATCTGGAACGGCGCGGACGACAATCATGGCTGGGATTGCTACGATCATGTGTTCCCTGAGGCGACCTGGGTTCACATCGTTCGCCACCCGCTCAGCCAGATCCGATCTGCCGCCCGCTTGTCCAATCTGCCGCTCGATGAAGAGACCGTTCCGCTATTGCTGAGAACCTGGCTGAAGATCGTCGAGATGAGCCGGCGCCGCGCCAGCACGGGCAGATATCACGAAATCAGGTATGAAGATTTTCTGGCGGCTCCCCGGCGCGCCCTCTCTCCGTTGCTCGATGAAGTCGGTGCCGGCTGGCACGATGAATGCCAGCTCGCGCTCCATCGGCAATGGGGAAAGAAATCGAATTGGCGGCCGCTTCCTCTGGATGTCGAGTCGCTCATCGGTGAAGCCGATGATCTGTCGCGGATGATGGCCGAGTACGAGTATCAGCGAGCCGATGCCGATCCGGACCTGGCCATGCCGAAACCTGCCGGGGCCGCTCTCGAACCGCTTGGGAACGCAGCCTGGAAGATTTCCGGTCCGCTGCTGCGGGAGACCGGCGAGTGCTGGGAACTCGATCTCTCTCAAACGATCATCGGCGACAGGCTTTCCGCCATCGCCGATCAGGTCGGGGAGTGGCGCCGGTCGCCCCTCAGGCTCTTCGAGAATGATCGCCCTCTCGGCCCCGCTCATGCGCTGCATTTTCGCATCAGAGAGGAAGGGGGCGGGCTCTATTCGCATTGGCAGCACCGGCTGATGTTCTCCACCTCCGACAATTCGAGCCCCAACACCAACGGGCGAACCTACAGTTTCGACCTCGAAGGCGTGCCTGGATAACAGGCGCTCCTACCCCGGCAGCGACGCCGCCGCGGCCAGCCGTGCGAATTGCGGCTCGAACACCAGGTCGGCCATGGCTTGGCAGCGCTTGATCAGCCGGTGCTCGTCCGGGCCGTAATCGGCGACCGCATTGTGCATGGTCTGGAGATTGTCCCAGACCAGCACATCGCCTTCGTTCCAATGGTGCGTGTAGCGGAACTCGGGACGAAGCTGATGCGCGAAGAGGTAATCGAGCAATGCCTCGCTCTCCCGTTCGGGCATGCCGTCCACACGCATCGTGTAGCCGGGATTGGCGTAGAGGATCTTCCGGCCGGAGAGCGGATGGGTCATCACCATCGGCTGCGACACGGGCGGCTTGCGCCGGCGCTGTTCGTCGGTCAGCGGCGCGCGTGTCGTGGCCTCGCCCTGGCGCCGGCGCATCATCTCCCAGAATTTCTCGAAATCATGGGTCGCCGTCAGTCCTTCGAGCCGCGCCTTCATCTCGCCCGGCAGCGCGTCATAGGCAGCGGTCATGCTCGCGAACTCGGTGCCGCCCAGCGCCTTGCCGGCGCGGCGCGGCACCTTGAGGGCATAGAGCACATTGACGAAGGCGATCATGCGGCTGAACGACATGTCGGTGTGCCAATCCTGCCCGGCATCGCCGAGGCCGATCGGGCGGCCATTCTCGATGATGTTGGAAAGCGTCATTACTTCCGGATGAGCCGGGTCCTGGAACGCGCCGGAGACATGCACCTCGAGCGCACCGAACCGCCGGCTGAACGCGACCTGCGCGCCCGGATCGAGATCCTGTCCGGGGAAGCAGACGACGCCGTGGTCGGCGAGCGCCCTGAGCACGATGCCGAGGGCCGCGTCGTCGAGCGGCCGGCCTAGATCGAGCCCGGTGATCCGGGCGCCCAGGACCTCGCCGGACGGTGTCACGTCGATCATGAGAGTCTCCTCGTCAAACGATGCGGCGAGGGGCGTCGCCGCTCAAAGGGGTTTCCGCCGGCTTCCGGCCGGCACGCAGGCGCCGCTCGGCGCCATAGCCGATGAAGAGGCCGGCGACGCTGCCGGCAAGGCCGGCGAAGACGGCGGCGCCGTTGCCGGGGAAGGCGAGGCTCCAGCCGATATTGACCAGCATGCCGCCAACCACGGCGCCGATGCCGGCGCCGGTGCAGCAGAGGCGGGAGCGTGTGAAGAAGATGGCGACGATCAGCGGCACCAGAATGGCGTCGGCGCGGAAGGCGAAGGCGAGAAAGCTGTAATTGATGATCAGCAGCAGGACATTGCTGGCGCCGACCAGTACGCCGAGCACGACCACGGCGACGATGATCGTGCGCGCGACGCCGACGCCTTCGCCGTCACGCATGTCGGGCCTGAGATAGTGCTGATAGAGGTCGCGGGTCACCATGGTGGCGATGCCGAGCGCCAGGCCGCCGGCGCAGGTGATGACGGTGATCAGGATGGCGCCGATCAGCATGCCGCTCAGCAGGCCCGGGAAATAATGCGCGGCGAAGAGCGGCAGGGCCTCGGCCGGTCGGATGTCGGGCTCGTGCACCTTCATGAACATGCCGACCGCGACGCCGCCGAGGCCGAAGATGATGGTGCCCAACCCCGCCACCACCGTGCCGAGGCGCGATTGCTCGACGGTACGGCCGGCGAGCACGGCCTGGACATAAACCTGGGTGGTGAGCACGCCCAGGATGATGCCGACGCCGCTTCCCAGGTCTTTCCACACGCCGTTGCCGAAGAGATCGAAATATTTGCCGGGCAGCGCCGCTTCGAGCCCGCCGACGCCGCCGGCGAGATAAAGCGCCACCACCCCGAACACGATGAGGGCGGAGAACGCGATCAGCAGCTTGGCGAAGCCCGCGATGCCGGCGCTGATGGCGCCGCCGGTGAAGACGTAGAGGATGATCAGCACGGCGATGAGCGCGACCACCGCCAGATGCGGCCAGGGCAGCAGCACGGCCAGGAGCGCGATGCCGGACGCGACCTGGCCTGGAATGGTCATGAAGATGCCGATGCTGTCGCAGACGGCGATCAGCGGCCGCATCGGACCGCCGAAGCTGCCGACCAGAAATTGCGGCAGCGTCTCGACATTGGAGAGCCGCAGCGGCTTGGCGAAGAAGCAGGCCAGCACCAGGCAGCCGAGCCCGGCGCCGAGCGTGAACCACCAGGCCGGCAGGCCGTAGACGAAGGCGGCCTGGGCGGTGCCGACCGTGGAGGAGCCGCCAACGAGTGCCCCCACGATGATGCCGGCGACGATCTGCCAGCCGGCCCGCCGGCCGGCGACGGTGAAATCGCGGGTCGAATGAACATGCCGCCCGGAGATGAGCGCGATCGCCGCGACCAAGGCGGTGACCAGGATCCCGCCGACAATCATCCCGCCGCCTGCCATAGCAATCACTTCCCGATGCGGACCATGGAACCGTCGGTTCCAACATTAGGTTGTGCAAGGCCGGCGGGCAACGCCCCACGCGGCTCCCCTTGCATACTACCTTATGCGGCGCGAACCGTGACAAGGAAGCGATCGACCTCGCTGCGCAGCGATGCCGAATGTTTGGTGAGCTCCGCTGCCGCCCGCAGCACCTGCTCGGCGGCGGCCCCCGCCTCCTGGGCGATGCCGGTGACGGTCGAGATGTTGCGGGAAACCTCCTCGGTGCCGCTCGCGGCCTCCTGGACGTTACGCGCGATCTCGTTGGTGGCGGCGTCCTGCTCCTCGACCGCGGCGGCGATCGAGGCGGAAATCTCGCTGACCTGGCCGACGATCCGGCAGATGTCGCGGATGGCTGTCACCGCTTCGCCCGTCTCGGTCTGGATGGCCGCGATCTGGGCGCGGATATCGTCGGTCGCCCGCGTGGTCTGGGTCGCCAGCGACTTCACTTCGGAGGCCACCACGGCGAAACCCTTGCCGGCTTCGCCGGCACGCGCCGCCTCGATCGTGGCGTTCAAGGCCAGCAGGTTGGTCTGGCTGGCGATGCCGTTGATGAGCGCCACCACGTCGCCGATCTTCTGCGCCGTCTCGGCCAGGGTCGAGACCGTGTTGTTGGTGCGTTCGCCGGCCTCGGCGGCACCGGCGACGATGCTCGAGGCCTGGTGCACGCGCGCGCCGATCTCGGCGATCGATTTCGACAGCTCTTCGGAAGCGCCGGCGACAGTTTGGACGTTGGCGGAGGTCTGCTGGGAAACCGACGAGACGGCGAGCACGCCCTGCTTGGTGCGCTCGGCGGTGCTGGACATGGATTGCGCCGTCGCCTCCATCTCGGCCGCGGCGTGGGAAAGCGAATTCACGATGGCCTTCACCGTCTTGTCGAAACTGTCCGCCAGCCGGTGCATGGCTTCGGATTTCTCCGCCTCGGACCTCCGCTTCAGCGCTTCCTGGTCGGCGCGCATCCGCTCCATGGCGAGCGCGTTTTCCTTGAAGATCCGGACCGTCCGGCTCATGCCGCCGATCTCGTCGCGCCGGTCGGCGCCGTCGATCTCGACATCGAGATTGCCGGTCGCCAAGGCCTCCATCTTCGCCTGCAGCTTGCCGAGTGGAAGGGCGATGTTGCGGCTGATCCACCAGCCGGCGGCGGCGACGATGGCGAGCACGGCGGCGCTGATACCGCCCAGGGTCGCGAGCGCATTCCAGAAAGCGGCATCGATATCGTCGACATAGACGCCGGCGCCGATCAGCGCGTTCCACGGCCCGAATTTCTTGATGTAGCCGATCTTGGGCAGCGGCTTGCTGCCGTCGGCGCGTGGATAGACGTAATGGACGGTGCCTTCGCCCGGCCCCTTCGCGACCGCGATCATATCCTGGACATAGAGAGTGCCGTTGGCGTCCTTGTTCTGGAGCCGATCGGTCCCTTCTTCCTTGGGATCGGCGCCATGGGCCAGATTCTTGCCGTCAAGGTCGTGGACGAAGATATAGTTCTTGCCCTCGAAGCGCATGGTGTGGACGACGCTGCGGAAACGGGTAAGCGCCTCGTCGTGGCTCAACTCGCCCTGCTTTTCGCGTTCCGCCAGCCCGTCCGCCACGCCATGGACGCTGTCGACGATGGCGCGCAGCTTGGCCACGCGCTCGTCCATCATCCGGTCGTGCAGCAACTGGGCGGCGACGATGGTCGCGATCACCAGCGAGATAGCCGACAGGCTGACGAGCGCCAGCAGCTTCCACTGGATCTTCAGATTATTGAGCAGGCTCATGGAATATCCTTGCCAATATCATGCGGCCGTGTGCGAAGGCGGCCATATTCAGCCTTCGAGAGCACCGAGCCTGGATAATTGCGTTCAATCGTTAGAGAACTGTAAATTGTTCCTGCTCGGAATACGCGCATTGCACGAATGGTATCGTTCATTCTTTTTCAAATGCGGGTGGCAGGCCTCCGCAATCCTCGCTCCGGTCGCAGCAGCCGGTTGACAGAGGTCGAGCGACGGCTAAGGTCGCTGCCCCGTTTTACGCTTCGAGGATCTCTTCCGCATGTCCGAGCCGATCGATCGCCGCGCCGTCCTCAAGGCCGCGGCCGCTTCCACGGCATTGGGTCTGCTCGCGGTCGGCGGTGGGCCGGCACTGGCGGCGCAGGACGGGCTGAAGCTCGGCAAGGCGCAGCCCTTCTCGTTCGACCGGCTGAAGGCGACGGCCAAGCGTATGATGGGCGAACCCTATGCCGGGCCGGCCAAGCCCGCGCCCGATATCGTCTCGCGCATCGACTACGAGGCGTGGGGCAAGATCAGCTTCGATACGGATCATGCGCTGTTCGCCGACGGGCCGGGCCGCTTTCCGGTGACCTTCTTCCATCTGGGCAAGTTCTTCCAGAAAGCCGTGGCGATGCATGTCGTCGAGAAGGACGAGGCGCGCGAGATCATCTACGATCAGAGCTATTTCCACATGCCGAACGATGCCGCCGCCCGGCAGCTGCCGCAGGGCGCGGGCTTTGCCGGATTCCGTATCCAGGAGCCGCGCGACGGCAAGCTCGACTGGCGCAAGAACGACTGGGTCGCCTTTCTCGGCGCCTCCTATTTCCGGTCGATCGGCGAGCTTTATCAGTATGGCCTGTCGGCCCGGGCGCTCGCGGTCGATACCGCCCTCGGCGACCGGCCGGAGGAATTTCCCGACTTCACCCAGATCTTCATCGCGGCTCCCGAGGCCGAGGATTCGGTCACGGTCTATGCGCTGCTCGAAGGCCCGTCGGTCGTCGGCGCCATCCAGTTCGTGCTGCATCGGGGCAAGGCGGTCGTGATGGATATCGACCAGACCTTCTATATCCGCAAGCCGATCGAGCGCTTCGGGCTGGCGCCGGCGACCTCGATGTACTGGTTCTCCGAGATGCGCAAGCCGACCGCCGTCGATTGGCGGCCCGAGGTGCATGATTCCGACGGGCTCGCGGTGTGGACCGGGCGAGGCGAGCATCTGTGGCGGCCGCTGAACAACCCGCCGCACACCGTCGCCTCGGCCTTTGGCGACGAAAATCCCAAGGGCTTCGGCCTGCTCCAGCGCGACCGGGTGTTCGATCATTACGAGGACGGCGTCTATTACGACCGCCGGCCCAGCCTGTGGATCGAGCCCAAGGGCGGTTGGGGCAAGGGCGCCGTGCAGCTCATCGAGATTCCGACCGACGACGAGATCCACGACAATATCGTCGCCATCTGGGTTCCGGAAAAGACGCCGGCGCCCGGCTCGGAATTCCATTTGGCATATCGGCTGCACTGGGCCGCGGACGAGCCGTTTCCGACCGAGCTCGCCCGCTGTGTCGCGACCCGGCTCGGCAATGGCGGCCAGCCGGGCCAACCGCGTCCGCAGGGCGTGCGCAAATTCATGGTCGAGTTCCTGGGCGGCCCACTCGCGACCCTGCCGTTCGGCGAGAAGCCCGAAATGGTCCTGCAGACCTCGCGCGGGCATTTCACCGACTACAAGCTGATGGAGCCGGTACCGGACGGCGTCGCCGGCCATTGGCGCGCGCAGTTCGATCTGGCCGGCGTCGAAGGCACCGACCCGGTCGAGCTCAGGCTTCAACTCACCGCCGGCGGCAAGGTGGTGAGCGAAACCTGGCTGTTCCAGTATCATCCATTCTAACGGCGTCTCTCGGAGAGGTCGGGTCGGCCGCTCTGGTGCTGCAACCATTGATTTTGTAAGATGGCCCTTATCGCCCGGTGTGGCCCGTTACCATGCCGGGCCGAGAGGGAGAATCGCATGGGCCATGCCGTCATCATCTCCCTATCCTTGATCGGTCTCATGGCGCCGGTCGGGGCCGCGCAGGCCGGGCTCCTGCCGGATCGAGTGGAAAAGGCGGCACGGGAGCGGGTCGCCGGCGGCCTTTATCCCACGCTCGTCATCGGCATGGTCGATGGCGAGAAGGACGAGATTGCCGCGTTCGGGACGTTACCGGACGGCCGGGCCGCCGATAGCGACACCGTTTTCGAGATCGGCTCGGTCACGAAGACCTTCACGGCGACGCTCCTGGCGGACGCTGTTCGGACCGGCGAGGTTCATCTCGACGAACCGGTCGCCGCGCTGCTGCCCGGCTTTCGAATTCCCGAGCGGAATGGCAAAGCGATCACGCTGCTCGATATAGCGACCCAATATTCGGGCCTGCCGTGGATGCCGAGCAATTTCGAACCCGCCGATCCGCTCAATCCTTATGCAGACTATGATGCGGCACGGCTGGAGGCATTCCTGGCCGGCTACGAGCTGCCGCGCGACCCTGGCACCTCGTACGAATATTCCAACCTGGCCGTCGGAATGCTCGGCTACGCCTTGGCCGAGAAGGCCAAGACGAACTATCGTGATCTGCTCGCCCAGAAGATCCTTCACCCGCTCGGCATGACGATGAGCGGGACGGCTTTCACCGACGAGATGAAGATGCATCTCGCCCCCGGTTTCGATGGTCAGGGGAAACCGGCCCTGAATTGGGATATGGATGTGCTCGCCGGCGCCGGCGCCATCCGCAGCACGGTGGCCGACATGCTCCGCTATCTGCGGGCCAATATGGGGTTGGAGTCGACCGGGCTGACGCCGGCCATGAAGCTGGCCCAGGCGTCGCGCCGCGATTTTGGGGAAGGTGGCCATATCGGTCTGGCCTGGATGACCCGGCCGGACCCGCAGGGCGACATCGTCTGGCACAACGGCATGACCGGCGGCTATGCGAGCTTCGTGGGCCTTTCCGCCGACGGCAGGCACGGCATCGTCATTCTGACCAACAAGGCCGCGAACGTGGACGAGCTGGGCTTTGCCGCCTTATTGCCGGATGCCCATCTGTCGCCCGTTCCGAAAGCCGTCGCCATGACGGGCGAGCAGCTCGACGACTATGTCGGCAACTACAAGCTACGGGACAATTTTCTGATCAGGGTGAATCGTGCCGGCGATCAACTCGCGGCACAGGCCACGGGGCAGGGGGCCTTTCCGATCTTTCCAAGCGGGACGAACGAATTCTTCGCCAGGGTGGCCGATGTCAGCATCAGCTTCACGCGGGACGAAAAGGGCGCGGTCGACGGGCTCGTCCTGCATCAATTGGGCGATCACGCCGCGCCGGAGCTCAGTGCCGCCGAGCTGCCGGCGGAGCCCAAGGCCGTCCGGCTCGATGCCGTGATATTGCGGGATTATATCGGGAAATTCGCCTTGGCACCGGACGCCGTTCTGGAAGTCACGCTCGCCGACGCGCAGCTTTCCGCGCAATTGACCGGCCAGCCGGCCTTTCCGATCTATGCCAGCGACAAGGACAAGTTTTTCTACAAGATCGTCGAGGCGCAGATCGATTTCGAGCGGGACGCGAACGGCAAGGTGAGTTCGCTGACGCTGCATCAGGCGGGGCGCGATCTGCCGGCGTCCCGGCTATCGCCCTGATCGGATCGCCACGGTCCGTTTGTGCCGATGACCGGATCGGTCATGGGGAAGCTCAGCTCGGCGATGCGATCGAGCATTTCCCGGGTCGGTGCCTCGCGGCAGATATCGAAATCCTGGTCCGGCGGATAGGCGCCGACGACCAGGAAGTCGGGACTGGCGGCGAGACGGCGATGGCCGGTACCGGCGGGAAGCAGGACGGCGTCGCCGGCATCGACCGTCGCTTCGGTTCCGCCCGGTCCGCCCAGCATCAGCCGCGCCGTGCCCGCGGCGAAGCCCAACACCTCGTGGGCGGTCGAGTGGTAATGGTGATAATCATAGACGCCGTCGCGCCATTGCGGCGGCCAGCCATTGCCGACGAACAGCGTCTCGAAGCCGGCGGCCATCTTCTCTGCGGTCCCGACCGCGAGCACACCCCGATAGAGCACCAGCGGCAAGGTCGGATGGTTCGGGACCCACTCATGGGGTCCGAGCAGCAGGGTTTCGACTTTCATGGCGTCCTTCTCCTCAGGGGGATAAGTTCCGCCGCCGAGGGGACGTTCCACAAGGAGAAGAAATGCCGGATTTCACGATCCGCCGTCTGACCACGACCGATCATCGGGAGTTTCGTACGATCCGGCTGGAGGCGCTGAGGCAGGCGCCCGACGCGTTCGGTTCGGACTACGAGTCCGAAGCGGCGCAGCCGGACGATCACTTCCAAATGCGGTTGACGAACTCAACGGTCCTGGCCGCCTATGTCGGCAGCCGGATCGCGGGGATCGCCGGATTCGCGCGCCATTCCAGCCTGAGGGAACTGCACAAGGCCTATCTTTGGGGTGTCTATGTACGGGCCGAGGCGCGCGGGCAGGGAATGGGGGCTGCTCTCGTCGGCGCCATCCTCGATCAGGCGGCGGAGGGGGTTGAGCAGATTCTACTGACGGTGGGCAGCGCGAACAAGGCAGCACTTACGCTTTACGAGCGGTTGGGCTTCACCGCCTACGGCGTCGAACCCAGGGCGCTGAAAGGCTCCGACGGCTATTTGGACGAAGCGCTGATGGTGAAGTTTCTTCGGTAATTCAGCCTACGGGATCAATCTTGTCCGGCCTTATCAAGGCCTGCCTCAACTGAAAAGAGAATATCATCCGGCTATATTTGATCGAATTGCCAACGTTCCGCGTGCATTCCTCGTCCGCCGGGTCCAAATTTGCTCTATACTAGGTTGCCGACTCATCAGTGAGTGTCTGCAAACGGCGCGGCTCCGGTCCGCCGCAGGCGTATCCGAGAATGCGTGAGGAACCTTTCACGGCCTCTCTCGGGCATCTGCAGCGCGGCAGCGGAGCGAGGCGACTCTCGAGGTTGACCGGATGGATTGGGCGGCTTGGATCAGCACGGTCGGTGTAGCGATCCGCCGCGTCTGGCGTCGTCGCCCGCCCGTGCGGCTCGTGGCGCCGCTCCTTGCCCTCGCCGCGGTCCTCATCGTCGCGGCTCCGGGAGATGGGCCGTTCGAGACGGCGCGCAATTGGGTCTTCGATTCCTATCAGCGTTTCGATGTCGCCGACCGATCGAACGGGCGGACGATCCTGATCGACATCGATGCCGACTCCCTGCGCCACTACGGTCAATGGCCCTGGCCGCGCGACCGTCTGGCTCGCCTCATCGACAGGATGGCGGGGGCGAGCGTCCTCGGGCTCGACCTGCTGCTGATCGAGCCCGATCGGGCATCGCCCGCCAACTGGGCCATGGAGCGGACCGATCTGGCGCCCGAGGTGAAGCAGGCATTGCTGGGCCTGCCGGGGACCGACGAAACCTTGGCCGCGAGCATGGCGCGGTTGCCGGTCGTGCTGGCGGCCGTCGCCGATCGCGGTGGCACCGCCGCCCCCGCCGGCGGGCCGATGCCGCTGCTGGAAGCCGACGGCATCCAGTCGCTGCCGCGCTACGGGCCGATCGCGTGGCCGCTGCCGATCCTGGCCAGGGCCGCAACCGGTATCGGGCTTGTCTCGGTCCTGCCCGAGCCCGATGGCGTCTTGCGGAGGATGCCGGCGCTCGCCGCCATCGCGGATGGCACCCTGGCGCCCAGCTTCGTCGTCGAGATGCTGCGCGTGGCCGCGCATGCGGACCGGGTCGAGTGGCGGGCGACGCCGTCCGGAGACCGCGAGTTGGTGGTCGGCGAGCGGCATATTCCCACCGACACTTCCGGCCGCGTCTGGCCGCGCTACGGCACCGGCATCAGGATGCATACCATTCCGGCCTGGCGCGTGCTCGATGGCGAGGTGTCGCCGACGATTTTCCGCGACCGAATCCTGCTGATCGGGTCGAGCGCCGCCGGGATCGGCGACGTGATGGCCACTCCCTTGCACCGCCCGGAGACCCGCATGCTGGTGCAAGCAAACCTGATCGACAGCATGCTGGCCGGCGATGCGCTCCATCGGCCGGCGGCTGCGCTCGCCATGGAACTGATCGCGGCATTGGCGCTGGGTGTTGCGGCCACCCTGCTTATCGACCGGCTGACCGTGCGGAACTCGACGCTTCTGCTCGGCGGCCTGGCGCTCCTGCTTGCAGCCGGCTCCTTCCTGGCCTTCAGATCGGCCGGGCTCCTGCTGGATTGGGTATTGCCGGTGGCAGCACTGGTCGCCACCACACTCGTCGCCTTCGCCGCCCGGATACGCGAAGAGGTGCGGGTGCGCCGTCAATATGCGCTCGATCTGGCCGCCGCCTTACTACGGGCCGAGGCGGCCGATCGCGCCAAGACCGAGTTTCTAGCCAATGCCAGCCATGAGCTGCGCACGCCGCTCACCGCCATCCTCGGCTTTTCCGAGGTTATGGCGACCGAGCTGTTCGGACCGCTGCTCAACACCTATCGCGACTATTCGCGCGACATCCATGCCAGCGCCACGCATCTGCTCTCGATCATCAGCGACATGCTGGACCTGACCGTCATCGATATGGGCGGACGCAAGCCGGCCGACGATCGCATCGAGATCGGTCGGCTCGTCGCCGAATGCGAGCGCATGGTGCTGGCGCGCGCGAGCGACCGCCGGGTCAGCATCGTCACGACCGTGCCGGTTTCGCTGCCGAGCTTGACCGCCGATGCGCGCATGGTGCGGCAGATGCTGCTGAACCTGCTATCGAATGCCATCAAATATTCCCCGCCCGACGGCCAGGTGTTCCTGACGATCGATATGGAGGGCGGCGGCTGGCTGCGCCTGTCGGTGCGCGATCAGGGGCCCGGGATCGCGCCCGACGATCTGCCCAACGTGCTGCAGCGCTTCGCGCGCCTGCGCTCCGCCAGCCTGGCGCAGGAGCCGGGCATCGGCATCGGCCTGCCGCTGACCAAATCGATGATCGAGCTGCATGGCGGACGGATCGAGATCAAGAGCGAGCTCAGGGGCGGGACGGAGGTGATCCTGTGGTTTCCGCCCGCGCGCCTTATGTCCACCTTGGAGACGGCGACATGCGAAGATGCGCGGCAATTCTCCTGATGCTGCTGGCGTCGTCGGCGCAGGCCGACGACGCGGCGATCGGCTTCGTCAAGACGCTTGCCGGCCATGCCACGGTAACCCGGGCCGGCACGGCCAAGCCGATCGAGGTAGCCATGCCGCTCTATACCCGGGATCGGGTCGAGACGGCGAAGGATGGCGAGGTCGGCATCACCTTTCGCGACGATACGCGGATCTCGCTCGGGCCCGACAGCGAGCTCGAATTGCCGAGCTTCGTGTTCAAGCCGGCCGACAAGCAATATGGCTTCGTGCTGCGGCTGGTCTTCGGTACCATGCAATATCTCTCCGGCCTGACCGCGAAGCTGGCGCCCGACGCCATGTCGATCGAGACGCCGACGGCGACCATCGCCGTGCGCGGCACGCGCTTCCTCGTCCGGGCGGAGAAATAGCGATGGCTCGTCTGCTCGCGTTCGCCGCCCTGCTGCTGCTCGCCTCATGCGGCTTGCCCGGCAATGTCGTGGTCCTGCTGCCCGACGAGAACGGGGCTGTCGGCAAGGTCACGGTCCAACAGGCCGGCGGCACCGCCACGCTCGATCAACCGCTCGAAGCGGTCGAGACGAAACCGGGCGAGAAGCCTGGCGCGCCCTTCCAGGCGAAGCAGGATCAGGTGTCCGAAAGCTTCGCCGGCGCGCTCGCCGGCACGCCGCGCCAGCCGCAGGATTTCATCCTCTATTTCGTCACCGGCCGGACGGATCTGACGCAGGCCTCGCGCACCGATCTCGATGCCGCGATCGCGGCCGCGAAATCGACGCCCAATATCGATGTCAGCGTCACCGGTCATGCCGACGCCACCGGCGCCGAAGCGGAGAATGTCAAGTTGTCACTCAGGCGCGCCGAGATCGTCCGCGACGCGCTGGTGAAGGCCGGCGTGCCGGCCGATGTGATCGAGCTCGCCTATCACGGCTCGAACAATCCGCGCGTCCCGCAGCGGCAGGGCGTGTCCGAGCCGCGCAATCGGCGGGTCGAGATCACCATACGTTAGCATCCCGCTCTGTGACCAATCGGCGCACGCGCCCAGATTGACAGATTGTCCGATCCATCGCTCAATCGCGCGGATTTAAGAAAATTCAAGGGAAGCAAGGCGATGGATCGTGTCGGTACTCATTGGGTTCCCCGGCCTCTCGGCCGACGCTCGATCCTGAAGGCGGGGCTCGCCGCGGCGCCGGCGCTGATCGGTCTGCCGGTCTTTGCCGCCGAGCCCGGCCCGGTCGTCGAGACGCGAAGCGGCAAGCTCCGCGGTGCCGCCGGCCCCGGGGTGGCGACCTTCAAGGGCATTCCTTACGCCGCGTCGACCGAAGGCGCCAACCGCTTTCGGCCGCCGCAGCCGGTCAAGCATTGGGCCGGCATCCGCGACGCGGTCGAGTTCGGCAACTCCGCCCCGCAGGCGCCCGCCAATCCCAGCCCCTTGAACGCCTGGTACGGCACGATCCGGACCGTGAGCGAGGATTGCCTGTCGCTCAATGTCTTCACGCCCGGCCTCAAGGGCAAGCGGCCGGTGATGGTCTGGCTCCATGGCGGCGCCTGGTCGAGCTGCGCCGGCTCGGCGCCCGGCTTCGACGGCACCAACCTCGCCAAGGACGGCGATGTCGTCGTCGTCACCGTCAATCACCGGCTCAATTTGTTCGGCTATGTCCGGCTCGACGACAAGGATGAGCGCTTCGCCGATTCCGGCAATGCCGGGTTGCTCGATCTGGTCGCGGCGCTGAAATGGGTGCGCGACGATATCGCGAGCTTCGGCGGCGATCCGCACAACGTCACCATCTTCGGCCAGTCCGGCGGCGCCGCCAAGGTCAGTGCGATGCTCGCCATGCCGGCGGCGAAGGGGCTCTTCCACAAGGCGATCGCGCAGAGCTGCTCGGGCAGCATCCGTATCGCCGGCGAGGAGGAAGCGGCCAGGTTGACGCACGGCCTTGCGGTCAAGCTCGGCCTCGACAAGGCGGACGGGGCGGCGCTGCAGGCGGCGCCGGCCGAGCAGATCATCGCGGCATTGCAATCGATCCCGAACGCCTTCCGGCCGGTGCTTGACGGCCGCAGCTTCAAGCGCAACCCGTTCGAGCCCGGCGCACCGCCGACTGCCGCCAATATCCCGCTCATCATCGGCAACGCCGCCGACGAGGCGCGGCTCTACATGGCCGCCGATCCGAAGAATTTCTCGCTCGATGCGGCCGAGGTGCATAAGCGGGTCGCCCGCTTCCTGCAGATCGACGCCGCCGTGGCCGATCGCATCCTCGACTCCTATCGCGCCAATCTGCCGGGCCCGTCGCCGAGCGATCTGCTCGCCGCCATCGCCACCGATTTCACCTATCGCCGCAACACCACGCACGAGGCGATGCTGCAATCAGCGAGCGCCCACGCGCCGGTCTATGCCTATGTGTTCGACTGGAAGACGCCGGTCATGGACGGCGTGCTGAAGACGCCCCACACCTGCGAGGTGCCCTTCGTGTTCGGCACGTCCGAGGCCGCGGCGCCGCTGGTCGGCACCAGCCCGGAGCTGCCGAAGCTGACCAAGATTCTGATCTCGACCTGGGCCGCCTTCGCGCATGCGGGCAATCCCAACAATGCGACGCTGCCGAACTGGCCGCGCTATGACGGCACCGCGCGCAGCACCATGATGATCGATCTCGACAGCCGGATCGAAAGCAATCCGGGCGGTGCCGCGCGGCAATCGCTCGATCCCGTGCCGATCTACGAATACAGCATGCCGATCAACTACGTGCGAGCCTGAGACTTCTGCCAGCTCTTGACCAGCCGATCCCGCCGCAGCCGGGACAGGCGCTGGATCCAGAAGATGCCGTCGAGCTGGTCGATCTCATGCTGGTGGCAGATGGCGAGCAGGCCCTCGGCCGTCTCGGTCCGGGCGTTGCCGTCGAGATCCTGGAAGCTCACCGTGACGCGGGCGTGGCGCTCGACCTCCTCCTGGGCGCCGGGCATGGAGATGCTGCCTTCGGGATGACGGACGCGGTCCGCCGAGGCCTCGATGATCTTCGGATTGACGTAGATGCGCACGCCGTCCGCAGCCGACAGCTCCAGCACGACCAGCCTTTGCGCCACACCGATATGAGGGGCGGTGATGCCGATGCCGGGGGCGGCGCGCACCGTGTCGAGGAGATCGGCGGCCAGCGTGCGGAGCGCCGGGTCGAAGCTTTCCACTGCCATCGCAACGAGACGAAGCCGCGGATCGGGATAGCGCAGGATCGGACGGACCGTCACGATGGTTAGGCACCCTGCTTGATGTGGCCGGCGATCCAATTCGCCAGCCAGTCGGCGATGACCAGGCTGTTCCGGTCCTGCATCAGCATGTGGGAATTGCCCTTGATGCCGATCTTGGGCAGTTCCACCAGCTCGACCTTGCCGCCCGCCTTGGTCGCCGCTTCGACGAAGGCGCGGCACTGCTTGAGCCGGGGCGCCCAGCGCGGCGACAGATCGACATAGTCGCCGAACAGCACCAGGATCGGCATTTTGGTGTAGGGCGTCATGTCGTCGGTCACGGCCGGGCAGGCGGCTGGCTCGATCGCGACGATGCCGGCGATGCCTTCCGTGCTGAGGGCGGCCGTCAGGAACGGATAGATGCCCGATTGGGAATGGCTGATCAGCACGGTACGGCCGAGCTTGATCGCGAGCTGCGACAGGGCTGGCACGGTCGGGTTGGGCGTCGGCAGCGACGGCGCCCAATCCGGCACCATCTGCTTCCAGAATTCCGCCTGCGCCTCGAGCGGGAACTGCATGCCCGGAAAGACCTGCGGATATTCCGGTCCGAAACGGAAGATCGCCCAGGCCGGCTCGTGGCCCGCAGCGAAGACCGGCGGCAGTTGATCGGGGGCGATCTTGCCCTGCTTCGCCGCATCGATGGTCGAGATCTCGACCGCGGAACGGCCGCGGCCGGACTGGTCGATCACATAGGTGGGAAAGCCGCGCCGCACGAAATATTCGTCCCAGCCCATGCGCCCGTCCGGCGTCGTCTCCCAGGTCTTGCCGGTCAGGCAGCAGCCATGGATGAAGACGAGGGGCGGGTGGGCGGCCCCGGCCGGCACCTGGTAATGGACATAGATCTGGTCGACCGTGACCGTGCCGCTGGGCGCATAGGCGGGCAGGGTCGAGAGCGTGTCGGAATGGACCTCGCGGCCGCCGACGAAGAAGCTGCCCTGCTTGTCGATGAGCATGGGGCCGAGCGCTTCCTCGGCCGCGGCCGGACGGAGCAGGGCGCACAGAACGAGCGCCATCAGCCAAAGCCATACCCGAGCACGCTCGTATGAGGTCTTGCCGGCCATTCTTCCCCCTGCGGTAATTTGTTCTCGTGCTTTGTCAGCACTATCGGGACCGTGCCGGCGTTTGTCATCAGCGCGTTTTGCACGTGCTTCGGCCGGTCGCCTCGGGCCAAGATGGGCGGAAGCAGGGGGATGAAAATGACATCGACCGCACCGGCGCAATTCGCCTTCGTGGGCTGCTTCACCACGGAGAAGCGCCGCGCGCGCGGCACCGGCATCCATTCCTATCGGATCGATCCGGAAACCGGCGCCTGGATGGCGCTCGCTCGCCAGCCCGATCTCGCCAACCCCTCCTTCCTGATCGTGGACCGGGGGCGGCTTTACGTCGCGCATGGCGATCTCGACCATGTCACCGCCTTCGCGATCGCACCCGACGGTGCCTTGCGTCCGCTCGGTCGCGCACCGACCGGCGGCGTGAACGGCGTGCATCTAGCGCTCGACCCGTCCGGCCGGTTCCTGCTGGTCGCGAATTATGCGAGCGGCTCGGTGGCGCTGCTGCCGATCGGGCCGGACGGCGTGCCCGGCGGTTTCGTTCAATGCCTCGACCTGCCCGGTGCCGCCGGTCCGCATCGGACCGAACAGGCGAGCGCCCATCCGCATCAGATCATGTTCGAGCCGTCGGGCCGGTTTGCGCTCGTGCCGGACAAGGGGCTCGACCGGATCTTCGTCCTCAGCCTCGATGCCGAGCGCGGGCGGCTCTCGATCGCGACCGAGACGGCGATGCGCCCGGGCGCGGGGCCGCGGCATCTGGCTTTTCACCCGAGCCTGCCGATGGCCTTCGCCGTCAACGAGATCGATTCCACCGTCGCGACCTGCCGCTGGGATGCCGAGAGCGGCAGGCTGACGCCTATCCATCTCGTCTCCTGCCTGCCGCCGGATTTCTTCGGAGCGAGCACGGCGGCGGCGATCCTGGTCACGCCCTGCGGCCGCTTCGTCTACGCCTCGAACCGCGGGCAGGACGGCATCGCCCGTTTCGCCTTCGATGCCGAGGCGGGCCGGCTCGATCCGCTCGGCTGGACGCAATCGGGCGGCCACGATCCGCGCTTCATGTGCCTCTCTCCCGACGGGTCGCGGCTGCTCGTCGCCAATGAGCAGAGCGATATGATCGCAACCCTCAATATTGACCCGAAGAGCGGCGATCTCGCGCGCTTCGGCGACTCCCTTCGCCAGGCGAGCCCGTGTACCATCGCGTTTCTGTAGATCAGGGACAGCGAGCCGCCCTCGTCAACGCATAAGGCCACCGCCGAAAAGGCGGGGAATCGGAGGAAATGACAATGAGGACCGGGAGATACCGTTTCGTCGTCGCCTTTCTGCTGTTTATCGCCGGCATCATCAACTACATGGACCGTGCGGCCCTCGGCGTCGCGGCTCCCTTCGTGCGCGAGGATCTGGGGCTTTCCGCCTCCGAGCTCGGGCTGATCTTCAGCACCTTCTTCTTCGGCTACGCGGTCTTCGCCTTCGTCGGCGGCTTCCTCGCCGATCGCTACGGGCCGCGCGCCGTCTATAGCTGGGCGACGGCGTCCTGGTCCATTCTGTGTGCGCTGACGGGCGCCGTGACCGGATTCACCTCGATGTTCGTGGTCCGGCTGCTGTTCGGCTTCGCCGAAGGGCCGATGAACTCGACCACCAACCGGACCATCACCCGCTGGTTCCCGCGCGAGGAGACGGCGCGGACGATCGGCTTCACCTTCTCCGGCCAGACCGTCGGCAGCGCCATCGCGGCCCCCGTGGTGGGGTTGCTCGCCATCGCCGCGGGCTGGCGCATCGCCTTCTTCGCCATCGGCGCCATCGGCCTCGTCTGGGTTGTCGCCTGGCGCTTCTTCATGACCGACCAGCCGCACGATAATCCGCGCGTCCGGGACGACGAGATCCGGCTCATCGATGCCAGCCGGGGCACGCCGGAGACCGCGGCGGCGCGCGATCCGGGCATGCCGCTGCTCTCTTATCTGACCCTGCCGAGCACGCTGGCGCTCGGGCTCGGCATGTTCGCGGTCAATTACACGCTCTACATCTTCCTGTCCTGGCTGCCGAGCTACCTGACCGACGCGCTGCACATGTCCAAGGAGCAGATGTCGTTCATCGCCTCGATCCCCTGGGCCTGCGGCTTCGTCGGCTATGTCGCGGGCGGCATCATCTCCGACTATGCCTATCGTCGGATGCCCGACCGGCTGACGGCGCGCAAGCTCACCACCATCCTACCGCTGGCGATCGGCGGACTGGCGCTGCTCGCCGTCAATGTGGCGCCCAATGCCACCGTCGCCGTGAGCCTGATCGCGCTCGCGGTCATGCTGCTCACCAGCTCGGTGCAATCCTGCTGGGCGACCATCCACGAGCTGGTGCCGGAGACGCGCGTCGGCGGCGTCAGCGGCTTCATCCATCTGCTCAGCAACATCTCCGGCATCATCGGCCCGACCGTGACCGGCTTCGCCGTGCAGTATTTCAACAGCTATGCCAGCGCCTTCATCATCGCCTCGCTCCTCGCTGGTGCCGGCGTGGTGGCGATGACGATCTTCGTCAAGCGGCCGGGTCCCCACAGGGGCGGCCTGGCGACGGTGGAGCGCTGACCGTCCAACGAATGAGGTGAAGCTTGTCCATTCCGTCGAAACCCGTCCTGCTGACCGGCGCTTCGGGCGCGCTCGGGCGGGTCCTGACCAGGGCGCTGGCCGCGAAAGGCTGGCAATTACGGCTGACCGATCGGGCACCGTTTCCCGAGCCGGTGCCGGAAGGGGCCAGTTTCACGTTGGCCGATCTGGAGGACGGCCCCGCCATCCTTCGCCTCGCCGAGGGCTGCGGCACGATCCTCCATTTCGGCGGCATCTCGGTCGAGCACCCGTTCGAGACGGTGATCGGGCCTAATATCCGCGGGCTCTATCACGCCTATGAGGCGGCCCGGCGCGAGGGCGCGCGCATGGTCTTCGCCTCGTCCAACCATACGATCGGCTTCCATGAGCGCGAGACGGTGCTCGATCATGATTCCCCGCTGCGGCCCGACGGCTATTACGGCCTGTCCAAGGCCTATGGCGAGATGATGGGCCGGCTCTATTGGGACAAGCACGGCGTCGAAAGCGTGTTTCTGCGCATCGGCTCGTGCACGCCCGAGCCCGTCGATGCCCGCATGCTCGCGACCTGGCTCTCCTATGGCGATCTCACCCGCCTGGTCGAGCACAGCACGCTCGCCGAGACGACCGGCAAAACGGGGTGCATCGTCATCTGGGGCGCCTCGAACAATGCCCGCATGAGCTGGTGGCGCAAGGATGCCCGCGCGATCATCGGTTGGGCGCCGGAGGACAGCGCCGACGGGTACACAGCCAAGCTCGAAGGCAAGCTGAACGCCAGCCCGATCGCCGAGCGCTATCAGGGCGGCGCGTTCTGCGCGATCGATTACAGCCGGGAGGAACCGGCAGGGGAAGCGATGTTCGAGTGAGCGGATGGGGTGCTTGGGGCTATAAGTCGCATGGAACGCTCTTTCCGCCCCCGGGTTGACCCGGTTGCATTGACGATCGATGGCGGCTCCGCAAATGAAGGCAATCCAATCGCTCGGCGCTCTCGTCACCATCATGCTGTCCGCCACGCCGGCCATGGCTCAAACGCCCGCCAAGATCGGGCCACCGCTGGAGACCGTCAAAGCCTTCGGCGACGATTTCCGCCTCGTCGGCATCGGCGTCTCGCACGAGGGCAGGGTGTTCGCCACGGCGCCCGCGCAGAACGTCCGGTCGCGCTACAGCATGGTCGAGGTCGATCCCGCGACCGGCGCTTTGAAGCCATATCCCGATGCCGCCTGGAACAGCTTCACCGATCAGCCAGGGGGCAAGCCGGAGTGGATCTCGGTGCAGGCGCTGTGGGTCGACGAGGACGATCATCTCTGGGCGCTCGATTCGTCGCTGCCCCAGCTCGATCAGGAAAAGCTGCCGCCGAAGCTCGTCGAGTTCGATCTCTCGACCGACAAGATGATCCGGCAATATGGCTTCAAGGACGTGATCACCGCCACCGATTCGCTCAACGACGTGCGGATCGATACGGTCCATGGCTATGCCTATCTCACCAATGCCGCGAACAAGGGCAGCTTGGTCGTGCTCGACCTGAAGAGCGGCGAGGCGAAGCAGGTTCTGGTCGGCGATCGTTCCACTTTCGCCGATCCCAACCAGCATCTGATGATCGACGGCGAGCCGGCGCTCAGGCCCGACGGCTCCGTGGTGGCGATCCAGGCCGACGGCATCGCGCTCTCGCCCGACGCGGAATGGCTCTACTACCGGCCCCTGACCGATCATAATTACTGGCGCGTGCCGACCGCGGCATTGCGCGACACCAGGCTCTCGCCCACGGATTTGGCCAAGATGGTCGAGTATCTCGGTACCGCCGAACTCACCGGCGGCCTCATCATGGACCGGCACGGCACGCTCTATGGCGGCGATCTCGAGCATGGCACGGTCGTGGCGCTGACCCCGGCGCCCGGCGGCCATACGCTCAATTCCATGGTCTTCGCCAGCGATCCGTCGAAGCTCTCCTGGGCCGACGGCTTCGCGATCAGCGAGGGCTATCTCTACATCGCCGATTCCCATCTCTGGGAGGTCGCGTTCAAGAACGACCGGCCACGCTCCGGTCCGTTCACCATCTTCAAGGTGAAGCTGCCGGAGTAGGCGCCTCAGGCGGCGATCTCCTCCCGCGGCCCATCGGGCTCATCCCAGTTCCGCCGAATCCTTCGCGACACGGGTAACGAGGTCGCGCAGCCACACATGCGCCGGCAAGGCGCCGACACGCCTGTGCCAGATCATCGCCGTGGTCAGCACTGGCGAGGCGAAGGGCAGGGGGGCCACGGCGAGCGGTGCGATCTTGGCGAATTCCCGGGCCGAGCGCTCGCTGATGATGGCGATCATGTCGGATTGCAGCAGGGCGGCGGCAGTGGACAGCAGCGGCGCGCACAGCGCGATCCGGCGGGAGAGCCCGTGCCGGGCAAGCCGTTCGTCGACGAAGGCATCGCTTTCGCGTGATGAGGTGATGGTCAGGTGCGGCAAGGCCGCGAACCGGGAAAGCGTGAGCATACCAGGCTCCGCCGCTTCATGTCCGCGCCGCATGAGCGCTGCGAACCGGTCATGAAACAGCCGGAGATCGGCGAAGCGGTCACCGGTCGCCGCCGTGCCGCCGAGCGCCAGATCGAATTCGCCGCGATCGAGCCGGTCGGCGAGATCCAATGTCCCGCTCGGGCGAAAGTCGAGCAGGATGCCCGGCGCCTCGCGCTGCGCGGCGGCGGCGATCGGCGGCACCATCGCCAGCGCCGCCTCGTTGCCGGCGGCGATGGTGAAGCGCCGTTCCGCCGTCTCGGCCTGAAACGGCTCGGCCCGGTCGAGGGCGATCCGCAACCCGTCCAGCGCCGCGCGCACGCCGTCGGCCAGGCTTTCCGCCTTGGGGGTGGGGGCCATGCCATCCGGCGTCCTCACGAACAGCTCGTCCTGAAGCCCTTGACGCAGACGGGTAAGCGCATGGCTGAGCGCGGGTTGGGCCATGTTGAGGCGAAGTGCCGCCTTGGTGACGCTGCGCTCCTGCATCACGGCATCGAAAACGACGAGCAGGTTGAGGTCGAGCGAGCGCAGGTTCAAGCGAACTCCTTCAGATTGCACCACTATGTCCAACCGGCATACTGAAATGAAGAACTTACATTGGAAAGGTGTTACTCAACTCCCATCTCCGGTTCTTCTCGGATCGCACCGGCGGCCGTGCATACCCAGCGAGGTCGAAGATGAAGTACCAGCTTCTTGCTGTCGCACTTGTTGGCGGGGCGGCGGCCGTCTTCTATTCTGTCTATGTCGGTGCCGGCATACAGCCGCAGGCACCAGAGTCGGCTCCGGTTCCGGTCGCCATAGCGAAGGTGGCCAAGCAGGATGTGCCGATCGAGCTCGACGGGCTGGGGCGGGTCCAGGCCTTCAACATGGTTACGGTTCGGACCCAGGTCGAAGGGCAGATCCAGAATATCGCCTATCAGCAAGGTCACGACGTCAATAAAGGTGATCTGCTCGTCAAGATCGATCCGCGCATCTTCCAGGCCAAGCTGGAACAGGATCAGGCGGCGCTCGCGCGCGATAAGGCGCATCTCGAGAACGCGATGGACAATCTCCACCGCTTTCAACCTCTGGCCAAGTCCGGCTTTGCGACCGGGCAGCAGGTCGATACTCAGCAGGCGATGGTGGCGCAGCTCCAGGCCACGCTGAAGTCCGATCAGGCGGTTATCGATCAGGACCAGGTCGAGCTCGGCTACACCGACGTCACGGCGCCGATCAGCGGCGTCGCCGGGTTGCGGCTGGTCGACGAGGGCAATGTCGTTCATCCGACGGATGCGACCGGGCTCGTGACCATCGCCCAGATCCAGCCGATCGCCGTTCTCTTCACCTTGCCGCAGGCGGTCCTGTCGGAGATCCAGACCCGGATGATCGCGGCCGGCACTGCCAGCCTTGCCGTCGAAGCCTTCACGCAGGACGGCAATACCCTGCTCGACAAGGGCACGTTGGAGACGCTCGACAACAAGATCGATCCCGCCAGCGGCACCATCACGCTTCGTGCCGATTTTCCCAACGCGGAGCGGCGCCTGTGGCCGGGCGAGTTCGTCCAGGCGCGCTTGATCCTGTCGGTGCAGCATGACGGGCTGACCGTGCCGGGGTCGGTCGTTCAACGCGGCTCCCAAGGCACATTCGCCTGGGTGGTCCAGCCGGACGGCACCGCTGCGGCCGTGCCGATCCAGGTGGTCCAGCTCGCCCATGGCACCGCCCTCGTCGCTTCCGGTCTGACCGAGGGAATGGAGGTCGTGACCGACGGGCAATATGGCCTGAAGGATGGGAGCCGCGTGGTGGAGAGCCACGATCCGTCCGAGCCGCTGAAGAACGCGCAAACCGACATGCTCGGAATCCAGCCATGACCGAGACCAACGCCTCGCGCCGCGGCTTGTCGGCCCCCTTCATCGAACGCCCGATCGCAACGCTGATGCTGATGGCCGGCATCCTGCTCGTCGGCATCATCGCTTACGGCACCTTGCCGGTCGCGGCCTTGCCGTCGGTCAATCTGCCGACGATCCAGGTGACGGCGCAGCTGCCGGGTGCCGATCCCGAGACCATGGCCTCATCCGTGGCCACACCGCTGGAGCGGCAGTTCGGGCAGATACCCGGCTTGACGCAGATGACCTCGGCGAGCGCGCTCGGCTTCAGCCAGGTGACCTTGCAGTTCGACCCGTCGCGGACGGTCGATTCCGTCGCCGGCGACGTGCAGGCGGCGATCAATGCCGCCGGCGGCGATCTGCCGAAGACGCTGCCGACGCCGCCGACCTATCGCAAGACCAACCCCGCCGACACACCGATCCTCATCCTGGCGCTGACCTCCGACACGCTGCCGCTCACCACCGTCGACGACTACGCCGAGAGCATCCTGGCGCAGAAGCTTTCCCAGGTGTCTGGAGTCGGACTGGTGACGATCGGCGGCCAGCAGCAGCCGGCCATGCGGATCGAGGTCAACCCGCAGCAGCTCGCCGCCGAAGGGCTGACGCTCGAAGATCTGCGCACCGCCCTCTCGGCGGCGACGGTCGACGATCCCAAGGGGACGCTCGAGGGCAAGCAGCAGGCCTATGCGCTGCAAACGGACGATCAGCTCACCCGGGTCGCCGACTATAACAAGACCATCATCGGCTTCAAGAACGGCGCGCCCATACGCGTCGCCGATATCGGCCAGGCGGAAATCGGGCCGGCGAACGATCAGCTGGCGGCTTGGTACGGGAAGCAGCGGGGCATCATCCTGGCGGTGCAGCGCCTGCCCGGCGCCAACGTCATCGAGACCGTCGACCAGATCAACAAGGAGCTGCCGCAGCTCGAAGCCTCGATCCCGCCGGCGATCAAGATCTCGCTCGTCTCCGACCGCACCACCACCATCCGCGCCTCGGTCGCCGACGTGCAGTTCACGCTGCTGCTGACCATCGGGCTGGTGGTCATGACCATCCTCCTCTTCCTGCGCAACCTGTGGGCGACGATCATTCCCGGCATAGCCGTACCGCTGTCGATCATCGGGACCTTCGCGGTCATGGCCGTACTCGGCTATTCGCTCGACAACCTGTCGCTGATGGCGCTGTCGATCGCGGTCGGCTTCGTGGTCGACGACGCGATCGTCATGGTCGAGAACATCGTTCATCATCTTGAGCAGGGGATGAAGCCGCTGGACGCCGCGATCGCGGGCGCCGGAGAGATCGGCTTCACCATCTTGTCGATCTCCATATCGCTGGTCGCGGTCTTCATTCCGCTGCTGCTGATGAGCGGTGTGGTCGGCAAGCTTTTCCGGGAGTTCGCGGTCACGGTCGCGGTTGCGATCGGCGTCTCGGCCTTCGTGTCGCTGACGCTGACGCCGATGCTGTGCGCCTATCTGCTCAAGCCGGCGGGACAGGTTCGGCACGGCTGGCTCTACCGCGTGCTGGAAAGCGGCTTCGACCGGCTGGCGAGCGCTTATGACGCTGCCCTTTCTCGCGTCCTGCGGCATCAGTTCGCAACGCTGCTGACCTTGCTCGCGACCATCACGGCGACCGGCTATCTTTATGTCTCGATCCCGAAGGGCTTCTTTCCGCAGCAGGATACCGGGCTCATCGCCGGCATCACCGAAGCGGCCCAGGATATTTCCAGCTCGGCTCTGGCGGCGAAGCAGCAGCAGGTCGTCGACATCGTCCTCAAGGATCCGGCGATCGCCTCCGTGGCCAGCTATATCGGCCCGGGCGCCACCAATCCCTCGCCGAACCAGGGGCGCATGTTCATCGCGCTCAAGCCACAAGGCCAACGCGGCCCGCATGCGAGCGCCGACGAGGTCATCCGGCGGCTCGACAAGCAGCTCGCGGCGGTCACCGGCATGCGCCTCTACATGCAGGCGTCGCAGGACATCACCATCGGCGGCCGGGTCTCGAAGACCCAGTATCAATATACCCTGACCGATGTGAAGGCGCAGGAGCTCGCATCCTGGGCGCCAAAGGTGACGGCGGCGCTGTCGAAGCTTCCGGCGCTTGCCGACGTGACCAGCGACCAGCAGAATGCCGGCTTGCAATTCTCGATCGCGATCGACCGCGACGCGGCGTCCCGGCTCGGCATCCAGCCACAGGATATCGACAATGCGTTGAACGACGCCTTCGGTCAGCGTGTCGTCACCAAGGTCTTCACCTCGCTCAATCAGTATTACGTCATCCTGGAGGTCGCGCCGGAATTCCGCCGCGGGCCGGATGCGCTCGCCTCGATCTATCTGCGCTCGGCGGCAGGGCAACCGGTGCCGCTGACCCAGATCGCGCATCCGGCGCCGACGACGGCCCCGCTCCTGATCAACCATCAGGGTCAGTTCCCGTCGGTCACGGTCTCGTTCAACCTGGCGCCGGGCGCCTCGATCGGGACTGCCGTGACGCAGGTGCAGCGGGCGGTCAAGGCGCTTGGCCTGCCCGCAAGCCTGCAGGGCGCCTTCCAAGGCACGGCGCATGCCTATGAGACGGCGCTCGCCGGTCAGCCGGCGCTGATCGCCGCTGCTCTGGTCGCGGTCTATCTCATCCTCGGCATGCTCTATGAGAGCGTGGTCCATCCGGTGACGATTCTCTCGACCCTGCCATCGGCCGGTCTCGGCGCGCTGCTGGCGCTCATGATCGTGGGGATGCAGCTCGACGTGATCGGCATCATCGGTATCGTGCTGCTGATCGGCATCGTGAAGAAAAACGGCATCATGATGGTGGATTTCGCTCTTGCGGGCGAGCGGGCCGGCAAGACACCGGTCGAAGCGGTGCACGATGCCTGCGTGTCCCGTTTCCGGCCGATCCTGATGACCACCATGTGCGCGGTGCTCGGCGGCGTCCCGCTGATGATCGGCACCGGCACGGGCTCGGAAATCCGCCAGCCGCTGGGTTATGCGATCGTCGGCGGCCTGCTGGTCAGCCAGGTGCTGACGCTGTTCACCACGCCCATCATCTATCTCTATATGGGACGGTTGGGGCGGGCCGTGCAGGGCATCCTCGGTAGAGGAGCCGCCGCTCATCCGGTGCCGAACCCCGCGGAGTAATGTGGCGGCGCGGTCGCAATGGAGATGCGTGGTGATCATGTCACCGCAGGTCGAAAACCTCTATCCGCGTGACGCTGTAGGCGAATGAAATGGGCGGTTGATGCTGGAAGATCGCGGGCGGATAGGCCGCTCGCATCTCCTCGACGAGATGGCGCCAGCGGGCGGCTTGCTCGGGTGCCTCGATCCGCAAAACATGATCGATGAATGCGGTATAGAAGCCGCTCAGCACGACCACCTCGCATTCGGAGCGAATTGTCGCGAGTGAGGGAACCGCGAAATTCGCCATCTCTGCCTTGTCGAGATAGGGAAAATCGAAAGCCGTGTCGACGAGCGTGATCGGGAGTCTCGAGATCGGCGGACCGGACCAATAGGAATCCTTATATATGCAGACCGTGGAACCCACCGCGACATGCGTCCTCAGCCACTCCAACGAAGCGCCCAGGGTTTCGTCGACCGCGGCCGCGCGGGCCTTCATGTCGCGGACGACCTGAAGATAGTGAATGCCGGCAGGCACGAGACTGAGGACGACCACCGCCGCCGCGATCGCGGCGACCGCCCTCGGCAGGAAGCGGGGCGGGGCAACGCGCCAAAGGGTCGTGATGGTCAGCCCGACATTCGCGAGATAGAGGGGAAGCAGATGATACCCGCCCCGCTCGTACCGCATGACGATCAGGCCCAGGGCAGAGAATAGAAGGAACGCGATGGCGAGATAAAGGCTCGTCTCATCCCGCCGAATGACCGCACGCCCGACAACGAAACCCGACGCGGCGAGATACAGGATCACGAAGTCGAGGCCGTGCGCCATGAAGAGGGTGACGGCATAGTAGGAGAGGGGTTGCTCGAAGAAGTCCCATTGCGCGACCGATCCGACACCTCCCCAGAGAACCGCAGCGATCCCGGGCATTGGCAAGTATGCCCAATAACGAAACATGAGGGGGATAAAGAAGAAAAGAAAACTGCCGGCGAAGCAGAGGATGTGCTGCCGCCGAATGCCGAGCGGGCCGGAGCGAAGCCGAACGATCAATCCGATCGCGATAAAGATGCCGAAGACGCCCCCGGTCAATTTGAAGGTCGAGACAAAGGCCAGCGCGGCCCCCAGCGCCACGGCGTCGAGGGTTGTCTCCGTCCGGCGCGCCAAGGTGAGGCCACCCGAAAACAGAACGATCACCGGCAACATGATCAAGTAGTCGAGCCGGATGAGGTTGATGTCGAGCATGGGCGGCGAAAGACACAATGTCAGCGCCAAACCGATCGCGAGCGGCATGCTTCCGGTCAACCGCAGCATCATTCGATAGAATAGCCAGCAGGCAGCCGCGTAAGCCGCGCTATCGACGAGAAGGGCCGCGGAAATATTGTAGGAATCCTGGCTGGGAAACCAGGCTGACCAGGCAGGAACGACGAGAATGCTCGCTCTCAACAGCTTGGCCGCGAGGGCGTAGAGAATATATTGCCCGTCGAGATAAGGGACCGGCGTTGGAACGGGCAGCGCTGCCAGTTGGCCCGTTCCTAGAAATTGCCGCCAGCTCGAGATCATCCCCGATTGGAAGTCGGGCTCGAGAGCGTAATCGATGAAGCGCTCCCGAAGATGATAGATCAGGGCAAAGATCAGGCCGAAGAGGCATACGTCGATGAGCCGGGCCGACAGCTTCCGCCGACTGTGAAACATTTGTGCGTTCAGCCGCGAATCTGGTGCCGGAGCGGGCGCCCGGCCTCGAAATCGGCGAGGCTGGCGAGTGTCGTGGTGGCGATATCCTGCAAGGCTTCGCGCGTGAGAAATCCCATATGCGAGGTGATGACGACATTCCGGAAGGTCAGCAGCCGGGCCAGCTTGTCGTCGCTCAGGATCTCGTTGGAGAGATCGTGATAGAAGACCGAATCCTCTTCCTCATAGACATCGAGCCCGACGCCGGCGAGGTTGCCCTTCTTCAGATGGGTGATGAGTGCCCGCGTGTTGATGAGACCGCCGCGGCTGGTGTTGATCAGCACGGCGTCGCGCGGCATCAGCCGCAGCCGGCGCGTGTCGATCATGTGATGGGTCTCGGGCGTCAGCGGCGCATGCAGCGACACGACGCGGCTCTGCGCCAGCACCTCGTCCAGCGGCATGAAGGTGATCGGCAGGTCGGAGCTGGTGGCGACCGGGTCGTAGGCGAGCAGCCGGCAGCCCATGCCGTGCGCGATCGCGGCCACGGCGCGGCCGATCTGGCCCAGGCCGACGATACCGAAATTCTTGCCGTGGAGATTGAAGCCGACCAGCCCCTCGACGCTGAAATTGCCGTCGCGCACCCGGTCATAGGCGCGGATCGTGTGGCGCACGAGCGAGAGAAGCAGCGCGAAGACGTGCTCGGCTACGGCGTGGGGGGTGTAGGAAGGAACGTGAACCGCGCGGAGCGCCAGCTCGCTCGCGGCCTTGAGGTCGAGGTTGTTGTAGCCGGCGCAGCGCAGTGCCACCAGCCGCACGCCGGCCTTCGCCAGCGCGCGCAGAGTGCGCGCATCGAGCTTGTCGTTGACGAAGGCGACGACGGCATCGTTGCCCTGGGCAAGGGGCGCCGTCTTCTCGTCGAGTCGGGGCTCGAGGAAGGTCAGCTCATGGCCGAAGGCTTCGTTGGCCTGTTCGAGCGCAACCCGATCATAATCTCGCGTGTCGAAGATGATCGCCTTCATCCGGATGCTCTCCCGCTCGCCCCGGGTACGCGCGTCCGACCTCGGGACGGCTTTTTCCTAGGCCGCCAATCCTGGTCCCGTCCGTCTTTCAAGTCTACTAACGCGTTGCAGTCACGGACCTTGGCGGAGAAATTCAACCACGGTCGGCAGCCCGATTAGCATCGCAAATGCGAGCAGGCCCGGCGCTTGGGGGCGATATGCTCATCATGAGCCTCCCGCGTTCGATCCATTGAGGCCCGCTCGGTCGCGAATGGCATCGTCCATTTCGGTGACAATTTGGGCTCACGCACGTGCAGGAGCGGCAAGTCGCCGGTTGCGTCGGTCCGTCGCCGCCGCATGCGGAACCCATCGCCTTCGGCATCCGTTCGCTGCGGCCATGTATACAGAACCGACCGAGCCGGGCGCCGGCGCCCCAGCCCCGAGCGTGATCCTAGTGGTCGAGCCCGATATCCTCGCGCGCATGGTTATCGCTGACTATTTGCGGGAATGCGGCTACAAGATCGTCGAGGGTACGAACGCCGACGATGTATTGACTGTGCTGGGTGTAGACAGGAAGATCGATATCGTCCTGGCAGCGGTCGAGCTGGGCGGGAGCATCGACGGCTTCGCGCTGGCGCGGCGCATTCGGCAGGAATATCCCCGGATTGACGTGATCTTGACATCCAGCCTGGCCAAGGTGGCCGACGAGGCGGGTGACCTTTGTGAGGAAGGGCCGGCGGAGAAGCCGTATCATCCGCAGGATGTGGTCCGGCGTATCAATCAGCTCCGCGAGAAGCGGAGGACTGCCCCGGAGCCGAAAGGTTAGAACATTCGATAGCGTTCGTCCGGCCTGAAGCGGGCCGGACTTGGGGGTGGGCAGGAGCATGAGCTTCAAGGCGTATCATCCGTCCGAAGGATATGAGGCGGCACGGCGGTGGACCGTGCTGGTCGTCGAGGATGACGTACTGGTCCGCAGCATGATCGCCGAGGCGCTGCGGGACGACGGCCATCTGGTCATCGAGGCGGCAAACGCGGCGGAGGCCGTCATCGTCTTCAAGGCGGGCGAGGCGGTGGATCTGGTCTTTACCGATCGGCAGATGCCGGGCGAAATGGACGGGCTGATGCTCGCGCGCTGGATCCATGAGCATCATGCGCGGGTCCCCGTGCTGCTTACCTCCGGCAACGGCAGCCGAGTCGGTATGGCCGACTTCGTGCTGAGTGAGAGCTTCTTTCCGAAGCCCTATCAGCTCGAGGAGGTCGCTGCCCGGGTCCGCCTCCTGCTCGGCAAGCCCGGCGCCAGGGGCGATTGACCGAGCGGTTGCTCGCTTAAGGCAACCAAACTCGCGGAAACCGCGTTACATTTTCATGACAGACCAGCGTCGTCGGGTGCCCTCGACAACCGGGCGCGAGATCATCCTGCCGGGATCTGAGCTGCGCGACCGGGTCCGCAACGCGCTCAATGAGAGCCGGATGCTGGTACTGGGCGCGCAAGTGTTGCTCGGATTTCAGTATCAGGCTCTCTTCCGGTCCGGATTCGATCACCTTCCCGCCTGGGGTCGCGGGCTGAACGGCGTGGCGCTCGGGTTGATGTTGGTGGCGATCGCCTGCCTGCTGGCGCCGGCATCGTTCCACCGCATCGCGGAGGGCGGCCGCGATACGGCACGGATGTTGAGATTGGCGTCGCGGACCTCGGAATGCGCGCTGGCGGCGTTCGCCTTGGCGATCGGCCTCGATTGCGCGCTCGTGACGGAGACGGTGATGGGCGTAACCGCATCGGCCCTATTCGGGGTGGCTGTCCTGGCGACGGCGTTCCTTCTGTGGTTCGGCTACGAGCTGGCGATCAAGCGGCGGGGTGTCCGGCGGCGCTTCGAGCCCGCGATCGTGGAGATCCCGCTCAAGGACAAGATCGACCAGCTCCTGACAGAGGCGCGGGTCGTCCTGCCGGGCTGCCAGGCGCTTCTGGGCTTCCAGTTCATCGCCATGCTGTCGGACGAGTTCGAGCGTCTGCCGCCCGCTTCGCGCATGCTCCATGTCGCCTGTCTCGGCTTGATCGCCCTTGCCATGATCCTGCTCATGGCGCCGGCGGCCTATCACCGGCTCGTCGCCGATGGCGACGCCACCGAGGATATGGACCACTTCAGCGGCACCATGCTGCTGGGCGCGCTCCCACCGCTCGGGTTGGCGCTTTCCGGCGATTTCTACATCGTCATCGAGCGGATCTCGAGCCCGGTCGTCGCCATGCTCGCCGCCCTCGGGGCGATCTTGCTGATCGGCGCCCTCTGGCTGGTCCTGCCGCTCGCCAGGCGACGCCGGGATTGACCGTCAGGACTTGGTGGCGGGGTCGTGGGTGTGATGGCTGTCACGCTCGCCGCCGCCGCCGGAAATGCGGCTCCGCCGGCCGCTGGTCGCCAGGCCCGGCTTCGGCGCCTCGTCGCGCTCGGCAGGCTTGTCGGGGCGCTGGTGGCTGCTGCCGGGGCCGCCACGCGAGCGGTCGGTGTCGGCTTGTTTCCTGGTCATGATCAACGATCCTGCTGATGGCCTTGATGCGTCGTGTTCTGATGGATGTTTCCCTGCCGGCCTTGAGAGCCGAGATTGCGCCCGGTCGGCTTAGCCGCTTCCGGCATCGTCTCTGAGATTTGCGTCTCGCCCGCGCCGTCTTCCCGGCGCGGGCGAGACGCGGGCGGAACCGGCGGCAGATCGGTCTTGGACATGATTTGTCTCCTTGGCTTCGGCCGCGCTCGACGCGGCATCGCTATTCCAATCCCGGACAAACCCGGACAGTTCCGGGAACCGGCGCCGGGCTCGCGCCTTTCTGCTGAAGACCGGGCGCCGCCCGCCAGCTTCAGGAGCCGAGGATGACCGAGAACCCACGGATTTTTCCGGCCGCCAACGATCCCGATCCGATGCGCCGGCATTTGCTCATGGGCGCCGCCGCGTCCGGTGCCGCGATGACCTTGCCGGCGCGGGCGGCAGAGATTTCGGCCGGCGCGATCCAGCCCGGGCGGGACAGCGATCTCAAGGGCAAAATCGCGGTCGTCACCGGGGCGGCGCGCGGCATCGGCCGGGCCATCGCCGTCGAGCTGGCCGCGAACGGCGCCGATCTCGCGATCATCGATATCTGTGGACCGGTCAGCACGGCCTCCGACGCCAAGCCCGCGACCCTGGAGGACCTGGACGAGACGGCGCGGCAAGTTCAGGCGCAGGGCCGGCAATGCGTCTCGATCAAGGCCGATATCCGCGACATCGCCGCCTTGCGCACGGCCGCCGACCGGATCGAGCAGCAATTCGGCAAGATCGACGTCGTCGTGGCCGATGCCGCGATCCAGCGCTGGAAGCCGCTCTTGGAAATGGACGATGCCGATTGGCGCGATGTCATCGACAACAATCTCAACGGCACGGCCAATACCATCCGCGCCTTCGCGCCCCGGATGGTGCAGCGCCGGCAGGGTCGGTTCATCGTGCTTTCCTCGATGCAGGGCAAGCACGGCACCAAGGATGCCAGCTCCTACTCGGCGTCGAAATGGGGCATCCTCGGCCTGATGAAATCGGCGGCGATGGAGTTCGGCCAGTACGGCATCACGGTCAACGCCATCATTCCGGGCCTGGTCGATACCGAGCTCACCCGCTACGCCAAGCGCTACAGCGAATCGATCGGCGAGACCCGTCCCAACCCGCCGGCGAACCCGTCGCCGCAGGAGGCCTGGGATATCCGCGCGCCGACGGTGCCGTTGAAGGTGGGCTGGCTCAAAGCCGAAGATGTCTCGCCGTTGGCCGTGTTCCTCGCCTCCGATGCTGCGGCGATGGTCACCGGCGCAGAGTTCGAGGCCACGGGCGGCGACAGCGCCAAGGATGTGTGAGGCTCAGGCTCGCAAGGGTTCGGGTTTGTTGACCATGGCTACCAACGTGTAGCTGATGATCAGCAGCAGGAACCAGGCACCGAGCTTGGCGCCGCTCACCATGGACCAGCCGCCGAGCTGGTTCGGATAGAGCCAGACATGGCTGAAGGTGCCGATATTTTCGGCGAGCCAGATGAAGAGTGCGACCAGGAACAATCCCAGCAGTAGCGGCATGCTGCGGTCGCGCTGCCAGATCCGGTAATGCACCCAGCTTCGGCCGAACAGCAGGGCCGTCGTCGCGAACAGCACCCAGCGCAGATCGGCGACGTAATGGTGCGTGAAGAAGTTCGCGTAGATGGCGGTGCTGAGCGCGCCCAAGCTCCAGAGCGGCGGATGGCGGGTGAAGCGGAAATCGAACAGCCGCCAGGCGCGGGCGATGTAGCTGCCGATACTCGCATACATGAAGCCGGAAAAGAGCGGCACACCGGCGATATGGAAGAAGGCGGGCTCGGGATAGATCCAGGAGCCGACCGATGTCTTGAAGATCTCCATTGCCGTGCCGATGACATGGTAGAGGAAGATGATCTTCGCTTCTTCCCAGGTCTCCAGCCCGAACCGGAGCAGCAGCGCCTGGGCCGACAGCGCCGCCAGGAACAGGAAATCGTAGCGCGCCAACGGCGCCGCGCGCGGATAGAGCAGATGGGTGCCCAGCATCAGCGCCACCATGATGCCGCCGAACAGGCAGGCCCAGCCCTGCTTCACGCCGAAGCGCAGGAACTCGTAGAGAAAGGCGGACGCCGGCCGGCGCGCCATCCGCGCGGCCAGCGACTGCTCCCACCCGATAGCGGGAACGAGTGGCGCCCAGAGGGCGGCGGCGCTGGGCGGACGGGTCGGTTCGGCGCGGGGATCGCGGGGCATGGGAAGGTTCTGGCTTGTCGACCTCTCTCGCTTATAGAGACGGACGACCTATTTCAACCCTAGAGAAGCGGGTGGTAAGGCAGGGTGAGAGACCGCGGCGCACCGAGCCCGCGGTCTCTCACCCAAAAGCGCCAACTACGCGATAAGCCGGTCGAGCGTGATCGGCATCGACCGCACCCGTACGCCCGTCGCATGCCACACGGCGTTCGCGATCGCGCCGGCGGTGCCGGTGATGCCGATCTCGCCGACGCCCTTGATGCCGAGCGCGTTGAGATGCGCTTCATGCTCCTCGACGAGGATGGCTTCGACCGAGGGGATGTCGGCGTTCACCGGCACGTGATAGTCGGCCAGGTCGGCGTTCATCGGGCGGCCGGTGCGCCGGTCCATGATCGCGTGCTCGTGGAGCGCGAAGGAGACGCCCCAGATCATGCCGCCGAGAAGCTGGCTCTCGACCATCCGCGGATTGATGATGCGGCCCGCGGCGAAGGCGCCGACCAGCCGGGCGACGCGAATCTGGCCGAGCTCGGGATCGACCTTGACCTCGGCGAAGACGGCGCCGTGCGCATGGCCGGCATAGGCGGACTGAGCGGCGGCATCAGGTCCGCTTTGGCCCTGCGCCTCGATCTCGGTACGGCCCGCCCGCGCCAGGATCGCGGCATAGGGTTCGCCTCGGCTCTCGTCGTCGCGCCGCCAGAGCGCCCCGTTCCGGGCGACGACGCCGCTATTGCCGGCCCCGAACAGCGGCGATCGCTCGTCGTTGGTCGCGAGGTTCGCCAACTGGGCGATGACGTTGCCCGTGGCGCTGTGGACGGCATTGCCGGCTGTCGCCGTGTGGGCGGAGCCGCCGGCGATGCCACCATTCGGCAGGTCGGACGAGCCGCTGCGGAACTCGAGCGCGTCCATATCGAGGCCGAGGCCGTCGGCCGCGATCTGGGCGAGCGCGGTCCAGGCGCCTTGTCCCATGTCGTGAGCGCCGATCTCGACGATGCCGCTGCCGTCGGCGCGGATCACCGCCTTTGCCTCGGCCTGGAACATCAAGGCGGGAAAGGTTGCCGTGCCCATGCCCCAGCCGGTCAGCAAACCGGCTCCGTCGCGCATCGAGCGCGGCTCTAGCGGACGCGATGCCCAGCCGAAACGCTCCGCCCCCTGTGCGTAGCATTCGCGCAGGGCTTTGGAGGAGAAGGGCTTGCCTGAAAGCGGCTCGACCTCGGCATAGTTCTTGAGCCGGAAGGCGAGGGGGTCCATGCCGCAGGCTTCGGCCATCTCGTCGATGGCGCCTTCCAGTGCGACGCTGCCCGATGCCTCGCCCGGCGCGCGCATGAACAGAGGCGTCCCGGTGTCGAGGCGCACCGCCTCATAGCTCGTCGAAAGTGCCGGCGTGGCATAGAGCGTGTGGCTGACACCGCCGGCCGGCTCGAAGAAATCGTCGAAGCGGCTGCTCGCGGTCAGGATATGGTGATCGAGGGCGGTCAAGGCCCCGTCCTCGCCGGCGCCGATTCTGAAGCGTTGCCGCGTCGGCGCGCGGTGGCCGACCGGCCCGTACATCTGCTCGCGGCGCATGACCAGCTTGACCGGCCGGCCGACCAGCTTCGCCGCCATGATGCCCAGCACTTGCGGTCCCGAGATCAGGCCCTTCGACCCGAAGCCGCCGCCGAGGAACGGGCTGCGGATCAGGATATCGGTGGGCGCGATGCCGAAGAGCCCGGCGATGCGCATCTGCGCCATCGCCATGCCCTGGCTCGGCGTGTCGAGGGTCAGCCGGTCGCCGTCCCAGACCGCGACGATCGCATGCGGCTCGAGCGGATTGTGATATTGCGCCGGCGTTTCGTACGTCACGTCGATACGCTTTGCCGCCGCTGCGAGGCCGGCTTCGATGTCGCCGTGCCCGGCCTGCGCCTCGTCGCCGACACCTACAGCCGCCGGGACGAAACGTTCGCCATCGTCGAGCGTCACACAGGCCTGCTCCGTTTCATAGCTCGGCGCCAGCAGGATTGCGCCCTCGGTGGCGGCTTCCAGGCTTTCCGCGATCACCACGGCGATCGGCTGATTGACGTAGCGGACGCGCTCGTCCTGCAGCAGGTCGAGCTTGAAGGTAAAGGGATTGGCCTTCTCGTCCGGATGCTGCTTCAGCGCCGGCGCATTGCCGGGTGTCATCACCTCGACCACGCCCGGATGCCGCTTGGCGGCTTCGATGTCGAGCGAGGCGACGCGGCCGCGGGCGATGCTGCTGACCGCCATCACCGCGTGGAGCATGCCGGGTGGATGATTGTCCGCGGCGTAGCGCGCGGCGCCGGTGACCTTCAGCACGCCTTCGCGCCGGGTCATGGGCTGGCCGATATTCGAGCCGTGGCGGACGTAGGTGGGAGTAATGGAGGCCATGATGGGGCTCCTAAGCGAGATTGACGAGCGAGGCGGGCAGGGCCGTTGGACGTGACGGCGTGCCTTTGGCGGCCGCTTGCAGCGCTCGAATGACGAGCCGGCACGCCAGTTCGATCTTGAAGCCGTTGTCGCCCGAAGGTCGCGCATCGGCGAGCGCTAGACCGGCGGCTTCGGCGAAGGCGGCTTGTCCTGCCTCGCGTCCGGCCAGTGCCGCTTCGGCCGCGCTCGCTCGCCAGGGCTTGAGCGCGACGCCGCCCAGCGCCAGCCGCGCCTCGACGATCCGTGTTCCTTCCAGGCGGAGACCGGCCGCTGCCGAGACCACGGCGAAGGCGTAGGAAGTACGCTCGCGGATCTTGAGATAGCGGCTATGGACCGCGAAGCGCGACGCCTCGGCCGGCAGGCGCAGCCCGACGATCAGCTCGCCGGGTTCGAGCGCCGTCTCCCGATGCGGCGTCGTTCCGGGCAGCAGATGGAACGCATCGAACGGCACCTCGCGGCGCCCCTGTGGCCCATCGATCTCGACGATCGCGCCGAACGCCGCGAGCGGCACGCAGAAATCGGACGGGTGGGTGGCGATGCAATGCTCGCTCCAGCCCAGCACCGCCTGGAGGCGCGTATCGCCGCCCAGCGCATCGCAGCCGGCGTCCGGGCTGCGCTTGTTGCAGGCGCTCGCCGGGTCGTAGAAATACGGGCACCGGGTCCGCTGCATGAGGTTGCCCGCGACCGTCGCGGCATTGCGCAATTGGGCCGAGGCGCCGGAGAGCAGGGCCTCCGCGATCGCCGGGAAGGCGCCGGCGAATTTCGCATGCCGGGCGAGGTCGCTGTTCCGGACGAGCGCCCCGATCCGGGCACCGCCATCGGCGGAAATCTCGATCTCGCTCAGGCCGGGCAGGCGGGTGATATCGAGAATGCGCGTCGGCTGCACGACGTTCCCCTTCATCAGGTCGAGCAGGTTTGTGCCGCCGGCGAGGATCGCGGTGCCGGCCTGTCCGGCCGCGGCGACCGCCTCGGGAACGGTCTTCGCGCGCACATAGTCGAACCGGTTCATGCCGCTTCTCCCGCGGCTGCCTGGCGCTTCATCCGCGCCTGGGCGTCGAGAACGGCCTGGGTGATGCCGGCATAGGCGCCGCAGCGACAGAGATTGCCGCTCATCGCCTCGCGGATGCGCTCCGGATCAGTGTCGGCATGGCCTTCGAGCATGAGGCCTACGGCGCTCATGATCTGGCCGGGAGTACAGTAGCCGCATTGAAAGGCGTCGTGCTCGATGAAGGCCGCCTGCACCGGATGGAGCTTGTCGCCCACGGCCAGGCCCTCGATCGTCAGCACATCGGCGCCGTCGCAGCTGAGCGCCAGGGTCAGGCAGGAATTCACCCGGCGGCCGTCCAGTATGACGGTGCAGGCCCCGCATTGCCCGCGGTCGCAGCCCTTCTTGGCGCCGGTCAGGTCAAGATGCTCGCGCAGCAGGTCGAGCAAGGTCGTGCGCGGATCGTCGAGCACGAGCTCGCGTCGCGCGCCGTTGATTTGCAAGCTGATGGAATTGCTCATGGCAGCTCTCCTCTTGTTGAGCGCTCCCGTCCGCGCCAGGCGGGGCGCTCGAATAGCAAGCGACCTCCGGCAAGCGGATGCGGTCGTCAGGCAGCGATGTCATGTTCGGATGGCCGCCGGCAAAGCGGGCGGTCGTGGAACGGACGCAAGGTCTCCCTCAAGGGACGATGACATTGCCTTCCGTCAAGAGGGCATCACCAGCCTCTTAGCTTCCTACCTGACCATATCGGCCGGCGGGGACGCAGATGCTTTTTTGTGGCATGGCCGCCAAGCGCATCGGCCGACGGGCGCAGCCCTCCCTGCCTGCGAGAGGGCTGCGTCTGAATTAACAGTTAGGCGCCGACTTCGTTCAGCACCTTGCGGGCCGCGTTCGCCACGGCGTCGGCGGTGATGCCGAACTTGGCATAGACATCGGCGATCTTGCCCGAGGCGCCGAAGCCGTGCATGCCGACGAAGGCGCCGTCGAAGCCGAGATAGCGCTCCCAGCCCATCTCGACCGCGGCTTCGACCGCGACGCGGGCGCGGCCTTCGCCCAGCACCGATTTCTTGTAGGTTGCGTCCTGCTCCTCGAACAGCAGGCGGCACGGCATCGAGACGACGGCGGTCGGGATCCCCTCGGCCTGCAGGGTCTCGCGCGCCTGGACCGCGAGATGCAGCTCCGAGCCACTGCTCATCAGCGTCATCTTGCGCGGGCCGCCTTCGGCTTCGAGCAGCACATAGGCGCCGCGGGTGGATTTGTTCTCGCCGCTGTCGCGGCGGAGCAGCGGCATCGGCTGGCGCGAGAGGGCGATCAAGGCCGCGCGGCGCGGCGCGTCGAGGATCGCTTCCCAGCATTCCGCGGTCTCGACCGGATCACCCGGGCGATAGACGGCGAGGTGTGGGATCGCGCGCAGCGCGGCCAGATGCTCGACCGGCTGATGGGTCGGGCCGTCTTCGCCGAGGCCGATCGAATCATGGGTCATGACGAAGATAGTGCGGATCTGCATCATCGCGGCCAACCGGATCGACGGGCGGCAGTAATCCGAGAAGCACATGAAGGTGCCGCCATAGGGGATGAGCCCGCCATGGAGCGCGATCCCGTTCATGGCCGCGGCCATGCCGTGCTCGCGGACGCCGTAATGGATGTAGGAGGCGTTGTACTCGCCCGGCTTCAGCTCGACCTGGTTCTTGGTCTTGGTGTTGTTGGACGGGGTGAGGTCAGCCGAGCCGCCGAGCAGCTCCGGAATCGCGTCGAACAGATAGTTCAGCACGGTGCCGCTGGCCTGGCGCGTCGCCAGCTCCTTGCCGCTGTCGATGAATTCCTTGCTCGCGGCGGCGATCGCCTGCTTCCAATTCGCCGGCAGCTCGCCGTTGTTGCGCCGTTCGAATTCCTGGCGCAGCCCGCCCGGCGCCTTCTTGACCCGCTCGGCCCAGGCCATGCGCGCGGCGTTGCCCCTAGCGCCGATCTCGCGCCAGGCCTTGAGCAGATGGTCGGGAATGACGAAGGGCGGCGCATCCCAGCCCAGGATCTTGCGCGCGCCGGCGATTTCTTCCTCGCCGGGGGCGTCGCTATGCGCCTTCTGGGTCCCGGCCCTGGTCGGGAAGCCGAAGCCGATGACGGTCTTGCACGAGATGAGCGATGGCTTGTCCGTGACCGTGTGCGCCTCATTGATGGCGGCGCGGATGGCGTCGGTATCGTGGCCGTCGATCTCGATTACATGCCAGCCCGAGGCGCGAAAGCGTGCGGTCTCGTCGTCGGAGACCGACAGCTTGGTCGAGCCGTCGATGGTGATCGAGTTGTTGTCGAAGAAGGCGATCAGTCGGCCGAGCTTCAAATGGCCGGCGAGCGAGATCGCCTCATGGCTGATGCCTTCCATCAGGCAGCCGTCGCCGAGGAAGACATAGGTGAAGTGGTCGACCAGATCGTTGCCGAACTTGGCGTTCATGATGCGCTCGGCCAGCGCCATGCCGACCGAGTTGGCGATGCCCTGGCCGAGCGGCCCGGTCGTCGTCTCGATGCCGTTGGCGTGCCGGTATTCCGGGTGGCCGGCGGTCTTGGAATCGATCTGGCGGAAGCGCTTCAGCTGCTCCAGCGTCATATCCTCGTAGCCGGTGAGGTAGAGCAGGCTGTAGAGCAGCATCGAGCCATGGCCGTTCGAGATCAGGAACCGGTCGCGGTCGAACCAATGCGGGTCCTTCGGATCGAAATTGAGGAAATCCTTGAACAGGACCGTGGCGATGTCGGCCATGCCCATCGGCATGCCGGGATGGCCGCTCTTGGCGGCCTGGACCGCATCCATCGACAGGAAGCGGATACAGTCGGCCAGGTCGCGGAGATGCTGGTCGCGGGGCGCCGGCACGGTCTTGGGCGAGGTCGTCTCTGACATGGCTGTAGGCTCCGGGGGGCTGGTTTTGGGGGCGATTGAACCATCGAACGGGCTCACGCGACAGTCCCGTTGGCGTGAGAGCGTCGATTTTCCGGCGATGGCCACGAAACGGTCTACTGCCCCAAGGGGTTCACGCGCTTGTACAGACCTGCGGCATCTAGGACCGGACCGCTAAGAGGAACTTTGACGAAGCGCCTCGGTTCAATCCTGTATCGAGGAGGGTTCAACCATGCCACGCGGCGACAAGTCAAAATATACTGACAAGCAGGAGCGCAAGGCGGACCATATCGCCGAAAGCTACGAAAAGCGCGGCGTCTCCGAGGAAGAGGCGGAACGACGGGCCTGGGCCACCGTCAACAAGGATGATGGCGGCGCCAAGCGGGCGGGCGGCTCCGGACGGGGTAAATCGACTGGGCATCCGGCGGCCCACAAGGGCGGCGAGCTGGGCGGGCGGGCCTCGGCCGAACGGCCGGCGGCGGATCGTTCGGCCGCCGCGAAGAAGGCAGCCGCGACGCGCAAGCGCAACGCGCATAGCCAGGCCCACACTTGACGGCGGGACCGCTCCTTCGAACACCCGGGATCGGGCCTGTGGCGACCCAGGCCGTGCGCCGTATTCTTTGCGTTTTCCCGGCTGATCGATCTTCTTTCCGCCACAATGCCAATCATACTTATCCGAGTCGGGTCGAGTGCGATTCGATGGGCCGGCTTCCCACCGCGAATCTACGCCGGGTGTGCCGAATCGGCTCTAACCATTTGACGAATATGGGTTTGAGATCTGGCTGCCGACGTCACTTCCGGCGTATAGCCGGCAACGAGCCGAGTCGGGGGCCTATTGAGAAGGCGCCCAATCTCGGCATGGTTGCTCATCACCCCATTATCTTCGCAAGACGGGCGACAGCTGGCGAGCGGAACGCTTCCTCTTATTCCACCCGATCGCTCGCTGTGGCTCTCGCCAGGGCGCGAGCCCGAGTCGCGGGCGTCGGTATCCGTTTTCGCGGATGGATTATACGTCCAAATCGGCGGTGAAGGCCCGTTCAACACACGTCAACCGTGCCGTAACTTTGTCCCTATTTTGGCATTGCAGCGATAAGCGCGAAAATGTTATTTTGCACTGCAACCTTGCGCCTAGGTTACCCTTACGGCGTTGAGGTGTTTTAGTTCCCGCACCTTTTTGTCGCAATAGAAGGGCCTCAAGCGCCGCGCCAGGAAGACGCGCGGTAGCGCCCCATGCTGCGCTGCAGCACGACGATCAAGCACGTCATCTTCCGCCCGCGTCGATAGCGGCCAAGGGCTGGGATAGATTGGAGATCGTCACCGCATGAAATCTCTTCGCGATGCAGTGATTCCGGCATCCGCTGAGCCGATAGGCATCGGACGCCCGATCCGCCCCTCTCCCTCGTCACGACCGAAATTCGCCGTGCCGACCGACATCGTGCCGGCGCTGCTGGTCCTCTGCGATGTATTGACCATCATTCCCAGCGTCTACATCGCGTTCAAGGTGATCATTACCGAGGTCGGATTTCGCAATAACCCCTCACTCTATCTGCATATCCTGCTGATCATGTTGCCGGCCGTGCCGATTACGCTGTCCTATTTCCGGCTCTATGGCACCAGTTACGTCTTCAATAGATCCGATCACATTAAGATCATTACCAAATCCGCTCCGATCCTATTGGCGATCGCGACCCTGGTGATCCTTCCCGTCACGGAGGTTTTATGGCAGGCGCTCGAATGGGCGCTGGTCTTCCTCGTCGCCTATGTGGCCCTGGCGACCGGCGCGCGTCTCGTCATGTGCCGTCAGATCGAACGGATGGTGCAGGCCGGTTGGCTCGAGCGCACGGTCGTGATCATCTGCGGCGGTCCGAGGGGATGCGAGCTTATCGAGTCGCTCGAACGGCTGCGCCAGCCTTGGACCCGTATCCTGGGCGTATTCGACGATCGAAGACGGCCGGGCACCTCGATGCGCGTGATGGGTTATCCCGTTCTGGGAACCATCGCCGAACTGGTGCCGTTCACACGCCAGAATCGGGTCGACGAAGTGATCATCGCACTGCCGTGGGGGGCCGAAGCCCGCGTGCAGGAGATCATGGGCCAGATCGGCGAGATTCCGGCCAACGTCCATATGGGGCCGGAGCCGATGGTCCAAAGCTTCGCCAATCCGAGGATGGTGGACCTCGACGGCATGCCCACGCTCAACGTCATGGCCAAGCCGCTTACTGCCGGCGACTGGGTGGTGAAGGGGGTAGAGGACATGCTGATCGCTGGCGCTGCGGTGCTGCTGCTCTCGCCGCTGCTGCTGCTCATCGCGCTTGCCATCAAGCTCGACAGTCCCGGTCCCGTGTTCTTCCGGCAGAAGCGCTACGGTTTTAACAACAACCTGATCGAGGTCTTCAAGTTCCGTTCGATGCATCATCACATGGCGGATAACAATGCCGACAAGCTGGCGACCCGCGACGACCCGCGCGTCACCCGCATTGGGCGTTTTCTTCGCCGCAGCAGCCTCGACGAGCTGCCGCAGCTCTTCAATGTGCTGCGCGGCGAGATGTCGATCGTCGGGCCGCGGCCGCACGCGCTGCATGCCAAGGCCGACGGCAAGCTCTATCAGAACGTGGTCGACAATTACGCCAAGCGGCACAAGATCAGGCCGGGCATCACCGGCTGGGCCCAAGTGAATGGCTGGCGCGGCGAGACGGATACCGAGGACAAGATCATCCGTCGCGTCGAGTGCGATCTTTTCTACATCGAGAACTGGTCGTTCTCCCTGGATATTTACATCATCGTGATGACGGCATTCGCGCTGGTTGGAACCAAGAGCGCGTATTGACCGATGGCATGCCCAAGATCCTTAACAACAACTGGCGGTCGGACATGAAAAACCTTCCTGTGCCCAGCGTTGTGCGCTCCAACCGCGCCTCGCCCTCGACAGCGCTCGGCCTTTGCTTGCTTGCCCTGGCGGCTTGCACGACCCCGCCGGATCAGCAGACGCCGCCGGTGGTCTCGCTCCCGCAGGCACCGCTTGCGGATAGTTTGCCGTCCTATCGGCTCCAGGTCGGCGACGTGCTCGATCTCCGCTTTCCGGAGAACAACACTCTGAACGAGGAGGTCACGGTCCGTCCCGACGGCATGATCTCCACCACGCTCGCTTCCGAGATCGCGGTCTACGGTCATTCCGTGCCCGAGGCGACGGAGCTGATCCATCAGGCCTATCAGCAGAACCACGTTGTGGCGCTGCCGAACCTGATCGTCCGCTCCTTCTCGCCGACCCGCATCTATGTCGGCGGCGAGGTCGTCAATCCGGGCGAGTTCCTCAATATCGGCCCGGATCTTACCGTCAGCCAGGCGATCGCACGCGCCGGCGGCATCAAGAACTCGGCCGATTATCACGACGTGCTGATCCTGAGAAAGGGCGCCGGCAAGGACTCGTCGGTCTTCTCGGTCGATTATTACGAGGCGACCCAGGGCGGGAAGGCCGATCTCGATGCGCGTCTGGCGCCCTACGACGTGGTCTTCGTGCCCCGCACCGGCATCGCCCAGGTCTATGTCCAGTTCCAGCAATATATCCAGCAGTTCGTGCCCGACTCGTTCAGCCTGTCGCTGCCGCTCCGCACCACCGGCATCATTCAGTGAGGCTCTGACATGATCGTTCAGCGCAGCCCGCGCGCGGTGATGACCGCCGTCTTCAAGCAGATCTGGCGTTTCATCTTCATTTTCGTCGCCGTCAATCTCCTAGCTATCGCCTATCTGCTGATCGCGACGCCGGAATTCGAATCGACGGCGCAGCTCCTGTTCCGCTTCGGCCAGGACCGGCGGCCGGCGATCAGCAAGCAGGACGCGGCGACGCCGGATGTCTCGGCTGACGAGCGGGCCAAGATCATCCAGTCGAACATCGACATCATGAAAAGCCGCGACATGGCGGAAAGCCTGCTCAATTCCCTGAAGATCGAGCATGTCTATCCCGGCCTCATCGAGAATCCGCCGGATCAGGGCACGGTCATGGACGCGGCCGTGATCAAGCTCAGCCGCAAGCTGACGATCAAGATGTCGCCGTCAGGCGATGTGATGGAGATCGCGGTCGATCATCCCGACGCCATCGTCTCGACCGAGATGGCGAACCGGCTCGTCTCGCTGTTCCTCCAGCATCAGGCCAAGATCTACACCAATCCGCAGGCCGATTTCCTGGCGGGCCAGGTAAAGGATTCGGAGAAGCAGCTCAACAAGTCGCGTTTGGCGCTCAACACCTATATGTCGCAGGCGGGCTTGGCCGCCGTCGATGACGAGCTGACGGCACTGGTCCGCCGCCGCTCCGACATTGCCGAGTTGGTCGCCCAGCATACCGCCAACCGGGCGGATGCCGACGCCAGGGTGGCGAATCTCAGAGAGTCCATGAAGAATGTGCCGAAGAATGAGCCGATATCGGTCGAATCCGAACGGTTCAAGCCTTTGGACGATGCCCAGGAAAGGTTGCGCGATCTGCGCTTCCGCGAGCAGCAGGCACTGCGTACCTTCTCGCCGGAGAGCCAGGCCGTCCGCGACCTCGAAAAGGACATCGCTTTCGCCACGCGGGATGCTGCGGCCAAGGAGGCTGAACTCGCCAAGCGCATCAAGCAGACGCCGAGCCAGGTCTATGAAGGGGTCGAATCGAGCTATCTCCAGCAGATCGCCGTCCTCGACGCCGAATCAGCCCAAACCCAGGTTTTCACCAAGGAACTGGCCGATATCGACAAGCAACTCGGCGACTTGCGCACGCGCAAGAACCGGTACGACGACCTGCAGCGCCAAGTCGATGTCGATATGGACAATTACAAGATGCTGGCCCAGCACTACGACGAGGCCCGCGTCGCCGATAACATGAACCTCGGTGAGATCACCAATGTCGAGGTGATCGAGCACCCGGTCGTGCCGTTCGAGCCGGCCAAGCCGCGTAAGCTGCTCGTTCTAGCCCTGGGCTTCTGCGCCAGCATCGCGCTGGGCCTGGCCGCCTGCCTCATGCGGGAAAAGGTCGACGAGCGGATCAGCTTGCCGGAGCAGGTGGCGGTATTGAGCCGCCTGCCGGTCCTGGCCGTCTTCCCGGACATGGGACGCAAGAATCGGCCGTCTACCATTTGATTTGGAGGTAACGGGAATGTCTCTCCCATCGACAAACACCGATACCGAAATCGTTACGGTTCCCCATGATTTGAAGATCGTCCGGCGCGGTGTCACGCCTTCGTCCGATTTCCAGCGCTTCCTGCCCCTGGGCGAGGTTTTGTCGCTCTACAATCGGTGCCAGCTTCTGCTCGATGAGGAGAGTTGCCCCGCGATCGAGTTCGTCGGATCGGTCCATGGCGAGGGTACCTCGACCATCGTCGCCGAAGTGGCGCTGGCGGTGTGCGGCCTGCTCAAGAGCCGCATTCTGCTGATCGAGGCGACCGGCACGCCGTCGGCGCTGGGCCAAAGCCTGGCGACGGAAATTCCGGCCTCGCTCGACAAGGTGCTGACCGGGCAGGCGCCGATCACGGACGCGCTCGCCACGCTCCCGGATGTCGAGCTGCACTACGCCACGCTCTCGATCGGCGGGATGGGCAGCAACCGCTTGCCGAACACCCGCGCGATCCAGACTCTGTTCAGCCGGCTGCGCCAGTATTACGAGCTCATCCTGGTCGATGGCGGCTGCATCCAGAGCGATAATTACAGCCCGATCCTGTCGAAAGCTGTCGATGGCGTCGTGCTCGTGATCGAGGCCGACCGCACCCGCATGCCGGTGGTCGACTGGTCGCTGCAGATCCTCAATACGAGCAAGGCCCATGTGCTCGGCACCGTGCTCAACAAGCGCCGCTTCCATATTCCGAAGCGGGTTTATGACCTGTTGTAAGGACTGAAGCCATGCCTGATCGCGATCATACCCGACCGTCGGCACGGGGCCGGATCGGATTGCTGCTCGCAGCCTTTCCGATCCTATGCTTCGCGGCGATGGCGTTCGTCGGCGGCGGCAGCGAGCGCGCCGAGGCGGCGGCCTTCTGCCTGGTCGCCAACAACATGGCGCCGCAATGCAATTACGAGACGGTCCAGCAGTGCCAGCAGCAATCCGAGAATCCCGGCTTCGGCTGCATCCCGAACCCGAACGAGATGCAGCAGGTGTTCGGCAGCTCGCGCTACTGCGTGGCGACCGAGCAGCGTATCGAATATTGCCTCTTCTCCGAATATGGCGCCTGCAACACCGATGCGCAGCGGCGCCGCGGGGTTTGCTACGACAGCGGCGCCATCGGCCCGACCGATCCCTTCCAGTACGACACGCGCAAGCCCGCTTACTGAGCCTTACGTGCCTTTTCTCATCATTGCGAGTGCCAGGCTATGAAGCGAGGGACGCAGCAGCTCCCGATACACGGCGAAGCCGGCGAACATGGCGAGCGCCGCGGCCTTCGGAATGCCGAGGCGCACGCGCGCCGCATATTGGTCGAAATATTTGTCGAAGAAGTAGCGCGTGTAGAAGACCGACCAGTAGATCCGCTTGAACGGGCGCGTCCGCTGCCCGCCGGTTTTGACCTCGGAAAGGGGCAGATGAATGCTGTGGCAGTCATTGGTGACGTAGATGTCGAAGCCGTTGACGAACAGGTTCATCTGATAGTCGGTCTCTTCCCGATAGCCGTTGCCCCGGGCGTAATAGGGATCGAACGGAAAGCGCTGCAGGAGATCGCGGCGGGTCAGGATGATGGCGTTGGTGAAGGGCAGCTTGAGGTCGCCGCCGAAGCGGGCGCCGTTGACGTACTCGCAGATGGCGTGATTGAATGGCGCCGCGCGCCGCAGCCCGTCGCCGAAGCGGCGAAGCGCCTCGTCCGGCGTCTCGCCGCTTCTCATATAGACGCGGCGGCCGGACACGGCGCCGGCGCCGAAGCCGTTGAGCTTGTCCAGGCAGGTCTTGGCGTAGCCGGGCTCGAGGTACTCGTCGTCGTCGCAGAACAGGATGAACTCGTTCGTCGCCTGAGCGACCCCGATATTGCGCGACTGCGAGGCGCCCTGGCGCGTGGCGTTGCGGATCACCTGCGCGCGCACCGCCGGATATTGCCGCGCCAGCTCGGCGATGAGCTCGGGCGTCTCGTCCTCGCCCTGATCGATGACGAACAGGATCTCGCTGACCAAGTCCTGCGAGAAATAGCTGGGAGCGACCTTCCGAAGCGTATGCGCGCGGTTCCGCGTCGGAACAACCATGCTGATCATCGACCGCCGTCCTTCTCGAATAATGCCCCGATCGCGGGATGGAAACGGGCCGCAGGATGCGCCCGCATGAATTTGACCGTCGCGCGCGTCGGTCAACGTCAAGGTTCGAAGGTCGGTTCCATCGCGGCGAAGCTTGGCGAAGCCTTCGCATACGCTCAAGTGTCATATGGAGGCCGCGCATGAAGGTGGCGCTTATCGATCCGTCCTGGTTCACCGGCCCTTACGACACGGCGCTCGCCACCGGCCTGGCCGAGGCGGGGGCCGAGGTCCGGCTTTATGCCGGCAATGTCGATGCCGATGATCCGATGCGCGGCCATCCGACGCTGATCGAGCATTTCTATACCGGCCTCACGGGCTCGCCGCTCGCCCGCCTGCCCAAGCCGATTTTCCGCGGGCTGAAGGGCTTGTCGCATATCGGCGGCATGGCCCGTCTCGCGGCCGCCTTCGGCCGTTGGCGGCCGGACATCATCCATTTCCAATGGGCGCCGCTGCCGGTCGTGGATCGAAGGTTCCTGCCGGCGCTTCGGCGGCTGGCGCCGCTCGTTCTCACCGTCCATGATTCGACGCCGTTCAACGGCAATCCGAGCGCGCGCCTGCAGGCGATCGGCGCGCTCACCATCATGAACGAGTTCGACGCACTCATCGTCCATACCGATCAGGCGATGCGGCGCCTCGGCGCGGCCGGGATCGGCGGTGACCGGCTGGTCCGGGTCCCGCACGGTCCGCTGCACGACGTGCCGGCACGGGCCGACGATGTCGAGGATCGCGACCTCGCCGATCCGTCGGTCGAGTTCCTGCTGTTCGGCAAGCTCAAGCACTACAAGGGCATCGACGTCATGATTCGGGCGCTTGCCATGCTGACGCCGGAGCAGCGTGCGCGGGCGCATGTCCGCGTCATCGGCAAGCCCTATATGGAGGTGGTTCCGCTTTTGGAACTCGTCCGCGCCGGCGGGGTCGAGCGTTGCTTCACCTTCGATCTGCGCTTCGTCGAGGATGACGAGATTCCGCGGTTGCTGGCTCAGGCGAGTGCCGCCGTCTTCCCCTATCGCGAGATCGATGCGAGCGGCGTGCTGATGGCGGCGATCATGGCCGGCCGGCCGATCATCGCTTCGGCGATCGGCAACTTCGCCGAGATGCTGCGGGACGGCGAGGATGCGTTGCTGGTGCCGCCGGACGATGCCGCCGCCCTGGCCCAGGCCCTCGGCCGCTTCATCGACGATGCCGCACTCCGTGAGCGGCTGGGCGCCGGGACCCAGGCGCTCAGGGTCGCCATGCCGAGCTGGGCCGAAATCGGCCGCACGACCCGCAGCCTCTACGAATCCCTCATCGTCGATGCCGCCCGCCGCGCGCCGTTTCGATCGTCGGCGGAGGCCGCCCCTCTTCGTCCCGCCAACGGAGAATGACCGTGTCCTCGATGTTCTTCGGCCTGTTCGTTCTATTCCTGTTCCTGTCGCTGCACCCCTTCACCACATACCCGCTCTCGCTTATGCTGCTCAAATCCTGGCGGGGCGGGGCGGGGCCGAAGACCCAGCCCATGGCGGAGCAGGCGCCCAGCTTCGCCATCTGCATGTGTGCTTACAACGAGGCGGCGGCGATCGAGGAAAAGTGCCGGAATCTCCTGGCGCTGAAGGAGACCCGGCCGAACCTGCAGCTCCTTGCCTATGTCGACGCCTCGACAGACCAGACCGCGGAGATCCTAGAGCGCTACGCGCCTGCGATCACCGTCGTGGTCTCGCCCGACCGGCACGGCAAGACCCATGGGATGAACCGGCTGGTCGGCATGGCGAAGGCCGACATCCTGCTCTTCACCGACGCCAACGTCATGCTCGACCTCACGGTCCTGGATCGGCTCGAGCGCTATTTCGCCGATCCCGAGATCGGCTGCGTCTGCGGCCATCTGCAATATACCAACGGTGCTGACTCAGGGACGGCAGAAACCGGCTCGCTCTATTGGCGGCTCGAGGAAAAGATCAAGCAGCTCGAAAGCGATCTGGGCTCGGTCATGGGGGCCGACGGCTCGATCTTCGCGATCCGCCGCGCGCTGCATCATCCGCCGCCCGACAACATCATCGACGACATGTATGTCTCGCTGATGATCCTGTGCGACGGCTATCGCGTCGTGCGTGCGCCGGACGTGATGGCCTATGAGGAGGCGGTCGCCTCCATGGGCGCCGAATTCCAGCGCAAGATCCGGATCGCCTGCCAGGCCTTCAACGTTCACCGGCTGCTCTGGCCGCGCCTGCGGCGGCAGGATTGGTTGACGCTCTACATGTATGTCTCGCATAAGCTCCTGCGCTGGCTCAGCATCTATTCGCTCGGCGTCGCCGGCCTCTGCTTCCTGGCCCTGTGCGCTTCCCTCGGCCATCCCATGCTGGGCTTGGCCCTGATCGCGCTGGCGCTCGGGCCGGTCCTGCTCGGCGGCCGGTTCGGGGTCCGGCCGTTCCCCAAGATCCTCAGCATCCTCACCGCACTTGTCGGCGCCGGGATCGGCGTCTACCGCTCGCTGCGGGGCGAAAGGTTCCAGGTCTGGGCCTCGACCTCGTCGCTTCGCCCCGTCACGCGTTCCTGATCACCAGCCGGTCGCAAGATGCAATCGACATCCTTCAATCCCCTGGACGGCTCGGCATCGGCATTGGGCGGCATGTACCGCCCGCCGCCGATGATCGAGCTGACCGGCAATCGGGCGGCCCGGACGCGGCAGTATTTCCTGCTGGCGACGCTGATCATCGCCAACACCTTCCTGCAGAAATTCGGCATTCCGATCTCGTCGGACAGTTCGCTTTCGGTCGGCCTGGTGCTGATGGCGCTGGTGACCGGGCTCGGCATCGTCATGGGCGAGCTGCAGATCCATTCCCGCAACCTCATGCTCTATCTGCTGCTGGCGACCACGTTGCTGGCGACCCAGATCCTGGGCGGGCAGGATTTCTCCAAGCCGTCGCTGGCGCTTCTGCTCTGCATCCACCTGCCTTACATCTTCCATTTCAAGCGGCCGATGTCCGATCCGCTGGCGCCGATGCGCATCTATCAGCACATGATGCTGCTGATCGCGCTGTTCGGCATCGGTCAGTTCGCGATCCAGTTCGTGATCGGCTGGGAAAAGGCGTTCATCCTCGATACCGCCGTGCCCAAGCAGTTCCTGGAGCAGGGCTACAACGCGCTCAATCCCGTCGGCTCCAGCGGCCATATCTTCCGGGCCAACGGCTTCTTCATGCTCGAGGCGTCGCTGCTCAGCCAGACGGTGGCGATCGCGGTCATCATCGAGCTGATGCATTTCCGGCGCCCGGCCTATCTGCTCGCCTTCGCCGCCGCTCTCATCGTCTCCTATTCGGGCACCGGCCTCATCATCCTGGCCGTGGTGACGCCGATCGTGCTCGCCAAGCGCGGCCGGCTCGATGCGATCTTCCTGTTGGGCGCGGCGGCGGCGGTGCTGATCGTCTTCGCCAGCGAGCTGCAGCTCTCGATCTTCGTCAATCGCCTGGACGAATTCTCCAATGTCCGGTCGAGCGGCTTCGCCCGGTTCCTGTCGATCTTTTATCTGATCAACGACTATATGCTGCCCGATCTCGGCAGTGCCTTGTTCGGGCTCGGGTCCGGCGCCATCACCCATATGGCCAACCTGACCTACTACAAGATCCACGACCCGAGCTGGGGCAAGCTCGTCTTCGAATATGGCTTTGTGGGCGCGCTCGTCTATTTCCCCTGCATGGGCCGGATCGTGTTCGGAACCAAGCAGCACGCCATGATCAAGCTGGCGCTGGTGATCCAGTTCCTGGTGCTCGGCGGCTATCTGCTGACGCCGATCGTCCACGTCCTGTTCCTGGCGCTGGTCGTCTGGCCGTTCTCCGGCGAGAGCGTACCGGATCGGTCGGCCTCGGCTTTGGAGCCGGCGGAAATCGAGCGGTCGCTGCCGCCCAGGAGAGCGCGGCAGGCCGTGTCCTGAAACCTGACCGGGCGGCCCAGGTCTCATAGCGAGTGAAGGAGCGAGGATGGAATCGACTGCGGCCCGTCGCCGGAAGGCGTACAACCAAGGTTTGAGCTGGCTGCGGCGGCTCGCCGTCGTTGCCGCCTTGAGCGGCGGCCTCGTCGCGAACCGGCCGGCCGCGGCGCTCAGCTTCGAGGATCATTTCGCCGGCGTCCAGACGACCATGCCGGATGGCTCGACCAAGCTTTATCCCGATCAGAACAATTGGGGCTTCACCTTCTGGCCCGGCGTGCAATCGCCCAACAGCTATGGCGACGGCACCAACTGGCTTGCCGGAAACGGCGATTCCGAATCCTACCTGACGCCCTTCATGCCGGTCGCGAAGCCCCTGCCGGCAGCACAGAGATACGACCCGTTCACGATCCAGCCCGACGGGCTGCATATCCGGGCGAGCGTGCTCTCGCCCGAGCAGCAGAGCGTCTACAAGGTCACCTCGTTCCATCGCTTCGGCTCGGGGATGCTGATCTCCAAATTCTCGTTCCAGTACGGCACCGTGACCATGGTCGCGAAATTGCCGAAGGCGAAGGGATCCTGGCCGGCCCTCTGGATGCTGCCGACCAGCCATGCCTGGCCGCCCGAGCTCGATATCTTCGAGGCGATGCCCTGGGCGCCTCATGCCCAGCAGATCCATTCCGGTGTCATCCTGCCGACCGGCGTCAGCGGCGGCTTCGGCGACTGGTACAATGTCGGTACCGACCTCATCGACAATTTCCACACCTACAGCCTGACCTGGGCGGCGAACACGATGTCGATGCGCTTCGACGGCACGGTGATCTGGACCAAGCCCACGCCGCCGGCCCTGCAGACGCCGATGTATCTTCTGGTCACCTACGCGGTCGGCGGCAAATGGCCCTATAACGAGCTGCAGGTGCAGCCGATCGACAGCACGGCCAAGGCGCGGCTGGGTGTCGGCTCCAACCTGATCCAGGGCGATTATCCGGCGGACATGGTGATCAAGAGCATCAAGGTCACGCCATGATCTCCACCGAAGCCGGGCGCCGCCGCCCGTCCGACCTGGAAGAGCGGGCGAAAGCCATGGACGCGGTCAAGGCCAAGCTGTCGGTGATCCTTGATTACGTGCCGGTGCAGCGGCCGGTGATCTATCTCGATTATCCGCTGCATCTCAATATCGGCGATCTGCTGATCTGGCTGGGGGCGGAGGCCTTCTTCCACACCCACGGCCATCGGATCGTCGGTCGCGGAATCTGCACCAAAATCCGGGGCGACCTGCGCCGGCGCGTTACACCCGAGACCACCATCGTGCTCCATGGCGGCGGCAATTTCGGCGATCTCTATCCGGTGCATCAGCGTTTTCGCGAGCGTGTCGTCGAAGCGTTCCCGGACAACAAGATCGTGCTGCTGCCCCAGACCATCCATTTCGGCGACGAGGCCGCCGCCGCCGCTTCCGCCCGTATCTTCAACGGCCATCGCGACGTGACCATGTTCGTTCGCGACCTGCCGTCGCTGGCATTCGCCGAACGCTTCCTCGATATGCCGATCCTGCTGGCGCCCGACACGGCGCATCAGCTCTGGGGCAGTCTGGGCAATCCGAACGAGATGGGCACGGGGGCGCTCGGCCTCATCCGCAAGGATATCGAGGCGACGGCGGCCGGCGCCGATCTGCTGCGGCCGGGAGAACCTCAGGTCGATTGGATCGATCTGAGCTCGGTCTGGCGGCGCAAGCTGCACGCCGCGTTGCGCCGGCTGCACGTGCTGCAGGACATGGTCGATCACGAGCTCGGGGGCGCCAGCCTATGGCGCGCCTATTGCCGGCAGCTCTGCGATCGGATGGCCGCGATCTTCTCCGCCCACGAAACCATCGTGACCAACCGGCTTCATGCCTGCATCCTGGGAGCCCTGCTGTGCCGCGAGGTACGCTACTTCGATAATTCCTATGGCAAGGTCGGGGCCTACGCCGACGTCTGGATGGCCGGAATGCCGGGCATTCGCCCGATATCGGCCGTTTCCGCCTTCGCCTGAGGGGCTGTCATGGACGGTGCCAAGGGCGGAAAGCGAAAGGGGGATGGTCATGCTGAAGCGACTCCTCGATTTCAACGCATCGCGCTACTGGCTCAAGCGGGAAATGATCGAGTTCGCCCGGACCGTTCCCGCGAATGCGCTGGTGCTCGATGCCGGCGCCGGCGACTCTCCCTATCGCCCGCTCTTCGCCCATTGCCGCTACGAGGCGGCGGATTTCGTGAAGGTCGACAAACCCTATGCCGCGCAGACCTATATCTGCGACCTCACCTCGATTCCGGTCGAGGCCGAGCGGTTCGATTGCGTCATCTTCAACCAAGTCATGGAGCATGTTCCCGAGCCGGAACTCGTCTTGCGCGAGCTGCGGCGCGTCTTGAAGCCGGGCGGAGTCCTGTTTTACTCGGCGCCGTTATTTTACGAGGAACATGAGCAGCCTTATGATTTCTACCGCTATACCCAGTTCGGCGTGCGCTACCTGTTCACCAAGGCCGGGCTGTCGGTTCGGGCTATCCACTGGCTGGAAGGGTATTTCTGCACGGCGGGTTATCAGCTGCGCAGCATGGCGCGGCATCTGCCGGCGGGCGAAATCCTCAAGCTCGGTCTCGTCGGTCTGCTGCTCTGGCCCTTTCTCATGCTGATGCGAGGCTGCTGCTTCATGATCTCGATCCTGTTCCAGCTGATCGATACGCGCCATCGCTTCACCGGCGCCGCCTATCCCAAGAATTACTTCGCGATCGCCGAGCGCAGCGAGATCGGCGCGGAAGCGGCCAAGCCGGCGCAATGACCATCTCCCGACAGAAGGCCGCCAAATCGCTCGTCTGGACGAGCCTGGAAAGCGGGGGGCTGTCCGGCCTTTCCTTCCTCACGCTCATCGTGCTGTCGCATTTCCTGGCGCCGACCGAGTTCGGCGTGGCCTCGCTGGCGCTGAGCGTGGTGCAGATCCTGAACATCCCGGTCGAGATGCTGTTCCACGACGCGCTGGTTCAGCGCAAGACCATCGAGGATCGGCATTTCGACACCGCCTTCACCGTGTCCCTCGGTATCGGCATCGTGCTGGCGCTCGGCTGCTGGGCGGGGGCCGACGCCTTCGCGCGCTGGGTCGGCGAGCCTTCCGCAGCCTCAGTCCTGCGCTGGATGAGCCTCAGCCTGCCGGCCATGGGCATGGGGAGTGCCATCATGGCGCGGCTGCGCCGCGAGATGCAGTTCCGTCCGCTGGCGCTGCGTTCGCTCGGCGGCCGGCTGGTCGGTGCCCTCACCGCCGTCATCCTTGCTATCTTAGGGGCCGGGGTCTGGAGCCTGGTCGCGCAGCAGGTGCTGATGGTCGGGTTGGCGACCGTGATCCTCTGGGCCTGTGCCGATCGCTGGCCGCGCCTGTCGGTGTCGCGCACCGCCTTCACCGATCTGTTCGGCTTCGGGCTGCGCGCCACCTCGGTGATGGCGACCTTCTTCGCCTTTCAGCGCATCTTCATCCTGCTGGTCGGGAATTTCCTCGGCAGCGAGGTGGTCGGCTATTTGAACATGGCGTTCCGCACCGTCGATATGCTGCGCGACGTGCTGGCCGGCGCCGTGTCGCAGCTGCTGCTGCCGGTCTTCGCCCGGCTGCAGGACGACAGGCCAGCCTTCATCCGCGCCTACGGCAATGCCGTCGAATATACCTGCGCCATCGCCTTCCCGATCTTTCTCGGCCTGTTCGCGACGGCACCCGAGCTGGTGCCGGCCGTACTTGGCGTCGCCTGGCAGTCCGCCGTGCCTTTCGTCGAGGCGCTGGCGCTGGCGACGATCCCATTCTACTGCCGCATGTTCGCCGCACCGGCCATGTCGGCGCTCGGCAAGCCGCATTATCCGCTGGTCAGTTCGCTCGTTGGCCTCGGCGTCATGATTGTTGGCATGACTGCGGTGGGGCGGAATTCGGCCCTGCTCGCCATCGCGATCTGGGTAGGGCGGCTGGCCGTGAGCACGCCGATCGATATCTGGATGCTGCGCCGGCTCAGCGGCATGACGCTCAAGGAGCAATTCACCGGCCTGCCGCGCCTGATAATCATCGGCGCCGCGATGGTGGCGGCGGTCGAGCTGATCCGGCCGGCGCTCCAACCATGGGCGCTGTCGATAACGGTCCAGCTCGGCATCCTGGTGCTGGCGGGCGCCGCCGTCTATGGCGGCGGCATGCTCGTCTTCAACCGGTCGCTGACCGTCCGGCTGATCGATTTCGTTCAATCGGCGCGGAAACCGCACGGGCCGGCGGTCGTGCTGACAACCAGGACCGACGGCGCCGCTCTGTAGAAGCGTTCAGGAGCCCGTCGGCGCCTGGTGCGGCAGGCGGTAGAATTGGCGGCGCAGCTTGGTGACGAAGCCGTCGCGCCGCATCGGCTCGCATTCCAGGATGTAGCGCCAGGTCTCCGGCTTCAACCGGTATTGGTTCTTGTCCTCGGGCGAGCGTCGGAAGGCGGCGCACATCGCGAGCGATTGCCAGCTGCCCTTCACCGCTTCCATGGCGATGCCGTTGCGCGCCGCCTTGACGGTGAAGGCGGCGGCGGCCAATGCCAGGCGCGGGAAGGGCGTGCCGAACTTGTAGAGCGTGTAGAGATTGTTGCGCACGGTCAGCCGGAATCGACCGCGATCCCAGAACACCCGCGCCTCGGGCGAGACCTTGTGGAGAATTTCGACGGTCGGCACATAGTCGATCCGATAGCCGGCATTGAGCATGCGATAGCAGAGATCGAGCTCCTCGCCGCAGAAGAACAGCCGGTCATCGTATTTGCCGACCTGCTCGAACACCGAGCGGCGGATGCAATGGCCGGCGCCGATGAAGCGGGTGGCGGAGAAATGCTCGGCCGGCCCGACGCCGGGCGGATAATCCCACGAGGTCGGATCGTTCTCGCGCGTGAAAAAATTGGTGATGCGGAAGCCGATCGCGCAAAGCTGCGGCCGGGCCGCCATATAGGCGACGGCACGTTCGAGCATGCGCGTATCGGCGAAGATGGCGTCGCTGTCGAGCGCCACGATATAGGGCGAGCGGCCGAGATCCGACGCCGCATTGCGGCCGCCGGCCACGCCCAGATTGCGGCCGAGCTTGTTCAGCATGACGTCGGATTTGCCGGCGACGAAGGCGTCGAGCCGGGCAAGCTGCTCGGGCTCGCTACCCTGGTCGACGATGAAGATCCGTCGCGTGACGCCCTGCTGTTCCAGGCAACTCTCGATCGCGGCGATGGTGTCTTCGACCCGGTTCCAGGAAAGAAGAATGACATCGACCGCGGGCAGCTCGGCGTTTAACTCGGGTTGCGTATCCGCGATGGCCATCCTGCCGCTCCGTCGATCATGCTCGGGCGAGTTTGGCACATCGGCCTGGGCGCGGGGCGTGCCAAAATTTGTCGCGTCCGAGCGGGACGGAGACTAACGCGCCGCAGGCGGCAAGGTTGCACGAGCCGCAACGAACTTCGTCCGGAAAGCGTGAACGTGCCGCCCACCGAATTGCTCCGGGGCAAGTGCCGGGCCGCCGCCTATAGAGGCTCTGAAGCAGTCTCGAAGTTTGGTTGTCATGCATGGATCGGTTCGGGCTTTTGGTATCGCGGTTCTGGCGCTTACACTGCATTCGGGTCCCTTGGCGGCACGGTCGCTGGACGAGATCAAGGCGGAAGGCGCGCTGCGGGTCGCGATGACGGGCGATTACGCGCCCTTTTCCTTACGCAAGCCGGATGGGCAGATCGTCGGCGCCGACGTCGTGATGGCGCAGTCGCTCGCCACGGCGCTGGGCGTCTCGCTCGCCATCGTGCCGACGAGCTGGAAGACGCTGCGGGCCGACCTGGAGGCCGATCGCTACGACATCGCCATGGGCGGCATCAGCGTGACCGAGGATCGCGCCGCTGTCGGCAACTTCTCCATTCCGGTCCTGCGCGACGGCAAGCGTCCGATCGTCCGCTGTGCGGACAAGGATCGTTATGTCTCGATCGCCGCGATCAACCGGCCCGAGGTGCGGGTCACGGTCAATCCCGGCGGCACCAACGAGCGCTTTGCCACGGTGAATTTCCCGCAGGCGACGCTGGACCCCCATTCCGACAACCGCACCATCTTCGACGAGATTGTCGCCGGGCGGGCCGATGTGATGGTCACGGACGGCGCCGAGGTCGATTACCAATCCCGTCTGCATCCGGGCGTGCTGTGCCCGGCGGCGGTGCCGGACGCCTTCGATCATGCCGATAAGGCTTATTGGATGACGCGCGATCCGGCGCTGAAGGCGGCGGTCGATGCCTGGCTGGAACGGAGCCTGAAGGCGGGTCTTTACGGCAAAGCCCTGACCGATGCCGCGAGCCACTCCTAGCAAGCGCTCAATGAGCGCCGCCGCCGCCCGTGGCGCCGGTCGCCTTCTTCAGGAACATCGCGGCGACCACGCCCAGCATCAGGCCCAGGCCGAGCAGGAAGAAGCTGTCGCTGTAGCCCATGATCGAGGCCTGGTGGCGGATGCCGCGGCCGACCGCGACGATGCCTTCGTGCCAGGCCTGGGCCGGATCGGCGGTGCCGTGGCTGAGGAAATATTGCTGCATCTGCTCCAGCCGATGCCGCGTCGCCTCGCCGAACATGGTGACCTGGCCGGACAGCACGTTGGAATGATATTGCTCGCGCTTGGTCAGGAAGGTCTGCAGCGCCGCGATGCCGAAGGCGCCGCCCAGATTGCGCATCATATTGAAGAGGGCGGAGGCGGAGCCGGCATTCTCCAGCTCGATGCCGGCGGTCGCGATCGCCGAAAGTGGGGTCATGACGACGGCTTGGCCGACCGCGCGGATGATGTTGGGCCACAGCAGCTGCGGGCCGCTATAGTCGCCGCTCAGATAGATGTTCATGAAGCAGCTCACGGCGAACATGGCGAGCCCGATGCCGACCAGCAGCCGGACATCGATCCGCCGCATGAGCCACGGCACGAACGGGATAATGACGAGCTGCGGCAGGCCGGACCAGGCCAGGACCTCGCCGATCTGCTCGGCATTGTAGCCCTGCATCTGCGAGAGATAGAGCGGCAGGATGAAGGACGAGCCGTAGAGGGCCGAGCCGAGCAGCACGTTGGCGAGCGAGCCGAAGCCGAAATTGCGGCGTGCCAGCAGGCGGAGATTGAGCAGCGGCCGCTCGACCGTGACCTCGACCCAGAGGAACAGCGACAGCGACACGGACGCGATGACCGCGAGCTTGACGATGAAGGGCGAGCTGAACCAATCGTCCTTGTTGCCTTCCTCCAGCACCGTCTGGAGCGCGCCCAGGCCGATCGCCATGGTGACGATGCCCTTCCAATCGCCCAACTTCAAAAGACCGAGCTGCATCGGCGAGCGGGCGAGCGACACCCACAGCATGCCGAGCATCAGCAGGCCGGGCACCAGATTGACGAAGAAAATGTATTGCCAGCCGTAATTCTCGTCGAAATAGCCGCCGATGGTCGGGCCGATCGCGGGCGCGAACACGGCCGAGACCGAGAACATGGCAAGCCCGATCGGCTGCTTCGAGCGGGGCAGCATGGTCATGATGATGGTGAAGGCGAGGGGGATGAGTGCCCCGCCGGCGAAGCCCTGAAAGGCGCGCAGCACGATCATCTGGCCCAGATTCTGGGCGAAGGCGCAGCTTGCCGTGAAGGCGAGGAAGAGGGCGGTTGTGGCGAGCAGATAGATCCTGAGCGAGAAGACCCGGGCAAGCCAGCCGGAGAGCGGGATGACGATGATCTCGGTGACGAGATAGGCGGTCGAGATCCAGCCGCCATCATCGATGCCGGCGCCGATGGCGCCCTGGATGTCGGCGAGCGAGGCGTTGACGATCTGGATGTTGAGCACGGCCAGAAACGCGCCCAGCGCCGAGCCGATGACGGCGAGCCAGGTCTTGAACGAGACCGCGTCCGCAGCTGGTTTCAACGGTTCGGCGGCGAGGGGAAGGGTTCTGACGGCGGACATGGCGGGATGCCTTCCTTACCGGGTCGCGAGTTTTTGCCCGGCCTGGCCGGTAGCCGTGAGCACGGTCGGGTTGGTGTCGATCTCGGGCTCGACCGACATGCCGGGGCGGAGCGCGCCGGCGAGCGACTGACCGGGATCGAGCACGATCTTGACCGGAATGCGCTGCACGATCTTAGTAAAGTTGCCGGTCGCGTTGTCCGGTGGCAGCAGCGCGAATTCGAGGCCGCTGGCCGGCGCCAGGCTGTCGACATGACCCTTGATGATCTTGCCGGGGAAGGTGTCGACCTCGACGCTGACCGGCTGGCCCGGCTTCACGTCGGTGAGCTGGGTCTCCTTGAAATTGCCGACGACATAGACCGACTGCAGCGGCACCACGGCCATGAGCTGGGTTCCGGCCTGGACATACTGGCCCTCACGCAGGCTGCGCGCGCCGACCGAGCCGTCGATCGGCGAGACGATGACCGTGTAGCTGAGATTGAGTTCGGCCTGATGCTCGCTCGCCTGATAGTGCTTGAGCTGGGTCTGGGCCTTGGCGCGGGCGGTCTCGAGCACGGTGATCTGGCCTTGCGCCGCGACCAGCGCCGCGCGATCACGCTGCATCGTCGCCGTCGCCTGGAGGAATTTGGACTCGGTCTGCTGGGCCTGCTGCACGGTGCCGACCTGGTTGCGCATCAGGTCGCGGTAGCGGTCGGAATCCTGCTTGGCGAAGGTGACCGCCGCCTGGTCGGACGTGATCGCGGCGCTGGCCTGATCGACCATCGCATGCTGCTGATCGATCTGGGCGGAGATGTTGGCGATCTCGGCCTCGGCGGTGGTGACGTCGGCCTTGGCCTGGTCGAGCGCCGTGCGGTAGTCGCTGTCGTCGATCCGCGCCAGCACCTGGCCGACGGTGACTTCCTGATTGTCCTCGACCAGCACCTTGCCGATATAGCCGGAGACTTTCGGCGCGATCGTCGTGTAGTCGGCCTGCAGGTAGGCGTCGTCGGTCGATTGCAGGAACCGGCCGGTCCGTTCGTAATAGACACCATAGCCGACCACGCCGGCCAGAAGTGCCAGCGATACGCCGCCCAGAAGCGCCCTTTTGGCAATGCGTCCCATGATCTGTCCCCACCACATTCTGGAAAGCGCTACGAAGCGTTTCGATATGGCGGAAGGTAATCGCAGGCTGCGACAATGAGTCTTGCAAAATATGAATACGCAACGTAGCTATTTGGTATGGGAAGCCGGAAGGAGGGCTTCATGATGATGGAATCCGATGTGCGCCGCCCGGGCCGGAAACGTTGCGAGGGCACGCAACAGGCCATTCTCCAGGCGGCTTACGAGCTGCTCGACGAGGGCGGCATCGGCAAGTTCACGATCGAAGGCGTGGCCGCCCGCTCGGGAGCCGCCAAGACGACGATCTATCGATGGTGGCCGACCAAGGGCAAGTTGGCGGCCGAAGCGTTCCTCGCCTCGACCGAAACCACGGCCATGGTGCCGGAAACTGATTCGGCGGTGGCCGATCTCAAGGCGCATATGCGCCTACTCGCGGCGATCTTCCGCGGTCGGGTCGGGCGGATCATCGCCGGCCTCATCGCCGAAGGGCATACGGACCCGACCACGGCCGCCGCCTACCGCGAAGGCATCATAGAGCGACGCAACAAGATCAGCCGCGCCATCATCCAGCGCGGCATGGATCAGGGCGAGCTTCGGCCGGACATCGATGTCGAGGTGGCGCTCGATGCGCTCTACAGCCCCTTCTACACGCAGCTGCTGATGCGGTTCGGGACGCTCGACGATGATTACATAGAGCGGCTGGCAGATACCGTGCTACGGGGAATCGCTCTTCCCACTGACTGATGCCGCTATATTCTGGAAAATACGACAGCGTTACTTGTGCCGGCATGGATGACGGCGAGTGACGGGCGCGGGATTGAAACGTTGGGTCAAGATAAAATGTTCCGGTTCAATCTATAATTATTAAAAATACATAACTGCGCTTATCTATCCTATTTAGGCGCCGTCATAGGTTGCTTATATTCTGCGTTTATGCAGCATTTTATTCATATGCTTGTCATCGCGATCTACTAAGAGGGATTTGCGCAGGGCCGGTTGGTGGCAATTCGGGAAAGATCGACGCTATCGGCAAGGCCAAGAGCTTGCTGAGGTCAGTAGGGCCTGTGGGCGCGCTCGGAAGGCCTCGGCGTCGACTCCACTTCTCTCCAATCTTTGGCCAAGGGCATGGGAAACCCGTTGGAAGCGCATCCCTCTTTCAGATCAACAGGAGATTTCATGGTCCGACAATTATTTGCCGCGACGGCGCTTGCGGGTGCCGCGTTCGCGACGCCGGCTCTCGCCGTGCCGAGCTACGATCATATCGTCATCGTCATCGAGGAAAACGAGCCGCTGGGCCAAGTGCTTGGCAATCCCGGCGTGCCGGCTCCGTTCCTGAACGGGCTCGTCAGCGGCGGCACGCTGCTACAGAACTCGCATGGCGATGCCCACGACAGCGAACCCAACTATCTTTATCTGTTCTCGGGCAATCCGCAGGGGATCGGTCCGGCCTTCGCGCTTCCCGGCCTGCAATCGACCAACACCAGCGTCCTGATCGGCGCGGGCAATAACGGCTTTCCCCCGGCCACGGGCGCCCCGCTCAGCGGCATCAATGCCGATGGCATGCCCAACGGGTCCGGCAATCTTCCTCTGACCGGACCGAACCTCGGTGCTGAGCTCATCCGGCACGGCAAGAGCTTCATCGGCTATTCCGAGGGCCTGCCTTTCGATGGCTCGCGCGCGCCGAACCAGGACACGAATTGCGAGATCGTCGATGCACAGGGCAACTGCCACAATTTCGATCCGAACATAACAAGCGTGCTGTTTCCCAATGCCAGCCAGCAGCGCACCCTTAATCGCGGTCCATGGGTGCAGTGGCAGGATACCAACGACGCGAATTCGGTCCTGAGCAATCCCGGCTCGAATACCTTGCCGGCGAGCACCAATCTGACCTTCAAGTCATTCCCGGGCCAGCAGAACAACAATCCGGGGCAGCCTGATTTCTCGACCCTTCCCAGCGTGTCCATCGTCCTGCCGAACCGGGTCGATGACGGGCACGATCCGAATCCCAACAGTCCCGCCTGCGCCAGCACGGACATCCCCTGCCTGCAGAGCCAGGTCAACGCCCAGATCGGCGATAGCGATCTGTGGCTTCAGAAGAATCTGGGCGCCTATGCCGCCTGGGCGGCGACCCACAACAGCCTTCTGATTGTCACCTGGGACGAGGATGATTCATCCTTCTTCACCAACCACGGCATTCGGAATGTGGTGACCTTCAATGCCGCCGCCGGCGATATTTTGACGGACGCGGACGGCAAGACGCCGCTTGGCGTCGTTATCGGTCCCGACGGCAAGCCGCGCCAGGAGGTTCGCTATATCAACCACATTCCCACGATCCTCTATGGTGCGGGCGTGAAGCCCAACTTCAAGGATGGGGAATTCGTCGATCATTGCGGGATGCTGCGCACGATCGAGCAGAGCATGGGCATCGACACGCTGACCGATGATTCGTCCCAGACCTGCGACGTGAACGCCGCGCCGCTAACCTTCGCCTATGATCTCAAATGCGATGCCAATAGCGACGGCCAGGTCGATCGCAACGATATCGCCGCCATCATGAAGTCGCTGAACATCAAGGTGACTTTGGGCGATCCGCGCGATGCCGACCAGGACGGCGTGGTGACCATCGCCGACGCGCGCGCCTGCACCAACCTGTGCACCAAGGCCGGCTGCGCGCCGTAAGCGCGCTGCCGAATTTTATATCAGCACGATCATTTAGCGGAGATCTTCTCATGAATGCGATTTTCACTCGCCTGTTGGGCGCGGCGGCGCTGATCAGCCTCAGCCTCGCTGCTGCGCCGGCCGCGAACGCAGCGCTCGTTAGCCTCGCGCCCAGCACCACCGGCGGCACGACGGACCTCGCCGTCTCGACCAACGGCCTGGGCGCCAACCTGCTTGCCGGCTTCGATATCGAGATCGGTTATAATCCGTCGGCCGTCACGATCGATCCGTCCGACCTCACCTCCAACGGCCCCTTCGGCTCGAAGCTCGGCGTTCTCGACAATTTCGACGGGATCGGCAGCGTCTCGGTACTGTCGCCCGGTCTTCTCGAGATCTCCGAAGTCTCGTTCCTGACCGCCGATCAGCTCGCCGCCCTCCAGTCCGGCGGCGACTTCCAGCTCTTCGATCTGGATTTCTCGGCGCTCGGCGGCGATGCCGATTTCAATCTGCTCAGTGCCGAACTGGTCGACCCGAACGCCTCGCCGATCCCGGAAGCGCCGACCTGGGCCTTCCTGGTCGGCCTGCCGCTGATGTTCGGCTGGTTGCGCCGGCGCTCGGCCGTCTGATCTCCCGAACCTGCGTACTCCGCGTCCGGCTCGTCCGGACGCGGCTTTTTCGATCGGGCAGGGGGCCTACCGCTTGCGCGGCGTCTTGCGGTTCGAGCGCTCGCCCTCCTTGCGGGCGATGAAGAGCTTCGCCGCCTGCTGGGCGGCGGCGCGGTTGAGATAGGTGCCGCATTCGAAACGCTGGCCGTCGAAGATCACCGCGAGCCCGACCTTTTCCGGCGCCAGCTCCTTGATCTCGATCTCGGTGGCAGGCGGGCTAAGCTTTGGCATCGCCGAAGGCGATCTGGTCGGCGATCAGCGCGTCGATATCGGCATCCGAATAACCGGCGGCCGCGAGCACGCGCCGCGTCGCCTCGCCGAAGCCCTGCGGCACCGTCCGCACCGAGCCCGGCGTGCGCGACAGCTTCACCGGCGTGCCGAAGCCGCGGTAATCGCCCTTCTCGACCACCATCTCGCGATGGAGCGTGTGCGGATGGACGGTCACGTCGCTCAACTCGAGCACCGGCCCGCACGGCACGCCGGCGCTCAGCAGCTTGTCGGCGATCTCGGCGCCGTCGAACGCGGCCAGGATCGGCTCGATCTCGGCGCGGAGCGCATCGCGGTTCAGGCCGCGCAGCTTGTTGCTGGCGAAACGCGCGTCCTCGGCGAGGGAAGGCACGCCCACCTTGTCGCAGAATTTCCGGAACTGCCCGTCATTGCCGACGCCCAGGAAGATATCGACGGTACGCGTCGGAAAGCAGTCATAAGGGCTGACATTAGGATGGGCATTGCCGGTCCGGGTCGGGTTCTTGCCGGACAGGAAGAAATTGGCGAGATGCGGGTGCAGCAGCGCCACCGCGCTGTCGAAGAGCGTCGCCTCGACGAACTGCCCGCGGCCGGAGCGGTTGCGCTCCGTGAGCGCCAGGAGGATGCCAATGACCGCATTGAGCCCGGTCGAAAGGTCGACCAGCGGGATGCCGATGCGCAGCGGCTCGCCGCCGCGCTCGCCATTGACGCTCATGAGGCCGGCCATGCCCTGAATGACGGCGTCGTAGCCGACCCGGCCGCCGAGCGGGCCGGTAGCGCCGAAACCCGAGACGCGGCAATGGATCAGCCGCGGGAACCGGTCGCGCAGCACCTGCTCGTAGCCGATGCCCCATTTCTCGAGCGTGCCGGTCTTGAAATTCTCGACAAGCACATCGGCATCCTCGAGCAGCCGCAGCAGCACCTCGCGGCCGCGCGGCTTGGTCAGGTCGAGCGCCACATTCTCTTTGTTGCGATTGACGCCGACATAATAGGAGGCGGCACCATCCTCGTGAAACGGCGGGCCCCAGCCGCGCGTCTCGTCGCCCTGCGGCGGTTCCAGCTTGATCACCTCGGCGCCGTGATCGCCCAGGATCTGAGTGCAATAGGGGCCGCCCAGCACGCGGGTAAGGTCGATCACGCGAAGGCCGGCGAGGCTGGTCATCTTAAGCGGCTCCTGAAAGGCGGGCGGCGAAGGCGGGGTAGATTTCACTGATCTCGGCGGCGATCGGCCCGCGCATGAGCGCGAGCGCGGCCGGGTCGGGAAGCGCTGTCTCGCGCAGCTCGCCCGAAACCTCGAAATCGAAGCCGGTGCAGTCGCGCACCTCCTCGAGACTATGGCCGGGATGGAGGCTGGCGAGGCGGAAACGCCCCCGCTTGCGGTCGAAATCGAAGCGGCACAGGCTGGTGACGAGCGCGATCGGGCCGCCCGGGCGATAGACATTCTCCGGGCTGGTGCCCGGCGCCGAGATGAAATCGACCTTCTCGACGAGCGTGCGCCGGCTATGCTCCAGCCGGAACAGGATCACCTTGGGCACGACGTAATAGAGATAGGCCGAGCCGAAGGAGCCGGGAAAGCGCGTCTCCGGCTTGGCCGGATCGCCGATGCCGACCAGGTTGATATTGGCCTGCCCGTCGATCTGGCCGCCCGACAGAAAGAACGCGTCGAGCCTGCCTTGCCCGGCGCAGTCGAACAGCTCGCGCCCGCCGTCGGTGAAGAAATTGTGCCGGCGGCTCGACAGCAGCGAGACGCGCATGCCCGGGCGCCGCGACTGCGCCAGGAGGGCGGCCACGGCCGGGATCGGCGAGTTGGCGCCGACCGCGACATGGCCCGCATCGCCGATGAGCTCGGCGACGAGGCCGATCAGCAGCTCTTCCGCTTCCATGCCGTCGCTCATGCCGCCTGCGGGGTCAGGATGTGGCGGTCGAGATATTGCGCGAAGCCGGCCTCGGTGCGGGCCAGCTTCACATAGTCGGCGATATGGGCGGCGTCGGTCGGCGCCTTGTCCGAGGCGAGCGGCCAGGTGCCGCCGGGCGCCAGCGCGATCCGCTCGACGTAGAGCGCCGGCAGCGTTCCAGCGGCGAGCGTCTCGTCGGCGAGCAGGTCGCCGTCAAAGAGCCGGTCGACGGTGGCGATCGTGCGGCGCGACGCATGCGCCATGGTGACGAGCTCGCGCCGCCGGCCGATCCAGACATTGCCGGCGCGATCGGCCATGGGCGCGTGGAACAGCGCCACATCCGGCCGGATCGCCGGGATGAGTGCCACCGGATCGTCGGACTGGAACGGATTGTCGATGATGCGCCAATCCGGCCGGACCTTGATGAGGTCGCTGCCGATGAGGCCGCGCATCACCGAGAAAGGGGCACCCTTCTCGGCGGCCTGGAACCCCGCATGGATGGCGGGGCAGGTCGCGTCCTTGACCCTGAGCGTGCCGGCGCGGAGGGCGGCCGCGAAGCGCGGGCCGGTTCCGGCCTCGCCGAAGGTGACGGCGGCGGTCTCGATCTCGGCGACCATGCCGACACCGATCAGCAGATCGGCCTGCAGCCCCGATTGCGGCAGGGCGACGAGGCGCAGCCCCTTGCCGCCGCGGCGGATCAGGGCGCGCGTCGCCGCCATCGAGACGCCGGCATAGTCGGGCGGAACGGCCAGCAGCGTGCCGTCGCCGATGAGGGAGATCGCTTCCTCGATTGTCGAGATCATCGCTTACACCGTGCTGTAGCGCAGGACATGGCCGGGATCGGGTTCGACCGCGAGCGTCCCCTGGCGGAGCATGTAGTTGAGATGCGCCTGCGCCTCGCCGACGGCGAAGCTCAGCTGATGCGGATCGAACAGCGGCCGATCGAAGATCACCGGCACGATCTCGGCGCAGCTCTTGGCGTCCGTGCGGCAGGCGGCGGCGATGAGGTCGCAGCGATGATGGTGATGCGCCTCAAGCTGCCGGGCGCGATCATGCAGCCCGTAGAAGGGCAGATTGTGGCAGGGCAGCACCAGCGCCTCGCCATCGACCGCCTCTCTGAGCTCGTTCAGCGATTGCAGATAGAGGCCGAGCGGATCGCCTTGCGGCTGCATTGGATTGACGCTGACATTGGGCGAGATCCGGGCCAGCACCTGGTCCGCGGACAGGAACAGCCGGTCGGCCTCGCACCAGAGCATGACCTGTTCGATCGCATGGCCGCCGCCGGTGAAGATCCGCCAGCTTCGCCCGCCCAGCTCCAGCCGCTCGCCAGCGATGAGGCGGGTGTAGCTCGGCTGCAGCCCGGTCGTGCGCTTGAGATAGGAATGGCCCTTGGTCAGCACCTGGGCGACGCGCTCCTCCGCGAGCCCGCCGGCGCGATAGAAGGCGCCCTGAGCCGGGCTCGTCGCCTCGGCACCGCTCTGCAGCAGCCGGCTCATCAGATATTCGGACTGGCTCATATAGAGCGGCATGCCGAAGCGTTCGGACAGCCAGCCGGCCATGCCGACATGGTCGGGATGGAAATGCGTCAGCACCAGCTTGGTGATCGGCTTGCCGCCGAGCTTGTCGGCGAGCACGCGCTGCCAGATCTCCCGCGTCGGCTCGTCGGCGATGCCGGTATCGAGCAACGCCCAGCCCGGGCCGTCCTCGAACAGATAGAGGTTGACGTGATTGAGCGCATAGGGAAGCGCCAGCCTGAGCCACAGGATGCCAGGCGCCACCTCGATCGGCTCACCCAGCTCCGGCGGCCCTGCAAACGGCAATCGCAGCTCGCTCGATAACGCCGAATCCATCCGCAGCACCCTTCCCGTCGATCCCAGGCGCTCTTCGAAGGCGCCGCCTCAAGGGAGCGTAGGAGATCGATATCAACCGGGCAAGCAGCACGATCCGCAAGGCTGCCCTTCTGGCGGGGGTGCTGCGCCCACTCGCACTCTGTCGATGCGAGGCTTCTTCCATTATAGAAAGTGACCCAGGAGGGGCGCAGAGATGAGCGGATGGAACCGGCATGAGAACCGTCAGGATCGCTGCAGCCCAGACCGTCGAGTTTCGGGAAGACATCGACACGGCGTTGAGCTGTCTGACGGACGCGGCCGCGCGCAGCGAGGATGAAGGGGCTGCCCTGCTGTGTTTTCCGGAAGGATTTCTGCAGGGGTATCTGCTCGACGAGACACCGGCTCGACGAAACGCCCTGGACCTCGCGTCCCCTCGATTCGAGACCGTGCTGAGCCGGCTGCCAAAGACCGGACCGATGATGGTGATCGGGCTGATCGAAGTCGCGAACGGCCGATTGTTCAACACCGCGATCGTGGTGGATCGCGGCGTCCTTGTAGGCCGCTATCGCAAGATGCACCTTCTCGGCGGCGAGCGCGTTTTCGACGCCGGATGCGACACGCCCATCTTCGAGATCGACGGTCTGCGTTTTGGGATCAACATCTGCTACGACACGAATTTTCCCGAGGCGGCGCGCAAAGTCGCGGACCTCGGCGCATCCCTGATCGTCTGCCCGGCCAACAATATGCTCCCCCGGAAATCGGCTGAGGTCTGGAGAGACGCCCACAATTCCGTGAGGGCCGAGCGGTGCCGCGAAACCGGCCTCTGGCTTGTCTCGGCCGACGTGACGGGCGAGCGCGATGGACTGATTGCTTGGGGACCCACGGCGGTCCTGAGTCCCGCTGGCGAGGTGGCGGCTCAGCTGCCCTTGGAGGAACCAGGGCTGCTGATCTTCGACATTCCCTGTCCAACGCCGGACTGACGCTGAGCGGAGACCGGGGCCTCGGCAAAGTGCACATGCGTGGCCCAGGTGTCCGCGATGCGGGCTCCGTGCGGGTTCAGTGCCCCAACAACGGCACTTCATACACCCGGAACGGCAGAGTGGGGCCCTTTCCTGCAGGGTCAGCCACATGGTCGAGCTGCCCCTCCGCAACCCAGGCGGATTGCCCGACCTGAGTGACGCCGGTGGGACGGCCGAAGCCGTCTCTAAGCGTCTCGATCGAGGCAGTGTCGCCGGTGACTGTCACCTGGTCGAGGCGGCCGCCGCCCTCGATCGTCAGAAACCGGTTGCCGCCGAGCGGACGAAGCGCGTCCGCCAGCACGAGCTGGCGCGAAGTCTGCAATTTGGTGACCTTGCCGGCCGTCCCGTCCTTCACCTCGACGCGGAAGAATTCACCGGGCGTGAAGGTGTCGACATAGAGATTGCCGTCGCTGCCGAACGCGATGCCGTCGAGCCCGCCGCCCTGCGCGGGCGGTTGGAATAGCAGGTCGGTCGACCAGATTTCGAGCTGCGTGCCGCCCGGCCGCAGCTTGAGGATCTGGGGTGCCGCGGTATTGGTCACGTAGACGGCGCCGTCCGGCCCGATCGCCGCATCGTTGCAGAATGTATGGTCGCCGGCGAACGGAGCACGAAGCTTGCCCGCCCCGGTCTTGAGGTCGAAGCCGATGAGCGCGCTTCCCTTGGCCGAGCCGGGGCCGGGAATGCCTCGCGCCGACAGGTCGTTGGAGCACACCCACAGCGTCCCCGACCGCTCGTCCGCAAGCACGCCCAGCACCGATCGGCTGTCGAACGCCCCCGGCTCGATCCAGGGCTCCGCTTGCGATGCGCCCGGACGCACCCTGAGTACGCCGCCTTCGGCAAAGCTCCCGACGTAAAGCGTGCCGTCCGCGGTCGATGTGATGCTCTCGGGAAATGTGCGGTTGCCCGGCAGCGTGACGCTTGCCGGCGCGGCGCTCGCCGTGCCGTGGAGCTGCGCTAACACCGCCAGCCCGACGCCGAACGCCATCGAGGCCCATCGCTGTATCCATCCATATATATCGATGTCGACCAAAACTCGCTCCCCGATTTAAGGTCACTCACCCACATGTTCCACAAAGATCGCAAAGCCGCGCGAGGATCAGGACCGAGACATCGTCTGGCGCGGCTACGGCCGGCGGTCCATTTCCTCGGACCGGAAACAAGGCTCGCTCGGTTCAGGTTGCAGGACTAAGGGAATCCAGTCGCAACAGGACTGATCGTTTTGCATGGAACGCGGCCGCGAGGCGGCCCTTCCGGCCTAAGCGCGGCACTCACTGATTTCCGGTGACGCCGAGCGAGCTGTCCACCGTGCCGTTCGCGGGAAGGCCCGTGCCCAGTCCCGAGCTCGGGGCGGCCGGCGCCGGAAAGGATCCGGTCTGATTGACGCCGCCGGTGCCGGCCGGGTTGATGTTGGTCTGGCCGAGATTGAGCGGCGGCGCGATGATCTGCGATCCCGGCAATATCACGCGCGGCGGTGCCGACGGTGCGGCGCGAACGCCGGCAGGGCTCGGGACGCCGAGGATCGGGCTGCTGGAAGCGGCGAGAGCAGCGCCCGTCGAGGCGAACAAAAGCGTGGCCGCGGCGGCGGCCTTCATTCCAGCCGAAAACGACATACCGTATCGAGACATGACGACCTCATTCGATCCCACGATCGGCCACGGTGTGGCCGGATTCCGGGATCAGCCGAGACGTATCGGGCGCTCAGCGCGGCCGGTACGGCACGTTCTTGGCACCCATGAGCTGATCCAGGAACCGTCCCTGATACATGGGGATGCCGATCGAATGGCCAAACTTGATCGCGACTTCGCTATCGACATGGCAGAGGATCGTTCGCGCCTTGCCGATCCGATCGATGATCTCCTTGACCTTCTGGCGTCGCGGCTCGCTGTGATCCTCGGCCAGGCTCGGCGACCATTGTAGCTTGACCAGGTCGACGCCGAGCCGTTCCCGGTCGATATGGCCGATGGTGAGCTCCGTCAGCCCGTCGAGGCAGATGCGGTAGCCGCGATCGCGCAGGAAATCGCGGGCGAAGGTGAAGGCGGCGATGTCGGCATAGACATCGATCATCTGCAGCTCGACGACGATGGTGCCGCGCGCGGCCGACCGGAGCGAGGCGTCGTATTGCAGGAATTCAGGCGACAGGATGGTCGAGATGTTGAGGTTGACGCTGAAGGAGGAGCCGATCATCGGATCGTCGTTCTTCGCCAGCATCGACAGCATGCGCCGGTCGAGCGTTTCGGTCAGCGACTGGAACAGCCAGCGATCCGCGAGAATGTTGTAGTTGGGCAGGATCTGTTTCTGCAGCTCGGCGATCGAGATGAAGAGCTCGCGGAACAGGGTCTGCGGCGCCTGGACGCCGACGATCGCGTAGACCGCCTGGCGCCGCATCAGATTGGAAAGATCCGCCGAGGCGATCGTGTCGACCAGCTCGCCCAGACGGTGCGGATCGATCGGCGGCTTATCGTCGCGCCCGTCGCCGGCGATCATGGCAAGCCGCTTCTGCCGCTTCTGCGCCTCCTCGTACAGCGCCTTGGCCACGGCCTGAAGCTCGGCGAATTGCCGTTCGACATCGTACCATGTGCAGAAGCCGTCGGGGATCTCGTCGTCCGCTTCGTGGATCAGCGGATCGTCGTTGAAAAGATAGCGCAGGCGGATCACCGCCTCGTCGATATCGGCGGGATTGGCGTTGCGGAAGACGAAGAAGATGTCGTGATTGGCCAGCTTGAAGAGCTGCCCTTCGAAAAGCTGGGTCAGATTCTCGAAGGTGTTGGCCGCGATCCTGAGATGATGGTCCCGGCGATTCTGCGATTTCAGGCGCGACAGATGGATGTGGACGGCCCGCCGGCCTTCGCGGTACCGGTTCAGCCTGTCGATGCAGTCGACCAGCCTGTATTCCTGGTCTGAAGATGCTTCTGTACGCGCCTGACGATTCATGGGTTTTCCTCGCGCCACACGTTCATCGGGACGAGGCCCACATCAACAGAATGACGATCGACAATTTAGATACCTATACGGAAACACAACCATATTAAGTGCCGGTAAACCAGAATTGCCGGTTTCGACGGAATTGTCATAGCTCTCTGCGCCCTCTAATTAGAAGCGCGACGGTAATTAACCGGTAAAAATGTCCCTCGGGCGAGCTCTTGGCAAGTGCCTCTCATTTTGTGAGAAAGGATCGGGTGGTGGTTCCGAGACGAGATTACCAGGGCGGCGGCCGATCTGCGGCCCTGGCCGAGCACGGCATGGTCGCGACCTCGCATCCGCAGGCGAGCCTCGCAGCTCTAGACGTCCTGCGGCGCGGCGGCAACGCCATGGATGCAGCATTGACGGCGGCGGCGCTGCTCGCGGTGGTCGAGCCGGCCATGACCGGGATAGGCGGTGACTGTTTCGCGCTCGTTAGCCGCAAGGGCGGCCGGCCGACGGCGTTCAACGGCTCGGGCGCCACGCCGGCGCGGGCCGAGCTCGGCTGGTTCACGTCGCAGGGAATGACCAAGCTCGCCGAGCGCTCGGCCCATGCGGTCACGGTGCCCGGCGCGGTCGATGCCTGGTGTCAGCTTCACGAGGCACATGGCTCGTTGCCGCTGGAGGAGCTGTTCCGCCCGGCGATCGACGCCGCCACCGAAGGCTATATCGTGGCACCCAAGGTCGCCGCCGACTGGCGCGGCCTGGCCGATCTCCTGGCGCTGTTCCCCGAGACCGCCCAGATCTTCCTGCCCGGCGGCACCGCTCCGCGCGCCGGCGACAAGTTCGCCTGCCCGGCATTGGGCGAGACACTGCGCCGGATCGCCCGGGAAGGGCGTGGTGCGTTCTATGACGGCGAAACCGCCGCGGCGCTGACGGCGTTGCTCAACCGCCACGGCGGTTGCCACGCGGTCGAGGATTTCGCCCGGCATCGCGGCCAGTGGGTCGAGCCGATTTCGGCGCTCTATCGCGGCCGCGAGGTACTCGAATGCCCGCCGAACGGGCAGGGGCTGGCAGCGCTCCTGATCCTGCGCATCCTCGAAGGCTATGACTATGCCGAGGGCGCCATCTCGCCGACCGACCGGGTCCATCTCCTGGCCGAGGCGACGAAATCCGCCTACCGCCAGCGCGACCTGTTGATCGGCGATACCGCGCACGGGCCCGTGCCGGTCGAGGCGCTGCTCGCCGACGCCCGCAGCGAGGCGATGCGGGCCAAGATCCGCATGGATTTCGCCCAGCCGGCCGCCACCTGGGAGCTGCCGCTTCACGCCGACACGACCTATCTCACTGTGGTCGATCGCGATTTGAACGCCGTCAGTTTCATCAACTCCCTGTTCCAGGGCTTCGGGAGCTCGATTTACGAGCCGGGCAGCGGGATCATGCTGCATAATCGCGGTGCCGGCTTCCGGCTGGAGCCGGGCCATCCCAACAGCATGGCGCCGTCGAAGCGGCCGATGCACACCATCATTCCGAGCATGGTGATGAAGCAGGATCGCGTCGTCATGCCGTTCGGTGTCATGGGCGGCCATTACCAGGCGACCGGCCATGCCCAGCTCTTGAGCAACATCTTCGATCGGGGGCTCGACGTGCAGGAGGCGATCGACGCGCCGCGCAGCTTCGCCTATGACGGCGAGCTGCAGCTCGAGACGCGTATCGGCGCCGAGGTCGCGGCGGCACTTGAGGCGCGCGGCCACAAGATCGCCTGGGCGCCGAAGCCGATCGGCGGCGGCCAGGCGATCTTCATCGATCACGCCCGCGGCGTGCTGATCGGTGGCTCGGACTCCCGAAAGGATGGCTGCGCGCTCGGTTTCTGAGGGATCTCGCTGAATTCCGGTACCGGCAGGCCGGTGAGCCAGGCTTCGAGCATGGCGTTCACCGCCTCCGGCGCCTCCTGCTGCACCCAATGCGACACGCCGTGGAGCACGCGGAAGGTGAGATTGGAGACATAGGCCTCGGTGCCGTTGGTGGTGCTGAAATCGAGCGCCACATCGGCATCGCCCCAGAGGAACAGGGTCGGGATCTCGATCTTGGGATAGTCACGGCCGCCGCCGCCGAGCCCGCCGCTGCGGATGAGCGCCCGATACCAGTTGATCATGGCGGTGAGGCCGCCCGGCCGGTTGGCGTTGCGGCTATAGACCGCCATCGCCTCTTCCGGGAAGCGGGCGGCGTCCTTGGCGCTGTTGCGGATCGCGAGCGCCGCCGCCCGCCCGTCGCCGCGCCGGAGCAGCATTTCCGGCAGCACCGGCAATTGGAAGAACATCATGTACCAGGATTTGAGGAATTGCCGCGGATGCCGGAATTCGCGGGTGAAGCAGGCGGGGTGCGGCAGGTTCATGATCACCAGCCGACTTATCAGCGACGGCTCCTGCATGGCGAGCGTCCAGGCGAGCACGCCGCCCCAATCATGGGCGACGAGCAGGGTTTCCGCAGCCCCCGACGCCCGGATCAGGCCGGCAACGTCGGCGACCAGCGTCTCCAGCCGATATGCGGAGACTTCCTGCGGTGAATCGGTGCCGCCATAGCCGCGGAGGTTGGGCGCCCAGACCCGGTAGCCCAGCCGCGCCAGCAGCGGCATCTGATGGCGCCAGGAATAGGCATGCTCGGGGAAACCGTGCAGGCACAGCGCCAGCCGGTCGCCGCTGCCCAACTGGGCTACCTCGAAATTGATGCCGTTGGCGGCGACCCGGATCAGTTCGACCTCGTTCCAAGGCATCGTCTTCTCCTCCCCTGAATGCGCGCGCGATTGGCACGCTGCTCTTATGGCAATAGACTCTGCCATAGATTTCCATTCGTTTCCGGGGGGATATGATGTCGGTTGTTTCGATAACGCGACTGCGGGTCCGGTCGTGGTCGCTCCTCCCGGTCTTCTTCTTCCATGCATTTCTATCGGTGTGGCAGGCGAGAAAGGCCGCGGGGCTGCTGGCCGCGACGCTGCTCAAGGACAAATGGCGGACTTATTGGACCTGTACGATCTGGACCGACGAGGCCGCCATGAAGGCGTTCATGGTGTCGGGGAGCCATCGCAAAGCCATGCCGGAATTGCTCGAACTGTGCGACGAAGCCTCCGTCGCGCGCTGGACTCAGGAGGGCGCCGACCTCCCGCCTTGGACCGAGGTGCATCGGCGCATGCAGCAGGACGGGCGGCCGTCAAAGGTGAACCACCCATCCGCCGCCCATTCCCGCTATGAGATTCCGAGCCCGCGCGTACTGCGATATTTGGACATTCGACTGAAATGACGGGCAGGGCCGGGCGAGCCGGAGAAGGGTGCGCTGGCAATTCCGATTGCTTGTCTGCTAAGGCTCGGGCCTGCTCAACCCCTGGGGTATCTGCGTGCATCATCACCGCTTTGTGATCCTCGACTTCTACCGATTCCTGTTTGCAGTGGCGGTCGCGATCGATCATTTCCAAGGCTTTGGCGCGGCGCAGAAAGCCTACCTCGCTGTGGACTTCTTCTTTGTCCTGTCAGGGTTCGTTTTGTGCTCAGCCTATGCCGCGAGATCCGGACGCCCGGAATTCTTTCAGTCATTCATGGTCGATCGAATCGCGAGACTTTATCCGCTGCACTTGGCGGTGCTGCTCGTGACCCTCGGATTGAACGTCGCGTTTTATATCCTGTCGAAGGGTCAGCTTCTCGAGAATGATTGGTTCTATCGGGATGGCCGGATCTACACCTTCGTGCTCAATCTCATCCTGGCGCAGGGCATCGGTCTCACGACAGCTCCCTCCTGGAACGCGCCGAGCTGGTCGATCTCCGTCGAGCTCTATGTGAACATCTTTCTCGCCTTGGCGCTGGTGAAGCTACCCAGGGTCGGGCGGATGGCCGCCGTCGCGTCCATCGCGCTCATCGCGGTTGTCGCCTATGCGTTGCTCTTCAACCGGCTCGGGTCGCTGGAGCATATGGGCGAAAACATAGGCGGGTTCCTGAATGCCGGGCTGCTGCGCGGCTTCGCCGGCATTGCGCTCGGAATGCTCTGCTATATCGCCTTCGAGGCGGCGCCGAAGTCTCTCACGGGCGATCGTGCCGTCCGATCGCTGGCGGCGGCCACAATCTTTCTCGCGATCCTGACCTTCGCGCTGATCGCATTCGGCGCGGGGATACATAATCTCGATTTCGCGCTGATCCCGATCATCTTCTTTCTGATCCTGGCAACGGCGCTCTATGAGGCGGCGAGTCCGATGAAGCCGCCGCTGCGTTCCCTGTTCGAGAAATGTGGCGCGCTATCCTACGCGATCTACATGATCCACTGGCCGATCCTAGTGTTCGCCGGCTATTTCCTCGCCTATCTGTGGAGAGTGCCGGTCGTTGCTGCAGCGCCGTCGACGACGGCCATCTATCTGGCGGTGATCCTGCTCATAGCCTGGCTGGCCCATCACCGCTTCGAGTTGCCGATGAAGCGCAGGGTACGGGCGGCGCTTGCGCCGGTACCGGCCGATGCTCGAAGATGATCGAACAGCGACCGGCAAGACTGTTCGTCGTGAACAATACATCTCCTGTCTATCGATCAACTCAGGCGGCTGCTGGCCAGCGTTCCTGGCGAGCATGCCGCCCCGATCACGGGGCGACGAGGAGAGGTTTCAGGGCGTCCGACGTATCGCCGCGGTAAATCGGTGCCGCTGCCGAACGTGGCCACCTCGAAATCGATGCCGTTGACGGCGATCCGGGATCATCTCGACCACCTCCCACCTCGTCGATTTCCTCCGATTTCTTTCGCAGCTCACGCGCAACCTATGGTCGACTTTTCGCTTTTGCGCTAAATCTAACTTTAGCGAAGTTTTGTCGGAGCCAGAACATCATGCTGCCGCGTGTGGGTGTGCAAGTTCGTTTGCTGTTCGTGATCACGATTCTCGTCGGGCTGGGCCAATCCAGCTCCCACCATGCTGCAGCGGCGGTTCAGCATCGGAGTGCCGGCTTCAGGGCCGCGCTGGAGCGGCGGTCTCCATCGAAGGCAGACGCGCCGCTCGGCCGGCAGCAGGTGGAGAACAGTGACAATTGGTCTGGGTACAAGGTGCTCTCGACCGCGTCGCCAAGCAGTCCGCAAGCACCCACCTCCGTGCAGGGCAGTTGGACCGTGCCGCAGGTCAGCTTCTCGGCCGGCGGGACCAATCCGGCAGAATATTCGTCGATTTGGGTCGGCATCGGGGGAGCGGAGGGAGTCACGGGACCGTTCAGCTCCAGCCTGATTCAAATCGGGACCGAGCAGGATGCCGACAATAGCGGGAATACGCAGTACTACGCTTGGTACGAATTGCTTCCCGCAGATATGGTGCGATTACCGAACCCGATCCAGCCGGGCGATGCCATATCCGCTTCGCTCGCGTGCGTGGAATTCTGCGGCGCTTTTGGCGCCCAAAGATGGCTGATTGCGCTAACCGACCGGACTGCCGGATGGACCTTCAGCCAGTCCGTAGGCTATGGCAGTTCGCAGGGTTCGGCGGAGTGGATCGTGGAAGCCCCGACCGATACCACCACTAACGAGATTTTGCCGCTCGCGAACTTCAATCACACCGGCTTCGACACCGTTTCCTTAAATGGCGGCAATCCGCTCCTCGGCTTTGCCAACAACGCCATCCGGATGACGGATAAGTCCGGTCAAACATCCAATCCGTCGACGCCGTCCGCAGCCGGCGCCTTCTCCGTTTGCTGGAACGGAGGCGCCGCCTTCGCCGCATGCCCGCTCGACACCGCGCCACCTGAGGCCAGTGCCGTGGTGGCGGCCGTCTTGCCGACGAGCCGGTCGGTCCTGAACAACCATCCGGCCACTTTATTTGCGACGATCGTCAATCCTGGTTCTCAGCCAGCCACGAATTGCATGATTCAGCTGGTACCGGACTTGGCCACGGCCGGCGCCGCATTTCAGTATCAGCAGACCGATCCCATGAACAACCAGCTTATCGGAGTGCCGAACCAACCAGCGACCATTCCTCCCGGCGGCGCCCAAAGTTTTATCATGACGATGGCGTCGCAGAATCAGTTTTACGCGTATCAGATCTATTTCGACTTTTCCTGCGACGGCTGGCTGCCGGCCGCGCCCATACTCGGCGTCAACACGTTTACATTAGCCGTGACCGGCGTTCCCACGCCCGACGTTATTGCCTTGGTGGCGACGGAGAAGAACGACGGCACGCTCCATATCCCCGGTGTCGGAAACGCCAGCGCCTTTGCGATGGCGACGGACAATGTCGGCATCGATGGCGTGCTGACTTTGGCCCCGAATACCGGCAACGCGTCCTTGCCGCTCGATGTGACCATCTGCCAGACCGATCCGAATTCCGTCTGCATGGCACCACCGGCGCCCAACGTTACGCTGACGATCGCGGCCGGCGCCCAGCCGACCTTCTCGGTCTTCGCGACCGCGACCGGCCCAATCCCGTTCTCGCCGGCTGCGAGCCGGATCTTTCTGCAATTCACCGATGCCGACGGCATGGTGCGCGGTTCGAGCAGTGTCGCGGTCGCGACTCAATAGGATAAGGCGCCGATCGTCACTGGTGATGGTTCGACAGCCGGTCCATCAGGGCCAGGAACAGGCCCGCGATCAGGAAGGCCGCCTGGATGCCGAGGCTCCAGGCCAGCTGCCGGTCGTCGTAATGATCGAGATTGAGCGCCTGCTCGAGGAGGTGGATGGCGCTGATCGCGACCAGTGTCGTGATCAGCTTGATCTTGAGATCGGCGAAATCGATATGGCCGAGCCAGCCGGGCTTGTCGCGATGGTCGTCGATATCGAATTTCGAGACGAAATTCTCATAGCCGGCGAACATGACGATCAGCACCAGATTGCCGATCAGCGAGACATCGACGAGCGACAGGATGCCGACGACCGTGCCGCTGCTGTCGCCGTCGATCAAGCCTATGACCAGCCCGTAGCCGGTCAGCGCGAACTTGGCGAGCAGGACGAGCAGGCTCGCGGCCAGGCCGAGATAGATCGGCGCCAGCAGCCAGCGGCTGCCGAACAGAATCTGCTCCACCGCTCGTTCGAGCCACGGGCGGCGCTTAGGCGGCGGGATGCTGTTGCTCTCGCCGCTCTTCTCCATCCCGGTCAAGCCCGCTTCTTCTTCGCCGCCGTGGCGCGCTTGAGATAAGGGGCGAGGTAGCGGCCAGTATAGCTCTCCTCGACGGTGGCGACCTCTTCCGGCCTTCCCTCGGCGACGATCCGGCCGCCGCCGGCGCCGCCTTCGGGGCCGAGATCGATGATCCAGTCGGCGGTCTTGATCACCTCGAGATTATGCTCGATCACCAGCACCGTGTTGCCCTGGTCGGCGAGTGCGTGCAGCACCTCCAGGAGCTTGCGCACATCCTCGAAATGGAGGCCCGTGGTCGGCTCGTCGAGGATGTAGAGCGTCTGCCCGGTCGCGCGCCTCGACAGCTCCTTGGCGAGCTTGACACGCTGCGCCTCGCCGCCCGAAAGCGTGGTCGCGGCCTGGCCGATATGGATATAGCCCAAGCCGACCTGCTGCAGCGTCTGGAGCTTGTCGCGGATCGAGGGCACCGCCTTGAACAGCTCGACGCCGGCCTCGACCGTGAGATCGAGCACGTCGGCGATCGACTTGCCCTTGAACAGCACCTCCAGCGTCTCGCGATTGTAACGCCGCCCCTTGCAGACATCGCATTGGACATAGACGTCGGGCAGGAAATGCATCTCGATCTTGATGACGCCGTCGCCCTGGCACGCCTCGCAGCGCCCGCCCTTGACGTTGAAGGAGAAGCGGCCGGGCGCATAGCCGCGCGCCTTGGCTTCGGGCAGGCCCGCGAACCAGTCGCGCATCGGCGTGAAGCAGCCGGTATAGGTCGCCGGGTTCGAGCGCGGCGTGCGGCCGATCGGCGACTGGTCGATATCGACGATCTTGTCGAGGAATTCGAGCCCGTCGATCCGGTCGTGCGGGAGCGGCTGCTCGCGCGCCCCGTTCAGGCGCTTGGCCAGCGCCTTGTAGAGCGTCTCGATGATGAGGGTCGATTTGCCGCCGCCCGAGACGCCGGTGACGCAGGTGAAGGTGCCGAGCGGGATGTCGACCGAGACATCCTGCAGATTGTTGCCCCTGGCGCCCACGACCGAGAGCTTGCGCGCCTTGTTGATCGGCCGGCGCTTCGGGATCGGGATCTCGCGATTGCCGATGAGATATTCCCCGGTCAGGCTCGCCGGGTTGGCCATGACCTCTTCAGGCGTGCCGCGCGCGATGATCTCGCCGCCATGGATGCCGGCGGCCGGCCCCATATCGATGAGATAGTCGGCCGAGCGGATCGCGTCCTCGTCATGCTCGACCACGAGCACCGTGTTGCCGATGTCGCGCAGCCGCTTCAGCGTCGCCAGCAGCCGGTCATTGTCGCGCTGATGCAGGCCGATCGAAGGCTCGTCCAGCACGTAGAGCACACCGGTCAGGCCCGAACCGATCTGCGAGGCGAGGCGGATGCGCTGGCTTTCGCCGCCCGAGAGCGTCGCCGAGGCGCGCGCGAGCGTCAGATATTCGAGCCCGACATTGTTGAGGAAGCCCAGCCGGTCGTTGATCTCCTTGAGGATGCGATACGAGATCTCGCGCTGCTTCGGGCCGAGGCTCTCGGTCAGGCCGGCGAACCAGGCGCCGGCCGCGGCGATCGAGAGGCCGGTCACCTCGGAGATATGCTTGCCGTTGATCTTGACCGCGAGCGCCTCGGGCTTGAGCCGCGCGCCCTGGCAGACCTCGCAAGTGTGCTGGTTCTGGTAGCGCGCCAGCTCCTCCCGGATCCAGGCGCTGTCGGTTTCCTTGTAGCGCCGGTCCATGTTCGGGATGATGCCCTCGAACGGCTTCGCGGTCGTGTATTTGCGCAACCCGTCCTCATAGGTCATCGGGATGATGGTCTTGCCCGAGCCGAACAGGATGGTGTTGCGGACTTCCTCCGGCAGATCCTGCCAGGGCGTGCCGAGGCCGACGCCGAAATGCTTGGCGATGCTTTCCAGCGTCTGGGCGTAATATTGCGAGCTGGAATTGGCCCAAGGGGCGATGGCGCCGCCGCGCAAGGACTTCTCCGGCTCGGGCACGACCATCTCGGGATCGAAGAACAGCTTGCTGCCGAGCCCGTCGCAGGCCGGGCAGGCACCGAACGGATTGTTGAAGGAGAAGAGCCGCGGCTCGATCTCGTCGATGGTGAAGCCCGAGACCGGGCAGGCGAACTTGGCCGAGAAGACGGTGCGGTCGCCATTGTCCGGATTCTCGGCGAAGACCAGCCCGTCGGACAGCGACAGCGCCGTCTCCAAGCTGTCGGCGAGCCGGTTGCCCAACTCCGGCCCGACCACGATGCGGTCGACCACGACCTCGATATCGTGCTTCAGCTTCTTGTTGAGCGCCGGCGCCTCGTCGATATCGTAGAGCGTGCCGTCGATCTTGACGCGCTGGAAGCCGCGCTTCTGAAACTCGGCCAGTTCCTTCTTGTACTCCCCCTTGCGCCCGCGCACGACCGGCGCCAGCAGCAGCAGGCGCGTGCGCTCCGGCATCGTCATGATGCGGTCGACCATCTGGCTCACCGTCTGGCTTTCGATCGGCAGGCCGGTCGCGGGCGAGTAGGGGATGCCGATGCGCGCGAACAGAAGGCGCAGATAATCGTAGATCTCGGTGACGGTGCCGACGGTCGAGCGCGGATTCTTCGAGGTCGTCTTCTGCTCGATCGAGATCGCGGGCGACAGGCCCTCGATCGAATCGACGTCGGGCTTCTGCATCAGCTCGAGGAACTGCCGCGCATAGGCCGACAGGCTCTCGACATAACGCCGCTGGCCTTCGGCATAGATCGTGTCGAAGGCGAGGGAGGATTTGCCGGAGCCGCTCAAGCCCGTGATCACGACGAGCTTGTCGCGGGGGATATCGACATCGACATTCTTGAGATTGTGCTCGCGGGCGCCGCGCACGCTGATCTGTTGCATCTGGGGTCCAGCATCCTTCCGAGGACCCCACTATATCGGCTCGCGCGTCGGAAAATCGACCTCCGTCTGTCATGAATCGTGACCGGGGCAGGTGGGGGCTTGTATGCTGTTTTGATGTCCGGTCGGACGATGATTCGGTTCAGGAGGTTTTAGGTGGCCGGTTCGGTGAACAAGGTGATTTTGATCGGCAATCTGGGCAGGGACCCGGAGATCCGCAACACGAACGACGGCACCCGCGTGGCCAGCCTGTCGGTCGCGACCTCGGAAAACTGGAAGGACCGCAACAGCGGCGAGCGCAAGGAGCGCACCGAGTGGCACCGCGTGGTCGTGTTCAACGACCGACTCGTCGAGGTGGTCGAGCGCTTCCTGAAGAAGGGCAGCAAGATCTATGTCGAGGGCGCGCTGCAGACGCGGAAATGGACCGACAATACCGGCCAGGAACGCTACACGACCGAGGTGGTGCTGCAGAAATTCCGCGGCGAGCTGACCATGCTCGACGGCCGCCAGGGCGGCGGCGAATCCGATATGGATGAGGGCGGCGGCTATGGCGGCGGCGGCGGCGGCGGCGGCTATGGGGGCGGCGGGGGTGGATATAGCGGCGGTGGCGGCGGCGGCCGTGGGCCGTCCTCGGGCGGCGGCCGTACCGGCGGCGGCAAGGCGCCGGAGCCGGTGAGCGATCTCGACGACGAAATTCCGTTCTGAGGATCACCATTTTTTCAGTGTCAACAAATATGGCCGCTTCGTAAGTAGGCGGCCATAAAAAGAGTCGCGGATCGTTGGTGGTGTTAATATTAGTGGGATACGGATGGCCACCAACGAATCTGCGCCAACAACGACAAGGCGTCTTGGCGCCAGCCGTTAGAAAAAATCGGATCTTATCCAAAACAGTCCGTTTTTTTGAGCCAGATCAACGGCAAGAGGACTGAGGCGCCCTATCCTCGCTTCTAACAGCTATTAGAGGCGTCGCTATGGATAGGTTGACGAAGACGCTTTCTGTTTTTGCACTCTCCCTTTCTTTGGGCGTTCCCGGGGCGGGGGCGATCGCGCAGGAACATGCCGGTTCTCCTCATCGAGAGGGCCATCAAGGGGCGGGACATTACGGCGGACATGGCGGCGGGGGCCTTTACGGCCGTTCCTTTCGCTCGTTCAGTCCGCACGAGCTGCATGTCTGGCACGGCGGCCATTGGGCTCATGACTGGCATTATGGCCGATATGCCTGGTGGTGGGTTACGCCCGGCTGGTGGTATCTCTATCCGGAGCCCGTCTATCCCTATCCTCTCTATGTGCCGCCGGCGATCATCGCCGAGCGCGCGCCGCCCATGCCGACGGGGTTGCCGCCCGCCGAGCACTGGTATTTCTGCGACAACCCTCAGGGCTACTATCCCTATGTCGTCTCCTGCGACGGCCCTTGGCGGTCCGTTCCCGCCACGCCGGCAAAATAGGAAGACCGCCATGCCTTATATGCCTTCCAGGGCGATCGCACTCATCGTGCTTCTCCTCGCCGGCTGCGTTACCCAGCCCACCGGTCCGACCATCGCCGTCATGCCGGCTCCCTATAAGCCCTTTGATGTGTTCCAGCAGGAAGACTTCGGTTGTCGCCAATACGCGGCGTATCAAGTCGCCGGCGGCGCCGAACAAGCCAATGCGCAGGCGCTGGGCACGGCGGCTCTCACGACCGGGCTCGGCGCCGCTCTCGGTGCCGTCGCCGGAGCGGGCAGGGGAGCTGCGATCGGTGCCGCATCGGGCGCCGTCGTCGGGACGGCCGTCGGAACCGGGCCATCGGCGCGATCACAGTACGGATTGCAATGGCGCTACGACCTTGCTTACGAGCAATGCATGTATTCCAAGGGCAATCAGGTTCCAGGTTTCCCGTTGCCCCCGCTCGCCGCACCGCCGCCGCGCTGAGCTGGAGGATGGCGCGTGGCTCATGCCGATCAAGGTCGGCGGTCTCTTCTGCTGGAGTTTTTAGCAGGAAATCGGATTGACCTGGCGCAAAGCCGGACTGACCGGCCGGTGAGATAAGGGCGTGATGCCGGGCTGTGCCGGCAACATTGCCGAAGGAAGCGCTATGAGCTCCGTCACTACCTGGTTCGTGGTCGCCGATGGCGGCTCGGCCCGAATTATCGCTTTGACCGCCGGCGGCTTCGTGTCGGTAAGCGCTCTCGCTTCGTCGGACGCGAGGCATCGTTCCAGCGATCTTGGCAGCGACCATCCCGGCCGTGTCTTCGAAAGCGCAGGTCACGGACGCCACGCCATCGAACCCCGAACCGATCCGCGGCAGCACGCCAAGATCGAGTTTGCCCGCCAGGTGGCAGGGATGGTGAATGATGGCGCGCGCAGCGGCCTGTGCGCGCGTCTGGTCCTGGTCGCACCCAGCCTGGTGCTCCGGGCGATCCGGGAAGCGCTCGATCCCGGAGCCGCGGCGATGCTGGCCGGCGAGCACGCGAAGGATCTGGTCAAGCTACCAGAGGCGGAGCTGCGCGAGCGGCTCCAAGACTTCGCCGTCCGGTAGCCGCGCGGAAAGGTTGACGTCGATCAAGGCTCCCGCCCGCGCCTCCGTCGATGCTGGGCGCTCGGAAGTGGGAAAGGGCACATCATGAAGACGATCCTGGTGCTGATCGGCGGCAGCGAGACGGATGACGCGGTGCTCGGCACAGCACTGGGCGCGGCAAGCGCGCTGGACGCGCATCTGCAGTTCCTGCATGTCGAACTCAAGGCTGGCGAGGCGGCGGTTCACACCCCGCATGTCGATTTCGCCATGGGCGCCGCCCTGCGCGCGGCGCTCGATCATCTGGCTGCCGATCAGGCGGCGCGGTCGGCCGCCGCAAAGGAGCGCTTCGAGCATTTCTGCGCAGCGCATCGCATCGCGATCACCGATGCACCCTCCTCTTCGCACCGCGTCGCGGCAGATTTGAGAGTAGAGCAAGGCGACGCGCTCAATCACATGCTACAGTCCGCACGGTACAACGATCTAGTCATTCTCGGCCGTCCGACGCGGGCCAATGGCCTGCCCCCCGATCTGGCAGAGCTGTTGCTCGTCGGTTCCGGCCGGCCGATGCTGCTCGCACCGGCCCGCGCGCGACCGAGGCTCGATACGGCGATGGTCTGCTGGAAGGAAACCGCCACCTCCGCCCGCGCGTTGGCCGCTGCGATGCCGCTGCTGGAAAAGGCGCGGCGGGTGATCATCCTCGGCATTCGCGAGGCCGGCGATGGGTCGCCGGCCGGCATCCAGGCGCTGGCGCGCCGTCTCGCCTGGCACGGTTTCGAGCCGGAGATACGCTGGGTTGCCGAACCAGTGCATTCGGTCGCCGACCGCATCGAGGCGGAGGCCGCGGAATGCGACGCGGATCTGATCGTGATGGGCGGATACAGCCACAACCGTGCGCGAGAGGTCATTTTCGGCGGTTGCACGCAGCATTTCCTCGAGGGCTCGGATCGGCCGGTTTTGCTTATGCACTAAGGCGAGGTCTTGTGGCGGGTCCGAAGCGGTTGAATTGCCGATCTCGAGACCTCGGTCGGGCGCTATCAGGATACGGTGGCCCTGTTCGTGGCGCTTGGCGGCGGCTGGTGGTCCCAGACCGCTGAAGGCGGAGAAAAATGAACCGCCACCATACGATCGTCCTAAAAATTGACCGCCGTCAAAAATTATCTTGTCCGACCCGGCTAGGCTGCTGCCGTCATCCTGGGACCCGTACGAGAGGTCAGCCGGCCCATGTCATCCAATCTTGACGCAATTCGAGAAGAGGTGGCGCAAATGGAGCTCGATCGCTTCGATTTCGGCGCGCCTGCGGTCCGGACCGGCGCATGGGTGCTGGATGCCAGCGATCGGATCAGGTGCCTCGTTCAGCTCGGCGAGGCACAGGAACTGGTCCGCAACCTGACTTTCCGGATCGTGTTTCGTCCTTTATCGAGCCAAGTACGCAATATCGAGATCGGCGAGCGACTTCCGTTCGCATAAGACAAGGTTGGCTTGACCTGGATCAGGTCTCTGCGATCACGGACGCCCTATCCTCCTTCTGTTGCATGAAGGAGAGGGTTCGTGACCGAATCGAACCAGCCAATCCGCTGGAAGATGATCATCCTGGCCATTCTCGCCGGCAGTTTGGCGAGTACAGCCATTCCGTCTGTGCCGGCGATGGCCCAGAGCCCGGAGCAGCCTCCGGCAATATCGGCCACGCCCATCCAGATGCCGAGCTTTGCGCCGGTTGTCCGGCAGGCCGTCGGCGCCGTCGTGAGTCTCAGCGTGACCGAGGCCGGCGGTGGACGGAAGGGGGCCGGTTCGTCCCCGTCATCGACGGACGTGTCGCCGGGGAGAAGCCGTACGCTCGGATCGGGCTTTCTGATCGATCCCAGCGGCTACATCGTCACCGACTCTCATGTCGTCGAACGGTCTCGTCAGGTGACCGCCACTCTGAGCGACGGAACCCAAAGCCCGGCCAGGCTGGTCGGCAACGATCCGGCGAGCGATTTGGCCTTGCTCAAGATCGAGGCGGCTCACGAGCTGCCCTATTTACCTTGGGCGGACAGCGACGCGACCGAGGCAGGCGATTGGGTCATCGCCTTGGGCAATCCATTCGGGCTCGGCAAGAGCGTCAGCGTCGGGGTGATCTCGGCACGCGCCCGCGATATCCGGAACGGGCTGGTCGACGATTACCTTCAATTCGACGCCGCGATCAATCAAGGCAGCTCCGGCGGTCCGATCCTGAACGAGACCGGCAGCATCATCGGCGTCATCACCTCCTTCTATTCGCCGAATGGCGGTTCGGTCGGGGTCAGCTTTGCTGTGCCGGCGAAACGAGCCATCGCCGTGGTGGAGCAACTGAGGGCGAATGGCGAGGTGCGCCATCCGTGGATCGGCGCGTCGTTGCAAGAGGCCACGCCGGCCTTGGCCAAGGCTTTAGGACTGCCGCTGGTTGGAGGCGCTCTTGTCGACGATGTCGTTGCCGAAGGGCCGGCTGCCTTGGCCGGCTTGCGGAGAGGGGATGTGGTGACCGCCTTCGGCTGCCGCGCCATCAACGAAATGCGCGACCTGCCGCTCGTCATCGAGGATAGCCGGATCGGCGAGGAAGCGGAAATTGCCGTTTGGCGTAACCGCACCTCGCTGACAATGTTGCTCCGTGTTGGAGAATTGCCCGGAGAAGGCGGCACCAAGGCTGTCGCCGACCGCGAGGAGGTGCTTTCGAAGCCGGGCAGGGATACGATCGGCCTGGCGTTCGCGCCGCTGCCGCGAGGCCGCCGCGGGCGGCTTGAATTTCCGTCCGATCTCAAGGGCGTCGTGGTCGTGCAGATCAGCGGCGACGGGCCGTTCGCGGATGCGGATCTGGAAGTGGGGGATATCCTGCTGGAGGTGAACCAGCAGCCCGTGCCGACACCCAAGGATGCCGTCGGTCGCCTCAAGGACGCGCTCGCACCGCCAGGCCGACCCGTGCTGCTGCTACTCAATCGCCACGGCAAGATCCACTACACGGCTCAGGCGCTCGATGAGCGGGCGCTTGCCGGCCAGCCGGAGGCGAAAGGATTGCAACAGGCCGGTCCTCTCCTCGCCGGTGACGGCGGTGCGCCTTAGTCGGTCAGGGAGCCGGCCGGCATGTTCCCTGAGCTGCCGTCGCCCCGCGTCGAGCGGGCCCTCGACGGCTCGCAGTATCGCGCGCCTTGGCCAGGGTCAAAGATGTCAGCCGGGCAATGAAAGCCGGTGGAAATAGGCGACGAGATCCTCGATCTCGGCCCGGCTGAGCGAGAGCGCCGCCATGGGCGGGTGCGGATGGGTCAGGAAACTCCGCAGGAAGGCGGCGTCTTTGGACGGGTTACGGGCGATCGTGCGAAAGGGCGGTGCGGCATCGGTGCCGGAATTGGGGCCGCCAACCAGGTGGCAACCCGCGCACCAATGACGGGCAAGGGCTTCGCCCCGACTATCATCGCCGGCGAGGGGAGCGGCATCCGATGTTTCGCTCGCCCCGGACGGAGAGGCGGAGATTGCAAGGAGAAGGCCGGCGAGCAGGAGGCCGATTCGCGGTGAATGGCGCATGATCTCAGGTCCTCACGACGATGGCGTTCTCGGCCGCAGCCCGGATATGCTGCTCGACCGCGATGGGATTGCTCGCGATCTCATCGTCCTGATGCTTTCGATCATCGATCACGATCCGGCTCCCTGGTTCAGCACAAGCATGGCGAGATCATTTTCCGCCTCGGCGCGGCCCGCCTTGATCGGTATCAATCGGATGGCTCAGGCACGGCGGCAGTCTTCAGCCCTCGATAGGGATTGGAGACCATCATGGATCTGTTCGAAGCAATCAATCATCGTCGGGCCATCCGCGAGTTCAATATCCGGCAACACACTCACGATCAAGGGCGAGAAGAAGGAAGAAAGGGAAGAGAAGGATAAGAATTATTATTTGAGCGAGCGGTCCTATGGCAGCTTCCAGCGCGCCTTTTCCATTCGGCCCCGGCGTGCGCGGCTTCAAGGAGGGCGATCCGGTCGGCGTCGCCTGGCTGCACGATGCCTGCGGCGGTTGCGAGCACTGCATCACCGGCTGGGAGACGCTGTGCGAGGAGCAGCATAATACCGGCTACAGCGTCGATGGCGGCTTTGAGGAATATGTCATCGCCGCCGCCGATTATGTCGCCCGGCTGCCGGCCCAGCCGGATTTCGCGGCCCTCGCCCCGATCCTGTGCGCCGGCGTCACGACCTATAAGGGCATCAAGGAGACCGAGGCGAAGCCCGGCGAATGGATCGCGATCTCCGGCGTGGGCGGCCTCGGCCATGTCGCCATCCAATATGCGAAGGCGATGGGCCTCTATGTCGCGGCGCTCGACGTGACCGAGGACAAGCTGGCGCTGGCGCGCGAATTCGGCGCGGATATTGCCGTCGACGCAACCGCGCCGGACGCGGCGGCCCAGATCGTCAAGGAAACCGGCGGCGGCGCCCATGGCGTGCTGGTGACGGCAGTCTCGCCGGGCGCCTTCTCACAGGCGCTCGAACTCGTCCGCCGCAAGGGCACGGTCAGCCTGGTCGGCCTGCCGCCGGGCGAGTTCGCGACACCGATCTTCGATGTCGTCCTCAAGCGCATTACCATCCGCGGCTCGATCGTCGGCACTCGGAAGGATCTGCAGGAGGCGATCGCCTTCGCCGCCGACGGCAAGGTGCGGAGCCGGATCCGTACCGTGCCGCTTACCGCCATCAACCAGGTCTTCGCGGATCTTCAGTCCGGCCGGGTCGAGGGCCGGATGGTGATCGATTTCTCCTGATGCTGGCCTAACCGTCGCCCGTAGCACATCTTTGCCATCGACATCGGACACAGATCTGACCTGGCAAGATATCGTCACGCGCCTCGCCTCGACCGTGCTCGCGCACCATCCTGAAGCGCGGAGACCTCATCACCTGCGTTACCACGGCCGCCGCGCTGTGAATGATGACGGCATCGGGCTCTGTCTCGGCGCGGGCCAACTCTGGCTCGGGGTCAGTGCGACAGCAGCGTGCAGCGTGCAGGGGGCCGCAGGATCTCGCGCGTCACGCCGCCCAGTACCCATTCGCGCAGCCGGCTATGGCCGTAGGCGCCAACGACCAGCAGACCCGCCTCCTGATGATCCGCCAAGCTGTTGAGCATCTGGGCGTCATCGCCGTTGCTCGGCAGGGTCTCGTCTCGGCCTCGACGTTGTGGCCCTTCAGCCACTCGGCGACATCGGCGACGCGCACTCGGGCCGAGACCAGTTCGTCCTTGTCGGCAATTTCCGCGACCGTTACCAGACCCGCCCGTTTGAGCAGCGGCAGCGCATCGAGAACGGCGCGCCGTGTCTCGCGCGTATCTTTCCAGCCGACCAGAACCGATCCCAGATCGTGCGCGCCCGGGTTGGGCTCATCGGCGTTGGGTCCGTCTGCATCGGGCACGAGCAGGACCGGCCGGCCGGCGCGCATGACGAGATCGCCAATATTCACATGGGTGGACTCGCCGGGGCTCGCGATGATCAGGTCCGCGCGCCGGGCCTGCGCGGTGACATAGTCGGCGGGTGCACCGAAGGTGACCGTCGAGCGCCAATCGAGCTGACGGCAACGCCCCTGGAAGAAAGCGCGGAAACGGTCCTCGGCCGTCTTCATTTCCTTTTCGACCTGTTCCTGGTCCGCCGCGATCAATTCGGCCGGAACATAGCCGTCTCCGTAGGCTACCGTCAGCGGCTGGCAGGCGGCGACACCGATCGCCGCGGTGCCGAACTGCTCGGCGAGATATCGGCCCATGCGCAGCGCGGACTCGTTGACCGAGCCGAGATCCATGTAAACCATCAAGCTCGTGTAAGTCATGCCGCCCTCTCCTGGATGCGCCTGCAGATGCTGCATCTTCAAGGCTCCGTGGGAGGGATGCCTTGATGCGCCTCAATCGGCGTTGTTTCGGCTGACGACCTGCTTTTCATTGCGCTGGATCAATGCTGGAGCGGCACCGCCCCGTATGTTGCATGTGGATGCGGCCAGTTGGATGAACGCCATGAACGCGTTGATACTCTACTATTCCCGCTCGGGGACGACGCGTGCCGTGGCCGAGGCTCTTGCCGAGGAACTCGGTGCCGATATCGAGGAAATCGGTTGCGGCCGATATCCAATAGGCTTCTGGGGCAGCATGAAGGCCGGATACGATAGCTGGCGAGGCAAGCTGCCGTTGCTCGAGCCGCTTCGGCACGAGCTCGCTCGCTATGATATGATCGTCATCGGCGGCCCTATCTGGATGTCCCATCCCGCGACCCCGGTTCAGGCCCTGTTGCGCCGCGAAGAGCCGCATATCCACCACACGGCGTTCTTCGCGACTTGCGGCGGTTCCGCCGCAGGCCCGGCCTTCGCGGAGATGCAGCTTTTGGCCGGCGCCACGCCGAAGACCACTCTCCGGATCCGCAAGGCGGAGGTCCAGCAGGCCGACTTTCTGCCGGTCTTGTCCGCGTTCGCGCGGGCGATTCGGCAGAAGCCGGCGCCCGTCGCGGATTGTCAGATTGCGTGAGCAGCGCGGTCGGCGCTGCGTCCGCCGGCGTTATTTCTTCGCCTGACTTTGAATGTAAGCGATGAGGCTCTGCCGCTCGATCGCCGTGAAGGCGTATGGTTCCATCTTGGCGTGCGGTCCGCTCAGCACCGCGAAGATCCGGGCCTCGGGATATTTCTTCGGATCGCCGGCAATCGCCGCGAAGCTCGGCGCGGCGGCATTCGGGGTTTCGGGCTTCACGCCAGGCGCGATCTCATGGCATTTGGCGCAATGATGCTGAGCCAATTCCTCTCCTTCGCCGGCGGCAAACGCGCCACAGGGCGTTAGCCCGACGAGCATGACGACCGACCATAGTCTCGCCCGACAATGATGTGCGGATGATGTCACGGCATTTCTCCCCTCTTGCAGGTTTCTCCGGGTTGTACGGCCCCGGTTTACTGTCTTGAAGTGCTCCCCAAACGATCCCTCGCCGATACTAGCGCTCTGCGCGAAGTTTTTATATCAAAGAACGCTTTAGGATGCCCTGGGCTTGAGCGACAGGATATAGGTGATCACCTCGTCGCGCTCGTCCGCGCTCAGCCGGTAGCCCGGCATGGGCAGGTGAAGCTCCGCCATGAAATGGCGGAGCCAGTTCCGATCGACGTCCGGCCGCTCGGCGATCGACATGAAGCTCGGCGCCTCGACCGGCGGGGGCAGGATATGGCCGGCACGGCTGCCGCTCGGCTGGTCGGGCGCCACTCGGTGGCACTCCGCGCACCATTCCTCGGCGATCGAGTGCCCCTTGGTGGCCTCGCTCTCCAGTACGCTGCATGAGCCCAGCATCGCTGCCGCGGCGACGGACGAAAGAATTGCCGCGGTTGGCCAAGCCATGACCTCGCTCATCAAAGCCGGGCCAGCTCGATCCTGTCCTCGACTTGTGTCACGCCCGCCACCGACCAGGCCGCGCGCTCGGCCGCCTGCCGCTCGGTCCAGCCGGGCGCGGTGCCGCCCAGCGTGACCGTATTGCCGGAGACATCCACCGTGATTCGGCTCGCCTGAACGATGGCGCTACGCTCAAGGGCAGCCCGGATCTTGGTTTGAACATCTTCCGCCCGCACCATGGGTTTTACGGTGATGTTGTTGACGATGGTCTTGATGCCGCCAAGCTTGCGCACGTCATATTCCGCTTCCTGGCGCTGATAGTTCCACTCGACCTCGCCGCTCAGCATCACGACGCCGTGCTCGACCTGGACCGAGATCCGCTCGTCCGGTACCAGCGCGTCCCAGCTTAGGATCTTGACCGCGCGGGCGGCAATCTCGTCATCCTCGGTCTTCCGGTCGGAAGGCAAATGAACGAGCAGTTCCTGGGCGACAGCCTTCACGCCCCTGATCCGTCGCGCGGCGCGCTCGGCCTCATGTTTCTCGAAGAAGCTCTCGACATGGCCGGAGAGAGTAACGACGCCGTCCCGTACGCTCACCCCGATATGCGCGGCATTGACGCCCGGATCGAATTCGAGTTCGTCGATCACCCGTTGCTGCAATTGCAAATCATCTTTCATAGCGTCTCTCCTGCGGGTTGAGGCTGACGGCAGAACGATGGAGAGGATCATAGGAGCGTCGACGTGAAGTCCGATTGACTTGCATCAAAGGAGAGCCGCCGTCGATTGACGACGGTCAAGGCCGACGGCGGTTGGCGGGCTTACGATTTTCCTTGGGCAGCAGAACCCCGGGAGATTGACGATGTATTTCTTGGCGCTCGCCGTCGATTACGACGGAACCATCGCCCGCGACGGCGTCGTTGATCCGGCGACCTGCGAAGCGTTGCGGCGGCTCAAATCGACCGGGCGCCGGCTGATCCTCGTCACTGGTCGCGAATTGCCGGATCTGCGAAGGCAATTCTCCGAGACCGCGCTGTTCGATCGCATCGTCGCCGAGAATGGCGCGCTTCTCCACGACCCATCGAACGGCCGCGAAACGCTGCTCGCCGCACCGGCACCGCGATCCGTCGTTGAGCGGCTCGCCGAGATGAAAGTGGCGCCGGTTTCCGTCGGCCGATGCATCATCGCCACCTGGGAGCCGCATCAGGCCGCCGTCCTGGAGGTCATCCACGAACTTGGCCTGGAGCTTCAGGTCATCTTCAACAAGGGTGCTGTGATGATCCTGCCGCCGAACGTGAACAAGGCGAGCGGGCTCCTCGCCGCGCTCAAGGAACTGGACCTGTCGCCGCACAATGTCGCCGCCGTCGGCGATGCCGAAAACGATCATGCCTTCCTTGGCGCCTGTGGACTGGCCGCCGCCGTCGCCAATGCTCTTCCTGCCGTCAAGCGTATGGCGGATATCGTCCTGGCAGGCGATCACGGGGCCGGCGTGGCCGAACTGGCCCAGCGCCTGATCGCGGAAGATGCGACCCTCGCCCCAAAGACGAAGCATGGGCTTATGCTGGGTCGGGATCGCGCCGGCATGGAAATCTATCTGCAGCCCTATGGCGGCAGCGTCCTGATCATAGGCCCGTCGGCGAGCGGCAAGTCGACGCTCGCCACGGCGCTGACCGAGCATATAGCCGAAAAGGAATTCGAATTTTGCGTCGTCGATCCGGAAGGCGATTATGTCGACCTTGAGGATGCGGTCTGCGTCGGCGGCCCGACCATCCAGCCCGTCGTCGCCGAAGCGCTGAAGCTACTGCATGAGAATGGCGTCAATCTGGTGATGAATACGCAGGCGCTTGGGCTGAAAGACCGCCGCCGGCTGTTCGCGAGCTTTCTGCTGCAGATCTCGCGGCTACGGCAGAGAACGGGCAGGCCGCATTGGTTGATCATCGACGAGGCGCATCAGGTGCTGCCGGCCGCGCGCGACGACGCCCTGCGAGGCTGGATCGACGCCATTCCGGCCGCAATCATGATCACAGCCTACCCGCAGGAAGTCGCGCGCGAGGCTCTGGAGACCGTGACGGCAGTTATCGCGGTCGGCGACGAGCCGTTCGTGTCCCTTGCCGCCTGCGCCGCCGCGCTCGGCACGACGATCGCGACCGACCCGGTGGAGCTCAGCTGCGGAGAGGCCCTCCTTTGGGCGCCCGGCGCCAGCCGACCGCCGCAGCCGGTGAAGGTCGAGCCGCCGATTCAGATCCATAAGCGGCATGCAGGCAAGTACGCTGTGGGAGATGTCGGCGAAAGCCGCAGCTTCTACTTCAGGAATCCGCGGGACGGAACGCTGATTTCGGCCAGAAATCTCTATCGCTTCCTCGATGTGGCCGGTGCCGTCGACGATGGGACCTGGGAGCGCCATCTGCGGGCGGGTGATTATTCGGCATGGTTCCGGCACGTGATCAAGGACGAGGAGCTGGCGTGCGAGGCCGCCCGCGTCGAGCAGAATCCAACACTCGATGCGTATGAGAGCCGAAGGCTGATCCGAAAGGCGGTTTGGCGGCGCTATGCCGGCCCCACGGGCGGCTGAGGCTTCAAAAGCTATTGATGAGGATCAAGGACAGCTCGGCTCCGTCTCTACAGCATGATCCTTGAGCATGTGGCCGGCCGCTTCCCGTCATGGCCGTGGCCCCTGCGCGGAGGATTGTGCGATGCTGAAAGATATTCTGGTGCATCTCGATGCTTCTCCGTCTTCGGAGCGTCGTCTCGAAGCGGCCACCTTGCTTGCCGAGCGCAACGAGGCTCACCTCGTCGGCCTCTTCGTGAATTCGCTCGAAGGAGCGATCCCTTATCGGGAATCCTATTCCGTCTTCGAAGCGATGCAGTATCTATCCAAGCGGAATGCGGCCGACGAGGCCGCGACGGAAGCCATGTTTCGGCGTGCCGTCGCCGGCGGTGCCTTCAGTGCCGAGTGGCGGGCCGCCGAGGGGCGGATCGACCAGACCGTGGCCCAACATGCCCGCGCCGCCGATCTCGCGGTGCTCGGACAGTACGATCCAGAGCATCCGTCGATCGGCAGCGGGGCGAGCGTGCCGTCCTACGTGCCGCTGGCGTCCGGCCGTCCGGCGCTGATCGTACCTTATGCCGGTCACGTCGAGACGCTCGGCCGTCGCGTGCTCGTCGCTTGGGACGGCGGGCGGGAAGCTGCGCGCGCCGTCAACGACGCACTGCCGTTGCTCAAGACGGCCGAGCAGGTCACCGTCATAACGATCACCACCGCGATGCGCAGTGGCTCGCAGGAACTGCCCTATGTCGACATCGCGGCGCATCTCGCACGCCATGGCGTCACGGTCGATGCCCGCATCGAACCGCGCTGTGATGACGAAATCGCCGACCTGCTGCTCTCGTTCATCGCCGACCATTCGGTCGACCTGCTCGTGATGGGCTCTTACGGCCATTCGGAGATGCGCGAGCTGCTACTGGGCGGCGTCACCCGCGCCATCCTGACGCGCATGACGGTGCCGGTGCTCATGTCGCATTGAGGACCGGCCTCGGCTCGCATCGCTATGATTTGAGGGCGGCGCGCAGGCGGTCGAGCAGGGTGGTGCGCGCCCTGTCGGTGGTTGCCCCGCGGAGCGCATTCGCCAATTCCAACTGAAAGCGGGACTGCAGATTATGCCAGTCCGCTTGCGCCAGTGTCGGGTCGGGAAGCCGGTCGACGCCATGGGCGAGCGTTGCCTCCGCCGCCGGATCGAGCCTCAGCACGCTCCCGAGAGCCGGCTGCAGCAGGGCCGCAGAGCCTGCAGGGGGATTGGCGGCGAGCAGCCTTGCCAAGGCATCCGTTGCGGATGGCTCGCCATGGGTCAGCAGGATGGCCTTCGACACCGGCTGGCGCGCTTCTATCCAGCGGAGGAGTGCTTCCTGATCCGCGTGAGCCGAATAGAAATCGATATTGCGGATCCGCGCGCGCACCTGGATTTCCTCGCCCAGGATACGCACCGCCCGCGCGCCGTCCAGCAGCAGCCGACCCAGCGTTCCCGGTGCCTGATATCCGACCATCAGCACCGTGCTCTGGGGACGCCAGAGATTGGCCATCAGATGGTGCCGGATGCGCCCGGCCTCGCACATGCCGCTCGCCGCCATGATGATGGCGCCGGATGTGATCTTGTTCAGCTTCTTCGATTCCTCGACCGTCTCCACGAACCGGATATTGCGCCAGTCGAAGGGGTGCGGAACGGTCGCGGCTTCACCCAGTTCCTCGGCGTGCCGGCTGAAAACCTCGGTTGCGCGAACGGCGAGTGGTGAATCGAGGAAGATCGGCACGTTGCCGAAGAAGCCCTCCTGATTCAGGACGCCGAGATCGAACAGGAGCTCCTGGGTCCGTTCGATGGCGAAAACCGGGATGATCAGGTTGCCGCCATGGGCGAGCGCCTCCTTCACCTCGCGGCCGAACCGCTCGCGCCTCGCCGCCGGCGTCACCTGTTCGCGCAGACGGTCGCCGTACGTGGCCTCGACGATGAGATAGTCGACGCCATGCGGTCCTTCCGGCGCACCGTGCAAGGCACGGCCTTCGGTGCCGACATCGCCGGAAAACAGGAGGCGGATCGGGGCGCCGGGGCCGGCGATCTCGAGTTCGATCGAGGCCGCGCCCAAGATATGTCCCGATGGCCACAGGCGGGCACGTATGCCCGCCATCGGTTCGAACCACTGGTTCAAAGCTGTCGGCTCGATCGCCGAAAGCGCCTGTTCCGCTTCCTCCTTCGTGTAGATGGGAATGACCGCCTCTTCACCGCGCTGCTTGAGACGCCGGTTCAGCCGCTCGACCTCGCTCTCTTGGATATATCCCGAATCCGGCAGCATGTAGGTCAGCAGATCGGCGGTGGGCGCGGTGGCGAAGATGCGGCCGCGATAGCCGCCTTTGGACGAGCTTCGGAATGAGCCCGCTGTGATCGATATGGGCGTGGGTCAGCAATACCGCGCCGATCGCGGCCGGGTCGAAGGCGAAGGGCCGGTAATTCAGTTCCTTCAGCGATTTCGGCCCCTGGAACAGGCCGCAATCGACGAGCAGCTTGCCGCCCTCGATTTCCAGAAGATGGCAGGATCCGGTGACCGTCCCTGCCGCTCCGAGAAAGGTCAGCCTCGGCGTCATGATGCGGGCTCCAAGGTGAAGGCGTCGTTCTCAGTCGCCGCGGCGACGGCAAAGCGGAAATCGGCGGGAAGATAAGCGTGAATACGATAGATCGGCTCGCCGGCCTCGACGCGGTCGCCGACCTTTTTCAGGAGATCGATGCCGGCGCCCTTGTCGTTGGGAGCACCGCTCATCCGCGCGATGCGCGCGATGCGCAGGCAGTCGATCGCGGTCACGGTCCCGTCATGCGCGGCCTTCGCCTCATGGGTCAGGTCGCCGAGCTGCGTCGCCGCGGGCGCGCGTCCCTGCGCTGTGACGATCCGCTCGAACTTGGTGAAGGCGGCGCCCGAGTGCAGCAGCTCCTGCGCCCGGTCGCGGCCGGTGCCGCCGCGGAGCGCCGGATCGAAATCGAGAATCGCGCCGGCCAGCGCGAGCGCCCGGTCGCGCAGATCGGCGGGCGCGTCCGGCTCGCCGGCGAGGACCTTCATCACGTCCCGGGCCTCGAGCGCCGGTCCGATGCCGCGCCCGATCGGCTGGCTGCCGTCGGTAATCACCACATCCAGCACCAGGCCGAGCCGGTCGCCGACGAACTCGAACAGCTTCTTCAGCCGGATCGCCTGGGCGCGGCTGCGCACCTTGGCGCTCGGCCCGAGCGGGATGTCGATGACCAGCCGATTGGAGCCGGCGGCCAGCTTTTTCGACAGGATCGAGGCGACCATCTGCTCCGCCGTGTCGATCTCGAGCGGCCGCTCGACCGAGATCAGGATGTCGTCCGCCGGGGAGAGGTTGACATGGCCGCCCCAGACGAGACATCCGCCCTCGGCACGCACCACCTGGCGCATCTCGTCGATGCCGAGATCCACCTTCGCCAGGACCTCCATCGTGTCGGCAGTGCCCGCGGGCGAGGTGATGGCGCGCGAGGAGGTCTTCGGGATCATCAGGCCGTGCGCCGCCACGATGGGAACGATGATCATCGAGGTCCGGTTGCCGGGCACGCCGCCGATGCAATGCTTGTCGACGATTGTTTCCCCCGGCCAGTCGAGGCGGCTGCCGGCGCCGGCCATGGCCTCGGTCAGATGCAGGACCTCCTGGGTCGAGAGGAAGCTCGCAGAGGCGATCAGGAACGCGGCGATCTCGGTCTTCGAGTAGCGCATCTCCGTGATCTCGCCGATGATGGCGCGGAAATCGGCCGCCGACAGTTCCTCCCCCTCGATCTTCCTGCGGACCGCTTCCAGGCTTTTCGCCGGTGGCGCCTGGGTCACCTCGACCGCCGATCCCTCCGGCAATCCCAGCAGCGTGAAGCCCAAGGCGGAGACGCCGACCTCGTCCGGCATCAGCCAGCCATCATGATCGACGACATTGAGCACGGCGATGAGGCGTCGGCCGCCGGCCTTCACCTCGACCTTCGAGAGCGCCTGGAAATCCGCGGGCCGGTAGATCGACGACCGCCGGGGCAGGTAGGCGACCGGCTCGCGATAGGTGTCGACCGGCACCCGACGGAGCTTGAGGGTCGGCGCGGCGGGCGCGTCGGCCCGCGCATGCGAGATGGCTGCTGTTTCCATCGCGGCATCTTCGATGCGAGGCTGTCGGTCGACCATGAGGCAAATCAATTTCGCAGTCCAAGGCCGTCGGCCGCGGCGGCCGGATCTCGGGCGTCAGCGAAGCCGCAATGCTTGGCGGGGCGGGTGCGTCCCACTTTCGAGCTCGAGCTTGACCGAAAGAAACTCCAGCATGTCGCGAAGCGAGAGGATGCCGACCAGCCGGCCGCGATCCACGACCCAGAGGCGGCTTCTGCCGCTGCGCTTCATCCCGGCCAGGGCGGTGACGGCGTCTGTTTCGGGCGCGACCAGATCCGCCTCGGCGCAGGGGCTCATGATGCTGTCGATCGCGGTTGCGGCCCAGGCGGCGCGATCCAGCGAAGCCGCCTGCTCGGTTCCGACGCTGCCGACGAGATGGCCATCCTTCGTGACCGGGAAGGTGCGGTGATGATGGCGGTAAACGAAATCGTCTATCAGGGCGGCGACAGGCAGATCCGACGGAACGGAGATCGGTTGTGGGTTCATGATCCGGGAAACCGGGACACCCTGGAGGACCGATTTCGTCATCGTCTCCCGCAGGCTGGCATCGGCCGCGCCCTTGAGGAACAGGCCGATCAGAAAGCGCCACATCCCGCCGACGAAATCGCCGCTCATGACCTCGAAGAGGCCGAGAACGATCAGCAGGATGCCGAACAGATTGCCGGCGCCCGCGGCGATCCGGGTTGCCCAAAGGAAGTCGCCCCGCCACATCCACAATGCCGCGCGGAGCATGCGGCCGCCATCGAGAGGGAAGGCAGGAATCAAATTGAAGAGCGCCAGCATGCCGTTGATGAGCGCGAGATACCAGAGCGTGCCCTGGACCGCGCTCGGCGCGGCCCAGACGCCGGCATATGTGAACAGCGCGAACAATATCGCTGCGAGCAGAAAGCTGGCTGCGGGACCGGCCGCCGCCATGAGCAACTCGCTCTTGGCGGTTCCCGGCTCGCCCTCCATATCCGCGATCCCACCGAAGATGAACAGAGTGATGCCGCGGATCGCGATGCCGTACTGGCGAGCGACGATGGAATGCGCCAGCTCGTGAAAGACGATCGAAAAGAGCAGGCCGATCGTGGCGGTTCCGGCCATCCACCAATAGGTGCCGGACGAGAGATCCGGCGCTATTCCCGGGAAGACGGATTCCGCCAGCGTCCAGCTGATCAGCGCGGCCAGCAACAACCATGACGCGTCCATCCAGACATCGAAGCCGAGGAGCGATAACAGCCTGAAGCGGTACGGAAAAATTTTCGCGTCTCCATATGGCTAGCGGCCAAGCGCAAAGCGGGACTGGAAAGCCTCGCGCTGCATGCCGCTGACGGCGAGCCGGCGGTGAGGCCTGGCCGATGCGTTAGCGTGAACGGTGCCCTCTTGGGGGGCGACCTCTGAAACATTCAGTGGATCTTCTCTTCCGCCGCCGCTCGCGCCACGGGGCGGGTCGGACGTTTTGTCCGGAGATGAGTGTCTCGGTTGGTACAGATCAGCCCAGATCGCGAATCCAAGCCACATAAGCTCAGAGAGGGTAGTCAGCACATCCAGTGCCTGCCTTGATCTGGCTCAATTACGCGGTCAAACTGCCGCGGACCGGGCGGCGGATGCATTCGATCGGGCTCGCCCGACAGCGATAATCTCGCCTGTGCCGATTTCGATGTCATCGATGATCAAGTCTTGCGGCGGCAACGACTTGCGTCGGCAATGCGCGTAATCGGCACAGCCTCATGAGAGTATCCCCGAAATGGGGCTATGGCCGGGTTCTGTCAGTCCGCATTGGGGTCCGCAGCATCATTATCAGTGCGGCTGGGCGGCCTGAAGCGCCTGCTGGTTGAGGCTATCGGTGATCGGCACCTCGTTCGCATCTGCCTGAGCGCGGCTGCTGCCGCCGGAAGGGGCGCGAACATGAACGCGCTTGCCGTCGGAATCGACGCCCCAATAGCTTCCTGTCTTGGTGTCGTTCGAGCCGGCCTTGCCGGGGGGAGCAACGGGCGTTTGGGGGGCTTGGGCTTCTGCGCACCCGACCGACAGGATCAGGGCCAAAGCGGTCAAACCGGCCGGAAGGATCTTCATGTCGTTCTCCCCTTGAGATGAGCCACATACAAACGAGAGAACTAGGCTCGAAAATTCGCGTAGCCGCTAGAGTCGGAAACTACGCAGGTTCGAGCCAAGCAGTCTCGCGCGATGACCACCCAGGGGCTTCAACCGGGCTGCCTGTCCGCTATGGAATGCGCGGTAAGCGCTGTTAGACCGGGGATTGTTGTCCGGGCAAGCCACCCACCGTCGACCATTCGACGAAGTCCAAGTCCGGATTCACGGCCAGCTCCAGCGAAGGGTCGAAGTAGGGGAATATGAGCATGCCGAAAATGAAGTCGGCTCGGCTGCCGTCCCGGCTGACGGGGAGGAGCAGGCGTTTGAATTGTATCCCATTGCGGGGATCAGTCGAGATCCGGCCGCCATAGACGGCCGGCGTGGCGCGATCGATCACTTCCTTGAAGAGATCTAGCCTGCTCTCCGATGCTTCTGGGCTCACCTGCTCGTGCAGATAAAGGCCCGTCGGATTGCGGCGCGTTACCCGGCAGATTTCCGTTCCGGCCAAGCGGCACCGGAATTTGCCGGGACCTTCCCATTCGTGAAGGAAGAGGTTCGGCAAGATGGACCGGGGCATTTCGACGGGATCGATGCTCGATTTGAGCGGGAGCGCCCCTTCCAATCGCCGACTCTTCCAAAAATCGAAGCAAAGCTTCAGGCCGGTTCCTTCCAAATGTTGTTCAAATGCAAAATCGCCGGTAACGGCGCGAGGCCGCAATAATTCGGGCGGCTTGATCGAATAAGTACGATCTGATGTTCTCATAACGCTAATCCTCAAAGACAGGCGGCACATCGCGCCCCGAGCGATGGCTCAGCAACTAATTTGATGGGGTTGCTGACGTGCCGACCAGGGCCGAGGCACTCGCAGGCGCGCGACGATCCGATCCCGGGTCTTCTCGCGTTCATATCGAAGTCCCGGGATTTTCGCGGGAGGATTGCCAGCGTTCGGGACCACATCGAGCAGCGGCAGTCCGGCTGTGAGATCGCTGAGGTCGATTTCGATCCGGCGGGCGGCTGATCCACAAATCGGCTCCCACTCGCCACGTTTATACTTGTCTGAAATAATGCATTGAAGCGCCGCGATGTTATGTATCGCGAAACTGATCCGCCCTTGATCAGTAAATTGTAGGTTGGGGAAAAGATCGTCCAACTCTTCTGGTCTAATATGGACCGAAATTCGAATTGTGCCATGAGCAGCCGTAATAGATACCCGCTTATACGTTTCCAACACTGGAGAAATAGAAAAATTGGAGAGCGTCATTTTGGTGCTCCGAGCTCACTCGTCCCGATTCGGCGGTGACTTTAACATCAGGGTGTCTAACGATTTAGAGCGACCTTAAAAAAGGCCACGCCCCTGGTTGGTAAACACATTCGTACGGGAGTTGGTTCAATAATCATTTGTCCTTGCTCGAGGCGTTCGATGCGATTCGAAAATATACCGTGCTTTACGTACCGCGCGAATGACTGGCGATCAAACTGTTGAGGTCGCCCAACTCCTGACGCAAGGCGGCAGTGAGCATTGGAGTGCAGGGTTTCATCTTCACGAGCTTGTCGATCAACCTCTGGTACCGATCGCGGGTCTGCTCACAGTTCCGGGCCATATCGCTCAGCTTTTCTGGGGCCGGAGGGCCGAAGGTTTGGGTGAGCGGTGGGCCCTTGATGAGGTCGATACGGTCGACCTCGATGCAGCGAGCCCGCGGCCGATATCCCGAATGCCACTCGCCACGCTCGTACTTATCGGAAATGATGCGTTGAAGGGCGGCGAGGTTATCGACCGCAAAATGGACACGTTCCTGGTCGGTGAGTTGAAGATGAGGCAAAGCCGAAGCCAGCTCCTCTTGCCGGAGGTAGGCAACAATAACCATCGGGCCATCTGCAGCGACAATCGTAATTGTTTTGTGAGCGCTTAAGGTGGGATAGATGACGAAATTTTTTAACATCATGTGACGGCTCCAAAGTCATATCTCTTTGCTTGTTATGGTGATTGGCGACCTCGAAGCCTTACCTGCTCGGAAAGGTCTCGGGCGTCAATTTGAAGGCCGCGTTAAATCATTAAAAATCAGAGCCTGCCGATGATATTAAATATTGTTGCATTTGATGTAGTGACTATAGTTGTAGATTGTGGTGATTTGATGTTTTTCAAGAATTATTTTCAACTTCTCAAGCATATTCCGTTATCTGTTAGGTTTGCCCCCGAACGGTCGGAGACATTTGCCCTGCACATCGTCGGGGAGCGAGAACATTGGATCCGGGTGCCAAGTCGGTTCCGTTGATGCTAGACTAGTCGTTCTCTCGGGGCGGTTGGGCCGTCGACGACTTGACCCGGGAGGCGGCCAGCGGCTGCCGCCGGCATATCGCGAGGCGGGGCTTCCGCCATGGAATCTCACGTATTCACAGCCATTCCGAAAGAGCGCGCCGACCGAAGATCTGGTACGCATAGCGCTTGCGGAGCCCTGCGTGGCAACGCTGCTTGTTTCCGAGGCCGCCGCTCTTGCTGCCGCATCACTCGAAAGGATGAGTGACGATGAAAGCCGCCTCCGAACATGAGGAAGCGAAGGCGCAGCCTCAGCGTGATGAGTCTCTAAAAGCGAAGAATGGCAGGCTGGCCCCCGAAGAGATCTGGCAGGAGCCGCTGGACCGACTCCTTGCAAGGCTCGCAACCTCCCCGGCAGGTCTCGCTAACGCGGAGGCGCAGTCGCGACTGGCGACTTACGGACCCAACGACCCTGCGACCGTCAAGCGCTCGCCGCTCTGGGTGCAATTCCTTACCCGGTTTCGCAACCCGTTGGTCATCATCCTGCTCGTCGCGAGTGGTCTGTCCGCCGCGACCGGCGATGTCGTCAGCTTTCTTATCGTCATCGGCATCGTCACGATCAGCATGACGCTCGATTTCGTTCAGGAAGTCCGCGCGCAAAATGCGGTCGAGGCGTTGCGTCGTTCCGTGGCGGTCCAGGCGACGGTGCGACGTGACGGTGCTGCGCTCTCGGTACCGATCGACCGGCTGGTTCCCGGCGACGTCGTCGAGTTGATCGCCGGCGATCTCGTGCCCGCGGATTCGCGATTGCTCCTGAGCCGCGATCTGTTCGTCAACCAGGCGCTCCTTACCGGCGAGCCTTACCCGGCCGAGAAGCAGGCAGGCGACGTAGCCCTAGGGGCCGAAAATCCGGCCGGAGCGTCGAATGCGGTCTTTGCGGGTACCTCCGTAATCAGCGGCACCGCAACGATCGTGCTCTGCCGGACCGGCGGCGAGACGGCGCTCGGCAATCTCGCGACCAGCCTGGCGGAAAAGCCGCCGGCCACTGCGTTCGCGGTCGGGATCCGCCGCTTCGGCATGCTGATCATGCGCTTCACGGTGCTGATGGTGCTGTTCGTTCTGGTGGTGAATATTTCCTTCCAGCGTCCGGTGCTGGAATCGCTCATGTTCGCGCTCGCCCTCGCGGTCGGGCTGACCCCCGAGCTTCTGCCGATGATCGTGACCGTGACGCTTGCTCGGGCGGCGATGGAACTGGCCAAGCGGAAGGTGATCGTGAAACGCCTCTCCGCGATCCATGACCTCGGCGCCATGAATGTGCTGTGCACCGACAAGACGGGCACGCTGACCGAGGCCACCATCAAGCTCGTGCGCACGATCGACGGCACGGGCGCCGAGAGCGAGCGCGCTTATGTCTATGGCTGCGTCAACAGCCATTTCGAAAGCGGCATGAAGAGCCCGCTCGATGAAGCGATCCTCGCCGCCCATCCGATCGACATGACCGGCTGGCGGAAGATCGATGAGGTCCCGTTCGATTTCGAGCGACGCCGCGTCTCCATCCTGGTCGAGCGGGACGGCAAGCGACGTTTGATCGTCAAGGGCGCGCCCGAGGATCTCTTGCGGCTCTCAGGGCGGTGCGAGGATGCGACGGGCGAGGAGCGGGTGCTCGATGCCGAGACGCGCCGGATATTTGAAGCGACCCTCGACGGGCTGGGCGCGCAAGGTTTCCGCGCGTTGGGCATAGCAAGCCGCACGGTCGAGATGAGCCATGAAACCGCCGCGATCTGCGACGAAAGCGAGCTTGTCTTCTCAGGCTTCGCCGTCTTCCTCGATCCACCGAAAGCGAGCGCCGGGGCTACGATCCAGGCGATGGCGGCTGCGGGGATCTCGGTCAGGGTGCTGACCGGAGACAACGAACTCGTCACCCGCCATGTGTTCGCGGAAATCGGCGTGCCGGTCACCGGCGTGCTCACCGGCGACGAGCTGACGCGGCTTTCGGACGAGGCTCTCATCGGGCAACTGTCTCGCGTCAACCTGTTCTGTCGCGTCAACCCGCAGCAGAAGCATCGGATTCTGCTGGCGCTGAAGCGGCTCGGTAATGTGGTCGGCTTCCTCGGCGACGGCATCAACGACGCCCCGGCCTTGCATGCCGCGGATGTCGGGATTTCGGTCGACGGCGCCGCGGATGTCGCCCGTGCGGCTGCCGACCTGATCCTGCTCGAGCACGATCTTTCGGTTGTACGCGAAGCCGTCATCCACGGCCGGGGTACGGTCCAGAACGTGTCCAAGTACGTCCTGATGGGATCAAGCTCGAACTTCGGCAATATGTTCAGCATGGCCGGAGCAGCGCTGTTCCTGCCTTTCTTGCCGATGCTGCCGATTCAGATCTTGCTGAACAACCTGCTTTATGACGTGTCGGAGATCGCGATCCCATTCGACCGGGTCGATCCGGAGGCGACGGCGCTGCCGGTGAACTGGGACGTGAAGCTGATCGAGCGGTTCATGTTGGTCTTCGGGCCCGTCAGTTCCATCTTCGATTTTCTGACCTTCTACGCCTTGCTGCGCCTTTTCGATGCCGGCGAGGCGTTCTTTCGAACGGGATGGTTCATCGAGTCGATCACGACCCAGGTGCTGGTCGTCTTCGCCATCCGAACGCGGCGGCTGTTCTTCCGCAGCACCCCGCACCGCTTCCTGGTCATCATGGCGCTGGGCGTCGTCGGCGTTGCGATCGTCCTACCCTATATCTCGCTGGGCCGATGGTTCGGCTTCGTGGCGCCGCCACCGGCCTTCCTCATCTTTCTAATTGGCATGACAGTCGCCTATCTGGCGCTTGTCGAACTTACCAAATTTATTTTCTTTCGATCGGCTGTCGGGCGCTAATTCAAGCTCTTCAAGGGTGAATTCCGATGTCGGGAACGCAGGGATGCCTCAGCTTCAGCACCCGCGATGCGCCGTAAGGCGATGCGGTCTCTCCTCAACGTTGCGAAGAAGCCAGCTCGGTCGACTTCAACTGCAATTGCCGGATCAGTTTCGAAACGTCGTCGCCGTTGCGATGAACCACGGACGAGAACTCCTCACGCTGCGCCCGCGAGAGGCTCGTGCCGCCGGCCGTGATGTCGATCACCTTGTAGCTGCCAGGCGTTTTGGCCACGATCCAGTCCAGATCGATTTCCTCTCCGGAGGAGAGCCGTGTGATCTCGCTGCTGACCACGGTCGTTGCGTTGCTTGCGGCGAGCTGCGTGGTCACTCGGAACGACTGGGCGCTGTATTCCGCGAAGCGGGTGGAATAGACGCCTGTCATATAGTCGCCAAAGGCGGTCGTGAACTGCTGCCGTTCGGTCTCGTTCGCCTGTCGCCAATAAGTTCCGAGCACGAACTGCGCAATTTTCGGCAAGTCGAAATCTTCAGCCATCAGCGTTTCGAACCGGTGCTGCCGATCGGCTGCAGAGAGCCCGGGGTCGTTCATGATCGCGATCGCGTGGCGGCCGAGATCGGTGATGAACCCGCTCGCGTCGTCGGCGGCGCTCGCCGCGGGTGCCGTGAGTGTGCCGGCCAGCAGAATGAAGAGGATGCCGAGGGCGTGGACCGGCTTCGTCAGGGAAGCCGCCGTTCCATATGTTGTCATGGCTCATTCCTCGAACCTGAGAGCCGCAGCGGCAATGCAGATTGGGCTGGGGCTGCCCAGCGGATGCTCTCAAGGGTTGCGGAATATTCGCTGGGATAGTTGCGATTATGGAGTTTCAGGGACGGAGCGGTAAGCTTCGGAAACTACTCACATCGAGGCGCCGACAAGTGGGCGGCCATAGATTTAGGCCACGCGCAGCCAGAACTCGTCGTCGGTCAGCGCCGAGACCGATATAAGCATGCTGTCATTCTGGCCTTCCGCCAACAAACGGACATGCTGGGGATGGCCATAAGAGGCCACGATCGCTCCGACCACATAGACGATGCGGGGATGGAATCCGGTCTTCGTGAATCGGTCTCCGACCTCGACCTGACCAGCCCGCAATTTCATCTCTCCCTGTGTCCGCCCATCGCACACAGCCGCGGACGGCGGCCATGTGCGCTCTTTACCATGTGCGCTCTTTACAAGCCGGTCTGTCTCAGGGCGCGGCTTTGTCCGCGCTCTTCTCGATGGCTTGACCGGTCTTGGAGATGTCCTCGCCCGCTCCCGCAGTGGTATGGCAGGCACCGAGAAGCGGAGCGGCACCGAAGAGCACGAGCAAAGTCAGGGTCCGGATCGTCATTCTCTTATACATGGTCGTCACCTTTTTCCGTGTGCCCTCTGGATGGATCTCGCAGGGTCGAGCACGTCGTCCCTCCGAGATTGGTCGGGCTTGCTCTGTTGCGGCACCGTGCGGCCGCTTGATATTTCCCGGTCGAGGAAGAAGAGTCGTCGGCGACCTTCTCCCTTGCAACCACCTTGAGCGGATGGCGTGCGAGGCTCCGAGCGCGGAGCGTCGGCTGGAAGGGATCAATAGAGGTTGAGGCACATACTATTGGTATGGCGCCCAGCCGATAGCCTCGGAAACTACCTATCCGGCCAGCTGCGGTTCTGTGGATTTGGCCGGTCCGGCAAGTGCCGCGCTTACGATGGCTTGTGCCTCACGCTGGATTTGCCGCAGATGGTCCTCGTCGCGAAAGCTTTCCGCGTAGATCTTGTAGACGTCTTCGGTTCCCGACGGCCGTGCTGCGAACCAGCCGCTTTTCGCGACGATCTTGATGCCGCCGATCGGTTGATCGTTGCCGGGTGCGTTGACGAGCTTCGCCTCGATCGGCTCGCCGGCGAGATCAGCGGCCGCCACGCGCTCGGGCGTCAGGCTCTTCAGGGCGGATTTCTGGGCCGGTGATGCCGGCGCATCGATGCGCTCATAGCGGGAGATGCCGAGATCGGCGGTGAAGTCTCGATAGAATTGACTTGGATACTTGCCCAGACGCGCGGTCATCTCGGCAGCCAGCAGGCCCATGATGATGCCGTCCTTGTCGGTGGTCCAAACCGATCCGTCGCGGCGCAGGAACGAGGCGCCGGCGCTTTCCTCGCCGCCGAAGCCGAGCGCTCCGTCGATGAGGCCGGCGCTGAACCATTTGAAGCCGACAGGTACCTCGACGAGCCGCCGTCCCAGCTTCTTGGCCACACGATCGATCATGCCGCTGCTGACGACCGTCTTGCCGACGGCGCTGGCGGCAGACCAGTGCGGACGATTGCCGTAGAGGTAGGCGATGGCGGCACCGAGAAAATGGTTCGGATTCATCAGCCCGTCCGACGGACAGACGATGCCGTGGCGATCGGCGTCGGTGTCGTTGGCGAAGGCGATGTCGAAATTCCCGCGCAGTCCGACCAGCCGTTCCATTGCATAGGGCGACGAGCAATCCATCCGGATCTTGCCGTCCCAATCGACCGTCATGAAGCGAAAGGTCGGATCGACAGTGTCGTTCACGATGGTGGCCGCGATCTGGTAACGCTCGATGAGGGGCGCCCAATAGTGCACCGCGGCTCCGCCCAGCGGGTCGATGCCGATCCTGACGCCGCTCGCGCGGATCGCCTCCATGTCGACGATCTGGGCGAGGTCCGCGACATAGGGCGAGATGTAATCGTGCGCATGGATGCAGGCGGCCCGCTTCGCGCGTTCCAGCGGGACGCGCCGCACGCCGTCCAGCTTGCTTCCGATCAAGGCGTTGGCGGCCTTCTCGATCCAGCCGGTGACATCGGTATCGGCCGGTCCCCCGTTCGGTGGATTGTATTTGAAGCCGCCATCCTCGGGCGGGTTGTGCGAAGGCGAGATGACGACTCCGTCGGCCCAGCCGCCCGTGCGCCCTTTGTTATAAGCCAGGATGGCGTGCGAGATGACCGGCGTCGGCGTGTAGCCGCCGCCGGCATCGATCATCGTCTCGACGCCGTTGGCCGCGAACACTTCCAATGCGCTCGCGAAGGCGGGCTCGGACAGCGCATGCGTGTCCATGCCGAGGAAGAGCGGCCCGTTGATTCCGGAACGCTGCCGATGGAGACAGACGGCCTGTGCGATCGCCAGGATATGAGCCTCGTTGAACGAGGCGCTGAAGGCCGAGCCGCGGTGACCGGACGTGCCGAACGAAACGCGCTGTGCCGGAACGGCGGGATCGGGCCGATCCGAGAAATAGGCCGTCACCAGCCTCGGCGTATTGACCAGCATCGCGGCCGAGGCCGGCTTGCCTGCCAGGGGATGTATCCTGCTCGTCATCTTGTCACCGCTTCCGTCATGGGCCGCTTTGATGGTCGATAGCCCCCATCATCGCCTCATTCCGATCTTGATGCAGCTCAATCAGATCGTCCAAGCCGAACCAGCAGCCGATGCGTCGCCCCGTCATCCGTGAGCCGCACGCGCAGTGGCCGCTCCGTGATGGTCGCACTATCGAGACTGGCGAAGGCAATGCCCGTGCTCACGCGATCGGGGTTCTCGACCTGAATTTCGTATCGTGCCGAACCGTGCCGAAGCACCATCTCGAACCCCGGCCATGTTTCGGGGATACAGGGGGCGAGATGCAGAGATTCGCCCCGCAGACGCAGGCCGAGGATACTCTCGATCCCAGCGCGCTGCATCCAGCCGGCCGAGCCCGTGTACCAGGTCCAGCCGCCGCGTCCGACATGGGGCGGTCTGGCATAGATGTCGGCGGCGACGATATAGGGCTCCACCTTGTAGCGCAGCAGGTCCGCCCGGGTGCGAGCATGATTGATGGGGTTGAGCAGCGAGAAGAGATCGGCAGCCTTTCCGCCCTCGCCGAGGGCGGCGAACGCCATGACCGACCAGAGTGCCGCGTGGGTGTACTGGCCGCCATTCTCGCGGATGCCGGGCGGATAGCCCTTGATGTAGCCCGGATCGAGCGGGGTTTTGTCGAACGGTGGTGCGAATAGCAACGCCAGCCCGTCCTCGGGGCGGATCAGTTCGCGCTCGACCGCCGCCATGGCGCGGGCGGCATGTTCGGGCTCCGCCACGCCCGACAGCACCGACCAGGATTGCGCGATGGAATCGATCCGGCATTCCAGGGCCGCCGCCGAGCCGAGCGGCGTGCCGTCGTCGAAAAAGCCGCGCCGATACCAATCGCCGTCCCAGGCTTCACGTTCGAGCGATGCCTGCAATGCCGAGGCATGCGCGCGCCAGGTGGCGGCGCGTACCGTCTCGTGCCGCGCATCGGCCAGCGGAGCGAAAGCCGACAGCGCGCCATGGAGGAACCAGCCGAGCCACACGCTTTCGCCTTCCCCGCCTTCGCCCACCCGGTTCATGCCGTCGTTCCAATCGCCGGTACCCATCAGGGGCAGTCCGTGACGGCCGAGTGCGAGGCTGTGGTCCAGCGCGCGGGCGCAATGTTCGAACAGGGTGGCTGTCACGTCGGAGGTCGCGGGCTGGAAGAAGGCGTCATGCTCGTCCGCCGCCAGGCTTTGGCCCTCCAGGAAGGTGACGGGTTCGTCGAGCAGGGCCGCATCGCCGACCGTGTCGACATAATGCGCCACCACATGGGCGAGCCAGGCGCAATCGTCGGAGATCCGAGTCCGCACGCCCTGGCCGGAATGCGGCAGCCACCAATGCTGGACATCGCCTTGGGCGAATTGCCGTGCCGCCGCCCGCAGCAAGTGGGTGCGCACGATGGCCGGGCAGGTAGAGGCGAGCGCCATCCCGTCCTGAAGCTGGTCGCGAAAGCCATAGGCGCCGCTTGACTGATAGAAGGCGGAGCGGGCCCAGATCCGACATGCCAGCGTCTGGTAGAGGAGCCAGCCATTGAGCATGATGTCCATCGATCGGTCGGGTGTCTTGACCTGGACCCGGCCCAGGACACCGTCCCAATATCGGGCGATTTCGGACCGCACCGCGGCGAGATCGGCCTCGCGGTAGCGCTCGATCAGAGCTTGCGCATGCTCCACACTTGCCGCCTCGCCGAGGAAGCAGACGATATCGATGCTCCCGTTCGCCGACAGCTCGATCGCGGTCCTCAGCACGCCGCAGGGGTCGAGGCCGGCGCCGACGGCGTTCGAGAGCGGCGCCGTGCCGGTAAGCGCCGCCGGGCTCGCGAGCGTGCCGTTGCGGCCGATGAATTCGCGCCGGTTTCCCGTCCAGCCGGTCTGGCGTCCGCCGAGATCGATGAAGGCGACGCGCGAGCCGAAAGCCGGGTTCCACGGATTGCGGGCGAACATCGCGCGGGTGCCGGGATCGATCTCGGTCATGACGAACGGTGCGGAAGCTGTCCGGGAGGGTCCGAGCACCCACTCCACATACGCAGTCAGCGACAGGCGCCGTGTGCGGCCGGACATGTTGTGCAGCTTGAAATGCGAGATCTTGATCGGGTCGTCGAGCGGCACGTATTGGACGAGATCGAGCGCGATCCCGTGTGTCGTATGCTCGAACCGGCTATAGCCCCTGCCGTGACGCGCGATGTAGGTGGCGGCCAGATCGCGGATCGGCAGGGCGGTCGGCCCCCAAAGCTCGCCCGTCTCCTCGTCGCGCAGATAGAAGACTTCGCCCGGACGGTCCGCGACCGGATCGTTCGACCAGGGGGTGATCTGGTTCTCGCGGCTATTGACGGACCAGGTATAGCCGCTGCCCTCGGTCGCGACCTGAAAGCCGAAGGAAGGGTTGGAGACGATGTTGATCCAAGGCGCCGGCGTCGATCGTCCGGGGCCGAGCACCGTCACATATTCCCGCCCATCATCGGCGAACCCGCCGAGCCCGTTGAAGAATTCCAGAGCCGGCACGGGCGGGGCCGCCAGCGGCCTCGGAGCGACGGGAACAGGCTTCGGTCTGGACCCGGCCACGGCCTTGGCCGTCGGCATGCGGTCGAGCTGATCGGCGAGGCGTCCGCGCTGACCGACCAGCACCACCCGCGCGACCGAGGAGAGGAGGGCGCGGGACTCCGCCGGGATCAGATCGGCCCGAAGAACGAAAGCCCGACCCGACGGCCCATCCGAGCGCATCCGCGGCCGCGACTGGCTTGTCCGTAGCAGCGTTTCGAGCGCGATCTGAAGGTCCTGAACATAAGAGGAGACGCGCTCGTTCAGGATGACGAGATCGACCGCCAGCCCCTTCATCCGCCAGTATTCGTGCGCTTGCAGAAGCTGGCGTGCGATATCGAGATTGTCGGTGTCCGAGATGCGCAGGAGCAGGATCGGGAAGTCGCCGGAAATCCCATGAGTCCACAGCCCCGACTGGCCGCCGCTGCCTTGCCGGATCGTATCGGAGGACGGGCGCAGGGTCGGCGCGGCATAAAGCAGATGTCCGGCGAGGCGCTGGAACAGGCTCGCTTCTCCCTGCCCCATGCCCAGATGATGGAGCTGGACCTGCGCCTGGGTCCAGGCGAGCGTCGCAGCGCGCTCGTAGGCGGTGATGTCCCGATGCTTATCGGCGAGGTCGAGCACCGCCTCTCGGCTCGATGCGACCAGCGTCCAGAAGGCTATACGCACGACGGCACCGGGCTCTATGCGCACGCGGCGTCGCAGCGCGAAGATCGGATCGAGCACGGTGCCCACGGTTCCCGAGAGCGGGCGCCCATCGGTTGCCGCGATCGGTGCCCGAAGACTGCAGCCGCGGCCGAGAAAGCGAGCCCTGTCGGTCTCGACTTCCGGCCCTCCGACGGCCTTGCCGTCGACAATTGCGAGATGGGCCGCCCAGATTTCGGGCTCGTCAGGTGCACGCGGCCGCCGCGTCGCCAGCAAGACACCCATCTCGCTCACATAGCCGGTCTCGACGAACAGCTTGGAGAAGGCGGGATGGGCGACATCGCCGGCCTGCGTCGCCAAGACGAGCTCCGCATAGGACGTGACCTCGATATCCCGCGCCCGGCTTCCGGTATTGGCGATGGAAACGCGGCGTACCTCGCCTTGCTCTTCCGGCGAGACGAGCACGTCGAGGATTGTCGTCAGAGTGCCGTCGCGGCGCGTGAACTCGGCGCGATCCTCCTTGAAGACGACCCCGAAGGCATCGGGCTCGGCACCGCTCGGTTGATATCCCGCCGACCACAGGGCGCCGCTAACGACATCCCGCAGGTAGATGTACGAGCCCCAATCGTCGCAGGTCGCGTCCTCGCGCCAGCGGGTCACGGACAGATCCCGCCAGCGGCTGTAGCCCGACCCGGCGGCCGTGATCATCACCGCGTACTGTCCGTTCGAGAGCAGATGCGTGGCGGGCGTGATGCCATGCGCGCTGGTGAGCCGCCGGTTGCCGAGCGGCTCGGTCTCGGCGGGCCCGGGGATCGACTTCGGTTCCGCCACAAAGGGACTGGCCACCGCGACATCCCGCGGCGTGCGCTCCTGTAACAGCAGCTCGGTCGCCTGGACGATCGGCTCGGCATGAAAGCGTGTCCGCATCAAACCGCCCAAGAGTGCGTCGGCGATGGCGACGATGGTCATGCCCTGATGGTGCGCCATGAAGGCGCGGACGATCGCGACGCTCTCGCCTTCCGGCAGCCGGGTCGGCGTGTAGTCGAGGGCCTCGTAGAAACCGTAGCGACCGCGCGCGCCGACGCCGACGAGCCGCTCGAAATTTTGGGCGGCCGCTCGGGGATCGACCATGGTCGCGAGTGCCGTCGCATAGGGGGCGACGACGCTGTTCGCGCCAAGGCCGCGCTTCAGCCCGAGATCGGGGATGCCGAAATTCGAATACTGGTAGGTGAATTCCAGGTCGCGCGCATTGTAGGCGGATTCCGAGATCCCCCAAGGCATTCCAAGGGTGGCCGCGTACTCGATCTGGTGCTGAACGATCAGGCGGCTCGTTTCCTCGAGGACGCTGCCCGCGGGGGCGCGCATGACCAGGGACGGCATCAGATATTCGAACATCGAGCCGGACCAGGAGATCAGCGCCGCGCCATGGCCCACCGCCGTGACGGCGCGGCCGAGGCGGAACCAGTGGCGCGCCGGCACGTCGCCCTTGGCGATCGCCATGAAGCTGGCCAAGCGCGCTTCGGAAGCAAGCAGATCGTAGCAGCTCGGGTCGAGCGTGCCCTCGGTTGCCATATAGCCGATCGAGAGCAGCTTGCGCTCCGGGTCGAGCAGAAAGCCGAACTCCATCGCCAGCGCGGTCGCTCGGGCGGTCGCCTCCAGGGCCGAGAGCCGGGCCGCCAAGCCGCTGGCCGCATCCTGCGAGCAACCGAGATCGCGCCGGTGGCTTTCGATCGCCCGTGCGACCGCGGCGCTCCAGAACAGCATGTCCGCGCCGATATCGTCATTCCGTTCGCTGGCCAGCGCGTGGGCGATGTCGGCCATGGTCTCGGCCTGGGCAGCGAGTTGAGAGAGCCGTTCGGCGCTGTCCTCCCCATCCAGCGCCGGCCGCCCGACGCTGCTCGCCAGGGCTGTCAGCGCCTCGTCGAGCTGATGCCACGTCACCGTTTGAGTCCGGCGGCCATCGTCGAGCCGGCGCGCCTCTTCCTGGGCGAGAGCAAGCGCGTCGGCGATGCCGACCAAACGCGCCGCCTCGGCGAGGGGACGCTGACGCCACTCCAGCAATGCGTTGGCGAGCGCGATCAGGTGCCCGGCGAGATTTCCGCTATCGACGGAGGAGATGTATGGGGGATCGAGCGGCCGGAGATCCTGCGTATCGTACCAGTTGAAGAAATGGCCGCGGCAGCGGCCGAGACGGCTCATCGTGGCGAAGGTCGCCTCCAGCCGCTCGACGGTGTCGGTCGTTCCGCTCCAGCCGAAATCGCGGGCGGTTGCCGACGACAGGAGATAGAGGCCGATATTGGTCGGCGAAGTCCGGTGCGCGAGCACCGGCGCCGGCCTCTCCTGAAAATTGTCCGGCGGCAACATATTGTCCGCCGGCGTCACGAAGCTCTCGAAGAAACGCCAGGTCCGGCGGGCGGTCAGTCGCAGGGCGTGCGCGTCGGCGCCGGCGACCGTAGGCCGGCCGGCGTTTGGCGGCGAGAGGCTGGCCCAACGCGCGATGGCCGGCGAGGCGATCCAGAGCAAGGCACCCGCCGCGGCCAAAGGCCAGGCCCCACGGTCCGACAGGACCGCCGCGACCAGCGCCAATACGCCGATGACGGCCGCGCCGGCCATCCGTCGATAGAAGCCCGGCAGATCGAGCCGGGGGCCGACCGTTGCCTGCGCCGCCGTGACCCATTCGAGGAGATGTCGGCGCGTGACGAACAGCCGGATCAATGTGCGGGCGATCGCGTCGCTCATTAGCCAGGCTTGATGCGCGAGAAAGGCGATCCGCAGAAATGATTGAGTGAGGGCGAGCCGGAGATCGCCGCCGAGCGCGCGCAGATGACTTGCGGCCGTGATCCCGGCGCGATGCGGTACGATCGCGCCGAGGACGGGGATCAATGTCGGTAGCAGGATCGTGCCGAGCACGAACAACGTCCAGACGAGCGCGGCATGGAATGGCAGAGTCCACCCCCCGACGAGGGCCAGAATGGCAGTTGGGGCGGAGAGCGTCCGGCGCAGATTGTCGAGCATCTTCCATCGGCCGATCACGGGGATGGCGTTGCTCGACCGGATCGGCCCCGCCTTCGGTCCATGTCCCAATATCCAGGGCAGCAACTGCCAATCGCCGCGAGCCCAACGGTGGTGACGCAAGGCGTCGACGTCATAGCGCGAAGGAAACTCCTCCACGACCTCGATATCCGATGCGAGACCGGCGCGGGCGAAGATGCCCTCGAAGAGGTCATGGCTGAGGAGCGTCGAATCCGGGACCCGGTCCGCCAGCGCCGTCTCGAAGGCATCGACGTCGTAAATGCCCTTGCCGGCATAAGAACCTTCGTCGAACAGATCCTGATAGACGTCCGAAACCGCTGAGGCGTAGGGGTCGATGCCGCTCATGCTGGAGAAAGTGCGTTGGAACAGCGAGCCCGCCCCGCCGACCGGCAGCGACGGTGTCACCCGCGGCTGCATCACCGCGTAGCCCTCGACGACCCGGCCGTCGGCCTCGTCGAGACGCGGCCTGTTGAGCGGATGCGCCATCTTGCCGATCAGACGGCGCACCGTGTCGCGGGGCAGCCTGGTATCGGCATCGAGTGTCACGACGTACCGAACAGCCGCGCCGGCGACCGGTTCTCGCCCGTCGATGGTGGTGATGAAGCTGGTATCGGTCGCCCCCCGCAGGAGCCGGTTCAGCTCGTGCAGCTTGCCGCGCTTGCGCTCCCAGCCCAGCCAACGTCCTTCGCCCTTGTTCCAGACCCGCCGCCGATGGAGCAATTGGAACCGGGCGCCGCCGCCGGAAGCGGAGCCGTATTGTTGATTGAGGCGCGCAATGCCGGCCGCCGCCTCGGCCAGAAGTGCCTCGTCGCCTTCGGCCTTCTCGGTGTCGGCATCGATCCAGTCCGAGAGCAGCGCGAATGATAAATCGCCTTCCGGGCTCGCAAGATAATGGACCTCCAGCCGCTCGATCTGCTCCGTGATCGCCGCCGGCGTGGTCAGCAGAGTCGGCACCGCGACGAGCGTCCGCAGATTCGGGGGAACGCCGTGACGGAGATCGAGCGCGGGCAGCAGCGCCACGCCGGAACCCCATACGGCGCCGCGGTTTATCAGGGCGACCGCCAGATCGCTCGCCGGGACCAAGCCCAAGAGGCCGAGCAGCCAGATCCATCCGGTGCCGAGGCCGGCGGCGGCGAGGGTGAGGGTGAGGAGCGGGATGGCGAGGATGATCGCTGTGACCAGCAGGATGGCCGCCGCATAACCGCGGATGCCGAAGCTCTTCTTCAGTCGGCCCGGCCAGGTCGGAACGGGCGGTCGATAGCCGATCGCCGCCTCGAAGGCGCGGCGCCCGCCGGCGAGGAGATGGTAGCCGGGTTCGCCGGCGCGGCCGTCCGCCGGGCTGGCCTGCGCCGGCGCATTCTCTGCCGCTGTCTGCACCGCCCGGCGCGCGACGTCGATCTCGCCGAGCTTCGAGCCGCGCGCCAGATCCTCGACGGCGCTGCGATATAGGTTGCGTGTCGGAAAATCCATATCCGGAAAGATGCCGCCGGCCGCCAATACCTCGTCGACCAGGCTCATCCGCTCGACCAGGTCCGGCCAATCGACATCGGAGATCTGGCGCATGCTGGTGATGATGTTGCGGACGGTGACGCTCGAAGCCCCCTGTCGCTGGTGTACGTCGCGCACCGCCGTGTCGGCGGTCGTTCCCTGTATCGCGAGACGCCGGTCGAGCCAGGTCAGCGCCGGCGTGACCCGGGGGTCTTGATCGCGCAGCCGATAGACGAGCTGAACCGCGAAGGTGTCGGGCAACGATGCCCGCTCATATGCTTTCAGAACGGTCGGCGCCGGCTCGGCGGCGCGATCGCCGGTGCCCAGCAGACGATCGGCTGCGATGTCCGCCTCACGGCGGAAGACGCTGTTGCTCACGATCGTCTCGGCGAGGCGCCGCAAATTCTCGATCAGCACGATCCGCAACGTGATGGCCAGCGCCCACAGTTCGCCGATCGTCAGCGGCTGAACCACCTGATAGGAGCGGACATAGCGGCACAGCATCTCGGGATCGAAGCGGCTGTCGGTATGCGCGACGAAGGCCCAGGCTACGCCCAGCACGCGCGGGTAGCCGGCGAAGGGCCCGTCGGCGAGCTTGGGTAGCTGGCGGTAATAGCCGGGCGGCAAATCGGCACGGATACCGTGAATCTGGCGTTCGACGAGGTAGTAATTGTCGAGCAGCCATTCCGCGGCAGGGGAGATCGCCCGGCCCGCATCGACCGCCTCGGCGATGATCCGATGGGAGGACAGCAGCACGGCCGCATTGTCGGCGAGGCGACCCGCGAGCGGATGGCCCCTTATCGGTCTCGACGTAACCGTCTGAGCGATCGCGAGGCTCTGAGCATGCTCTTCAAGGCGCTCGGTGCTGAAGAGCTCTTCGCGCACGGGGGCATTGCTGTTCCAGGGCGAGGCCGAACGTACCCGTCCTCTCGTTCGGCGTGGGAAGGGCGCCGATTGGATTTCGCCGTAGGATCGCGTCAAACTTGGATCTCCTGGCACACAGCGCTTCGGCCGCGGCCGAGGGCCGGATGTGATCAGGCCGCTTCGGTCCGGCCGCTGAATCGGACTCTAAATTTGCCTCAGTAAATGGTTGCGGTGCCGAGCACGCGCTCGATGGCCCGGGTAAGATCGTGTTCGCGAAACGGCTTCTGAAGCACCACGGCGTCCGGCCTGAGCTTTCGGACCATCGAAGTGTCTCCGCTGACGAACAGGTGCGGGACTGTCCTGGTGCGCAGGATCTCGTCGACAGCCGAGATGCCGCTGCCCGTGCCGAGCCGTGCATCGACGATCATCAATCCAGGCCGGTATCGATGGGCGGCGGCCACGGCATCGGCCTCGTTGGATTCGATCGCGCAAACCTCAAAGCCCAGTTGCTCAAGCATATCGGCCAGCAAGACGCCGATCATGGCATCGTCTTCGATAACCAGGACGCGCATCGCGCTTACGAGTTCCGAGACCGCGGGAGACGCGCCGCTCGAGTCGGCGGGCGAAGCGGGCGGAAGCACTGCTGCAAGCACGGCACGCTGCATCATCACATCTCCGGACTGTCAAAATGGCCGCCGTCGCCCCTGCCAGGCTGCCGGTCTAGCGCGGATCATCCGGACCATAAGGTTCGACGAATGCCGGCAGCAGCTTCGGAATATACTCAGCCGCGGGCGCACAGCTCCCGCTGAGGGAAGCCGACGTTGCACGGCTCACTCCCGCCAAACGCGGCGCCCATAGTCATGGTCGCCATAGCCGCCGTTCGAGTAATAGCCTCGGCCGCCATAGGGTTCTACGACACACGCCGAGAGAACGAGACAAGCGCAGGATAGAATGGCAAGAAGTCGTAAGTTCATGACCGTCTCCATAGGAAAGTGATCCTCAGGCTCGGCGGCCCGACGAATTCGCGCCGCCGCAGCGGGATAACTTGCTGATCCGGGTCAGTGGATGGCGATATCGACGACCCGGTTGGCCGCTGCTGCAGCGTCGGGGCCGGTCGCCACCGCTTGCCGGCCGCTCTCGCCGGTCCAGCGCGTCTCGACGCGGTCCGCCGGCACCTTGCCCGAATAGACGAGCATGTCGCGGACGGCGTCCGCCCGTTGATGCGACAGGTGCATGTTGTACTCGGCAGTGCCGACCGTATCGGTCTTGCCGATGATCGTCGCGACCGAAGCGGGGTTGTGCTGCAGATAGCTCGTCACATCCGCGACGACCGTCTGGCCGTTCGGATTGACGACGAAGCTGTTGCTGTCGAAGGCGACGTGATACCAGACCGCGCCCGGTCCCGGGGCTACCGGCGGCGGGTTCGCCGCGACGGCCCGGGGCGACGTATCGGCACAGGCGCCGAGCAGGGAAATGGCGCCTACCGCTGCAAGATGGCGCCAGGAGATTATGGTTTGGGACATCGTATCCTCCATGTTGATTCAAATCGGTTTTGGGGGGCCGGCCGCCGTTCGGGTCAGGCCGTTGCTCAGCGAATGCCGATATTGATGCCCGGCAGGCTTATGCCGACGGCGGGGCCGTAGATGACCGGCGGCGGGGCATAATAAGGGGAGCCGTAGATCACCGGCGGCGCACGGTAATAACCGCCGGTCCAGCCATTGCCCCCGCGATCATGGCCTCGATCATCGTGTCCTCGATTGTCGTGGCCCCGATCGTTACGGCCATGATCGTCGTGCCGATCGTCCGCCTGTGCCGGCAAGGCCGACGTCCCGAGCACGAGAAGGGCGGAGATTGCGAGCCCCGCCGCGATCTTCACCGACGGACGGCGCTGCGATTTGGGGCCGATATTATAGGTCATGATGACCTCCTCTGTCGAACATGGTGCGAATTTGCGGATGCGGCGGCAATCAAGCCGCGCTAACCGTGCGCGGAATGGCCCTTCGATCCGGCGTTCTGGAACACCTGATCGGCGATCTTCTTCTGTGGATCGGGAAGCGAATTGTAGAAGGTTTCAAAGGACGAGATCAGGTTCTTCAGCCCGTCGACATGGGCCTGGGCAAATTTCTCGTAATTCTTCAGATCGTCTAAGGCGGTCAGGTTCTGAGGCGGGTGGAGCGTCTTGTCCGCGGTCAATTTTTCCATGGCGGCGGCATTCTCACGCATCGCTTGCGCCACGCCGTTCCAATTCGCCTCCTCGGCCGGCGTCACCTTCAGCGACGCATGGAGGTTGGTGATCCGCTGCTCGACGGTCTCGCCGGCAGGGGCGGCCGCGATCTGCGTCGCATGGAGCGGGGCAGGATCGGCATGCGCCGGGGTCAAGGGGCCGGAGAGAAGAGCGGCGCCCAGGAGGGCCGTGATTGCGACGGAGCCAGCCGCAGGCGCCAAGATCATGAGCCGTTGCTTGAAAGATGACATCGGGAATACCCTCTTTTGACCTTTGGTAAAACAGGAAGATTCGCGCCCTACCGGAGAAAGGGGTTCGGTACGCATCGGTAAAGTTGGTCCTGCACGGTTCGGATTTCAGCCATCGGAAAATACTCATGATGCCGTCGAGGGTGCTGTCTTCGACTATTATTTCCAATCTTGGGTCGACGAAGAACAGTTTCTGAGAGCGATCAAATCATATTACGCACGGCTCGCTGTCCTTGTATTTTCAGTTGTCCTCGTTTGGGCATCGCCGCGCTCGATGATCCATGCTAACGTTGCGCTATGCTTCCCGCCGGGACGCATGCTTCGGGATCAGATGAACATGACGGAAGGCCCGCGGCATCAAGCCAAGGTGGCCCGATCGCGATCGGGCCGGCGTCCGCTGTCGGTGCGAGATCTGGTCTTTGGTCCCGAGGAATTCCCCATCGTCGGCATCGGTGCCTCGGCTGGGGGGCTCGACGCCTGTACCAAGTTTGTCGGCGCGCTATCCGCGGGCAGCGGCATGGCCTTCATTCTGGTCCAGCATCTCGATCCGACCCACGAGAGCATGATGGTCGATCTGCTGTCCGACCACACCACCATGACGGTGCGTCAGGCGACGGACGGCATGCCGCTCGAGCGCGAACATCTTTATATCATTCCGCCCGGCGCCTATCTCTCCATCAGAAACGGCGCCCTGCATCTTTCCGAGCCCGAGGCACGGCACGGCGCGCGCCTGCCATTCGATTTCCTGCTGCGTTCCTTGGCGAAGGAATGCGGCCCGCGCACGGCCTGCATAATTCTGTCGGGAACCGGCGCCGACGGCTCCCTTGGATCGAAGGCGGTGAAAGAGGGGGGCGGCCTCGTCATTGCGCAGGATCCCGACGAAGCCGGCTATGGCGGTATGCCGCGCAGCGCTATCACGACCGGTGCCGTCAACGCCGTGTTGCCCGTGGCCAAGATTCCGGATGCGCTCATCGAATGGGGACGGCGGCTGGCGCCGGCCGATTCCACCAGCCGCCCCATCCCGAGCGGTTCGGATCGGCTGCTCGGGATCATCGATCTGCTCCGCACCAAGACCGCTCATGATTTCACCCTCTACAAGCCGGGCACGCTGGAGCGCCGGATCGAGCGGCGCATGGCGATGGCGGGCGTCGAGGCCGGCAAGATGGATCGGTATCTCGAGATCATGCGGAGTGACCCGGCCGAGCTCGAATCCCTGGCCAAGGATCTGCTTATCAATGTCACCAGCTTCTTCCGCGATCCGAAGGTCTTCGAGCTGCTGGCGGACCAGATCATCCCCGACCTGGTTCGCAGTCAGGCCGCCGATCATCCGCTTCGCGTCTGGATCGCCGGATGCAGCACGGGCGAGGAGACCTATTCCATCACTATGCTCTTCCGCGAGGCGATTGCGGCGGCGGAGCGCAATATCAAGCTGCAGATCTTCGCCTCCGACGTCGACCCGGACGCTGTCGCCCGCGCGCGAGAGGGCTTCTATCCGAAGACGATCGAGGCGGATGTGTCGCCGGAGCGGCTTTCCGCCTTCTTCACGCGGGAAAGAAACGGTTACCGGGTCGTGCCGGAGCTGCGCGCGGCGGTGATCTTCACGGTCCAGGATGTGCTGGCCGATCCGCCCTTCGCGCGTCTCGATTTCGTTTCCTGCCGGAACCTGCTGATCTATCTGCGGCCAGAGGCGCAGGCGAAGGTGCTCTCGCTGTTCCATTTCGCGCTGCGCGAGGACGGCATCCTTCTGCTCGGCACCGCCGAGACTGTCGGGGCCTTCGACGGCCGCTTCAGGGTGATCTCCAAGCCGGCGCGGCTCTATCGGCGTGTCGGGCGCAGCCGGCCAGGAGAGCTTGCGCTGCCGATGAGTACCGGCGACGGTGTGCGTGTCCCCGTGCGTCACGGGCAGGGCCAGGCAGCGTCACGCCAAGCGGCGCTCGGAGATTTGTGCCGCCGGCTGGTCATGGAGAGCTACGCGCCGGCCGCGGTACTGATCAACGCCAAGCATGAATGTCTCTATTCCTTGGGGCCTACCGACCGTTACCTGCGCGTGGCGCCGGGGCATCCCACATTTGATCTGCTCGCCATGGCGCGCCAGGGCCTCAGGACCAAGCTCAGATCGGCGATCGAGCGGGCCGGTCATGAGAACAAGCGTATCACCGTTCCCGGCGGCAGGCTCACTGACGAGAGTGGCGCCGTTTCGTTCAGCATCGAGGTGCAGCCGGTTCTGAGCGAGGGCGAAAGGCTGCTGCTGATTTCCTTCATCGATGCGCCGAAAAACGAACAGAGGCGGGGCGTGACCGTCACAAGGCGGGATGCCCCGCGGGTGGCGGAGCTGGAACAGGAGCTGGAGATCACGAGAGCGGAGCTGCAGGGGGCCATCCGCAATCTCGAGATTTCAAGCCAGGAGCAGATGGCGATCAACGAGGAGGCCTTGTCCGTCAACGAAGAGTATCAATCGACGAATGAGGAGTTGCTGACCTCGAAGGAGGAATTGCAATCTCTCAATGAAGAGCTGACCGCTCTCAACAGTCAGCTCCAGGAGACGCTGGAGCGGCAGCGTACGACCGCAAACGACTTGCAAAATATTTTGTACAGCACCGATGTCGCGACGCTGTTTCTCGACCCTGAGCTCAACATCCGCTTCTTCACGCCGGCGACCAGATCGCTCTTCAACGTCATCTCGAGCGATGTCGGCCGGCCGCTCGCGGACCTCACATTCTTCGCCGCCGATGGCACGCTTGCGACCGACGCGCACGCTGTGCTGGCGAACCCGGCGCCGCACGAGCGGGAGATCGAGGCGCGGAACGGTGCTTGGTTTATCCGCAGGATTCTGCCCTACCGCACGCATGATAATGAGGTCGGCGGCGTCGTCATCACCTTTACCGATATTACCGAGCGGAAAAATATCGGGAAGGCGCTGGCGGCGGCCAAGCACCAGGCGGAGCTCGCGAATGCCGCGAAGTCGCGCTTTCTCGCCGCCGCGAGCCACGATCTGCGCCAGCCGCTGCAGACACTTGCGCTGCTTCAGGCCATGCTGGCGAAGAGCGCCGAAGGCGAGCGGTCGCAGGATCTGATCACTCGGTTCGACGAGACCCTGGGCGCCATGTCGGGGATGCTGAACGCGCTCCTCAACATAAACCAGATCGAGACCGGCACGGTCCGTCCCGAAATGTCCAGCTTCCCGCTTCTCGAGCTGTTCGACCGGCTGCGAGACGAATTCACCTATCACGCTCAGGCGAAGCGTCTCGCGCTCCGCGTGGTTTCGAGCAGCCTTTCGGTCTATAGCGATCCGCATCTGCTCGAGCAGATGATCCGCAACCTGCTGTCGAACGCCTTGAAATATACTCAGCACGGCAAGGTGCTGCTCGGTTGCCGCCGGCGCAAAGGCATGGTGAGCGTGGAGATCTGGGACACCGGAATGGGCATCCCGGACAAGGAAATCGAAGCGATCTTCGAGGAGTATCATCAGCTCGACAATCCAGCGCGCGAACGGAGCCGCGGCCTCGGCCTCGGCCTTTCCATCGTGCAGCGTCTGGAAAAATTGCTGGGCCATAGGGTCCGCGTCCGTTCGCATCCGGGCAAGGGCTCGGTCTTCGCGATCGAGATCGCGACCTTCGATAATGGATCGACGCCACTCCTTGAACACCGTGAGCTTCAGAGTGACGCCCGAAGCGACAAGGGTGCTCGGGCTACCGGCATGATCTTGGTCGTCGACGACGATCCGGAAGTGCGCGAGCTCCTCGAACTCTACCTCGCCGGCGAGGGGCATCGCGTGGCAACGGCGCCGGACGGCGTCGCCGCGCTCGAACTAGTGAGCCAAGGGGCGGTCAGGCCCGACTTCATCCTTGCGGATTACAATCTGCCGAACGGCATGGACGGGCTTCAGCTCATCCCGAAGCTGCGGGAAAGGCTGCATTGCCAGGTCCCGGCCATCATCCTGACCGGTGACATATCGACTGGCACGCTGCGTGACGTCAGGCTTCAGGACTGCATGCTGCTCAACAAGCCGGTAAAATTGAAACAGTTGGTGCAAGCCATTCAGCGTCTGCTCGCAGAATCGCAACCGGCACCTCATCCGGACGCGCCGCACCCCGTCGAAGCCCCTGCCGGATCGAAGCCACCCATCATCTTCATCGTCGATGATGACAGCCACGTCCGCGAGGCGATCCGCATCGTCCTCGAGGAGGATGGCCAGATCGTCGAGGATTACGCGAGCTGCGAAGCGTTCCTGGAAGCCTATCGTCCGGGACGCGACGCCTGCCTGCTGATCGATGCCTATCTGCCCGGGATGAACGGGCTTGAGCTGTTGCGCCGCCTCCACGAGGACGGCCATCGGTTGCCGTCGATCATGATCACCGGCAGCAGCGACGTGCCGATGGCGGTTCAAGCGATGAAGGCGGGTGCGTCCGACTTCATCGAGAAACCGATCGGGCGCGACGAGTTGCTGGCCGCCGTCGAGCGCGCGCTCGAGCAGTCTCAGGACGCGACCAAGCTGTCCGTCGCGCGCGAGACCGCCTCGCATCAGATCTCAGGCCTGACGCAGCGGCAGCGCCAGATCATGGACCTCGTCCTCGCCGGTCATCCCAGCAAGAATATCGCCGCGGACCTCGGCATCAGCCAGCGTACCGTCGAGAACCATCGTGCCGCGATCATGAAGAAGACCGGTTCCAAATCGCTTCCGGCATTGGCTCGACTGGCCCTTGCCGCGTGGGACGGGGTCGAGAGTCCGGCTGGTTGACCCGGTTTCGGAAGCATAAAATGCGGCGTACAAAATTTCAGAAACGCCGAATGTTCCTAGTAATTATCAGTTTTGATATAATATAGTGAAATACACATGTTCTCGATCTCTATGACCTTCGAAAGGTCGTTCGATCCGCTTTATTTTTATACCAGAACCAAATTCGGCTCGGATCGCGTATCGTCCTTCGATTGGCATCATTCTAAGGATACCAATATGGTAGAGCGTTTAGTCGATGTATTGAATGATCATGGAACGGTCCTTCACACCTATCCTATTACAGTACCAGCCATCGAAAATTTGCCTGCCGATGAGGGGCGTTTCAAAGACAAGGCGCTGAGAGCGAGCGCGTACTCGGAATTGGTTCCCGATAGCGAGCTCGCAAGCTTGACGGCCAAGATGCATGTTTGCCGCGCCGGAAGTCTCGAACCGTACGGAGATCAGCAGGCTGTTCTTTCGCAGACGAAGGAGAGCCTGGATGAAGGCGTTCGGCAGCGAGCGTATCAATTGTGGGAACTGGACGGCCGTCCGGACGGGCAAGCCGACGACTATTGGTTCAGGGCGCAGGATGAGCATCTGCGCGAGCGCGCCTATCTGCAGTGGCGCCAGGAAGGCTGTCCAAACGATGAGGCGGAGGAACATTGGCATATGACGAAGGCGTTTGAGGCCTATTGAGCGACGGCGCGAGCCGTCGCGTCGCCGATCGAACGCGCTTTTGGTGGTCGGCTGCGGCGAGTTCGGCCATCAGCGCCATGTCCGGTGCCGGAACGGTACAATAAAGGTCGAGCCGAACCGGCGCGAGAGCGTGAGGGTCACAGCCCCATGATCTATTCCATTCCGGGCTGAATCTGTCGTCGATCCGTAGGGGCAGGGCTGGAGCCGAAACACAGTTCCGCGGATGTCGGCGGCCGACAAAAAAGGTGATATTAGCCGGATATTTACCGTCCTTGAAGAATTGGATGGTTGATTAACGCATGGCCGCCCGTTCCGACTTGCTTCCCGACGATCCGGAGCTTGCGAGCATTCTGGAATCGTTCGTTGCGAAAGCAAACGAGACAATCCTCGTGACCGACACTGACCTCGATGATGCGAGCGGCGGTCCGACCATCCGGTATGTAAATTCGGCGGCCCAGTCCCTGCTCGGCCAGGGGACCGTGGCGCTGGTCGGACGGCAGTTGGGCACCCTTTATCCGCCGGCTTCCTTTCCGAGGATCCTGGAGCAGATGCGGATCGCCCAGCAGCGCGACAAACCTGCCGAATTCGAAGCGCAGGCGATCGGCAAGGACGGCACGCTGATCTGGATGCACGAAGCCACGATTCCGATCTTCGCCGTGACCGGCCGACTTTCGAGCTTCGTCCGGATCGGCCGCAACGTCACCGCGCGAAAGCGGATCGAGGCGGAGCGCGAGGCCACGCAACGGCTGCTCGCCTCGATCTTCGGCGTCATCGATCAGGCGCTTTGCGTCGTCGACGACATGAATCGTCTCACGATGATTAATACCGCGGTCACGCGCAAGCTCGGCTGGAGCGTCTTCGACCTGATCGGCAAGCCGATCACGAAGCTCGTCGACGAAGCTTCGCGCAAATCGATCGAGCTCCAATTGAACGCCCGCGATGAGCAGGATCAGATTCTTCGGCTCTCCACCAAATTTCTGCATCGTGGCGGCGCCATCCTGCCCGGCGAATTCGTCTCGACGGTCCTGCTGCAGCCCGATGGGCGCCATTTCCGGGTCATTACCCTGGCGCCTGGCCCGGTCGATCCGATCGCGCCGGCCGGGGCCACGCTCGAGACGACGGTCCGAAGCGCCCTTGCGAAGGGCGGCAGCCCGGGCGCGCTGGTCGCCGGCAAGCTGCAGCTCGTCGGCCTCGCCGAGGTGCGCAATCAGATGGGCGATAAATGGCCGCAGATCTCGGAGCAGGTTTTCGCGCTCGCCGATCGCATCCTGCGCCGTCATCTGGTCGAAGGCGATGTCGTGCGGCGCACGGCCGATGACGGCTTTCTGGTCTGTTTCAAGGATTTGTCGGAGCAGGAGGCAAATCTCAAGGCGGCGGAAGTGGCGAAGGAAATCCATGACCGGCTGACGGGCGAGATGCCGGAGATGCATTCCGCTCGGGTCGAAGGCTTCGCGGGGCGTATATCGATCGAAGAGCACGAGGCGGGCACGGACCAGGCTGTGATCCAGGCGCTGGAGAGGCGCTTGAGCCGCGAGCGCAAGCGCCTGGAAGGGGCGGCGCTGGAGGTCATGCGCTCGGGCTTGCCGACGGCCGAGGTCGTGTTCCAGCGGGTTCGGACCGAAACCAATCATCCGGCCCCCTTCACCTACGTTCGGCTGCCCCGACCGCTCGAAACTTCGCTCGGCACGCTGAAGGCGCTGGGCCGGGCCGATTATTCGCTCGAGGCGGAGATGCTTCTGCTGACCGGCTCGGCCGAACGCCTCTTGTCCGAGCTCACGCTCAACAAGACCGATCTGATCCTGGCCACGGTGCGCATGACGACGCTGGCGCAGCGGCGCGAAGCCGAACGCTGGCTGCATGTGGCGCGCACGCTCGGCCCGCCCGCCAAGCGTCGGCTGGTGGTCGAGATCTCCGAGCTGTCGCGCGACACGGCCCGGACGCGCCTGACCGATATGATGATGACGATCGGCCAGATCTTTCGCGCCGTCGCCTTCGAGTTGCCGGCCACCGACCAGACCTTCATCAACGGGCTGCCGGGCTCGGTGCCCCTGGTGACGATCCCGGCGAATCGGCTCGCCAACGAAGACGGCATCGGCCACGCGCTGGCGGCGGCCAAGCTGGTGAAAATCCTGTCGAGCCGGAACTGCCGTCTCATCGTCAAGGAGGTGACCTCGCCGGCCATGGCGATCGCGCTGTCGAAGGCCGGCGTCGGCCTGATGCTGGCGGCCCAGGAGGATCGCGCGCCGGCGGCGTGACTTGGCTATTACAGTTCTTCGATCGTGAGATAGACGGCGGTCTGATTGAGCAGCCGGTAGGCGATCTCGCCGAATGTCATGGGGCCGGTCAGCCGGCCGGTCGTGCGGCCTTCGAGGCCGGCATGGACATAATTGAGGATGCAGTTGCAGGCAAAGATGGCGGGGTCGCGCTCGTCCTCGATCCTGGCCGTGAAGCTGCGCGCATAATCCTCGATCGGCGCCGCGATCCGATATTTGATGCGGGGAAAGACCGGCGCATAGAATTCGACCTGCCCGGCGGCCGTGTCGACGCTCCGAACGCTGACATTGACCATCGCCGCGTCATATACCGCGACCAGCGGCAGCGCCGGATCGATGGCCCGGTCGGTGAGGTAGGACGCGAAATTGACCGGCTCGCCATTCACGAAGGCGGTGGCGGCGGAAAAGCCGGCGTCCGGAAAAGAGATCTCGTCGCCGTCGCCTTGCTCGAACAGGTTGACGAGGCTCACCGACGCATGCTGGCTCTCCGGCAACACCACATGCATGACGATGGCCTCGGACGTACTGTCACGGCCGGTTGTGCCGTTGAACACTTTCGGCGCGACCCGGCCCACATCGCCGAGCGCCACGCCCGACACCCAGCCGACCAGAGGACGGGCTAAAAGGCCCGCGAAGCCGCTCACCTGCTCGGCGAAGGCTTCGTGGATGGCGGTGAAGGCGGGCAGCAGAATGACGGTGAAGCCATGGCCGGGATGGTCGCAGCAGAGATTCGGCAGGCGGTCGATGTCGTAGGTTGCGATGACGGTTTCGACGGCGTCCGGCATTTCGTCCACGAACAGCCGGTCCGCCGTCTGCATGCCACCTTGGTCGGTCATGAAATAGGGGATGGTGCCGCCGATCCAGTCGCCCGGCGGCAGGGCGCTCAGCAACGCCTCGTCTCCGGCGATCAGCAGCCTTTTGCCGGACCGGATGGAGGATGCGACCTCGGCACAATCGAATAGGCCGTTCATGCTGCTACTCCGCGCTCGACGGGTCGTTCGCTACGCAACCTTGAAGCGCGAGTCTGATCGATACCGGTAAAGAAGTCGTGCAGAAGACGACCCCCCATTCGCCTCTTCAGGCCTGGCGAGGGCGAGTTGCCAGCCACAGTTGCTTGCCGCGCCGCTCAATCCGCTCCATTATTTTCGACGCGGATAGAGCGAGGTTTGCCGCACGCTGAATCTGTCCCCGAACGAACGAGCCCCAAGGGCCGGCAAGCATAACGGGGTAGGGAGGAACAGGATGGCAGACGGACCGGCCCGCCCGCACGGGAGCGCGTACGCACCGGGTGCCGCCCCACCGGGATCATCTTGAACGCGCCGACGATAGTCGAGCCGTTGCTGAGCATCGCCGGCCTCTCCGTCCGGTTCGGCGGCATCGTGGCGCTCGACGACGTGTCCTTCGAGGTCGAGCCGGGGCGGATCTGCGGCCTCATCGGGCCGAACGGCGCCGGTAAGACCACGCTCTTCAATTGCCTGAGCGGCCTCTATCGCGCCGGTGCCGGCGAGATCCGCTTCGCCGGCCGTAATCTCGCCGAGGTGCCGGCCCATCGCATGGCCGGGCTCGGCATCGGCCGAACCTTCCAGAATCTGGCGCTGTTCCGCACCATGTCGGTCCGGCGCAACATCATGGTCGGCGGCCATTGCCGCACGCGCGGCGGCTTTCTCGCCAACGCGCTGCGCCTGCCTTATGTCCGGGCCGAAGAGATGGTGCTCGCCCGGCGCGCCGAGGAGCTGATCGCGCTGCTGGATCTGGGCGAGGTCGCCGAGCTGCCGGTGAGCGCGCTCCCGTTCGGGACGCAGAAGCGGGTCGAGCTCGCCCGCGCGCTCGCCGCCCAGCCGACGCTGCTCCTGCTCGACGAGCCCGCCGCCGGCCTCAATCACGAGGAGGTCGATGCGCTGCGCACCCTCATCCAGCTCATCCGCGACCGGTTCGGCATCACCGTGCTGCTGGTCGAGCATCACATGAACCTGGTCATGCGCGTCTCGGACAAGGTCGTGGCGCTCAATTTCGGCCGCAAGATCGCCGACGGCGCGCCGGCCGAGGTGCAGCGCGATCCCGAGGTCATCCGCGCCTATCTGGGCGATGCCGCATGACAGCACTCCTGGAGACACGGCAGCTCGATGCCGCCTACGGCCCGTCGCGCGTGCTGCACGCGGTCGATCTCGTGGTCGAGGAGGGCGGCATCACCGCGCTGCTGGGCGCCAACGGGGCGGGCAAGACCACGCTGCTCCGCTCGCTCTGCAACATGATGTGCCGGCGCTCCGGCGAGATCCGCTTCGACGGCAAGCCGATCGATCGGCTGCAGACCGAGGAGATCGTCCGGCTCGGCATCGCCCATGTCCCGGACGGGCGCGGCACCTTTGTCGATCTGACGGTCGAGGAGAATCTCCGGCTCGGCGCTTATACCCGCCGCGACCGCCGCGCCGTCGCCGAGGATTTCGAGCGGGTCTATGGCTATTTCCCGCGCCTCAAGGAACGGCGCCGGCAGCAGGCCGGCACGCTCTCTGGCGGCGAGCAGCAGATGCTGGCGATCTCGCGCGCGCTCATGCTGCGGCCGAGGCTGCTGCTGCTCGACGAGCCGTCCTTCGGCCTGGCGCCGATCATCGTCAAGGACATCTTCCGCATCCTCGGCGCCATCAACAGAGAGGAGCGGGTGAGCATGCTGCTGGTCGAGCAGAACGCCAAGATCGCGCTCAGCCTCGCCGATCACGCCTATCTCCTGGAGACGGGCCGGATCGTCATGGGCGGCGCCGCCTCGGTCATCGCCGACGACGATGCCGTGCGCCGCGCCTATCTGGGCTATTAGGGCGAGGGACCGATGCAGGCGCTTCTCCACCAGATCCTGTCCGGCCTCGCCAATGGCGGCATCTATGCCAGCGTGGCGCTGGCGCTGGTCATGATCTACCAATCCACCCACCATGTGAACTACGCCCAGGGCGAGATGGCGATGTTCTCGACTTACTTCGCCTGGACGCTGATCGATGCCGGGGTGCCTTATTGGGGCGCTTTCTTCCTCACCATCCTGTTCTCCTTCGGGTTGGGCGTGCTGATCGAGCGGGTGATCCTGCGCCCGGTCGCGAACGCGCCGGTGCTGTCGGTCGTGGTCGTGTTCATCGGCCTCCTGGTCATCCTCAACAGCCTCGCCGGCTGGATCTACAGCTACATGATCAAGAGCTTCCCGAGCCCGTTCCCGAATGACGCCTGGTATGGCAGCGCCTACATGTCGCCGCACGAGGTCGGCATGATCGGGGTGACGCTCGCCGTCCTGCTCCTGGTCTTCCTGTTTTTCCGCTTCACGCCCCTGGGCCTCGCGATGCGCGCCGCCGCGCAGAACCCGGTTTCGAGCCGGCTCGTCGGCATCCGGGTCGGCTGGATGCTGGCGATCGGCTGGGGCCTCGCCGGCGCCGTCGGCTCGGTCGCCGGCATGATGGCGGCCCCCGTGCTCTATCTCGATCCCAACATGATGACCGGCGTCGTGCTCTACGGCTTCGCGGCCGCATTGCTGGGCGGCATCGACAATCCCTGGGGGGCGGCCTTCGGCGGCTTCATCGTCGGCGTCATGGAGAACATCGCCGGCGCCTATGTGGTGGGCACCGAGCTCAAGCTGACGGTGGCGCTCGTCATCATCATCGGCGTGCTGATCGTGAAGCCGTCCGGCCTGTTCGGCCGGGTCCTGGTGCAGAGGGTCTGAGATGGCGACGATCGATCAGGCCGCATCCGCCCGCACCGGCATCGGCGTGCCCGCCCGCCACCGCTTCGGCCTGGCGCTCCTGCTGCTCGCCGCCTGCGCGCTGCCTTTCGTCCTCAGCTCCTATCAGACCTTCCAGGCGACCATGGTGCTGGTCTATGCGATCGCGCTCCTCGGCCTCAACATCCTGACCGGCTTCAACGGCCAGATCTCGCTCGGCCACGGGGCCTTCTACGCGATCGGCGCCTATACCGCGGCGATCCTGATCGATCAGTCGCTGGTGCCCTATTGGGCGACGGTGCCGATCGCCGGGTTCGTCTGCCTCGTTATCGGGTTTCTCTTCGGCCTGCCGGCGACGCGGCTCACCGGCCTCTATCTGGCGCTCGCCACCTTCGCGCTCGCTGTGGCGACGCCGCAGATCCTCAAATATCACGGCATCGAGAAATGGACCGGCGGCAGCCAGGGCATCATCCTCGACAAGCCCGCGGCCCCGACCTTCCTGCCGCTCACCAGCGATCAATGGCTCTATTTCGTCTGCCTCATCGTGACCGTGCCGATGTTCGTCATCGGCCGGAATCTGCTGCATGGCCGGACGGGCAGGGCGCTGGTGGCGATCCGCGACCATCCGATCGCCGCCGCCTCCATGGGCATCGACACCAGCTTCTACAAATCCATGAGCTTCGGCGTCAGCGCGCTCTACACCGGCATCGCCGGCGCGCTCGGCGCCTTCGTCGCGGGCTTCGTCTCGCCCGACAGCTTCATGATCTTCCTGTCGATCACGCTGCTGGTCGGCATGTTGGTGGGCGGCGTCGGCTCGATCGCGGGCGCCTTCTTCGGCGCCGTTTTCATCGAGTTCGTGCCCAACCTCGCCGATCAAATCTCCAAGGCCGCGCCGTGGGCGATCTACGGCGTGTTCCTGATCGGCTTCATGTATCTCATGCCATCCGGGGTGGCGGGCCTGATCCGCTATTGGACGAGCCGATTGAAGCTGTGAAAACGATAAAAATGGGAGGAGCGAGCATGCTGAGACGGACCATGCTGACAGCGGCGGCAGCCCTGGCGGTCAATGCGGGTGCCGCCCGGGCGGAGGAAACGCCGGGCGTCACCGCGACCGAGATCAAGATCGGCAACACCATGCCCTATAGCGGCAACGCCTCGGCCTATGGCGTCATCGGCAAGGCCGACGCCGCCTATTTCCAGATGATCAACGACCAGGGCGGCATCAACGGCCACAAGATCAACTTCATCACGCTCGACGACGGCTACACGCCGCCCAAGACGGTCGAGCAGACGCGGCGCCTTGTCGAGCAGGAGCAGGTCGCGATCATCTTCAACGGGCTCGGCACGGCGGCGAATTCCGCGGTCCAGAAATATCTCAACCAGCGCAAGGTGCCGCAGCTCTTCGTCTCGACCGGCGCCAGCAAATGGGGGCATCCCGACGAGTTCCATTGGACCATGGGTTGGCAGCCCGACTATCAGACCGAGGCCAAGATCTACGCCAAGTACATCCTCAAGGAAAAACCCGAGGGCAAGATCGCGATTCTTTGGCAGAACGATGATTTCGGCAAGGATTACGTCGCCGGCATCAAGGCGGTGTTGGGCGACAAGTACGACAAGATGGTGGTCAAGGACGTATCCTACGAGGTCGCCGACCCGACCGTCGATTCCCAGATCGTGACGCTGCAATCCTCAGGCGCCGACACTTTGGTCATCGCCGCTACGCCCAAATTCGCGGCTCAGGCGGTGCGCAAGGTCTACGATATCGGCTGGCATCCGCTCGAATTCCTGACCAACGTCTCGATCTCGGTCGGCTCGGTGATGAATCCGGCCGGACCGGAGAAGGGCGTCGGCATCATCACCGCCGGCTACGGCAAGGATCCGACCGATCCGACCTGGAAGGACGATCCGGGCATGCAGCAATGGCGTGCCTTCATGACCAAATACCTGCCCGATGCCGATCAGTCCGACGCCAGCAACGTGTTCGGCTATGGCGTGTCGATGACGCTGGTCCAGGTGCTGAAGCAGTGCGGTGACGATTTCTCTCGCGAGAACATCATGAAGCAGGCGGCCAATCTCAATGATTTCGAGCTGCCGACGCTGCTGCCCGGCATCAAGATCAATACCAGCCCGACCGATTACTACCCGATCCAGGACATGCATCTGCAGAAGTGGGATGGTAAGAGTTGGGTTCTGTTCGGCGATGTAATCAGTGGTTCATGATTTTGCTGTAGATCACTTTCGGTCATCTGTACTGCCATCAAGCTGTCATGAGACGGTGACGGCTCTGACGCGGACGCGACGATAACTTCCCCCATTCTGAGATCGAATTGGGGAAGATATTATGCAAGTGAGGGATCTATCCCGCCACGGGGCGAGGGTTGCGACCGGGCTTTGCGCCGCGGTGGCACTTCTCGCCCAAGGCGGCGGCGCCGTCGGCGAAGAGGTCGGCAGCGAGACGGTGACGCCGATCAAGCACATTATCTATATCGTCGGCGAGAATCGCAGCTTCGATAATCTTTACGCCACCTATATTCCGAAGCGCGGCGAGACGGTCTCGAACCTACTCTCCAAGGGGATCGTCAAGGAAGACGGCTCGCCCGGCCCGCATTTCGCCGATGCGATCCAGTATCGCGCAACCGGCACCACCGGCAAATACTCGCAGGCGCCCGAGCCAAAGACGCCCTACACGATCCTGCCGGTGCCGACCATCCTCAACGCACCGGCCGTGCCCTTGCCGGTACAGTTCGGCGTCATCTCGTCGACCGGCGTGCTGTCGCCGGCCTTTCCGCAGGGCGACCCGGAAATCCCGCTCGACGAGCAGGATCTCCTCGATGCCGGCGGCACGGGCTCCATCCCCAAGAACGGCGCCGATACGCGCGTGCGTAATTTCAGCATGCTGCCGCCCATCCCGTTCGCCCAGACCGGCCTGAAGCTGCCCTATGATTCCTATGAGGGCGACACGATCCATCAGCTGTCGCAGATGTGGCAGCAGTCGGATTGCAGCATGCGCCACGCGACGCGGGAAAATCCGACCGGCTGCCTGCACGATCTCTATCCCTTCGTCGCCACCACCTACAACACGGCGCCGGGCCAGACGCCGACCGACGGCAGCCAGGACATGGCCTTCTACAATATGCAGGCCGGCGACGCGCCGATCCTGAAGTCTCTCGCTGACGATTACACGATCGGCGACAATTTCCATCAGGCGATCATGGGCGGTTCGGTCACCGGCGCCATCGCGATCGCCTTCGGCGACAACGCCTTCTTTACCGACGCCCACGGCAATCCGGCGGTGCCGACCGGTAGCATCACCAACCCGGATCCGGTGCCCGGCACGATCAACACCTATCAGTCGGTCGGCACCTGGATCAAATGCGCCGACCGGACCCAGCCCGGCGTGGCCGCATTGCAGGATTACCTCGCTTCGCTGCCCTATCGGGTCAGCGCGAAATGTGCGCCGAACACCTATTATGCCGTGCGCGACGCCGAGCAGGCTTACAATGCCGACGGCTCGCTGGCCCCGGTCGATCCGACGACCATGCCGCCGCTGACCATCCCGCACATCGGCGATCGGCTCGACGAGCGGCATATTCCCTGGGCCTGGTATGGTGGCCAGTACGATGCCGCCGTTCGGGTCGCCAAGGGCTCGAAGACGCTCGAGGACCAGCTCTTCGCCGCCGCCTATTGCATCGAGTGCAATCCGTTCCAGTACGCCAAGGATGTGATGACCACGCCTGCCGGTCTCGCTCATCTCAAGGACGTGACCGATCTCTTCAACGATATCGACAACGACACGTTGCCGCCGGTCGCCTTCGTCAAGCCGGACGGCACGCTCGAAGGCCACCCGGCGACCAGCAAGGTCGATCAGTTCGAAGCCTTCATTCAGAATGTCATCGACCGGACCAAGGCCAATCCCAAGCTGTTCGCCGACACCGCGATCGTCATCACCGAAGACGAAAGCGGCGGGCTCTATGATTCGGGCTTCATCCAGCCGCTCGATTTCTTCGGCGACGGGCCGCGCATTCCCTTGATCGTCGTCTCGCCCTTCTCCACCGGCGGACATGTCGTCCATACCTACTACGATCAGGTCTCGGTGCTGAAATTCATCGAGCGCAACTGGCGGCTCAACCGGATCAGCGGCCGCAGCCGCGACAATCTCCCCAACCCGGTGATGCAGCGCGACAATCCCTATGTACCGGCCAACATGCCGGCGATCGGCGATCTCTTCGATCTGTTCCATTTCGAGGACGAGCATCATCATCCGTTCCCGCCCTTTCCGATCGGGCACGATCATGACGGCGGCGGCGACCATCACGGCAACGGGCCGTTCTGACGAATAGAGGCTTCGGTGCCGGCCGCGCCGCTTCTTGCGGAGTTCTCGAGGGGCGGCGCGGCCTCATTTCAAAGCGGAGTCGTCAATATCGAAGTAAAGCCTTAAGCTGTATAGCGTATACCGGCTCGAACGGGGCATCGCCCCCCAAGGACCAGTGACGCCGTGACAGCATTGAACGATCGAACCTTATGAGCTCCTTGCCGCGCCATACCGTCGTCGGATTTTCTGTGGCTTTGGTGCTGATCTGGGCATCGGCCGCCTTGCCGGCATTGGCGACAGGCAATCTATCCGTCGTCATCGTCCCGACGCTTTTGCTCGTGGTCGGGCATGTCGGCCTGATCGGCTTGGACGCGGTTCATCGCCAGGCGGCCGTCGGGCTGGAGCGGCAGGTCGGCGAGAGCGAGCGGCAGTGGCGCGAAATCGTCGATGCCTCGTCGCAGGGGATACTCCATCTCGATCCCAGTACCGGCAAGGTTCTTTCGGCAAATCCGGCGGCCGTGAAGATGCTGGGCTTCGATGGGCCGGATCGCCTGCTGGCGCTCGGCACGATCGACGAGCTGATGGCGCCGGAGGACCGCGCCCGCGTGCAGCGCCATCGCGAAGCCCGGGCGGCGGGGCGATCGGTTCCGGAACAATATGAGGTTCGTGGCTGCCGTCCCGACGGCACGCCGCATTGGTTCGCCGTTCATTCCAGCCTGGCCGTCCGGGAAGGGCGTTCCGTCGCGCGTGTCTTTCTCGTCGACATGACCGAACGCAAGGCGACCGAGGCGGCGCTGGAGCTGGCGCGCGACAAGGCCGATGTGGCGACCCGTTCGAAGAACGAGTTCCTGGCCAATATGAGCCACGAGATCCGCACGCCGATGAATGCGTTGATCGGCCTCAGCGATCTCGTCCTCAAGACGCCGCTCGATCCGCAGCAGCGCGACTATCTCGAAAAGATCCACGGCTCGGCCCACACTCTCCTGGGCATCCTCAACGACATCCTCGATTTCTCCAAGATCGAGGCCGGCCAGCTGATGATCGAGCATGGGCCGTTCGAGCTCGACGATATCCTGGGCAACATGGTGACCCTGCTCGGCGGCTCGGCGGAGGAGAAGGGGCTGGAGCTGGTGCTGGCCGTGCCGGCCGAGCTGCCGCACCGCCTGGTCGGGGATGCGCAGCGTCTCAGCCAGATCCTGATCAATCTGGTCGCCAATGCGATCAAGTTCACCGACCGCGGCGAGATCGTCGTGTCGGCCGAGCAACTGTCCGCGACCGAGCACGAGATCATGCTCTGCTTCGCCGTGCGCGACAGCGGCATCGGGCTCAGCCAGGCCCAGATCGGCGGCCTGTTCCAGGCCTTCGCCCAGGCCGACGGCTCGGCCGTGCGCCGCTTCGGCGGTGCCGGGCTGGGCCTCGTCATCTGTAAGCGCCTGGTCGAGCTGATGGGCGGCAAGATCGAGGCCCAGAGCACGCCCGGAATCGGCAGCATCTTCAGCTTCACGATCCGGCTCGGCATCCAGCAGGAACCGGGCGCGCGGCCGCCGAGGAACGGCCTGCAGGGCTTGCGGCTGCTGGTGGTCGACGACAATGACGCGGTGCGGACGGCGCTCTGCGGCGCGCTGACGGCGGCCGGCATGACGATGGTCGGCGTCGAGAATGCCGCCGCCGCATTGCGCTGCGTCGCCGACGGGCCGGTCGACACGCCGTTCGACATGATCCTGGTGGATTGGAAGCTGCCGGATAAGGACGGGCTCGATCTGGCCGAGGAGCTGCGTTCGCTCAACGCGCCCCGCCGGACGCCGATCCGCCTGATGGTGTCGAGTGCCGCCAAGGCCTCGCTCGAGATGCCGGTGCGTGCGGCCGGCTTCGACCGCGTGCTGGTGAAACCGCTCAACGCCTCGCATCTGGTCGATGCGATCGCCGAAGCGATGGCGATGGCTGCCAAGGCCGGCGTGCGTCGGCCGGCGATCTCGGTCGATCTGCGCGGCGCGGCAATTCTGCTGGTCGAGGACAATCAGATCAATCAGCTGGTCGCCAAGGGCATTCTCGAGGGCGCCAAGGCCCGTGTCACGGTCGCGCGCAACGGACGAGACGCGATCGCCGAGCTGCGCCTGGCCCGATTCGACGTGGTGCTGATGGATCTGCAGATGCCGGACCTGGACGGTTTCGCCACGACTCGTATCATCCGCGAAGAGCTCCGCCTGACCGAACTGCCGATCGTCGCCATGACTGCCCACGCGCTCGCACAGGAACGCCGCCGTTGTTTCGAGGCCGGAATGAACGAGCACGTGACCAAGCCGGTCGATCCGCAACGGCTTTTGACCGTCCTCGAACGATTCGTGCCGACCCGGAACACGGTCGAGCCAGCGCCGGCTCCCGTGACGGGTGATCGCCCGCTGCCGGGCATCGATCTGGCTGATGCGATGCGTCGTCTCGGCGGCAATCGAGAGCTGCTCGATCGCGTCTATGATGATTTCTGTGAGAATTACGCCGCGGCCGCGGCCCAGGTCGCGGCACTGATGCCCGACGATCTGGAAGGCGCCCGCCGGCTGGTGCATACGGTCAAGGGCGTGGCGGGCAATATCGGCGCCAAGCGGGTGTTCAACGCGGCGCTGGCCCTCGAGGCGGCGCTGAAATCGGATGATTTGGCGGCCGAGCCGATCGAGGCGTTTCGCGATGCGCTCGCTGAATGCGTTCCCCGCGCGATAGCGCCGCCCGCAATGTCGGTCGAGACGGCATTGTTCGACGAGTCCGCTCTGCGGCCGCTCATCGCCAAGCTCGATCCGCTGCTGCGCAAGCGCGACCTCGATGCCGAGGACTGCTTCGCGGCCCTGAAGGCGATCTGCGCCGGTACCCGTCTGCAATCGGCGCTGGGCCCGCTCGAAGCGAGCCTGCAGGCGCTCGATTTCGAGGCGGCACGGGCAGCACTCCAGGATTTTGCGCGCGAGATCGGTTCATCGGCTTTGGCGGAGGCTCGATGACCGGGGACGAGCTCTCGCCCAAGATTCTGTTGGTCGACGACGCGCCGGAAAATATCCGGATGCTGCGCAATCTGCTCAAGGACGATGCCCGGCTGCTGTTCGCGACCAGCGGCATCGACGCGCTGGCGACGGCGCGGGCGGAGGCGCCCGATCTGATCCTGCTCGACGTGCTGATGCCGGGGCTCGACGGCTACGAGGTCTGCCGGCGGCTGAAAAGCGCGCCCGAAACACGCGACATTCCGGTGATCTTCATCACCGGCCTGACCGAGGAGACCGAGGAGAGCCGAGGTCTCGAGCTCGGCGCCATCGATTACATCACCAAGCCCTTCACCCCCGGCATCGTGCGCATGCGGGTGCAGAATCATCTGGCGCTGCGGAGCGTCACCCGCGAGCTGCAGGTCGCCAATGCCGAGCTGAAGCGTCTGGCGACGACCGATGCGCTGACCGGCGTCAGCAACCGCCGGCATTTCTTCCATCAGGTGGTGGAAGAGATCGACCGCATGCGCCGCTACCGGCACCGTGCCGCGGTCTTCATGCTCGATCTCGACCATTTCAAGCTGCTGAACGACACGCACGGCCATGATATCGGCGACCGTGCGCTGGCGGAGGCGGCTACAAGCGTGCGCCAGACCCTGCGCACCCACGATCTGTTCGCCCGCACCGGCGGCGAGGAATTCGCGGGCTTCTTGCCCGAAACCAGCGTCGAGGCCGCGGTCAGTGTCTGCGAACGAGTGCGCGAACGGATCTCCGGGATCGAGCTCGCTTCCTCCTCGGGAACGGTGCGTTTTACCGCGAGCATCGGCGTCGCCGCGGTCGAGATCGACGACGACACGCCGGAATCGGCCCTGAAGCGGGCCGACCGCGCCATGTATGAGGCGAAGCGAAACGGCCGCGACGGGGTCCGTCGCGGCTGAGCCGGATTACTTCCGGATTACTTCACGACGAGCGTGCCGTGCGCGGTGTCGCGGTGGAAATCGCCGAAGAAATTGTAGCTGCCGGGATCGAGCGGGCCTAGGAACACCGGAATCTCCTCGCCCGGCGGCACCAGCTTCTCGCGCTTCAGCTCGTCGCTTTCGAACTCTTCGGTATTCTCGTCCTCGTTCTTGACCAGGAGCTTGAACTTGACGCCCGATGGGGCCTCGATCTGCTCGGGCAGATAGCGGTGGTCGCGGATGGTGAGGTGCAGCTCGTCCTGGGCCCAGGCGGGGGCGGCGAGCAGCATCGAGGCGCCGAGCAGCGCCAGGATCGAGACCGCCTGGCCCGCACCTCTCAGCGGCCGGCGTCGGACATCGCCGCGACCGACGATATGCGAGGCCCAGGCGAGCGCCAGCAAGGTCGCGAGATATGCCGCGATCTGAATGCCGGGCGGCCGGTCGGCATAGCCGACGAGCGCGTGGAGCGCTTGGCCGACGAGGCTGCTTTCGGACAGCACGGCCGAGCTGTTCCAGATCTGGTCGCCCCAGCTCGGCAGGATGTCGACGCTGGCGAGCAGGGCTGCGGCCTGGCCGGCCATGCCGGCGGCGAGCAGCATGATCAGCCAGTTGGTGACCTTGAACAGATGCTTCATCGGAATGGCGACGAGGCCGCGATAGAGCAGCCAGGCGAGCGCGCAGCCGAGCGCCACGCCGATCAGGCCGCCGATGAGCAGGGCCGTGCCGCTTTCATGCGAGCTCGCCTTGACGCCGGTCAGGAACAGCACGACCTCCGAACCTTCGCGCAGGATCGCCACGGCGATGACGGTGGCGAGCGCCAGCAGCGTCCGTTCGCCGCCCTTGACCGCGCGGCCCATCGCCTGCATCTGGGCGGCGAGCTCACGGCCGTGCCGGGCCATCCAGATATTGTGCCAGCCGAGCATGAGGACGGCGCCGATGAGGATGGCGGCGGTGAAGACTTCCTGGCCGATGCCGGCGAGGGCCGAGGCGAGGGCGCCGGCGAAGAGGGCGACCGTGCCGGCGCCGAGCACGCCCGCGCCGATGCCGCCCGCGATCCAGGCGCCCCGGCCCGGAATGCCGGCCGTAGCCGCCAGGATGATACCGACGATCAGCCCGGCCTCGAGCACTTCCCGAAACACGATGATCAGGCTTGCCAGCACGTTGCCGTCCTTCCTTCATCCCGCGTCGGGATCGGTCGGTCGCAATTGCGAACCGTTTGCACTGTCGAGTGACTTAGTGCAAGCGGTGCTCAACGGCAAGTGCCAACGTCACAAAAGCGAAACTACTGCGGCGAAATGTGTCCGGCGCTCGCATCCGACGGTCCGGTGCGGCGCAGCTCCTCGAGCTTCAGATCGACCATCCGGCAGATACGGACGATATCCGCCAGATCATGCTGCGGGAACTCGACGCACAGATCGGCGATCTGACGGCGCGGATCGGGCAGGGAGAGGTCGAGGCGAGGGCCGGTCATGGGAGACCTTGTGCGGGAGGGAGCTACCGCCAGTGTCGGCGATGCCGATTGCGGAAACGTTAAGGGAGGCTCAGATCACTCCGTGACGATGGCGCCGTCGATCACCGCCTTGCGGTGCAGCACGCGGAGCAGCCGCCGGTCGGCCTCCGACAATTTTCCGCGCCGGGCGGCGCCGCGCATGTCCTTGAGGCGGATCTTCAGGATCTCCGACACCAGCTCCGAGGCGATCAGCTGGTCGAGCCGGATCACGTCGTCATCGTGCTCCTGCTTGCGCGTGCGCGACGCGTCCGGGATGAGTTTCTGCCAGCTGGCGCCCGAGGATTTCACCAGCGCATCGATATGGCGCGCGGCGTTCAGCACCTCGCCGTCATGCGAGGAGCCGAGCATACCGAGCAATTTTCTCAGCCGATCCAGATCCAGCGCTTCGTCAGCCATACCCGCCTACCATTTGCCTCCGCCCAAAATCTCCAGGAAATCAAGGCGCCGGCAACCGTATTTTGTGGGGCCGAGACGTGTCGCCCCGACACGTTGTTGCACCGGCGAAACTTTGCTAGGGTCCGCCCGCTTGCCGGTGTCGGCACCCATCCACTTTGATTGACTCGAAATCTTGGCCACGCAACCGCCCAGCAGTCCAACTCCCTTCGACATCACGCCGGTCACCATCGAGGACGAGATGAAGCGCTCGTACCTCGATTACGCCATGAGCGTCATCGTCAGCCGCGCGCTGCCCGATGTGCGCGACGGGCTGAAGCCCGTGCATCGGCGCATCCTCTACGGCATGAAGGAGTCCAGCAACGACTGGAATCGCGGCTTCCGCAAGTCGGCGAACACGGTCGGCGAGGTCATGGGCCGCTACCATCCCCATGGCGACGCTGCGATCTACGATGCCATGGTCCGCATGGCGCAGGATTTCGCGATGCGCGTGCCGCTGATCCAGGGGCAGGGCAATTTCGGCTCGATGGACGGCGATCCGGCGGCGGCGATGCGCTACACCGAGGCGCGGCTCGCCCGCGTTTCCGAAAGCCTGCTCGAGGATATCGACAAGAACACGGTCGATTTCCAGCCGAACTACGACGAGCGCCGGGTCGAGCCGATGGTGCTCCCCGCGCGCTTTCCGAACCTGCTGGTCAACGGCGCCGGCGGCATCGCGGTCGGCATGGCCACCAACATCCCGCCGCATAATCTGGGCGAGGTCATCGATGCCTGCTTCGCCTATATCGAAAACCCGGCCATCACCATCGACGAGCTGATCGAGTTCCTGCCCGGGCCGGATTTCCCCACGGGCGGCCTGATCATGGGCAAGAGCGGCATCCGCTCCGCCTATCAGACCGGGCGCGGCTCGATCATGATGCGCTGCCGGCACAAGATCGAGGAGATCCGCCAGGGCCGCGAGGCGATCGTGGTCTCGGAGATCCCCTACCAGGTCAACAAGACCCGGCTGCTGGAGCGCATCGGCGAGGTCATCCGCGACAAGGTCGTCGAGGGCGCCTCGGACCTGCGCGACGAATCGGACCGCGACGGCGTGCGCATCGTGATCGAGCTGAAGCGCGACGCCGCTCCCGATGTCGTGCTGAACCAGCTCTTCCGCCACACGCCGCTGCAGACCAGCTTCGGCGTCAACATGCTGGCGCTGAACGGCGGCCGGCCGGAGCTGCTGAACGTCAAGCAGGTGATCACCGCCTTTATCGACTTCCGCGAGGAGGTCATCACCCGCCGCACCATCTTCGAGCTCGGCAAGGCGCGCGAGCGGGCGCATGAATTGGCCGGCCTCGCCGTCGCCGTCGCCAATATCGACGAGATCATCCGCACCATCCGCTATGCGCGCGATCCGGCCGAAGCCTTGACCGGCCTCACCGGGCGCGCCTGGCCCGCGGCGGATGCGCGGCCGCTGGTCGAGCTCATCGACGAGCCCGGCCACAAGGTCGCCGAGGACGGCACCTACCGCCTGTCCGAAGCCCAGGCCCGCGCCATCCTGCAATTGCGGCTGCAGCGCCTGACCGGGCTCGAGCGCGAGAAGATCGCCGAGGAGCTGAAGGCGATCGCCGATACCATCGCCGACCTGCTGGGTATCCTCCGCTCGCGCGAGCGGAAGTTCGAGATCCTCAGGGCCGAGATGCAGGCGATCAAGGACCAGTTCACGACGCCGCGCCGGACCACGATCGAAGAGCTCGAATTCGAGAACGATGTCGAGGCGCTCATCCAGCGCGAGGAGATGGTGGTGACGGTGAGCCTCGCCGGTGCCATCAAGCGCGTGCCGACCTCGACATACCGCGCTCAGCGCCGCGGCGGCCGCGGCCGCTCGGGCATGGCCATGCGCGACGAGGATTCCGTCGGCCAGCTCTTCGTCGCCTCGACCCACACGCCGGTGCTGTTCTTCACCACCGCCGGCCGGGTCTACAAGCTCAAGGTCTGGCGCCTGCCGCTGGGCTCGCCGCAATCGCGCGGCCGCGCGATCGTCAATCTGCTGCCCAACATGCAACCGGGCGAGGGCATCTCGGCGATTCTGCCGCTGCCCGAGGACGAGGCGCGCTGGGGCGACTTCACCGTCATGTTCGCGACGGCCAAGGGCAATGTCCGGCGCAACACGCTCGCCGATTTCGCCAACGTCATGGCCAACGGCAAGATCGCCATGAAGTTCGAGGGCGAGGATGCCGACGATTCGCTGATCGGCGTCGCCACCTGCACCGACGAGCACGACGTACTGCTCGCGACCCGCAACGGCCGCTGCATCCGCTTCCCGGTCACCGATGTCCGCGTCTTCACCGGCCGCAGCTCGGTCGGCGTGCGCGGCATCAGGCTTTTGACCGACGACAAGGTCATCTCCATGTCGATCATCGAGCATGTCGAGGTCGAGACGACCGAGCGCGACGCCTATCTCAAGCTCGCGAGCGAACGCCGTCGTGCGGCCGGCGCCGAGCCGGACAGCGAGGCCGCGGTACCCGAGGCCGTGCCGGACGAGAATGAAGGCGAGAACGGTGCGGGCGAGAACGGCGGCGTCGCGGCCGAGTCCGGCGAGATCGTGCAGATCGACGAGGCGCGGTTCACCGAGCTGGAAGCCCATGAGGAGTTCCTCTTGAGCGTCACCAGCAAGGGCTTCGGCGTGCGCACCTCGGCCTATCGTTTCCGCATCACCGGGCGTGGCGGGCAGGGCATCGTCAACATGGATCTGAGCAAGCGCCAGGACGAGATCGTCGCGGTCTTCCCGCTGCTCCACAGCGACGAGATCGTGCTCGTCACCGATCTGGGCCAGGTCATCCGCTGCCCGGTCAAGGATATCCGCATCGCCGGCCGCGGCACGGCGGGCGTGATGGTGTTCCGGGTCGGCGCCGACGAGAAGGTCGTCTCGGTTGCCACGCTCAGGGAGAACGAGGAAAATGGCGACGGCGAGAATGGCGGTGCCGAAGAAGCCGCCCCAGGGGAGGCCGGGCCGCCGCCCGACGGCACGATCCATTAAGGGACCGATCGTCGAAGGATAGGGCCGTGAGACAGGAAGAGGGCACATGAGCAGCACCCGCACCGGCGTCTACCCCGGCACGTTCGATCCCATCACCAACGGCCATATGGATGTGATCCTGCGTGCCGGCCGCATCGTCGATCGCCTGATCGTCGGCGTCGCCAGCAACGCCGGCAAAGGCCCGCTCTTCACCACCGAGGAGCGGGTCGAGATCGTGCGCGAGGAGATCAAGCATCTGGCCGAGCCCGATCTCGCCAGCCGGATCGAGGTCAAATCCTTCGACATGCTGCTGATGAACTTCGCTGTGTCGGTCGGGGCCTCGATCATCATCCGGGGCTTACGCGCCGTCTCGGATTTCGAGTACGAGTTCCAGATGGCGGGCATGAACGCCCGCCTCAATCCCAAGGTCGAGACCGTGTTCCTGATGGCCTCGGACCGCTATCAGTTCATCTCCTCGCGCTTCGTCAAGGAGATCGGGCAGCTCGACGGCGATGTCAGCCACTTCGTCTCGCCGCGTGTGGCCGACCAACTCGCCAAGCGCTTCGCCGCCAAGCAAGGCTGACCAGCAGGGGCGGTGCCAACCCGGCATTGACCGAGGCCGGCCCGCTCCCTATTCTCCGCGCTCCCTTGGGCCAGAGACCGTAGCTCAGCCGGTAGAGCAGTTGACTTTTAATCAACGGGCCGCGGGTTCGAATCCCGCCGGTCTCACCAAGGAAGCACTGTCCGGCCCGGACACTGTGAGCGGCCTGAGGTTGTCACCCATGTCTTAGGTACGAACCGTCACCCATGTCTCGGGTCGCTCACAGTTCGAGTGCGAAGGCCTATCCTAGCGATCGGTGGTCGGACTGAGGACCGAAATTACAAATGCGCAATGCCCTGCTCGTGCCGTTTCCGAGCAAAGTGGGTCGAACCATTCCAAGAAACGGACCACGCTGTGTTCCCTTGGCCGCCGGATTCAAAGTAGATTGGCGGTCAGACTTCTAGAGTCTCCCGAAAAAAGCAAGAATCTTACGTTTCGAAGGTGAAAATTCTATTGAGCTTTCAAAAAACTATTCTAACGTCATGAAAATCGGAAATGTAAAAATTTATGTTGCTAAGGATAAATTATGTTTTATGTGAATTCACATCACCTGTTCGATGCGCTCCAGTTGGATCGTGATGGCTGTAAAATTGAACATACCGATTGTATAGTGGGGTTCGTGAAATTCTCGGAAGACGTAAATAGATATGAGAAAAACGTTTCGGAAATAAGGGAAATGATACTGTCAATTCCTAATAAAACTGGGAGTACTGAATCTGAATTCCGAAATTATCTTTTCTTTTCTCATCTTAGAACAATTTCTCTTGCTCACAATATCATGACTGATCCATCACTTTACGTGAATGCAAAATATCATCAGTGTGTTGTGAAAGACTTCCTTTGCGCTAGGAGTTTGATGGAGACCGTTTCGGTATTCTACGCTTCATACGACACCTTTAAGGATAGCGTCGGCAACCCCGACGATTTCATGAACTGGAAGCGAGGGTTCGTTTATAGCACAAACTTGACGGGCGGGAATAACAGAAAAGTAACGCTTCCTGGACTTTCTGGCCTTACATCTCCTAAACGAATCATGTCGATGATCAATATGCTTTCTAAGAAACATCCATTCGTCAATGAATACTATCATCTGTTCTCGGAATTCTGTCACCCCAACGGAATGGGGCTATATTTTGTGGGTAACGTAGATTCGAGAGTGGAGTATGGTTACAATATCGGATACGCGCTTTCGCTGGTTCTGTCGTTGCTCGACGAATACGGAGCAACAATGAAATCCTTTCTGGACGCAATGCCGATCGTCGCCGCGATATAGCGGCAAAGCCATGACGGATCGCAGCCTACTCGAGGCTCTTGGGTTGGGGAGCATTATATTCTCAGCATCGTCGAGGATCAGCTGCCGAGAATGCGGAAGGAGCTCGAACCCTTGATGTCCGGGACGATCTGCGTTCGCGAATTCCCGGAGGCCGGCAATCCGGTGAATGTGACGCAGCGTTGGATCGAACGCCTCGAAACCACCATCGAGGTCTATGAGCATGTCTCCCGGCACTGCGCCCGCCGCATCCTGGAACGGTAACGGCATTCCTCATCCGTCCGGCGGCGGTCGGGAGTGGCTGGCCGCAACCCTCGCCGCTCGGCGCATGCGCGGGACAGGGATTGTTTCCGTGGGCCTCAGGGCCAGATACATCCCGAAGAATGCCGCGGCGTCCGGCGTCGCGCGGGGGTTATCCGAGACCATGAAGCTGCGCAAGATCGTCAAGGCCGGGCTGGCGCCGATCGCCGCCCTCGTCGCGATCGTCTATTTCCTGATCGACGGGGTGTTCCTCTCGCTGCTGCGGCCGGTCGGTCGCCGGATCGGGCGGCTGGGCTTCGTCATTCGGCTCGAAATCTGGATGCGCTCGCTCCGGCCTTACCCGGCATTGGCCCTGTTCCTGGTCCCGCTCGTGGTGCTGGAGCCGGCGAAGCCGATCGGCTTCTTCCTGATCGGCACCAAGCGGTTCTGGGCCGGCGTCTTGGTGATCGGCGTCGGCGAGGTGCTGAAGATCCTCATCGTCGAGCGCCTCTTCCACATGAGCCGCGGCAAGCTGCTGTCGATCGGCTGGTTCGCGCGCGGATATTTCTTTCTCATGGGCTGGCTCGATTGGGTGAAGGCCCTGCCGGCATGGCAAGTCACCCAACGAATTTCTGTCCGTTTAAAGACTGCCTTCCGCCGTTTCTGGCATCGATTGGTCACGGGCTGACCCGGATGGTGCGATGCCGAGGGATGGTTCCCATCCGGTCGTTGAATCGCTCCACTATCTTATTGTGCTGATGGTCAGATTTGACCAGCAGGACCGAACCAAAGCCCGGCGAAACTGTTTGTTACCAAACGATACCGGCGCGGGAATTGGCGTTTGGGAAATCGCGCCTACTTGTTGCCATGATTGTACCTTACCGTTGTTGGCGCTGTATCGTGAAGGGCAGCGCAGCGTGTCGGTAAGGGGATGGAGGAGTAGTGAGATGAAGGTGAATCGACTTAACCCGAGCGGCCGGGGCGTCAAGGCCGCGTTCCTGGCGGCCGGGCTGGCCGTGACCGGCCTCATCGTCGCGGCTCCCGCCGCCGAGGCTCGCGGCTTCGTCTCGATCGGCATCGGACTGCCGCTTTATGCGCCGCCGCCGGTCATCTACGCCCCGCCGCCGGTCGTCTATGCGGCACCCCCGCCGGTCGTCTACGCGCCGCAGCCGGCGCCCGCCTACGCACCGGCGCCACCGAGCAATTGCCAGCCCTATTCCAGCACGCAGAATATCGGCGGCGTGCCGCAGCAGGTGACGGGCACGGCCTGCCTGCAGCCCGACGGCACCTGGCGCATCGTCAAGTGACCCTGCACATCGTCAAGTGACCCGGCGCATCGCATCGGCCTCGGCCGGTGCGATGCTCATTTGTCCCGTCCGGGTGACCAGCGGTCGTCCGGGGTAGGCGCGAGGCCTCGCCGGCGCGGCGCCTGGGCTTCGAGAACATCTCCCGACCTCTCTAATTGTTAGAACGATCCGGGCCGGTATCGTCGGCGGTGCACGCCAATACGATTCGAGATTTGCCGCTCGGCCGGATAACGCAGCGCGGCTCGAGTCAGTCGAGCCGCTCGAAATCGTGCGGCGATCTGTAAATCAATCGAAAAATACGACACGCTATTGCCGTTTGACGCGTTCTCCGCGATGCGGAGGTCGCCGTGACTGGCAAAGAATTATGTTTCAGTGCATGCGACGGTAGGTATATATACAATTCTCATATGGGACCGGTGCGATTCGCCCCGCAGCATTTTTAGGGTCCGTCCTGTCGAGGTCGACGGGGATGGGCTGAGGAATCAACCCCTGCTTGCCATGTCGGCCGCGGGGGACTTGAGAAGGGATCATGAAGCGAGGCAAACCTCCCGCGCAGGGTGATGTCGCGGCGTCGCCGCCATCGTCGGGCCGCCGTTCCAAGGCGTCCGATACGACACGGATGATCAATCAGGCGATCGGGCGGCGGGTCCGCGCGGTGCGGACGGCATGCGGTCACTCCCAGGAGCAGCTGGCCCAGACCCTGGGGCTGTCCTTCCAACAGATCCAGAAGTTCGAAAGCGGGTCGAGCCGAATCTCGCCGGACAAGCTGTTGCGCATCGCGCACCATTACGACATGCCGATCGCGTCTTTCTTCGAGGGCGTGCCGCCCGAGCTGCTGCCGCGGGCCGATAGTGCGAATGCTGTCAGCGCCAGTACGTCGGACGCGCATTATCGCCTCCGGCTGGAGGTCGGTCGCGAGCTGCAGCTTGCGGATGAAAGCCTGCTCCGGCCATTGCTGGAATTGTTGCGCAGCTCGCATCGAAAGTAGCGAGACCGCGGCTCGGGGCCCTTTAGTTCAACGCGCGGGTGAGCCGGATGAGGGCCGGCATTTCGTCGTCGGCAATGCGGTTGGGGCGCGTGAGGCCGCAGCGCGTGCATTCGTGAATGACGAAATATCGCCCGGCGCGCAGCTCGCTGCCGATCGGCCGCATCAGGCCGCCGCATTCCGCGGCGCGGTCGCCCGGCGCGATGTCGACATGCTTGCTGTAGAGGCATGCCGGGCAATGGTTGGTGTAGCCGTTGCCGGTCACCTGGTGGCCGCAACGGGCGCAGGTGAAATCCTCGATCTTGCGCTGGAACTTGCGCATTGCGCGCCTCTCAGCCGGTCGCCGCGTCGCCTTCGGCCAGCAGCGGCATCAGGCGGGTGAACACCGATTCGAACATCGCCTCGGTCAGCCGGCCGGTGTTGGTATTGTAGCGCGAGCAGTGATAGCTGTCTGCCAGGACCAGCCCCGACGGCAGATGGTGCAGGGCGCCATGGCCGAAGCCGTAAGCGGCCTGGCGCAGCCCCAGCGCCGCCAGGATCTGCCTATGCGAGATCTGGCCGAGCGCCAGGATCGCCCGCAGCCGGGGCAGGGAGCCGAACTCGCCGATCAGGAACGGCCGGCAGGCATGGATCTCGGCGGGCTCGGGCTTGTTCTCCGGCGGCACGCAGCGGACGGCATTGGTGATCCTGACGCCGCGCAGCTCGAAACCGTCATCGGCCCGCGCCGCATACCGCCCGGTCGCCAGGCCGAACTTGGCGAGCGTGCCGTAGAGCAGGTCGCCGGCATAGTCGCCGGTGAAGGGCCGGCCGGTCCGGTTGGCGCCCTTGAGGCCCGGCGCCAGCCCGACGATCAGCAACGCGGCATCGGCGGCGCCGAACGACGGCACCGGTGCGTTGAACCAATCTTCGTGAGCTTCCCGCTGGGTGGTCCGAAAGGCGGCGAGGCGCGGGCAGAGCGGGCAGTCGCGCGGCGGGGCCGCCGCGCCGATGCGGTCGATCACACCTTTTCGACCACGCTCTGATCCTGCCGGGCCGGGGCGGGCGCTACCGTATGGCTGCCGCTGCCGCCGTGATCCTCGCGATGGGTATGGACACGCATGATGCTGTTGGCCAGGTCCTGCAGCTCCATGAAATGGTCAGCCTGGCGGCGCAGCTCGTCGGCGACCATCGGCGGCGAGGAGCGAATCGTCGAAACGACGGTCACGCGCACGCCTTTGCGCTGCACCGCCTCGACCAACCGCCGGAAATCGCCGTCGCCCGAGAACAGCACGACGTGATTCAGGTGCTGCGCCATCTCCATCACGTCGATGGCGAGCTCAATATCCATGTTGCCCTTGATCTTGCGGCGACCCATGGCATCGGTGAATTCCTTGGTCGGCTTGGTGACCATGGTGTAGCCGTTATAATCGAGCCAGTCGACCAGCGGCCTGATTGGAGAGTATTCTTGGTCTTCAACCAGGGCGGTATAGTAAAACGCCCGCACAAGTTGTCCTTGTCCCTGAAATACGTCCAGCAACCTTTTATAGTCTATATCAAAGCCGAGCGCACGAGCGGCAGCGTAGAGGTTCGATCCATCGATGAACAAACCGATTCGTTCTTGGGGATAGAAAATCATGAGTGGTTATCCTGAATGCGGCACGTTCGAAATTCCACGGGGGATCGAGCCAAATCAATATCGTAATTACTATGTAATGCAGGGGGCCATGAGCGCAAGCCTCTCTTTCACCTGCTGCGACAGCTGGTGGCACCTGTGATCTTGGTCGGCCTCGGTGGAAATCTGCCCAGTCCCGAGCACGGGCCGCCGATCCGCTCGCTGTCGGCAGCGTTGAAATCCCTGGCCGCGCGCGGTGTCGTCCCGGTCCGTCGATCGCGCTGGTACGAGACGGCGCCGGTGCCGGCTTCCGACCAGCCCTGGTTCGTCAACGCCGTGGTTTCGGTCGAGACGGCGCTCGATCCTGCGGCACTGCTGACCCTGCTGCATGCGGTTGAATCCGAGTTCGGGCGAATCCGGGGTGCGCCCAACGCGGCCCGGCTCATCGATCTCGATCTCCTCGATTATCACGGCCGGGTCGACACCGGTTGGCCGGTGCTGCCGCATCCGCGCCTTACCGAACGCGCCTTCGTCCTGCGGCCGCTCCTCGATGTGGCGCCGCAGTGGCGGCATCCCGTGAGCGGCCTCGAGGCGACGGCGCTGCTGGCGGCACTGGGGGACGGGCAGGAGATCCGGCTTGCCGGCGAAGCTCGTCTGCCATGAGAAGCTGCGGCATGCGCACTCCTTGCGCACACGCGGCGCTCATCGTATATCTTTGTGCTCCCTAAAATTCGGCGGATTCAGCAAGATGGCGCGTGTAACGGTTGAAGATTGCGTGATGAAGGTGCCGAATCGGTTCGAGCTGGTGCTCGTCGCCGCACAGCGCGCACGGGACATCGCCTCGGGAACGCCGATTTCCATCGACCGCGACAACGACAAGAATCCGGTCGTCGCCCTCCGCGAGATCGCCGATTCGATGATCGAGGTCGATGTGCTGAAGAACGCGCTGGTCACCGGCCTGCAGAAGCAGCCCGACGTGGACGAGCCGGAAGAGGATCGCGAGCTCAGCATCGGCGAGCCGACCTGGCCGCAGGGTGCCGGCGAGCAGGCGATCGACGAGGAGCTCAAGGAGGACATGCTCTTCTCGACCGAGGAAGAGGGTGATGCCGAGGGCGAGGAAGATGCGGACGGCGCGCCCGACGAACTCGGGGAGGAAGCCGATATTTCGGGCGATCTTCCAACCGACGAGAGCCTCTGAGCTCAGATGGCGAAACGGGCCGAGCGCGCTGACGCGCGTCGCTGAGGTGCGGGCGGCCCGTATTATTTCCGCTTCGGCGGGCCGTGCCGAGAGGGTGCGGCCATGATCCGGCAATTCGAGCTCGTCGAGCGGGTCAAGTCCTACGACTCCAATACCGACGAAGACGCCATCAACCGCGCCTACGTCTTCTCGATGAAGGCGCACGGCACGCAGGTCCGGGCGTCGGGCGATCCCTATTTCTCGCATCCGGTCGAGGTCGCCGGCATCCTGGCCGGCATGAAGCTCGACGGGGCGTCGATCGTCACCGGGCTGCTCCACGACACGGTCGAGGATACGGTCGCCACCCTCGACGATATCGAGCGGCTGTTCGGCCCCGACATCTCGCGCCTGGTCGACGGCGTCACCAAGCTCTCGCGCATCGAGCTGCAGTCGGACCAGACCAAGCAGGCCGAGAATTTCCGCAAGCTCGTCCTCGCCATGTCCGAGGATATCCGCGTCCTGCTGGTGAAGCTCGCCGACCGTCTGCACAATATGCGGACGCTGCACTTCATCAAGAATCCGGAGAAGCGGCGGCGCATCGCGCGCGAGACGATGGATATCTATGCGCCCTTGGCCGAGCGCATCGGCATCCATCGCATGAAGGACGAGCTCGAGGATCTGGCCTTCGCCGAGCTCCATCCCGAGGCGCGCGAGAGCATCCTGGCGCGCCTGGCCTTTCTCAAGGAACAGGGCAGCGACCTCGTCCAAAGAGTGCTGACCGAGCTGCGCGAGACATTGAAGGAAGGCGATATCGACGCCGTCGTCACCGGGCGCGAGAAGACCGCCTATTCGATCTGGCGCAAGATGCAGCGCAAGAGCGTGGGATTTGAGCAGCTCTCGGACATCATGGCGTTCCGCGTCATCGTGCCGGCGGACAAATGCTATCCGGCGCTGGGCGTCATTCACGGCCGGTATCCGATGGTGCCGGGCCGGTTCAAGGACTACATCTCGACGCCGAAGCCCAACGGCTACAAGTCGCTCCATACCGGCGTCATCGGCCCGGAAAGCCAGCGCATCGAGGTGCAGATCCGCACGCTCGACATGCACGAGGTCGCCGAGCTCGGCGTTGCCGCGCACTGGACCTACAAGCAGGACGGCATTCGCACCGAGGGCAAGCAATATGCCTGGGTGCGCGAGCTGCTCGACATCCTGGAGCACGCCCAGAATCCCGAGGAGTTCTTCGAGAACACCAAGTTGGAGATGTACCAGGACCAGGTGTTCTGCTTCACGCCCAAGGGCGATCTCATCGCCTTGCCGCGCGGGGCGACGCCGGTGGATTTCGCTTATGCCGTCCACAGCCAGGTCGGCGACACCTGCGTCGGCGCCAAGATCAACGGCCGCATCGTGCCGCTGCGCACGCAGCTCTCGAACGGCGACCAGGTCGAGATCATCACCTCCAAGGCGCAGACCCCGTCGCCGACCTGGGAGCGTTTCGTCGTCACCGGCCGGGCGCGCGCGCGCATCCGCCGCTTCATCCGCAACCAGCAGCGCGCGCAATATCTCGACCTCGGCAAGGAGATCCTGACCAAGGCGTTCCGGCACGAGCATCTCGATCTCACCGAAAAGGTGCTGACGCCCACCCTCAAGCTGTTCAACCAACCGACCATCGAGGATCTCTACGCCGCCGTGGGCGAAGGGCTGGTGACCAAGGGCGAGGTGCTGAACGCCGCCTACCCGAACCGGATCGAGCCCAAGCCGGCCAAGGTCGTGCCGCTGCCGCGCAGCCGCAAGAGCACCGAGAATGCGGTGCCGATCCGCGGCCTCATCCCCGGCATGGCGCTGCACTATGCCGGCTGCTGCCATCCGCTGCCGGGTGACCGGATCGTCGGCATCGTCACCACCGGCAAGGGCGTCACCATCCACACCATCGATTGTGACACGCTCGAAAGCTTCAGCGAGACGCCGGAGCGCTGGCTCGATGTCTCCTGGGATCAGGATGAAGGGCAGGGCGGGCATGTCGGGCGCATCAGCGTCATGCTCGGCAACGAGCCGGGCGCGCTCGCCAGCCTGACCACCGTCATCGGCAAGAATGGTGGTAACATCACCAATCTCAAGATCACCAACCGCTCCGTGGATTTCTTCGAGATCCTGATCGATATCGAGGTGAAGGACGTGAAGCATCTCTCGAACGTCATCGCCGCGCTCAGGGCCACGCCCTCGATCAGCTCCGTCGAGCGGGCGCGCGGCTAATGGGCTTCCTCCACGACCATCTGCGCCTCGGCCTCAATATCGATCACGTCGCGACAGTGCGGAACGCGCGCGGCGGCCAGCATCCCGATCCGGTGCGCTCGGCGCTCATCGGCTGCCGCGCCGGCGCCGACGGCATCACCGCCCATCTGCGCGAGGATCGCCGGCACATCACCGACCGGGATATCGAGCGGCTGATGGCGGAGATCGACAAGCCGCTCAATCTGGAAATGGCCGCGACCGAGGAGATGGTCGCGATCGCCCTGCGCCACCGCCCGCACGCCGCCTGCCTGGTGCCGGAGCGGCGCCAGGAGGTGACGACCGAGGGCGGGCTCGACGCCGCGGGCCAGATGCGCTCGCTGGGGCCGATCGTGCGCCGCTTGGGCGATGCCGGCATCCGCGTCTCGCTTTTCATCGATCCGGTGCCGCGCCAGCTCGAGGCCGCGCGCACGCTGGGCGCCCCCGTGGTCGAGCTTCATACCGGTTCCTATTGCCTGGCGACCGGCGCCGAACGGGCGGCCGAGCTGGAGCGGATCCGTCGGGCCGCGGCCCAGGCCGAAGCGCTCGGCATCGAATGCCATGCCGGCCACGGGCTCGATTACGGCACGGTCGGCGACATCGCCGCCATTCCGCAGTTGGCCGAGCTCAATATCGGCCATTTCATCATCGGCGAGGCGATCTTCATCGGGCTCGACCACGCGATCCGCGGCATGCGCGCGGCCATGGACGACGCACGCCGGACAGCCGCGCCATGATCCTCGGCATGGGGTCCGACCTCATCGACATCAGGCGCATCGAGAAGACGCTGGAGCGCTTCGGCGCGCGCTTCGTCGAGCGGGTCTTCACCCCCATCGAAACCCGCAAATCCGACCGGCGCGCGGCCCGTGCCGCCTCCTACGCCAAGCGCTACGCGGCCAAGGAGGCCTGCTCCAAGGCGCTCGGCACCGGCTTCCGCGCCGGCGTGTTCTGGCGCGATATCGGCGTCGTCAACCTGCCTTCGGGCCAGCCGACGCTCGAGCTCACCGGCGGCGCCAAGCGCCGGCTCGACGAGATGACGCCACCCGGCATGCGTGCGGAAATCCATTTGACCATCACCGACGAACCGCCATTGGCCCAGGCCATGGTGCTGATCGTCGCGCTACCGCTATGAGCCCCCCTTCGGCGCTTGACGGGGGCAGGGTGTGTCGGCTTGATGGCGCCTTGAAATTCCGGCGGACAAACGAGCGATGAGCGAGAGCACAAAAAGAGCGGCTGCGCCGGTCAAATCGGGCGAGAGCATCACCGATATCCTGAAGACGATCATCACCGTGGTCGCCGCCGTTCTGGTCGTCCGGACCTTCGCGTTCGAGCCGTTCAACATTCCCTCGGGATCGATGATCCCGACATTGCTGGTCGGCGACTATGTGTTCGTCTCGAAGTTCAGCTACGGCTACAGCAAATATTCTTTCCCCTTCTATCACCCGAATTTCGACGGGCGGTTCTTCAACAGCCTGCCGAAGCGGGGCGATGTCGCCGTGTTCAAGCTGCCGCGCGATCCGTCGATCGACTATATCAAGCGCATCGTCGGGCTGCCGGGCGACAAGATCCAGGTGATCGACGGCTTGCTCTATATCAACCAGAAGCCGGTCGAGCGCGTCCGGACCGAGGATTTCGTCGATGACGAGACCGGCACCAAAGTGCCGGTGCGGCAGTTCCTCGAAACCCTGCCCAACGGCGTGCAGCATCCGATCCTGCAGCCCATCGACAACGGCCCGCTCGACAACACGCCGATCTTCGAGGTGCCGCCCGACCATGTCTTCGCCATGGGCGACAATCGCGACAATTCCGCCGACAGCCGGTTGCCGCCCTGGGATCACGGCGTCGGCTACGTGCCGATCGAGAATCTGGTCGGCCGCGCCGATTTCCGCTTCTTCTCCTTCGATGGCAACACGCCGCTCTGGCAGATCTGGAACTGGCCCTTCGCCATCCGCTATTCCCGGCTCTTCACCGGTGTGCACTGATCTGCCGCCGGGCGTGAGCGGTCCGGCAGCATCATGAGCCGGGCGCTCCTCGAAGCGGCGCTCGGCCACGGCTTCGCGCGGCCCGATCTGCTCGACGAGGCGCTGACCCATCGCAGCGCCGGCCAAGGGGCGAGCGGCCGTCATCGCCGCAACCAGGCGCCGAGCTACGAGCGGCTGGAGTTCCTGGGCGACCGGGTGGTCGGCCTCATCGTCGCCGAGATGCTGCTGACCGCCTATCCGAACGAGGCCGAGGGGCCGCTCACCAAGCGGTTCGCCGCCCTGGTGCGCAAGGAGACGCTGGCCGAGGTCGCGAACGAGTTCGACTTGGCCCTCCACATCAAGCTGCCGCCGGCCGAGCAGCCGGAGGCGCGGCGCAATCCGAGCCTGCTCGCCGATGCGTGCGAAGCGCTCATCGCCGCGCTCTATCTCGATGGCGGCATGGCGGCCGCGCGCGCCTTCGTCGAACGCTACTGGGCTCCGCGCATGGCCGCCAGCGTGGCGCCGCCGCAGGACGCCAAGACCGCCTTGCAGGAATGGGCGCAGGGCCGGGGCCGGCCGCTGCCGGTCTATCAGCTCGTCCGCGAGGAAGGGCCGCCGCACCAGCCGGTCTTCACCGTCTCGGTCACCGTCCAGGGCGAGGAGAGCGTCGAGGCGAGCGGCGCCTCGAAGCGTCTCGCCGAAACGGCGGCGGCACTGAGCCTCCTGAGCTTCCTGCGCGAAAGGGCGCGGCCATGAACGACAAGCCCGAGACACGCTGCGGCTACGTCGCCATCCTTGGCGCTCCCAATGCCGGCAAGTCGACGCTGCTCAACCGGCTGGTCGGCGCCAAGGTCTCGATCGTCTCGCCCAAGGTGCAGACGACGCGAACCAAGGTGCTGGGCATCCAGGTCAAGGACCAGGCCCAGATCATCTATGTCGACACGCCCGGCATCTTCCGGCCGAAGCGCCGGCTCGACCGGGCGATGGTGGCGGCGGCCTGGACCGGCGCCTCGGACGCCGACGAGGTGGTGGTGCTGGTCGATGCGCTCCATGGTCTCGACGAGGATCTGCGCACCATCATCGCCAATCTCAAGGCGCAGAAGCGGCGCGCCGTGCTGGCGCTCAACAAGGTCGACGCGATCAAGCGCGACAAGCTGCTGGGCCTGGCCGCGGCCTTGAGCGCCGAGGGCATCTTCGAGCCGATCTTCATGATCTCGGCCCTGACCGGCGACGGTGTCGCCGATCTCGAAGCGCATCTCATCCAGCGCCTGCCGCTCGGCCCGTGGCTGTTCCCGGAGGATCAGCTCTCGGACATGCCGCAGCGCCTGCTCGCCTCGGAGGTCACGCGCGAGCAGCTCTATCACCAGCTCCATGACGAGTTGCCCTACGAGACCACGGTCGAGACCGAGGCCTGGGAAGAGTTCAACGACGGCAGCGTCAAGATCAGCCAGGCGATCTTCGTCCAGCGCCCGACCCAGAAGGCGATCGTGCTCGGCAAGGGCGGCAAGCGCGTCAAGGCGATCAGCGAGCGCGCCCGCGCGGAACTCGAACGCATGCTGGAGCGCCGCGTCCATCTCTTCCTCTTCGTCAAGGTGCGCGAAGGCTGGCTCGATGAGCGCGAGCGGTTCGACGCGATCGGGCTGGACTGGCAGGAATAGGGCGGCCGTTTACGGCGCCAGCGCATCGGGTTTCATGAACGGCTTCAAATCCGACCAGGCGATCGTGGCGGTGGGGGCGGAGATGTTCATAAAAATTTGCGGGCCGCATTCGACGGTAACGCCGTGATCGCTGAGCAGCCATTCACCGACGGACGGCGGATCGAACTCGTCCTTGATATCGCAGGCCCGTTTTATGACGTCCTGCCATGCCGTTTCGTCTTCGAAGAGGTCGGTATCGAGCAAATCCTCCCCGCTGTTCAGTTTAATCGTCTGAAAGGCTCCAGAGCCGGATGAATGACTCGTTCCCGTAGGGGGATGGAAGGTTCCGACGCTATAGGAGAGGATATTCTTATTGATGAAGCTGATCGAGCATTGGATCTCGGTCAGAGGCATCGGCGGGCCAAGGTCGTTATGTTCTTTGGAGGGGGCGCATAGCTTTCGGATCGCCTCGTTGGCAGCGATGACCGAACCGCCGTTCGAATTTTCAACGACTGGCCATCTATAGCTAATATAGGCGCCATCATCGTCTGAGGCTGCGGTGGCGCCAATGTCTGCGAAACCACATCATAGAATACGAGGAGGGGCGGGCGCTCCATAATCGACGAGAGGTACTGCTCACGGCTATTGTACCAGGATCTTATGCATTCGGTAATATTCTGATCGGAATTCTTCTGACTATTCGGATTGTCACAGAATTTTAGCCTGCCGAGCTCGGATATCTGCTCCCGCTTCATTGCCTCTCGACCGTTCGGTGAGACTTTCGAGCGGATATTCTGATAATGGGCGTTCATTTCACTGTCGGCTTTTGATAGGGCCGAATCCCTGCAAATGATCTTTTCGATCCGAGTTTTACTGTTTTGACAGTCGAATTCGGCGGCTCTGGCAGAAGAAAGCGGCGGATGACAGAACGATAGCAGCAGGATCAAGGACGCTATCAGAGGCAGTCGCACATGCTTGCTCAAGATGTGCTTCCCGTGCGGGCTGGATTGGATGGGCGGCGACGTTATAGGGCGACCCAGCAGGTCGTCTCCTCTAGGTAGTGGTGTTTGTGGCTTGTTGCAATCGTGACGTCTCAGCGTTCCGCCCCGCCCTGGCCGGCAGCTCTCCCTCGCGAGGCGGCTGCCGGTCGGAAAAGACGCCGTCGAGCCAATCGAAGGCCCGCTGGTTGAAGAGGGTCCGGGCGCCGGCCTCGCAATGCTCGCCGGCGCCTTCCTCGGCGCGGAAGGCGATGAAGCGCTTCGGGCAGGTCAGCACCTCGTAAAGCTTCGGCGCGGTGACGCCGATATCGTCGTTCTCGGCGGCGCAGACCAGCGTCGGGCAGCGGATCAGCTCGGCCCGGCCTTCCAGCGCATAGTCCCGGGTCAGCCGGATGTAAGCGAGGGGGCTGTCGACGCCGTGCACCCAGAGACCCCGCCGCAAGCCCCAGCCGGCGCTGACATGCTTCATGCGCCGGCGCAGGATCAGGTCGAGCAGATTCAGGATCAGCGGATTGCCGTCGGGCAGCGCACGCGCGATGAAGCCCGGCAGCCGGCTCTTGAACTCCTCCAGCAGCGAGAACTCGCCGGGATCGGCGATGCAGGCGGCGAGACGCGGCTCGCCGCTCGCGGCCCTCGGCGCCAGATAGCCGCCGAAGCTGATGCCCATCAGGGCGATCCGGTTCGGATCGACCTCCGGGCGGCGGAGGGCGAAATCCACCACCGGCCGAATCACCTCTTCCCAATCCGGCCGGAACACCAGCCCATCCTCGATGATGGCGGCGCCCTGGCCCGGCCCGTCGAAGGTGATGCAGCCATAGCCGCGCGCCATCGCCGCGGCGCCGCTGAAGAAATAGGCTTCCTCGGCCGTGCTGTCATAGCCGCCATTGACGATGAGCGTCGGCCGCGGGCCGCCGCCCGCCGCCCGGAAGAAATAGCCGTGCAGGCTCTTGCCGCCATAGGGAATTGCGATCCGTTCGGCCTTGGGCGCCATCAGGGCGGCGGCCGCCCCGAAGCTCGAACGCTGGCGCCGGTAGCCTTCGACGACGCGCGGATCGACCGGAGTGCCGATCAGGAAGGTATAGGCGGCGCGGAAATAGTTGGAGGCGCGCAGAAAGCCGGCGAACGCGCTCGCCCGGCATCCGGCGGCGAGGCTCGCCTCCGCCTCGGCTTGAAGCCGCTCGGCCAGGCTCGACCAGGCAAGATGCCAGCTTTCGGGATCGGCGCCGGCGATGCGGCCGGCCACGGCGTAGCATTCGCCGATATCGGCGCCGCCGCTGCTGCTATGTCCTGCCGTCCGCAGCCATTGCGCGTCGAACAGCGCGTCCTTGAACACCAGCGTCATCGCCACCCCCGGCCGATCCTTGATGCGTCGGCTATCGTTACGGCTGACATGCGTTTCCCGCGGAATGAAACGCTTGGGTAGCACGACCGCCATAGCGTCGGCGTCAAATTTGTGACCGGCCTGTCGTGCGGTCGGCGATCGAAAGGAATCTGCGTGATGGTGGATTGGAGCCGGGCAATACCGGGGTATGGGACGCTGCAGGTGTGGCGCGGTTCCGGGACGGCGAGCGGGGAAACCGACGAGCGCGGCATGGTCGCGGCGACCGAGAATCTCTCCTATCCGGTGGCTTGCATCTGGAACCCGACCGATAGCGGCGTCGGTCACGCCTCGGTGTTCATCAGGGCCGCGGAAGGTGCTTTCCCGGAGGACGATACCCGCAGCTATGCCAGCCTCTTTCCGGGGACCGATGTCGATACCGGCCGATCGGGCGCCCGCAGGGAGCATCTGAAGCCGGGGCGCATGCTGACCGGCGAGGCCAATTCCTTCCGGGAGGATTGCGCCCTGGAATCGGGCAAGAAAGCTGAGGGCTGCTACCGGCTGCCGGATCACATGATCCCGCTCGGCAACCTCGATCAGCTGAGGATGCAGGCAGCATGGAACGCCATCCGCGACAAGCCGGAGATGCATTACCGGCTGCTGCGGAAGAACTGCGCGACTATCGCCGCCCGCATCATTCGGGCCGGTATGGAGAAGAAGCAACTGGTCACCAGCCCCCTGCTGACTCACAAGGCCTGGTGGACGCCTCACGACGTGCTGCTGCTGTCCCGCTCGTGCCAGAGCAAGGACCAGAAGCGACGCATGGGCGAATTGATCGACGCGCTGGGGATATGAAGCGCGCCGGCTGAGGGCGAGGCGAGATGTACGAGCCCGTTGACGCCAGGCTGGTTTTGTGTTCTTGTTTCGTTCATGAATAGGACAGTGCAGATACCCGCTTCGGCGGCCACGGCCCAAGCCGACCCCATCGGGGCTCGGGCGGAGAGCCGTGTCTGCGACCCGGTCGAGGAGATGACCGAGCGGCATCTGCACACGCTCAAGGAACTGGCCGAGATCGGCATGGATTTGGCGCGGGCCATTGGGCAGCAGGCCGAGGCCGAACCCGAGAAGGCGGCCGAGCTTGCCCAGGGCTTCGCGCATGTCGCCAAGGCGGTGCGCCAGACCGTGGCGCTCGAGGCGAAGCTCGCCGAAGGGCCGCTCGCACCGGCGCGCCGGACCCTGCGTCGGCGCAAGAAGCAGATCCGCCGGACGGTCGAGCGGGCGATCGTGGACCAGATGGAAGGGTTCTCGCTCGGTCTCGCGCTGTGCGATCTGCATGAGCGGCTCGATGGCGAGCGGTTCGACGAGGATATCCTCGACCTGCCGCCGAGCCAGGTCATCGCCCGCATCTGCAAGCTGCTCGGCGTCAAGCCCGATTGGGAGCGCTGGCAGGACGAGGAATGGGCGGTCGAGGAACGCGCGGCGGCCGAAGCGAATCTTGCGAAGCCGCCCAGCCCGCCGGCCAAATTCTTCCGGCTCGCCGGTACCGGTATCGTCCGGCCACCGGAGCCGCATCCGCCGCGCACTGTGGCCGCCGGCAGCGATCCGCCACGCGTCAGGGATTCCTGACGGAAATTCCGATCTCGAACGCGTTACCTCGACCGGCGCACGATCGCCCGTCCGCCCCATCGGCGCGGCGGCAGATCGGTGCTGCGCGTTTCAAACGCGCCGAATTCCCGTAAGCTCGGCACCATGGAATGGACCGATCAGGCGATCGTGCTGGGCGCCCGGCGGCAGGGCGAAGGCAGCCTCACGCTCTCCGTGCTGAGCCGCCTGCATGGGCGGCACAAAGGGCTCGTCCGCGGCGGCGCGCGCAGCCGGCAGCGCGGGCTCTATGAGCCCGGCAATGTCGTGACCGCGACCTGGCACGCCCGGCTGGCCGAGCATCTGGGGCTGTTCCAGCTCGAGCCCGGCATCAATTATGCGAGCCTCGTGCTCGAAGACCCGTTGCGGCTCGCCTGCCTCGAAGCCGCGACCGCGCTGACCGAGGCGGCGTTGCCGGAGCGCTCGCCTTATCCCGCCCTGTTCGACGGGCTCGGCGATCTGCTGATTCAGCTTGGCCGCGACGAGGGCTATGCGGTCGCCCATCTGCGCTGGGAGCTGTCGATGCTGAGCGAGCTCGGCTACGGGCTCGATCTCGCCGCCTGTGCCGTCACCGGCGAGACCGCGGATCTGGCCTTCGTCTCGCCGCGGACCGGCCGGGCGGTGTCGCGCGCAGCGGGGGGCGCCTATGAGAGCCGCCTGCTCGTGCTGCCGCGCCTTCTGGGCGGCCTCGGCAGCGGCGGCGGCGACATGCGCGATCTGCTCGACGGGCTGACCCTCACCGGCGCCTTCCTCGACCGGCTGACCGATCACCGGGTGCCGCAGGCCCGCACACTATATGTTGACCGGGTCGCACGGCTCGTGGCCATATCCGGTGGAAACGGGGAACAGGACTGAATGGCTTCGACATCGAGCGCGGGCGAGATCCGCGACACTGAACTCTATGACGCGCTGTCGGAGCGCTACCTTTCCTATGCGCTCTCGACCATCATGGCGCGCTCGCTGCCGGATGTGCGCGACGGGCTGAAGCCGGTGCATCGCCGCCTGCTCTGGGCGATGCGGCAGCTCCGCCTCGATCCGGGCTCCGGCTACAAGAAATGCGCCCGCGTCGTCGGCGACGTGATCGGCAAATACCATCCGCACGGCGATGTCGCCATCTACGAGGCGCTGGTCCGCTTGGCGCAGGATTTCGCCCAGCGCTACCCGCTGATCGACGGACAGGGGAATTTCGGCAATGTCGACGGCGATAACGCCGCGGCCATGCGCTACACCGAAAGCCGACTGACGCCGGTCGCCCAGGCGCTGATGGACGGGATCGAGCACGACACGATCGATTTCCGTCCGACTTATGACGGCGAAAGCGACGAGCCGATCGTGCTGCCGGCGCGCTTTCCCAATCTGCTCGCCAACGGCTCGGCCGGCATCGCCGTCGGCATGGCGACCAACATCCCGCCGCACAATGCCGGCGAGTTGTGCGACGGCCTCCGGCTGCTGATCAAGGAGCCGGACTGCGCGGTCGAGGCCCTGATCCAGCACATTCCGGGTCCCGATTTCCCGACCGGCGGCATCCTGGTCGAGACGCCCGACAATATCCGCCAGGCCTATGCCACCGGCCGCGGCTCGTTCCGCCTGCGCGCGCGCTGGGTCAAGGAGCCGCTGCCGCTCGGCGCCTATCAGATCGTCGTCACCGAGATCCCCTATCTCGTGCCCAAGGCAAGGCTGATCGAGCGCATCGCCCAGCTGCTGGAAGAGAAGAAGCTGCCGCTGCTGGCCGATATCCGCGAGGAATCGGCCGAGCAGATCCGGCTCGTCTTCGAGCCGAAGACGCGCAACGTCGATGCCGATGTGCTGATGGAATCGCTGTTCCGCGCGACCGACCTCGAAGTGCGCATTCCGCTCAACCTGAATGTGCTCGACGCCCAGGGCGCGCCCAAGGTGATGAGCCTCAAGGAGGCAATGCGCGCCTTCCTCGATCACCGGCTCGACGTTCTGGAACGCCGGTCGCGCCATCGCCTGGGCGAGATCGAGCGGCGGCTCCATATCCTCGCCGGCTTCCTCATCGTGTTCCTCAATATCGACGAGGTCATCCGGATCATCCGCTTCGAGGATCACCCGAAGCAGGCGCTGATGGCGCGCTGGGATCTGAGCGACGAGCAGGCCGAGTCGATCCTCAATATCCGCCTGCGCGCGCTCCATAAGCTGGAACAGCTCGCGATCGAGAAGGAGCAGGCCGAGCTCGAAGCCGAGAAGACCGAGCTCCTGGCGCTGCTGGCCGATCCGGTCAAGCGCTGGAAGGTGATCGACAAGGAGTTGGTGCAGCTCAAGAAGGAATTCGGCCAGGCGACCGCGCTCGGCGCCCGCCGCACCGAGATCGGCGTGCCGCCGGGCGAGATCGTGGTGCCGGTCCATGCGCTGGTCGAGCGCGAGCCGGTGACGGTACTGTGCTCGGCCAAGGGCTGGATCCGCACGGTCAAGGGCCACAACATTCCGGCCGCCGAGCAGCGCTACAAGGAAGGCGACGGGCCGCGCTTCTCGGTCGAGGCGCACACGACCGACCGCATGCTGATCTTCGCCTCGAACGGCCGCTTCTACACGGTGGGCGTGGACAAGTTGCCGGGCGGGCGCGGCACGGGCGAGCCGCTCAGGCTGATGATCGATTTGCCGAACGAAGCCGATCTCGTGACCATGCTGCCCTATCGCGAAGGGCAGAAGCTGATGCTGATCTCGTCGGACGGCCGCGGCTTCCTGGTCGCCCAGGACGAGGCAGCGGCGCAGACCCGGGCCGGCAAGCAGATCATGAACCCGGCCGAAGGAGCAGTCGCGCGCTGGTGCCTGGGCCTTGCCGGCGGCGATGCGCTCGGCCTGCTCGGCGACAATCGCAAGATGCTGGTCCTGCCGATCGCCGACATCCCGGAAATGTCGCGCGGCCGCGGCGTCATCCTGCAGAAATACAAGGATGGCGGCCTGGCCGACGTGAAGCTGCTGACCCTGGCCGAGGGCCTCGCCTGGCAGGCCGGCTCGCGCACCCGCACCGAGCCCGATCTCAGCGCCTGGAAGACCGGCCGCGGCACCAGCGGCCGCATGGCGCCGCTGGGCTTCCCGCAGAAGCCGGTGCGGTTTCCATGATCACGCCCGCCGAGCGCGCCGGGCGACGACGCCTTCCGTCCGCGGCGAGCGGTTCGATGGTGGGAGCCTATGCCTGCTCGGGCTCGATCGGGACCCAGCCGCCGGGGCCTAGCGCTTCGAGCGGGCGGAAGCGGACCTTGTAGCCCATCTTGCGGCTGTTCTCGATCCAATAGCCCAGATAGACGTAGCGCTGGCCCATATGCCGGACCCGTTCGATCAGCGACAGGATCAGCCAGGTGCCGAGGCTGCGCCGTTTCTCGTCCGGCTCGTAGAAGCTGTAGACGGCGGAGGCGCCGTCATCGAGATCGTCGGTGAGGCAGACGCCCATCAGCCGGCCGCTGCCGTCGCGCAACGCCACCAGCAGCGTGTCGACCGGGCTGTCCTCGATCATGGCGCGGTAATCGCCGAAGCTCATGCCGGCCATGTCGCTGTCGCCGTGGCGCGCATGCTGATAGCGCATGAACAGGCGATACTGCTCGACCGACGCCACGGGCTCGATCTCGAACAGCTGCAGGTCGCTATTGGCCTGGCGCAGGCGCCGGTCCGACCGGCTCGGCTCGAACAGCTCGGCATCGATGCGGACGGGCCGGCACGCATCGCAGCTCGGGCAGGCCGGGCGGTAGGCCAGTTGATGGCTGCGGCGGAAGCCGGCTCGGCTCAGATCGTTGTAGAGGGCGGTCGAGTCCGGCGTCGCGAGCTCGGTAATGACCTTGCGCTCGACGCGGCCGCCGATGTAGGGGCAGGGCTGCGAGCTGGTTCGATAGAAATGGTGCAGTGGGGTTACGAGCGTCTTGTTCATCTCACGCCGTTTGGCCGGAGGCGCCGGCCGCTCGGCCGCCACCGCATCGGAAGATTGTGCCGCTTGTGGCGGCGTGAAGCCAGTCCCAAGATGCGCGCGTCGCTCTAATATATTGGTGCCTGTCCGGAGCGGACGAGGAGCGTGCCCGACACGATGTCGTGAAGCGCCCGATGCCGCGGCGTGATGAGCGGCAGCAGCAGGATCAGGCCGCCCGTGAAAGCGATGCTCAGATAGAAGCCGGCCGTGAACAGGATCGCATGGCCGAGGCCGGGCGCACCGCCGTCGATGCGCCGGACCGCGATCGACGCCAACCGCATGCCGAACGTCGCCGAGCCCGGGCCGGCGATCATCAGGATCGAGTAGGCGAGGCCGATCAGCGGCACGAGATGCCAGAGAAAGCCGAGCAGCCCGAAGCTGAGCAGCGTCAGGATGGAGAGCGGCATCGAGACGATGAAGCCCAGGAAGCCGACGATGATGAGATCGATGACATAGGCGAGGATCCGCCGCGGCAGGATGTCCTCGAACGGATCGGCCCTCAGCGACCAGGGCAGGGGATCGGCAAGGAACTTGGACGAACGGTAACGGGTCAACGGTATCTCCGCTAGAGCACGATCATATTGGCTGGAAACAGCCAATATGTGAATCGTGCTCTAACTGTTTGAATAGAGACGGATTCACGGAATGGGTGGGTTCCACCCATTCCGATCCGGCTCTAGATTACCGTCAGAAGGTGGGGGGCCGAGTGCCGGCTTTAAACTGGGTCAGTGCGGTTGCGGCGGGATGGAGACGACGCTCGTCGTCCCTGGCGGCTTGGGCGTGACCGCGGCATGTTCGATGACCGGCGGCGTGGGCGATGCGGAAGATTGCCCGGCGGGCGCGGAGGCCGGGGCTTGCGCGGCGGCGGCACTCTGCGGCCCGGCACTGCGCAGCAGGACGATGCTGACGCGCCGATTCTGCGGCGAGTTCGGGTCTTGCGGCAGGAACGGATCGCTCGGTCCCTTGCCGCTCACGTCGAAGATCCGGGATTCGGGCAGGCCCGAGGCCTGAAGCGCGCGCCGGCTGGCGTTGGCGCGCTCGGCGGAGAGATCCCAATTGTCCTTGACCAGCGGATTGCTGAAGGCCGTCGCGTCCGTGTGTCCGGTGATCGCGATCTTGTTCGGCATCTGCCCGATCGCCTGGGCCACGAGCCCCATCAGCTTCTTGGCCGACGGATTCATGTCGGTCGAGCCGGATGGGAACATCGAGTTCTTTTCCTGATCGACGAGCTGGATGCGCAAACCTTCCTCGGTCCGGTCGACGATCAGGTTCTGGGCCAACGACTTCAGGTCCGGCACCTGCTGGATCGCCTGCTTCAGATCATGCTCGGCCTGGTCGAACTGCTTCTCTTCGCGCTCTGCCTTGAGCGCCTGGAATTGCTGCTCGGTGAGCTTGCTGGCATCGACCGGCCGGCCCGGCTGCAGCTTCTGCAGCATGGCGCGCTCGGGAGCGGTCAGCTCCTTGTCCGAGACGTTGTTGGTGAATTCGTTCGGGTTCGGCAACGCCTTGTCCGAGTTCGGATCGCCCGAGGCGTTGTAGGTGAACTCGTTCGGGTTTTCGAGCTTGCCCGGCGTATCGTCGTCCTCGTTATCCTCGAAATCCTGCGGCTTGTTGAAGTCGGTCGTGATCGCAGGCGGTGCGGCGCTGCTGACCTGGGAGCCTTGGCTCGTCATGGTTTGGCCGCCCAGGACGCCGCCGGCGCCGCTGGTGGTGGATTTGGTCGCGAGCGTGGGGGCGAAATAATCGGCGATGCCGCGCTTCTGCGCATCGGTCGTGGCGTTGAGCAGCCAGAGCAGCAGGAAGAACGCCATCATGGCCGTCACGAAATCGGCATAGGCGACTTTCCAGGCACCGCCATGGTGCGCGTGCCCGCTCTTTTTGATCCGTTTAACGATGATCGCGTTGGATTTAGCCATTGCCCCGCCGCAAGAGCCTTTAAGGCCCGAATGTTCCTGCGCTGGTTTGTCAGATCTCCATTAACATTGCGTTGCGTTTCGACTTCTTCAATGCTGGCATCAGGCCAGCGCGTTCGCGAGATCGGCAATCAGATCCTGAATGTCTTCAATTCCGACCGAAAGTCGGCACAATGTGTCGGAGATGCCGAGCGCCGCGCGCTGGGCCGGCGGAACCGAGGCGTGAGTCATGATCGCCGGGTGCTCGATCAGGCTTTCGACCCCGCCCAGGCTCTCCGCCAGCGCGAACAGCTCACAGCGCTCGAGGAAGCGCCGGGCCTCGTCGAGCCCGCCCTTCATCGTCATCGTCACCATGCCGCCGAACCCGTCCATCTGGCGGCGGGCGAGCGCGTGCTGCGGATGGCTTTCGAGCCCGGGATAGAACACTTTGTCGACCTTGGGATGGCGCTCGAGCCAGCGCGCGACCTCTAGCGCCGCGGTGCAATGCTGCCGGAGCCGGAGCGGCAGGGTCTTCAGGCCCCGCAAGGCGAGGAAACTGTCGAACGGGCCCTGGATGGCGCCGACCGCGTTGTGCAGGAAAGCGAGTTTCTCGGCGAGTTCGGGATGGTCGCCGACGACGACGATGCCACCCACCATGTCGGAATGGCCGTTTAAGTATTTGGTCGCCGAATGCATGACCATGTGGAAACCATGCTCGATCGGCCGCTGCACCACCGGTGTCGCGAAGGTGTTGTCGGCGGCGGCGATGATGCCATGCTCGCGCGCGATCTTCGCCACCGCCTCCAGATCGATCAGCTTCAGCATGGGATTGGACGGCGTCTCGATCCAGATCAGCTTGGTCTCGGGTCGGATCGCGGCCGCGACATTGGCGGGGTCGCTCATATCGACGAAACTGAATTTGAGCCCGGCCGACTTCTCGCGCACCCGCGCGAACAGGCGATAGGTGCCGCCATAGAGATCGTCGGACGCGATGATGTGGCTGCCGCTCTCGAACAGGTCGAGAATGGTCGCGATCCCGGCCAGGCCAGAGGCGAAGGCATATCCCTGCACACCGCTTTCGAGATCGGCGATGCAGCGCTCATAGGCCATCCGCGTCGGGTTCTGCGAGCGCGAATATTCATAGCCCTTGTGGATGCCCGGGCTTTCCTGGACATAGGTCGAGGTCTGGTAGATCGGCGGCATGATGGCGCCGGTCGTGGGGTCGGGCGACTGGCCGGCATGGATGGCGCGGGTCGAGATTCCGGGGCGGTTGGGGCGTTCCGTCATGGTCAGGCGATCTTCTGGCGCAGATGGTTGAGCAGGTCGATGCGGGTGATGAGACCATAGAACTTGCCGTCCTCCTCGACCACGGCGACATGATCCTTGGCGAAGATCGGCAGCAGGTCGGTGATCGGCGATTCGGGTGAAACGGTATGAAGCCGGCTGACCATGGCGGTGCTGACCTGCTGATCGAATTTCTCGGGCCGGGTCGTGACCGCCAACAGCAGGTCGGATTCGTCGATGATGCCGATCAGCTTGCCGCCTTCGATCACCGGCAGCTGCGACACCTCGTAAAGCTTCATGCGGCGATAGACGACCAGCAGGCTGTCGTCGGGCGCCACGGTGATGGCGCCGCCATCCTCGTAGCGACGCGTGATCAGATCCTTGAGATTGCCCTCGCTCGGCCGGTCGAGCAGGCCTTGGTCGAACATCCAGTAATCATTATACATTTTGGACAGATACTTGTTGCCCGTGTCGCAGATGAAGGTGACGACGCGTTTGGGCTTGGTCTGCGCCCGGCAATATTTGAGCGCGCCGGCGACCAGCGTACCCGAGGAGGAGCCGCCGAGGATCCCCTCCTTGAGCAGCAGCTCGCGGGCGGTGACGAAGCTTTCCTTGTCGGTGACGGTGTAGGCGGCCGAGACCAGCGACAGGTCGCAATTGGGCGGCACGAAATCCTCGCCGATGCCCTCGACCAGCCAGGAGCCGGCTTCGGTCATCCGGCCGGTTTCGACCAGCTCGCGCAGAACCGAGCCTTCGGGATCGGACAGCACCATCTCGATCTTGGGATTGACCCGCTTGAAGAAGCGGCCGAGGCCGGTGAGCGTACCGCCGGAGCCCACGCCGACCACGACGGCATCGAGCTCATGCTCCATCTGCGACCAGATTTCCGGCGCCGTGCCCGTCTCGTGCGCCAGCGGATTGGCCGGGTTCTGGAACTGGTTGATGTAGAAGGAATTGGGGATCTCGCGGGCGAGCCGCTCGGCGATATCCTGGTAATAGGCCGGATGGCCCTTGACCACGTCCGAGCGGGTCAGCCGCACCTCGGTGCCGAGCGAGCGCAGATGGAAGATCTTGTCCTGGCTCATCTTGTCGGGAACGACCAGGATCAGCCGGTAACCTTTCTGTGCCGCGACCAGCGCCAGGCCGATGCCGGTATTGCCGGCCGTTGCCTCGATCAGCGTGCCGCCGGGCTGGATGCGGCCTTCGCGCTCGGCCGCCTCGATCATGGTCAGGCCGATGCGGTCCTTGATCGAGCCGCCGGGATTCTGGTTCTCGAGCTTGACGAAGAGCCGGCACGGGCCGGTGTCCATCTGCCGAAGCTCGACCAGTTGAGTATTGCCGATCGTCTGAAGAATGTTCCCATAGGGCGCCATCGCCGCTCTCCTGCCGGATTAAGGCGTAGCGCTCCATGTCGGTCGGCCCGGCGCCGTCCGCGGCAGGGCGCCACGAAGATGGCGGGACCATAACATAGCGCCGCCGGCTGGGAAGCCGGCGGCGGAGTCAAAATTCGGTGGCGCTTTAAGGAAGATTCAGGAGCGGCTGGCGATCCGAACGGGACGCAGCAGGAAGGCCGGCTGATGGTCGCCGAAGCCGATGATCCGCTCGTCATCGTCATCCTGATCACGGTCGCGGCGATGGGAACCGCCGCGGCCGGGTTCGAACGGCGTGACGTTGGAACCGGTGCCCGTTCCCATTCGGATCGGTTCGGCTGTCGGCGCATCACGGTCGCGATACGGCTTGCGGCCGGCATTGCGGCGCCGGGGAGCAGCGGTTTCGGGGGCGCGCTCGATCTCGACCGGTGCCGCGGCCACGGCCTCTTCGAGCGGCTCGGGCGCATTGCGGCGCGATGCGGGCTTCGCCGTGCGGGCCGGCGCCCGCCGGCCGCGGCCGCGCTTGCCGCCTTCGGGATCGAATTCCGGATGCTCGAAACCGTCCAGCGTCATGAACGGGATATCCTTGCCGATCAGCTTGGTGATGGCGGCGAACAGCTTGCCGTCGTCGGGCGTGGCGAACATGAAGGCGCGTCCGAGATTGGCGGCCCGGCCGGTGCGGCCGATGCGATGGACATAGTCCTCGGCGTGGATCGGCACGTCGAAATTGAAGACATGCGAGAGGCCTTGGATGTCGATGCCGCGGGCGGCGACATCGCTCGCTACCAGTAGCCTTACCTGGCCGGAGCGGAATTTCTCCAGCGTCTCGGTCCGCTTGGCCTGCACCATGTCGCCATGCAGCGACACCACGTCGAAGCCGTGGCGCTGCAGCGACTTAAAGAGAATATCCACGTCGCGCTTACGATTACTGAAGATGATCGCGTTCTTCACGTCTTCGAGCTCGATCAGCGTGCGCAGGGCGCGGCGCTTTTCTTCGTCATGGAGCATCACCACATGCTGCGCCACATTGACGGCCGTCGAGGCCGGGGGCGCTACGGTGATTTCCTTGGGGTTCGAGAGGAACGCGTCGGCCAGGCGGCGGATCTCCGGCGGCATGGTCGCTGAGAAGAACAGGGTCTGGCGCGTCTTCGGCAGCATCGCGACGATGCGCTCGATATCGGGGATGAAGCCCATGTCGAGCATGCGGTCGGCCTCGTCGATGACGAGGATCTTGATATCGGACAGCAGGATCTTGCCGCGCTCGAACAGGTCGAGCAGGCGGCCCGGAGTCGCGATCAGTACATCGACGCCGCGATCGAGCTTGCGCTCCTGATCGCTCATGCTTTCGCCGCCGATGACCAGCGCCATCGTCAGCTTGTTGTTCTTGCCATAGGTTTCGAAGGCGACGGCGACCTGGGCCGCGAGCTCGCGCGTGGGCTCCAGGATGAGCGTCCGCGGCATGCGGGCGCGCGCCCGGCCGCTTGCCAGAATATCGATCATCGGCAGGGTGAAGCCTGCCGTCTTGCCCGTGCCGGTCTGGGCGCAGCCCAGCACGTCGCGCCCCATCAACACATAGGGAATGGCCTGCGCCTGAATGGGCGTCGGCGTCGTATAGCCCGCTTCGGTCACTGCATCGAGCAGGGCGGGTGACAAACCGAGATCGGCGAATGCAGTCAAGTGTGTTCCGGTTCTGATAAATTGTTGCCCTTATAGGGCCCACGGGTAATTGGTATTTATTGGCGCAAAAGTCAAAGGGCATCACGGTGAGCGGGGCACAGCCCAGCTATGTCTTTGCCCATTGCGAGTTGAAAATCGGCAAGTGCGGCAGTTTGATCACGCTGTCGTCTGAGGAACGTCGTCCAGCGGAGGAAGCATGCCGGCCAAAGAAGCGTTGATCTTGGTGCCGGGGCTGCTGTGCGACGATGCGCTCTGGCAGTATCAGCTCACCGCCTTGCGGGAGTTCGCCGACCCGGTCGTGGCCGACGTGACAGGGGCCTCGAGCATCGCCGAGTTGGCCCGGCGCGTGCTCGATTCGGCGCCGCCCCGCTTCGCGCTCGCCGGCCTGTCGATGGGCGGCTATGTCTCGTTCGAGATCTGGCGGCAGGCGCCGGAACGCGTGACGCGGCTGGCGTTGCTTGACACGAGCGCCCGCGCCGATACGGACGAGACGCGAGCGCGCCGGCAGGATTTGATCGAGCTGGCACAGCGCGGCCGGTTCAAGGGGGTGACGCCGCGCCTGCTGCCGCTGCTCGTCCATCCGCGGCATTTGGGCGGCCCGATCGCCGCCGTCGCCACCGAGATGGCCGAGCGGGTCGGGCAGGCCGCCTTCGTCCGGCAGGAGATGGCGATCATGGGCCGGATCGACAGCCGGCCGACCTTGCCGACCATCAGCGTGCCGAGCTTGGTCCTGTGCGGCGAGGACGATCAGTTGACGCCGCCCGATCTCGCCCGCGAGATGGCCGCCGGGATCCCGGCGGCCGAGCTGGAAATCGTGTCGGATTGCGGTCATCTGAGCACGCTGGAACGGCCGGAGGCGGTCAACCGCGCCCTTATCGGCTGGCTCGCCGCCGGCTGAGCCGGTCAGCGCGCGGTAGCCGCCGCCTGTCCGGCCCAGTGATGCGACCGGACGGTGCGCAGGAATCGACTTATCGGCATCTCGTCCTCCCGCCCATCGACATAGACGAGATGGACTTCCCGCATGAAATCGAGATCGGCGATCGGACGGGTCACCAACCCGGGACCGGCGGCGGCCGATTCCGGCAGGATCGCGATGCCGATCCCCGCGGCGACCAGGCCGAGCGCCCATTCCTCGCGCTCGCATTCCGTTTCGACGTCGAAATCGAGCCCGGCATCCCGGCACGCGGCGCGAAGCCCGTCGAGATATTCCGATCTGCACCAGATGACGTGCCGGTCATGGCCGAGGTCTGCCAGGCGGACGCTCTTCGGCCGTTGCAGCCGATGGCCTTCCGGCAGGGCCAGAACGAACCGCTCACGATAGAGTTCGTGCCAGCGAAGCCGTTCGTCCTCGACGGCCGGACGCGTGCTGATGGCGAGATGGAGCGTACCGTCCAACAACAGGCTCAGCAACCGGTCCTGCACGCCGCCATGCAGGCCGAGCTGCATATTCTTGTTCGCAGCACCGAATTCCCGAAGCAGCTCGATGAAATGGCGAGGACCGATGCTGGTGAGGATCCCCAGGTTCAGTGCCGTGCCGTGACGGAGCTTATAATCCTTCGCCGCCTGACGCAGCTTCTCGGTCTCGGCCAGAATCTGCTCGAAATGGGCGCGCATCGTCCTGCCGAAAGGCGTCAGCTGCGTCAGATGATGCTCGCGCAGGAACAGCTTTCCGCCCAGCTCTTCCTCGAGCAGCCCGATGCTGCGCGTCAGCGCCGGCTGGGTGACGTTGCACGCCTTGGCCGCGTGAGTAAAATTGTTGGTCGTGCAGGCGGCGAGAAAATATTTGATCTGGACGAGCTGCATGATGCCTATTGGTTTCTTGTCAAATGGCGGACACCCGGACTTCGTCGATGCATGGGGTTGCCCGGGCCTGCCTAAGGGATCGGCGGCGCCTTACCTTGGCCGAGCCTATTTCAGTCAACAATAATCTTTTTTTCGTCTTGGCGAAGTTTTTTAAGAAAACTGTAACACCCAAATGCCGTACCAGCGAACGAGCCGGAGAGGGACCAAAATCCGCCCGTCTGTGACTTAGAAGGCACATTGTCGCAGGGGGGCGGATTTACAGCGCGGCGCTCTCGCATTTGCGTTCCCCTCCCTCAAAAGACGAAGCCTGGCTTGATCCGATTTCCATCTTGCGCCGCACAACGAGGGTGCAGCCCACGATTGAGACCATACCATGAGTATGGTTTTCGATGCTAAGTCTTTATTTGAGACTTCCAAATATCTCCAGCAAGAAATGGGAGTAACTGCGGCACAGGCTCAGCTCGGCCTTGAATGTTGCGCGATCCGGCCAAGCAGTACTGAGGCATCTGTAGCGGGGGGAGTTTTAGAATGGATCGTTTCGGTACCGGGGGCGCGGGGCGCCGCCGTTTGAAGACCGGGCTGCTGATGGGGAGCGGCACCGCCTTGGCGATGTCGGTTATGGCGATTGCGCCGGCGCAGGCGGCGGACGGCAATGCGTCGCTGAAGGCGCAGATCGATGCGCTGTCGGCGCAGGTCAAGGCATTGGCCGCGCACGACCAGGCGCAGGGGGCGGAGATCAAGGCGCTCACGGATCAGCTGCAGCAGCTGCAGACCCCGCCGGCAGCGACGGCGCCGCCGGTGATCTTCACCGATCCGGGCAAGGCCCCGACTTTCGATCAGACCAATGTCGCCGTCACGCAGAGCCCCGGCAACGTCCCGGGCCGCAGCGGCTATGCGCCTGAATCGACGAACGGCATCAATCCGGCGCCGGGCACGGCGCCCTTCACCAGCGTCATCGGCACCAACCCGGTCGGTTCCGGCAACCCGACGGTCAAGCTGTCGCTGTCCGGCCAGGTCGACCGTGAAGTCCTCTACGGCAATGACGGCCGCGCCGCCGAGTTCCGCAACGTCGACAACAATATTTCCTCGACGCGCTTCCGCTTCCAGGGCGAGTCCTGGATCAATTCGGAGACCTCGGCCGGCACCAATATCGAGCTCGAGATCCGTCCGAACAGCTCGTCCAACACCGCGCTCACCAGCGACAGCTCGAACTCGGTGACGAACTTCACCGGCGGCGTGCCCAATGTCGGCTCGACCACGGGTGCTCCCTCCAGCAACACCACCGGCACGCCGACGGTGCGCTGGGCGGAAGCCTTCATCAGCAACAAGGAATGGGGTGCCTTGCATCTCGGCTTCGGCGGCACCGCGGGCTATCTGACCAACGAAATGGATCTGTCCGGCACCTTCTATGCCGGTTACGAAAACGT